>Ga0155259_14_pt1 | contig 200228 bp, 220 predicted proteins | sample RifCSPhighO2_02_FD_106227 | JGI IMG/M metagenome (GOLD analysis project Ga0155259, IMG submission 106227) | Candidatus Levybacteria bacterium RIFCSPHIGHO2_02_FULL_40_18 | reverse complement strand
CAAAATGCCTTGGCGGGACTTGGCGGAAATACCAGTCCGAGCCCGCTCCAAAGGCGCGGGCGAGGTCAATCTTTCTTCAAATTCGGAATTGTGGACCGTACCAGATTCGGACTGGTGACCTCTTCGATGCCATCGAAGCACTCTACCAACTGAGCTAACGGCCCAATGTAATTCCACCACCGCTGTCTCGCTACCGCTCGCAGCCGGTCTCCCTCGCTCACGCTCAGTCCGACCCATGGATACGGTATGCCACTTACCTATAGGCCCAGGTTGTGCCGCGGGGGAGAGTCGAACTCCCACGCCCTTGCGGACAAGGGCTCTTAAGGCCCTCGTGTCTACCATTCCACCACCGCGGCAAGTAACCTATGTATTTTACTTGAATTCGAACTCCGCTTCAACACATTTGAAATTTGAAATTGGAAATTTGAAATTTAATTGTGGGGTGGTGGTTTAACTCCAAAGGTTCGGAGGGAATAGTCAAGGAGATCCTTCATTTCCCCACGTCTGCTTTGCGAATTTAAAAGCACTGCGATTATTTTGTGCCCGCCATATTCTAGATACGTTATGAGGCAAAGTCCCGCCTCATCGGTATACCCGGTTTTAATTCCTTTGACCCCGGGATAGGATGTTAAGAGATTTGTTTCGTTAAAAAGATAGATATATTTATGCTTGTCGGTATAGGGGATTTCATATTCAACGGTAGAAACAACTTTTGCAAAAGTGGGATTTTCAAGTGCGTATTTTGTCATAACAAGAAGATCGTATGTTGTAGAGTATTGATATCCGTCCCCCTCAAGACCTGATGGGTTAGTGAAATGCGTATCGGACAGACCTAAATCTTCAACTTTTTTATTCATTAAATAAATAAAATTTTCCCTACCGAAACGGCTTCCTTGCGTAATAGTTTCCGCGGCATCATTACCGGAATGCAAAATCAGGCCGTATAAAAGATCCTTAAGTGTGTATACTTCACCTTCTGATAGACCCATTGAGTTTTCGCCTACCTGAGCTGCCTTCTGCGATACGGTATATTCCTTTGTTATATCATCATTTTCAAGTGCAACAATTGCCGTCATGATTTTGGTCAAAGATGCCATTGGTAATTTTTGCTTGAGATTTTTTTGATATAGGAATTTATTAGTGGTCAAATCATAAGATATAGCAGCTTGTGCCGTAATCACCGGTTTTTTCTCATTTGATACGACAAATTCATCTTTTGGTCTCCAAAAAGTGTTATTTCCCAAAACGCTTGGGAAAACCTTGGTCAAAAACGCAGGCAAAGGGGATTTTATAGACAACCCATCCTTTTCAAGAAAATTCGAATTTAAAAGCGGATAGCCAACTGAAACTAGAACAAAAACCGCGACGAGAAAAACCAGGCTCGAAAGCCTCATATGGATAAATTATACCAGTTATGCTATGATTCGTTCTTATGGCTAGAACAACCAATTACCAAAAACACGTAAGCGCAAATCCTTTGCAGCGTTTTTTGATAGATAATTTTTATAGAGAGCTTTTTCGTACAATCAAACCTCTTAAGCCAAAGAAAATTCTGGATGTTGGATGTGGTGAGGGTTTCACTTTAATTAAGCTAAAGCACGAGAAAGTTGGAGAGAAATTTGAAGGCGTTGACAACTCGGACGAAGCGCTAACGCTTGGCAAGAAACTTTATCCTAAGCTTAATATCAATAAGGGCAATATTTATAAGCTGCCATACAAAGACAATTCTTTTGATCTTGCGATCTGTACGGAAGTGCTTGAGCATATAAAAGATCCCGAAAAAGCTTTGTCTGAACTTAAAAGAGTGTCAAGTAAGTATATTGTGCTTTCTGTTCCCAATGAGCCCTTTTTCATACTTGCGAACCTACTTCGAGGGAAATACCTAAAAACTTTCGGTAACCACCCTGAGCATGTAAATCACTGGACGTCACAATCTTTCAAAAGATTTATTCGGGAGAATGGCCTTAAAATATCCTGCGTCCGACACCCTTTCCCCTGGACTATAATCCTTACCCGAAAATAACGGCCTATTCTTGTATAATATCCATGTATGTTCCAAAAAATAAAGAATTTTTTATATTTTCCGTTGGCGCACTACTTTCGTTTCTTTGCCAAAAATAAACTTGCACGCTGGAAACCCCGGATAATTGTGGTGACAGGGTCAAGTGGCAAAACAACCCTACTACACCTTCTTGAAGCTCAGCTCGGAGAAAAGGCTTGCTATAGTCACCACGCAAACAGTTCTTATGGAATCCCGTTTGATATCTTAGGTCACTCGAGAAGAACGTTAATGTTTTACGAATGGTTCGCGCTTTTTCTAAAAACACCATTCCTTACCTTCTCCAAAGTCCCAAAACAAAAAATTTATATTGTTGAGGCGGATTGTGATAGGCCGGGCGAAGGTAAATTTTTATCAACTTTACTTGCGCCAGAGGTGACTATCTGGCTTTCTTCATCCCGCACTCACAGCATGAACTTTGATAAACTTATTGACCAGGGGAAATTTAAAAATGTAGAAGAAGCTATTACTAATGAATACGGATACTTCCTTGAAGCAACAGGGAAGCTCGCTATTGTAAATTCCGATTCGGAGCTAATTAATAAGCAGCTTCCCAGATATCAAGCTAAAAAAATCGAAATTTCGAACAAAAGCCTTCAAAAATATGAAGTCTCAAAAGGTGGTTCGACATTCAAAATTAATAACAATGCCTATAAGTTTAAATTTTTACTTCCCGAGGCTACGTCATATTCAATTTTAGCAGCTTTAACCTTAACAGAATATGTCAATTTACCACCCGATACTTCATTCCAAAAATTCAAAATGCCACCTGGTAGGAGCAGCATATTCAAAGGAATAAAAAATACAATAATTGTTGACAGTTCTTACAACTCGAATTTTGAGTCTGCGTCGGAAATAATTAATATGTTTAACAAGATAGGCGCGGGTAAAAAATGGGCTGTTGCGGGCGATATGCTTGAACAAGGAAAGGAAGAGGAAGAAGAACATAAGAAACTAGCAAATTTAATTGTCGCTTCAAATTATGAAAGGGTTGTTTTGCTTGGGCCAAGAATTATAGGGCATGGGCTTGAGATACTTAAAAAACACTACGGTGATAATGTTGTTGCGTTTATGTTTCCAGGGGAGGTATTGGATTATCTTAAAGATAATCTTGCGGGCGGAGAAATGATTCTATTTAAGGGAGCACGTTTTCTTGAGGGCGTAATTGAAAACCTGCTCGAGAATAAAGAAGATGCGGCAAAACTTGCAAGAAGGGAGAAGGTATGGGAGATAAGAAGGAGAAAATGGGACCTTTAATTATACTTCACGGATGGACATATTCGATTGAGAAATGGAAACCATTTCTAAGGCTATTTGAGGAAAGCGGGGTGGAGTATAGGGTGCTTAAAATTCCGGGCTTAACAGTCCCCTTAAGCCAAGTGTGGAGTTTAGATGATTATGTTGACTGGCTTAACCATCAAATATCCAATATCGAGCACCCAATATTTATCCTAGGTCATTCAAACGGTGGACGAATTGCAGCCGCATTTGCTGCAAGATTCCCTGAAAAGATTTCGAATTTAATATTAATTGATGGTACAGGAATTATTCGTCGTGATTTTAAAAGCTTGCTGAAGAAACATGTCTTCGCGACGGCTGCGAAAATAGGCAGGAAAGTAACGAAATCTGACTCAATTCGAAATCTTTTTTATAAAGCGGTCGGAGAACAAGACTATAATAAAGCGGATCCTATTCTGAAAAAGACTATGCTTAACTTAATCTCACAGGATTTGGAACCAGTATTTTCCAAGGTTAAAGCGCCCACATTAATTATTTGGGGGCAAAATGATACAATCACGCCTGTTTCAGACGGGGAAAAGATACATAGTCTTATTCAAGATTCGAAATTAAAAATTATAGAGAATGCAAGTCACTCTCCTCAGTTCACGCACCCAAAAGAAGTATCCGAAATCATAACCAAATTTTTAGCTAATAGCCAATAGCTAATCGCTAATAGCCAATTTATGAATATTTTTAATTCTCTTGGATCAAATTACGACGCACGCTACGTATTAAAAGCGCTTTTCTCAGTTGGCTCAAGAAAAGATATTAAAGATTTGAGAAATTTGCATGAAGAGAAATACCACGGCAAGGCGATCCTCTTTTACAAAGGGCGGGAAGCCTTAACATTCGCGCTCAAAATACTTAATCTGCCAAAGAAGAGTGAGGTAGCCATCAATGGATTTACATGTGTCGCAGTCTTTAATGCGATTAGATACGCAGGATTTGAAGCTCTTTGTCTTGACCTTGATGAAACTGGCGGCTTGAATTTTACGGCAAAAACTCTTGAGAATTCATTAAAATCTAACAAAAACATAAAGGTTGTTATTGTTCAAAATACGCTTGGTTACCCCTGCGATATAGAAAAAATCGAAAAACTATGCCGCAAACATAAGCTTATTCTAATAGAGGATCTGGCGCATTGCGTAGGAACTGTCTATAAAGATGGACGCGAGGCAGGAACTGTAGGTGATCTTGTAGTTCTGTCTTTCAGTCAAGACAAAATGATTGATGCTGTTTCAGGAGGGGCACTTATTGTTCGTAATGAAAAATATAGAGTTCCTGAACCTAAGTTTAAGACTCCCATAAATCAGTGGAAAGACAGATTCTACCCACGATTTACCTACAGGATTCGCCTCTCGTATAGCTTGGGCTTGGGTAAACCCTATCACTTTCTTCTTAAACGCCTGAACCTTATGCCAAACGTTTTAAACGAATCATTCTACGACTATCATTCACTGCCCAAATGGTATTGCAAGATGGTTTTATACGAATTCTCACGACTTAATGAACAACTTGCGCATAGAAAAAAGATCGCGAATATTTATGCTTCGAAACTACCTAATAAGGTACTCATGTTTGATCGCGAAAAAACCAAAAAAGCTGTATCTTTATCTTCAAATCTTCGTTTCCCTGTTTTTCTCGACAATAGGCTTGGGCTTATTAAAAAACTTAAGAAACATGGTATTTACCTATCCGACATTTGGTATACCGATGTTGCGCCGGAATGCCCTAACGCAGTTGCTGACTCAAAGATAATCCTTAATCTCCCAACACACATTAATGTTTCGGAACAAAATGCCAAAAGAATATCCGATTTAATAAACCAATGGATACAAAAATAATAGACAAAAAGAGTGAGTGGGAGGGCTTTATTGCTAAACATCCCGAAGCAAATTTTTTACATTCCTGGTATTGGGGAGAATTCCAGAAGCAAATAGAAAGGGAGGTCATCCGCGTAGGTTTTTATTCGAACACAAAACTTGCGGGCGTAATGCTTGCAATTGTCGAACCTGCAAAAAGAGCAAGATATTTAATTGTACCGGGAGGACCCATTATTGACTGGAACAACAAAGAATTAATCACTTCTTTTGGCAAGGAACTTTGGAACTTGGGAAAGATCCATAATTGCGTATTCGCGCGCGTCAGGCCCCAACTTGAAGATAATGACTTCTCGCGTAAGACCTTTCGCAAGCTTGGTTTTTCTAATGCTCCTATGTATTTACACGCGGAACTTACCTCTCAATTAGATATAACGAAAAGTGAAGATGAACTCTTAAGAAACATGCGGAAGGCAACTCGATATGAAATCAAGAAAGCCTTATCTCTTGGAATTAAACTTGAAAAGGATGGGGACAAAAACATCATTGACTTTTACAAACTCCAGATTGATACGGCAAAAAGGCAAAAATTTGTGCCCTTTTCAAAGAATTTCCTCGAGAGTCAATTCGACATCTTCATTAAAAACAATGAAGCAATTCTCTATACCGCAAAATATAAGAATAAAACTTTGGCACAAGCATTCATTATTCTCTACGGCCAAGAAGCTGTGTATCATTACGGTGCTTCGACGAAAGAGGGTCGAAAGTTCCCTGGTGCATATTTAATTCAATGGGAGGCAATCCGTGAGGCAAAAAAACGAGGCATGATTCGATACAATCTATGGGGTGTCTCACCGCTCGACTCAAACGACCATAGATTTGCTGGACTTTCACTTTTCAAACGAGGTTTCGGATGTACGGATTTTGCTTATCTCCCTGCCCAAGACCTAGTCTTCAACAGATCTCGGTATTTAATTAACTACCTTATTGAAAAATCCCGAAGATTCCTCCGAAGGGTATAGGTCAGTTGTCAGTCGTTAGTTGTCAGTTGTCAGTTGTTAAATGTCGCGCGTGAGCGCATGTTTCACTGCGGCGTGGTCGCTCCACGGTTCTTCGCCACGCCCTAAATTCATTGATTTTTCGTGGCCTTTGCCTGTAATAATAATAGTATCGCCCTTTTGAGCAATTCGAACAGCTTTACTAATTGCCTCTTGACGATCGGACAGTTCGAACAATTCGCCCTCAAAGTTTTTAATCCCCAGTTTTATTTGAGCGTTTATATCTTCTATTTTTTCTGAACGAGGGTCTTCGGCTGTTAAAATTATAACATCCGAATGTTTAGAAGAGATTTCTCCCATCAACGGCCTCTTAGATTTATCTCTTTGCCCAGCCGCTCCAAACACGTGAATTAACCTCCCGCGTGTTGTTTTTTTGACCTCGGGAAGTACATTTCCGAATGCGTTTGGTGTGTGAGCAAAATCAATAATCACTCGAAATTGCTTATCATAAACTACCTCCTGTCTTCCTTCAGGCATTTTGAATGTCGAAATTGCTTTTTCTATAACTTTTTTGTCAATGCCGATAATTTTAGCTACAGAAACAGCGGCAAGGAAATTTGAAATATTAAATTGAGTGTGATTTGGAAATTTAAAACCATTCTTATTATTTATGGAGTATGTTCGAACATCCTTGCCCTTAAGAATAGCCTTCAATGGTTCGTACGATTCGTCATTTTTGTTTAGAATCGCAATCTTTGCCTGTCTTAAGAGTTTGCTTTTTGTTTTAAGATAATTCTCATAAGTTCCGTGGTAATCTAGATGCTCAGGTGATACATTAGTAATAACTCCAATTTTAAAATCTATTCCATGGACTCTATTTTGATCAAGAGCATGAGAAGTAACCTCAAGAACCAAATAATCACAATTATTTTTAATTGCTTTTTTAATGTATCGCTGCATCCAAAACGTGGATGGCGTAGTGATGTGAAGACCCGTATCGAAAACTTCCTCTCCTATCTGGGCCACTACGGTTGTAATCATAGCAGGATTTAATCCGGCAGTCCTTAAAATGTGGAATATAAGACTTGCCGTTGTTGTCTTACCATCGGTGCCCGTGACTCCGATCGTAAAAATCTTTTCTCCGGGTCTACCATACAAAGAGCTAGCAAGAGTAGCCTGCCACCCATGCAAAAAATTCTTAATTTTGCGAATCATCTTCTAATTTTATCATTTTACCCCGTGAGATACGAAGTTATCTCACGGGGTTGTAATTTTGTAATCTGGTATATTGACAGCAAATCAAAATTATGCATATGCTTAAGTTGAGTAGAGGTCCGCCTAAGCTTAACGTTCGGCTTTTCAGTATTATTCACGCCTCATGTTGCGCTTGAGCAGCGGGCTTAAGAATCTCTAAAGCTCATAAATTCGCTAAGAGCTTCTAAAGGAGGTGATAAATTTGAAAGCACTACATTTAGCAGCCTACACTTTGCTTTGGGTTGGCGGTCTTAACTGGGGCTTGGTTGGACTTTTTGATTTTAATCTTGTGAATTCATTACTAGGCTCGGCTCCGGCTATAGAAAAATTGGTTTACGTGTTGGTTGGTGTTGCAACCGTTTATATTATTGCAACCCATATGAATGACTGTAAGGTTTGCAGCAAGTCATAGGTGTCGAGTTAATCTGATCAACTGGCTTCGGGACTAGGATTCGAACCTAGATAAACAGATCCAAAGTCTGTTGTCCTACCATTAGACGATCCCGAAATAATTTTCCTTATTGTAAGCGTGAGCGGGGAACGGGCATCGCACCCGCGACCTCTTCCTTGGCAAGGAAGCGTTCTACTACTGAACTACCCCCGCACTAAACAAATTTCAAATTGTGCCGAAGCGGTGAATCGAACACCGATAACATGTTCTTCAGACATGCGCCTTGACCACATTGGCAACTTCGGCAGAAAAATATTATATAGCTTGTGGACGATGAGGGACTTGAACCCCCGACATCTTCGGTGTAAACGAAGCGCTCTACCAACTGAGCTAATCGTCCATGAAGTGTGGGCCTGAGAGGACTCGAACCTCCACGCCATTACTGGCACATGCACCTCAAGCATGCCTGTATACCAATTTCAGCACAAGCCCAAAACTGACTATATTTTATCAGAATTCGGCCGCATTACAACCTCAAAATGGTCAGCGAGAATCTGCCGTAAATCTGCGAAAATCCAATTAAATCCTGGTATAATAATTCATTAATGGAATTAGGTTTTATTCTTTTAACGATCCTCGGACTAACTTTATTTGAAATAATCACATCGGTTGATAATGCAATTATAAACGCCGAGGTTCTCTCCGGAATGGGCAAACGCGCCCGACGGTTTTTTCTTACCTGGGGAATTTTATTCGCGGTGTTTGTTATTCGTGGACTTCTACCTCTTTTAATAGTGTTTCTTGCAAATCCGTCTCTTGGCTTGATTGGTGCTTTCACTGCAACATTTTCAGGAAATCTTGAAACTACTCAGGCAATAGAAGAATCTTCCCCTGTTCTTTTAATCGGCGGCGGGACTTTTCTCTTGTTTTTGTTCTTTAATTGGCTTTTTCTTGAACCTAAACATTATGGACTACGGGGTGAGTACTTTTTTGAACGTCAGGGGGCGTGGTTCTTTGCCATTGTTTCGATTTTGCTCTCAATCATTGTTTGGTTTGCATTGGAAAAAAACCCAATGATGGCTTTTGGGGCGGTTCTTGGATCAACAGCGTTCTTTATAGTCCATGGATTCAGACAATACGCAGAACAAGAGGAGAAAAGACTATTATCGGGAGGGATGTCCGATGTATCAAAGGTGGCCTATCTTGAGGTTTTGGATTCAACTTTTTCGATAGACGGAGTAATAGGAGCATTCGCGTTCACCCTATCTGTCCCTATAATTCTTCTTGGAAACGGCCTAGGCGCGATAGTCTTAAGACAGCTTACTATCTCAAACATTGAGCGAATCAAAAAGTACAAATATCTTAAGAATGGCGCAATGTATTCTATTTTGTTCTTGGGAATAATAATGGTATTAGATAGTTTTGGCTACCATATCCCCCCTTATGTTACTCCAATAATTACGTTTGGAACAGTAGGATATTTCTTTTATAAATCTCGAATCGAGCTACGCGACCTCGAAAAAGCTCTTGAACCACGACGCGATTCTTAATCTTAAATCTTACTTACGTCTGAAACTTAAAGGCTGACTATGACTGCGCTCATCACAATCATGTTTACCAACTGATAACCAGCGGTTATGCTCCAGTAATTCCATGGCCTCTTCTCAAATAATACCGCACCCAGAACTACAGGGGCTATAAATCCAAGCCATGCCCAAAACGCCACTGTAGCTCCTGAAGTATAATCTCCCGCTCCAAAAACACCGAGCAAAATAGAAAGTACATATGCCTGAACAACCGCTCCTACAAACATCAAACCAAACATTTTTGGCGCGTTCTTCTTTGTGTCTTCTTTCATCTCGCTTTCAGAAAACCCCACAGATTTTAACCATGGCTTTCCAAAAAGAGTCATAGAGTACCAAACAAATCCAAGAACTAAAGCTGCAACTCCCGCCACAATAAGCTCGATATAGTTTATATTTTCAAACATTCATATCACCCCTATCCGGCCGAAAAATCGAACCTAATTCGAAAGTAGAGCTTTTTTAACCTCTTGTCAATAGCCAAATTATCCCATTTTTGAAGCTAAAACTGATGCTAAATATATATAAATATTAAAAATGCTAAAGTAAGAAATGTGAAGCCAGTCAAACAAGAAAATCCTCTTGGATGCGCTGTCGCGTGCGGGGCCTTTATACTTCGGACAACCTACATTGAAACACTAAGCATGTTCACTAATGGCCATGAGAAGGCAAATACTATCGGGTTCATTTGTAAAGAAATAGTAACTGCCTTAAACTTAGCTGGTTTTAAATTCGAATATAAATATATAAAAAGTGCAATTAGAAATAAGATCTATCAATCAAATACCATTGTCTTTTTGCGAAGATCGAAAAAATATCCTTATGGCCATTATTTAGTTCGAACAAGCAATAAATGGATGGATTCGTGGATTAATTTCCCTAACGAAAAAATAAAAGCAGGATATAGAACACGGCTACCCGAAAAGCCAATCTATGCCATTTCCCCGATTTAAGATGAGGTTGAAGAAAAGGCGTAAAGCTAGACAGCTAGACAACCCTCCGGGTTGCTTAGGTTGGAACGCGTTTTTTTACAGACCTATATCTTGCCTGTGATAAAATATATAAAGGCCGGGATGGCGAAACGGTATACGCGCAGCGTTCAGAACGCTGTGTCCGCAAGGACGTGGAGGTTCGATTCCTCTTCTCGGCACTGCCTCCTTGTCCTGAGCGAGCCTAAACGAGTCGAAGGATTGACAATACTTGCCGGATGTGCCATTATTAATTGATAAATGAAGCGGCTCTTCCTGCTTGGAGTCTATTTTACAATGACTCCGCTATTTATTTTTGTGCTGATTTTTTATCAGCTCTTCCTTCTCCACCAACATAGTAACGTCTCGGGGAAAGTTCTTGGCGCTTCAACACAGAAGGTAGACTATCAGGCAATTCCCGAAAGAAGCTCCGCAACGGAAATTAAAGTCTCGGCAAGTGAAGCTCGAGTAGACGTACTTAAGCAATTCTTTGGAAGATATAACTCGCCCCTTGAAGACTATTCCGAATTCATTGTTCAAGCTTCGGACAAATACAATCTTGACTATAGACTTCTGCCAGCAATTGCGATGCAGGAGAGCACGCTTTGCGAAAAAGCACCAGCCAATTCCTATAATTGTTGGGGATTTGGAATATACGGGGGTAAGGTAACCAGATTTGAAAGTTTCGAACAAGCCATAGAAACAATTGCCAGAACATTGTCCCAAAACTATCATGCGCAAGGCTTAATTGAGCCTGTCGATATAATGTCACGGTACACCCCTTCAAACACGGGAGAATGGGCAGAGAATGTCTCGTTTGTGATGGAAAGAATATCAGCCTCACTTTAGCCACGAATTAGCATCAAATAGGCCTGTAGTAAAGACTTGACAGAACCTATAGTTTTTGTTATAATGCGCTCTAGATCCTAAGGTAGCCCAAAACTACTTTAGGATTTTTTGATGGGTCGGACTGAGCGCAAGCGAAGGAGATAACGCTGCGAGCGGTAGCGAGATAGCGGTGAACCCAAATCTAAAAACCTCAAGAATTTATCCTTCTGTTTTTGTAATCATCAAGTTCCGGCAAAAATTTTTTGCCCGACTTGAACAATTACGGAAACTAACATGAAACAAATATTTACACTCATTGCTCTAATTTTTGCTGCGATTCTTACCTCGCATGATGTTTATGCGCAAGAAGTACGTTCAGATTCTGCAAAACTTGATCCTGTAATTAGCGTGCAAAAAGATTATTCTCTTGATACAAGAACGGTAGCTGTTCGAAATGTTTTCAAAAGATATAATTCGCCTCTTGTTGACCAAGCGGCTTTCTATGTTAAATATGCTGATGAATTCGGCGTAGACTGGAAGCTTTTACCTGCAATTTCGGGTCTTGAATCTACATTCGGACGATTCCTTATGCCCGGATCTTACAATGCCTATGGGTGGGGCGGAGGACGAATATATTTTGAATCTTGGGAAGACGGGATTAGAATAATTACTAAATCTATACGCGAGAATTATATGGATCGTTGGGGCGCAACAGATGTTTGGTCAATCGGCCCAATCTATGCCGAATCGCCCACATGGTCAGTCAGGGTCAATAGGTTCATGCAGGAAATCGAAGCAGAATACCAAAGTCTCTCGACCTTCAAAATGGCGCTAAATATCTAAAATCCTTTATAATTACACCTACTATGAAACACGGCATAGAATCGGACCTTGGAAACACTGAAAGACTACATTCATTCACCGAGCATACTCTTGGGTGCTTAGCTTCTAATATCAAGAATGGAATTTTAAAGAACCCCTCCCAGAAACGAGTGAGGGTTGTGGCCATAGGAGGGTATAATGCGCTTGGAAAATCTGCCCTTGCAGTTGAATTAAGTGCTCAATTAGGGGAGGCAACAATCCTACCGACAGACTCCTTTTTACCAGATAGAAAAACTCGCCGAGAGCTTGGACTCCCGGATGATGATCCTGCTACACTCGATACAGATGGCTTAACTGATGCATTGCAAAAGCTTCAAGAGGGAAAATATGCTTTTATAAGACCATACGACCATTCAACAGGACAACACTTAAACCTCACACGTTTGGTACCATCTAGATTTATTATTCTTGACGGGACATCATCCCTTCATCCAAACATAAGTAGCTTTGTGGATTTTCGCATTTTTCTCTCTGCGCAACCAGATGTTTTGCTCGAATTATTAAGACAAACTTGTCTTAATGAAAGAAACTATTCAGAAGATGAATTCAACAAGTTCTGGGATGAGTACAGATCTTCCTCCAGAGAGTTCGTAAATCCCACTAAAAGATACGCGCATGTTGTGGATGTAACGTTGTCAAGAAAATTCAAAAGCCCGCTAATAAGGACTTGTTCAGAATCAGGCTGATCCAAGAGACGATTTTGTGCCGGAGAGAGGAATTTCTTTGGCAAGCTCAGGGTAAACGAACCTGTGCCTGCACTGAGCGAGCGCAAGCAAGTCGAAGTGCTCGAGGGGAGAGTCGAACTCCCATATCCTTACGGACACTGGCTCCTAAAGCCAGCGCGTCTACCATTCCGCCACCCGAGCCCTATGCGTGCCTGCCTTGAGCGTAGTCGAAAGGTCTACCGTTCCACCACGTCCGCGAGTCAGCCTTAATTATACTAGAAACCGAACCCAAAATCATATATAATATCAGCCATGGCAAAAAGTTCGACCCAACCCCCAACAGACCAAACCGCCCAAAAGTACACTCTTGATAGAAAACCTGATGGGACAATTGCAATTAAAATTGTTGTTCCAGCGAAAGAAGTTGAACGCGTTCGGGAAGAAATAGTCGGTGAGCTTGTTAAGTCAATTGAACTCCCAGGCTTCAGAAAGGGAGCGGCCCCAAGAAAGCTTGCGGAAGAGAAGCTGAATCAAGAAACTGTACGAGAAGAAGTTTTGAAAAAAGTCTTAACAGATGAGTATATCGCGGCGGTAAAAAATTCGAACATTAATCCCATTGTGAATCCCCGAATTCATGTTGAGCAGTTTGCAGAGGGTACAGACTTGATATTCGAGGCTGAAACCTGCGAGGCACCGGAGGTTAATCTTAAGAATTACAAGGAAGAGGTTAGAAAAATAAAACCAACTCCTAAAATAGTAATTCCAGGAAAAGAAGAGCCGAAGGAAGAAGCGGGCAAAAAAATGGATGAAATACTCGCGGCAGTATTAAATGTTGCCCAAATTCAAATCCCACGAATCTTAATCGATCAGGAAACAAATCGACTTCTATCTCAGCTCATTGACGAAATCAAAAGACTCGGTGTAAGCCTCGACCAATATTTATCTTCAAGAGGTAAGTCTGAAGCTGACCTTCGAAAAGAGCATGAAGAAAGGGCAGAAAAGGACTTAAAACTTGAGTTTCTGCTTCGAAAAATCGCAGACGAGGAGAAGATAACCGTAGAGCAGAAAGAGATAGACGAGGCCCTTGCCGCAATAAAAGATGAAAAACAAAGAAACGATATAGCCCAAAACCCCTATTTAGTCGCATCAATCATCCGCCAGCAAAAAACTCTCGACCACCTTTCGAAAATTTGATAAAAGTGGTATAATACGGCTGTTATGCAAACCAAGCTAAAAAGAAAGCAGCAATTCGGAGAGGAATCAATTGAATCCAAACCTCGCAACGCAGTATCTGAGCCTACAACTTTCACGGATGAGGCTAAAAAATTATGGAATGACATGCTTAAAAGCACCAATCAAGATATTGTGGGCGGATCATTAGGCTCGGTTTCTGAACAACTCCTTGGACTCCCTGAATCAGGCGAACAGCAACTGATTGAAGGGCAGGAATTATTTCTCGAAACAAAGAAAAATCAGGAGAAAATACAAACCACAGCAGAACACATGGAATACGTAGGACGGGATGTCATGAATGTTGAAAGAAGTGGTGAAACAAAAGTCGAGATGGAAGTAAAACGAGGAGTAGAAGAGATTCGTGCAGAAATTCAAAAACTTGTTAAAACATCAAAGCTTGTTGAGAGAACAGTCAAAGACGCGACTGCTGAAAAAGCTCCTGTCAAACCCGGGAAATATCACCTTTCTTTCTTTGAATTTGTTTTGGGCGTGATTCGTGATGCAACTCGAAAACTTGAGGATACTGTTCATTTTGGCGCAGTCTTTACAAGCAAAAAACAGCAAAGTAAATATTGGAACTCTTACAAAAAGCACGGCACACAATTCGGCCTCTCAGGCGAACGCACAACCGCTACTCAAACCGGATAACCTTTTTCCCTTTATCAACTTTAACGGCCGTATTATTTACAATCGGGCTCGAGCCTGATAGAATTATAAAACTTCGGGGTTTACCCTGAGGTATTCGAAGGGCTCATAGCTCAGTTGGTTAGAGCGTTACATTGACATTGTAAAGGTCAGAGGTTCGACTCCTCTTGAGCCCACACGGATAAACGCAATCCAATTCTTCGCTTTATGTCTAAAGAACCATTTCTAGGCAGTAATAAATACTTAGCATATTTAGAGCCTGGAAAGAGACACTTCCTTGCTGCAGATAAACCAGTCGAGCAGCTGCTAACACCTGGAGCAATTATAGGCTATGGGGAATCCATGAAGAGGAAAAAATATGAAGAAACACATGAGGTGCCGCAGGACGGAAAACCAAAAGTAGTAATAGCCGGAAGTTTTAGGTACAAAGCGCAAATTGACGCGCTAATTGATTTGTTTACTGAAGAAGAGATCAGGGTTCTTGCACCGCCTAAAGGTAGAGTTGTCAGACTAATAAGTGAGGGCTTTAAGCTTCTTGACGGAGATGAAGAAGTCGATGAGTCAGTTGCAGAAATGGAGCTTGAAGGAAGATTTCTTGAAGCAGTAAGCAATGCTGATGTGCTATATCTATACAACCCTAAAGGCTACATTGGAAATACTGTAAGGTGGGAAATTACTGTTGCGACTACAATGTGTCATTTACCTATATTCGCACTGGAAGAGCTGCGGCGCAAAGATAAAAAGAAATTAGGGATGGCTTCGCGAATACCGGCTCTTGGTCCTAAGGAGTTTACCCAAGGGCTGAAAGATAACAAATTGGACACTTCAGGTCAGAGATTTTATCTGCCTAAAACCCGAAGGCCAAGAACTAGGATTTTCCCTTTTACCGATCACACGGGTAGACGAACTTATATGATTGACACCTCCGATTGGGGATAAAATCTTGCTATACTAAATTAGGTGAATAGAATAGGGGCTTATCAAATTCTTCAGGCTTGCTAAGATACCTTGGGCTTATAAAGTGCAAGTATAAAAACTCAGGTGCAATCGTAAGACACCCCGAAGGTGTTTGCCGTTGATACCTTCGGAATTCCTAATAATACTTTATACTTAATACTAAATACTCTATACTTACTCTAGATGGCAAAGAAAAATAGAATTAACATTAAAAACATTTTTGCTACAAATTTCCTAGGAGGAATCGCATGGGGCCTTGGCGCAACAGTTGGTCTTGCTGTTGTCCTAACTTTACTTGGTCTTTTTATTAATAAATTGAATCTAGTACCGATTGTAGGATCTTTTATCGCGGACCTATTAAAACCCGGATTACAAAACAACTCTCAATTCGGGAGGTAATTTCGAAAAATTGATCTATTGTTTTGCTTTCAAAATTTCTATATATTAGTCTTATGAAAAAGAGAAATACTTCGATCACCATATCGGTACTTCGAACAGAGCTTAAGAAAAACCGTAGTGAAATAATATCTTACATTGATGAAAAGAATAAGTCTCTTGAAAAGCGCATAGATACTCTAGAAAAGATGGATCATTTACATATCTTATCAAGTAATATTCATGTTGAGGCTAGTTTACGGAAAACAGTTGAGGCGGAAATAAGAATTGCCAAAGATGAAATCAAGCAACAGATTACAGAGTTTAAGGATTTGATTTTAACAACAGTTGACCCACTACTGCAAGAGCTTGAAACCAGAGCGGAAGATCGCGCCATTGCTTCGCAACAATCAGAAGAAATGCAGGAAAAACTCGAAGATCACGAAAAGCGTATTGGCAAACTCGAAGGAAATTAATATTCGACAATATAGCCTCGAAATGCTACAATTGCCTCAATGGATAAAAACAAAACTCTAAAAGACCACCGACAAATTGGGCAGGAGCTTGATTTATTTTCTGTTCATGAAGTGGCGCCTGGTGCCATTTTTTGGCATCACAAAGGCTATATTATCTACAAAACTCTAGTCGAATTCCTAAGAAACATACTTCTTAAGAGTGGCTATCAAGAAATTAGCTCTCCGGTAATGGTAAAATCCGAGCTTTTCAAGATGTCGGGACATTGGGAATTCTACAACGAACATATGTTTAATCTCCTCGTTGACAAAGAAGAGTACAGCCTGAAACCTATGAATTGCCCCGAAGCAAGCCTCATTTATAAAACGATGACTAGAAGCTATAACGATCTACCCATTCGATATTCAGATTTTGGCATTTTACACAGGAACGAACTTTCGGGTGTTTTAGGAGGCGCTTTTCGGGTCAGGCAATTTACGATTGATGATGCCCATCATTTTATTAGGCCAGATCAAATCCAACAAGAGATTCTTGAGCTTCTTTCGCTGACTTCCGATTTCTATAAAAAATTTAACTTTAAACCTCATTTTTACCTTGCAACAAAGCCGGACAAGGCAATGGGTGATCCAAAACTTTGGAAAGAGGCAGAAGAAGATCTTGAGAAAGCATTAAGAAGTGCGAAAGTAAGTTTTGACATTAAGGAGAAGGACGGAGCATTCTATGGTCCTAAAATTGATATTCACATAAAAGATTCGCAGGATCGGGATTGGCAACTTGCTACAATTCAATTGGATTTTCAGATTCCGGAGCGCATGGGACTTGAGTATATTGATGCTGACGGGAAACCAAAGAGACCTGTAATCGTGCATCGGGCCATCTTGGGTTCTATAGAAAGATTTATCGGCATTCTTCTCGAACATTACCAGGGAAATCTACCTTTGTGGCTCTCGCCGGTCCAGGTTGCGGTTTTACCGGTTTCTGAAAAAGTAGAAGATTATGCGCGGCAAGTGTTCGAAACTATTAAGAATGAGGGGATACGCGTCGAATTAGATATGTCCAACAAACCTATTGGCGCCAAAATTCGGGAGGCGACTTTGCAAAAAATCCCCTTCATGTGTATAATAGGGGAGAAAGAGAAGACTTCGAAAGATGCTGTTGTTTCAGTACGAACTAGGGAAGGTGAAAATCTTTCAGTGCAAAAGGTTAATAGTTTTATTCAAAGCTTAAAAGAAGATATTGAGAAGGCACTATAAATTTAAAAGAGAAGTAAGGTACCGAATAAATCGTGAGATTGCTTCACCAACTGTCCGTCTTCTTGACGATACTGGAAAACAGATAGGAGTTTTACCGATTGCCGAGGCAAGAGCACTTTCAGAGGAAAAGGTTTTGGATTTGGTTGAGCTTGCACCGCAGGCTCGCCCTCCGGTTGTAAAGCTGATTGACTACAATAAATTTTTGTATCAGTTAAAGAAGAAAAAACAGGAGGAAAAGAAACACGCGAAACCTTCCGAAACCAAACAGGTCCAGTTTGGGCCGTTTATTGATGACCATGATCTTGAGATTAAACTTTCGCGAGCACGCGAGTTTATAAAGGAAGGGGATAAGGTAAGGGTCGTTGTAAAGTTTAGGGGTCGCGAGATGACAAAACAGTATTTAGGGAGAGAGGTTTTGGGCAGAGTGATAGATAGAATGCAAGACATTGCCAAGGTTGAAAAGGATATGCACATGGAAGGAAGACAACTCGTGATGGTAATGTCTAAAGGAGCAAAAAACGAAGCGCAAACTAAAGAAAATGGTTCTGGGAAAATGGAAATTAGTAATTGAAATATGAAAATAGAAAATAGATAAAAACACCAATTTCTAATATATGACTAAACTAAAGACACGAAAATCGGCTGCCAAGAGATTTAAGATTACTGCTTCTGGTAAAGTTATGTTTCGCCATCAAATGGCAAGACATTTACGCCGAAAAAAGAGCGCAAGTAATTTGAGACGGAAAGCTGTTCCTTCCAGAATGACCGGAAAATTTGCAAAGAAAATAAAAATGATGATTTCTGCCTAATATGTTGAAAAGGTTTGTGAAGCGAATCAACCTGAACTTTAAACAGTCAAGGTCGGATCGTTCCGCAACCAATTCATATAGGATTTATAATCGCAAAGTGAAGGCCTACAATAGGAGGATAAAAGAATTATTTGACAGGATGAGATTTATAAAGAGAGGAAAATAAATCATGGCTCGTGTTAAGAGGGGAGTTGTTTCCCGCAGAAAACACAAGAAATTACTTGCTTTAACGAAAGGCTATCGCGGCACGAAACGAAGACTGGTTAAGGTCGCCCGTGAGGCGGCTCTGCACGCCGGAGAATACGCGTTTGCCGGAAGGAAAAATAAAAAGCGAGACTTCCGCCGTCTTTGGATAACCCGGATTTCGGAAGCTACAAAACAAGAAGGAACTTCATATAGTAGATTTATGGCTGGCCTTGCCAAAAATAATATAAAAATTGACAGAAAAATCCTTGCAGACCTTGTTTTAAACGATAAAGAAACATTTAAAAAGATCGTGAGTGAGGTAAGGTAGGATATCCTCGCCCTGAGCGAACAGAGAGAGTCAAATGGGTTGGTGTCGCAAAGTAGAATAATCTACATTACGCATTAACGAAGACCCCGCCAAGCGGGGTTTTTTCATGCCGGGAAGAACATGATCCTGAGGAATGGTGAGCTCGTCGAACCATTGTCGAAGGATTGTGAGTATGATATCCTAAGCATTATGGAGCATGAATTGCTGAAAATAAAGAATGACGCCAGTTCCCTTATAATTGCCGCCGAAGATGAACAGGAGCTTAATCAAATTAAGCTTGACTTTTTAGGCAAAAGCGGAAAACTTACCCAACTCGTAAAAGAAATTAAGAACGTGCCCGAAGAAAGGAGACCTGAGATTGGAAGACTAGCTAATGAAATTCTCGCATCGGTTGAGGACTTGGTTGAGACAAAACTAAATGAACTCCGGGGAAGGAAAAGAGCAGCTGTTAAAAAACAAATTCTAGACATAACCTTACCCGGCAAAAAGCCGCAGGCAGGACATCTTCATTTAATAACTCAGGCAATAGAGGAAATTTCGGAAATTTTTGAACACATAGGTTTTACAAGGGTTCGATATCCAGAGGTGGAGTGGGATTGGTACGCATTTGGATCGCTCAATTTCTCTGAAAATCACCCTGCCCGCGATGACTGGGAAACGTTTTTTATAGATGCCGAACCGGATCCTCGCATGGGCCCCATGATATTGACTCCTCATACTTCTTCCGGGCAAGTGCGCGAGATGGAGAGGCGTAAACCCCCAATCAAAATGTTAAATATCGCAAAATGCTATAGGCGCCAATCTGATATTTCACATACTCAAATGTTCCATCAGTTTGAAGGCATGGCTATTGGTGACGGGGTTTCCATTGCTGATCTTAAAGGAACCTTTGATTTTTTCGTGCATTCATACTTTGGGAAAAACCGAAAATCAAGACTCAGGCCCTTTCATTTCCAGTTTACCGAGCCCTCTGTTGAGATAGATGTATCATGTGGAGTATGTAACGGCCGTGGATGTCGCTTGTGCAAAGGCGGCTGGCTTGAACTTGGTGGCGGAGGAATGATCCATCCAGAGGTTTTGCGAAATGGCGGGGTAGATCCTAAAAAATATTCAGGTTTTGCTTTTGGATGGGGAGTAGAGCGGGTTCTTATGATGAAGGAAGGACTTGAGTTAGATGATCTTAGGATACTTTATTCCAATAGATTAGATTTCTTAGAACAATTTTAGTATGAACATAAGAATTTTAGACAGTTGGCTTCGCGAGTATTTAAAAACCTCGGCTTCTCCGCAGAAAATAGCCGAATGTATGTCTTTGGCCTCTGTTTCAATTGAAAAACTTGAGTCCTCTGGTGGAGATTGGATTTATGATATCGAAGTTACCACAAATAGACCGGATTTAATGTCGGTTGTAGGACTCGCAAGGGAAGGAGCAGCGGTTTTGCCTCAATTTGGAATCGAAGCAAAATTCAATGCTCCCAAATTCGAAAAACCAAATGTCGACAAAAAGCTTGTCCCGACGAATTCCATTCCTGCGAGATCTCGAACGGAAACTACCGTCGGGAAGATAGAGATTACAAACGATTCAAAACTCGTGAACAGAATTTGCGCTGTTGCGCTAGAAATAAATCTAGGAAAATCTCCTCAAAAAGTCTCTCGCCGAATTGAATCATCCGATATTAGATCATTGAATAATGCAGTTGACGTAACCAATTATGTCATGCGGGAGATCGGCCATCCCGTGCACGTTTTTGATTATGACAAACTCGCAAAGACAGGAAAACTTATAATTCGCGAGTCAAAAAAAGGAGAAAAAATACAAACCCTTGATGAAAAAGAATACGTGCTTGCGGGAGGAGATATTGTTGCTGATGATGGAACTGGAAGAATTATAGACCTTCTAGGAGTTATGGGGACGCTAAACTCGGCAGTTGATGACAACACCAAAAGAGTGCTTTTGTTCGTTGATAATAATAACCCCGTGAGAATTAGAAAAACATCAATGAGTCTTGCTATTCGTTCCGAGGCTGCAACCTTAAATGAGAAAGGAGCAGATCCAGAAATAGCATACGGTGCTGTTCTTCGTGGAGTTGAGCTATTGGAGGAGATTGCAGATGGCAAAATGATTTCAGAAGTCTTGGATATTTATCCAAACAAACCAAAGTCTATCTCGGTAACTATTTCGGAACAAAAAATAAACGCTATTGTTGGCACTGATATTCCTCTTAAAACTTCTAAAAAGATTTTGGAAGATTTAGGCTTTCAAACGAATATAATTGATTCGAATATAAAAGCAAAAGTTCCATCCTGGCGCTTAAATGATGTACAAATTGAAGAGGATTTGATAGAGGAGATCGTTAGGATTTATGGTTATCAAAAATTGCCAAGCAGAATTCCGGCTTTTGAAACCGGTGAGCCTTTTAGCTTGGCTACGAATCAATTCTATTGGGAGAGAACAGTCAAAGACGCGTTAAAGTTTTTTGGATTCACTGAAGTTTACACTTACTCCATGTTTTCAGAAGACTTACTTGAAGTGTCAACTGACGATGCTGTGACAATTCGAAATCCCTTAGATTCGGATCATGTATACATGAGAACATCTCTTGTCCCAAGTTTACTTGAGGCGGTAAGAGAAAATAAAGGTCGAATCGAGTTAAAGTTGTTTGAATTGGCAAATGTATATATTAAAAAACAAAAAAACCTCCCTGATGAAAAGCTGAAGCTTGCAGGAATATATAAATCCAGCACCAGTTTGGTACTGGATAAAAACCCAAAAGCTTCCTTTCTTGATGTCAAAGGCATTATAGAGGCCCTACTCGAAGATCTTGGAATTTCGGCTTTTGAATTTAAACCAACTGAAAGTGGTGCATTCGGCGCGGCGATATATATTGGCAAGGATTCCTTAGGTGAGATTGAGCAACTTGAGGAAGACCTAATTGACTTTGAGTTCGATTTCGAAACAATTCTTAAGTACGCAACTCTCAAGAAAGTTTATAAACCTATTTCAAAATTCCCGGAATCAATCGAGGACCTACGTTTTGAAATTGATGAAACAATTCCATATGAAAAAATCGTTAGAAACATACGCGAGCAGAGCAATCTGATAAAGGACGTTTCACTTCTTGATATCTTTCAAAACAAAAAGACCTTCAGAATCATCTACCAGAGTTATGAGAAAAATCTAACTAATGAGGACCTAACAAACTTGCGCGAGAAAATTACGTCAGTTTTGAAAAGTAAATTTAAGGCAGAACCGGCATAATGGAAGAGAAAGTTTATTTTGATTCTACGGATGGTCTAAAACTCTGTGGGGTCTTTACTTATCCAAGCATAAAAACAAATAAATGCATAATCTTATGCCACGGAATAACTGTCGACAAAGATGAAGGTGGAATATTTACAGGATTAGCTAGAAAGCTAGCAAGTGCGGGATTTGCAGTTTTTCGATTTGATTTTCGTGGGCACGGAGAAAGCGAAGGGAATTCTGTCGACATAACGATAAAAGGTGAGACTGAGGATATCGAATTTGCGGTAAAATATCTGGAATCGAAAGCATTTAGCAAATTCGGTTTAATCGCGGCAAGTTTTGCTGGTGGTGCAGCTTCATTTTTTATTCCAAAGCACAAGGATGTTGTAAAAGCGCTCATTTTATGGAATTCTTTGATTGATTATGACTCACACATAAACGTAACGACTCCTTGGGGAAAAGAAAACTGGGGAAAACTCGCTTTTGACAGAGCCGAAAAATATGGTTTTTCCGAAATTGGACGGAGAAAGTTTAAGGCAGGCAGGAATTTAATGCATAAAATACAATCCCTTACGCCGTGGCAAGAACTTTTGAAAGTCGAAATACCGATACTTTTCATTCATGGAGACAAGGATACTTTCGTCCCTTATGAAGATTCCGTCAAGTATTCAAAGCTCGTTAAAAATGGTTCGCTTGTGATTATCAAAGGGGCGGAACACGGCCTCCACAATAGAAAAGAAGACGCCGAATTAGCAGACAGTGCAACAATCGAATTTATTCAAAAATTCTTGTGACCTAAATTCTACAGCAAACTCAACATATAAACTCTATCCAAAATCTGCGGGTGCAATCGTAAGACACCCCGAAGGTGTTTACCGTTGACACCCGGCGTATTATTTGCTTTATTTAGAATATGGCCTCAAGAAAAGTACCACTTGCAACCGGAGAATACTACCACATATTCAACCGCGGTGTCGCAAAGATGAGAATTTTTAATAATTTCTATGATTATAATAGATTTCTTAAATGCGTCCTTTATTATCAAATTGATGATCAAAAACCACGATTCTCAAAGTTTACATCAGAAACTTATGAATTAGATTCATCTAAAAAAATTGTCGATATTATTTCTTACTGTTTTATGCCAAATCATTTCCATTTCCTATTAAAACAAGTAACGGATGGGGGAATCTCGGAATTCATCAGTAAAATAAGCAATAGCTATACTAAATACTTTAATATCAAAAATAATAGAGTAGGACCAATTCTCCAGGGAGATTTTAAAGCAGTTCATGTCGAATCAAACGAACAACTTCTTCATCTTGGACGTTACATTCATTTAAATCCGTTAATCGGTTTTGTAACAAAAAACTTGGAAACATATAGATGGTCGTCCTATCCAGAATATATTAATTCTATTAATAACGAGGTTTGTCAAAAGGAAGTCATCCTTGATCAATTCGAAACAAAAAATAGCTATAAACAGTTTGTTCTAGATCATATTGATTACGCAAAAAAAATTGACCAAATAAAACATCTCCTATTAGACTATGAAAGTGGTTGGGTTTAAATAAAACGTCAGGTGCCATCGAGAGACACCCCGAAGGTGTTTTAGAAGATGTTCTAAGATAACCTATTATGGGACCGTGGTTGGGGTTAAAGACGAAGTTGGTGTAATCGAAATTGTTGGCGTTGGTGTTTCTTCAGGTTCGTATTTGTGATCCGAGACTTCTGTTGGAGGGCGGTAGAGATCGTCTCCAGGGTGGGCTTCGTTAATCCAATTATTTATTGCGTCCTGCCAGCGATTGCGCCCATCTCGTGAAACCGGATCCTGCTCTTCAAAAACAATATATTCTTTTACATCATAGTCTCCACGCTTTATCTCCTCTTCATTCGCAAGTTTTCCGCCTTGATGTTTTGACAATTTAACTTTTTTATAAATAACGGCATTTGTTGTAGGTTCAGTCCCTTTTAGGAAATATTCGCTCCTTGTTGGTTGACCATCCCGCGGCAGTCCTCCTGAAAAAGCATCGATTTGCATGGCGACAACACTTTGCGGTTCGCCGAATCTTTCATCAGGTTTCCCCTTCAAAACAAATTGCGTAATCCTTCTCCAAATTGGTGTTGCACCTGTTACGCCCGAAGCAATTGTTGGATGCATGGGAGTATTGTCATTGTTACCAACCCAAGAAGCAACAACAAAAGATGGTGTATATCCGACAGCCCAGTTGTCTCGCTTTGAATCTGTAGTTCCGGTTTTTACGGAAACTGTTCGGCCGGCAATATTTAGTAACGAGTTCGTCCCAAAAACCTCAGATCGGGCATTATTGTCCAAAAGAATATGGGAAATTAAAAATGCAACTTCTTCCGATAGAACTTTTACGCCTTTTTGATCTTTGTGCTTGTAAATTGTTTTTCCTTTTCTATCCTTTACCTCGTCAATTGAAAAAGCTTCTTTTTTTACCCCCTTGTTGGCAAAGGTAGAGTAAGCAGTCGCCATTTCAACAAGCGTTATCTCGCGACCGCCAAGAACCAAAGACAACCCAACATTATTAAGATTTTCCTGTGTCGGCTTCCAGTTTTCAATACCCATATCATATGCCTTTTGCATGACAGGCTTTATACCTACACGAGCAAGCATTTTGACCGCAGGTACATTTTCGGAGTTTCCCAGAGCAAATCTTACCTGCATTGGGCCGCGGTATTTCCCGTCGTAATTAACGGGAATATAGTCTTTTTGCCCAGGGACGTTGGTCGGAAATTCGGTTTTTAGATCCATGAGTAGAGTTGCCGGTGTGTATCCTTTTTCAAAGGCCGTTGCGTACATGATTGGCTTTAATGCCGATCCGGGTTGCCGGTGAGCTATTGCAGCATTGAAATTCCCTTCATGCTCTGTGTCAAAATAATCGCGGCTTCCGACCATAGCCAAAATGCTGCCTGCTTTAGGATCCATCACAATAGCCGCACCATTCCCAACGTCATATTTTTCAATTTTTTCAATTTCCTCAAATACTATATCTTCTGCGTTTTTTTGGATCTCATAGTCAAGTGTTGTAACAACCGTTAGGTTTCCGTTTTCAACAACCGCTTCACCGTACAATTTCACCAATTGTTCGCGAATATACTGCACAAAGTGAGGCGCCTTAAGATTCCCCTGTTTTTGGGTGAATGTAAAGCTCTCGACTTCTTTGAAAGCTCCTTGTTCCTCTTTTCGGGTGATCTTCCCGTCCTCTCTCATTCTTCGCAAGACATCCTTTGTTCGCGCAATATATGCCTTATCCTTCCCCACAAATGGCGAATAGATTGAGGGCGCCTGCGGAAGGCCTGCCAAGAATGCAGACTGCGCAAGATTAAGTTCTTTTGCGTGTTTGCCAAAGTAGAGATTGGCTGCAGCCTCAACACCAACTGCTGTTCCTCCGTAGGCAACATTATTCAGGTACATCTCAAGAATCTCGTCTTTTGAGAACCTTTGATCTACTTGAATCGCCAATATCAGCTCTTTCATTTTTCTTGCGATACTTCTCTCCGGCGTCAAAAGCACATTTTTGACCAACTGCTGGGTAATGGTTGAACCACCTGAAACTCGACTTTTTAAAATAGGGTCTATCAATAAGCCTCTAATTAATCCAGTCACAGAAAACCCTTTATTTGTATAGAAATCCTTATCCTCAATTGAAATTGTCGCTTCTTTCAAATCTGTGGGAACGTCTTTTAGTGGAACATATAGACGATTATAGTCCTTGAATATGGAGTAGAGCACAACGCCGTTTCTATCAAGGATTTTGGTCGAATCTTTTATATCGCTGCCGGCAAGTTTTCCCGGAGTGGGGAGATCTCGCGAAGCCCACAAAAAGTAGAGAAAAAACAAAACAATTCCTCCAATCAGCCCCAAGAAAATATACCTTGTGAGGCGACTTAAAATGAGGAGTCTAAGGGAGGATCTTTGAAACCTTAATCTTCTTGAACGCGGACCCGAACTATAATACTGCATGTCCGAATATTATAACAATATGAGGCTATATTGTCGAATCCACCCATATAAAGTATAATAAAACCATGGACAAGATAACTGAACTATTGACTAGAGGCGTCGAGACAATTTATCCCTCCCGAGATGTCCTTGAAAAAGTTTTACGTTCAGATAAAAAACTTAGAATTTATAATGGAATCGATCCTACGGGAAAGTTGCACCTTGGACACTTATCAGTTTTACGAAAACTGCGTCAGTTTCAAGATTTGGGCCACGAAATTATTATTTTAATTGGTGATTTTACTGCTAGGATTGGGGATCCCACAGACAAGCTAGCTACTCGGAAAAAATTATCAAAAATGCAGATAGAAGAAAACGCTGCCAATTACAAAGAACTAATAGGCAAAGTACTAGATTTGAAAAGAGCCAACATTCGTTTTCTGCATAATGAAGAATGGAGCAATAAGTTAAAACCTGAAGACATGCTTGAACTCGCCTCATATTTTACTGTTTCCCAGCTTCTTGAAAGAGATATGTTTCAGCAAAGGATTAAAGAAAATAAGGAAATTTATGTCCACGAATTTTTATATCCTATTTTCCAGGCTTATGACTCAGTAACTATGAATGTAGATATGGAAATCGGCGGTAATGATCAGACTTTCAATATGTTGGCGGGAAGAACGCTAATGAGAAAACTTAAAAACAAAGAGAAATTTGTCTTAACGACTAAATTACTAACGGATCCAACTGGGAAGAAAATGGGGAAAACTGAAGGTAACATTATTGCACTTGAAGAAAATCCCGTAGACATGTTTGGGCAAATAATGAGTTGGCCGGACGAAATAACTATCTCTGGATTTACACTTTTGACTGATGTTCCAACCAGTAAGATTGATGAAATTGCAAGGGAACTTGAGAGCGGAGCAAACCCAATAGGGCTTAAAAAAAGACTGGCTTTTGAAATCGTAAAGGAGTTGAATGGTGAAGAGTCCGCTAAACATGCTCAAGAGTATTTCGAGAAAACTGTTCAAAAGAAGGAATTGCCGGAGGATATTCCGACATTTGAAATGAAAGCTGATGAGCATTTGGTAATTACAGACCTACTTGTTCGCGCTGGGCTTGTGGGAAGTAAATCGGAGGCAAAAAGGTTAGTTGAACAAGGCGCGGTTGAGGTAGATTCTGATGTCGTCGATTCCCCAACCGAGGAAATAATTCCTGAAGACAATATGCTCATAAAATGCGGCAAACGCAATTTCATCCGAATAAAAATATCATAATTATGGAGACGTTGAGGAAGCACAAGTGGATTTATAAAGTGATAATGATTATTGCGACACTTGCAATATTAGTAAGTCTTCTCATTCCGTTTCTCTTTGCGTTATAATCTTCCAATGATTAGGACTAAAAGATTAAAGTGATTAGGATCAACTTTTCACTTTAGTCCTTTAGTCTTATAATCTTACTCATGGATTTGAAGACTCCGCTTGCTTTACTTGGGCCGACTTTCAGAATGAAGAGGGCGGTATTATTAAAAGTCGGCCTAGAGACGGTTGAGGATTTTTTGCTCTATATTCCTTTTCGCTATGAGAATTATCATGTCTCGAAAATTGGAATCCTTCAATTCGGGGAGCAGGTGACCGTTCAAGGCAAGGTTGTTTCAGCCACAAATATTTTTACCCATTCGTCACTTCGCTCCTCAGGGCGAGCCCTTACAATTCAAAAAATCACTGTCCAAGATGACACCGGGAAAATAGATGCGATCTTTTTTAATCAAAAATTCATTTTATCGAATATTCGAAAAGGTGAATTTGTCTCTTTTGCAGGAAGGGTAGAGAAATTCGGCAGTAAAAAAACATTAAGTGTTCGCTCTTACGAAGTTCTTTCGAATAAAGATGCGGAGGCAATTCATACAACCGGTCTTGTTCCGGTTTATTCTGAAACCCGCGGGCTTTTCTCAAAATGGATCAGGAACCGAATTAAAAGTTTGCTTGAAAATATCCGCATATCCGAATATCTCCCAGAAAACATTCGGTCAGAAAATAATTTAATAGATCTCCCAACCGCTATTCGAACCATCCACTTCCCAAAGACCTTTGAAGAAGCGGAATATGCAAGAGCCAGGCTTTCATTTGATGAATTGTTGATAAAACACACGGCAGCGCTTATCAGAAAAAAAGAGTGGGAGAAAAGAGGAAAGGCAATTCCTTTTGAAATTGAAAAGCACGGCGCAAAAGTTGCAGAACTCATTAAGAGCCTTCCATTCGAATTAACATCCTCACAAAAAAGAGCAGCAAACGAAATTTTCGAGGATCTTTCGAAAAGTATTCCCATGAACAGACTTCTTGAGGGAGACGTTGGATCGGGGAAAACTGTGGTTGCGGCAATTGCGGCATATGTTGCTTTTTTAAACGGCTATCAAACTGCGTTTATGGCGCCGACAGAAATCCTTGCCAACCAGCACTTCGATACTATTCAAAGTATTCTCGAACCTTTTGGAGTTAAGGTGGATCTTTTCACTTCAAGCCAAAAGCCAAAAGCCAAAAGCCAACAGCCAAACTTCGATATAGCAATTGGCACTCATGCTCTAATTCATAATCGAGCAAAATTCGACAATCTGGGACTGGTAGTAATTGACGAACAACAGAGATTCGGAGTGGAGCAGCGAGCTATCTTGCGCGAAAAGGGAACTAACCCACATCTATTGTCGATGACCGCAACGCCAATTCCTCGAACAATCTTTTTAACAATTTATTCGGATCTTTCCTTATCGGTTTTGGACGAAATGCCAAAAGGACGACAAAAGATTAAAACATGGGTGGTCCCTGAAGAAAAAAGAGAAAAGGGTTATGGGTGGATTTCTGACAAAATTAGAAAAGAAAAAAGCCAAGTATTTATTGTATGTCCATTTATTGAACCGTCGGAAACTTTAACCACGGTAAAAGCTGCAAAAGAAGAATTTGAACGTTTGAAAAAAGAAGTCTTCCCAAATTTTAGACTTGGACTTCTTCACGGAAAATTAAAATCGGCCGAAAAAAGTTCGGTCATCAAAAAATTCAGGGATGGTTCGATTAATATCTTGGTTGCAACTCCTGTGATTGAGGTTGGAATCGACATTCCGACTGCAGATATTATGATAGTTGAGGCAGCAGAAAGATTCGGCCTTGCACAGCTTCATCAATTGAGAGGTAGAGTAGGAAGGGGAGAGAAGGAGTCGTATTGTTTTCTGTTTACCCAGCACCATCATGGTGCTGGGTTTACCGATGCGACAAGCGATAAAACTCGCAAGCGACTTTCATATTTGCAAACTATTGATAATGGCCCTGAGCTTGCAGAAATTGATTTGAAACTTCGCGGCCCGGGTGACATGTTTGGCACTGCCCAGCACGGAATTCCGGATCTTAAAATCGCATCTTTGTCCGACCTTTCCACAATCGAACGAGCTCGAACCTCGGCCGAACAATTGTTTGACAAACTCTCCAAATACCCAACCCTCAAACAAAAAGTCGAAGAAATAAGTCTCCCTAAGATCTCCAAAGACTAAAACCCTCAGGTGTCAATAGGCGTACACCCCCCGAGGTGGGATAGATCTACCCCAAGACTATTAATTTCTTGCGGTTTGAGCCTATTTCGATTATAATTAGAAACCTAGTAGCTAGTTTCTAGTTGCTAACCATTATGCCGCACGAACCAAAGAGGAGACATTCAAGAGCCCGACAGGGGAAGAGGAGAGCAAGCATTCACCTTAAGTTAGGTGCAATTTCAATTTGTAAAAACTGCGGTTCTCCCGTAGTACCACATCAACTATGTAAAGCGTGTGGATACTACGACGGAAGGAAGGTAATCTAAATCAAATAGCTGGAATGGATAAATAGTTAAATAGCTTTGAACTATTTTAACTATTCAACTATTCTAACCATTAATTTTTATGAAGACCCCGAAAGATCCTCGACACAAAAGACGACAGGAAATTATAAAGGCGTTATTCGCGCAAAGCTTCCTAAAACGACCCCCCGCGAGCCCTTACCTAAAAAAGATTTTAGGAAAACTATCAACAATAGACGGAAATATCAAAATAATCGCTCCGGAATTTCCAATTGAAAAGATTAATCGCGTCGATCTTGCAATCTTGCGGCTTGGAGTATATGAACTCATAATAGACAAAACTCAGCCGAAAAAAGTTATAATAGATGAAGCCGTAGAGTTGGCAAAGGAATTTGGGGGAGAAACTTCTGCCAGTTTTATTAATGGAGCGCTTGGAAAACTTGTAAAAAATTTGAGCGATGAAACTACCTGAGTTTAAGAACAAAAAATTATTTGATCAAGTATTTATACACAGATCCTATCTTAACGAAACCAAAGATATGCTTGAATCAAACGAGCGCCTTGAGTTTTTAGGAGATAGTATTTTGTCGCTTGTTGTTTCGGCACATATATTCGACAAATACAAAACCTCAAAAGAAGGACAGTTGACAAGTATTCGATCTGTTTTGACAAATACTGAAACCCTTTATGAAATATCTAAAGAGCTTGGATTAGGAGAGCTTTTGAAATTATCCCGGGGAGAAGAGGCAGGAGGCGGAAGAAGCAATAAAACAATTTTAGCGAATACGCTTGAGGCTTTAATCGGGGGAATTTATCTGGACCAGGGGATTGATGCGGCAAAAAAATTTATTGAAGAAAATATAATATCGCGTACCGAGAAAATAATAGAGGCACAGGGACTCAAGGATCCTAAAAGTTCGCTCCAGGAAAAAATTCAAGAAACTCATCGTGAGTCTCCGGTTTATAAAGTTATCAAAGAAGAAGGACCAGATCATGATAAATCATATACAATAGGCGTATATATAGATGAAAAGCTTTTGGCAGAAGGGGTCGGAAAATCAAAGCAAGAAGCAGAAAAATCCGCGGCTCGCAATGCTCTTCAAAAAATGTTAAAATAACTACTTATGTCGCTTATTATAAGACTTTCAAGAATTGGGAGAAAGGGCGAGGCTCGCTTTCGAGTCGTCGTTAAGGAGAAAAGGTCTAAGCTTTCCGGCCGGGCGGTTGATACGCTCGGAACTTTAGTGCGTCGTGTTGAAAATGTGGAAAAAACAATTGACCAGGAGAAGCTTAAATATTGGATATCAAAAGGTGCGCAACTTTCAGATTCTGTGAAAAAAATGCTTGAGTAAAAACAACGGGGTAAAAAAACTATGCGCGAACTTCTCTCACACATGATTCAGGGAATAACCGGAAAAAAATGCGAGATTTCCGAAGAAAATTCTAATGGATTTGTTGTGTTTAAGCTTAATGTACCTCAGGAGGATGTTGGACTAATAATAGGTCGCTCAGGCAAAACCATAAATGCAATTAAAAATATCCTCAAGATAATTGCCATTCGCGATGGCGTCCGCGTGGACGTACAGGTAGAAGAAGCCTAAATGCAAGTTTCAATTATCACCTTGTTTCCTCAGATTTTTAGAGAGATTTTCTCTGTTTCTATTATAAAAAGAGCACAAGAGCAGGGCAAAATAAAGATTAATCTAATTGATCTCAGAGAATTCGGTATTGGCAAACATAAAATAGTTGATGATAAACCTTATGGAGGAGGAACAGGTATGGTTCTTCGCGTGGATGTTGTTGCAAGGGCGATTGAAGCTTCAAGAATGAAAATAAAAAGAGAAAGTGTAATTTTGCTAGATCCAAAAGGTAAAAAATATGATCAAGTCTTAGCAAAAAAACTCAGCCATCTTGATCATCTGATACTAGTTTGCGGCCATTATGAGGGGTTTGACGAGAGAGTTCGCGACCTTGTAGATTACGAGATTTCCATCGGAGACTACGTGCTTTCAGGCGGAGAAGCTCCCGCTATCGTAATTGTTGACTCCGTCACAAGGCTTATACCCGGGGTTCTTAAGAAAAGTGACGCGACCGTCTTTGAATCATTCGCAAAAATTGGTGGGAAGCGCATGCTTGAATATCCTCACTACACAAGGCCCCGGCTTTGGCGGGGTAAAAAGGTGCCTCCCGTATTGTTGTCGGGCAATTTTGCCGAGATAGAAAAATACCGGCAGAAACAAGCAAAAAAAATAACTCGCAAGAGGAGACCTGACCTCTAATTGTTTTTCCACCCTGCTAATTGATTTAATAGGTTGCGATCTGCCTGACTTAAGGGTAAAACCTTGTCATTTTTAGATATGAGAGATAGATCTAGAGGTTTGTAATAGAAATTTATATTAAAGGTTCCCAAGTTGTTACCTGCGTCTATTTTTTTAATTTCTGCCAGGGGAAGCGTTTGGTTTAATTTTTGTGCGAACTGAATAAGATCTGAAGCATCAGGAGATACCACTCTTGCAACAACTGAGAGCTCGGGAACACCAATGGCAGACGATTGGCTATCAAGATCTGTTTTTCCAAAAACACGTCCAACTACAAGGGAAAACTCCCTAAGTTCTGTATTTGATGCACGTGCCGCTGAGGTTAACGCACTGAAAATTTTTACAATATCTTTAGATGTGGGCAAGGCATCGGTTGAAATAGCCAAATCCTGCGATATTGCATCATCATTGGTATTTTCTATAACTCTTATCGAGTTTGTGAGCGTTTCAAGTTCCTCTCTCTTGGCTTCAATTGTATGTCCGGCTTCAGAAATCACAGAAATCTGGGGAAGAATTACACGAAACACAATAAAAAGGGAAAGGAAAACAAAAAACGCCTGCAAAATTTGGTTTTTATACTTTGTATAAATTTGGGACAGTTTTTGCTTCATGAATTAATTCTTTTTAGCCTCGCTAAAATAAAAACCTATTGCCAATTCATAAGCACTTCCGGATCTTGTAAATCCTAACGATTCAATCTTTTTTAAACCTAAATTTTTATCGCGGGCTATTGCGTTAAGATTCACCTCGAACAGTTTGTCAAATGTTATAAGATCGGAAGACCCAACTGTAACAGTAACCACATCCTTTTCGCCAACTATTGAGCTTATGTTGAAATTGTCGGGGAGCAGCGCAAGTATTTGGGATGTTCTGGTTTCAAGATTGTTTCTTTTTGAAATTATATTTCTCGCCGTACTAAGTCTTTCCGAAACGATCAGAGCCTTTTGTTTTACTGCCGCCATACTGGCAATCCTATTTCTTGCCTCGCCAACGCTTCTTGACAGACTTCCCGCTTGTGCTTTAAGTGCGAGGGAATAAATGATAAGTAGTAGCGCAAGTAAAAAAACTAATCCGAACAGAAAAAACGTGGCTAAAAATACCTTATCGTAGGTACGTCGCGGTTTCTCTCTTTGGGTTATTAAGTTTATATCGTTTTTCATAAAAGATTTCTTAAAGAAAGACCCACTACAACATTGAAAGAAGGCGCTTGTGCCAAAAGCTCCTGTGGCACATTGCCCATATTGTAGGCGGCAAAACAGTTCCCCAAAACCACTTGAATACTCAAGCTGTTTGTGAAAAAGACATCGATTCCCGGAAGAAGCGCACTTCCCCCTGAAAGTACAATTTGCGATATTGTTTCGTTAGCATTTTTCTCGCGGAAGGAGAGCATCGTCTTTTTAACGTCTCCTGTTATAGATTCAAGTATCGGCGCTAACGCCTTGCCAATCTTTCCTTCAAATGCGTCGCGACTCAAACCATAAGCTCTTTTATAGTTCTCTGCGCTCGCCTGATCAATCCCAAGGTCCAAAGATACCGCGCGTGTAATAGCTATTCCTCCAAGAGGCAGAGATACTACTGTTTTTATAATTCCCTGCTTTACAATGCAGATACTTGAAGTTGTTCCCCCAATATGGAGAATCATATTAGAAGAAGCGTTATTTACAAGCGGTAAGAGTGCGCGATGCACTGAGACAACCTCGCTTTCAATTGCCGAAGGCACAAGATTAAGCATTTCCGACAATTTTTCATATTTACTAACAATGTTTAAGGGAGCTGCAATAATCATTACTTCCATTGTTTTTTTACCCGAGGAGTCAGATCGAGAAAGAACCACCCAATCGGTTTTTACCTGATCAAGCGGAAGCGGGATATATTGTTCCATCTCGAATTTTAATGCGGCAGACAATTCTTGATCTGACAGTTGAGGCATTTCAATAATTTTTGTATAAACTTGGCTTTCGGGAAGGCAAAATACAACGTTCGTTATTTTAAGATTTGCCTCATTAAGCATCTTACGAATAACATCGGCAAGTGCCTGAAAATCTATCAATGATTCTGAAAGTAAGCCTTTTGGTGTTGACGGCGTGACGGCTATAGATTCAAGCCGGAATGCATTTCCGTCCTTTTTTACAAGAGCAGCTTTAATAGATGAAGTGCCAATATCTAACCCAAATGCTTGTGCACTCATTGTGAAATGATTGAATAGGGAAAAATTTCAAGCGGCAATTGCGCATGTGATGAAAAATATTGAACCTTACGAACTGTTTCTCCTGATTGACCAGTAGATTCTATTATTCTACCTTGAACTGGAATGGCAGCGCTTGACGTCACTCCGATTTTAACGGAATTATAAAATGGGATAACTCTTGCTATTATCCCATTTGTAATAGGAATGCTAACGCCATGTTGATAAGTTATGCCGTCGATTGTTGTTCCGCTGCCCGTATTTCCCGCTCCTAAAGTTCTACTCGTGCAGGAATCAAAAAGGTATTTAGTAAGAGTGGGGCTCGAAAGATTACCTGACAAAACAACCACCTCAAGGCCCGCCCGCGTGTTGTTTCCGCTGCCTGTACTGCAACTTTGTTCGGTAGTATTAAAATGAAGAGAGATTGTACAGGAAGATGGACAGATTTGATTCGAATAATTAGGATAGTCTGACAACCAAAGATCTATTCCTATATCTTGCTCAATAATCTCACCTCCATTAAGTCCAAAAGCGTTTCCGGATAGATTATTAATGTCTGTTGTAAATTCCGCATTGTTTCCTAATGATTGGGGACTTAGTACTCCCGCTCCCGACTCGAGAGTTCTTTCAATTCCTGCCTCCGCCGCTTGGAACGCGCGCTGAGATTCTTCGCTTTGCCTTGAAATTCTAAGATTAGTTATTGTCCGCGAGACAACAGAAAGACCAACAGTCAACGCAACGATCATAGTCAATACAACCACCAAAAGCATTTGCCCTTTTTCTCCCTTAAACTTTTTCATATATCTATCATAGAAGAAATCCGAGACGCCTGTCAACCCCGTTAGAAGTTTGAGAAAAATAATTCGTAGGTTTATTACATGCAAAAGCAATAGAAAAGTCTTTCATATCAAAAAACCTGTTTAATTATACCTACTGGAATTATTTTTCGTAGCTGATCCCATATTACACTTCTAACGGGGCTAGGGGGAGTAGTTGCGCATTGAAACCGAGGTTTTAAAAAGAGAAGAAGATTTTGTTTCAAAAAGCCCTGTGCTTTTGTCTTCAACTATAAATTCTACGCTCACAATCGGCACGGCATAGGGATCAGCTGCTTTCTGACTGCAGGTAAACTTGCAGCTATTGGTTTTTATTTGTACCTGACTCGTGTTTATTAATGATGCTGATCCTGATAGGATATTATTGCCGCTGCATGAAATTATTTTTTCGTCCCCATCTATATCCACAAGAGATATCGATGCTCCGTTGGGATTTGCCGTACAATCTTGAATATCTACGCCTCCAATTTTGGTCACCGAAGTTGACGAGGATATCAGGTTTGTTAAAACCGAAATTGCATAGCTTCCGTTTTGTGTAACTTCCGTGGTTATTTTTGTCTTACTTGATCCACGAAGAGTCGAATAGATGATTCCTGAAATAATTCCTGCAACTATTACCAGGATTGATATCACAGCTAGAAGTTCGATAATTGTATAGCCCTTATTAGACATAAGACGTAAGTGGTTTTTCATAGAGTGTCACTTGTTCCAGTTTGATTTGCAAAACATGATGCAAGCTGTGATTTATGACAAAAAGTGTTTGTTGTGCCGCATTTTCCACTCGACCAATAAACATTCACGGCAACCCTTGTATTATTCCCACACGCAACATTTGAGGGTTGGGTAAATTCCGCCTCGCGCTTAAAAGTATTCGCAATATTAACAGCAGTACAGGATCCGGGAGTTAAAGAGCTGTCTTCATTCATGCAGTAAATCCCATTTCTTGCAAAGAAGTTTGCAGGGCTTGTATTTCTTTCATATCTAAGCTGCTCCATCCCATCTTGTGCGTATTTTGCAGCCTGTGATTGCAACTTAATAAATTGTGAGTTGCTAACGCTTGTTGATATTGCAATTGCAATCGCGGCAAGCGTCAGAAGAATTGACGCCAAAGCAATTGTTGCTTCAACTAGTGTTTGCCCGCTCTTTTTGCCACAAGCAGAGTTTAGAAATCCCTTTTTGCTTTTAATATGATACATGACCATTGCTATCAACTGAAAATATCACTTGATTTCCATATCCGTTAATATAGATCTCACAGGGTAATCCTTGAGCAACGCCTGTAAGGGCATTAAACGTTAAAGTTGCGCACGCCGGGTTCCCGGGAACGTTTGAGAAGGTAACACCTTGAGGCAATGTTTTTTTAACATATACTTGCTCAAGCCCTGCGCACGTAACATTCATTTCATAATCTACGCCTGAGTTTAGACAAATTGCATTAAGGCAAATATTTACCTTAAAATTTGAAAGCTCGTCGCCTGAACTACATGTTTCAGGCTTAACCTGCGAGAGAGCATTAAAACGTGCAAGATCTATTGTCTGTTTAAAATTTGAAGCCGCCTGGACAATTACTTGTCTTCTCGAGTATGACATAAAAGAGGCAAATCCAAGACCTGAGACGATTGACATCAGAGAAAAAACAACCAAAAGCTCAACGAGAGTAAACCCAGCACCATTTTTACAGTATTCTATCAAATTGCGAAAATGGTGCTGGGTAAATCCTGTTCTTGACCGTACATTTGACATTTGACATTTGACATTTGACATTTTTCAGGGGTTTATTACCGTGTAGGATACGACTCCTGCACTTGTGCAAAGATCCCCTGCCTGTCCGTCATTGGCGTCTTTGTTAGAATCGTTGGTGTTTTCAAGGCAAGCGTAGATTCTATAGGTTGTACAATCAGTCGAACAACCAGCCGGAGCGGCCGTATATGTATAATTTGTTTTTTGAAGGGGGTCACACGGAATTTTTCGCATATATACGATCGAATTATATGAGAATGATCCTGAAGTGGGACACGCGGTTGAGTAGAGCGTTGCCGGATAGTAGCCGTTGTCAGCGCGGTAGAGTTCAAGAGCCGATTGTATCTGAGCAAGATCACTTTTCCTCTGAGCGTCGCGGCCACGCAGGCGTACTCCTATAAAATTCGACACTAATAGGCCAGCAAGAACCGAGATAATTACGATAACAACCAAAAGCTCAACGAGAGTAAACCCAGCACCATTTTTACAGTATTCTATCAAATTGCGAAAATGGTGCTGGGTAAACCCCTTTCTGGATTCTTTTTTCATATATACACAATACTTAATACTTTATACTTTATACAAATTAGGGACTCACGTTGGAGCTTGATGCTCCATAATTACACACATTTGTGGCAGTGCCGCATGTAACGCCGACCGGAACATTTGCGCAAGGATCATCAGTTGCCGGATTGCCGTCAGGATTACATACTTGCAGGTCAAGGTTTTTGCGCTCAAGGCTCGCATATACTCTATAGGATTGTCCATTTGAGTCGGAAACAACATACCTATATGTCTGCGTTGAAACAGGATCTTTTGGCAGTTTGTTCATGTAGGGACCAAAGCTTCCTCCCCATTGGCATGGTGATCCACCACAGTCTGACGCATTGATACGGTAATTTGGACTGCCGGAACTTGGAGGATAACGTCCATAATCATTGTAATACGTTTCAAGCGCCCGCTGAAGCTGCGCAAAATCATTTTTCCTTTGCGCATCGCGATTTTTTTTAAACTGTTCAACAGGATTAATAGCAATAATAAGACCGGAGGCTAAAATTCCCAAGATTCCCATTGCAGTTAAAAGTTCCATGAGGGTAAAACCTTTGGTAATTGAGAATTGAGAAATAAGAAATAAGAAATTTTTCTTCATTTAAAAAATAGGTTCAGAATTTGGATTCCGAAAAAATATCCAATTACGGCTCCTATGACCAGAAAGGGCCCAAAAGCAATTGAATCACCTCTTAATTTCTTTTTGCCCAGTAATACTAGTATTATGGATATAAACATTCCTGTCAAGAATGCGACATATAAAGCCACTATAGTTTTAGGAAATCCAAGAAATAATCCTATTGCAAAGGAAAGCTTTACGTCTCCAAACCCCATTCCGCGCCCGCGTGTTAAAAGAAAAATCACAAGGAAAAAGGAAAATACTAAAAAGCCAGTAATAATATTTACTATAAGGTTTTGAAAAAGATTTTGGGGGTAAGAAATTAACAGAAATAGACTTGAAAGAATAATCGTAGCGACAAACTCATCCGGAATTATTCCGTAAGAAAAATCCGCAAAAAAAATCCCAACAAGCGAGAAGAACACCGCAAGAAGCAATATGAGCTCGATTATATTTAAACCTGTAAAATATGCATACAAAAAAAGACCGGAGGCAATCATGCCTCCTGTTACTTCTATCAGTAATACTCGAAGAGGTATTTTTGAATTGCAATGGCGACATCGGCCTTTGAGTAAAACATAGGAAACTATAGGTATAAGATCGCGTGTTTCGAGAACCTTACGGCAATGTTCGCATTTCGACCGACCGCGTAGTACCTGTTCCCCAGTTGATGCACGATCTACTAAAACACCCAAAAAACTCCCAAGGCAGGCACCAAAAACAAAAGCAAAAAGGCTCAAGAAAAATAAACTCATATAAAAATTTTAGACGAATAGGGAGTCAAAGTAAACTTGGGCCGAGAAAGATTTTAGAAGACAAATGTTTGCGTACCGACAGCAGGCTCTCCGGCTGCAGCAGTTCTACAGACCCCACCTGCTCTTGCGTCTGCTGTTGAGAAGGCGTAGAAAACATCTTCACCTGCGACACATTTTCCATCATAAAGGGTCGATTCGAGTTTAACGAAGATAATGGCATCTGTGGCCGTAGCTCTATAGCAATAACCTGTCACCGTACCGCCTTGTGCATAAGACGCATAGGTACAAATTGGGGCAACAGGCGCAATTGAATATGCCGGATTAACGGGCGCTACCTTAACATCGCCCGAGGTAACAAGTGTAGTTATCCATGTGGTTCCTTGCGTTGGAAAAGTGCCGTTATTTGCCGTGTAATAGCCTTGAAGAGCACGGCCAAGTTGAGTAACCGCTGCGATTCTTGAGGTATCGCGGCCTCGAGAGAGTTGTTCGCCCGGGTTTACCGCAAGAAGAACAATTGCTGCTAGGACTCCAATAACTGCAATAACTACAAGAAGCTCAATGAGGGTGAACCCCTTCGAAAAGCTCACGGCTAGGCCGCGCCGAAGTGCTTGATGGGCAGATAACTTCATAAATTTACTCTGTTAAAAGCATAAACAAAAAGCAAAAGCATTGTCAAGAGGCAATTTCAAGCAGAATCCTTTCAAGCGCAAGTCTTTTATTTAAATTGTTGCTATCGGTAAGCGGAATGTACTGGTATAAAGACTTAAGAAATCTCAAGACAAAATTAGTTTTTTCTAAATCTCCTTGTTTAATTTGTTTGAAAAGAATTTCTCTTAAGCAGAGCGTAAGATCATTAAGTGTTAAGTTGGGATTTTGGGAGAATAATCTGTCTGCCAATAGAAGAGCGGAGGATAGATCTTTTTTCCCGCTAATAAAATTTCCTAATATAGTCTCAAGGTCCCTATCTATTCTTGGTTTTTTCCTCTCAAACTTTAATAAACGTACTCTCGAAAGTATGGTTGGGATTAATATTGTCTCTTCTAAAAAAATGAAGTATGTATCTTCGGGTAATTCTTCTAACGTCTTAAGAAGGGCATTCTGCGCGGCAATAGTCGCATCTCGAATTATAAAAAGCCGCCTCTTCCCCGAAAAGGCTTTTTTTGAAAGAAGCTTTTTGATTTCGCGCACCTCTGGGATTTTTAATATCTCTTTATAATCAAACAAATTGTAGCTTGAAATGTCTTCCTTTTTAATAAAGTTTGCAACAAAATTATTTTTAGACTCTAAATCGCCTATTAAAACATAGCCAGTCATATTGACCCCGTTAGAGACACAATTGCAATAACGGTAAGAGAAAAATAATTTTACCAAATTATTTTTCTTAAGTCTCCAACAGGGTTGACATTATATCAACAAATCTAATACGATTAAATATGAAATAGTTATATAGCTAAAATGGTCAAAATGGTTTTAGAACTATGTAACTATTCAGCTATGTAGCTATTTATTTGTATGGATGGACAAACTATGCCAATAGGCCAGACAGCGGGATCGACAGACGGTCAGTCGGTGCAAGAGAGAAGCGTTACGCAAATATTGCTTGAAGAAAAACTAATAACGCAAGATCAATACAATAAACTTAGAACAGAATCTTTGAATAGCAATGTATCAATTGATCGCGCGCTTCTTGATTCACAAGTAGTTACCGAGGGTAGATATTATGAAGCGCGCGCGAAACTTATAGGCATTCCGTATGTCTCAATCGCCGCCCTACCTTTTTCTCCCGAGGCTTTAAGTTTTGTCCCAAAGGCGGTTGCTGAAAGGTTTATAATCATACCCTTTGCATACGATAAGGAAAGGAATACCCTTTCGGTCGCAATGTCTGATCCTCTTGATCTTGAGACGGTTAATTTTCTAAAGCAAAAAACCGGTGCAATAATTTCAACTTTTCAGGCAATACCGGCGGACATAAAAACCGCCATTCAAAATCAGTATACGTTCGGTTTGGTTGGAGAAGTAAAAGAGGCGCTTGCCGAAACAGAACAGATAGGAGTAAAAACATTTGACAAAAGGAGCTTGGCGCAAGTTATTAAAGAAGCGCCTATTGCAAAAATTGTTTCTACAATTCTTGAATATGCAATAAAAAGCAAGGCATCAGATGTTCATCTTGAACCTCAGGAAGATCGCGTGAGAGTAAGATACAGAATCGATGGAATCTTATACGAAAGACTCTCTTTGCCATATCAGGTTAGGGAGGCAGTAATTTCAAGGATTAAGATTTTGTCAGATATGAAAATTGACGAGCATCGCATTCCTCAGGATGGAAGATTTAACTTTAAATTTGGAGATGAAGAGGTGGACCTTCGTGTATCAACGCTTCCAACTTCTTTTGGCGAAAAGATAGTAATGAGACTACTTAAGAAATCGGGCGGAGTGCCGACTTTGCCGGAATTGGGCCTTCGAGGAACCGCTCTGAGAAATCTTGAGGCATCAATCTTGCGTCCCCATGGAATAATTATTGTCTGCGGCCCAACCGGTTCAGGGAAAACAACCACGCTTTACTCGGTTCTTTCAAAACTTAATACAACGCGGGTCAATATTTTGACTCTGGAAGATCCTGTCGAGTATCAAATCGCAGGAACAAATCAGGTACAAATAAATCCGGATGTAGGACTTACTTTTGCAACGGGTCTTCGCGCTTTTCTTCGGCAGGATCCAAATATTATATTGGTAGGAGAGATTCGGGACAAAGAAACTACGGATCTTGCCATACAGGCATCCCTTACAGGGCATCTTGTATTCTCAACGCTTCATACATCAAGTGCCTCGGGAGCATTGCCTCGTTTATTTGATATGGGGGCCGAGACTTTTCTCCTCGCATCAACAATGAACGCCATAGTTGGCCAGCGAATTGCCAGAAGAATCTGCAATCACTGCAGGCGTGAATCTAAGCCGCCTCGGGAACTCGTAAATGAGCTTCGCAAGACTTTGGGAGAACTTATGACGACCCCAGATGATGATGTTAAGCTCTATAAAGGAGAAGGATGTGATTATTGCGGACATTCAGGGTATTCGGGACGAATAGGAATTTTTGAAGTTTTGCCCGTAAGCGAATCAGTTGCAAAACTCGTATTGACAAAGTCTGATGCCTCGGGAATCGAAAAACAGGCAAGATCTGAGGGAATGATAACTATGAAACAGGATGGATATCTTAAGGTCTTAGAAGGCATCTCAACAATAGACGAAATATTAAGAGTTGCACAAGAATAACTCACTAAGAATTTAGGACTAAAGGACTAAAATGATTAAGATTTGAACTTGACTTATCACTAATTCTTTTAGTCTTGATCACTAGATATGACTATTACGGAATTATTTGAAAAAACTATTGCTGCGGGCGCATCTGATTTACATTTTGTTGCGGGCGTTGTTCCGACAATCAGAGTGGACGGTAAGTTATCTCCAATGTCAACCTATCCGGAACTGTCAAGAGAAGATATAGAAAGCTTGGTTTTTTCAATTTTGACTGCCGAACAAAAGGAATTATTTTTGAACAATAAGGCTCTTGATTTCTCCTATGGGTTTGGTGGGGGAGACTACGGAGAAAGAGGAAGATTTAGAATAAATATTTATTATCAAAGAGGAACAATTGCCGCAGCTTTCAGGCTGCTGCCTCCAACTGTTAAAACTATAGAAGATCTCTCTCTCCCAGAGATTTGTCACTATTTTGCAAAGCTGAAACAGGGCTTTATCGTGGTCACAGGCCCTACAGGACACGGCAAATCTACAACTATTGCATCTATAATTAATGAAATAAACATGGCGAATGAAGCAAATATTATAACGATCGAGGATCCAATTGAATATGTTTATCAAAAAGGGAAATCAATTATCTCCCAGCGTGAAATTGGGCAGGATACGCTATCATGGGCTGAGGCTCTTAGATCCGCCCTCCGAGAAGACCCCGATGTTATTCTTATCGGCGAAATGAGAGATCCTGAAAGCGTTGCATCTGCGATAACAATGGCAGAAACCGGGCATCTGGTTTTTTCAACGCTTCATACAAACTCCGCATCCCAAACTATAGACAGAATCATAGACTCATTTCCCGAAAAACAACAAAACCAAATAAGAGCACAACTTTCTGCAAGCCTTGCAGGAATTGTTTCTCAACGGCTAATCCCCAAAATTAGTGGTGGGAGAATCGTTGCATGTGAAGTATTGATTGCAAATAATGCAATCAAGTCAAATATTCGCGAAGCAAAAACTCATTTAATAGATTCTATAATAGAAACTTCCCAGGATATAGGAATGATTCCTCTTGAAACAACACTTGCAACTCTTGTAAAAGAGGGTGTAATCACTCTTGAAGTTGCAAGATCCTACGTCTTGCGACAAGAAGCCTTTAATCAGCTAATAAGCTAAGAGGTCCCACGATCCCTTAGACCGCGCCGCGGGAGCGGACCGAGCAGAGCGAAGGAGCTCGCCTGCAAGCGAAGCGGACAGGCGTGGGGGCCGAATTAATGTAGCAAAACATGGAATTTATATATACCGGAGTTGACAAAAACTCCATAAAGCAAAAGGGGAAGCTTGAGGCAAATAACGAAAAAGAAGTTATAGATTTTTTGCGCTCAAACGGCATAACACCGCTTTCTCTTAGGAAAGTTGAAAAACACGCTGTCTTATTATTGGGGCGCGGTATTAAAAACTCGGATATAGTTTTGTTTACAAGACAGCTAGCCTCAATGATCCTAACAGGTCTTACGCTTATAGAATCTTTAAAGGTCTTGAAGGACCAGGGAAATAAACCTAGCATGCAGGAACTTATTAATGATCTTATCTCTCAGATTTCCGAGGGGAAACCCTTTTCTGATGCGCTCTCAAATCACAAAGGAGCCTTTTCGGATGTTTACATTGCGTTAATAAAAGCGGCAGAAAAGGGCGGGTTGCTTGATAAGGTTTTGGCGCGTCTAGCGGATAATATGGAGAAAGAGGAGGATCTTAAAAAGAGAGTAAGATCTGCTATGTTTTATCCTGCAATTGTAGTAACCGGAATGATCATCGTAGTTGTAATTATGAACATTTTTGTTATACCCCAGCTTGGAACCTTATATGAAAATTTAGGTCTTGAATTGCCCTTAACTACAAAAATAGTTCTTGGAATTTCGAGAACATTCACTACTTTTTGGCCTGTTTGGATTGTTGGTCCGATAGCTGCGTTTATTTTGTATAAAAGATTTAAAAGAACAAGCGAAGGAGTAAAAATCATAGATAGAATAAAACTTAGACTCCCTGTGATTGGAAATATTTTTACCTTGGCGATACTGGACGAGACTACAAGAACCCTATCTCTACTTATAAGTTCCGGTGTGTCAATTATTGAAGGTCTCAACATCACAGCCGCCATAGCGGGCAATTATTGGTATAAAAGTTCTATTCTCTCAGCATCCGAGATGGTTGAAAAGGGAGTTTCTCTTTCGGATGCTTTTTCGCATGAAAAAATTTTCCCTCCAATGCTTGTTCAGATGGCGAGAGTTGGCGAGTCTACGGGAAAAATCGATGAAAGCCTGCTTAAAATATCCGAATATTTCGAACGCGATCTTGACCTAAGAATCAGAACCTTAACGACTGCTATCGAACCCATTCTTATAATTGCTTTGGGAGTTTCGATAGCATTCTTGATATTGTCGGTTATAACGCCAATTTATAGCCTTATCTCGCAAATCCAATAGCTGGATTTCTGCTTCGTTTTCTGTTAAAATATATCAATAACTCATGCCAAAATCTTCTAAAACTTCCGAATATACAGCCAAAAATATACAGGTTCTTGAAGGGCTTGAACCTGTAAGAAAAAGACCCGCAATGTACATTGGATCAATAGATAGTGTTGGTCTTCATGAAACAATTCGAGAAATAATCGATAATGCCGTTGACGAATCTTTAGCAGGCCATGCACAAAATGTATGGGTTGTTTTAAATGCGGACGGTTCCGCAACTGTCGTTGATGATGGCCGAGGAATTCCGGTTGATAAAGTCCCCGGATACGGAAAAAGTGCACTTGAAATTGTGATGACCAAACTTCATGCGGGGGGAAAGTTTGGCGGGGGAGCATATAAGGTTTCGGGCGGCCTCCACGGGGTAGGCTCCTCTGTTGTCAACGCGTTATCTAAAAAAATGTGGGTTGAGATTCGACGAGACGGAAAACTATACCGCCAAGAATATGAGAAAGGAACGCCCAAAACAGACGTTCGATCCATGCCTATTTCCGAATCTAGACTGCCGGAAATTATAGACGATTCGCGGCTTAAAACTGTAAAAAGCGGAACCGCGGCAACTTTTTATCCTGACGATTCCATTTTTACGGAGCCCGAATTTGACAATCATATGGTGCTTAAGCTAATTCGTGAACGGGCGTATATTGTTTCAAAACTTTATTTTCATTTTTATGATAAACGGCCCGGCAAGGAAAAGGAAGTACATCTATATTTTGAAGGTGGAATCATTTCACTGGTAAAAAAACTGAGTGAAGGAAAAGGGCCAATCCATTTACCAATCTATATCAATCAAGAACAGGACGGGGTACTGGTTGAGGCGGCACTTCAGTATAACGAAGGCATTATTGAAAATCTTGAAAGTTTTGTAAATGTTATCAATACTGTAAACGGAGGAACACATGTAACCGGATTCAGAATGGCATTAACACGCGTTATTAATGACTATGGTAAGAAAGTTGGGGCCTTTAAGGGCGATGGAGATTCAATCACGGGCGACGATACTCGAGAAGGATTGACCGCAGTGATCGCGATCCGAATGGAGCAGAATAAAATTCAGTTTGAGGGACAAACAAAGGGAAAACTTGGAAATTCCGAGGTTCAGCCGCTTGTCCAAGCAGTTGTCAAGGAAGGTCTTGAAACCTGGTTTGAAGAAAACCCTTCTGATGCCCGGATAATACTCAATAAAGCTTATCTTGCGGCAAAAGCGCGTCTTGCGGCACGCGCAGCAAAAGAGGCAATCCTTCGAAAAGGTGCTTTTGAAGGGGGTTCTTTACCCGGAAAGCTTGCCGACTGCCAAGAAAAAGATCCAGAAGTTTCAGAGCTTTATATTGTGGAAGGAGATTCGGCCGGCGGCTCGGCAAAACAGGGCAGAGACCGCAAGTTTCAGGCGGTTTTACCTCTTGGAGGAAAGATTTTAAATACTGAGCGCGCGCGACTAGATAAAATTGTCGAATTTGAATCGCTAAAGGACATGATTATTGCTCTTGGAGCTGGAATCGGCGAAACCACAAACATGGAAAAAATCCGCTACCATAGAATTATAATCATGACTGATGCCGATGTTGATGGAGAACACATTGAAACATTGCTTCTAACCTTTTTTTATCGACACCTTAAGGAGATTATTGATGCGGGATATTTATATATAGCCCAGCCCCCTCTTTACAAGATTCAGATCGGCAAGGAATCTTATTATGCATATTCCGATACCGAACGCGATAAGGTTTTAAAGGAACACGGGAACGGCCACTATTCAATCCAAAGATACAAAGGGCTTGGAGAAATGAATCCGGAGCAATTGTGGGAAACAACTATGAACCCAAAGAATCGAATCCTAAAAAAGATTACAGCATCCGATGCTGAGGAAGCCGACCGAGTCTTCACAATGCTTATGGGTGAGGAGGTCCCCCCTCGCAAACACTTCATCCAAGAAAACGCGAAAATGGCCAATTTGGACATTTAAGAACATTTTGCCTTGAAAAACCTCATATTTTCCCTTATAATTAACTATTAAATGAATTTATCTTTTCTCCTTTCTAATCCGGTTTTGGTAGCAATAAGTGCAGGATTTCTTTCGATTTTATATGGACTTTTTCTAACTGCAAGAGTACTCCAAAAACCTCGGGGAGATGAAAAAATGAATGCGATAGCTGATGCAATTGCAGAAGGAGCAGCAGCGTATCTCAAACGACAATACCTTGTTGTTTCAATAATTGGTGTTATTATTTTGGCTATTCTTTATTATGTCTTCGATATATACACTGCGGCAGGTTTTGCAGTTGGCGCGGTCTTTTCTGCTCTTGCCGGAGTTATTGGAATGAACGTTGCCGTTAGAAGTAACATCCGAACAGCGCAAGCTGCAAAAAGCGGACTTGCACAAGCTTTTGGAATTGCATTTTCTGGCGGAGCGGTTACGGGTCTAATGGTTGCCGGCCTTGCGTTACTTGCCATCTCCGGCTCCTTTTATATGCTGCAATCACAAAACTTACCAATTGAGCAAGCGCTCCGCGCACTGGTGGCGCTTGGTTTTGGTGGATCTTTAATATCCGTTTTTGCAAGGCTCGGCGGAGGAATTTATACAAAAGGTGCAGATGTCGGAACCGACATGGTTGGAAAAATAGAGAAGGGGATACCTGAAGATGATCCCAGAAATCCGGGCGTAATTGCGGATTTGGTAGGTGACAATGTAGGAGATGACGCCGGAATGGCAGCAGATCTTTTTGAAACTTATGTTATAACGGCAGTCGCCTCAATGATTTTAGGAAACTTGGCATTTCCTAATTCGTCTTCGGTTCTTTATTACCCATTATTGTTGGGAGCAGTATCTGTTGTTGCAAGTATAATAGGCTCGTGGACCGTACGAGTCTCGGGCAAAAAAATTATGTCCGCGCTTTATACGGGATTAGGGGCTACAGCGGTCATTGCTATTGCGGGATTCTATTTTGTTACCAAAAGCTTGTTCCCGGTAGGACTTGCGGATATTTCGGAGCTTAGTATTTTTTACTCTTCGATAATCGGGATAATAGTGACTATCGGAATGGTTGTTATAACAGAATATTTTACATCCAAAAATTACGGTCCGGTGAAAACAATTGCCGAGGCCTCAACAACCGGACATGGTACAAATGTAATCGCAGGGCTCGCTGTTTCAATGAAATCGACTTTTGCACCGATACTTTTAATTTCGGCAGCAATTTTTGCAAGTTTTAATCTTGCCGGGCTTTATGGAGTGGCAATTGCCGCAATGGCGATGCTCTCGTTAACCGGAATAATCGTTGCGATTGATGCCTTCGGTCCGATAACCGATAACGCCGGTGGCATTGTTGAGATGACAAATTTGCCGGCCAAAGTCAGAAATGTAACGGACCCGCTTGATGCTGTAGGAAATACAACAAAAGCGGTGACAAAAGGCTATGCAATCGGCTCTGCAGGTCTTGCAGCGCTTGTATTATTTGCAAGCTACACACAGGAGCTCTCTGGTCCTGAAGCTAGCGAATTGATATTCTCACTCTCAAACCCAAAAGTCTTGATTGGGTTATTTATCGGCGGAAGTATGTCTTATCTTTTTAGTGCGCTTGCAATGGAGGCGGTGGGGAAAGCCGCGGTATCGGTTGTAAATGAGGTAAGGCGCCAATTCAAGGAAATAGAAGGAATTATGGAGGGCCGGGCAAAACCTGATTATGGGAAGGCGGTTGATATTGTAACGGTTGCAGCAATTCGTCAGATGATTTTGCCAGCGCTTATTCCTGTTGCGGCTCCGATATTAGTGGGCTTCTTATTAGGCCCTGAGGCTCTTGGAGGACTTCTTGTGGGAAGTATTGTTACAGGCCTTTTCGTGGCAATATCAATGACAACCGGAGGAGCTGCATTTGACAATGCCAAAAAATATATAGAGGAAGGCAATTTGGGAGGAAAGGGCAGTTTCGCCCATCAAGCTGCGGTGACGGGAGATACTGTTGGTGATCCCTATAAGGATACTGCAGGACCTGCAATTAATCCAATGATCAAGGTAATTAATATAGTAGCTCTTTTGATTGCACCATTTTTAATCTAACTTCATGGATAACCAAATCGGCAGACTTGAATATGTTGACATTTCGGAAGAAGCAAAGAAGGCGTATCTTGATTACGCAATGTCTGTTATTGTCGCGCGGGCCCTTCCCGATGTCCGCGATGGGCTAAAACCTGTACATCGCCGGATTCTCTACGCGATGTATGAAATGGGGCTTTACCCAACCGCAAAATACGCAAAATCGGCAAAAATAGTAGGGGAGACCATGGGAAAATACCATCCGCACGGAGACATGGCAATCTACGATACCCTTGTCCGTCTTGCTCAAGATTTTTCGATGCGCTATCCATTAATTGACGGACAGGGAAACTTTGGTTCAATGGACGGCGACTCACCGGCCGCAATGAGGTACACGGAGGCAAAACTCACTCAAATTGCGATGGAGATGCTCTTTGATATCGATAAGCAAACAGTTGAGCTTCTGCCAAATTTTGACGGCACACTCAACGAACCCCAATATTTACCTGCGAAGCTTCCAAACCTACTTCTTATGGGGTCCGAAGGAATAGCAGTTGGAATGGCAACTAAGATCCCTCCTCATAATTTAGGGGAAGTAATTGATGCCATAAGTCATACAATCAAAAAGATAACCTTCGCAAAAAGGGAGGATTATATTCCGCAAAAAGACAGTCAAGAATTGACAGATGAAGAGATAAATTCTTTGAAACCTGCGTTTAGTCTCTCATCAGGAATTACGGTAGATGAGCTGCTTGAATTCATAAAGGGTCCTGACTTTCCAACAGGAGGCGCAATCTATGACATAAATGAAATTAAGAACGTTTATAGGACAGGCCGCGGCCGAATTTTAATTCGCGGAATTGCCGAGATTGAAGACGTAGGGCAGGGTAAGTCCGCGATTATCATTCGAGAAATTCCCTATCAAGTAAATAAATCAGGGTTAGTTGCAAAAATCGCAGAACTTGCGAAAGACAAGAAACTTGAGGGCATAACCGATCTTCGCGACGAATCGGACCGGCACGGCATTAGAATTGTTGTGGAATTAAAACGCGACGCTGCACCAAGGAAGGTTTTAAATAATTTGTTTAAATTGACGGCTCTTCAAACCACATTCCCTGCTAATATGGTTGCTCTTGTTGGCGGAATACCGAGAACCTTAAATCTTAAGGTACTAATTGACGAATACGTTTACCATAGGTTCACTGTTATAACGCGAAGGTCCGAATTTGAGGCAAAACAATCGCGCGCGAGGCTTCATATTTTAGACGGGTTGTTAATTGCCGTTAAAAACATTGATGAAGTAATTAGCACTATTAAAAAATCGAAGGATGTCGAAGATGCAAAACAGAATTTAATGAAAAGATTTAAACTGACAGAAATCCAATCCGTTGCAATCCTCGACATGCAGCTACGCCGCCTTGCGGCTTTAGAACGCGAGAAACTTCAGGACGAGCACGCCTTAGTAAAAGAAACCCTTGATTATCTTGTAGCATTGTTAGCCGATCCCAAGAAAATGCTTGCCGTAGTAGGCGACGAGCTAACCAAAATTAAAAACAAATATGAGGACCCAAGAAGAACCAAGGTTTATAAATCACGAGTAGACGAGTTTTCAGAGGAGGACTTAATTCAGAATGAACCAACAGTAATCACGCTCACTCAAACAGGATATATAAAACGGCAAAGCATGACCTCTTTTAGGACTCAAGCACGAGGAGGCAAGGGCGTACGGGGAATGACTACAAAAGAAGAGGATGTGATAGATAAAATTCTATATGCCCAGACTCATGACTATATCTTATTCTTCACAAATCTTGGAAAAGTATATCAGACAAGAGTATTTGAAATGGAGGAGGTAAGCCGCATTTCAAAGGGAACCGCAATTGTCAATTTAATTGATATTACACAAGGAGAAACAATCCAGTCAATCTTAACTTACAATCCGAAAGAAAAGGATAAGCTCAAAAATATTGTCATGGCAACAGCAAAAGGCGTAATCAAGAAAACGCGCGTTGACGAGTTTGCAAACATTCGCCGAGGAGGGATAATTGCCATAAAACTTGAAAGCGGCGATTCTCTCCAGTGGGTAAACTCCTCAAGCGGAGATGACGATATAGTCATGATCACGCAAAGCGGAAAAATCATTAATTTTCCAGAGAGCCATGTTAGAGCAACCGGAAGGTCAAGTCAGGGTGTTCGCGGAATAAGACTTGTCAAGGATGATCGAGTTGTCGGTATGGATGTAGTTTCAAAAAACAATAAAGAAGCCAAGCTCTTAATTATTGCTGAGAATGGTCTTGGGAAGAGAACTCGGGTTTCTGAAGTAAGAAATCAAAGAAGAGGAGGACAGGGAGTCCGCATTGCAAATATAAATGCGAAAACCGGAAAGCTGGTTCTCGCGCAAGTGTTAGAATCTAACGCAACAGAAGTAATTATAACCTCAGAAAAAGGCCAAGTGGTAAAAATTCCGCTTGGCTCAACGCCTCTTTTATCCCGGAATGCGCAGGGCGTAATATTAATGAGATTTTCGAATAAAGCCGATAAAGTCGCCGCCGCCACAACAGTCTCCCCATAGGTTAGCAACTAGTGACTAGATATCAGCTACTAGGTTATAATGAAGTCTATGAAGATTGATGGGAAAAAGATTGCGCAAGAAATTCGAAATAATCTAAGATCCAAGATCCAAGACCTAAAATCTAAAAACATAACTCCAAAGATTGCCATAATTACTCTTGGGCCTGAAGTCTCTTGGGAAACTTATGTTCGTCAAAAAATAAAAGCTGCAGGGGAGCTTGGAATAAAAGCAGTTTTAATAAATCTCTCCGCCGAAGGCTGGACCTCGCCTAAGGGCGGGGAAGAATCGGATGAAGAAAAGCTTATTCGAACAGTTCACGAAATAGATAGGGATCCAAAATATAACGGCATCATAATCCAAAGACCAATTCCTTCGAGTTTCAATCGGGAAAGAGTTGTCAAATCAATTTCTCCCGAAAAGGACATAGACGGATTTCGATCTGACTCAAAATTTGAAGTCCCTGTCTGGCTCGCAGTCAAAAGATTACTTGAGGAAGTTTTGGAAATTGGAAATTTCAACAAACGAAAGTTTGTTGTATTGGGAAAAGGCGAGACCGCCGGCGGCCCCATAATTCGCGGCCTAAAAAAAATGGGGATCGAGCCTCAAATTATAGACAGTAGAACAAAAAATCCTGACGAAATTCTAAAAGAGGCAGATGTTATTATTTCTTGCGTAGGCAAACCAAATACCGTTACCGCCGATCAAATTAAAAAAGGCGCGATATTGATCGGTGTCGGCACTCACGGAGAAGATGTAGGACTGAGAGGAGATTACAGAATAGAGGATATCGAAAAAATTGCCGGTGCTTATACCCCAACTCCCGGCGGCGTCGGCCCCATCAACCTCTCATATTTATTTTCGAATCTCATCGAAGCCGCCGCAGTTCAAGTGTAGTTCATATTAGGAACTGGCGCTTGAGTAGTTTTTGAGAGAGTAGCGCCAAAAAAGAATAGAGGCCCAAAGAAAAACTCCACCAACAATAAATGATATTAAAACCGCTTGTGGTGAGAGTAGTCCGAGTATTGCTTTTGAAGGATAAGTAATCATTATACCCACAGGTACTGCGAAGGTAATGAGTGCCCGAAGCGGCTGTTGATATATATCAACAGGGAGCCTCCCCATCTGAGTAAGATCTCTATAGAGCCAAATGGTATTATCTACCTCGGTGGTTAAAACACCCACGGCCAGGACAAAAATATGAAAAGCAAGCGCAATTAGAAGTCCATTTGCAACAAGCACTAAATATAAAATCGCATTCGCAAAAGAAACATTCCCAATATTAATAACCGAAATCGCAACCAAAACAATCGAAAGACAAAGAATTGGGATATCCAACGGATCGCCTCCTCCAAAAAGGGAGCGAAAAAGAGGTGAGAGTGGGCGAGTCAAGAAAAAGTCAAAATCGCCGCTTACTATATACCACCTAAACTTGTATACTTCCCGCAAGAAAAATTGAGAAAATACATCTATTAGATTAAATGTTGCAAAAAATAAAATTATTTCCCATAAGGAATACCCCACAATTACTTTTGTTCGCTGCTCTATAATTACCAGAAAAAGAAGAAAAAATCCTAAGCGAAAGAGTTTACCAAAAACAAAAAGGGCGACACCAAAACGTGAGGTAAAAGCCACCTGAAAAGATTTTATTGTAAGAAGCCACCAAACTCTTATATATTTTCGAAATTCCTTCATATCAATCTACATCTATGCTCTAATATCTAAGACCTATGATCTAACATCTAAAATTAACGTCCGTATGCCGTATACAAACGAAGTCCGCGAGCCCAAGCAAATTTAACAATAAACCAAAGCACGAATATCCAGGTAGAAGATATCATTATTCCTTTTATTATTTCGGCCATGACAAGCTGTCCAAGATAAATCTTAAGAGGGAAAAACAATAGGTATGGAAAAGGGAAAAATTCAAGAATCGAAAATATCGGTTTTGGTAATATATCAAGCGGAAATAGGCCTCCTGAGAAAAAAGTTAAAACTGTTATAAAAACAAATCGAGGTGCCCAGACATCAGGACTCCAGAACCCAATAAGTCCCAAAAGGAAGTTCAAGAAAAAGTACATTGTAAGTGCAAGAAGACAGGAGAAAAATGTAAGCGCAAGTAAACTTGAATCTGTCTGGATAAAAATAGGAGGCGCAAGAATTATAAATAGTATGGTAAGCTCGACAAACGAGAAAACTATATTCATTGCTTTGTCACCAAGATCGCGTGAGAACTGATAGAGAAAATAATTTATTGGTCGCAATAGAAAATTCGAGAGGTTACCGTTATTTATTTCTTCTCCAACTTCATAACTTCGATTCGAAATAACAAGGGAGTTTATGATAGATGTTCCCAGGATATAGGTAAGCATAAATTCCCGGGTATAACCCAGTATATTCCCCCCCGGTAGAAGAAGTGCCGACCACAAAAAATACATTGTTAATAATGTGAGTACCATTCGTACTCTCCACATTACAAAATTTAATCTATAGGCAAGAGTCTCGTCCCATGTATTTCTTGCGGCGAGATAATACTTTTTTATATTCATGATTTTCCCTTCTCAAATATCTCGCGTATAATGTCTTCAATCTCAGGTTCCTCGATTATTAAATCTTGAACAGCAAGATCCTTAAGAATCTTGGCTGAAACGTCGCTTATTCGCCTGTAAGGAACCGAGATTACCACTTGTGGGTAGGTGAAGGATTTTATCTCGCCAAGTCCCCTCATTAACGACTCATCAATATTTTTTTGCAGGGTCAGCTTAACAATCCTATATGGAGCATGTCTCTTAACAAGATCTGAGAGTTTTCCGTCAAAAAGTAGTTTTCCATGATTTATTATAATAACCCGTCTACATAGCGCCTCAACATCTCTCATGTAGTGACTCGTTAAAAGTATAGTTGCTTTATATTGTTTGTTGTATTCTTTTATAAATTCGCGGAGAGTTTTTTGCATTACAACATCAAGTCCAAGAGTTGGCTCGTCCAAAAACAAAACGCGCGGCGAGTGAAGAACCGAGGCAATAAACTCGCATTTCATTCGCTGTCCCAAAGACAATTTTTTGACAGGAGTTTTTAGAATATCCGTGACATCCAAAAGTGAAACCAACGCATCAAGCGTTTTTTTAAATTTGTCATCCGGTATCTCGTATATTTCTTTATTTAATATAAACGTTTCGATGGGCGGCAAATCCCACCAGAGTTGATTCCTTTGCCCCATAACAAGCGCAATCTGTTTTAAAAAGTTTGTCTTTCGCGAAAAAGGCGTGTATCCTAAAACTTTTATTTCCCCTGCGGTGGGGTAAAGAAGCCCTGATAGGCATTTTAAAGTTGTAGTTTTCCCGGCACCATTAGGGCCAATGAAGCCGACGAGTTCCCCTTCATCAATTTTAAAGGATATGCCATCAACCGCCTTTACTTCCTCATATTTTCTATTCACAAAAGAAAGGATTGACGCGGCAAGCCCAGCCTCTTTTTTTTGAACTTTGTAATATTTTTTAAGACCCTTTACCTCAATCGAATCCACCCAGATATTGTATCAGAAATCATTAAGTATCTAAGATGTGAGATTTATGATGTAAGTAATTTCTTACACCTTACAACTTAAAACTTACAAACTTAACTATTAGCGGCGGTTTCCCTGGTGGAATTTTTTGTGGACTTCGCGAAGTTGGGGATTTGTGACGTGCGTGTAGATTTGAGTTGTCGATATATTTTTGTGCCCCAGCATCTCTTGTACTGATCGGATGTCGGCTCCGTTTGAGAGTAAATCGGTCGCAAAAGAATGACGAAGAGTATGCGGCGTTGCTTTAATTGGAATTCGCGCGGCGCGAACATATTTGTCTACAATTCTTTCTATTGAGCGGGTAGTGAGTCTCATTTCCTCGCCGTCATCTTCGAACACCTTTTCTTTCGAGTACCTTATAAATGCCGGCTTCCACGGATCTTCGCGCTTCTCAAAATATTGTCCGAGCCAGTGCGCCGCAGAATCTGACAAGAAAACTACCCGCGCTCGTCCCCCTTTCCCGATTATGCCGAACTCGCGGGTGTCGAAATTTATATTATCTCGATTTAGCTTTGCAAGTTCCGAAACTCTAAGTCCGGTTGAGAAGAGCATCTCAAGAATCGCACGATCCCGGAGGGATTTTTCATCATTCTTTGAGACATCAACCGCATTGAAAAGATCCTCGAGATGATTCTTTTCAAGAAATTTCAGTGATTTACTTTCAACCTTTGGAAGATCAATTTTATCGGGAGCAAGAGTATCATAATCGTGCCGGATTAGATATTTAAGAAAAGAGCGGAGAGCAATAATATAGTAGGACTGGGTTATTCGTTTCAAAGTCATTCCTTTATCATATTCATAATTAGACAAGTATAGACGGTACTTTCGGGTTATATCTAAATTTAGATCTTTTATGTCGCGCCCGGGATAGTTTTTTGAAAACCATTCATAAAATCTCCCAAGGTGAAATCTATAATTTCGAATAGTTAATTTCGAAGCATTCCTTTCAATCTCAAGATACTCAAGGAATTGCTGAATCAGAGGATGAGTTTTAGGTTCTTGTTTTTCTTCCATACAAACAAGTACAGCCAAGTCCGTTTTGCGACATAGATAACTATCCTTGATTTATGTTGTAAAACGGACGTGACAGGAACAGCACCACCTTAATATTATGCGACGTAAGATCCTGCTTGTCAAACTACGACTTTTGTGATATAACGCGACTATATGAGTAAATTCGCTGTCCCGGCGGCTCTTATTGCGATTATTATTGCAGTTGGTGTTGTAGCATACACGCTCGGCATTGCCCAAAGTGAAAAAGAGCCTGTTACTACTTCCGCGCCGACTCCGACCGCTATCTTTGTATCGTCTTCGCCAACCGGCGCACCAACAACCACCCCTCAACCAACTATGAGTAAATCTCAGGTGACAGAAAATATTATTGCTTCGGTTACTTCTAAAAACTATGCGGCTCTTGAAGGCTACATGGCAAGTCAGGTTTCGGTTATACTTTACGCAACAGAATGCTGCGGTCTGGTAACAGCGCAAAAAGCAACCGAGCAAATGTCATATCTTAATGGCGGAACGCCTCCTTGGGATTTTTCTTTGAACAGCCAAATCGCACAGAAATTAATAAATGCCGACCCTGCCAACTTTGCAAATAAGATAATCGGTATAGCTTCAAACGGCATGGCCGTGTCCTTCAATTTAAACAGCGAAAACAAAATCGACAAAATCTTCATCTCCGCCGACTACAAACTCATCGCCCCCTAAGTGCAGCTACGAATCCTCCATCCCTGTCAAAGCTTATCGCTTTGCAGGCGGGCTCCTTCGCTAGCGCTACAGTCCGCCCCTCCGAGGTGGAAATTAGTAGTTGACAAATTTGTATATAAATTTGTATAATAATCTTACTATGCAACTTCCTATTTTAAAAAGCATTACAGATATAAGACGCGACGCTAAACGAGTCTTTGAGCAAGTCCGTAACAAAAACGAAGTAGTTTTAGTGGTTAAAAATAATGATCAACTCTCGGTAGTCATTTCCCCAGATCGTTTTCAATCGATTATGGATGAAAACGAGGCACTTTGGGAAGAATTGATAATGACAAAATCCAAGAAACAAACGGCTAAGGAGCTTTCTTATCCATTAAAAGACTTGCTAAGTGGAAAAGTTTAAGGTTTTCGTCAAAAAATCGGCAGTTAAGAGTTTAAGAAAATTCCCCAAACAAATTCAAAACAAAGTTCAACAGGCTATTTTAAAACATCTAACAACTAGACCGCATATCGCGGATGGAAAGCACATAAAAAAACTCACAGATGGCTATCGCCTACGAGTTGGAGACTATCGAATCTTCTACTACATTGAAACAAAAAAGGTAATAGTCACAGCAATTGAGCGAAGAACTTCTACCACATACTGATGTTGCCCATAAGCTCTTTTCCATTAGTTGTACTTCTCAAGTCGGGCCAACGACCCATCCGCTTTTGGCTGAAACAATTTTGTAAAAATAATAAATAGTAAATAATAAATCATAAATGGCCTATAGTAGGGTAGAGGCAATAAATTTTCTTTGGGGAGGAAAATAGAGAAACCCTTCGACAAGCGCAACGGTAAAGTAACGAATTTGTTTCGGATTTAAGGCTAAATTGGGAAAGTTTAGCCTCGCTCTCAGGTTACTCGTCCATGTCGTAAAAGTATTATTGTACGACATAAGCTGTATTCGTACTCTCTCTTACGCGTGGAGTATAGGTGCATTATAGGAACGTGGGTATCATTGTGTATGGGGACCAAATGCATTATTATTCTTATGGCTTAAACGCTGTGTCGTATTTGCCTATCGCTCTCTCAGGACGACTGCTTAGAATGTTTTTAATTTAGACTGTAATTTCGGTCCAAACGTTCATTTCTAGCCTCAAAAAACAAGAGTTCGTAAAACATTTTTAGATCGCTTCCAAGAGAGAGAATCTCACCAAAGGGCCTTTCGACTTTTTTTCATTTAGGCCCTTTGGCCCTCAGTACAAGCATCTCTCTGTGCTTGCAATGAGCGCGGCCCCCGCCTGCGGGAGCCGAACCGTGAAAAGTCTGCCCTGCGCAAGGAGTACAGTATCGAGGCTGGCTCAAGGCTGTGAAACGAGTGGAAGAGATCCCTTCTTAACGCTTGGAATTTGCGATCGCAAAAACTTATCCACAAAATTATAGGATACTAAACTGTATCAAACCCTATCACCAATTTAGATTGCTAAATCAACTCAAACTGCTATTTTTAGCCTCCACTACTCCACTTAGCTAAAAGGTATCAAGGGTATCAAAAGTATCAAAGGTGGTGTCACGGGGGAATCTGTAACGACCAAGTCTTATCGATTTAATAAAAAAGCTTTTGATACTCGTGATACACGTGGTACTCGTGATACTCTTCCCTATTAGAAACCCCAATTGGAAAAGAAAACCAAGATGAGAATTGCTAGGAATCCTACCCAAACATACTCCCAAAGTATTCCTTTGAACAGCCTCTTCTCTATCCATGCGTGTGTAAGGCCCGAATAAGCATAAAATATGCCGGTTATAAAAATTGAATATATTGCGGCCGTTACGGGCCAGAGATTTAAAACAAAAGCTAATTGACCTAGCGCAAGGGATACTAAGAGAGACGATATGAAGGATTCGCGAATGAATTCTCTTGACAAACTGTATACCCACAAAGACTGAAAATTCAAAAGAAACGTAAGTATTGATATAACAATTGGAGTGATAAAGAATGAAAGCCTAAGGGAAAAGATAATATTTGTAAGTAAAAATAATACAACAATAGTCAGGACAAAAGAGACAATTCTTGCGCTTCGCAATAAAGTTATGGTTCTAATTGCAGAAACGGCAAAAATGTTCTGAGTAAGGAAGAGTGAATAGAGTCCAAAAGCATATAACAAAACGACTATAATTCGGGTTAATAATCTTGCCGGTATAAGAGGATAAAAAAGTGAGAAAGAGATCGTAAAGAAAAAAGGTAGGATTAATATTGGGTAATAAAATGTTCCACTAATATCAGAACGTAACGTAAAATAAAGTAAAATAATTCCCAGAAAGCTTAAAAAGATAGACGTAATAATAAGATTTATTCCCGAAAGATAAGTCGAAATAAAAATACCAATAGACATGAACAAAACTGTCAGAACGAATTTTTGTCTTTTAGAAAGGTTAAGAGATGGGATTAAACTTCGCATAAAGAGATCCTTCCCCCGCATCAAGTGCGAGGTCAGGATGGCCTAGCGCTAGCGCTAGGCCAGATTAGTGTAAACCTTTTGAACATCCGAAAGCTCCTCAAGTTTTTCAATCAGTTTAAGAATTTGGACCTGAGTTTCTTGATTTTGATCAGCAAATGCTGTTGGCTCATAAATAATCTCAGCGCTGAGAACCGCGAGTCCCTCCCCTTCTAGTGTTGTTTTTGCCTGGGAAAAATTTTGCGGGTCAATGTAGTAAATTACTCGCTCGAACTCCTCCTCCATATCCTCTACTCCGGCTTCTATTCCTTTTGATAAAAGTTCGTCCGAGGACGCTCCATTCTTTGAAACCACAACTATGCCCTTTTTCTTAAAGAGGTATGAAACCGAACCGGGATTAGCAAGAGATCCTCCATTTTTCTCAAAAACATTTTTGATCTCTGAAGCTGTCCTCTGTTTATTATCGGTAATTGCCTCAACCATCACTGCTATTCCCCCCGGTCCAAATCCTTCATATATAAGCTCTTCGACCGCTCCTTCTGTTCCGCCGTGAGCACGTTCAATGGCTCTCTCAATATTATCTTTTGGCATATTGGCAGAACGCGCGCGATCCACAACCAAACGAAGCTTAAAATTGCTTTCAGGATCCGTCACTCCTCCACCCTGCCTCACTGCAACTGTAATTGCGTTTGAAAGTTTTGTGAAAAGATTACCGCGTTTTATATCGGACGCTCCTTTTTGTCTTTTAATTGTTGACCATTTTGAATGTCCGCTCATAATTTTGATCTAACCCCCAATTATACTTCTTCCGCCTTGACTTTTCCAATAAATTTGTTTAAGATTATTGCCATTCTTAAGGCAATAAATGGACGTTATTCCTTCCCCATCAAAAGATTTGGCCGTAAAATATGCGTTATCAAACAATTGGGAAAAAGCATACAAAGAGAATCTGAAATTACTTGATGAAAACCCTGGCGACATAGATTCATTGAATAGAATTGCTCACGCACTAATAAAACTTGGCCGTTTTCGAAAAGCAAAAACCTTTTATCAAAAGGTTCTTAATATCGACAAAACAAATCCCATTGCTCTTAAAAATCTAAAAAGGCTTGACTCTCTCTCAAAATCAAAAAAGAAAGGCGGAAACTCGCAGAATTCATCAGGATTATCTATTCAAGATGTTTTTATTGAGGAAGCTGGGAAGACCAAAACCGTGGAACTTAAGAATATTGCGGATAAGAAAACCATATCAATACTTCAACCCGGGGATGCGGTGTCTCTTGCCGTTAAAAGATCCAAAGTTTTTGCTCAAATGCCTGATAAGACGTACATTGGGATGCTTCCGGACAATATCGGCATGAGGATGATTACCTTTATTAATGGCGGCAATGAGTACTCTGCGTGTATTAAAAGTGTCGGGGATAAGAATGTTACTGTTTTTATTAGAGAAACTAAAAAAATGTCAAGGTTCCGCGATCAGCCTTCATTTATCCATACGCCAATTTTACAACCGGTACCTCATAGTTCTCGAGAATAAGAACTCATTTTTTGAACAATATTTTGTTCCTTGTAAGTTCATTCTTTGCCTTAAGAATTTGTTTTGGCGATTCCTTTTCTCTGAGAACGCTGAAAAGCGCCCAGATAAACGAGATAGCAAATAGAATGATGATAAAAATCCAAATCATAAAAATGTTCAATGGCTAAAATGGCTACATGGCTACATAGTTTTAAAACCATTCAACAATTCAACTATTTCGACTATTTAACTATTTGTTGAAGATCTTTTCCTAAATTTATAGTCACGTCAGCGATACCCGTATTATCTTCTTTTTGAGCTTTTAATTCAACTAGCCTTTCTATACGCCTAAGGATTTTAATATCATATTTTTTTGCTTCGATTTTGGTTTCAGATTCTTCTCCATCTTTAATGGATATCACATTTGCACCAATATTTGAAAGTATAAATCCCAATCTTCCCCCTAGTCCGTCGATCTCAGTTGAATTAACAATCTCAATGGAAGTCTTTTCATTAAAGATTTCAGAATCACGAAACTTTTCTCCAATTTTTGAAGCAAGAACTTGGTCCTCGGAAAAATCCTGGGTGAGATTTTGAATAATATCAAAGCTTTTATCCTCCCATGACGTCAACTCTGAAACAATATAAAGTTTAATTAAGTCAAACTTGTTTACGCCATAAAATACATATTTTTCATCTTCTAAAAGGAATGATAAGGTTTGAGCAAACGTTGGAATGTCATTTTTTGAGTCTATAATGTTTGCCACTTGTATTGAAATAATCATGCCGTCCAGAGGCACGCCGGAAGCAAGACTCGCCGAGAGCGTCTTCTTCCTTGAAAATAAATCGCGGGCGCGAGAAAATTCTAAAACATGGATTTGTTTTTTTGGAATGTTGAAACCTACTATGTGAACATCGCGCCCTACAAGCATAATATTAAAAGTGCTTGCTCTAAATGACCTATTCTTAACAAGAAGAAACGCCTTATACGAGATGGATACAAAAGCAGTAAAAAGCACTATCAGAATAAATAATTTTATATATGAGGTATTGTCGAATTTTTTCTTCATGAATTTAGAGAAGGCTGGTTCTTCGAAGTCTTCTAATATGTGCGTCTATGTCCTCTCCTTGAATGTTGAAAAGAGAAAGAACCTCATGGCCGATTCGAAGACCCGCTTCAAGCTCTGGCACAACAATTGTATTTACGCCCATGTTTATTAGGTCATATCTGTCATCTTCAACATGGGTACGGCAAACAATTATGATCGAAGGATTGAACTTTAACGCAGTATTGACTATTTGTTTTTGAGAGAACCCGTCCGGAACCGCGATTACAAGAACACGCGCATCTTTTATAAATGTTGCTTCAAGAATTTCTCTATCGGTTGGATCTCCGTAGATTGCATATTTTCCTGCCGTCAAAAGATCATTTATTACCTTCCTGTTAAAGTCAACAACTACGTAAGGAATATTGGAAAGATCAAGAAGAGCTCTTACTTCGCGCCCTACTCTGCCGTGTCCGCAGATGACAACGTGATTTGAAAACTTATATGGCGATACTGGTTCAAGATCTTCGTTGGGAAGTATTCTAGCTAGTATTCCTGTTCTTGCGATTTTCTCCGCAATGCCCCTTGCGTAATTAGTCCAAACAGGAATTGAGATTAAGGATAATATAAAGAATGAAAGTATAAGATTATAGTCTTTCGTAGCCAGAAATCCTGAAACAAATGCAATTTGGGCTATTACAACGCTAAATTCCCCGATATTTGCCAAGTGAGAAGATATGAAAACGCTTGAAGTTGGCGAGAAGCGAGACACGCGGAGACTTGTATAAATTATCATGAATTTTATAATGATTATTACCGCAAGTATAGCCACAATTAGGAAAAAGTTATCTATGAAGAATCCAAAATTTAAAAGCATTCCTGTTAGAACGAAAAATAGAACTAAGAAAAGATCGCGAAACGGGCGTAGCTCTGTTAAGGGCGCTAAATTTTTCCCCTGCTCCGAAATCAAAACACCGGCTAAAAATGCGGCAATTGTTTGAGGCAGTCCTACGCTTGAAAAAAGATATATTGCTGTAGCGGCAGTAAAAATGGTCGCAAGAATTGTCAGTTCGCCTGATGGATATCTAAACAAAAAATTAAGAAATCTTGAGAGTAAAAACCGGCTAGCGATAAGAAGCCCTATAAATATCCCCATAGTTTTTACTGCAGAGATTATAAAGGCCACGATTGACATGCCTGAGATTCCAGCATCTGAGAATATCACCGGAAGGAGAAAAATGACAGGCACCACAAAAAGATCTTGGATCAGAAGAAGAATAAAGACGTTATTGCCCGGGAAATCATTGAGCAAACCTTTCTCTTCAAGAATTTTGACAACTACCGCAGTTGATGAGAAAGACGCGAGAATTGAGAATAAAATTGAAACCTTTAAATCCAGATTAAATATGAAAAATATGGGCAAGAGGAAAGCTGCAATAAGTAGTATTTGGGCTATTCCTATTAAGAAAATTTTTCTGTTGATAGCTTTAAGCTTGTCTAGTGATATTTCAAAACCCAAGGTGAACAGAAAAAGGGAAATACCAATTTCAGACAGAGCGACTAAGGACTCATAGCTTTGAAAAATATTTTTCCCGATAATACCAAAGACAATACCGCTTGCTATGTAGCCTAGAACCGGAGGAAATTTTATTGTTCTTGCCAGAAATCCGCCAATAAACGCGGCAACAGTAATAAGAATAATTTCACTTAAAAAAACTCCCGGCATATATTAAGGGTACCAAAAGTATCAATATCAGTAAAGCGGTGAAGCAGTAAAGCTGTAAATCAGTAATCAGTAAATCGGTAAGATTACTGTCCTACCGAATACTGTTTCACTCTTTTACAGTTCTACTGTTGTACTGTTTTTAATGAGGAAAGAAAGTTCTCGAGGTCGGGCGGAAGCGTTGATTCGAATTCCATACTCCGCCCTGTTTTTGGATGTATGAAAGAGATTTTGCTGGCGTGTAGGAAGTGGCGCGGGAGAAGTTTTCTATCACGTTTCGAAACTTTTCTGCCGGCGTATAGTTCGTCTGCGAATACCGGATGTCCTATGTATTGCATGTGAACCCTAATTTGATGCGTGCGGCCGGTCTCAGGATAAACTTCGACCAGCGAAAGAGGTTCACGCTCTCCATTCGATACTAAACCCCGCACCGCATCGGTGCGGGGTAAATACTTAATACTTAATACTTTGTACTTACTTCTGGCTTCTCTGCCCTGCGGCAATACTCCAAACCTCATCCTATTCCATGGCAGGCGACCAATCGGTATTTTTACTTCCCCTTCTGGAGGTTTTATCTCTCCGTGACAAAGCGCAATGTAAGTTTTTTTCACTCTACTCTCTTTGAATTGTCGTTGTAAATTCTCAAAACTCTCCTCATTTTTCGCGATAATTAAAATCCCCGACGTCTCCTTATCCAACCGATGCACTACTCCACCCCTCTTTACGAATTCCGAACCCTCCTTCCTATTTGCTCTTTTATATTTAATATTTAATATTTCTTCTGCCCATTCTTGCACTGTTGGTTGATTAACTGTGGTGTCTGCTCGATTGACAATAAATCCGGCCGGCTTTTCAATTACTAAAATATCGGAATCCTCGAACAAAACATCGGGTGTTAACATAGACTTATATCTTCAGCTTTCTCTGATTTAAAACCAGAAAAATAACGCTTGATGAAACAAGAATAATACTCAACAGCTGGTTTATGGAAAGATCAAATAAAATAATGTATTTTTCCGGATTAAGGTAATCATAAAGCAATGTATCTATGGATATCACAAATAAAAGTATTAAGGAAATGCTTCCGTCTCGCAAAATGTACTTATAATGAGATCTTATAACAAAGGCGAAAAGCGCTAAAGATAAAAAAACGGCCGCAATCTGAAAAATAAAAGAGGTAGCACCGGGATAACTTTTTAAAAGAAGACTTAGAAGGTAAAGAGGGAGAAAGGAAATGGAAAATATATCAGAAATCCGCAAAATTCCCTTTTTCCCCCTCATGAGAAACCAGAGGGAAAACGCTCCGCCGAGGAAAAAACCCAGGGGGCTTACTCCCGGGAACTTTATAAAATAAAAAAAACGAATCGCATGTAATAAGGTAGCTTCCAAATTGTTTAATAAAAACAATAACCGTCCTGCTACGAATGCGAAAATAATGGTTATGATTGCCATGTCTAAAATTTGCGACAAGGATATATTTTGGCGAAGAAGCACAAAATCCTGACGGCATAAAATATAAAGAAGAAAAAAACAAACTGTAAGAACTGGTATAAGAAACGCAAGCTCCATTTATCCCTCTCTGATCCTAAACAGGCCTATGAACAGTATTGTTACCCCAATTATTGCGAGCACCGCTCCTACGCCAAGAAGATCCGCAACTCCTCCTGCTATTAATATAGGAACTAATGAAAAAACTCCTATTAGCGCAAACAGTAGTCCGTAAATTTTTGACCTGAAATCTTGCGGAACGTTTCCTTGGATCAAAGCCTGACTTGGGATAAAAATTAGAGCATTTGCAAAACCGGCAAAAAATGCTAATACAAGCACAAAATTAAAAATGTTTAATTCAACTAGTCTTGGTAGAAGTAAATTAAAAAACTGCACTATGTCTCGGCCGATTATTCTTGAAGTGAGAGGAAGCAATAACAGAACCATGCCTGAAAGCAAAATCCCAAAGTTGATAAGATTTTTTTTGTTCGATTTTGCAAAAAAACTCCCAATAAGAAGAGCTGATAATAACATTCCTGCAGCTGCGGGCGCGAATAAGATTATTGATAGATCTTCTGCCGGAACCTCAAGAATTGTTTTGGCGTATCCCGGAATAAGCGTAGCAATAATAAAAATTATCATTTGCGAGAATATAAGAAGGAAAAATGCATCCCCTACGTCCCGGAATTTAATAAGGATTGAAGAGCTTTCTTTTAATTCCTCACCAATTGACTTTTTAAGACTGCCAGCCCGAACCCTATCTGAAACTTGTTTGATTTTTGAATTCGGAATTAAAAAAGCAAATATAGCGGCGAGTAAAAATATAAAGGAAAGAAGGATGAACACGCTTGAGCGTCCAATTGTGTTTATTGCAGGACCTGCCAAAACATACCCTATTAATATAGACCCGAAAAGTCCCATCCCAAATATGGAATTTGCGGGCACCAGCTTTTCTTTCGGAACAAGTGATGGAATAAGAGGCGATTCAGCGGGAACATAAAACTGCGATATAATCGAGATCACTAATGCGACGATATAAATTATCAATACCGATTTAAGATTGAAAAATAGAATTAGAAGAACTCCTGCCCGCGCAAGATTTGCCAGAACCATTATCTTTTTTTTGTTTGACATATCTGCCACAATCCCTCCTATGAAACTTAAAAATATTTGAGGAATTAAAATGCAGAAAAGAAGAATTGAGACTGAGAAATTTGAAGAAGTAAGGTAGAAAACAAAAAAAATCAGGACAATCGTTAACATATTGAAAGCAATCTGAGAAAAAAAGACCGAGAGAGCAAACGGTAAATAAGATGTATCAAGAAGAAGGCTCAGGATTTGATTCTCGGAAAGTTTATCAAAAATGCTTTTCATTTAGGAAGTTTACCCCGTTAGATACGAAGTTATCTAATGGGGTCACGCTCTTTTAGTATAACTCCCATCCCTAGTATCTACAACAATACTATCCCCAACCTTGATAAAAAGAGGTACCTTTATTTTACCTCCATTTTCAAGAATCGCATCTTTATAGATATTGGTTGCCGAATCCCCTCGAACCCCGGGTGTAGTATCGGAAACCCTGAGAGTAATCTTAGGTGGCAAAAGAAGATCAAGCGCTTCGTCTTCAAAGAATTCAAGACTTACAGTCTCCCCTTCTTTAAGATATTCGCTTCCTGATAATGTTTTTAAAGGAATTGATCTTTGTTCAAATGTCCGGGGATCCATAAAATAGGCATTTTCAGAGTCTTTATAAAGAAATTGGAATTCCCGTTTTGTTAAAATAATATCTGAAACGTTAGCGCCATTGGTGTAACCTTTCTCAATAATTGATCCATTCCTAAGATTTTTTACCTTTACCTTAATATTGGCAGAACCCCGCCCCATCTTAATATGCTCAAATGCCAAAACTTTAAAAATATCGCCATTTTCCTCAAAAGTCGCCCCGGCCCTTAAATCATTCACCGAAATCATAAAATTATATTGTTATATTGTTCTATTGCTAAATTGTCAAATTAAAAAACACTAATCTTGATATTTTATCAGGATCATGAGGAAAATTCCAGATTATTATGCTTCAATTCCCGCCATCATAAGAAGAACACTTAACTCTCGTTTAGTTATAAAGTTGTAATTGTTTCTATCTCTAATACCTAATTTTTGGGCAATGGTCGAAAGCCTACCTATGGACGGAACTCTATAGCTAGTCATTACGGTAAGATCCCTAATATCAATACCTTTTCTTTGGGCGTCTTCAAAAACCTCTTTAAGAAAGGCCCCTACATCACCAAATTCCGGATGGGTTCCATCAGAAGTAACCTCTTTTGCCTTTTTATCTTGAGACGCTCCCAATTCTTCTCCTTCACTGTATTGATTTATGAATTCAAATAGACGAGTTCTTGATTGTGATGAAAATTGGTAACTACCAACTCTGCTTGCTATATTAATTCCCAATAACCTTCCTAAGATTCCTGCTGATCCTCTAAACATTTCGTGGTCTAAGCAAATATTGCCTAGATTACTTACAAATACTGTATCACTTCTTGTTTCCCAGACGCTTCTAAGGGTAGCTGCCAGGACCCTCTTTTCATTCTCTGATATCTTGCCTGTTTTGAATTTATCGCAAAGCTCGGCAAATTCAGGATCAATAAAATTTTCATTTAAACCGTTGTTTCTCTCTGTATTTTCTTGTTTATCAATTTGAGAAAGTTTGCCTGTTCTAAGAAAATCTTGAAAAGCATGCCAATGAATTGCTCTCAATTCTTGCGTTCCTGTGTCAAAAACGCGGCCGGCTATATGTGCCAGGGATACTTCTTGATTTGTTATCTCGTCAAATAATTTAAACCTTCCTGCTATATCTATATACACCCTATATGAAGATGGTGGCCATTCTCCTTCAAATTTTCTTGTAAGCAACTCATTTATCTCTGCGCGGAATTTTTCAACTTCTTCCTGCGGCAATAGTCCTTTTCCAAGAAGAACCGCACGGTCTAAAATGCCCATCTTAAATAAAGAGCGTATGTCAATAACTTCAACATCAACATCTGTCCCTTCCGCAAGATCAACCCCAACACTATATACCTTCCCGGTATGAGAAATCGGGATGTCTTCACCTGCACTTTTTGGGACAATAATTGAGCCGTTGGCAAATCGTGTTTGTCCCAAAATATCTGGTGCTACAAGAGGCCTTCTGTGCCAGGAGGTCTTCTCATCAACCGCCTGGATAATCCACGGCGCACTCTTCCCCGGAATATTCCTCATGGACCGCGGAAACATTTGTCGCGCAACTCGCATTGATCGCGTTTGAGCCGAATGAAGAGTTCCGTCAAGCCATGGCAAATCAAGGCTTTCAACTGCGGTATTTACTGTTGCTACTGTACCAAGCTGTCCTTGTCTTAGTCTTTCATAAATTCTATCGCGGTTTTTTGTTCCATCAATAATCACTTCGCACGGTATCCTCATTGCCTCACAAAGTTCTGCATAGTCATATGCGTGGTCAATGCTTGAAAGATAAGAGACCGTCCGCAATCTCCTCCCCTCTCTTTCACAAACTTTAAGATAGGACTCAAGAAGTTTCTGGTCGCGCGCGCGAAGCGGAATTGAGGGATCAAAAACAAAGTCACCAGACGGAGTTATTCTTGAGCTATCCAAAGATGCACCTGTTTTGACAAACAATACATGAGGAGAGATAAGGACTTCTTCTTCAACTGCTTCCGAAAGCCCAACACGATGAAGACATTTTCCAAATTGCTGCTCGGAGTTTTTCACCAAATTATAACCTTCGGTTGCGCTTGCGCCAATCATGTAGCTTTGAGGGTTTATGTATAGAAAAGTTGCAAGTATGCCAAGGCCCTGTGGCGTTAAATAATGATGGACTTCATCTGCGAATATAAGATCTGCTCTAAAGATAAATAGCGCATCATCAATCCTTGATGTATTACCGGATCTTAGTGCTCTATGCAAAGATTGTAAATTTTGCATTGTGATAACTGTAATTTCATAGCCAACTTCTCTATGGTCTTTATCAATTCTTCCGACGCCCCGACCTTCATATTTCTCAAAAATATTTGTAGAAGTTGTTTCTCCGGAGGTCACATATACAATTCTGCCTCCAAATCCTCTCCCTATCTCCTGCATATAGCGGGACTTTCCATATCCTGATGCCTGTTCAACATATCCTACTCTTATGCCTTGTTGAAAGGCATTTACTGTTTCTCGGAGTGCCTCCACTTGGCCGCGACGCAAATCGCCATTTGGAATTGCAATGTTATAAACATATTGGGAAAGCCTACGAACATTTGATGGAGTTTCTGAAGGATCTAGCGGCGGGATATCGACTGGCCGCCTGTATAAAACTTTTGGGCGTTCTACCTCTGCTAATGCCATGGCAGTAAGATTATACAAAATTTTAGAAGATTTAATACGCTAAACGATTTTTCCTTTTCGTTTTACTCGGATTAATCCGGAGGATGGGACAACTGTAACTCCCTGTCTTTCAAGTTCGTCGATAAATATGTTTGCCCCAATTGAATCAGCCGCCATATGGCCCGTGTCAATTACATTAACATGACGTTTGCTCAATTCTTCTACCGCTTCTTCCGGTACATGCATCTCAACTATTGTACCGACTCCGGCCTTAGCAAGTTCCATATACAGGTCTTTTGATGGATTTGTGCCTCCTGTCAAGTTTGAAACCACTTTCCCCGCTCGTCGATCAGGCACCCCTGCCGCAAGATAGGGACCTGCTTTGCCTTTTGTTGCCTCAACAAATTCGGGAACTTCGTTTATATAATCAAGAACATCACCGGCCGTTTCAAACTTTCTTTTTGAAAGATATTTTCCTAAAAAGAGGTTTCCGAGATTATCCCAAACAGTATGAATTGCCATAAGAGGAACCAAAAGAAGTCTTGCGGCATCAACAGCCTGCGAGTGATTTAAAGGACTTATCCCGCGTTTCACCTTTTGCATTCTGACGTCAAAAAGCGAATGCGCAACGTTTGCAGGAACTCCAGCGTCTGCAAACATATCAACCTGAATATCCATCACCTCATGTAATGCGGCAAAAGCGTGACCTGAGGGGTGATGGGAAATCAGAAGGTCAATTCCTTCTCCCTCCGGGCCAGAGGCCCCTCCCGCCGGGCCAGAGCCCTCTGGGTGGAGGCCGGGCCGGAGGCCTTTCTGGTTGAGACGATCAACCAAAAGAACTTCTGGTGCTCCCGCGTCGATTCCTGCCATTACTTTATCTACTTCAATGCTCCCATCTCCGAATAAAATTCGTGTGTCCGAGTATGGATTTTTGAGGGATTCAAGATCAAAAAGTTTTTTCTTTTTTGAGGATAATTCTTCGTATTCTTTTCCCCTCTTCTCAAGCAGCCTTTTTACAGCAGAAGTGCCTCTGGGATCTGCCTTTATCCCCATCTCAATCGCAAGTTCATAAATTTGTTGAATAGTCATAGTTTAGATCAAGGTTACTCTTCGTTTGATCGGCTGAAGATAAAAGTATATAATATTTAGGCACAAAACGCAACATGGCCGGGTGCTGGAATGGTAGACAGGCGAGTCTCAAAAACTCGTGTGGCGCAAGCTTCGTGAGAGTTCGAGTCTCTCCCCGGCCACCAGTGGGCTTGTGGTGAGCGAAGCCGAACCATTCGACTCCCTCTCTCGGCACCAAGTCAAACTTGGTAGCCGCGTTTGACGCGGTACGCCTCGTTTCCGCTCGACATAAACTATGAATAATTCTCCAAAAGCTGTGGGGGTTGTGGGGCCGATAGCCTCTGGAAAAGATACAGCTTAGCTTATCAGAAAGAAATTTATGGAGTAATACTCCATGTCCCGAAAGTCTTGTAGGGACTACAAGGAGATCCTGAATTGACATCGATTTTCTTTTTCGGTCCACTACCCACTGTTGTAGATAAAATAAAGTTATTCCTAAGGTAATAATAGCTATTTGCTCCCTCAATAGTTGCATCAAGTCTACTGTTAGCCGCGGCATCGTCATACCACAGGCGGGCAGTTCCTGAGTTATGAGTTGGCCCTTGACAGGCATTTCTGACATATAACTTAATGCTTAGAGTTGATCCTTGTGGAAAATCTACCGGTGAGAAAGGATTGAATTCAATGGTTTGCAGGTTAGCATTATTAAACCCACTGCTTCCTCCCCAGACGTTATCTAATTGTCCTGAGCTAACAAGTTCGGTACTGTTTTTATATACCTCTGCCTTCAAATCAAATCTTGTTCCAACATCATCGCTATTTTTAAGCCCTACCCAAATTTTGGCAGGAGAAAGTTCCGTGAGTTGTCCAACAGCACTATATAATTGCGCTATCGAAAGCCTGTTCTCTGGGGAAACACAATCGTACCCCCCCGCAAATAATACTTTACCATCAAGTAATGATGTTAATGCCCCAAAACATTGTGGCTCCTGTAAGTTACCTTGCATAGTCCATGAACCGGTAGTAGGATCATACGTTTCGCTTGTACCGCTAGAATGACTACCAACTGCAATTATCGTACCATCCGCTAGGGGTACTAATTTAAGCCCGCCGGGAAAATATCTAGCCGTATTCAAAGAACCCGTCAAAGTCCATATACCAGTATTTAGATCATATATCTCCGCTGTTGTAGGGGAACCTGAGGCACCAAGACCGCCTGCTACCAAAATACGACCGTCTGGTAGCGCGGCTATCCCTGGATATTGGCGAACTCTGTTCATGCTTCCAGTGGGAGTAAAGCTTTGTGTTACGGGATCAAATATCTCAGCTGAGGATATGGGGTTAGAAAGATCACGGCCCCCAGCAAGTAATACTTTACCGTTAGGTAGTAAAGCAGCCCCGTGCTCGACTCGAATTGTAGTCATAAACCCAGTATAGGAATACGTGCGTGTTGAAGGGTTATATATTTCAGTGTTAGGGTGATTGACACCACCAGCCAAAAAGACATGCCCGTTTGATAACAGTGTCGCAGTTCCAAAAGCATGATCGTTAATCATATATTCTGTAGGCGTCCATTGATTCGTACTAGGGTCATAAGTTTGCGGGTGAGTACGATTATACGTCGCAAAAACTGTGCCGTCTTGAAGCAAAACTGTTAAAGGATCTGCTATGGGAGAAAACATGTCGCTTGCAGCTGCCCAGGTTCCCATTACAGGATCGTATATTTGAGTGCTATAGTTGTAAACATCTCCTGGTGTATGTCCTCCTATAAGCAATACTTTTCCGTTTTGAAGGGTTACCGCCGCTGGGTTATACCTTGGAATTTCAAAACTTCCTGTGTAGCTCCACGTACCACTTGCTGACGCTGAGTTTGGCGTTAAAAATAAGAGCAATCCAAAGAAAATCAGAACTTTGACTACGTGAAATATTTTAGATAAGAAATTGTTCATGGTTTATTGTAGGTACACAGCGTATTAATTACTTTACCATAATCATAATAAGCATATAAATTTCTTCCTGTCAGGATGTTATAGTTTTAAATTCGCCCTAGCTTTGAAAATATTGATAAGTTGTGTAATTGGATCGAAATAATCAATTCGTCTCCTACTTTGATTCACCTTTTTAATCTCAGGGTATGGTGAGGGATTGTCATTAAGAACTTTATAAATAAGGAGATTATCTTTTTCGCTAATTATTTTGTACTTTTCTAAAGTAAACCGATCTATGATACCTTGTAGTACAAAAGGGTGGGCGTATGATAACGATAAGCTATGAATATATGGTCCCGAATATAAACCATAAGGGTCTGAAAGTGCTTGAGAAGTAACGAAAACCGGTCTATCGCTAGCTAAGAATGTTCGAATCTGTTCTAAAGTATCGGCTCGATCCCATCCCGGCTCATTTACAAAGATTATTTTACCTTCATATTTTTTTTCAACTTGAGGTCTTGCAAAGTGCGTCTCCAAAATAAGTCCTCCCTTGGGTAATTTTTCTACGGCTGCCGCTTCCTCTATGTATGGGATTGGTTGTCGCAAATGGGTTACTGCCGGTAATGAAACGACTAGTAGATAAAAAATGACTATGAAAAATTTTTTTTTGCTCTTTTCCAAAAGCGAACCTACTAAAAATGCGGATCCAAAACTCGCCAGAAGAGCGTGCCTACCAAACAAAAGCGAATCCCACCAATTATTGGTGATAGTAATTGGCAAAATCCATAGAAGCCCTAAGAAAAAATAGCTTTTATCTTTTCTCCATAAGATAAAAAGACTAAAAATACTTAAGATAACTATCAGGCTAGTGTTATTTACAATCATCGGAACCATAGTATTCCGCACAAGCTGTGCGATTCCTATAGCCGATAATGATATCTCTACGTGTTCGCCTGTTTTGCTTAAAAATATAAGGGATGCGCTTTCAATGAGCGATAAGCTGCCGACATGGGCCAAAAAATAAACTATTGCAATTGTTGTTGCAACAAACCCTGCGGTCGCGTAAACGATAAGTTTTGCTCTCTGGTTTTTCGATATCCGAAAGATAGCAAAAAAGAACAATGGAATCCAAAAAAGCACTGCGATATGTGTTAATAGAGCCAAAAAAAAGAAGACCATGCTTGTTAGGAAAAATGCGAGATTTTGTTTTTTCAGAAAAAGAAGGAAAAAATAAAAAGAAATGAGGAATGTACTTGAGTATCCCGCTTCCATCATAACGCTATCTGTTACGATCCACCATAGTGGCAAAGCTGATGCTATTATTGATGCCCATATCGCGATACGCCTGTTTGCCAATAAAAGAATGCTTTTGTAAAAACACCAGATGGCAAAAGTTGCAAGAATAGCTTGTGTAAGTACCACAAGAAATGCGCCATTAACTCCCAAGAATTTCCCGAAGTGAAAAATAGGCCAAAATAGAAGGATATAACCAGTATGGAAAGGTGGGTGTCCATCAATTAACGACCGAGGCCAATCGTCCATTTCTAATCGTCTTAAATATTCGGGTGAATCAAAAAATACAGGATCCGGACTTAGAAATATTAGACGAGAAATAAAGAAGAGGCCCAAAAGTAGATAAAATCTTAATACAGCACGATCCTTCGTAAAAGCACTTTCTATTTGCATGGGATAATGATACCACACGAGTTGATTTTTTATCTCGCTTATGAAAATCATTATAAAGCTTGATTTAACAGAATTAAATCTCTAGAATTTGCTTATGATGATGGTTGTGGGGGTTGTGGGGCCGATTGCCTCGGGAAAAGACACTGTTATTTTGGAGCTTGAAAAGCTCGGGTTTAAATCTTTTAATCTTGGCGATAGAACGCGTGAGGAGGCGGATCGTCGCGGATTACTCCATGATCGCTTAATCCTTCAGGACATAGGAAACGAACTTCGGACAAAATTTGGAGATGACATTTTAGTCAGGCAGACTGAAAAACTGTTCGGAAGATCCCAAAAAATTGTAATAGACGGAATAAGAAATCCCGGAGAGATAGGTTATCTTCGAAAAAAATATAATGCGACGACCCTTGGCGTAACGGCTCCTGTCAAATTGAGACTCGAATTTTCTCAAAAAAGAAAGAGTGATTCTGATCCTAAAACAGAAAGGGAATTCGTACGTGTCGAAAAAAGAGATCGCGGCATTGGAGAAACAATCCACGGCCAACAAGTCGAAGCCTGTCTCGCTCTATCCGATATAGTAATCGAAAATAACTCAACAAAAAAAGAATTTATTAAAAAAATAAAAAAAACTCTAAGTAATTTTGATCTTTAGTTAGAAATTGGTTTTAAGCTATTTTCCAATTTCTATTCTCTATTACCAATTTCCATTATCCAACAACCATTTTCTATGTTATTAAGTAGCTTCTCATGCCCTTGATGCCCCTTTGATACTCTTGATACTTTTGATACTTTTGATGTAGAATATACTCCCATAATGCCAAGAATTGTTATTGGGCTTGTGGGCCCCATTGCGTCCGGAAAAGGAACCGTTATCGAATTCCTGAAGAAAAAAGGATATTCTGCCTACTCTACCTCAGATGTTCTTAAGGAAGAGGTTAAATCGCGCGGACTAGACGTAAACCGAGCTAATTGTAATTTGGTTTCAAATGATCTCAGAAATACTCTTGGAACTGATATCCTAGCTGTCCGAACCGCAGAGATTATAGAGCGGGACAATCCTGATATCATTGTAATCGATGCTATACGAAACCCGGCAGAAATCAATTATTTCAGACAAAAATTTGGTGCAAAGATTATTGGCGTGGTTGCCAATCAGAGAAAAAGGTATGATATGTTTCGCGCGCGCGGAATATATACGGATGAAATCCAAAATTTTGAGCAATTTAAAGAGCTTGATGATCGCGAATTTGCCCAAACAGGCTCGCACAAACAACAGATCCAGGCCTGTCTTGAACTCTCAGACGTAGTTATCGAAAATGACGGAACAGTCGAGAATCTTACGCAAAAGGTTGAACTCGCCCTTGCCAATTTAGTCTGAGCGAGCTAGCGAGTCGATGTGTGGACCATGGGAGAATCGAACTCCCGTCTCCGCAATGTTCACCCCGTTAGATACCTGTGGACCTATCGGGAATTGAACCCGAACCTCTGCAATGCGAATGCAGTGTTGTACCGTTCAACCATAGGCCCTAAGACATGGATATTATACTAAAAAGGAGACTATTTCGTAGAGATCCTTCGGTCACCTCACGTGACCTCAGGATGAGGCAAAGCCTCAGTTGGTGGCTGGGGCTTCGTCTTGGGTGCGTTCTATATTGAAGAATTTGATACGATCGCCACGGAAAAGCAACTCTCTCTCCCCTACCGGGCCGTTTCTGTGCTTTGCGACGACAACCTTAACAATTCTCTGAGGCGTAAACTCCTCATCCTCCGTGTAAAGAAAAACGACTACGTCTGCGTCCTGCTCTATCGCTCCTGATTCTCGAAGATCAGCTAATTGAGGTTTTCGAATTCCTCTGTGTTCAACAGCTCGCGACAATTGAGAAACGGCCAAAATTGGAATTTTTAATTCGCGCGCAAGATTCTTAAGAGACTGCGATATAAAAGAAACTTCTTGTACGCGGTTTTCAAATCTGCGACCGGGATTAACCAACTGCATATAATCTACTATCAGAAGCTTCATCTCATGTTCAATCTGAAGACGACGAGCCTTAGATCTCATTTCAGATATTGTGGCTCCCGGAGTATCGTCTATATAGATTGGAGCCTCGGCAAGTTCTCCCATGGCTTGCGAGAGTTTTTCAAAATCTTCATCTGAAAGTTTTCCGGTTTTAAGTTTCCAAGCATCTATGTTGGCCTGACTTATCAATAACCTATCAACCAGTTCTTCTTTGCTCATTTCCAAAGAGAACATGCCAACAGGGATCTTAAGTATCGAGGCTACATATTGGGCTACATTTACGACAAACGCGGTCTTTCCCTGCCCGGGACGAGCGGCCAGAACTATTAAGTTTGAGTCCTGAAGCCCTGAAAGCAAAAGGTCTAAATCCACAAACCCTGTGGCTATTCCTCTATATAACGCTTCTCTCTTATGTAATTCGTCTAATTTATCAAAGCTTTCTGCCAGAGCCTCTCTTACATGAATAAATCCCTGCCTGACAGATTCCTGAGACAAACTAAAAATCTCCTGTTCTACACGGTTCAGAACCTCTTCTGCTTCATTGTCCGAGAAAGAAAGGTCAGTCATTGTTCCCGCTACGGTAATTAACGACCTTCTAAGATAGGTTTCTCGCAAGATATTTGCGTAATGCTCAATATTGGCAGCGGTTGGAACAGAGTTTGCAAGACTTGTGAGATATTCCGATCCTCCAATCTGATCATAGCTTTTTTTCTTTTTAAGGATGTGTGTCAGGGTTAAAAGGTCAATTGGCTTTCTCTCCTCGTATAATGAGAGCATGCATTTATAAATTTTTTTGTTGTTGTCTTCGTAAAAGTATTCTGGTTTTACCATTTGGCTTACAGTATTAATAGCCTCGTGATCTATGAGAAGAGCCCCGAGAACTGCTTGCTCTGCTTCAATATTGTTTGGTGGAATCCGGGAAACAGCCATATTTTAGATGTTAGATAATAGATATTAGATAATAGATAGAACAAATCCCTAGTAGCTAGTATCTAGTCACTATTATCTATGTATTATTTGGTTAGATATACTAAGTATCCTTTTAGCTCTTCTGTCTTTTTGAGATTGATTTTATCTACTCTTTTCAGAGCATCTTTTTCCTGTGGCAAAAACTCGCTAGGCCCATAAAAACATACTACTTCTGACTGAATTGATGAGAGGGCTTCATCGCCAAGTTTTCTTGTGAGACGGACTAAAACAGCTTTCACGTCCTCGGTCTCAATGTCGCCCATTATATCAGTATTCGAAATTATAACAAGCTTCTGACCATCCTCAAGAAACTCAAAGGCTAAGCTATTGCGAACCATTTCTCCTTTAATACTAACCCCTCCCACTTCATATTCCCCGGGGCTATCTATAACCAATTTCCCTGAAAAGATTGAATAATCTTTTGGCTTTTCGTAAAGAAGAACAACATCTCCCTCAGTTTTACCATCCGCAGGATCAACTATAAACGCGGTTTTTTTCGATCTAATTCTGACACCCGAATTTCCAATTTTTGCTAATTCCATAAAAGTACAATATCCTATCACAAATCCTCCTTCCTTGGCAACCGTTACTATCTCAAGCTATGGTTGCCAAACCTGAGCGAAGCCGCGTCAAACGCGGCGAAGCCGAATGGGTTGACAAGTAAGCATTTTTAATCTATCATTGGTGAAATCAACTTATGCGTGAGCGGATTGTTATTGTTTTTATTGCGATAGCAATAGGACTTCTCGTAACAACTCTTATATTCTTCTTATACCAGCAAACAAAAACCATTCCGCAAAGAGCTATCAATACGGTGGCGGGTCCTACAAAAGCGCCTGCCGCAAATGTTTATCTTTCGATAGATGCTCCTTCCGATGAGCAAATTTCTGATAGGAGATCTATACAGATGAAAGGCAAAACAGATCCTGACAACATAATAATTGTTTCAACCAATATTGAGGATGAAGTTGTAAAGCCAACGTCTGACGGCAGATTTTCCGTAACAATCACAATAGATGCCGGCGCAAATGTGATAGTTATTCGAGCGATTGCGCCAAATGGGGAAGAAGCTTTCGACAGACGAGTAGTCACCTTTTCAACGGAGGAATTCTAAAATGAAAAATGCTTTAAATAGTTCTATTACAATGGTTATAATTTTTATAACAATTGTAACTATTATGTCCCGCCCTATTGCGGCTCAGACAAAAACTCCGACCCCCACTCCGGGGCAGAGCCCCTCCGGGGCGGCGCCATCCCCTACTCCGCAGATTACTGCTGAAGAAAAGGAACAAGACACCATTGAAAAGATAAAAGATCTTGTGGCGTCAAAAGTTGCGGAATTAAAGCTTGTTGATAAAAGAGGAATATTAGGCGTTGTTAAAAGAATATCAAATTCCCAAATAGTCATTGAGGATCATAAAGAGGATCAAAGATCAATAGATATTGATGAGTTAACAAAATTTGTTTCAAGCAAAAGCTCTTTTGGGATTTCAGACATTAAAGAGGGAGATAGAATTTCGGCTATCGGCCTATATAACAAGGATACCAAAAGACTTTTGGCACGATTTATAAATGTTTCTGAGAATGTTCCAATCAATATTGAAGGCGTTGTAACAGGGAAGAATTCCCGCGAATTTACTTTGACGGTCATTGACTCAGGCGGTAAAACTAATAATATTGACATTGAGAGTTCCACAAAAACAAATGTATGGGATGATAAAACTTTAACAAAGTCAGGATTTTCAAAGGTTTTAGTGGGGCAAAGAGTTATTGTTATTGGGTTCCCCGATTTGAATAGCAAAGAAACTGTTAACGCTTCTCGGATAATTCATTTTGCAAATTTACCAATATCGGAAGTTCTTTTGAAGTACGCACCCGTTGAGGAATCTGGAACGCCTACGCCAACAAACACATCCACCAGGTAAATTCTAATATCTAATATCTAATATCTAATATCTAATATCTAATATCTAATATCTAAATTCTAAACAATATTAACTAATAGACAATGGTTGTTAGAAAATAGAAAATGGTAATGGAAAATAGAGAATGGAAAATGGAATAGTATTGTTTCCAATTACCAATTTCTATTACTGGTATTTGTTTAGGATTTAGTGCTTAGGATTTGGGATTTAAGTGATTTGTTTCGAATCTATATCTTGCGAAGGACTCTTGTTCGATCCTTTTCATCATCCAAAATGTAGCCCATTTTTTCAAGTTTGCTTCTTAGATGATCTGCTCTTGTGAATTGCTTTTGTTTGCGAAGCTCCTCTCGATCATGAACTAATTTCATAACCGACTCGGGAATATCATGTAGTAAGACAGCATTCTCTTTTATCTTCAAACCTAAAACTTCATCCATTTTATAAAGGGTCGAGGCCTTTACCGAATCCGAAAGATTTGATCCTAACATACCCCACATGATTGAAAGCGCGCGCGGTGTGTTTAGATCTTGCGACAAAGAATCAAGGAAGTCTCTTTCAAATTCGATATCGGCGTGTTTATGAACTTCTTTAAAGTAAGAGGCCCTTTCGTATAGCCTATTTAAGGCAAGTTTTGCACCCGCGAGCGATTCGAAAGTAAAATTCATCTCAGATCGATAATGGGTCTGAAAAGTAAGATATCGGAAAGCAAGTGGATTATAGCCTTTTTCAACTAACTCGCTTATTCGATAAAAATTGCCTTTTGATTTTGCCATTTTCTCATCCTCGACAGTTAGGAATGCGTGATGAACCCAATATTTTACAAAGGGCGCGCCTGTTGCCGCCTCACTCTGGGCAATTTCATTAGTATGATGGACCGGGATATGATCAGTGCCTCCTGTATGAATGTCAAAACTTAAACCTAGATATTTCATTGACATAGCGGAACACTCAATATGCCAACCGGGAAACCCCTCACCAAATGGAGATTTCCATCGCAATGTGTGATTAGCGAATCGGTCGACCGTAAAAAACCACAGAGCAAAGTCAGCCGGATTGCGCTTTCTTGCGTCAACAACCACATCTCCCCTTGCCCCTGCCATTTTCTCCGAAAGTTTCTGTCGTGAAAGTTTGGTGTAATTTGGAAATTTTGAAATGTCGAAATATATTGCCTGGCGAGTTTTGTAGGTATAGCCTTTATCGATAAGCGTTTCGATTAATGCGATCTGATCATCAATATGTTCTGTTGCGCGGGCTGTAACATCTGGTTTCTCAACATTTACAAGTGCTAACGACTTCCAAAAATCGTCTTCAAAATACTTTGCAACTTCAAGAACGCTTTTGCCAAGCTTTGCGGCACCCTTCTCAAGTTTATCTTCCCCTGCGTCCGCATCTGAAGTTAAATGCCCGACATCGGTTATATTCATCACATGACGAACTTTATATCGGTTTGCGGCAAGTGTTCGAACAAGAAGATCATCATTTATATATTTTCGAAGATGCCCAATATGCGTGTAATCATAAACCGTTGGTCCACAAGCATACAGCCCAACATTGGGCGGATCCAGCGGTTCAAATTCTTCTATCGAACGCGACAGCGTATTATAAAGCTTCATATTCGAATTTTAACAGAAATATAAAGAATAGTTAAATAGTTGAATGGTTAGAATAGTTCAAACTATTTAGCTATTTTAGCCATGTAGCTATTTGCAATGTTTATTTGAGGAGCTGGCGAATTGCGGTTTCTAGTTGGTAATCGAACTCGCCTTCTTTGAGATTTGCGCTTTTTGTGGCGTCAAGCTCAATGTTAATATCGGGCTCGATGCCAACTTTATTTACCCACGTCCCATTTGGAGTTAACCATTTGGCAACCGAGATATGAAGACTTGCTCCGTTATCAACGTCAACCGCCTGTTGAATCGTACCTTTCCCAAAGGTTTTTTCTCCTAAAAGCTTTGCGCGTTTTTGATCGCGTAGTGCCCCGGCAACAATCTCTGAGGCTGACGCCGATCCCTTGTTTATTAAAACTATTAAGGACTCGTCAAGTAATGTCCCGCGCCTTGAAACTCGAAGGGCGTCTTGATTTTTTGAATCATCCTCTTGAATTACCACTACTCCGCTTCGCAAGAATTCGGATGCAATGAAGACAGCATCGTTAAGGTATCCACCGGGGTTATTACGAACATCAAGAATTATTCCACGAAAATCTTTTTCACTTACCTTTGTATTAATTGAATTAACCACAGAAATCCACTCATCATTTGTTTTATCTCCAAATTGGGACAGCCGAATATAGGCGATGGGGCTGCCAGAATTATTCTCCGAACAGGAATCTTTCGCACATGAAATATTTTTCACCCATCCGGTAACGCTTTTGATAACTATTATGCTTCTAACCATCTTTACTGGAGTAGGTGATTTTTCTTTATCGTGCAGAACTGTTAATTCGACTGTTGTACCCTTTGGTCCTCTTATTTTTTCGACAGCTTTTGCAACTGTCCATCCCAAAGTTTCCTCACTATCCACCTTTAATATTATGTCTTGCGATCGAATACCTGCTTTTTGTGCAGGTGACTCATCAAGAGGCGCAACAACCATAATTCGATTATCCGGCGAAAGCGATAGCTCCGCGCCAATACCGGTGAATTCCCCTGCGAGTTGTGTTTTAAATTCCGTATTTTCTTTTGGTGGGAAAAAAGATGTGTAAGGATCTTCAAGAGATGAAAGAAGTCCATTTATTGCGCCGTATAGAAGTTTTGTTGCGTCAATTTTTGTTTTATCATAATAGTCTTGGTTTACTCGGTCAAGAATCTCATAAAACAGTCGCATGTCCAAAGTCTGACTGGGCGGAGGATTGCGAGAAAGAATTGAGACAATCGGCTTGTAGTCTTTCCAGGAAAGAGCAACGCGGTTTATGCCTAGAACATAACCTATTGCAAGGGATATCAAAACAACAATAATCAGTTGGAATATTCTCAGCGAAATAATTTTTTGCATAAGATACTATGATACAAGTTTTCAGAAGGTAGTTCAAGCAGCACGCATGCGAAGTTGACCTTTATTCTGGTCTGACTACGTAAGGGAGAAGCGCGAGATATCTTGCGCGGTTAATTTCTTGCGTTAGTTTTCTTTGATGCTTTGCGCAAAGACCGGATCTTGAACGAGCAACTATTTTGCCTCGTTCGGTAATGAATCGCGACAATACTACCTCCTCAAGAAATGAGGGGGTTTTCTCTTCTTTGCAAAAAAAACAATCAACCTTTGTCTCTTGCAATCTTCTTGGTTTTCTCGTGCTTTTAGTTCTTGTGCTTTTCATAATTCTGAATTCCCTGCCTGCGCTACAGGCAGGCAAATTAAAAAGGGATGTCTTCAGGATTTATATCGCTCGCCTCTTCCTTCTGCCCGCCAGAGGCCCGCCCAGGCGGGGGGGAGGCGGCCTTTGTTTTTTTTCCCGCAGAGCGGGATCCCGCTTCGCGGGACTTATCTTCCGATTCAGTTGCGGCCTCGCTTGGCGTAGAACTTCTTTCTTCCAAAAATTCAGGCATAGGCACCTCTCCTCTTGCCTCTCCCGTATCACGTCTTGAGTCCAAAATTATCATGTCATTTATTACAATTTCCGTTATATTTCTCTGAACGCCATCCTGTCCTGTCCATGTCCTGTTTGAAAGTCTCCCTTCAACGTAAATCTTTCTTCCTTTTGTCAAAAGTTGAGAACAAAGCTCTGCTAATTTATTCCAGGCAACTAAACGATGAAAATCCGCTTCTTCTTTTTTCTCACCCGAATCTGTAACCCATGACCTATTTGTCGCAAGACCAAAAGTGCATACGGCTGTTCCTTGGGGTGTGTAGCGTAGTTCAGGATCTCGCGTCAAATTTCCTATCAACTCTGCCTTATTTAAACTTCTTGCCATAAATTTAAGATTTCAAGATTAAAAGATTAAAATGATTAATCTTAATCACTTTAGTCCTTTAGTCTTAGTTCCTAACTAGGAGGTGTCTTAATACCTCTTCTTTTATTCCGATTCTTTTATTAAAATCTTGAGCAATATTATCTGCTTCAAAAGCAAGAACTGCAAACTCTCCTCTTCTCTCGCGCTTGATCGGATATGAGAGCTTTTTCTCACCGAGCGATTCTAGTTTATCGCCCGAAACATTGCCCATTAGTTTTTTAACGTCCGTAAAAAGCTTGTCTTTTTGATCCTTTTTAAGGTCTGGTTTTAATACCACCACCAATTGATACTTTCTCATAAACTATAAAATCTTGCCTAATGATACAGAATTGAGCTTAGAATTACAAGAGGCATTACTGGTTGGGGGCTGCTGTGAGTGTGGCTTTAATCTCAATTGTCTTGTCATTTCTAAAAACCGTTAATGTAACTTCTTGCCCTACTTTTTTCTTGTTAATAATTACCGCAAGACTATTTTCCTCACTTACAGCCCCGCCATCGATTTTCGTGATTACATCTTCCGGCGCAAGGCCTGCTTTTTGTGCCGGAGATCCTTCCGTTATGCCTCGAACATATGCTCCCTGAGGCAATTCGTTCAATGTTGACGCGCGCCGACTTATCATCACGTATGAGACACCCAAGAAAGCTCGATTGAATTGACCCGTCGAATTAAAATTTTTGAGCGATTCCTTTACGATGCTTATCGGAATTGCAAAGCCAATATTCTGGCCGGCTGAGGCAATAGCCGTATTGATTCCAACAACCTGTCCTGAGGAATTTAGGAGCGGGCCGCCTGAGTTTCCGGGATTTATCGCAGCGTCTGTCTGGATAACATTATCGAGCCTTTCAACGAATCCTTGGTAAACTGATCCTGCCGAGATACCTCGTCCAAGCCCTGAGATGACGCCCGTTGTAACGGTGTTTCTAAATTCCCCAAGTGCCGTTCCTATCGCAATTGCAAATTGTCCGACTTCAAGTTTATCCGAATCGCCAAATTCAACAGAGGTAAAACCACCGGTCGGTGGATTTGAAACTTTCAATATTGCAACGTCATTTAGAGGATCACGGTAAATATTTCCGACATTATATTTATTGCCTTTCGAATCGACTATTATATATTTTAAGCCCGAATTTGAAACAACATGCTTATTTGTTACAATCAAACCGCTTTTATCAACAACAAATCCCGACCCAATATAGTCTTCTTTTTGATCATCCGGCAGGCTGTCAGGCTCTTCAAAGAAAAACCCAAAGGGTGAGAGTCTCAAACTTCTGGAATTCTCAACTGTTTGCTCTGCTCCTACAGTAACAACAGACTGACCAACCTTTTTAACTACGTCTATTACAACAGACTGCTCGGTAATTATTTTTTGGGTTTCGCGACTCGGTGTAGTTTGTTGAAGAAGAAAAAGCGCTCCGATCAAAATTATGAGTAGAATTCCTAAATTTCTCATTGCGCAAGAAAATATTCTACCGCAATTTGGGTTTGCTTGTCAAACCACTTTTGCTATAAACTCTAAATATGTCGCCAAAAGGACCAGTCAAAAATGTTGCCGAAGCTCTAAAGGAACCTGTTTGGGACGCAACACGCAATGTAAAAAAGCAGGTCGATAATTTTCCTCATGATCTTGTAAGAATGCTCTATGTAGATCCCTCACATGAGTTTAGGTCCGAGGAAGAACTTAATGCAATCGAGCGACGCGAGAAAATGGAAGGACTAGAGGGCTACAAGCGAGCGAGGCGGGAACTTGATGCTATGCAAGGAAAAGTCACTTCTGAAATAAGTTTAGATGATGAGACAAGAAGACGCATTGAAGAAGAAGAGAAAAGACTCACTGAAAGTCTTCAAAGGTTTGAAGCAACTAGTCGTGAGGCTGCAAGCGCTCTTGGGCAACCTAAACCCGAACAAGAAGCGCAGGCAGAAAAACAGAAGGAGGCCGCTAGCGAACAAGAAGGACAAAGAAAAAAAGCAGAAGAACAAACAAGACTTGAGACCCATGTTGAAGCGCCACATGGAATAGAATCAGGTCCAAGTCTTTTTATTAAGTTTAAGAGAAGGAAGAATCCGTTACGCGGAGCTCCACGCGCCACAGCCGAACTCCGAAGCGCCGAAACCCGCACCAACCGCGAATAAACCCAATCTTCCCGAGGTGCAGCTACGAATCCACCTCCGAGGTGGAATAGCTTGGACACCTCGGGGTTTAAAGATTCGAAGCTTGACTTCCCTGCTCTGTTTGTGAGAAAATGCGATTTGAACATGAAGATTAGTGGTTTAAATCATTATCACTACAGCGCTTAACGGCGGTTGTAGTTTTTGTGGTCTAAACCCTAATTCGAACAAAGCAACCGCCGAAAGGCGGTTTTTCGTGCCAAAAATATGAAAAATAAAGGATCTATCGCGATATTAGGTGGAATGGGGCCTCAAGCTTCAGCAAAGCTTTTGGAGGTTTTATTTGACGTGTGTGTTAAGGATTTTGGAGCCAAAAGTGATTCTGATTTTCCTGAAGTTATCTTAAACTCCGTTCCTGTACCAAACTTCATTTCGGATAGAAAGAACTCAGAATTTGCACTTAAAATTCTTGAGAAAAGAGTAAAAAAGCTCGAAAGTTTCAATCCTGTATGTTTTGGAATCTCATGCAACACTGCACATGTTTTACTTGATAATCTGCAATCAAAAACCAACGTTCCGTTTGTCTCAATAATTGATGAGGTTGCGAAAAAGGTAACTGATTCAAAGATTAAGAAAATTGGCTTACTAGGAACCCCAGTTACCATCGATTCTGCTTTATACCAAAATGCTCTAAAGAAACAGAAAATAGAAATAATTGTTCCGTCTAGAGAACGCAGCAAAATAGTTGAGGATATCGTAAGGAAAGTATTACGCGGAAAAGCCGATGTTAAAGATGCGCAACAACTGTCAAAAGTTGCAAAATCTTTAAAGAGAAACGGGGCGCAGGGTATTATCCTTGGCTGCACTGAATTGCCTTTGATTTTTTCGAAGACTTTTCCGATGCTCGTTTTTGATTCGATAGAGATTTTAGCAAAAGGTTTGCTACGGAAATTTTTTGAAACTGATCTAAAGAATAATTAAATATGCTATGATATGAAAAATATGCTTGAACCAAAAACATTGTCCTTCGACACTGCTCAGGATCAAAGCTCTAGAAAGGAAACGTATGAATAAAATAATACCAAGAACTTTGAAGGGTTTTCGGGATTTTCTGCCGGCCGAGGCTCGGAAAAGACAATATGTTATTGATACCTTGCGAAAGGTGTTTGAGTCCTATGGTTTTGAACCTCTTGAAACTCCGGCGCTTGAGTATGAAGAAATTTTGGCTGGAAAGTACGGAGAAGAAGGAGAAAGACTCATGTATAAATTCGAGGATAAAGGTAGACGAAAAGTTGCTCTCCGTTATGACCAAACAGTCCCCCTGGCTCGTGTTGTCGCTCAATATCAAAACCGGCTACCCCTACCTTTCAAGCGCTATCAAATCCAAAATGTCTGGCGCGGAGAAAATCCCCAAGCCGGAAGATTCCGCGAGTTCATCCAGTGCGATATTGATACTGTAGGGACAAGTTCCCTACTTGCTGATGTTGAAATTATCGCTTGCGCGCTAGATAGCTTATATAAATTGGGATTAAAAAGAATAAAACTATTAATAAACGACAGGAGCACATTTGAAGGTATCGATAACGCAATTATTAGTTCGATTGATAAATATAAGAAGGTTGGAAAGGAAGGCGTTTTAAGAGAGTTAACTCAAAAAGGGATGAAGCAGGATGAGGCAGAAACTTTGCTTAATAAAATTTTGTTGACTAAACCCAATGCAAGAATTACAAAAATATTTGACTTAATTCGTCCTCTCTTGAAAACTAGTCTACCTATCGAGTTTGACCCAATACTCGCAAGAGGATTAGATTACTATACGGGTTTGATTTTCGAAATTGAAATTGAGGGCTACGATGTTGGGTCTGTATGCGGTGGCGGCAGATACGATAACTTGATCGGTATGTTCGGAGATAAACAAATCGCGGCTGTCGGATGTTCTTTCGGGTTCGACCGTGTAATCGAGGCTATGACTGATTTAAATTTATTTCCAGACGAACTTTTAACCACAAAAGTTCTGGTTACAGTCTTTTCTGAGGAACTTTTGGAAAGATCTCTTGAGGTCATTTCTAATCTTCGAAAAAAGGAAATAAACACTGAAGTTTACCCTGATGCTGACGCTAAAATGGATAAACAATTAAAATATGCGGACCAGAAAAATATTCCCTATGTAGTTTTGATCGGTCCAAAAGAAGCGGAATCTGATTCGGCAACTATCAAAAACATGAAAACCGGCGAACAAAAAACAGTCAAAATTGAAGACATGGTTAAAATAGTTAAATAGCTACATGGCTTTTACAACCATGCGACCATTCAGCTATTCTGGCCATTTGAATGTCTATGCGTCTGCCTTTTTTTAATTCGAATCATTTCAGGACTGCTGTCATTGCGCTTATTGTTGCCAACATCATCTGGGGCGCTGCTCCGCCAATCTTTAAGTGGGCGCTCCAAGATATTCAACCATTTACGCTTGCTTTCCTTCGATTTTTTATTGCCGCTATTTTGATTTTACCCTTTGCTTATAAACATCTCGCCATTAAAAAGGAGGACATCGCCGAGGTCTTCTTAATCGGATTTTTAGGAGTTGTTTTAAACATTACATTTTTCTTTTTTGGTTTAAAGTATGCTCCGTCTATTAATGCTTCAATAATAGGTTCTGCCGGACCAATTTTCCTGATCCTTTTTGCATTTCTATTTCTTCGCGAAAAGCCTAAGAAAAGAGTCATCGCCGGTTCTATTATTGGTCTTATGGGAGTGCTGGTTATTATGTTTAAACCACTTCTGTCAGCGGAGCCAAACTTGGATTTACTTGGAAATGCTTTCTTCTTTATTGCAATGCTTGGAGGACTTGGTCATATAATAATCGGGCGGCAGCTTCTTAAAAAGTATGAGCCGCTGGGTTTAACTTTTTGGTCTTTCTTTATAGGAACTCTCTTCTTTCTTCCCTTTTTTATAAATGAAAACCTTAACCAAACTTTTCTCTCAAATATCACGATACCAGTGATCGTTGGTGTTTCTTTTGGAGCAATACTCTGCTCTACTTTGGCCTATTTTCTTTTCTTTTGGGCGCTAAAATACATGCCGGCTTCAGAAACTGGAGTATTTGTATACCTTGATCCAATCGTAACTGTTTTGATTGCTCTGCCGCTACTTGGAGAAGCGCCTGATACTTTTTACTATATTGGTTCGCTGTTCGTTTTCTTTGGAATATATGTTGCGGAAGGCCGCCTCCACTACCACCCATTACACTTACTCGGGCGCAAGAAGTAAGTATGTTCTTGCTTAAAAACCTCATATTCGATATAATTGTGAGTAATGAAGGCTCAGATTCATCCACAATATTTTGATGACGCGCGTGTTGTCTGTTCTTGCGGTAACAGGTTTACTGTAGGATCAACAAAACAGGAAATTCATGTTGAGCTTTGCGATAATTGTCATCCCTTCTACACAGGACAGGCGCGATTTGTTGATTCTGCATCAAGAATTGAAAGGTTTAAGATGAAACAAGACCAGGCAAAGCCGTTAAAGGTGAGGAAACAAGAGAAAAAACCAGAAGAAGAAGTTGGCCCCCAGACACTTCGCGAAATGCTACAAGCGCTCAAGCGCTAACAACGCTTTCGCGCAAATTCTAAGCACGAAATCCTAAATTCTAAACAATATTAACTAATAGACAATGGTTGTTAGAAAATAGAAAATGGTAATGGAAAATAGAGAATGGAAAATGGAATAGTATTGTTTCCAATTACCAATTTCTATTACTGGTATTTGTTTAGGATTTAGCCTCCGGCCCGGAGGGATATTAGGGTTTAGGATTTAAAATATCTTATGGATACCAATTATATTCAAGATCAAATAAATATATTAGAGCAAAGAATTCGAGAAACAGAGCAATTACTTTCAGATCCTGAACTTGCTACGATGGCGAAGGTTGAGATTGACGATCTCAAAAAACAAAAAGAACAACTAGAGTCGGCATTGACAGACCAACAGCTAACAGCTAAAAGCCCCTTCGGCTTCGCTCAGGGCGAGCAACAGCAAGGAACTGGTCTTGATCGCCGAAATGTAATTCTTGAGGTTAAGGGTGCGGCAGGCGGAGATGAAGCAAAAATATTCTCAGGCGAGCTGCTTCGTATGTATCAAAGATATGCCGAATTAAAAGGTTTCCGAGTTGAAAAATTGGACGAACAAGCAACTAAAATTATTGGCAGCCCGCCAGCTGGCGGGGCATTCGGGGTATTCAAATACGAAGCCGGGGTTCACCGAGTCCAAAGAATCCCCGATACGGAAAAACGAGGCCGTGTTCATACCTCGACTGCGGTCGTCTCCGCTCTGCCCGAACTTGAGGATATTGACCTCCATGTTAACCCGGACGATATTGAATTTGAAGCGTTCCGTGCAGGCGGCCACGGCGGACAAAATGTAAATAAAGTTTCAACCGCTGTTCGTCTGCGCCACAAACCAACCGGTATCGTTGTAACTTGCCAGACTGAACGTCATCAGGTGCAAAATCGCGAAAACGCCATGAAGATGCTACGTGCAAAACTTTGGGAGCTTGAAGTCGAGAAACAAAATAAAATAATAAGCGAATTAAAATCGACTCAAGTGGGTAAAGGTATGCGCGCTGAAAAAATTCGAACATACAATTTTCCTCAAGACCGCGTCACAGACCACCGCATCGGCCGCTCCTACCATAACCTTCCCGCAATCCTTGACGGCGACCTCGAAAAGATTTTAGTCGACCTCAAGACCGCAGAACAATCATAAGAATAAAAATTTTGCCTTAATTGTTACGCTTTGCCGGTGGATTGATATAATTGATCCTAGTTGACTATTAATACTACTCTATATTAATATACTCGCAGGCAGGAAGAAGTAAGATCTTTTTCTCGCAAGAGAGGAATTTCCGAAACTTTCTGTCTGTTTTTTTTGGGTGTCGTGTTATATATTTTGTAGGACCTCGACCACTTCTGAGAGAGTGAGTTTTGACCCCTTCATTTTGGGATTCTTGGGACTTCCGTTGAGAAGCATTCTCTTTGAAACATGAAGAAACCACGTTGCATCCGGATCCATTTTTCTCAGCTTTTCATAAACCGGCGTTAAGTCTATATCAACATCTTCAAGCACTTGGCTTTTGGCTGTTGGCTTTTGGCTGTTGGCTCTTCTTTTTGGACGTGCTTTTATTCGAACACTGCCAGTGGAGGGGTCCTTACGAACCGCTATTACATATCCCATAACCTGAGCAAGTTTTAAAACGGTATCGTTAAGCGTTTCTACTGCAAGCCCCTTACCCCACTTTGTGTCAAATCGAATTCCTTTTTCTTTTATTTCTTTTTCTGCCCAAACTTTATTCTCGAAATAGTGATAAAAACTATCAAGAGTATCCATCCCAAAAGCCATTACGCTTTGATCGTCTTTGGGGTACATGAGTTTTATTCCGTGTACCAGGGAGACGATTGAAAAACCGTAAATTTCGTTATCAGGATCAGGCAAAAAAACTTCTTGAAAATGATCTTCGTTAACGGCATACTCTACAATTCGTTTTAAGGCTTCTATCTTGTTTTCATCCCCTGATAAAGATTCGTTACTCGCGAGCACATAATCGAATGCAAGTTTTGTTGCGCACGTATTCTCATCTTCTGTTTGATGATGATCCAATGGTCCAAGACCCGTATCAACGTGAATGACATCATGATCGTCAACTTTCTCGATTACTTCACCCTTTCGAAGATAGACACCTTTTAATTTCTCCCCAGCAGGCGCAAATTGGCATTCCGCGTTTTCCCATCCGGGCAAAAATCGTTTAATAATCCAAGAAGATGCAATTGCGTCAAGATCTGGCGCAGAATGAGCAACAATCAGTTTCATAAATTTATGAATCATGAATCACGAATTATGAATCATGGTTACCTTGATTCTTACTTCATGCTTCTTGATTCTAATTAAAAGAAGTATACCTGTTTTGCCCATATTTAACAACTTCGCCTTGACAATTATCTAAGACTTTACATATCATGATTATATGGATCCTAAGAAGCAAGAACTTAATCCTGAATTAAAACAGATTTACGATAGGGTCATGAATACACAAGTAAAAACTCAAGCACCAACAAGCGCTCCTGCGGTTTCAAGCCAACCTACACTATCTGTTCCAGCCTCGCCGAGTCAAGGCGGACAGAATCCATCTGCTCCTCCACCACCTGCCTCCGTCCCGCCCGGCGGGGCTTCGCAACCGGGCGCTAGTGCTCCACCGGTTGGCGGGATTCAGTCCACCCCGTTTGTTTTCACCGGAAACAAGATTACAACGCCCCAGCTTTCACAGACCTCTCAACCACAAATGAACACCGCACCTGCAAAAAAAATATCAGGACCTATGATTGCAGTTGGCGTAGTAATTCTTATTGTAATTTGGGCTTTTTTCTGGGCAAAAATCTTCGGGTTAATCTAGGATTTCAATTTCTTGAGCGCTTCCGAAACTTCCAATGTCTCAGTCTTTTCCGAATCCCGATTTTTCCACTCCACGCGGCCTTCACCCGTTTTTTTAGAAACTATCAAACGAACGGGGATCCCTATCAAATCTGCATCCGCAAATTTTTCACCGGCCGACACATTTTCCCGATCATCCCACAATACATCGATCCCCGAATCGGCAAGTCTTTTATAAATATCGCGAACCCACGGTTCGGTTTCTTTATCTTCGATATGAACCAAATGTACATCAAACGGCGCCACCTCTTTTGGCCAAATTATTCCTTTATCGTCATGAAATAACTCAACCAAAGTTCCGATTAATCTTGTCACCCCTATTCCATAACTTCCAAGATAGGTAAATTGTTTTTTGCCCGAACGCTCCGTAAATGAGACGTCCATTTTTTCACTATACGAAGTTCCGAACCTGAAAATATTTCCAACCTCAATCACCTTTGCTCTTTTTAATGGACCATGGCCCAGATCACAGGGCTTACCTTCTGAAACTTTTGCAATTTCAACATTTTGAGCAAAGTCTCCACCAGAACAATAAATGATTTCATCCTCCCCTGTTTCACATAAAACTTGAAATTCGTGGGTAGTTGAGTCAGTAAAAACCCCACCTGCCGCCTCAGCGACAATGGCCGAGAGGCCAACACGTTCGAAAGTCTTAAGATATGCATCCCGAACTTCATCGTAATATTTGTCTAAATCTTCCTGAGACGTGTGAATACTGTAAAGATCTTTCATTAAAAACTCACGGCCCCGAAGAATTCCTGATTTTGCTCTGAGCTCACTTCTAAACTTTGTAGAAAAATGGTAGGCTTTAACAGGAAAGTCGCGGTATGTTGATGTGTGTTTTCGAATTAGATCCAGAAATATTTCTTCGTGAGTGAATGACAATGCAAATTCTTTATCATCTTTTTTTAATTTGTACATGACTTCATCTGCCTTGTCCCAACGGCCTGTTTCATTCCAAATGGATTTAGGGTGAAGAAGCGGCATTAGAATTTCTTGTGCGCCGGTTTTATTCATCTCTTCTCGAATTATTTGCGTAATCTTTTGCTCTACTCTTTTCCCCAACGGCAATAAAGTGTATGAGCCGGCCATTAGCTTGTCTATGAATCCACCACGAAGTAAGTATTTTGCATTGATAGCTACCTCATCTCTCGGTGCTTCTTTAATTGTTTTAGGAAAAAGTTTCGAATAACGCATAGGGTGAGTGTATCATCAAATACTTTTCTTGACAATAGTTTTTCACGGGAGTAAACTGCGTTGTATGGCAAATGCCGAAAGACGTTTAGCTCCTAGAGTAAAAGAAATTGCATTTAGAGGTGCTGAAGTTATAGCTATTGGTCTCGCGATTGTTACTGCTATTGCGGCAGGAATAACCCTCGTGGAGGGAGATTTAGTGTTAGCGAAAAAAGCTGCTGTAAGCGCTACAGTATATGCATTAATTGCAGGAGGGATAATTTACGCTGAAAAACATATTGCGAGAGGCAACTCTACTCCTCCAAAGTCTTAATTTGACTTGAGATTAGATCTGCTATTGATAAAATTTCAAGTTTTTCGAATCTTTTCTCATCCGGAACTGGTATTGAATCAGTAACATAGATTCTCCCTGCTTTAGAACTTGATAGAAGTTCGCTTGCGTTTTCACTAAAAACCGGGTGAGTTGCAAAAACATAAATTTCTTCTGCTCCACCTTGCGCTAAAGTATCGATTGCTTGCACTACGGTTTTGCCAGTTGAAATAATATCGTCAACTATAAAACACTTTCCTTGAATTTTGCCCTCATACTCTGCCACGCGAACCTCACCACTCTCATAATTTCGATCCTTATTTATAACCACTTGATTAACGCCGCCACCTAATAATTCATCTAGAATCTTCAGTCGTCGAATTCCTCCCATATCCGGAGACACAATCGTAACATTCTTCAAATTGGGTTCGATTTCTTTTATTTTTTGGGCGAACAACGAAAGAGCCGAAAGATTATGGACTGGAATTTTAAACATCTCGGGGATCTTAATTGAGTGAGGATCAACAATTATTATTTCGTTAAGACGACTATCCTGAATCATGCTAATAACTACCTCAAGCGGCACAGCCTCCCCAGTCCTAAAAATATGATCTGCTCGCATATACGGGATGTAGGGGATAACGCCAATTACTTTGTCTGCTCCGTTTTTATTTAACGCATCGACCAGGAATGTGAGCTGCATTACCGCCGAATCAACAGGAGGAGTTATAGATTTGAGAAGATAGCTTCTTTGGCCAACAACATCATGAGAGATTCGAACTCTTTGTTCCGTATCTGGGAAGATCGTGATTTCAGGATAGATTACTCTCGAACTAAGTTTCGAAGCGATTTTTTCGGACAAGTCCTTATTTGAGGAATCACCAACAAAAATCATTTACTTGCCTCCGAGTAGACCGCCTAGGCCGCCCATTTCTTGCATTTTTTGGGCTGCCCTTTTCTGGGCTTTTTCAATTGCGTCGTTTAGGGCATCGCGAAGATCACTGTACTCCTCCTCATTAATCTTAACCGAATGAATTTTCATGTCAGCCGAGAGTTCAATTCGAGCTCTCCCCTTCTCCTCTACTATTAAAATTTCTTTTAATGCATTTTGAAGGGCTTGAGCCTGTTTTCTAAGCTCATTTATTTCTCCTAAGCCTTTTAAAGGATTAAACAAAGTAATTCACCCCTTTCTGAATGTCGTTCTGAATTTATTTCAGAACCTCTGTATGAGATCCCGAAGCAAGTTCGGGATGACGAACAATATATTCATATTATAACTACTTGTTCGTCAGGTTTACAACCACGTGAACTTTTTCTTTCAAAATTTCAGACGCTCGCATGTCTAAAATCGAGCTTGCTTTTGCCTCAGTTAATTTATCTTTATGGAATTTATATTTAGTTTCAAATTGAACATTCCCATTGTTTATTTCACTTAATTTGCATCCTCGAAGTATTCCCGCGAGTGAATGATTGTCGCGCTTCACCGCCGAAATTAGCGCCGCAAAAAAATTGTCCGATTTCGCGTTTCCCGCAAACATTCCATGCCCTATTTGGCTTTTGGCTTCTACCGATTCCTCACGAACTTGGAATTCCTGTTTTTTATCTTCGTCTTGAGTTGATTCGATACACCATTCCACAACCACCAGTTCCAGGGGGATTTGCGGCAACACGGAGAATTTGATGTCGCGATAACTATTATTTATAAGATCAAGAAGCCGCCTAAGTTCATTTATTTGAAATTCGTCACTTCCCGAAAGAAGAAGATCGTGAATCTTCTCTGCGAGCCTCTCTGTTAGAACTTTAAAGTCTGTTCCTCTCTGAGACAATTCGTCTATAGTTTTAAGAGCGCCTTGTAAATCTCTTTTTGCCAAAGTCGAAAGTAATCTTGCTACATCGGTTTCTAAACCGGCCGTTTTGAAACTTGCTTCAAGCGTTTTAAGTGTTATCTTTTTGCCGCCGGAACTGATCACAAGTTCCTCCAATATTTTTGCTGCGTCACGAAAAGAACCCTCTGAAAGTTTATAAATTTGATCTAGGACTTCTTCTTCAATATCAAATTTTTCGCCTTTTATTATTCTTGAAAGTGAATGGAGGATTTCATCTCTTGTCGGCTTATTGAACCGAACATGAAATGTTCGAGATGCAATTGTCCCTGGAACTTTCTCAGCCTCTGTTGTGCATAAAATAAAAACGGCATGAGAAGGCGGTTCTTCAAGGGTTTTAAGAAGCGCGTTAAAGGCATCGGCGGTCAACATGTGAACCTCGTCAATTATGTAGACTTTTTTGCGTAAAGATGCCGGCGCAAATTTTATTTTTTCTCGAAGATCTCGGATTTCATCAATCCCACGATTTGAAGCGGCGTCAATCTCCAAAACGTCAATATTTGAGCCATTCGTAATCGAAACACAGTTATCGCAAACATCACATGGTTCAATTGTTTCATTGTTTGATTGCTGAACTTTTCCCTTGTTTTCCGACTTTTTATTTTTGACTTGCAGTTTTGAATTTTGAATTTTGAATTTTGAATTACGCTCACAGTTGATTGCCTTGGCAATAATTCTTGCGGCCGATGTTTTCCCAAGGCCTTTAGGGCCGGTAAACAAAAATGCATGAGGAAGCTCTTTTGCAGAAAGAATCGATTCAAGTTTGCCTCGAACCTCCTCAAGATCAAGTTCCGCAACAGTCTGGGGGCGATACTTTCGATAATACACCATCTTCTAGATACTAGATAATAGATATTAGATAATAGAATGTCAAATAGTACTGAAGTATTTTTCTCTAGTAGCTAGTATCGAGTCACTAGTTGCTAGATTAGTGGTGTTCGCCGAGCAAATGTTTCACGCCGTGTTCTACAAGTTCTGCTATCTTGTCATCAACCAACATATTTTCAGAAGCCGCTTCGAGAATTACAAAGGGGTAAGAAATAACAACATCGCCTAAATATAATTTATCGGGAGATCTTGGAGATCCTTTTCCTTCAATTTGCGAGAAAGATAACACATTGGTAGTTTTATCAATATTTCTATATTTTTTATTCAGGGCGCGTATCTTGCGATTACCAACAATTGCAACTGATACCTCAACCGGCGTGACAATTCCGCCTTTCCGAACAGTATCCGAGACTACTTGCTTGATTCTCTTTCTATTTACTTTGTATCTACTCTCAATATAAATAGGGACGGAAATGTCCATATTTTTTGGGTTTGGGTAGGGTTTGGGCTGCCAGTATGGTTTATGGGTTGGGTCTATGGGTTAATCACCTAATCCCCAAACGACATACTATACCAGCGGCCCCACCAAAGCCTTCTAACCATGCCCATTTATTTTGGTGCGTTGATTTTAGCAAATTTGCGGGCAAGTTCTTTTCTATATTTTTTAGCCAAAGAAGGCTTAAGATAAAACTCTCTCTTTTTCATCTCCTGAACTATCCCCTCGCTCATAACCTTGCGAGTGAATTTTCGAATCATTGTATCCGCGGAATCTCCACTTGTTTTTTTAACAAAAACCATATTTCAAAAGCACCACCTTTTTTTAGAATCTCTTGACGAGATTAACGAGTCTTAGAGATTCTTGAACCCGCCGACCAAGCGCTCCATGAGCCGTGTTCGAATAGAACTGAAAAGGCGAACGGTTAGCTTAGGCGGGCAAACTAAGATAGGTCTATTATACTCCAAAACTCTATTAATTAGAAGTCTAAATTTTCTCTTGGGAATCAACCGGTCCCATTAGGTGAAAATGAAGATGGTTAACAAGTTGCGCTCCGCCGCCGTTGGTTATGATCCGAAATCCCTGACCAATAAGCTTCTTGTCATCCACAATTTTTCTAACTCCTTTGTGCATTGAAAATAACACATTTTGATCATCCAGATTGTATAAGTCTTCATAGTGTTTTTTGGGAACAAGAAGTATGTGGACAGGCCTAACGGGATTTATATCCGCAAAGGCCATAATGTATTCGTCTTCATAATCGAATTTCTTAGGAATTTCTTTCCGGGCAATTTTACAAAAAATACAATCCATATTTGGCTGTTGGCTATTCGCTTTTGGCTTTTGGCCAGAAGCTAACAGCTAATCGCTAAAAGCCAGCTATCTTCCTATCTTAAATTCTATCACGTCTCCATCATTTACAATATAGTCTTTTCCTTCGAGTCTTGCTTTCCCTGCGGCTCGCGAACCTTTCCAGCCTTTGTTCGCTATAAAATCTTCATACGAAACAATCTCGGCCTTTATAAAATTCTTAATAAAATCTGTGTGAATTTCGCCAGCCGCGTTTTGAGCGTTAGTGCCGGCCCGAATGGTCCAGGCTCGAACCTCCTTCTCTCCACAAGTCAAAAATGAAATAAGACCTAGTTCGCTGTAAGCTTTTTTAATTAATCGCTCCAAGCCCGATTCTTTCAGGCCTAAATCCGCAAGATACTGTTTCTGCTCCTCATCTGAAAGCGTTGCGAGTTCTTCCTCGATTTTTGCAGATATTACAATTATCTTATCTTTTGAAGTTTCAAGAAGATTTGAATATTCATCTGTCAATCTTTTAATAGATACCGGATTATAATCGCCCTCCGAAACATTAAGGACTATTATCTCAGGCTTTTCCGCCAAAGGATCTCCCTTCGAATCCAAATCGGAAAGCGCGAGTTCTGTCCGAACAATTTCGTAGTCACTTTTGGGATCAACAGATCCTTCCTTAACTACGTTTGGATCTTCAAAAACTCGAACAACATGTGCAATGATTCGGACCTTCCGAATGTAAGATAGGAATTTATTTCCGAGTCCCGCTCCTTCGGATGCTCCCTTCACTAGTCCGGCGATGTCAACGAATTCAACCGTGGCAGGCTTAATAGGTGGCGAACTCGCCATCCCCTCCTCTTCTTTTGTTATTTCGGCCAAGCGAACCAAACGCTCGTCCGGAACCGGAACAACACCGACGTTAGGCTCAATTGTCGCAAATGGATAATTTGCGGCCAAAGCAGCCTGCTTTTTAAGTAAAGCATTAAATAATGTCGACTTCCCAACATTAGGTAAACCTATAATTCCTACTGATAGATTCATGAAGCTAATTATAGCAGAATTATTACCTAACAAATCTCTACTACAGAAAGCTTGCAGAAGGCACGTATTTTGAAGCCTTTTCTTTATCTAATTCATATTCTACCACTTGATATCTCTCGTCAGATTCAATCGCATGTTGTAATTCATCTGTTTCCATCTTACCTGCATAGCGTATTGGGAGTGTAAGTCTTGGTGAAGTTTTTTTGAATGATAAAGGAGGAAATTTATCACCAGCAAAAAATTCCATGCCATAAGCATTTCTTAGATAAGCTGCCATTATGACTTCATCGATAATTCTCTTTTGATCCTTAGGATCATTTACATGCCCCAAATTAAAATTAACTGAATCAATTAAGCAAACCCCATCGTCTTTTAACGCTGCATAAACTCTTTTTAGAGCCCCCCATGGATCGCCAAAATACCTAAATGCCTGCAAGGCCACGGCTACGTCAATGCTTCCACGTCCCATCAGTGGAATTATGTCCATAACATCGGCTTTAATAATCTTTACTGCATCAACTCCTTTATTGTATACTGTGCTCTTTGACTTTGCTATTTTTCCTTCTTCCAGAAAGGGATTTGGAAATTCTTGTGCAGTTATCCCAACGCATGAAACTTGTCCTGGCCAACGCAGTGCACAACTGACTAAAAAAAAACCATTCCCGCAGCCAATATCGACTATTTTCAAAGGTTGATCTATGGGCTGAGCCGCCAATTTTTCCTCAACAATATCGATAAATGATTTATTATTTAAGGTTGGAAGTTCATTTTCGTACCAGGAGATACCACGATCAGTTTGATAGCCGATAGGTTTACTATGAGTTTCAAAAGCACTTCTCCTAGCTTCTGAAACCTCACCATAAATTCTTCTGATTTCAGATGACATAGCTAGTGATTATAACCTATTTCAACCACCAAGTGAATTATTTAGAGGGAACACTCTGGTTTTGGAAGTTTGAATTTGAAGCTAAAATGTAAGGTTGGGTTATTAACCTGACTTTCCCTACCGACAAGATTCATAGGCAAACATTATATCAAACCTCAAGGTGAAGTACGCATCGTGTGATGAAGATCACTGCATGGAAATTAATATTATGGTACAAAAAATTACCATATGACTTACATCAGAAGAAAACGATTAAAGGCGGCCGATCTTGCGTTTGGACAAGGGAAAAAATCCTATCTCGCTAAAAGTCCACAGGAAGCAGATGAGGAATCAATAAGTGGTCGAATCGCAGATCTTGAATCTGATGACGACGTTTTGGAAGCTGCTCATAAGATGGGAATTGGGCTTTCGGAAGACTATGAGCATCCGCGCGAACTTGATATTGCAAAGGACGTAGAGAAAGCAGAGAAATACAAGCGCACACATTAAGATAATACTAGTTTTATCAGGTGGGGGGCTGACCGTAGATTGTGACTGTGGTTCCGGGATTGTCTTTTGTGGCATGTGTTACGTTACCATCCGAAACAGGTTCCGCCCACTCAAATAATTTTGCAGCGTCGCGAGGCCTTATGTTCACGCATCCGTGGCTCATGGTGTAACCAAAATTATTGTGCCAGTAGGCTCCATGAAGACTAAATCCGCGTGATTTCGAAACCTCATCATTGTAAAAAAACATGACATAAGGCACATTCGGCAGATTGTAGTAGTCATTTCCCGAACCTCCAGACATTCTAGTACGTAAAAGCTTCACCCATATTTTATACTCGCCGGTCGGAGTTCTGCCCCACTTACCGGTTGAAACCGGGAATTCAAAAACTTGCTTGTCGCCTTCATGGGCATAAAGCCTTTGGCGTGCAAGATCCACTGAAATATGTTTTGGACCAAATGTCGTGCCTAAAACTTTCTTAACAGAAGGTATGCTTGCAAGATAAGATGGCACGGCGATTTTTTTACCCAAGAAAACGCCCTCAGTATTTGTTTCTAATTTACCCGACAAATCCTTAATGCAGGAAATCGAATTTGCGCATGGCGGATTAAATATTTGAGTAAGTCTCGAAACTATGGGTAATGATACAAAAACAGCAGCAAAAACTATGTATAAAATAAGAATTCTTCTATAGATACTTTTTGAATCATCGGCCCATCCGCCCCTGGCGGAGACTTTCTTTTTAGGCATATTCTAATCGTAGACAATTGAAGGAGGCTTGTCAAAGGCTATTTAGGGGCTAAATTGAGACCTGTTGAGACCCTTCGGTCGCTTAAGGCGACCTCAGGGCCTAGCAAAGCTAGGCTTGACATCAGGGCCTATAGTATGGTAGAATTTAAGCTTCAATCCCGATTAAATCGGGATTTCTTTATGTTAGGCACAATTATTTCCTTAATACTTCCCTTGTTCATCCAGGGGCAGCCTGTTATGGCCGGCGAGCCCAAACCCATTGCTGTTCGTGAGTTTTCTTTGGAAAAAAGATATGAAGATTCGTTCGTAAACCAAGTGTTTAAGGACAATATCTTGCTTACTATAAAATATTTATCGGGTGAAAAAATTGATCCTAAGAACATAGACTGGAATAAGGTCGAAACACCATTCGAACAAAAAATTATACTTAAATCCGGAGAAACATTTGCCTTCCACGATGATGTATTACCTGAGTATGAAGGAAAAATCGCAAAAACCACAAACGCGCATTTTAACTCTCAGGAAGGATTTAAGTCTTCAGGATTCTTGGTCGGAGACGGGGTTTGTCATCTGGCTTCTCTGCTCTATTGGATAGCACGTGATGCAGGTCTTGAAACCACGGCACAAGTAAATCATAATTTTGCGAATATTCCAGAAGTTCCAAAAGAATACGGTGTTTCAATTTATGCCTATCCTGGAAGACAAGCAAACGATCAATTGCAAAATTTATATATAACGAATACTCGTGATCGCGAGATTGCCTTTGAATTCAAATATGACGGCAGAAACCTCAAGATCTCAGCAGTCGAAACTTTGTAATTAGCGGCTGGCAAGCTGAATTATTGCTTTGCTTGGAATTTCAAACCAAAAAGAAGCCCCTCTTGATCCATCCTCGCGCGTTGTGTAAATATGAAGCAAAGTTTCTGAATCCCAACCGGTTATCTCAGAGAGTGTGAATCCTGTATTTCTTGCGACGAATAAAGGCACGACGTTAATATATTGTTCGCTCGAAGATATAGATTCGCCATTTGCCTTGAATACAAAATAATCAACTGAAGTTATGTTTTCCTCTGTTATAAAGAAATATTTATTGTCGGGCGACCACGCATTAGGGAACAGTTCGAAATTCGTTCCTGGAAGAACGGTTTTGGAATAAATTTCATTTCTTATATTTTGGGCGGTTTCTGAAACCGAAAAGGAATATGTCATGTTTTCCCCATTTGCTGTCTTTTCCATGATTAGTTTCATTTTCCCATCCGGAGAATGAACCTCTGAAGTTTCAATCTCCGGGACTGATTGGATTGTAACAATATTAGAAGATTCTGTTGGTGTGGGCGAAGGAGCGATAATCGGAGGACTCGATTGTCTTAACAACAAGAATGCGAATCCTGAAGCTGCAAAAATAATTAATAGAACAATTATATTTCGAGCAGAAAACATGGGCTCTTTCTAGAATAGGCAGAACCGATTCTAGATGTCAACTGCCGTTATTTTATTTAACGGCGATGACGACCTTGCCGCGGGGATGGCCGGTTTCTTTGTATTCAAACGCTTGTCTTGTTTCTTCTAATTTGAAAACTCTGTCAACTTGAGGTTTAACAACGCCTGCTTCAACAAGTTCTGTCAAGCGATTAAAATTTGGGGTTGTTGTATCTGTCGATTCCCTCATTGCGCGCACTCCATATTTTTTTGCAAGCTCTTGATCCGGCGGCGCGGTCATTGTCACAAAGATTCCCCCTTTTTTAAGAACCTTGAAAGACGGCTCAATTATGTCCTTGCCTGACGCTTCAAATACGGCATCGAAATCTCTCAATTTTTCTTCGAACCGTTCACTCTTGTAATCTATTACTTCATCTGCTCCAAGTTTTTTAACATACTCAACATCTTTTGTCGAAACCGTTGTTGCAACGCGCGCTCCAATATGTTTTGCGATTTGAATCGCGATTGTCCCAATGCCGCCTGCTCCACCGTGAATTAATATTTTTTGCCCCTTTTGAAGATTTATATGTTGCTCTAGCCCCTGAAGTGCGCTGATGCCAACCAGGGGAAGAGACGCTGCTTCGATATGGTTAATGTTTGAGGGTTTTCGGGCGGTGTTTTCTTGGTTTGATGTAGAGAATTCAGCGTATGATCCCGAACCGCCATTTAACACCAAAGCTTGTCCATATACCTCATCGCCGACTTTAAATTCGGAAATTTTCGAACCTGCTTCAACAACTACTCCTGAAAAATTGCCTCCGATTGTCACCGGAAATTTTATTGGCCCGCGATCCCCGAGCATCCCGTTGCGAATTTTCCAATCTATTGGATTAACGCTTGCCGCGTGTATCTCAACCAATACTTGGTTTTCGGAAGGGGAAAGTTTTGGCACATCCCTAATTTCTATAACCTCCGGACCTCCATATTTACTATACTGAGCAGCCTTCATAATAAAATAGTCTACCATAAAACAATCGATTCTGTGAAAGAGATTGGTTAGAAATAATAGATTTGTTAAACTAGATTAGAAATGGAAATCCTAATTTTGACAGTATTTAGGCTTTTAATACCACTAACGATCCTTAGATGGCCAATTATAGGAGTGTTAGCTTCAATGTATTTAGATCTTCAAGACTTTAATTACTTTACTATTCGAACCGAGCAAGACATGGCAAACTACCAAGCATGGGACAAAATCATGGATATTTATTATTTGGCTATCGCTTTTTATACATCCTTATCATGGAAAGAAACCCTTGCCAGAAAGTTAAGCATCTTTTTCTTTTCTTTAAGAGCTTTCGGCGTCCTGGTTTTACTGTTTGTTCACTCCCGAGAATTGTTGCTCTTCTTCCCAAACATTTTTGAAAACTTTTTCCTTTTCTATTTGTTATTTAAAACGTTCACAAATAATGCTCGATTATTTGATAACGTTCCGGCCACCATTGTTATACTTGTAAGCATTATCATTCCAAAAACTATCGCCGAATACTATTTGCATGTCCTGCTCTCTCCTCCAATATTTAATCTCCCAAGAACAGTTATTACTCCAGTTTTTCCTACAAGTATAGAAGATCTTACTATTTATACTTTATATATAGGCCCAACAATTGCTGTTTTGATTTGGAGAATTATTGCAGTCAAAAAGCTAAGACTTAAAACAGAACTACTCTTCTTTTAAGTATTTGGTAAAAAATTCAACAGTATTCTGTATTGCCAGGTTAAATGCCGTGCCCGTAAAATTGTGGCCGCCAGACGAGTATTCGTTTAACTCGTGAACAATCGGAGTTTTATCAAGTATCGAATTAAAATTCCGGCTGTAGTCTATACTTACAACAGGATCATCAGTAGCATGATTAATTTGAATTGCGCCTTTTATATCGTCTAAATAATTAGTCATGGGAACCTGTTGCCAAAATTCACTATTTGAGTCGAATCTTCCGTACTTTTCGAACAGCTCGTTCCTTTTTCTTCTTTGAGGAGAATCTTCCGACGGCGGCTGGTAAGAATTATCATCAATCGAATATTGGGAAAAGTCTGCATATGTGTAAACCGCTCCCGCCCATATAACGATCGCAGGAATATTTGGGGTAGCCGCAAGCGCGCGTGCGACAACGTTTCCCGCCATTGAATGTCCCCAAAGACCAATCCTGTCAGGATTTACAAAGTCGGAATTTTGAAGCGCCGCACGCGCGCTCAAGGTATCGATAATGTAATCGCCCGAGTAATACCCTCCTCCCGCCTCTCCTTCAGAATCGCCGTGGCCGCGAAGATCAATTTTAAAAACCACAAAACCGTTTCTTGCCAAATAATCTACGTAAGAGGAATAATTTACGAGAATTTGATAGTTTTGAGGGGGAATATAGCCGTGGATAAACACCACGGCAGGCCAACCGCCGGAGGGCCGTGTGCCGGTTGGGATAGTGAGTAATCCGTTAATGCGAAGTCCGTCAGAACTATAATTTGTTAAATAAGAGGCGTAATCGGAATTTTGTGAAACTTGGCGAAGCTCTCCAAGTTTACTTTCGTAACTTCTTGATCTTAAATATGGAATTGTCATTTCCTGGAATGGAAAGGGTGTTGGTGAGGCAGTAGTCATAGAATTAGGAATCAAACCGATAATTAAACTAGAACTATTCGATTTCCCCTTAATAAAAATAAAAATCCCTACCAAAACCAAAACACTAACTAGCCCAATAAATATATTTCTCATCCTTGTCATTTTGTTAATTAGTCAATTTGTTAATTGTCAATGATATAGTACCTTATCTCTTCAAGACTCGGATCAAGATTATTATATAAATACGTAATGTCTTCATCTGAATGTCTGATACACCCAGAGCTCCCCGGGTCTTCCTTTGATAATTTCGAATTGTCCCCGCCCACTCCGTGCAAACCAAAATATCCCGGAAGCTCCCAATTGCAGCCGTCAGGACATTCAGGATAATCCGCGGGCCCGTATGGAGGTTGATCCGTGACAGGAACATCAAGGGTCAAAAAATATGGGGCGGTTTCAGGATTGTCAGGAGTTTTCATTTTACCGATTAAAATGAAATATTCTCGTCCTAATAGATGTGGCAGCGGAGTTGGTCTTTCTCCGGGAATTCCCGTTTTAACATTAAAGGTCTTAATTAGTTCGCTTTGCGATTCGTCACCGGGAACTCCTTTATATAAATACTCAATATTAGATTTTCTGTGAAGTAAAAGCCAATATGATTCGTTCTCTGCTCTGGCCGAAAGAGCCGAGCTTGCGAAATTATTGGAATTAGAATTCAGGAGTAAAGAAGCAGCCACAAACCCCAACAACAAGAAAGCGATCGACATTACTATAAGATGAAGAGCTGTTAATTTAATGGTATAATTAACGCTCATGTTTAATAATCTTCTCAAATTCAAAAAGCTCCTCTTCTCCACTCTTTTGACTTTTGCTTTTGGTGTTTTGGCTTTTAGCGGCTTTCTCTTCATAAATAATCAATCGCAAAAAACAGATACTAATAATACCACATCGCAGAAAAACATTGTTCAAAAATTTGTCGAGGCTCCTTCGCCCACTCCCGTCCCCCTTGAGGTACCCCCAAACTCGAAAATATTAACCGGAGGAACCCATGTATTTCAAACTTTTAATAACTGCGGCCCTGCGTCTTTATCAATGACGCTATCATATTACGGAATAAATGAAACGCAGGAAAAATTGGGGAATGACCTTCGCCCCTATCAGATCGCGTCCGGTGATAATGATGATAAGTCAGTGACGCTTGAGGAACTGGCTGAAAAATCAAAAGAATACGGATTTGTCCCCTTTCATCGGCCGATGGGAAATCCCGAACTCATCAAGTATTTCATAACTTATGACATGCCAATAATCGCGCGGACATGGACAAAACCAAATGAAGATATAGGGCACTATCGCATTATAAAGGGGTACGACGAAACAACGCGCGAGATAATTCAGGACGATTCTCTTCAAAACAAAAACTTGAGATTTTCATATGAGGATTTTAATGTTATTTGGAAAAAGTTTAATTATGAATATTTAGTCTTAGTGCCGCAGGATAAAGTCGAGGTCGCGCAAGCCATACTTGGTGAGGATGTAGACGAAAAAGTTGCATGGCGCAAGGCTGTGCGAAATGCGGAAACGGAACTTTCGAATAATCCGAACGACATAACCGCAAGATTTAATTTGTCTGTCGCGCTATATAATGTTGGAGAATACGAACGGTCGGCTGCCGAATTCGAGCAAGTCGAACAGCAACTCTCGTTTCGGGTTCTTTGGTATCAGGTAGAGCCGATTCAAGCATATTACGAACTTGGAAATTACGCTCGAGTATTCGAAATTACTGATCGAGTTTTAAACAATTATAACCGCGCCTTCTCAGAACTCTATATTATTCGAGGTAATATTTACAAAAACCAGGGGAATATCGAAGCCGCCCGCGCCGAATACCAAAAGGGCATATTCTACAATTCGAATCTTAAAGCAGCAAAAGATGCTCTAGCCTCTATATAAATCTATCCTATTGACGCAAGGACAATTCCACCAATAACAATTAGAATTATTCCTAAAATTTTTATGGCAGTTAAAGGCTCCCCCAATAATAAACCAATTAAAACCGCTACGGCCATGCTTCCGCCAATAATAATCGGTCCGCCTATTGTCAGCGATAAGCCCTTCGAATAGGCTTGAAGTGCCAAATAATCTATAAAAAATGCAGCTATACCTGCAAGAACGACAAAAATAATACCTCTAATATCACTAAAAAGCTGGACGCCTTTCATATTAAAGAGAAAAATGATACCGCCAAAAATTACAGCAGTTAGCGAAACCAGTATTGCTCCAAAGATTTGATTGATATATGGTGATGCAAGTTTATGAAAAACAGTCCATAAGCCAAATGAAGCAGCGGCAAGAATGGCAAAAATTACCGGATTCATATAATTATTTTAGCATTTTAGAAGGCTGCCCGCCAACTAGCGGTGTGAAATACTATAGATCCTTCTCCGTAAGTTCTCCTTGTTTGAGGATATTTCGAAGTGTTCCCGGTTTTAAATCCTTTGTGTGATACGGAATAGTGACTCGCAATTGGCCTTTGCGGTATAATCTATGGCTGCCTTTTTGTCTGATGAATTTAAATCCTTTGCCTTCCAAGACTTTAATTATCTGCCTTGGCTTGACAGATTTCATAATCGAATATTTATTGGAGATACGACAATAGGTCTTGTTTCCTGGGGAATTTCAGAATTTTTAAGATCCTCCAAATAAAGTTCGGCTGCTTCTTTTATATTTACTAAAGCTTCTTCAAATGTCTCGCCTTGAGAGAGACATCCTGGAAGAACAGGGATAGATACAGAATATCCTCCGGTTTTCTCTGGTTCAAAAACTGCCGTATATTGTAAAACTTCTGCGATTTTTTTCTTGGCCATAGTGAAATTTATTATACAAGATGAGAAATAAAAAATCTAGCTAGATTATTTGAGGTGTTTGTTGAAGAAGTCGATGGATCTTTGCATGGCAGTACCGAAATAAGAAGTAATATCATGATCGTCCCCGGGATACGTATACAACTCGACAACTTTGCTTGCCGCTTTCATCTGATCTGAAAGTTTTTCCGAGAATTCAACAGGGACTGAGGAGTCAACGGTTCCGTGATGTAATTGAAGCGGTCCCGAAATATCGGCTAAATATGAATTGGCTGAAAGCGAGTTCCAAAATTCAGGATTTTCATCCGGCTCTCCGTATTTGGACGAAAGTTGTTGTCTCCAGCTTCCGCCACGAGTCGAAGGAATACCGCTTGGGACATTGCGCCTTCGCCAACGTTCGAACAAATCTTCATAGGAACCAACAACTCCTGCCCAAATAACTCCGGCTTCTATATCGCGCGAAACAACCATGCTACGAAGAGTTATAAATCCACCAAGTGAATGCCCCCACATGCCTATGTGACTTCCGTCGACAATTGACAACCCTTCGACTCCGCTCAGGGCAGGCTGACTACTGACAACTGAGGGATCTCTTAGTTTTTTAACGGATGCAAGCGCATTTAAAACGTCTATGGTATATCCATTGGATCCATAGGCACCAGTTGCCTGCCCTTCCGAATTTCCGTGGCCGCGATAATCGGGACGAAATAAAACATATCCGTTTCTTGAAAAACCGTCGGTATACGCAATATATCTTTCGGTAGTTCTGTATTGGGCAGGCGGAATGTAGCCGTGATTGAAGATTATTGCCGGCCACCCGCCGGGAGGTGCGTCTCCGTTTGGAACAGTCAGAAGTCCATAAATTTTTAGTCCTTCCGACCTATATGATGCTATATATCTTTGGTAATTTGAACCTGGGGATAATGTCTGCTCTATAGTAATATCCGAACCTGGATAATCACCTCTCCGCAATGCTTCAATCGACAATGGGTGTGGGCCGTCTTCTGGCATCTCTCCGCCTAGAGGAGAGTCTAGCTCTTCTTGAGGCTCATTAGTTAGAAAATTGTTAGAATCTGCGTTAAAACGAGAGAAAACCAAATATCCTGCCGTCAAAAACACAAGAAGAATTAACAAAAGAACTTTCCGCATGAAGTATTATTATAACAAATTACTTTTTGTGTCTATGCCAAGGCGCCCTTTTCAAAATTGACCCATAAACATCATTCTTGATTGCAATTTTTAATTCATCAAGTTCTTTTTTTGTAGGATTCCCGTCTTGAAATTCAACAAAAGGAACATCCGAAATGATAGCCATGGGAGTTTGTTCATTCCCCTCTCCCATCACAAGAACCGCAGATGCGGCCAATGAATCGGCAACAGCTCCTTTTGTTATTCTCATGCTTTTGCCAAAGATGTCAGGTTTGCCAATATAATTTTTCAAGGCCAAAAATCCTGAATGAGCGATTGAAACGCCGGATGTACCCCATCGCAATGGAGTAGTTTTGCTGTCAGTAATAATTACTCCGACCCATTTGACATTAAACCTCTTTGTTAAGTATTCTCGAATTTGATTCACGGTTTTTTGAGGGTTTTTTGGCCATAAAATGTAATAACCTCCCCCATTTGATTCATCAATCCCGGCTGTAGGGACAAGTATATTATTTTTTATTGTGAGATAAATATTGTAGTCATTTTCTTCTTTAGGTAAATAAAAATCGGCCTCTTTTTTAACCAATTCATCTTTGTCCGAACCCTCAACCGGGGCTACTCGTCCCTCACAAATCGAGACAACTTTTGAAGCAATAGCAAGAATGGATTCCTCAGAAAACTCGTTAATATACTTATCGAGCAATTCGAACAGTCCTATCGACCTTGGTATTATTTTTTCAGTTTTTATTGTGCGAACTTGCATATTGAGATTTTAACATAAAATATGTTACAATATCCTTGCTTCAGAAAATAAGCAGTGCTCTCGACGATAATAAGTTGATTAGCCATTTGACATTTTCTGAAAGAACAAAAGATAGGAGGTGTTATGAATGGCTAAAAAACTATTTGTAGGAGGCCTTGCTTGGGCTACCACTGACGACTCTTTATCATCATTTTTTTCAAAAGTTGGTAATGTCGCTTCAGCAAACGTAGTAAAAGATAGATACACTGGTAAATCTCGTGGTTTTGGTTTTGTTGAGATGTCAACTGATGAAGAGGCGGATAAAGCGATTGCCGAACTTAACGGACAAACTTTAGACGAAAGAGCAATTTCTGTCAGTGAAGCACGACCAAGAGAACCAAGAAATGAAAACCGTGGCTTCCAAAATCAAAATCGAACAGGACAGGAAGAATAAAACTTATTTTCTTCCCTTTGTTGTGAGTTTAAGATAAGCTACAACAACTGCTGCTACTCCAACAATAAGTTCAAGGATTTGACCAACCTGGGATCCGAGGATCTGCTCGTGCAGTTCAACTCCGGCAAAACCTTCGTATCCAACAAGGAGTCCGGCAACAATTAGTACCCAAACTAAAACCGGTTTATATTGATTCATTTAATAAAGTCACCTCCTTCCCTAATTCCTCGAATGCCCATCGAATTAATTCGAATTATTCGGAACAGATTCGAGCAATTCGAGAATATATAGAACTTTAGATATGTACTAGTTTAGGCACATTTTAAATTGCTTGTCAAGCCTATTTTGAAAACGCTTTATGTACTGCTACGAAAATATAGCCGATAACCCAAGCTGTTACAGTTGATGAAATTATGCCCAAGACAAAGGACTGCGCTGTCAGGTTCCATGCGCCCAATTGACTCAGCTCTATTCCATGGAACAACGATTGAGCAACTGCAAATGATGCATCGGGGAATAGACCCACTAATGCTCGGCATATTACATAAACAATAGCTGTTGTGGCAGCCAAAGCATTTGGAATCGAATATTTTTTAATCATAAACATCTCACCTCCTCTCCTCTATCATGCACGCTTCTTTATAATTTTTAAGCAGGAAATAAAGCGACAAAGACAGCAGTACAACTGAAATATATTTGAGGTTCTCAAAAAGAGGAAGAAAGATGGAGGCTCCCGTAAAGCTTGAAGCTATAATAAAAGGAATGGTGCTGCAAACTACAACGCATCCGCTTCCGATCACCCCGGTAAGGAAACTTCCTCCGGAAAATAGACCGATTTTATGTCTGATCAAGTATTTAAATCTCTGGAATAAAAGAGTAAGATTTGCTCCCGTAAGGATCGCGACAGAAACAAGAAGTAAGAAGTTTATATTATTAACGCCTACAAAGCCAAAAAGAATAATGGAAAACAATTCTAATTTATTGACTAGAGAAAATTGGGAAAAAATGATGCTTAAAACAAGCTCCTTGTTTATCAAGGCCATAATTGAAATATAATAAAAAAACGAAATTACTATTGTCGCAAGAATAATATTTCTACTAATTATTTGTTTCATCGGATTGCAAAAGCTCCTCAATAATTATTTTGAAAGCCGCAAAAGGCATTGCACCTGAAATTTTAATTCCTTTTATAGCATCTCCTTGTGTAGTTAATCCAAGAAAAAATGTTGGCGTACCTGTTACCCCGTTATTCATGCCGTCAAAAAAATCCTTTTTAACTTCCTCTTTGAATCTCTCCGATTCAAAACATCCTTTAAAATGTATTTGATCAAGCTTTAAATTACTTGCTATTAAGAACAGTTGAGCCACCTCAAGTCCTCTTCCGCCGGAAGTAGTCGTATTAAAGATTTCATCATGATAATCAAAATATCCCTCGTCTCCTTTTTGCTCTCTTGCGCAGTTTGCGGCCATTGCCTCTTGCGTTGCCAAAGGATCATGGGACTTGACAGGAAAATCACGATAAACAAGCCTTAATTTTCCAGTGTTAATATATTTCTTTTTTAAAAGCGGGAGGGTTTGTAGAAAAAAAAGCCTGCAGTTGCCACATTCAAAGTCCGAAAACTCGATCAATGTAAGGGGGGCATTTTTATCACCCATGACAGGATCATCGTCAACTGAAATCGCCTGCTCCGGAAAATACGAACGGGTAGATTTTTGAGGATTGAAAATTTTAACTGCCAAAAAAGAAAACAACAATAAAACGGGCAGGAAAATTAGCAATATTATAAAGATCTTACGCATACTGGGCAGGGTTTTTATCAAACTCCTCTTTGCATCCCGGTGAACAAAAGGCATATTTTTTTCCGCGCCATACCGTTGAGTATTTTGCGTTGTCCAAAACAACGCTCATACCGCAGATTGGATCCCTAGCTTTATTTTGTTTCTTTGAATTTTTTTTGAATCCAAAAAAAATCATTCATCCACTCCTTTCTTAAAACTTGCTTACTTCGCCTAACAACTCTTGGTTTCTTATGGCCATCTGGGGGTCATCCTTAACAAAACGGACAATCCCTTCTTTGTCAATAACTACGTACGTATGACCCGCTAATTGTCCTCTATGCATTGAGGATGGCAGGCTCAAAACGCCGTATGCAACCGACGCAGACCTGTCCGTATCAAATAAAACTTGCGCAGTTGCAAGCTCGGGCATTTTTTTAAGAGCACTCTTCCAGTCTGCTCTTCTGTCATTAACTATTGTGAGTGTTACCGTATTCTCGTTATTAAGTTTTTGGTCTTTTCCAAAAGCTGCAATTTGATCCCAACAAGCCGGATAACACATAAGGCCTTCGCTAAAGAACAAAATTACGCTTTTCCCCCTAAGGCTTTTTAAATTAACTTTCTTTCCTTCATAGTTTTCCAGTGTAAAATCGGGCGCCTCTTTATCAAGAAGCTTCCCAAAAACCTCTGTTGAAATTTGAGGAGATCCACTATGATGGTCGGCCGATTGACTCAATGTGCCACCTTTTGCCGCCGGGGCTTTTTGAACTTTATCATCAGTAATCTTAAAAAACAGAGATACGACAAATGCCGTAACCAATACGGCTATTAGAATTTCTTTAAATCTCATTTATTTGCCACCTCCCTTCTTTTTATTTACAAACTCGTCTCTTGCTAATTTAATTATTATTAAAAATACAAATGCAAAAACTCCTATCCAAATATATCCGGGGATCAATCCGGTCCAGACCGAAACCGATTTTGTGAAGTTTGCAAGTGTCGCATTTATTGTTATTTGATAGCTTGAATGTTGAGTTAATTGATTAGTCCTTGCCAAATATAGAATCACAAAGCCTAAAATTAAGAACATTGCTCCTGAAAAAATATTTGACAGGGAAGTTGAAAAGTTTTGACCAAAGGCTCGATACTTTATGCCTTTCTTAAATATAGATATTTTTTCCATAATATTTGTTTTATCAAGGAAGTACGCAATAATAAAAAGAGGCAAAACCATGCCCAAAACATAAGCTAATGTATAAACTGCTCCAAAAATAACGGACCCGGGCAAAATTGATAGTGCGACAACGCCTGCCAAAACCGGCGCGCAGCAGAGCGTCGCAAGACCTGAAAAGATTCCAAGAACAAATATGGACGCAACGTCGTAGTTTTCAAGCTTGGGATGTACCATAATGGGAAGAGAAAATGCCCTTCTTGTTAAGAGAAGTATTCCCAAAAAAATTAAAAAAACTGCGCCTAGAATAAAAATAAAGTTGTGATATTGACTAACTAATTGAGAAATAAAAGACGCACCCATCCCTATAGGAAGAAAAACTGTTAGAAGACCCAGGAAAAAAACAAATGTCATAAAAAAGATTTTAATTTTTTGCTTGAAAATTGATGCAAAATAGGCCGGCAAAAGAACAGTGATGCAACAGGGAGCAAAAAGCGCCGCAACGCCCGCAAAAAAAGATGCCGTAAAAGATGCTCCTATAAGTGGGTCCATATCCTATTTTCAATAATTAAAGTCACAAAATTTGCATGATCCAGATCAAACAGAAATTAGATCCTTTTCGGCGCGATTTAAAAGTACTGCATTTGTTGCGACAATAATCGATGAGATACTCATAAGCAAAGCTGAAATCTCAGGACGAAGGGAGATTTGAAAACTCGGATATAAAACTCCAGCGGCTACAGGAATCGCTAAAAGATTGTAGATCGAAGCCCAGAAAAGATTTTGCTTCATCTTTGTAACGGTTGCTTTTGAAAGTTTTATAGCTCGCAAAACGTCTGCCGGGTCCGACTTCATCAAAACCACTTTCGCGGTTTCAATCGCGACATCAGTACCAGCGCCTATTGCAATTCCGATATCCGCCTGTGCCAGAGCCGGAGCGTCATTAACGCCGTCTCCAACCATCGCGACGAACTTGCCTTCATCTTGAAGCTTCTTAACATATTTTGCCTTATCTTCCGGAAGAACCTCAGCGAACACGCGTTCTATGCCAATCTTCTTTGCAATTGAATCAGCGGTTTTTTGGTTGTCTCCCGTAATCATTGCAACCTCTAAACCTAACGTTCGCATAGCATCAATTGCCTTTCTTGCATTCTCCTTAATGGGATCCTGAGCTCCTGCAACTCCCGCAACTTTTCCATCAACTGCCAAAACCATAATGGTTTTTCCATCGCTTAACAGTTGATCTATTTGCTTTTGTATCGAACTTATATCTACTTTTCTATTTCTCATAAGTTTTAAAGTACCAACCAAAACATGCTTATTATCGACCACTGCCTCAACACCGTACCCTGCAAGATTTTTAAATTTTTCGACTTTTGTCGGGACCCTGATTTTTCTTTTCTTTGCTTCATCCATTACCGCCTGGCTTAGGGGGTGGGAAGATTTTGCTTCGGCCGCGGCGTCCAGTTTGATAATCTCATCATCATCGAAACCCGCGGCGGCAACAACATCTGTAATTTTAGGTTTGCCTTCGGTTAATGTTCCGGTTTTATCCAGAACTACCGCCTGAATTTTTGAGACCTGTTCAAGTGTGGGTGCGTCTTTTATTAAAATATTATGCTTTGCTCCTAAACCCGTGCCTACAGCAACGGCTGTCGGGGTTGCAAGTCCTAAGGCATCGGGACAAGCAATAACTACTGTTGAAATTGCAAAGGTTAAAGCAAATAATAACGGCTGACCAATAATAAAAAACCAAACTCCAAACGTAAGTAATCCTCCGCCAACCGCGACAACAACAAGGTACTGAGCAAATCGATCGGCAATTTTTTGTCCAGGAGCTTTTGAGCTCTGGGCAATTTCAACTAACTTTACGATTTGCGCTAAAGCCGTATCCTCCCCTATTTTTGTAGCGCGAAACTTGACCGAACCAGATGTATTGATCGAGCCGCCAATTACGGCATCGCCTTTTTTCTTTGCAACCGGAATTGATTCTCCGGTCACTAAAGACTCATCAATAGCGGTTTCCCCATCGCTTATTTCTCCGTCAACCGCTACCTTGTCTCCGGGTTTTAAGACCACGGTGTCTCCAACCTTTACCTCTGATGTTGGTATAAGCTCCTCTTTTCCATTTCGAATTACTCTTGCTTGTGGTGGAACAAGAGCAAACAATGCTTGTAGCGCATCTGTCGTGCCTCTTCTTGATTTCATTTCCATCCAATGCCCAAATAAAACAAACGTGATAAGAAGCGCCGCCGCTTCATAATATGAATCGCTTGATCCAAGAATTGTCAAAACTACACTAAATACATATGCGGCCGTTATGCCGACAGCTATCAAAACTGCCATATTTAAACTCCTTTTTTGCAGCGCTTTATAGCTTGAATACAGAAATATCCAGCCTGAGTAAAAAAAGACGGGAGTCGTTAAGAAGAATAAAAGCCAAGCGACAGGGATCGGAGACGGTAATCGCAGTTTTAGAAATTCAATTACAAACGGGGAATAAGCAATTATAGGGATTGAAATAATTAGCGAGAAAAAGAACTTATTCTTAATATCAAGCTCCATGAGGCGCGCCATCTCGCGTCCCGCCATACCTCCGTGCTCCATTCCCATCGTCATCGTCATGCTCATCTTAAACTTTTCCCAAAACGACATTTTATCGACCGGTTTCATGTCATGTCTCATGTGCTCATCATGTTCCATCGAACCATGCTCCGCGCGTTCGACAAGCGCCATTCCGCATTTGGGGCACCTTCCGGGTTTATCCGAAACAACCTCCGGATGCATTGGACATGTGTAGTCTTTATTCATATTTTATTTCTATTTTGTCGCCATCTTTCATTTGATATTTTTCAAAGTCGTTATTTTCTTTACCATTCACAAACATTTTCACTTTGCCTTCAGACCCTGTTTTATATTCGAAAATTTGGTCTTTTGAAAATTCCTTACCCCAAATCTTAAAAAATCTTCCGAGTTCTGTTTCGTCGCGCGTCACGAGTCCTGCCATTTCCATGTGTAATACTCCATCTTTTGCGTCCTCATCATGAGTATGAATTTCCTGATGAACAGCCCCGATTCCAATATTTGTAGGAATTTCTTGTTTCTCGCCTTTTATATAAATATCAAGCCTTGGGTGCCAATGAAGACTTGTTCTTGAAATAATCTGATCCTCCGGGACATTTGATTCTTGGGTTTGAGTTTGTGATTGACCCAGAGAAAGAAAGAAAATTCCACCAACAAGAACTACGAACGTTAAAATTCCAATCCCTCCAATAATTTTTGTTTCTGAACTAAGACTAGCCATGATTTACATGATCTCCTTCTCCGCCACAACCGTCAGACAAATTCCAAACTTCTGCCAGTTGAGACAACGTATATTGAATAGGAAATAATCAATAAGAAAACCGTGGCAACAACTGTTGCAGGAAAAATAATTTTTCTTGAGAGAATTAGTCTAAGCATTTAATTAATATCCCCACGCTTTTTGCCATTCAAGCATCATCTCAATTTCGCTGGTTTGTGCTGAAACTATATCGTTAGCAAGATTTTTGATCTCTTCGCGCCCTGCGTATTGCCGTGCTAAATTTGCCATATCGATTGCTCCCTGATGATGCTCGATCATTCCTGTTATAAAGGCTTTGTCAAAATCGTCTCCTGTTTTACCTTTAAGTGAATTTACCATATCATCCATGCTCATATCCTCATCGTGGTCTCCCATCATGTCTTCACGTGACATCATCTTATCATCATCCATCATTCTGTCAGTTCTCATTCCCATCACGCGCATCATCCCTGTGTTGTTCGAATTGACAACACTTGTCGTGAATAAAATAGTAAGTAAAATTCCTGAAACTAAACCAATTATTCCGTATAACATTTCTTTTTGATTCACTAGTAATCACCCCCCTCTCTTAAAAACTTGCATTATTTCTGAGATTGCTTCGTCTTTTTTTCCTTTTCCTATGGCATCAGCTACGCAACTTTTAAGATGGTTTTCTAAAACCACATGCCCTGTTTCTCTGAGCCCGCTTTCAACAGCCTGAAGCTGATGAAGAACATCAATGCAGTAAGTATCATCCTCAATCATTCTAATAACTTTTTCAAGATGTCCGCGAGAAATTTTTAGGCGGTGAAGAATTCTTTTTTGTGGGTCGCTTGCTCTATGTATATTCATAAATCCCAGGAAAAATTCCTTTCAGCCCCTCCAATGCTGCCTATTATAAGTTTTATTGACTTTGGCTTTTGGGCAATTCTCTCAAACCGCAATATCCCGCTCCTGTGATGGCCTCCTGGCCCGTCTCCCTTCCATAAGGTAGGTTTGTACTCGCTACCCCTATCGTCGATTAATTTTGAAACGGCAGCCATATCCTGATCAAGCGCTACAGAATGAGTATCCATAACAATCTCAAATTCAAACACATCTTCCTGAATGTTTTTTGGGGTTGCCTCAACAGTTACTTCTCCGCGAGAATCAGTCTTTGTCGCAAGAGTGTTTTGAGAAACCTGTTTTGTCGGAACGGGGGTGGATGAGGCCGAAGAAACGAGCGAAAGAACCACTAATAAAACCAAAAATCCGAATAAAAAAAATAGATTTTTCATACAGCAACTACCTTTCTAACCCTGTTTCCGATAAACAAAATTCCCATAATATTTAAGCCAATCGCCACCCAAAAAAGCTCTTTTTGATACTGCCCTATTAAGCTTGCGACCCCGCTTATTCCGATGATCGGAAGGATATTTACAAGATAATGAGAACAGCAGGATATCATGGCGGCTCCCGATGTTCCACCCGTCGCAGCAACTATTTTTTTCGAACCGGCATTATTCTTAATTTTTGCCTGAAGGAAAACATAAAGCCCGACTTGGATACCAAAACCTAGAGACAGAGCTAAAATAAAGTACCAAAAGGATGTAAATTGACTCCATGCAAACGCCCACCCCGAGATTAAAGTAATAATTGAAAAATAAACAGCAAGGAGAATTAACGCTCCTAAAAGCCCTATGATCACCGCCCTAGTCTTTTCTTCCATTTTCTGCCCTCCTTACAATTTTAAAAATTAAAAACGCGATTACTATGAGAAATAATAAGTTTAGAAATATATTTGCGCCAACATATTTGTTTACAAAACCACCAGTATTCATGATCATCGTGCTAAAATCTTGTGTCTTTTGCATGGAAAGATTGCCGGTTACTGTCAAAATAAGCGTTGCAATACCGGTTACCAAAAATATGGCCGCTGCAATAAAGTTGCTTAGAATAACATCGTACCGCTTTCGAAACAAACTAAAGCCGATAACCGGCTTTTTTAAAAGCATTAATTTATCGACCTTATTTGAAAGGAAAAGAGAGATGATAAGAAGAGGAGTAACCATGCCCAAAACATACATTGCGCCAACAACGATTGATCCCCAGAAACTTGGCGAGATTAGAGCAAATGCCAAAATTCCGACAAGAACCGGGGCGCAGCACGCGCTTGTAATTCCTGAAAATATTCCCAGAATAAAAATTGATAAGGGGTCTGTTCTTCCCTGTGTTCTTCCCCCAAGACTTACCATAAACGGAGATTTTATTCCAAGAAAAGTAATAAGTGAAACTGCGACAAGAACTAATCCGCCGATTATATAGATGATATTATGATATCGGAATAAAAGTTTTGAAATAATTGCAACGCCTAATACCGCAGGGAGCAAAGTTACGGCAATTCCAAGGCCGAAAATCAAAGTCATCAAGAGGATTTTTTCTTTTTCTTTAAAAACGCTACCTAGATATGCAGGGAGTAAAAAAGTGATACAACAAGGCGCAAAAAGCGCAACCATCCCGGCTACAAAGGAGGCAATAAGCGAGGTCTGGAAAATAAGTTCCATAAAAATTTATTAGCTAGGCACCACAGCTACCGGCACCTCCTAAAGCCGGCCATGCAATTTGTCCTATTTCTCGCTTTATAGCCGAGTAGCCCATAGCGCTTGAAAAGGTTTTGGACAGGATCTGTTCTGCCGGTACTTTTGCATAATCTCTACCCGCTTTTTCAAAATGATATGCGATATCAAGATAAGTTTGCGGAAACCAATAGGAATTAAGCGTAAGAAGGTCTTTGTATATATCTTTTTTTGATTTTCCTTGCGACACTAAAAGCTCTATTACCGCAAGGGCCGCCATGCCGTGATTGCAGTCTGGAAATGACGTTGGGTTTCCGCAACATGGTCGGTAAACATTATCTGCAATCTCTTGAACTATTTTTTGTTGCTCGGCAGAAAGCTGAACGTAGGAAAATTTGCTATAATAATTCATTACGTCTTGCTTCCCCAAAGTCCAGCCGCCGGTTGAAGCATAATTTGCGGTGTTTCCGCCTTCTGCCATAGGCCCACTTTCAAGAATCGGGTTTTTATTTGCAAGACCCAAACCCCAAAATAGATCTACCCAAAACTGGGCCGTTGTTTGGTCTACAATTATCTCTTTTTGTTTTGATCCATCAAGGTATTTTTTAAAAGCTTGAGGGATTTCATCTTTCCCAAAAACGGCTTTTGCCAATTTTTGCTCATCGATCACTCCGTCTTCAATCATTTTTTTCCCAAGATCAGACCATTTTATTTTTACTTTATATCCTTTTTGAGGAAGCACTTTTGCCTGGATCTCTGAAAGATTAACACCTTGCTCATACACTACATCTTCTTGAATAATCGTCTTCTCTAAAATAAAAAAAGAGAGAACGCCAAAAATGTAAGACGTAAGAATCGAAATTACTAATAGGAGAGCAGAAAATTTCTTTTTCTTAATGGATTTAGTGAACCTAAATAACTTCTTCAGTGAGCCTGATTTCATTTAACAACCACCCCGTTAAAAGCAAATTCTACATAGGGATTATCTGGATCATTTGTTTCGGCACTAACAAATCGTTCAACCGGACCTATCCCTTGTGGCCCGTGGGCGGTTGGGTCAAAAACAACAATTACTTCTGCTTCTTCTTTGGGCATTAAAACACCCTTCCAATCGGAAGCGGCCGAGTGCCCCTTCATTCCGAAACTGGGGCTTTTTTCATCTCCTTTTTTTAGATAAACCTGGGTACACATACAAGACGTAGAAAGATTTGCTAGAACCAATTCTTTGGAGCCGTTATTTTTTATAGGAAACGCGTGCGTTACGTTTCCACCATTATATTTAATATCTTTAAAATCAAAGTTTTTGTGAGGAATCTGAATTTGAGCCCCTAATGTCTTTTCGATTCTGGCAGCACTACCTCCCGAATTTGAAAACAAAAAAACTCCGCCGGATAAAACTACGGCCGTAACAAGCGCGATTATTAATAAAAACTTCTTCTCCATATCCCCCTATGGGGGATATAATACCCCATTTTAGGATGCGTTGTCAAGTTCTCATTTGCCTTTGGCAAAATAATTGTAGCATTCCATAAATACGTATGTAGAAACCCAAACCACTATTCCCAAAGATACAAACCCCGTAAGTGCTTCTCCAAAAGTCGAGGTACTCTCCATTCTAACAGCATCCAAATTAATCATATGGAACCAGGAAGCGGCGATCCCAAAAGCAAAATCGGGCACAACCAATGTCAATACCCAGCAAACTATAGAGAATCCAACCGCAACCATTGCGGCTGCGTTTGCAAAAGGTATAGTTTTAATCATTCTCTCCCACCTCCCTCCGGGCCAGAGGCCCTCAAGGGCCGGAGGCCTTCACTTATTTTCTCCATAATAAATTTTGACCGCTGGCCTAGCGAGTCTTTTCTCTTCTCTTCTTCTGATTCGTAAGTTCTCTCACTATATGGAAAAACAGGTACCCGAACAATCTCATACCCCAACTCCTCATATACTTTTGGTAAATTCTCGTGCATCCATTTTGCAAACTCGGGATTCTCTACTCTTGTTACGTCCTGCTCGTACGAAACAAGCGGCTCAAGATAAAAAACCTTGGCGTATCTGAATTTTTTGGACGCTTCGATAGCAGCTTGTTCATTCTGGTCGTAATATCTCATGTAGGAAACTACATCGGGCGTTCCCCTGTCCATTAGTATGCTGGAATCCTTCGGCAAAGAAGCTTCAATTCTTTCTCTTTCCGACAAAACTCTATTATTAAGATTGATTTCATAAGTCCTATCTCCAAATCTTTGCACTCCTCTTTTTTTATCCTCCTCTATAAGCTTTCTTGCCTGCTCTTCAACCTGAGAGTAATTCTGAGCTTGCAGTTTCTCCATTAAATCCTTGAGTGTCGTTGTTTTCCCCGAACTAGGTGGGCCTGTTATAACAACCCAATTCGTCCTTATTGGTTCCTGTTCGCGTGTTTCACGGTTATTCATAGCCTCATTTTTCATTAATTGTTTACCTTACCTCCGTTGGCTTAACTAATGGCACAATTGTTTCTTGTTTTTTGATTTCGATATTAGGTTTTAAAGTTTCAAGTACACGTATATATCTTACAGGGTTATGGATAAGATAGAGGGAAAGGTACTCTCGCATATACATATCATAAATCGTTATTGTCCCGCAATTCAATATCTCTCCAATAAAATTCTCTGAAATGTTCATAGCTCGAACATTATTAAGGCTATATTTCTCCTCTTTCTTAAAAATAATTCCGCTTTTGTGAATTATTGCCTCGGGCGTGATCTCATAATATTCATTTAACCAAAGCAAAACTATATAGCTTGTTGTAAGGATTTTTAACGTTCCCAGGATCCCAAAAATAATCACGAAGGAAGGAATATTAGTAAGATCAAAGCCCAACAGTTCGCGTCCTTGGATAAGCGCAAAATAAGAAATAATAATAAAAAATGCACTTAAGACATCTACGGAGACAAGCTTGAGAAGGAGTATAGATATACTTTGCCTGATATTAAGGTATGATAGATATATTGCTTTTTCCTGATCTGTCATGGTCTTGTTAATTCTGTTAATTGACCCGATTCCCATTTGCCTATTCTTTTAGGTAGTCGAATTGCATCCATCTGGACCTGTTCTTTCCATATGCCATATTCAGAAAGATTGTCTCCAAATTCCATGAACCCTTGGATTTCGTAATCTAATGTTTCAATGCCTCTCAAAATACTCCACCTCCCTTTTGGATAGCTTCGCATCCAATTCATAGGGCCGCGCAATGCCCGCTAATCTCAGTTCCATTTGTTCAATTAATGTTATATCGCGCATCATTTTCATACCCCTGCCAATGACGACTCCATCTCCGCATAGACCTTATCTTGTTCTATGTGCTTTGCTATTTTTTTACTTGCAAGATACACGCTGTTTATTGGAACATTGAGTTCCGTGACAAATTCGCCCGCGATTTTATCTCTTATGTCCTTGCGTAAATGTCTCTTCATCTTCTCGAACAATTCTTCATGTCCACCGAGAATAATAAAATTAATTCTTTTGCCTTTCATAAATTCCCGTGCCTTTTCAGCAACAAGCCTAAGGTGCCGATTTAAATGATCTTCAGTATGCCGGAAAATTTTGTCGCTCCTCCCATAAAAATGCTCTTCATCTGCTCTAACTTTTTGAGGAACAATATTTATAAATACATCCTCATGCTCTTTGATTTCTCCTAAATGAACAGTGAATAGCCTTGTTTTTTCCCTATCGATGAGAAGTACTAAATATCTTTTATGTTCTAAGAGCGCTGAGGTTATCGGATCAAGAAAAACAGAATTTGAGATACGACACAAAGGCGCGATTGGAAATTCAAATTCTAAAATCTCAAATAGCCCGCCCTCCGGGCCAGACGCCCCTCCCGCCGGGCCAGAGCCCTCTGGGCGGAGGCCGGGCCGTTGTCCGTTGCCAAAAAAAGCAACGCTTCTCTTCCCCCGGCTATCGTAAGTTTCATCAAAATAATCATCAATGCTTTGGATGGTATTTCCGAAGTGCTTCTTCTCTCGCGCTGTTAAATTTTGAGTCATAAGGGAATGAAATTGCCTTTTTAACTCGCTCGTGCTAGGGGTTTTTGATCCCAAAAAACTTAAGTAAATAGTCAAAATAGGATAAGTAAGGTTTTTGAACTTTTTAAGAATATTTATCCTCTCGCTAATGCTCATTTAATTCTCCTCTGACTCCTTGAGACCCCTCTCCGAGTCGGAGAACGGGCCTGAAGTCTCAAAATACTCCTCTGCCCGGCCGCGAACCGTTCCATGATCGTAATATTCACTGTCTGAACCAAAATGCAAACCTTTATAGGTTTCAAGTTCCCTAAATAATTCATCGAACCCGTCTTTTATGGCCTCGTCCACTGTTTTACCAAGCATCTTTGAGACAAGGCGCTTTTTGGGAAGGATTAGGTCTAATTTGCCATCATAATACACGGGATTATCAGCTGCTTCATGTCCGTGAAGCGGCTGGACCTTAAGACTTTTCTTCTTGTTTTTTCGAAGAACAATTTCAAGTAGCGGATAATCGGAATCCTTGAAAGGAATAAATTGCAAGAGCTTTTCTGCAAGCTTTTGTATATATTTATAGTCTTTATCCGAGAGACGAAATAGTTTTGTTGAAATTGTATATTTCATTCTGAATAGATTAAAATTTCGCGATTGCGGGGACCATTCAGCTCCACAAGCGCAACGCTTTGCAAATCACCAAGTAAAAGCTTTTTGTCCTCAAATGGGATCGAGAGAGACGATCCAAGGAAAGAAGCAATAACGTGATTTGGAAGTCTTGTTTTAAAATGGCTGTGGGCATATTTTTCACGAGGTATCACGTGCACGACCGCCGTATCTAATGCATCCAATACATCAAACTCTGCCTCGGGATCCATGTACACGGTGGTCAAGCCGGCTGTTGAATGCCTAAGAAATAAGTGACACACGCCAATTGTTAACGCACCCTTTGACAGAACGTCATTGATTCGATCCGTAATGTCAATTATTTCTCTTTTTTTCGTTGTTTTTACGGTTATTGCTCCCATTCTATTTCAGCTTATGTAGAATCTGTTCCATCCCTCACCAAATCTTGGTGAGGAAAAGCACTTATCCTGCCGCCCCCTTTCATTGTCAATCTAATTATTGTGTATGAAAAGTAGTTTTTCAGTAATCCAAGTCACGGATTTTCCGTGATCCAAATCAATGTTTTAATTGATTTAATACGATATTATCTTCTTGCTATGATAAAATTGTTAAAAACTGGTAAGTATTCTGTGATCGAAACTTTTGACCATACAAAGATATTAACGCTTGATGATAAAGCAAGATATGCCTGGATTAAGGCTGATTCTATTGGTGACATATTAGTTTCGACTCGTCGAAAATTTAACACCAGCAATATCGTGTCTATGGGGAACTATAGATTGTATGAAGTCAAAGGAGAGCCCGAATTTACGGACCTTGTCCATCTTGAGTTATTTGTAGGAGATGGACAATGGCAGGGATATCTTTTACCAACGGGTTTACCTCGCAGCTTAAAAAAGAGGAATAGAATCGTTTCAACGAATGAAGCTATCACAAAATCTGTAATCTAACTCGCCAGAAGCTCTTCTTCAAGTCTTTTTATGTCTTTTACAACAAGGCTTTTCTTACCGAATGATATAAGCCCTACGGCACGAAGCTTTCTAATCTCACGGCTTACGGTTTCTCTTGTCATTCCTATTTGAGACGCAAGGTCTCTTTCGGTCGTCTCAATGGTAATTTGCTTACTATTTCTCTCTCCAAAACGTTTTGCAACAATTATTAGCTCTGCAACTAACCTCTCGTAAGCACTGCCGGACATAAGATATGTCATCCGGGATAAAAGGCCGTCCGTACCAATATAGACACGGGAAAGAAGATTGTATAAAACCTCGGGCTCTCTCTTTATAAATTCAATAACTTCTTCACGAGGCGCACGAACAAGCTCAAGATCTTCCATTGCTTCAAAGAAGTATATGTTTGGGGCGTTGTTTATTGCCCAGGACATTGGGAAAAACGCTGAAGGCTTAAATATATTAACTACAATCTCTTCTCCTTTTGTTGAAATTGCGTACTCTCGAACTCTCCCCTTCTTAAGGTAAAAAATACCCGAAGGCGAATCTCCCGCCCTAACTAAAATTTCTCCTTTTCTATACCTTTGAGTTTTGAATTGAGAGAAAAAGTTATCAAGCTTTTCTAAAAGCCTTGGTTCCACTTAGCGTATTATACTACTATTTTTTCTGGAGTTGTTTCCAAAGCCAGAGGCCCAAAAGAATAAGATCAATTAAAATAACTATCCAAAAGAAAGTCCCCAAAACTCCAATATAGTCTCCTCTCATTCCATATCCCCACATCATAAACTTCTCACCTCCCCCGTTGGACAGTTTCACATCCAACGGACCTTCTGAGATGCACGAAGTGCTATCTCATTGTGGCTTATTCGAATGTCAAACTATCTGCTGGTGAAAATCCCAAGGACGCTAACTGTATTTGAAACAAGCGGTGTAAAAAGCGCCATTAAAAATGCTACCAATACGATGACAAGTGCCGCGAATATGGAAACTTTATATATTACAAGATAGCTATCAGGTTTTCTGTGAATTGTTGCCCTTCTCCTTTTTGCGCTCCCTCTGGCCCTTTTTGCCATATACTCAAGTATAGACACAAACCATTATTGCTTGTCAAGACCAATTAATACTACCAATACAGTACCAATACTACCAATGCGCACCAATAGTTCAATCATTTCTTTCGAGTTTTGTTTAATATAGAACTTATTATGGCAACCAGCTCTTTTCCTTCAGCTAAGATTTCTATAGCTTCTTTTTCAATTTCCTTCGAATTAGTATCAGCAATTAATCTTAACCAAAAGTTAGTTTCTTTATTCTCTTTTCTGACGATTCCAAATTTATTGATAAAGTCTTTCTTTGTTAAAGTCCCATCTGCTTCTTGATCATTTGCTCCCATAGATGTAACAGACCTTAAGATTTGGGTAATAATTACAAGATTTGATGGAGTTTTAGGAAGTTTATTAACTAGAACTATTACTCGAACAGTAAATTTATAAATCCTTTCATGAATGTCGTAGGTTTTCATTGAAATATTTGTAGTATTGGTAGTATTTGTGGCATTTGTAGTATTACGCCGCGAGGCGGCGTAGGGCTTTTTGCTTGTCAGTGAATGGGATGCGCGAACGATTTACTGCTTTTCGCATAATTTCGATTGTTTTGTCATAGGTTTCTCGATCCACAGGATACGGTATTGCGTCTTTTCCGCCGTGGGCAAATGAATATCGTGCCGGATCTATATAGGAAGGCATTGCACCGTAAATTATTTCCGAGACTAAAGAGAGCGCACGAACCGTCTTTGGACCTACCCCCTGGAATGAAACTAGCGATTTGTAGTCCTCGGGCTTTCTATCCGAAAGTTTCTGCAAAATTCGATCCAGATATTTAGAGTTAGCAAAATTTTCTAATTCAACCGGATGATGAAAGAAATCATTTCGAGAAAGCTCCATGGCAATATACTCCTCCCCATCCTGACTAAAAGCGACCACTTTTGACATTTCATTTGAATGTTTACGAAGCAGCTCAAGATCGCTTTTCACCCTTTTATAACCTTCGCGAATTAGATCAACCGAAGTTTCGCGAGTTTTAGAACTCTTGCCGGCGACTAAATTTAGAACATTTGCATGCCGAGTCTGTGCAGAAATCGCTTTATGCGGCTCATTTACGAAATCGATTGTTTCATTGTCAGTTGTCAGTTGTCCATTGTCAGTTGTTAACCTGTCGAACCAATGATATCTCCTTGCAGACTTCGCATTAGTATTCATTCCCTGCTGTACTACCGCCCATGCGCCATTTTTTGAAAAGAAAAACGCGTGGTGATAAAGTGTGTATCCATCTTGAACGAGGGCCGAATCAACTTTTGCTGACATTTTGGAGTTTGTAATTAACTGTTCAGTTGATTTCTCCGGTAGACTGATTCTTTCTCCCCAAAATTGAATTTGATCCGGAGTTTTTCTTGAAGTTCCGCCCTTTCCTCCACAAATAAAGATTCCGAATTGCCTTTCTTGCCCACGAATCGCCTCTTTTAACGCGGCGGTCAAGATTGTTGTAAGTCCGGATGCGTTCCAATCAAAGGCGAGAACGGTACCTAATGATTGAAACCAAACCGGATCTGAGATTCGTTCAACAAATTCATCAGGACCATATTCCTCGATCAAAACCCGAGTCATCTCCCGCCCTAAATTCACCATTCGATTAAACAGCCATGGCGGGCACCTTCCGTGATCCAGCGTAAATGTGGCAACCCCCTTTTTCATAATAAATCCATTATACACCCACTCCCAAATTCGAAGCACGAAATCCTAAATTCTAAACAATATTAACTAATAGACAATGGTTGTTAGAAAATAGAAAATGGTAATGGAAAATAGAGAATGGAAAATGGAATAGTATTGTTTCCAATTACCAATTTCTATTACTGGTATTTGTTTAGGATTTAGCCTCCGGCCCGGAGGGATATTAGGGTTTAGGATTTTGTTTTTCGTGTTTTAAGTATTGCGTTCGAGGAATTTCTCAAGGGCGTCTAGTTGGCGGCTCCAGTCTTTTTTAAAACTTTCTATATAGCGATGAGCATCGCGAAGCGGCTGGGGATGAAGACGAATCATATGCTCTCTCCCCATTTTCTGGCGGCGAATAAGTTTTGCACGCTCCAAAACTTTTAAATGTTTTGAAATGGCAACAAGCGATATTCTAAAAGGAGCCTTAATCTCAGAAACGGTCAGAGGACGCTTACTTAATCCTTCAAGAATTTTCCTTCTTGTTGGATCAGACAGAGAATGAAAAACCTCACTAAGAAACATGGAACTCTTAACCATTTGGTTAAATAGTATTCGAATGAAAACTATTTGTCAACCCCGCCCTTCGCGAAGGGCGGGGTCAATAGAGAATTTAACCTCTTGAAACAACAGTTCACTGGTGATATATTCGAACTATGAAGAGAATAATTAGTTCGATTCTTGTTCTTTTCGTCTTAACTCTAATAGTTGCAATCCCAGTTTTCGCCGTTGAGAAAAATAAGAATGTGCTTCTGCCTGCAACAGAAATGGTGGACCACGACTATTTTGCAGCAGGAGATACTGTAAAGATATTGGGAACTGTTAATGGCGATGCGTATGTTGCCGGTGGAACAATTATAGTTGAAGGGAAAATAAATGGTGACCTTCTGACTGGTGGCGGAAACGTAACGGTCTCAGGCAATATTCAGGGAGATATTAGAGCCGCCGGCGGTAACGTTATTTTAAACGGCGCTGATATTGGCGGAAATGTTACTGTTGGCGGTGGAAATATCACGATTGATAGATTAACCGTTATTCAGGGGAGCCTTGTCGCCGGCGGCGGAAGCGTACAGATTTTTGCTCCAATAGGACGGGGAGTAACAATTGGCGGAGGAAGTGTTTTGATCGGAAATTCTGTTGGCGGGGATATCCTGGCAGGAGTCGGCGAGCTTTCTTTATCTCCTGAGGCCAATGTTGACGGAAATCTCACTTATTGGAGCGAGAACGAAGTAAATATCCAAGAGGGCGCGTCTGTTTCGGGTAAAATTAAGCATGAAACACCTCCTCGCGCGGCCACCAAAGGTAAAGATTTTGACAAAGGAATTGCTACCGCTATTGCGGGATTTGCGCTCATGGTAAAACTTGTCGATATTCTGTGGTTAATCATTGTAGGATTGGCATTAATGTTCTTTTTCCCAAACTATACTACTCGTGCATCAGACTACATAAGAACAAAATTCGGGTTGGCTCTTCTAATAGGCTTTATGGCCTTAATAGTGACCCCAATTTTAGGAATAATTCTATTCATAACCCTTTTTGGAATCCCCGCAGCAATTACTCTCTTCATAGTTTTTCTTCTTATGTTCTGGTTTGGACGAATTTTTGCGATCTATACGCTTGGGCGCTTTGTCCTCGCAAAGGCTGGGAATAAAAATGCAAAAGCTTGGGCCTATATTGTCGGCATCGTGGTCTACCTTATATTAACCATTATCCCTATTGTTAATTTCATAACAGACATTTTAATTACGCTTTCGGGGGTTGGAGCCCTGCTTGCGCTGAAGAAAATCTACTATACAGAACTTAAACAGAAGAAACTTATTTAGTAGTCAACTCGTGCTTGACAGGCCGTGAAAAGTGTGAATATAATTATATATTAGACAGGACCATTATGGTTCAGGCCGAAGGCGAACCTAGAGGAAGAGATACGACTGTATATATTGCGAGTGGACTGCGAGGTTTGGAAGCATACTGGGGCAATCATCCAAGAAGCAATCCAAATGAAATTCGCAGAAGATTAAGCGCAATGGGCTACAACCAGCGACAATCGAGGCCCTCTCCCGGTTTGAAACGAAGATAATTTTCTGCCGCGCAGCGACTACCATCAGAGGTCTTGGATGGCGTCGCGGAGTGCTATGCGGACTATATAGCTTATTTTATCGATTTTTGATAATATAAGCACGTGAAGCGGAAGATTTTTGCATTATTCTTGGCAACTTTCTCTGTAGTCTTTAGCGGGCAGTCGTTTGCTCAAATACCCATAAATGTTTTGCCTACGCCTTTAATTTCGACCGAATCAGGAGAACTTGCCACCCCATCTGCAGAACAACAAAAGGAACTTGAAAAAAGAAAGGAAGAAGATTTGACAAAGCCTGAGGAGGAGAAGGCAAAGAAAGAATTCTTGGCTCTTTTCTCAAAAAGACAAATTAATGACCCGGGGCTAACCGACTTTATGGGCTTTTTTGTTCAATATGCGGTGAGAAACGGCATCCCTGCCAATACAATTATATTAATTCTCCTTCTACCTTTTCTTGCTACCATGGTTGTATTTGTGAGAAATATTCTTGGATTTCCAACTCTTGAAATGCTCGTCCCTATAGCTTTGGCAATTACCCTGGTAGCAACAGGCCCGGAGGCCGGTGCTATACTTCTATCAACCATACTTTTAGCCTCGATCATTGCAAGATATATTCTTAAACGAATCAGGATAATGCAGCTTCCAAAAATGGCTATATCTATGCTTATAGTTTCAGTCTTCGTGTTTGTCAGTCTGGTAACAAGCGCTTCATTTGGTCTTATCTCTATTACCCAGCTTTCCTTCTTTCCGGTGCTGCTTCTTATTCTTCTAAGTGATAAAATCGTGGGCCTCCAGCTCTCAAGAGGCACAAAGCCGGCAATAGTTGTAACTTTTTTTACGCTTCTTTTGGGAAGTATTGGGTATGCGATTTTATCTATTGAATTTATAAGAGGCTATATATTGCTTTATCCTGAAATAATTCTTGTCCTGCTGCCGCTGAATATAGTTTTAGGACGCTACTTTGGCTTGAGACTTACGGAATATAAGAGATTTGCCGAGCTTCGACGCTATGTCAGTCAGTAATCAAGTATTGGGCATGAATGCCCGTAATTTTCTCTATTTGAATCGCTACAACAAGGGAAGGGCAAAATTTGCAGCGGATGATAAACTCACGACAAAGAAGCTATTTATCAAGAACAATATCCCCACGGCCACGATCATTCAGGCTTTTGCGACAAGAAAGGGGCTTAAAAACTACTCCTGGGACTTACCAAAAGAAGGTTTTGCCATAAAACCGGCAAGAGGCTATGGGGGGGAAGGGATATTGGTCTTTAAGAATTGGGATGGGCTTTCCGGGACAACAATTAGCAGTAGGGCTTATACATTAAAACAAATTAAATCTCATATCCTTGATATTTTTGATGGGATTTACTCTCTCCAATCGATTCCAGATAAGGCGTACATTGAAGGACGAATTGTCCCTCATCGGTTTTTTAAAAAGTTTGGATCAATGGGACTGCCTGATATTAGAATAATTGTTTTTAACAAAATTCCAATAATGGCTATGCTGAGAATTCCCACTGAAGAATCTCATGGAAGGGCTAATTTACACCAAGGGGCAATAGGTGTTGGAATAGGACTGCGAACCGGTATCACTAAATATGCAATCCTAAGAAACAAATATCTTAAGTTTATCCCTGGTACTAAGATTAAAACTTCCGGAATTAAAATACCTAATTGGGAAGAAATTATGCTATTGGCCACGCGCGCTCAAATTGTATCGGGACTCGGATTTGCGGGCGTAGATATAGTTGTGGAAAAAAAAAGGGGTCCGATTGTTCTTGAGATTAATGCAAGGCCCGGCCTCTCGATACAAAATGCAAATCTTGCGTCTCTTCGTGAAAGACTCGAGCGGGTCGAGGCATTAAATGTCCCCAATGCCGAACGAGGCGTTGAAATAGCAAGGTCTATTTTTGCGGAGAAATTTTCCCATAAAGTTAAGGAGGAAAGAAAAATTCTATCTGTAATAGAACCTGTAACAATTTTTTTTAACGGCAAATCCGGTGAATACAAGGCAAAAATTGACACCGGGGCATACAGGAGCTCTATCGACAAATCGATTGTTGAAGAATTTGGATTTCACCTTCTTCCTGATAATATTCATGTATCTTCAGCATCCGGCGGAGGGGTAAGACCCGCGATAAAACTTGAGTTTAACCTTGGCGGAAAAAAAATATCAACAATTGCATCAGTTGCCGACCGCTCCCACCTTCAATTTCCTATAATCATAGGGAGGCGCGATTTAAAGGGATTTTATGTAAATCCCCTGCTCTCTCATGAACAGAAATCCTCCCGTTTTGTTGATCAAGATGACCATTATGAATACGACCTTCCTGAAGAATAACAGCTGAGCTACTCAACTACTATTGTTGCCTTCATGTTTGGATGCGGCGTGCAATGATAAGAGTAAGTTCCGGGCTTGTCAAAGGTTACTGATCCGGATTCTCCCTTTGCTAAAAGTCCCGTGTCAAAACTTGCATCGTCAGCTGTTGCAGTATGTGCGACCGTATCCTGATTGATCCAGGTAACAGTTGCCCCTTTTTTAAGTGTCATGGTTTTAGGTAAAAAAGCAAAATTGGCGATATCGATAGACACTTCCTTTTCCATCATTGCTTCATCCGTAGCCTGCCCTTCTTCTTTCATCACTGCGTCGGTTGGAGACAGCTGTTCTTGAACAGTCCCAGTTGGTGTTGGAGATACTGAAGGACCTAAGCTCTGTCCTCCTAAAAACAAAACCGCACCCGCTATTATAGCTATCACAACAACCGCAATTATTATTAAATTTCTATTCAATATTTCTCACCCCCTTGAAATAAGAAATTAGTTATTCGAAATTAGAAAATGGTTCGGAAATTAGATATTAGAAATTAGTATTTTAATATCCATTTTCTATTTTCCACATTCCATTACTAATTTCCATTTTCCAATAACTATTTTCTAATGTATAATATCAAAACTATGACAAAAATAATAGTCGGGCTTGGTATCTTTGTTTTGCTTCTGGTAGCAATCGTTCTAATCAGGCCCCCCGAGTCCCGAATTTTGCAGCCTTCGGATACTATCACTCCTTCGGAGCGTGAAGCCCAAACTGTTTCTATCCTTTCGGAGAATCTTGAAGTGCCGTGGGCAATGGCTTTTCTTCCTGATGGCCGAATGCTTGTCACCGAACGGCCGGGACGTGTTCGCCTGGTTGATACAAACGGGAACGTATCCGACCCAATCGCAACAATTCCCGTTCATCAAGTCTCAGAAAGCGGACTTCACGGGGTGGCCGTTGATCCCAATTTTGAAACTAATAAAAATATCTACCTCTATTATACCTACCGATCCTCGGGCAGCAACACTCTAAACCGTGTTGTTCGATATAAGTTTGAGGGAGAGAAACTTTTGGAAGAAAAAATAATCGTCGGCCAAATTCCGGGAGCGCCAAATCACGATGGGGGCCGGATAAAATTCGGCCCTGATGGGCTTCTATATATAACTACAGGAGATGCTCAGCAACCATCTCTAGCGCAGGATAGGAATTCTTTTGCGGGAAAAATCCTGCGTGTTACAAGAGATGGAAATAGAGGACCAAGTAACCCATTTGATACTATAATTTACTCATACGGACACCGTAATCCTCAAGGAATTACTTGGGATGACAATGGTCAATTGTGGTCAACAGAACATGGAAGATCACCGGGCGGACTCGACGAACTTAACCTGATCCAGGCTGGAAAAAACTACGGATGGCCTGAAATTCAGGGAGTCGAAACGCGATCAGGCTTAATAACACCAATTATTAATTCTGGATCAGGCGATACTTGGGCACCGGCCGGAACGGCATATTTTAATGGCTCGATATTCTTTGCAGGGCTTAGGGGATCTGCGCTTTATGAATATAAAATAAGCGAACAAAAATTGGTCGAACATTTTAAAAACGAGTATGGAAGGCTGCGGGAAGTAGTTTTGGGACCAGACGGTATGCTCTATGTGACAACAAGCAACCGCGACGGCAGGGGAACCGTGCGCCAAGGCAACGACAAAATCCTACGAATAAACCCCGCCAGACTCTAAAATCCGAAATTCGAATATCGAAATCCTAAACAAATACCAGTAATAGAAATTGGTAATTGGAAACAATACTATTCCATTTTCCATTCTCTATTTTCCATTACCATTTTCTATTTTCTAACAACCATTGTCTATTAGTTAATATTGTTTAGAATTTAGGATTTCGTGCTTAGAATTTTAACCGAAGGGGATGGTATAATTCGATGTAATGCTGCGCGGTCGCGATTTTCTTTTTATAATAATTGGTGGAATAATTTTCTCTTTTGTTCTGTCTCACTTTTTCCCATCCCCTTTTTCTCGACAGCAAAAATTTCAAGAGATTATTTCCCCCTTGGCCCAAGGTCTCTCCGAAACAAAGACTTTATTAGAAAGCATTGCGGGCAAGTCTCTTGCGGATGTGATTACATCTTCCCTTTCGGGAACGCGAGGTGCTTATGCAATTGTAATCAAAAATCTTCGGACAGGCGAATCCTTTTCCCAAAACGAAAAAAGGATATATGAACCCGCAAGTCTTTATAAACTTTGGGTTTTGGGAACTTCTTATAAATTTATTAAGGAAGGAAGACTCCCGCAAGATAAAACCTTAAGCCGTGATGTAAAAGAATTAGATGAGCTGTTTAAAATTGGGACAGATTCGGCGGAGCTCACAGAAGGAATGGTCACAATGAAAGTTAGTGATGCAATCTATCAAATGATTACTATCTCCCATAATTACGCCGCTCTTCTCTTAGTCTCAGAGATCAGAAATTCGAATGTTTCAAGTTTTATGAGCGATCAAGGATTTAGGAATTCACGACTTGGCCAGCCGCCAAAAACTACAGCGGAAGACATTGCTCTCTTTTTTGAAAAGTTATATCAGGGAATAATGATTGACAGCGAATATTCCAAAAAAATGCTCGATCTATTAGTCCAGCAAAAGTTAAATGACAGGATTCCTAAATATTTACCGGCTGAAGTTGAAGTTGCTCATAAAACCGGAGAAATAGGCGGATTTAAACATGACGCGGGAATTATTTTTGGAAAAGATCCAATACTATTTGTAGTTCTATCCGAATCAAATTCGCCTCAGGGTGCCGCCGAACGCATAGCCCAACTCGCCCGCAACGTCTTCAATTATTTCGAGATCAAATAAATGACATCGAGTCTAGACTTTTGTTGCTATTAAAATGCCCCAATTTCGATTAAGCGCATCTATATTTCTTCTCTGAAGATTTGGATCTACAGTTGGTAATAATTCGCCTTTTGCCAATTCAAATGGAACGTTAGGGAGAGCACCAGCTGCAAAGTCTCTATAAGAAAAAATTGCTCTAATGTCATCTCTGTCCATTCTTACGGGTCGAGTCTTAAAGCTAACATCTCTAAACCCTGCCTGTACTGCCATATTCACCAAATCTCCGGCTGTATGCTTCATCAAATCCAAAGGCGCAGGGATTTCTTCTGGATATCCTTTCTTAATAATAGAACCTCTTGCCTGTAAAATCATTGCGCCCAAGATTCTTTTGGATTGTTGATCTCCATACCCTCTAAGCCTCTCGTATGCTGTGTTTATAATCAACACTCCATCTGATCCCAAGGTGCGATATGTTTCTGCAAACGTGTCTTGTGGATTTTCAAATAAATGAACTGAATTACCAAGGATCATAAGCTCTGCCCACCCATCGGGAACAGGCAATCTTGAGGCATCCGCTTGCACCACATTAATTCTTCCCCCAACAGGCTCAAGATTCCTTTTAATCGAAAGGAGTGCTCCTCTATCAATGTCTGCCGCAATGACTTCGAAATTGGGAGCTAGCTTTTCTTCTTCGCTAAGCCTTTCAATCATAGCGCCAGTTCCTGCGGCGTTATCAATTACCCTACGAGCGACCGGAGCAAAACTTACTGTATATCTATCAATTGCCACATAGAAAGGCCTATTGGAAAACTCCTCATAAGAATGATGCTCAAACTGAACATTGGGACGCCGAATCACTCTCGGACGATCGGCCATCCTCTCTTCTCCTGGTTGTTCTGGTCTTTGTTCTGTTCCCATAATACTATTCTCCAATTATTCGGCCCCTACCGCTAATTGAAACAACCTTACTGTTTGCGTCAGTTCGTGGATTTAAGAGATGAGCTGCTACTGCGCCTACCTCTCCAGGCCTAAGTTCTCTTTCGCTTTTTGTTAAATTACGAATTCTTTCTTCTTTTCTTCTATTTTTAGCGTCTCTTAGATAGGCTGTCATATGTGTCTCGGGAACATAATCTATAACTATTGAGGAAAATGCGACATTTGCATCTCTATCCCTTATAAATCTTAGAGCGTATTCTGCTCCAAGGCTTCTTGCCATGCTATTTAAATACGCTTTTGTTCCGGGATATACACCCTGTCCAACAGAACCGGCCTCGGCAAGACTTGAAAATTCTACTACTCTACCTTTTTTGCTAGTATTTAAAACTTCGCAAAAGTCTCTTGCTAGTTTTGTATGCGAAGAAGCGTTTAACGAAATCATATTATCGATCTCTTCGTCCGTATAGTCTGTGAATGCTTTATCATCAATTTTTGCTGCAACAAGAGCAAGCCCATCAACTTTCCCAAAGGCACTTATTGTACCTGGGATAATTCTTCTTCTCTGCTCATTAATCGTTAAATCTGCTTGCATCCAAGCAACGGAAGGCGCACCTGCTTTTTTAATTCTGTCAAGAATTCTTAAAACTTCTGGGTCATTCCCAGATTTTCTTGAAACACAGACGGGTATTCCGCCTTGTCTTGCTATTTCTATGGCAGTTGCTTCTCCAATCCCTTTTTCGCTTACTCCTGCAACAACAATTACCTCTCCTGCTAACTCTCTGTTTTCTCTCTCCTCGGCAACTCTCTCAAGGGAAAAGCCTATGTCTTCCAGAAGATCATATGGGGGATAAGTAACTCCCCATTCACCAACGTGAGCAAATTCTACAGGATAAATTGATCTTGCTCTAAAGTTTTGGGCGCCGTCAGGTGCTCCACCCGCTTCTCTTGATGTCGTCATAATAATTTTGTATTTATATCAATTTGAGGATTTTAAGTCAACTTAGTATTCGCGGCGGCCTTCGAGAGCGCGTTCGATGGTTACTTCATCAGCATATTCAATATCCGAACCAATTGGTAGGCCTCGACCAATTCTCGTGATCTTTAAACTATTTAAACCATTCTGACCATTTAAGCTATTTTTGATTTCGCGAACTATATATAGCGATGTTGCTTCCCCTTCCATAGTTGGATTCGTCGCCAATATTATCTCCTTGATTCTCGCTTGCCCCGAGCCTTGTCGAGGGGATTCATGCTTGTCCTGAGCGGAATCGAAGGACTTCTTGATTCTATTCATCAGTTGGGGTAGATATATGTCGTCGGGACCGATACTGTTGAGAGGATCGATTACCCCATGCAGGACATGATAAACACCTTTATATTTCCCGCTTTTCTCAATTGCTAATAAATCAAGTGCGTCCTCGACAATGCAAATCATCGAATTATCCCGCGCCGGATCCGAACAAATAAAACAAGGGTCGGATTCGCCAATGTTAAAACAAGTTGAACAGAGAACCGTTTGATTCTTTAGGTTCGATAGGCTCTCTGAGAATTCATCAAGATCAGATTGCGGAACATGAAGTAAATAAAATGCAAGACGCTGGGCGGTCTTGGGACCAATACCCGGCAATTTCTCAAAATTCTCAATCACCCGCTGTAATGCCTTAGGAAGCCTCATATTAAATATTAAATAGTAAATAGCAAATATACATATAAAATATCAAATAGGTTTAGGTTTGGTTTGAGTTAGGGCTGCCAGTATGGGTATAGTTGTGGTCTTTGGTTAAATACCTAAACCCCAACCCTTTAACCATAACTATATTATATTTTTAATATGTATTTTTTATTTTTAATATTTGATTTTTTATACTACAGCGTCATTAGTTCTTTTTCTTTTTCGCTTGCCAATAAATCTACTTTTTCTGAAAATTCATCTGTTAGTTTTTGAATTTCTTTCTCTATTCGTATAACTTCATCTTCCGAATGGCCTTGCCCTTCAGCTTGCTTTTTAACATCTTCCATTCCCTCATGTCTTGCCTGACGGAGCATTACTTTCCCCTGCTCTGCTTTTTGCTTAATTAATTTTACTAACTCTTCCCTACGCTCTTCAGTTAACGGAGGGATATTAATTCTCAAAACCTCGCGGTCTAGGATTGGATTAAGACCAACGTTTGAGTTCGCGATACCCCTCTCAATTTCCGAAATAATAGATTTGTCAAAGGGGTTAATTACTATTGTAGTATTGCTTTCGATATGAATAGTTGCAAGTTCCAAAACCCTGAGGGGCTGAGTCCCGCCATAGGCATTTATAATAATATTTTCGACGAGCGAAGGCGAGGCTTTTCCTGTTCTAACCGTCGCAAAATCCTCCCTCAAAACCGAAAAAGCCTTCTGCATATTCTGCCGAACGGCCGAAACTATATTGTCCATAAAGTAAATTATACTACATACGGGGAATAATGGATTGTCCTGACAGAACGCGCACAATGTCGAAAAACGTGATAAATAATATCAGTGCGAGCAACATTGCAAGACCGATTGCATGGGCCATTGCCTCATAGCGGGCAGATATTTTTTTGCCGGTTGTAAGCTCTATCATAATGAAAAACAGACGGCCACCATCAAGCGCCGGAATAGGCAAAACATTAACTACGGCAAGGTTTAAAGAAAGAAGCGAGACAAACCATAATGTCGCAACCAAACCATATGATACTGCTTGACCTGTCAACTGCGCAACGCCAACAGGTCCTGCAACGCCAACGGGAGTCTTTCCATAAATTACAAGATTAATAACCATCTCGGAAAGCCCTTGCAAAATCATAAATGAAAACTTAAATGCCTCGATCGTTCCAAAAAAAGGCGCTGAATACCACGGATATTTCTTCACTTCAATATTTGAAATGGCAACACCAATCGGACCTTGGCCCTGGGGAACTTTTGTTCGAGGAGTAACTGTAACTTTAAATTCTTTTCCATCCCTCTCAAGTACGAGCCAGATCGGTTGCCCTGCTGCATCTTTCGCAATTTTTGCAAAATCCTCTGTCTCATTAATCCTTTCTCCATCAATCGTTATTACCTCGTCTCCTTTCTGAATATCGGCGGCCGCAGCCGGCGAGTTCTTAACGATTTCTACTATCTTGATATTCTCTGTTGGGACAGCAACGCCGTGAGCCGAGAAAAGATAAGAGATAAGGACAACAGCAAGGATAAAGTTCATAATTACGCCCGCCAAAACTATTGTTGCTCGCTGCCAAGCGGGACGTGCGTAGAAGGCGCGTTTTAGCTGTTGGCTCGTGGCAGGTGGCTCGTGGCCTGTTTGTCTGATATTGCCGCCGCCGGCTGGGTCTTCGCCATAGAGCTTTACGAAACCACCTACCGGAAGAAGGTTTATTGAATATAACGTTTCGCCGATCTTTTTGCCAAAAACTCGAGGAGGAAATCCAAAACCAAACTCCTCAACCCTAATTCCAAATCTCTTTGCGAATAGAAAATGTCCAAGCTCGTGGATAAGAACAAGGATTGAGAGTATTACAACAAAGGCAACAACAGTAAGTATCATACAAATATATACGAATTGCTTATTCGAATGAATCCGAATATTAGATGATTATACAGGATAATTACTATGAGTAAAAGTAAAACTACGCTATTTTACGTCTGGGAATGGGCCTATATGGATTTCTCCTCGTTAGCATCCACTCTCCTAACTCTTGTTTAGCTTTACGGTATCCTGTTATATCTTTGGCACTCCATCCGCGTTCGATTCTTGCAAGTGGAGGAGGATATTTTACTAACAGTTCTTTTAAGCTCATTTTATGTCCTGCCCCAAAATGATTTATGAGAATGTCGATTATACCTCTTTATTTTCCTAATTCAAATCTTGAAAATCTGCCAACGGTTATATTCTCGCCTAGTTTTGCGATTGTTTCTTTTATTAAATCGCTAATGGTTTTTGAGGGGTCACGAATATATTCTTGTTTTAGAAGGTCAGGATTGTCTTTTGGATTCATGGATGCAACCTGCATTGCAAGTTCGTGTGTCAATGTTTTGAACTCCGAAGTTCTTGCGACAAAGTCTGTCTCGCACAGAACTTCGACAATGGCTCCCGCTCTCCCTTGATGAATATACGCATCGATTAGCCCCGCGCCTGTTGCGCGGCCTCCCTTTTTGGCCGCCCTTTCAAATCCTTTTTGACGAAGAAGCTCTTCTGCTTTTTTTAAGTCTCCGGAAGCTTCTTCAAGAGCCTCACGAACATCCGCTACTCCAGCAGAGGTTTGTTCGCGTAATTGCTTAATTAGTTTAATATCTATAGTCATATACTTTATTCCCCCTTAGTACTCTTTGTACCTGTGGTATCTTTAGATTCCTTTCCACCGCTGTCTCGCTCCCCTCGCGGCCGGGCTCCCTCGCCTTTCGCCGGAGCCGAGGCTCGGTCCGCCCCCTCGATCCAGGCATCAACTAAATATGACGTTATCAATTTGATTGAGCCGACCGCATCGTCGTTTGCAGGAATCGGATACTCTATTACCGTCGGGTCCGCATTCGTATCAACGATTCCAACAGTTGTCATGTCATTTTTAATTGCTTCCCTAACTGCTGTAGTTTCATGCTGTGTACCAATTATTACCAGGGCGTCTGGAATTCTATCCATTTCAGAAATCCCCTCATAAAGATTTTTTAATTTATCCCTCTCGCGAGTGAATAGAACTATCTCGCGTTTTGTATATTCTTGTTGTGGATTTTGTATAAATTCATTCAACTGGGAAAGGCGTTTAAAATTTTTTGCGACCTCGGAAAAATTAGTTAATGTTCCTCCAACCCATCGTGAGGTAACATAGAAAATTCCTTTTGCGCTCAGGCTTTTCGCCCTACCAACCTCTTCCTTGACGATTTCCTTTGCCTGACGCTTTGTGCCTACAAAGACGATGTATCCGCCTTTTGAAGATAAATCTAAAAGATATTTTCCTGCGGCAACCAATCCTTCGCGAGTTTTTTCAAGATTAATAATGTGGATATTGGAACGAGCCTCAAAAATAAAGATGTCCGCTTTTGGGTTTCTGCGGTTTACCTGATGTCCAAAATGACAACCGGCTTCTAAAAGTTCTTCAAGTGTAATCTCGTGCATAGTTAATCCTTTTTACCTCCGCTCCTTTGGGAATTTGCCCAGGATTAGAACACTAGAGCGTGTGTGCTTGCCCCGTATAAGCGCCCTCCGATTAAATCGGAGTAAGCTCTATGCAGGGTAAAGATATAGAAATTATAGCAGAAAGGCGGGCTTGACGCAATGGTTTTTCTTGCTCTACAATAATATTACTCATGAGAAAAAAAACTGCCCGAAAAAAATTTTCCATATTAAAATTCGTTAGAGGATCTATCACAATTTCAATAATACTTCTTGTAGTAATTGTAGGAAGTGTCATGTTGGTCGGCGGGTTAGCCTCAAAAGAGCCAGCAGTTAAGAGTCCCGTTACTGAAGCGATTCCGGATCCATCCTCTTTAACACCTCAAGAAAAAAAATCCCTACAGCTTGAAACATTAAAGTTTAAAGAATGCTCGGAAACTGTGACTTTGGATCTTCTGCTTGACCATACTGGTTCCATGCAGAACTCTACTCCAACAGGCGAGAGCAAAATCAATAGACTAAAACAGGCAGTACTTGCATTGGCTGATAAACTGACTGACACGTCAGTTATTGGCATACAATCTTTTAACAGCAGGGAAATAAAAGAGGAAGTTCCCGTTTCCTATTATAGTGAAGTTAGAGACTTAATTCCCCAGAAAATTAATGTCCTTGTGGCTCAGGGAAACACTCCTACCCACGATGCGCTAGTCTTTTCCTACGATGTGTTGAGAGGAGCTTTGCCGCGATTTCCTGAAAGAAAGTTTAATTTCATATTTGTATCGGACGGACACCCTGTTCCTGGTGACGGTCATGGAGGAACTCAAGATCCAAGAGACTACAATCCAAATCCAGTAGATCAGATAAAGAATCTTGGTGTTGAAATCTATGCGCTCGCGATATACGACGGGTCCGGACAAGCAGATAACCCGAATCTTGCCAGCCTGATGAGAAGTATCGCTTCAAGACCAGAGAATTATCTTGAAGCAAGAAGTGCGGATGATGCCATAACCATTCTTTCCTCTATAACTCAGAAAATCTGCCAGTAGTTTTCATTCAAATGATCTTATTGACGCACACAACCTTTTAGGTTATATTGGTTCCATTGAATAATGCAAAATCTTAAAAAAACAGATCCTAAAATCTTCGAATTGATTAAGGACGAGATGAGGCGACAAACAGAAGTCCTTGAAATGATTCCCTCTGAAAACTACGCCTCAAGTGCCGTCTTAGAAGCTCTTGGAAGCGTACTGAATAACAAATACTCCGAAGGTTATGCGAAAAGGCGCTATTATCAGGGAAATAGCATAATAGATAATATTGAGATATTAGCCCAAGAAAGAGCAAAAAAATTATTCGAAGTTTCGCATGTAAATATGCAAAGCTATTCAGGGTCTCCTGCAAACACCGCTGTGTATTTTGCCTTGCTTGAACCACTCAAGGATAAAATTATGGGCCTCAATCTTTCATTTGGAGGCCATTTGACCCACGGATCACCCGTTTCAATATCGGGGAAGTATTATAAAGCTGTCCCCTATGAGCTTGATAAAAACGGTTTACTTGATTATTTGAAAATCGAAAAAATCGCAAAGCGCGAAAAACCCAGAATAATTGTATGCGGCGCAACGGCCTACCCCCGGATAATAGATTTCGAGCGGTTCGGAAAAATTGCAGACGAGGTTGGCGCGTATCTTTTGGCCGACATTTCACATATCGCGGGTCTTGTTGTGGGAGGCATTCACCCATCTCCCTCAAAACATGCCCATATTATTATGACAACAACTCACAAAACTTTGAGGGGACCTCGGGGAGCATTATTAATGGTGACTGATAAGGGTCTTGCGAAGGATCCTGAACTCTCCGATAAAATCGATAAAGCGGTTTTCCCAGGACTACAAGGAGGACCCCATGACAATCAAACCGCGGCAATTGCGGTTGCCTTAAAAGAAGCGAGCGAGCCGGAATTCAAAAAATATGCAAAACAAATTGTGCTCAATTCAAAGTTCTTAGCGGATGAATTGATCAAAAATGGGTTTCAACTCATCTCCGGCGGAACGGATAATCATTTAATATTAATAGACCTTCGGAATAAGGGCGTGAACGGTGCGGTTGCCGCTTTTGCTCTTGAAGTAGCAGGAATTATTGTTAATAAAAATGCAGTGCCCCGCGACACAATGCCCCCTTTCTACCCTTCGGGGATTCGCTTAGGAACCCCGGCAATCACAACCCGCGGCGTGCGAGAAAAAGACATGGGAAAAATAGGAGATTGGATCAATAGAGTGATCGAGGAAGTTAGGAATTATAAACTCCCCGAACAAAGGGAAGAACGTTCAAAATACTTCTCAAATCTAAAAAAAGAACTCGCCAAAGATAAAAAGTTATTAAAGATTAGTTTTGAAGTCACGTCTTTTACTTCCCTGTTTCCACTACCCTAAGAAAGGATTTGGGATGACGGGTCTTTTGTAAATCTCCAGCTCGTAGTGTTGCTTCAAGCCCCGGAAGGAGTACTTGTTCGCTATTTGAACTGGAGCGGTTCCTGTCTCCTTCCACCAAAGATGATGTTTTATTACTCTCTTTATCTCTTTCCCATATAGCTTCGTAAGTGCTCCAATCCTTTCCGACATTTCTTGGGGATATTTTTTGAAACCCGGGTTCATTCTCTCTATGACTCTCATGAAGTAGCAGTGGTTTTGAGAAGCCATATCTTATAGCTTGATAAATTAGCTCTCTGCTTTTAGCGACAATTAATAGTGGTGTCCTTGCGTTATTATATGTATGAGGATAACTAAGGAACATTTTGATAAGATCTTCGCTCAATTCAAATTCCTTCCAGCTTCCATCCTCAAGACTTACCTCGGCACATATGTATCCGGCCGCTTTCGCAAAAGGAATTAATGTAAGAGACTCGGCCAAAGGTTCGAAAGGGGCAATATACATCCCCATAGATCCCGTTGAAATAGCCTCTCCACTATGTGCTCCAGCTTTCCCATGAAAAATATTATTTTGATTTCTATCACGATCTAATAAGTCGAAATTGGTTCTAAATGGGGCCGTGTATTTGTATTTTCCATCATAGCTACTTAGACTAAAGCGGCGGTCATGTATACTTACTATTTTTCTGGGTTTAGGCAATATCCTCAATCGCCGTTCAACGTTTCGTATATTTGGATTATACTCGTAGTTTTTCCCACGTTTATTTATGAATATATGACCTGTCATTAGGTTTGACACAAGTCCTGCTAAGGAAACCCCCCTTTTATCAAAAAAGCTTATTGCAATATAAGGAGGAGTATTATGCCCATCCTCATATTCTCCGGAGTTGTCTATTGGATCAAGGAAAGCAACAACATCAGGCCGTCTATCTCCTACTCCAAAACTATTGTGCTCCGAAAAAACAAATAGAGATAGCCCAAATCTGTCGGCGACTCGTTCAACTATTTCCTCTGCCCTAGCTTCTGCCTTAGTATCAATCTCTAATTCCTCGTCTTCCCCTTCTCTCCCCTCTACCTCTCCGTGCGATTCTCTCCCATATCCTAAGTCCGTCAATTTCCTAAATGCAGGGGTAGCTCCGAATGCCAGCTCTAGAACCAATTCTTCTACTTTATCCCGAATTGTCAAACGATCTGCCTCAACAGATCTGGACCAGACCTCAGGTCGCTTATATGGCTTAGTATTCCTGATTATCGCATCTGCATCTGGTTTTTGCCATGCTGAAGGTATTATCTCAGCACCTTTTAAGTGGTTGCGTCCATTACTTTGTAATGCTTCGGTAATCATATTTTACCTACAAAAAAGCTCTCCCTCTACTAAGGGAGTGAGGCATATTCTATCACATGGACATTATTCTGTCCATATAAAAACTTAGTCACATTAATTTGGACTAGATAATGGTTTATGGCTAATTTTATCAAATTATCTATACTGGCGGTCTGTAAGTAAAATAACCTTAAATGTGTAAGAAATCTTACGCAGGTTCTGTATGGTTTCTTCTTGCTTTTTTTCAGATTTGATGATAAATTAAGCCAGCAATATGAAAGTAGCGGATGTTATGTCAAGACAGGTTGAATATGTAAGGCCAACAGATAAGGTTGAGCGGGCGGTGTTGCTTATTTTTGGAAGAGACATAAATGGCGTACCAGTGTGCGAAGGCAAAAAACTTGTAGGACTTATAACAGAACAAGATATTCTAAACAAATTCTTTCCGACTATCCACGAACTAATACAGGACACTGTGCACGAGGCAAACTTTGAGACCATGGAAGAAAAAGCGGCAACAATAATGTCCCTCCCCGTATCCCAAATGATGAGCAAAAAACCGACAGCCGTAAAGCCTGACACCCCCCTTCTTCGCGCCCAGTCTCTTATGAATGTAAAAAACATAGGAAGGTTGCCTGTTGTTGACGAACAAGGAAGAATTATCGGCATCATCTCAAAGGGAGACGTGTTCAGAAGTCTTATTGGAGAAAAATTATTATTCACCGAAAATGAAGATTACAATGATTTTCTCTCCAGAACTTATTACACAACCGTTGACTGGGAAAACAGGCTTAAGTATGAAATGCCCGACCTATTAAAATTATTCAAAAAGCATAACGTAAAAACAGTCTTGGATGCAGGATGCGGAACAGGAGAACACGCAATAGAATTGGCAAAGCACGGGTTCACAGTTGTTGGGGTAGACAGAAGTGCGGCAATGATATCGGAGGCAAATCGCCACAAAGTTGGTCTTTCAAACAAGGCATATGGAAGAATACATTTTTGGCACAAAGATACAGAAGATCTTCTTTATGATCTCGATGTTTCTTATGATGCCATAATTTTTATGGGGAACACTCTCTCCCACAATCCAGACAATTACAGACACCTTATAAAAAGCGCTGCAAATTCCTTGTCTGACAACGGTGTTATGGTCTTCCAGATTACGAATTTTGAGAAGGTCTTAAAAAGAGACAGGAGAGTTTTGAGCTTCAATTTTGTCCAAGGTCCAGATAGCAAGATAAAAGAGTTTTGCTTTATCGAGTATTATGATTACCCGATTAATAAAACCATTCTTAAATCCTTTGTAGTTCTGTCATCGGACGGGAAACGTTGGAAATCCTTTGGGGTTAGAAACAGTCTTATGGCGTATACAGATGAAAAAAGAATAGTCGATGTTTTAAAAAACGAGGGTTTCGCAAAAGTAGAAATTTTTGGAGGTTTTTTTGACGGGCGCCACTGGGATTATCTTTTTAGAAAACCCTTTAAGTCTTTGGGATCTGACTGGCTAAATGTTATTGCCTCAAACAAAAAGTAATACTACGATTTTTCAAGATCGAGGTATTCGAATTTGATACCGTTTTCTTCTTTTTTTTTAGATCCAACAATTTTTTTAAAATCTGAATAATCAGGAAAAAATGCATCAGCAGCGGGCTCCTTCGCGTCTATTTTTGTCAAGTACAATTTATCAGCATACGGCATCCCAAGGGCATAGATTTGTGCGCCTCCAATTATAAAAACTTCTTCATTCCCCTCGACTTGTTTACCCTGAGCTTGCTTGTGGTGAGCCTGTCGAACCCATCGAAGGGCTTGTTCGACAGAATTTACAACCACTGCCCCCTCTACTTTATAATTCGAATCTCGACTTACTATTATATTGGTTCTATCCGGCAATAACCTGCCAATTGATTCATATGTTTTTCTTCCCATGATAACAGGGTGCCCCCGCGTTATATCTCGAAATCTTGCAATATCCGAAGGGATCTTCCAAATTAATTTATTGTTTTTACCAAGTTCGCGATTTTTCCCAATTGCCGCAATCATTGAAATTCTCATGCTAAAATCCTCCGACTACTGTTACGGGAGCCTTTATTGGATCATGGGGATTGTAACCGACTAGTTTGAAATCTTCGATTTTGAAATCATCAATATCTTTAATTTTGAGATTAATTTTCATCCTTGGAAAAGGTCTTGGCTTCCTTTTTAATTGTTCACGAACTTGTTTGAAGTGGTTGCTGTAAAGATGAACATCGCCAAAAGTCAAAATAAACTCACCCACTTTTAATCCCGTTACTTGAGCAAGCATCATGGTCAGAAGTGAATAGCTTGCGATATTAAAAGGGACACCTAGGAAAAAATCAGCGCTTCTCATGTATAAATGGAGGGATAGTTTTTTATTACGAACATCCAACTGAAACAGTGTGTGGCAAGGAGGTAAGGCCATTGATTTGCCGGGTGAGGCCATTTCATATATAAACTCCGGATTCCATGCGGAAACAATAATGTGTTTTCGAGTTGGTGTTTTTTTAAGTTTGTCAATTGCCCATAAGAGCTGATCTATTGTTCTTCCGTCCGAAGTTTTCCATCTCCTCCACTGCACTCCATAAACATTCCCAAGATCTCCCCATTTTTTAACAAAAGGATTACTTGCTGGTAGAGTTTTTATTTTTTCTATGAATTCTTCCTGCGAAAGTAGTTTTGAGTTTTTAGTTTTAAGTTTTTGATTTTTATACGGTTTATATGCCCACTCATCCCAAATATGAACATTGCGGTCAACTAAATATTTAATGTTAGAATCACCTTTTATAAACCACAGAAGTTCCTCAATAATTCCTCGCGTAAACAATTTCTTAGTTGTCAGAAGTGGAAAGTCGGTTGACAAATCGAATCGCATCTGACGCCCGAACACACTTATAATAGTTACTCCCGGATTATTAAAAACAGGCTTCTTAACACCATTTTTCATAATGTCACGAAGCAAATCTAGGTATTGGTATTCTTGATGTTTTTTCATAGAAATTGGTTATTAGTAATTGGATAATGGTTATGGAAATTAGATATTATAAATTGGCAATATATTAATTATTAACTATTTTCTATTCTCTATTTTCCATTACTAATTTCCATTTTCCAATAACTATTTTCTAGTTTATATTTGTTTTTCACGATTGGTTGTTGTTACGCGGCCGCCTTGCCATTGACCGCGGTAGGACGAGCCGCCGCCTTTTACCTCCTCAAACTGCGCATGAACAATACGGGCGCCCATTTCAATCTCAACGGTTATTGGTCCCTCATTTTTAATCGCGAATGTCAATTTTCCGCGATATCCCGGAGCGACATTTCCGGTTCTAAGAAATAGACCGGAACGAAAAGTTGTGGTTCGAGGTTTAAAATTTATTGTCAAATTTTTTGGAGTATTAACCGATTCAATTGTAGTTGCAAGATAAAAATCTCCGGGTTTTATTTTTATTGTTCTCTTCTGGCCTTCTTTGTATTTTTGAACAAGTTTTATGCTCGGGGTCTTTCGGTGTGTTTCACCAAGAAAAGCCGAACCGCTTATTTTATAAACCTCCCCCAACCTCAAATCAAAACCCGCTCCTTCAGGATTCGTTAGCTCGCGCTCTGACAATCCCTCGACCAACTTTTTTTTACGAACCAGCTCTAGCAATTTTCGCGGTCCAAGAATCATATCTTCCTTCTCATTTGCTCCAATAATTCCTTTGAAACAGCGTCAATAGGTTTGTTGGCATTGATGACTATAAATTCTTCGGGAAACATGTTGATCAGCTTTTCATAAGAATCTTTTATTTTGATAATTTTGTCGCGATCATCATAAATTTCCCTGTGTTCGTGGCTCTTCTTGATTCTTCTAACTGCTTCATCTACCTCGACATCTAGAAAAAATGTAAAATCAGGACTTATAAACTGGTTGTAAAAAGAAAGAACAGAATATACTGTCAGATAATAATCCATAACTCCTGAGAGATCAGCAATTCCATAAGCGACAGCCGACCAGAAATATCTGTCTGAAATGACAGTGTGTCCTTTTTTAAGATATGAAATAATCTTTTCCTGATGCACTGCGCGATCCGCACAAAAAAGATATTGAAGGGCAACCGGCGGAACCTTAATATTTTCGACCAAAACCTGTCTTATTAACCTTCCTATTTCTCCGTCTGTCGGTTCTTTTGTATAAACTGTTTTATGCCCTTCTCTTTTCAATTTATCAACAAGCTCAAATGAATGGGTTGTCTTGCCGGCCGCATCAATTCCCTCAAGCACAATGAATTTCCCAGGATAATCATGCTTTTTTAATTCTAACTCGAAAGAAACTTTATGCTTCATTTTTTATCTTCGTGAAATTTTGATTCCGTAGGCTCTTTTTGAATTTTATATTTTGAATTTTTCTTTTTTACATAAGGCGTTTCTACCTCGCTCTTAAGCTCCTCAAAGCTCATGGCGCATATTCTCATTCCAGGAGTAAGTTTTACAGCCATTTTCCCAAGATTCCCAAGTTCAAGTACGCAGTGTCCATCCCATCCCGCATCAAAAATTGAGGCAGTTGAATGTACCACTATTCCAATCCTCCCAAGCGACGACCTTCCTTCGAGTCTTCCCATCATGTTATTTGGGAGCCTGACTCTCTCAAGTGTCATAGCCAGAACAAAATCGCCCGGCTGCATAATAAAATCTTCTCCGTTTTTAATAACAACTTTTTTTGTAATTTCATTACTATAATCGCGTCTCGCAGGATCTATATAAGGGTATCTACTATGATCGAAAACTCGGAAAATGTTACCAAGTCGCAGATCTAGCGAACAGGTACCAAGTTGTGTTTTTAAATCGGGGGCGGGAGCAACTACAATTCTTTTTTCTTTTAATGCTGCTTTGATATCCCGGTCAGACAAAACCATAATTGTCAACCATTATATATTGTTGATCCTGTTAAATGCAAAGCCTATTTAACAGGATTGACAGATTCTTGTAAATTACTTATCCTAGATTGAGTATCTATGGAAAAATTGATAGCCGGTTTTGAATTTATTTTTTCCTCATATAAAAGGGCAGCTGCAATTTTTTTTATAGCGGCACTAACTCTTGCCATACCTGTTACGCTCTCCTTGCTTGGCGAGCAACGAGATATACGCCAACGCGCAGCGCAAGTATGCGCAAATGTAGCTGCTGACATAATACTTGTCATTGACAAGTCGGGAAGCATGAGGCAAAATGACGCGATAAAGAAAGCTTCCGAGGCTGCAAAAAATTTTGTAAACCTTATATCCGGCGATACAAACAACAGGATAGGTCTGGTTTCATTTTCAACGCCATCCAAGACACAACTTAACAGCCCGCTTACGAACAATTTCCAAGATGTAAATTCAAAAATAGACAACCTCCCCGCAGACGGCGAAACCTGCACTCAATGCGGAATAAAAAAGGCGAATGAAGAGATTTCGGCAAATAAAAGTGTGAATGTTAAAAACGTTGTTATAATTCTCACTGATGGCCGGGCAAATAGAACAATTGACAGTGATGTGCGGGAAGATTTTATTTTGGCATCAAAAGCGGCACTTGATGAGATAAAGAATGGATTTTCTCAAAATAATACTGTCTTCTTTACTATCGGCTTGGGTAAAGATATTCAGACGGACTTCCTTGAGGAAATTGCTAACTTAACGGGAGGAAAGTATTTTGCCGCCCCTTCCGCTGATGATCTAAAGTCAATTTACAATCAGATCTCTCAAATTGTAGGCAAAGGATCTATAACGGGATTCGTGTATAATGATACGAATGGAAACGGAACTTACGACCAAGATGAGCAAACTCAATCAGGTTGGGACACAGAACTTAAGACAGAGAGCAATCAGGTTTTAATCTTCACAACAGACAGCTCCGGGGGCTTTAGTTTTACGGGGGTTTGTGACGGAAACTATACCCTCAGCCTAAAACAGAGAGCGGGATGGACAATCACTGGGCCTCAAGGCGGCAAATATGACATAACAATAATCAATGGAGATTCCCAAACCGAAAAAAATTTTGGAGTAAAAGAAATTATAACCGTCACTCCTACGGCCACGCCCTCCGCCACCACCCTTCTTAATCTTTCCTTATCACTTACGGGAATTGGAGCAACAACATCGGCAGGCATAAATAACAATCCTGCCCGAGCGCAAAGAGACATTCAGGCAAGTTTAACCGACTCGCAAAATGCAAACGTTGCCTCTTTTGACGCAGATGTAAACTTTGCCGCATTGGAAGGCATATATAAAGGGACGCTTAACCTAGGGGTAAATTTTGCCTCCGGACCATATCTTGTTAAAACAAGGATGAATAATACTCTCTTTAAACTTGTACCCGGAATACAAAATATTACGTCGGGCACAACACATCAAGCACCGGTTGCCGCACTCGTTTCAGGAGACGTGAATCAGGACAATGAAATAAATCTTACCGATTATACTCTTATGATAAGCTGTCTTCAGAACCCATCTTGCAACACCGAGTTTAACCCGGGCGATTTCACATCTTCTATAGCAGATTTTAGCATGGATCGAAAGCTTTTTGACTTTAACGATGACGATAAAATTGACGAAATTGACCTTAACATCCTATATTTTGGTTTTGCGCATAGGTTTGGAGACTAAGGTGGGTTGACATTTAACATTTAACATTTGATAATAAATATGTGCCTAAGAAAACTACCATACTGATCCTGATATTGTCCGTAGTCACGGGCATACTCTTGTTTCTTGCAGTAAGATCAGAAACTGGAAAACAACCTACCACAGCCACTGTTCCCACAAAAAAGCCGCTTGAGAAAACCGCAAAGGTTTTTTTTAGCCCTGCCAATATTGACTTATCAACCGGATCCGCTACAAGTTCTCCCACTGTTGATATTTTTGTTGATACGGGAAACTCGGAAATCGCCGGTGTGCAAGCGGAAATCCAATATGACCCGAATGCGCTCGTCAATGTGAAACTGTTCCCTTCAGTAGACGCCTCAAGCTTCTTTGGAACGGATTCCATAATATTATTTAATGATGTAATCCAAGAATCCGGAAGAATTTCTTACGCTATAGCTATCTCTTCTAATCAGAGACCTAAGAAGGGCGTGGGAAAAATTGCAACATTCTCTTTCCAAAAGGCATTTAATTCTCGAGGCGCTACAACTGTAGCCTTCCTTGAAAAAACGCTCGTTACGGTGCTTGGAGAAAATGAATCCGCACTCAAAGAGACAATGCCTTTAAATATTGTTCTATCAACGCAAACAACATCTCCATTTGTCCCTGTGACTATATTCCCGACTGCAACTCCCGCGGGACAATAAAATGAGTGTGGGTGATGATGGGATCGAACCATCGACCTCGTTCTTATCAGGAACGCGCTCTACCACTGAGCCAATCACCCCAATTTTTTCTTTAAAAACTCTCTTCCTTTTCCTGTCTTCAGAAATCTTTCTCTTCGAACCGCATCCGATCTAGTATTATATTCCTCCTTGTAGACTAATTTAAATGGTCGCGTTGATTTTGTATATTTACTTTTACCCGTATTATGTTGCTCAAGTCTTAAGTCCGGATCAACGGCTGATCCAGTATAGAGTCGGCCATTTACTTCGCTTCTCAAAACATATACAAAATATTTAATCACGCGCCTGTCGCCTTAGGCGACCGTTCTAACCGATGAACTAGTTGCCCGAACTACATATTTTAACAAATTTTGAGATCCGGAAGGGAATCGAACCCTCGCATAGAGGTTTTGCAGACCCCCGCGTTACCACTTCGCCACCGGATCAAAAGACTTAACAGTTTAACATAAATTAGCTTCGAAATCTATTAAGTCTTGGCAAGATTTGACAAATTGCTCTATTCGCGCGATACTAAATTTAATGAATGATGGGATGAAGGTTCTCGGGGGATTGGTTTTTCTTTTTGTGGCAATCTCTCTTCCAGTAACGATATTCCTTGTTAACCAGCGCCAAACCTTGACACCTCAAGCAACTGAAGTCCCGTCTGCGCAAGTTACTACATCTCCCGGATGTCCTGCCGTAAACCCAGACGGATCTACAAATACTTGCCGGTCTCAAACTTTTTGTAACCCCGGAGAAATTGTTAAGTACGAAGGTAATGAAATGTGTACCACCTCTTTAGGCCGCGAATCTTTCTGCTGCACTTTACCGAAGCAGTAAATAGGGAATAGAAAATAGATAATAGATGCTCAAGATTGTATTGGAGGCTGGAAAATTCCAAATACTCTTTTTTTCTCACCATCTACTTCTTGCTCTAAAACTCCCATCGGATAATATCCTAGTTTATAAATATCAATCAATGATTCCATGGGATTATTAGAAAATCCAAACTTTTTCATCTCATCCATGTATACATAATATTTTGCGCCAGTTGACGCATGACTTGCAGCTGTCCAACCAGCAAAGTATAATCCCGTACTTCTCTTTTCGTCTTCTTTAAAATCTTCTATTCCACCTCCAAACATCAACCTTCCTTCTAATTTACCCATGAACTTATCTTCGCTGTCTTTGCTGATTGCTTCAAAAACAGGATTCGAAGCAGTTACCCAAATCGATGACCATATTGGACTTCCCATACCCTCCAATTCTCTACTCTTAACATTTCCAAAAGCGGCAAAAAATTGGGTTCCAGGACCATCCTCTATCTCCTCCTGTTCCATTTCTGTTGTAACTTCTACGCTCCAATCATTTTTGATAAGCGTTATTGGTAAACTTTCCGAATTTAAGGCGGACAAATGCTCGCTGATATGTGCTTGTAAAATTGCTACATCTACTTCTTCTTTTGGAGAGAACCACGGAATAGTATTACACCTCGTAAGATAGCTCGCTAATAATTCAGCATTTGGAACGTCTATGCCATTAGGACCCCAAACTTCCAAAAAAAAATTATTTTGATCTTCACTCGGATATTGCCTAATATGACTAACTATTGTACTATAAAATGCGTAAGAATTTGGATTTTTTGAATCATATTTTGTGGACATAAGGGAAAGAGCTGTATCTTGGGGAAATAGTCTTCGTGCTACATCCAGCGCCTCCTGAGCAAGCAAATCAGAAGCCAAAGCACTTTCTCTATGTTCTCTTAGAAGTATTCGTTCGTCTTCTTTCATGAGAATAATTATAAAATAGCAAAAAGAAAAAACAAGTATGTAATTAACATTACAAAAAATCCCCTGCGGCAAACACTGAGGGGAAACATAAAGACATTCCACTTTTATTCGTAGATTGTATAATAAAATTATGTATTACGTTTACGCTTTAAAAAGCTCAAAAAACGGAGATTTATATATTGGATTTGCTCGCGATTTAAAAAAACGAGTCGAACAACATAATAAAGGATTAAGTAATTACACCAAGCGATATGCACCTTGGCTGTTAATTTACTATGAAGCCTACAGAAATAAATTCGATGCCACGAAAAGAGAGAAACGGTTAAAATTAAACCACAGAGCGAAAGAAGACTTGAAATTACAAATTACAAAAAGCTGGGGAAAGCAATAATCCCGCGGAGCGGGATCTGGCTTCGCCAGAAGGTTGCTCAGATAGTGGTAGGAATAGGTTTTCCCGATTAAATCGGGATACTCCATTCCTTTTGTACTAAAAGGTCCCAGGAGCCAGGAAAAACTAGTAAATAAGTAACTAAGATGTAAGATGTAAGATAGATTACTTACATCTTAAAAACTTAAAACTTAAATCTAATTTAGAAAGGAGGTGATCCATCCCCAGCTTCGGCTAGGGATACCTTGTTACGACTTAAGCCTTATCACCGATCTTAGCATCCCCCGATACAATCGAGGTTCTGCTACTACCGGCTTTACTGCCTTGACGGGCGGTGTGTACAAGACCCGAGAACGTATTCACCGCGGCCTGCTGATCCGCGATTACTACCAATTCCGACTTCATGGGGTCGGGTTTCAGACCCCAATCTGAACTGAGGCGAAATTTCAGGGATTAGCGTGACGTTGCCGTCTTGCAACCCATTGTTTTTCGCCATTGTAGGGTGTGTGTGGCCCAGGGTATAAGGGCCATGCTGACTTGACGTCCGCCCCTCCTTCCTCCCGAGCTAAGCTCGGGCAGTCTCCTATGATTATTTAACATAGGATAGGGGTTGCACTCGTTTCCCAACTTAATGGAACAGCTCACGCCACGAGCTGACGACAGCCATGCAGCACCTGTGCTACCATCTTATTTTCATAAGATCTCCTGATGTTTCCATCGGGATAAAACGGTAGCATGTCAAACCCTGGTGAGGTTTTTTGCTTCGTCTCAAATTGAACCACACGCTCCACTGGTTGTGCGGGTCCCCGTCAATTCCTTTGAGTTTTAGCCTTGCGGCCGTACTCCCCAGGCGGTCCGCTTAATGCGTTAGCTGCGACTCGGATCTTACGACCCGAATCTAGCGGACATAGTTTACAGCTAGGACTACACAGGTCTCTAATCTGTTTCGCTACCCTAGCTTTCGTGCCTCAGCGTCAGGAGAATCCCAGGCATCTGCCTTCGCCTTCGGTGTTCCAGTTGATATCAACGCATTTCACCGCTACACCAACTGTTCCGATGCCCCGAACAATCCTCAACCCCGCCAGTTTTTCTACCGGTTCTACGGTTAAGCCGTAGCATTTGAATAGAAACTTGGCGGGGCGCCTACGCACCCTTTACGCCCAATAAATCCGGATAACGCTTGCCTCCTACGCATTACCGAGACTTCTGGCACGTAGTTAGTAGAGGCTTATTCTCCAAGCCGTGAAGAGCTTGGCAAAAGGAGTTTACAACCCGAGGGCCTTCATCCTCCACGCGGTGTCGCTGGGTCAGACTTTCGTCCATTGCCCAATATTCCTAGTTGCTGCCACCCGTAGGTGTACTGCCCGTGTCTCAGTGCAGTTGTGGCTGACCGACCTCTCAGTCCAGCTACCCGTCATCGCCTTGGTAAGCCATTACCTTACCAACTAGCTGATAGGATACAAGCTCCTCCTCAACCGCGAAGTTAATCGCTTTAAACCGGAGTCTTCATGGAACATTAGCCCGTCTTTCGACAGGTTATTTTCCGGTCGAGGGTAGATTCTTGTACATTACTCACCCGTCCGCCTCTGTCTGTAAGACAGAACCTTCAACGAATGCAACAAATTGACAAATTAACAATATTGACTTTTAACTTTGTAGTTAATTGGTAAATTTGTTAATTGGTTAACTGTTGAATTGTTAACTGTTCGGTCTTACAGACCGATCGACTTGCATACCTAAAGCACACCGCCAGCGTTCATCCTGAACCAGGATCAAATTCTCAAAAAAATTTTGACGGAGTCAAAATTTTTGCAGTCAGGTACCGAATGGTACCTGGCAAAAAAATGTACTCTGTCAAAGAAAATTCTCGAACAAAAATGTTCGAAAAAGATCCTACCACTATCTGAACAACTTTATGGTTTGTCCAACAAAAACAAAACTCCAAAGAAATCCAATCTTTGCGATTGTCTTGTTTTCTGAACAATAATTTTTAAAGAGCGAACTTTAAATGAGTGATTTCGGGAGATTGCTACGGGGCAAAAAATTTGTCCCTAAAATTTGAAGGAAATTGTAATTATGAACGTGTCATTAGCTGTCATCCTCAAATGTACCGCGATCTTCCAAATCAGTCTCTATATAATAGTACACCACGAGGCTGTTGTCAACCCTTCAAATTCTTCAGGGTAAGTGCCGATTTTACCGAGGGAGATGAGGAAACGCATCTTGCCATTCAACAGGAATTACAGGAGGCGGAGCATAACGTTTGGTCTCAGCATCTCTTCTTATTGCTCCTCGAAATTCTTCAATGGCTTTCTTTAATAAAACCGGATCGGCTCTTTCTACAATTAGCTTGGTAGGTTTTGGTTGTTTCTCCATCATGAATCGATTATATCACATTATCTCAACCCTCCCGTGACTTTTGACTTCGAAGCAATCGATCTTAATTGTCTTCTTCGTCTTTTCCAAAAAGATACATTTCAAGTTGTTCATGTGTCATAATTTGAATAGCGCTTGCGAGTAAATCGGGGTGCGGCTTTAACATATTAATAACTTCTCTGATTCTTCTTCTATCCTCAATAGAGTCATGAAACAACAATGCGCTTTTAACTAAATTTAAAACGGATGAATCGTTGATTGGAGCATTTTCAATAGTTCTTATTTGATCACCGATCGCATTGATAATAGCAGTTTCAGTAATTCTAAATCTTTTTGCTGTTCTATATCCTAGAAGAAGGATTGAAACATCTCTATACGTCACCTCGCCCTTACCGGACACCAAAGGTAACAGCGCATCGTTTACAAACCCTTTAGCCATTTCTCTTGTCTGTTCTCGTTGATGACGTTCTCTTTCGGCTTCTAACATGGAGCTATTGTAGCTCTTTTAGAAATTGAAATCAATTCTATCTTAATCCGCCGGTGACTTTGACTTGATTTAGGAGGGATGTGTCTTCAAGAAGCTTTGCGGTGCCGCGGACAACCGTAGTTAAAGGATCCTCGACAAGAATAACTGGAATTTTTGTCCGTTCAATTATTAGTTCGTCCACCCCCGGCAGAAGCGAACCTCCACCCGTCAACATTATCCCATGCTCCAGAATATCTGCCGTTAATTCTGGCGGTGTCTCTTCAATAACCTCCATAATCGCATCAACAATCTCTGAAACCACCGGCCCAATTGCTTCCCGAATTTCGGTCTCGTTAATACGAAGGGATTTAGGCAATCCGGTTTCAATATCGCGGCCCCGAATAATCGCAATCTTCTCCCGCCCTTCTTTTTCTATTTCTACCTTTTCTAATCCTTCTTTAGCAAGCTCTTTCTCGACTTTTTCAGCCACAGGCTGACTCCGCTTGGCGGGGGATTTTCCTTTATAAGCACTCCCTATTTTTATTTTTACCTCCTCAGCCGTTTTTTCACCAATTAATAATCCGTGACGAAGCCTTATATAATGAATGATTGCCTGATCCATTTCATTTCCTGCAATTTTTAAAGACCGGTTCACTACGATTCCGCCAAGCGAGATTACCGCAATCTCTGTTGTTCCCCCTCCAATATCAACTATCAGAACTCCTGTCGGCTCAAAGACTGAAACTCCTGCTCCAACTGCCGCGGCCATTGGCTCCTCAATCAAGTAACACTCGCGCGCTCCGGCTTGCAGGGCCGACTCCCAAACCGCGCGCCGTTCTACTTCTGTGACACCGGAAGGAATTCCCACCGCCACCCGAGGTCTTGCAAATTGATAGAATGGTGTTCCTACCTCATGGACTTTGCGAATGTAATACTGAAACATATAAGTTGCCGCATCAAAATCCGAGATAACTCCATGTTCAAGTGGCTTAATCGCGTCGATTGTTCCCGGTGTTTTACCAAGCATTTTCTTTGCTTCACTACCCACGGCAATAACTTTTTTTGTTTTATTGTGCCGCGCAACAATTGAAGGCTCTCTTATTGCAATCCCCTTTCCTCTTACATGCACTAATATATTTGCAGTCCCCAAGTCGATCCCCAAATCATGAGAAAAGAGACGAAATAAACTATCGAACATAATTTAAAACTATAGCCGAAACTTCAAAATAAATCAATGGAAAAATCAGGAAGTTTGTGTAGGTTCAAGGCGGGCGATTCTTTTTTCATGATTGTCGACTTTTTCGTCTAGTCTTTCAAAATGCAAAGTGCTGGCAGCATTTTCCTCCCTCAGATCCTGAAGCTCTTTCGAAATCCCATCCAGTTTTGTTAATACCTCATCTTTATACAGCTTCATTTTGCCATTAACCTGGTCTACTATCCCTTCGCGCAAATCCAACACTTCTTCTTTCAAGTCTTTCTTTAACTCCTGAATATCGGCTTTTGTGCTTTTCTCCAGTCTTTGGATATCTACTTTTAATGTCTGAACATCGGTTTTTGTTGCGACTTGATTATTTTTCTTTATTGATTTAACCATATACTAAGTATAACATTATTTATCGATTGGTTTTTCGTGTTTGCATTTTATTAACTCGTACTTAAGCATCTTTTCGGACAACCTCAATGTTGACTGTGACATTTCGTCAGGATATTCATGCCACAATCTGTTCTCGTTTTCCCAGCGTTCGAAAATTAATTCGTAGTATTTCATCTTTTTCTCAAATTTTCTATCCTGCGCTTGTCTATTTTTCATAGGGGAATTAGTATAACATCCCTTTTTGTTTGCCTGTCAATAGTGCAAAGTAGATCATTTTTGCCCTTGTTCGAAATTTTTGATTATGCTAAACTTGAGCGAACCTCGCTTTGGCGGGGTGAGCGAAATCCCGATTCAATCGGGATCAAATTTATTCATGGTTTCGGATTGGATTGATCGAATTAATTCTGCCATTAAATATTCCTTTTACCTTCTCTTCTTTATCACTCCCCTCGCGATGTGGCCCGACACATATGAACTCTTTGAATTTAATAAAATGTGGTTGGTTTTTGGATTTACTATTTTTATCTTCTTTTTATGGTCGGCAAAAAGCATTCTTTTGGGAAAGGTCGAAATTAGGCGAACTCCCCTTGATATTCCAATCGCTCTCTTTTTAGTCTCGCAAATTATTTCTACAATTCTGTCCATAGACTCTCACGTTTCTCTCTGGGGTTATTATTCAAGATTCAATGGCGGCCTCCTCTCGATTATCGCTTACATATTTTTGTACTACGCATTTGCCACCAACCTCACAGGTCGTCAATCGGTAAACGGTAACAATGCCCGTATCGGTAAAGAATTACGTTCAGCATCACCGAACAACGAAACGGGCTTCCTAACCGATCAACGACAACCTATCTCCTATTCACTATTAACTATTTCCTTACTGTCTGGGCTCGTCGTTACGTTGTGGGGCCTCCCCTCTCACTTTGGCTACGATCCAACATGCTTTGTTTTTCGTGGGAGCTTTAATGTTTCCTGTTGGACAGAGGCTTTCCAGCCGACTGTTCGAATTTTCTCAACTCTTGGTCAGCCAAACTGGCTTGGCACCTATCTTGCGGCGCTGATCCCAATCGGATTAGGATTCGGGTTTTACAAACTTCGCGAGGGCCGAAACAACCTATTCCCTATTATCTATTTACTATTGTCTATTCTCTTTTACGTTGGGCTCTTGTGGACAGCTTCCCAATCGAGTTTTGTAGGTCTCGGAATCGGACTTCTATTCTTCTTTGGTATCTTATTATTCAAAAACCTAAATGAACTTAAGCGAAAAATCCTTAGGAACGATTTAGGAAGATATATAATAGTTTCTGTCTTAATTTTTGCAATCGTCACTTTCCTGATTGGAACTCCAATCGAATCTCTCAATAAATACCTAACACTTTCTGGTTTACAAAACTTAACGAACAAATCACCCGCGACAAGCGAAATTCGAAAAGCGACAAGCGAGGGCCTAGAAGGAGCAAATAACATTCAACTTGGCGGCACAGAATCAAGCAAAATTCGCCTTATTGTCTGGAGAGGCGCAATTGAATTGTTCAAGAGAAATCCCTTGTTTGGAACAGGTGTTGAAACTTATGCGTATGCTTATTACAATGTTAAGCCGCTAGCCCATAACCTAACTTCTGAATGGGATTACCTCTATAATAAGGCGCACAACGAATATCTAAATTATCTTGCAACTACCGGCGCCGCGGGACTTGCCTCCTATTTATTAATAATCGTTCTTTTTCTCTATTACGCCCTGAGGCAATCACTAAAATCTAAAAACTCCTATCATCCAATATTAATAGGAATAATAGGAGCATATCTTGCTATAGCCGTCTCTAATTTTTTTGGCTTCTCGGTTGTAATTTTGAATTTGTTTTTGTTTACGTTTCCGATTCTTTATTTTGATCTTTCTCAAGATAAAACTCTGTCGCGTCTTCGAACAATCTCTTTGGCAAAAGAGGAGGTTGGAAAGATAAGCCCAAGTCGAGCTTCATTCATAGTAGTTATCGCTTTAGTTGCGTTATATCTTGAATTTTATCTCTTAAATTTTTTTCTTGCAGACAGGAAATATGCATTAGGTTATAACCTGAACAAAGCAGGCGAGTATGTACAGGCATACACTTATTTAACAGATGCATCAAAAATGCTTCCGGGAGAAGATTTATACAAGGATGAACTTTCAATTAATATGGCAACTCTTTCTCTCCTACTCTCGGATCAAAAACAATCAACACAGGCGGCAGAGTTTAGAGAAGAGGCAGAACGTTTAAGCGATGCAATAACAGGAAGACATCCCAAGAACGTCATATTTCTTAAGACCCGGGCGCGCGTTTTTTACGCGTTAGCACAAGCAGATCCAAAATACCTGGATCTTGCAATCGATACCGTAAATCAGGCTCGAAAACTTGCGCCGACTGATGCAAAGCTTGTTTATAATCTGGCGCTCTTTTATAACCAAAAGCAAGATATAGATTCCGCCGTTCGATATTTTAATGAAGCATTAAAAATTAAACCTAATTATCTTGATGCGTACTATGCTATGGGGCTTTTCTACTCAAGCTTAGCGAAGAGCGATCCTTCACGATCTTTTGAATATAACAAAAAGGCCCGTGAATCACTTGAATATATACTTAAGAATATTGACCCAAACCACGAACCTTCCAAAGAGCTCCTGAAAAACCTATAGGTATTACTTCTTATACGAATACATTCGAATTTAATTAGTACGAATTTATACTAATAATTATTCGCATACATTAACAGTATTTAGATTCGCATGAAATTTGCATGAAAATTATTGAACCGAATTGTATTCTGTTATAATTTACCCATGTTTAAAATTTTGGTTACTCCAAACTCAAAGCTTCTTGAAAAATCATCGCCGGTGACTCTCTTCGATAGAAAACTTGCGAAAGAAATTTCTAAGATGAAAAAAACTCTTTCGGCAACGCGTGATCCAGTTGGCGTTGGCCTTGCCGCACCACAAGTTGGGATCTTCAAACGAATGTTTATTGCAAGACCGCAGGAGAACGGCAAAATACTTACTTTCATAAATCCTGAAATTATCACGTCATCGGGCGAGAAAAAAGTACCGTCATTTACCAATTCCAAGAAAATTGAGGCTAAAAAGCCTGCAAAATCAAAAAAAAGGCTTCTTGAAGGCTGCCTTTCTGTACCAAATATTTGGGGAAATGTTGCAAGAAAAAAGGAGATCAAGTTACGATATCAGGATGTTGCGGGTAAGGAAAACATCCAAAACTTTAGTGGGTTTGATTCAACAATAATCCAGCATGAGCTTGACCACCTCAATGGAATCCTCTTTACAAAACATGTTCTTGAACAAAAAGAGCAACTCTACCGCTCCTACAAAAACGCCGCAGGAGAAGATGAATTTGAAGAGATCGAAGTATAAGATTTAGGCAGCCTCCACAAGGCCGTCATCGCCCACTTCAAGCGCCAGGGCCAGTTCGCTTCTTGCCGCACTCAACCTCTCGCTTATTTCCTCCCACCTGCCCATCGCACTTCTTGTTGTGTCACGGTAAACGGCAATAATTGATGGCACTGACAACATTTGTCGTGCGCGCTCCTCTCCCAGATATGCTTCGAGTATTCTCACCGTGCCCTCGTGCCTTGAACCAAAAAGGCTAACGTGAGCAATAACTGCAGGCCCTTTATAGGGGTTTGCCTTCGGCCTGTTTGATGTAAGGTTTCTTCTGCTAAAATGTGCGACTGAGGACAAGGTCCTGGAAATGTCTCGGTTGTTGTTACCAAGCCTTAAAACATTGTCTATTATTCTTACAGCAAACTCAAGATCAAGACGCTCTCTGGCACGTTCAAGCAAAACCAGGTCCCGAAGATATGGAAATTTCTCACGGACTTGCCCTGCAAACATAAGCTCGTGTATTGCCTTCAGCCATGCTGAGGCCGCTCTAGATCTTGAAACTAAGTCATTAATCCTGCCTTCGCTGTCACGGCCTGAAGCAAGTGTACCTTGAGATGCAATTTGTTTCTTTACCTCTTTTCTTGCATTGTAAAAGCCCGCTTGGGCAAGATCGCTAACGGTTGCTTCGCGCAAGCTATCAAGTCTCTCCTGCGTCATGGTCTCTTCACTTCGAAAATCACGGATAATGCGCTTCATCGCGCCAATTGCCCTTTTTGTTTTTTGCACTTCTTTTCCATCTCTTCTGTCGTACACTTCACCAACATGACCCATAAAACGAAAAGCCGTTTCTATATCCTGACAATGGTTCCATCTCAGCGCTCTAACGGTTTTGGGCTCTCCTTCCCCTATGCGACCAATGATGTCCTTACCTGTCATTGTTTGAAGTCTGCGTTCACTTGGCTGGTGGTACGTCGTTACCCAAACTGTCCCGTATAAAGGACCCACTTTCAGTCTTCCCTCACCCTCGACCAGCTCCGGATGTGGCTTAACAGCCTCGTGCATGGCGGGATTTTCGGCAATTATTAGAACGGGGGCAGTCCGCATCTCTCCCCTTATGTCCTTTGCTTTGGCCACAATTTGGCCTTCCCGTACGGTTGGTCTTTGTCCTTCCACTCGACTTGTCATACAACAATATTCTACCTCAAACGCCGGATCATTTCAAACCCTATAGGATGTATTGCTGAAAAACTCCGCCCGCGTTTAATTTCTCCTGTATAATATCATTATGAAAGAAAAAATTGTTTTTTTTGGGGCAGGACCGTACTTTTCACGGATTGTCGAGGTTTTACGTTACAGATTTGATTTAATAGTTTTTACCACTGAAAAAGACCCAAATTCCCCTTTAATTTTATACTGTAATAAGAGCAACACTCCCTGTTTTTCGATCAACAAATTTGATCGGAGAATTATCACCGACCTAAAGAAAATTGGGGCAAAAATTGGGGTTCTTGCGTTCTTTGGGCTTATTGTTCCGAAAGAAATTTTAAACTTATTTGAATTTGGAATTCTTAATATCCACCCTTCTTTTCTCCCTAAATACCGAGGCCCGACGCCTGTTCAGTCCGCAATTTTGGCTGGCGAATCAAAAACCGGCGTTTCGATCATAAAGTTAGATGAAGAAGTTGACCATGGACCGATGTTGGCAAAGGTCGAAGAAAAAATCGAACCCAATGATACTTCGGAAACTTTGTATCGAAGGCTGTTTGAAAAAGGCGCCGATTTACTTTCGGAAGTTCTGCCGAGGTATATTTCGGGAGAATTAAAACCTATTGAGCAGGATCATTCGAAAGCGACGTTTACCAAAAGGCTAACTCGCGAATCTGGTTTTATCGACATTAGCCAAAAGCCAACAGCCAAAAGCCAACAGCTAGACCGCATGATCCGGGCATATTATCCATGGCCCGCGGTCTGGTTCAAGGCAAAACTAAACGGCATCAAACGGATAGCGAAATTGCTGCCAAACGACCAAATTCAGGTTGAGGGGAAAAACGTTATGAAGCTGTCGGATTTTGTAAACGGCTATCCTGAAGGACGGGAGATTCTTTCGAAGCTTTCACCCGCTTCGACCCGCCGTCGTTCGTCGACGCGAAGCGAGCTTTCTTGACTTTTCTGAGGGTTTTGAGGCAGTTTGTGCAGAGTTTGGCATGAATTAATCTGCCGTCAATCATGATTGTTTTCTTCTGAATATTTGGTCTGAAGGCACGACCAGTTCTTCTCTTTGAATGAGACACGCGGTGCCCCCACCTAATTCCTCTTCCGCAATTATCACATTTAAAAGCCATAGTTTAGGTATTATAGCGAGATTACAGCTCAATTTCCAGTTGCCAATTGATCAACTCGTTGACTAATTGGAAATTGGAGACTCGAAACTGGAAACTATTTGAGTTCGACTGTTGCGCCTGCTGCTGTTAACTTTTCCTTGGCTTCATCAGCGGTTTTCTTGTTGACGGCGGTCATTACCTCTTTTGGAGCGGTGTCAACTAAATCTTTTGCTTCTTTAAGGCCCAAAGTTGGAACTAATTCCCTGAGAGTCTTAATGACTGAAAGCTTGTTATCTCCTGCTGCCTGAATCCAAACATTAAATACGGTTTGTTCTTCTGCCGGCTCTCCAGCCTCAGGTGCTACCCCAGCACCAGTCTGTGCAGGGCTCGCCCCTACGGGGGCGGCTGCAGTCACGCCGAATTTCTCCTCAAGCGCCTTGACTAATTCGGATACCTCCAGAACTGACATTTCTTCAATTTGTTTTAACAAATCATCTTTTGTTGCTTTTGCCATAAATTAATTCACCCCCGTTCAATAGAAATTGGTTATTAGAAATTAGAAAATGGTATGGAAATTAGAGATTGGAAATTAGTTTTAATTTATCTATTTTCTAGTTTCCACTTTCCATTACTATTTTCCATTTTCCAAGAACTATTTTCTAGGTTACGAAGCTGGCTGCTTCTTACTTTCGACTGCCTTTAGCACCATTGCCAGCTTCTGGATATTTCCACTTAGTGTATAAACGAGACCTGAGATTGGCGCATTTAAAGTCCCCAAGAGTTTTGCGACAAGAATTTCTCGAGATGGCAATGTAGCAAGCTTTGTTATCATGGTTTCGTCTATTATCGAATTTTCAAACCAGCCGAATTTGATTTTTGGAAGGCCATACTTCTTTATAAAAGCCGCCAAAACCCTAACGGTTTTAATAGGATCTTCGTAGGAAAATAGGGTCGCGAATGGACCCTGAAGACGGTCTTTTGCATCTATTTTCTTTTCTTGTAATGCAAGGTTCATAAGAGTATTTTTAATAATTCCGATTTCTGAATCATTATCTTTTAGCTCGCGTCTTACCTCTTCAAGCTGTCTGTGGGTTAATCCCGAATAGTCAACAAAAAACAGAGCGGCTGCCTTATCAACCTTTTGTTTTAGTTCTTCTAGTAATTGTATGTTTCTCTGACTAGGCATAGTAGTAATATAAAAAATTAAATATTAAATATAAAATATTTTTTCCTAAGAAGATTTGGAGCAATAAAAAAGCGCCCTCGAGGACGCAACTTTATAACTTTACAAACCTGTAACTTTATAAACTGACTGGCCCTCGGCAAGATTTATGGTTCGATTTCACTCACCACTTGCTGTCTTAGGATAAAACGTAGTTTAGCAGAAGTTTGAGGACAAATCAATATCTAAACTTCCTCGGCTTGCCAGGATTCGTCATTCCTAACAACGAAGACTCCAATGATTGGGATTTTGTTTTCGATAAGATTGCGAATAAATTCAATAGACCTTCTTATATCTTCTTTGTGGCGCTCATCATCTACTGGATTTCCGGCGCATTCCTGGTGACCATCGACAACAATTCCTTTCGAGTGGTGTTTTTCAATTGAAACCAGAAGTTTTGTTTTTAAATTTTCAACGAATTTAGGATCGGGGTTATTTGCAATTATACCGGCTATTCCTGCTTCGGTAATTGTGTCAGGATACTCTGCTCCGAATTTTGTTCGGCCGAATTCTGAAATTGCTTTCTGGACTCTCCCATCCATGCATCCTACAACCGTAAAAAATGTCTCATTCGCGCCTGACATGGGTTTTATTATATAAAATTCATCGAAAATTTTCCGTTCGAATTTGCAATAATTCCTTTTAGTTCCATTCCTGATAAAATAGTTGAGAGCTTTGCAATAGAGATTTTTGCTTCGCGCGAAATTTCATCAACCGTCTTCCCCTCATTCTCCAAGCATTCGAATATCTTTCTTTCTTCCTTATTTAAACTTTTAAACTTTTGACTTTCAATTTTGCCTTTTGCCTTTTGAATTTTGACTTCCAGTTCCTTTAGGATGTCTTCCGCCGAGCTTACCAAATTTGCTCCCTGTTTTAATAATTTCAGAGTGCCTTTCGACATTTGCGAAGTAATAGGGCCCGGAACAGCAAATACCTTTTTACCCTGATCGACAGCGCATTGTGCAGTGATAAGCGAACCAGAATCCTCTGCTGCTTCTGTTATTAAAACCGCCATCGAAAGAGCGGCGATGAGCCGATTCCGTGCCGGAAATGTTCCCGCATTCGCCGGCATACCGAGCGGATACTCTGAAATTGCTAAGCCACCCGAATCCAGAATTTCCTCATACAGTTTTTCGTTCTCTCGGGGATATGGGCAGTCCACACCGCAACCAAGCACTGCAATTGTCGGTCCTCGAGCATCGATCGCCGATTTATGCGCATCTCCATCAACGCCAAGCGCCATCCCCGAAACTACCATAAACCCTGCCGAACAAAGTTCGCTAACTAAATCTTCCGTCACTTGTCTGCCATATGAAGTGATTTTTCGGGCACCGACAACTGCAATAGCGTTTGGTTCACCCAGTAATTTTTTATTTCCCTTGATAAAAAGACCAATTGGCGGACTATCGATGTTTGCAAGTCGTTTAGGATAATATCGATCACCAAACGGGATAAACTCAACTTTTGCTTTGCGGAGCTTCTTTCGGTATCCGGCGAGATCGAATGTCTTTCGAAATGCTTGGAATTTTGAAAAATTAACCTTACCAATTCCCGCAGCTTTAAATTTGTCTTCCGAACCATTCCATGCTTTTTCAGCCCATCCAAATATCTCTAGGAGATTCTGAAATCTTTTTGGTCCCACCCCAGGCGCCAGAGAAAAAGCAAGACAAAAATCGTTTTCGGACATTAAGATTAATAATACAGGATTTAAACTTTCTGTAAACGCCTTCTGCGAAACTCTCTTTGAAGATAGGTGTATATGTTGTTTGCTCGTCTGTTAATCTCAGGCCCGCTGACACCGGTTAACCCTTCCCTTTGTACGCTACCTATGGCAAGCTTGTCAGCATAATTTGCAAATAGCACTTCCGCCATCTCTTCTGCTGCCGGGTTTGTTTGGAAATCTTGCGCTTTTTTGAAAAGCTCTTGTTCCACATCAACAGCCGACCTGATCCCATCAGAGACTGCGGCAGCAACATCTCTTCCTGTTCTTTGTTGTGCTATTAATATCGCGCGGTTGGGATTACGCTTGGAGATATGAAGCAATTCTGTAGGGATTTTTGCCGGCCGAATTGAAGTCTCTGGGTTTACTTCTGACATATCCTTATTCTTATCACAACAAAATTCATATTTCAATAAGACAGGTTTGAAACGGGGTTTTATTGTGCTAGAACCAAGACATTATGTTAGCTGAATTTGAATGCCATTGAAACTCTGATTATCCTATGCAATACTTGATGAATGGAAGAAGATAAGCAAAATCCGAATCAAGATCCATTTCAAAGTTCGCCAGTCGAACAAACAACAGAAACCCCTCCTCAACAAACTAACTCGAAACTTAAACTGCCAATAGTCGCCGCAATGCTTATACTTCTTGCTATAGTCGGAACCGCATCGGCAGTGTATTTATTTTTGAACAATCCGAGCAAACAGAAAGCATGTACTCAAGAGGCAAAAATCTGCCCTGATGGTTCGTCAGTTGGTCGCACAGGACCGAACTGTGAATTTACTCCCTGCCCTACGGGCCAGGGGCCCTCCGGGCCGGTGGCCACCGGCCCCACAACTTGGAAAACGTACATTAATTCTGCCGAAGGATTCTCTCTTAAATATCCTCCCGATTGGAGTATTGCCGATGAATCTTCAGTAACAAACGGTGTTTCGCCGTCTTTTTCAAAAACAATTGTTCAAGGCGAAAAGCCAGTTTTAATCTCGATACTTAAGTTTAATAGCGCCGAATACGGCTCTGAAAAGTTAAAAAACTTTGCTCCTTTTACTTTTAGGGAGTTTAAAATCAATCAAAATACGTATGTGCTAATCGCATATACTTATCAGGAGGGCGCGAGCGTATCAAAGGAAACCGAAGAAGCGGCATTTGAAATTCTCGACAAAATAGCCTCAGCCTTCGAATTCACAAACCCCTGATACTCTTGATACTCTTCTCTACTTTTTCTCGAAATAATTCTGGAGGATTTTTTTGGCGATTGGGCCGGCAACACTTGACCCCTCTCCTCCATTTTCAACCAAAACAGTTAGGACTATCTCAGGATCATAAAACGGCGCAAAAACCGTGATCCATGCATGCGGGTTTTTGTCTTTGTCCGAAACTTCCGCAGTTCCAGTCTTGCATGCAACTTTTATGCGAACTATTTTTGCGCTGCCGCTTCCCTCCTCGATAAAATCATGGTTGTCAATGGGTAGTCTCTCATTCTTTACTTTAAAATCAAAGAATGGCCATGCCACGCCGCCTCTCTCACATGACTGCCGCATCCCTTCACGAACTAGATCGAGATATTCCTTTTTAATAAAACTCTTCTTTAAAATCTTTTTTTGCGAATCTACTAAATGCGGCCTGTATAAAGTCCCCCCATTGGCAAATACACTTGTCATTACATTTATCTGAAGAGGCGTTGTTAAAAGATATCCTTGTCCTATGCCATAATTATAAGTATCCCCAAGATACCATTGTTCGCCGATTTCATTTTCCTTCCAAGAAGGTGATGGAACCAGACCTTCTGCTTCGCCCACAATATCAATTCCAAATATTGCTCCGAAGCCAAATTCGCGAGAAAAAGACGAGATGTTTTCAACCCCTGCCCTTTCTGCGGCTTTGTAAAAGAATATATCGTTTGAGCGCTTAATTGCGGCCACTATGTTAAGTGGGCCTTCTTTTTTACCATACTCTAGAAAATACCAGTTTCCAAAGGAAAAGTCACCAACTTTTAAAACTCCCGTATCTTCTATAATTGTATCTTCGCGAATCGCGCCTGTTGCGAGTGCGGCAACTCCTGTAACAAGCTTGAATGTTGATCCCGGTGGGTAAACTCCGCCTATCGCACGATTTAAAAGCGGCTGATTTTCATCATCTGCTAGTATTTCTTCAGCGCTTTGATATTCTGCCGAACTACCAGAAGAGACAGCCTGCCCTGCCTGCCCCGAGTCCGATCGAGGGGAGCGACCCTGAGCGGACTTGAAGGGGAGTCGAAGGGTAAAGATGTTTGGGTCAAAAGATGGTTTTGAGTAAAGAGCAAGGATGCCGCCTGTTTTTGGATCTTGGGCGATAACTGCTCCCCGTTCAACTTCTGACATTGCATCTTTGATCAAAAGCTGTAAGTCTAAATCAAGAGTAGTATGTAAATTTTGGCCTCTTACAGGCTCCCTTTCTCCAAGTGCCCTCATCTCCCGACCATGTACGTCAACCTCCAATAACTCTCTGCCATTTTGACCATGAAGTACCTTCTCATATGTTTTTTCAAGACCTATTTTCCCAATGCTTTCGGATAGCGCATATTCTGAAAATATTGGTAGGATTACCTCATCTTCTGAAATTTGGCCTAGAAATCCCACGACATGGGCAAAGGCATCCTTATATAAATATTCTCTTCGAACAACGCTTTGAAGTTTTTTGCCTTCTGACATTAATTTTAAAGCCTGCTCGCGGGGAACAGGGAAAATCTGGCTATTTGAAACAAGAGGCTTTTCATTCCTATCATAGATTATTCCTCGAGGAGCAGGAATTATTTTTGTTCGAGTACGATTGTTTTCCGAAAGATCTTTATAGTAACTTGCTCTAATTACTTGTAGGTAGAAAAGCCTCGCGATAATAACGCCTGTGGAAAGTAGCAGGAAAAATAGTGGAAGTAATCTTAAGAGCTCCGAAAGCTCGAGATTTTGTCTTTTAGGCCTTCTGTCATTTTGCGAACCAGTTACGTAGTCAAAAAATGCCGGCCCTATCTTTGGCCCTATTTTAACCATAAGTTATTGTCATGGGTTAAATTAAAGATAATGATTCCTATGCTCACAAAAAGTGATAAATAAATTAATAAGTTGTTCTCGTACGGGAAAATGTTCGAATATATATACGTTGCGGTAAATAATAGAATTAGGAGAATCCGCCAATCCCTTGTATCAAATGCTTTTTTATAAAACTCTATCAATAAATAGGATATTAAAATCGCCAAAGATGTTTGGCCAATAATGGAGACGCTTAGAATATCTATGAATAAGCCGGCAAGTACAGCCGTAATTAAAGTCCGCGTGGAAGGATAAAAAATATAATAAATGAGCGATATTAAGAAGATAAAAGGAAAGGAAATAACCGTTGATTCAAGAAATAAAGAGATAAACAAAAATAACAGAAATAAGTTTTGTCGATCCATACTATAATGACATTACTACGAATACTGTATCAATTTGCGATATACTTATAATGCTTTCTATTTTGGCAGATTGAGCGGGAAGGCTCTCATTTTTATCCACCTCGGAAATTTTGCCAATTATAAAATCCGGCGGAATTCCAAATCCTTGCTCGTTTATCTCTCCACGAGACAAAATCAGTTGTCCGGGATTGATAATATCATTAATAGAAACTTGGCTAAATAAAATGAAGTTTCCTTGGCCACTTGTGACCCCTAATGCATTAGTATCAGAAGTTCTTGCAAGAGTAGAAAATCGCTCGTTTTCCGTTAAGATGATTTTTGAATAATTGTCTGACACTGCCGAAACTTTCCCCAAAAGATTATCTTTGAAAACTACTGCCATACCGTGGGCAACACCCGATCTCTCTCCTTGGTCAATGATTAATGCCGTAGGATATGAGAAAGTACCCTGAGATCCAAGAACTCCTGCCGGTAAAAGCTTAAATTCGCGCGTTGCTCCTGTTTCAAATTGGTCCTTTAAAGCCTGGTTATCGCGCCTCAATTTTTCGTAATCAACGATTTTTTGGCGTAATTTTTCATTTTCTGTCTCAAGTTTCTTGTATTTATTGTCAACCGAGGTTACCCTTAATTTGTAGAGCAAATTTTTGGGTGGTTGAGCGATTTTTTGAGCAAGGAAAGAAAGAACGGGAACTTGCGTAGTGCGGATGATGAATACCAAGAAAGAAAATAAAATAATAAGAAGTATTATCAAGATAGTTCTTTTTTGCATACCAATTATTCTACCCGTATGATTAATAAATTACAATTATATATAATCAATTTATGCCGAAAAAATTACCGCCAAGACCTCAAAGCCCTAGGCTACTAATGATTCTAAGGTTGTGATTTGGAAGGATTGGATGGGGTTTCTCCATCCGGCATAAATCTAAAATGATATCTAGCGCTTGTGGTGTTTCTCTACTCGACCAAAAATAATTAGATACCACTCTACCGCAATTAATATACCTATAGCAATAAATGACCAAAAAACATCCATATTTATTTTTCCTTAGAAAAAATGGTAATAGCTTGTCCTATATTTGACAGAGCGCCCGCAAAAAGTTTTAATTGCGAAATTGTAAGTTTTGGGCCTTTTATCATAGCTATAAGTATATCAAGTTTTAAGGGGATTTTGGTTTGGCAAAAACTAATGTCCGCTTCCAATCGGTACCGGGAGGCCAGCAGGTTTGAAGAATAATTTTTTCACCTTGCCCCAGAGCGGCATCGATATGCTCTGTTTCTTTGGCTTCGGCAATCCTATTTTCATAAACTTCATACTCATATCTTTTACCCCGAAAAAAAAGAATAATCTCGTCTCCAGGCTTAAGCTCTTTCAATAAATAAAACACTGCGTTATATCGTCCGATATTCCAAAAGTTGTCAGCGGAGTGCGCGAACAGAAAAGTTGTCCCGTTGACCCCCGGGTAAGCAGTGCCCTTTGCATGGGCGATTGCCGATTTTAAGACTTCAAGGTATTCATTTTTGTTTGTAGGATCAACATTTGCCGCAATCCTCTGAGACACGCCGATTCGTGGAATTACGATTGAAAATTCCGTATCAGGAGGAACCAGAATTTGTTCTTTTGCATTTGTCAGGACTTCTCGGAAAAGACTCGGCGTCTGGGGAGTTGCTTGTCCTCGTTCGCGATAGAGACGAACCAATTTTCCAAGCTCCGTCTCGTTTGAAGCCTGAACGTCAGGTGCCAGTCTATACGTTATGCCGCGAAAAGTTGCCACTCTCCACGAAGCCTCGTAGTAAAGAGCGGGCCCAAAAGTTGCGACAAATCCAAAAATCGTCAAGAGAATCAGAAAATTCCCGATTGTCCGAAGAATCAAAATTTTTATTACCGAATGCGCTCCCACAACAATATTATAGCCCACCCGTATCAAAAATGGTGCGCTAGTTTAATTGACAATCGGACAGCTTCCCTTTAAAATATTATTTTATGAGTGAAGGAAGCTCAGATACCGTGCCAAAACCTGAATTGACGTCTCCAAAACAAAACACTCGAAAAGTCATTGACACCTTCCAAAGCCAGCCCCGAAGACCCGATGCGCATGGAACACCGATCAGTGACTACGCAAGAGCTACGGAATTGCCATCGCTTACCCCTCCCCGTATGGGCATAAAGACAAAAATTGCATTGGCAGCCGGAGCAGCAATAACAACCGTTGCAACCCTCCTCGCAGCTTCTCCTGTCGGCAGGGGTTTAGTAGATCCGGACAAATCTTCTCCCGGAGCGTCTCAGCCTAACACGGAACCTGAAAACAAAGGTCCCGGCATTATAGATTCAAGAGAAGCATCGCCTCCTGTTGACCGCGAGATAGTAAAAATACAGCGGGGAGTGACAAAGATTAACAAATTTGATGTAGTTAACAGGGATGAAATCAGATTTCGAAGGGACGCCATAGTCCCGACTTCGCGACTTAACGAACCCACACCCCCCGACAATCGAGTCGGTTGGGATGAAATAAAATCAATAAACGGCGCGGAAATTGGGAATGTTATCTTTTTTACGATAACTGATGCTCCTCTTGTTGTAGGGCAAGCAGTAGATGAGGCTGGACAAGGGTATTATTGGATTAAGCTTGAAAACGTTGAACTTAATTCCGGCGAAAAAACGATTCTTTACGTAAGTCTCTCCAGTAAAACTAAAAATATCGTTCAAACATCCGGAGGAGTTCCGAGTGACCCCGATAAAGATTGGTCCGGAAAAATTACGGTTCCCACTGTTTCAGAATAGTTATTTCTGCCGTTTTAGAAAAAGCATCAGAAAAATTATCAGAGCGAACGCAGTAAAAGACATAAGAGGAATTGTTATGTAGCCAAAATACGCAAACTGTTTTAAAGTGCAGTTTGCGACCTCATCCGAGCACGGCAATGGAATCGGTGATGTCTGAAGTAAGTAGTGATAAATTGCAATTGCTGCGCCTATTACACTCATCGGCAAAATATATCTTTTAATACTAAAATCATTTTTAAATGTCGCAATTCCTAAAATCAAAACCTGCGGGAACATAAAAATTCGTTGAAACCAACATAATTTGCATGGCGTAAAGTGTGCAATTTCTGACAAAAATAGAGGCCCTGCTGTCGCAGCTACCGCAACTAGAAATGCAAAAGGCAAAGAATTATCGGATAAGAATTGGGTAATTTTTTTTATCTCTTTATTTTTTTTATCCAATCTTAATAGGAAAATTCCAACTATAAAAATTGCCAAAAAAATCTGCGAGATAAGCGCTAACGTTGCCAAACCGATGGTAATTGCTGAAATAAGTTCTTTATCCATAATTTATTGAAAATAGTTATTGGAAAATGGAAATTAGTAATAGAAATTGGAAAATAGAAAATAGCAAAAATTAAAAAACCAATTTCTAATATCTACTTCCCATAACCATTTTCAAATTTCTAACAACCACTCTCTATTTCTTTAGTTCTTCGTCAATCAGTTTCTTAAAATCGTCAACAGTTCTGGGATTTTGAATTAGTTTACCGTTTAAGAAAAAGGTGGGCGTTCCCGAAACGCCATTATTTATACCCTCGTTTTGATTTGCACGAATTTTTTCTTCCAGGTCTTTATTTATGAGATCTTTTACGAATTTACCCTCGTTAAGCTTAAGTCCATTCGCATAGGCTATGAACTTTTCGCGGGCGGAAGCTGCGGATAGCATTGCCCATTCGTCCTGTCTTTCATACAAAAGATCGTGCATTTCAAAAAACTTTCCCTGCGCCCCCGCCGCTTCTGCCGCCACTGCTGCGGCAAATGCATTTTTATGGGCCGAGGTCAATGGAAAGTGCTTGAACATAAGTTTGAAACTCTTCCCGTCATAAGAATTTAAGACATCGCGAACAATCGGATGATAAGTTTTACAGGCTGGACACTGAAAGTCTTCGAATTCAATTAGCGTTACTTTCGGAGTACTACCACCGCTGTCTCCGCTGTCGCTTCGCAGCCGGGCTCCCTCGCTCGCGCTCAGTCCGCCCCCTTTCACCCAACCGTTAGAGGAAAGTTTAGCCGGTTTTTGAGAATTTTGTTTTGCAAGAAATATTAGGGAAGCAAAAAAGGCAACGAAAAGAAATGCGCCCATCCCTAAAATAATCCATTTTAAAGAATTTTGAGACTTTTCCTGTCTTTGTTGATCCAACTTCTCAAGACGCTTAAGCGCCTTTAGTTCCCTTTTTGTCAGAGTTCTATTTTGATCCACGGGGATTATCTTACCATAATTGTTCCTTCTTTTGCCATTTGGTCTACCTTTATCGCCACTTCATCCCCGGCTTTGCCTTCTGTAATTTGCTTGTGGTCTAACTGCATTGATTCGATCGTCTGTTCAAAAGAATCTTCTCCATGCGAAAGCTTAATCTTATCCCCTACTTTTAGCGGCTTGTCAAGCTTAACAACCGCAACGCCTATCTTGTCATAATAGTGAATTACGCGACCTATTTGATCCTGCATAAATTTTCACCACCTTTCCTTGGTTTGTCGGGGTGCTGGGAATCGAACCCAGTGCCTCTCGGTCCCGAACCGAACGTGATACCGGTTCACTACACCCCGCCAAATCCTACATCGAAACAATTTTTTATATTTTATTTTTGATATTTAATATTTCTATTGTATCCCCGAGAGGAATCGAACCCCCATCTCGCCCTTAGGACGGGCTTGCTCTATCCGTTGAACTACGGGGACCCATTTGTCGCCCCGCCTTAGGCGGGACTCCTCAGGGCAATTAATATTTGGCCTCAATATTATATCACAGGCAAAATTCCTCTATCAGTGAAAATCGATCCTAAATCTGTGGAAATCAAAGTATGCCGAATTTAATCTCAGATGCCTTCGTCCGCGCGCTTATAGGATAGGATTTCTTCCGGCTTAAACCAAAGGTTTTTCTCAAAATTCGCCTCTTCAATTGACCCTGAAACATGAATTAGATTTGAAACTCCTCTTTTCTCAACATTGGCATAAGCTGCCGAGTCTGTAGAAAAATCACCGCGAATCGTGCCTGGAGTTGCTTCAACAGGCATTGTAGGACCTGCTAAGCGAGTAACATTTTCAACTGCATGCCGACCCTCAACAACCATTGCAATCACAGGGCCTGAAGAAACATAATTAAGAAGCCATTCAACAACCATTTTCCCAAGCTCTTTTGGACTATCTGTGCCAAGTTCCTTTTTTGCATCTCTACCAAATCTCTCATAAGAAGCGAGTGTTTTTTTGCCCAGTCTTTCAATTGTCTCTTCCTTGTGGGTTCCGTAATGCTCGTGAAGAATTTCCTGAGTTGGAATAATCATTTTCATAGCGACAATTTTTAACCCCATGCGCTCAAAACGGTGAATAATCTCACCGATAAGTCCCCGCTTAACCCCATCCGGCTTTATTAAAACAACAGTCTGTTCCACAATAAATATTATCGAGCTAAAATGCTGCAAAGTCAACCCCGGTTAGAGCTGGGCTGGCTATTTTGAATAAACACTCTAACAGGGTAAATATGAATTCTAGACCAGGAGTTTTCGAAAATGGTCGTGGTCTTTGTAGTTGCCGATTATGGCAAGATTCAGAGGAGAAGATAGAAATTCTTTTGCAACCCGCATTATATCAGAAAGTCTTATTCGATCAATTTTTGCAATAACTTCGGATGGATTCTCAAGCTTCTTCTCCAAAATCCAAGTCGAACCGTAAAAAACCGCCACCGAACGTGTATCTTCAAGCTCCAAAACAAAATGTCCCTTAACAAATTCCTTGGCCTTTTTTAACTCCTCCTCAGTTATTTGGCCTTTTTTCTGAACCTTTTTATATTCATCAACTACTACTTTTATGGCATGATCAATTCTTTTGGGGTCAGAACCAATATATGTTGTTAAGTGTCCGCAATCCATATAGTTTTCGGACGCCGTTCTTACATAATACGCAAGCCCTCGCTTTTCGCGTACTTCATGAAAAAGACGGCTTGACATTCCTCCGCCCAAAATTGCCGAGAGAATCGCAAGCGGGAATCTGTCTTTCTCATCATTAAGGCCTACTGTTCGGACGCCTATTGCAAAGTGCGCCTGATCGGTTTTTTTGTAGTGGATCTTGACAGCAGACTCTTTCTGGCCCTCAATAACAACCTTATGACCTTCCGTGGTAAAAGTAGGATGTTCGCCAAAGTATTTTTCGATCGCTTTTTGAGTTTCATCTACTTTCACTTTTCCGGCAACTACAATTACCATGTTTGACGCGGAATACAGCTTTTTCATGTAGGAAATAAAGTCGCGCCGTATGGCTCCGCGAATTACTTCTTTTCTTCCGGCAATATCCCATCCCATGGGCGTATCTCCGTATAAAAGGGACTCGTAAACATCCGATATTTTTCTTGGGGGAGTATCCTCATATAAATTAATTTCCTCGATTATGACACCCTTTTCTTTTTCTATTTCTTTTGGATCAAAAAGCAAATTTGCTAACATGTCGGATAATATATCGAAGGATAATTCGATGCGGTGAGCCGCGGATTTTATATAGTATCCGGTGTACTCTTTTCCCGTAAAAGCGTTACTTTCGGCGCCGGCGCCGTCAATAAGTGAAGCTATCTCAATTGCAGTCGGCCGCTTGCGAGTACCCTTAAATGCCATGTGCTCAAGAAAATGTGAGATTCCATTGTTTTTGTGTGTTTCATATCGGGAGCCTGCGCCAACCATTACCATTGTGGTAACAGATTCGACCTCTGTGATGGGTACAATCACAACATTCATCCCATTCTTAAGAGTCGCATGATGAAAATTCATATCGCACATTATCTCACACGAACCTATTTCCTGCAATATTCGGCTGGCTTGCAAACTAATAATAAGTGTTTTAAAATCTTTACATTCATGACAACAGAAGCAGATAGGCAAAATGATCGCGGAACGCATTTTCATGAGAAAGATCCTCAGGATGAAAGACGTCAGGCTGTTAGGCGCGCGGTCGGAGAATATAAATGCCGAAATTGGGAAGATACCCCAAGAGAATATTTGGAAAAAAGAATTTTAGCCCTTCTAAATGTTGCTTCTCTTCTCTGCCGCGATGATTGGAAGTCAACAGCTGGAGATGTCCTTATAATCCAGCTTGAGGACATCGCGGCTTCGGCGGACGACAAATTAAAGACAAAAAATTATCCCGAAGACCCAAATCTATTTACCGAAACTATAAGGCACCTAAGAGATGATTACGGGATAATAACGAGTACCGCTCCCAAACAGGTATTTTGTGAGGCGGTGGTTGTACTTCAAACGGGAATGACAAGCACCGAGGGAAGACGCAGTCAAAAGAGATATCAAAACAAAACAGCTATTACGGACACTCGAAAAATCCGCAGGGGAAGTGCGATCCCACCTCCCGACCACCCATGGAGAAACCCGCATCTTATAGCAAAAAAGTAAGGTCTTCTACATCTTCCTAACCGTTTCTATGCCGAGAAGCACGAGGCCGTTTTTGATAGTTTGCCCAACAGCTCTTGTTAATTCTAAGCGAAACGAATTGCCGACGATCCTGTGCTTTTGGTAAAACAGGTTGAATTTTGAGGCTAAATCGAACAGATATTCAGCAACTAGGTTTGGGGACAGTCTATCTTGCGCTTCGTCAACAGTTTCTTCGAAATGAACCAACTGACGAAGAACATTAAGTTCTTCAATTTCTAATTTCAAATTTCCAATTCCCAATTCCCAATTTTCCGCATGCTTACCATGATTCATGATTCGTGCTTCATGATTCTTTTCGATAACCGAACGTGTTCTTACATAAGTATATTGAAGATAGGGTCCGGAAGCGCCCGTCAATGATATTGATTCTTCAAAATTAAACTCGATATCGCGGCCAATGGTCCCGCGGAGTAAAGCGTATTTTATTGCCGCCAAGCCAACCTTTTCAGCAGTGTCCTCATCCCTTCGACTTCGCTCAGGGCTAGCCATCTCAGGATACTCACGGAGAATTCTTGCAACCGCCTCATCCATTAACCACTCTCCCGTGATTACTTCTCCTGCTCTACTTGAGATCTTTCTTCCCGGCAAGCGTACTACTCCATGGGGGATATGCATAGTTTTCTTAGCAAGTTCCGGGTTGGTGTGTTCCAACGCTTTTAAGACGACCTTAAAATATTCTGTCTGTTCGTGGGCGGTGATTATAATCGATTGGTCATAGGGAAAATCCTTGTATTTGGTTGGCGCCAAACCTAAGTCTTTTGCTTCGTAAGTTGGGATGCCGGCCGAATTTATAAAAACCCGATTGTGAAGACCATATTTTTTACCCGGAAAAATAATCGCTCCCTCGCTCTCTTCAAACACTTCCTCCGGGGCAGAGCCCTTCCCTCCGGGCCCAGAGGCCCTCTGGGCCGGCGGCTGGGCGACGCCCTTTTTCAAGAACTCACGAACAATTCGAGCGCCCTCTTCTCCTACTTCGCTTTCAAAATAGAAGCGCTTAAAATTTGTTCCAAGCCGCTTATAAATAGAATCGAAATATTCAAGACTCCACTCTCTTCCCTTTTTGTAGAGATCGCGAACTGAAGAATCTTGTTCATATATCTTTTTATTCAGATCGTCAATTTCCTGTTTTACAGTTTTATTCGATTCGTAATCGCGCGATCCAAGCGCATACGCTCTGCCCATAAATTGGGCACGAATCGAAAGCGGCGAAGAATCATCCGGCATCTGGTCTGAAAGTTTTTTCATGCCGTAAATTGCCTTTGCAACATGAAGCCCAACATCTCCCTGATAACAAACTCGCCAAACTGTTGCTCCACAAGATTCGTATAATCGAGAAAGCGACTCGCCCACTAGATTTGAATACAAATGCCCAATGTGAAATTCTTTAAAAGGATTGGGATCAGTAAATTCGATCATTACCTTCTGTGCTTTTAACTTTTCGGATCTACCGAATTTGCCACCTTCTTTATTTATGTGTTCAAGAGTCTCTTGCAGATACTGCTCGCTCAAGAAGAAATTAATAAACCCCGGATTTACGGCTTCAATTCTATCGACCGTCGAACTGAGGTCCCCCGTGATACTCGTGGCACCCTTGATACCCATGATACCTTTCTCTAACTCACTTTTTATTTTATACGCGATGTCCAGCGGCTTTTGTTTCAGGATCGAAGCGAGTTTTAAGGCCACATTTGTATAATAATCCCCATTTTCAGATTTCTCAGAAATCGAAACCTGCACCTCAACCGGCTCTTTCGTAATCCTGCGAACAATCCGTTCTAAATTTTGAGCAATGAGTTCTCTTACCTGCATGTTCTAATTTTAAAGCTAAAAAGAGAAATAGTAAAGCGAAATTATTTGAGGTTAAGATCTCGCAGGAACTTTTTGAATTCGCCGTTTATGTCTGGGTGTTTGAGGGCTAGTTCTACTGCGGTTTTCATATATTCGAGCTTGTTGCCTGTGTCGTAATATTTTCCGTTTTTAATTTCTACCGCATAGATTGGCATGCCATCATCGCGGAGGAGATTTATAGCATCGACCAACCAAATCTCTCCGCCCTGACCCGGTTCGAGTCTTTTTAAGGCTGAAAATATTTCTGGGGGTAAAATATATGCTCCATGGGCCGCGATTTGTGAAGGAGCCTCGTCTGGTTTTGGTTTTTCGACAATTCCACGAATCTTTGAAACGTTCCCTTCCACATGTTCAAGATCCGCAATTCCGTAGCGCGCAAGATCTTCTTTTTTCTCGATTCGAACACCTGAGATTACCACACCCCCATATTTTTTATGAACCTCAATCATTTGAGCTAAACGGGGAGGATCAGATATTATAAACTCATCTCCCCAAAGAACCGCAAAAGATTCTTTATCTATAATAGGTTCGGCAGCGAGAACTGGCGTACCATTCCCGTATGGCCCTTTCTGGCGTACATATATAAAGTTTGCCATCTCTGAAATCTTATTTGTCTCCGTGATTAACTTCTCTTTCCCACCGGCCTCAAGATTTCTCAGAAGCTCGGCATTTGTAACATCAAAATGATCTTCAATAGCTCGCTTCAGCGCGCCAGTTACTAACACTATATCTTCGATACCAGATTCAACAGCCTCTTCAACTACATACTGAATAACCGGCTTATCAACTATCGGAAGCATCTCCTTAGGCATCGCCTTTGTCTGAGGTAGAAAGCGAGTACCGAACCCGGCGGCCGGAATAACAGCCTTACGAATTTTCGACATGGTTTTCTCATTTTAGTGCCAAAACCCCAAAAAGTCAAAAGCCTTTCTTCTTGCTAAGCGCCCTGGGCTTGTGGTAAAATCTTACGATGTTTAGGTTCATAGGAGAAGTAAAAAGCGAGCTTGACAAGGTCACTTGGCCAGACTTAAACAATGTCGTAAGATTAACCGCAATTGTCATTCTAATAAGTTTGCTTGTCGGGATTTATCTTGGGTCCGCAGACTTTCTTTTTACAACTCTCCTAGGATTCTTAGTAAGATAAATTTATGGACACAAATTCTGAAAAAAAAGCACGATGGTTCATAGTTCATACCTACTCAGGCCATGAAAATAAGGTCGCTAAAACTCTAATGCAGCGAGTTGACGCAATGGGCTTTGCAGACCGAATTTTGGATGTTTTGGTCCCGACAAAAGAGATTGTAAAAGTTCGCGCCGGCAAAAAAGAGACAGTTAAGGAAAAAATCTTTGCTGGATATATTTTTGTTAAGATGGTCTTGGACGATGAATCTTGGCTTTTGGTTCGCACTACTCCCGGTGTTACGTCATTCGTAGGAACTCAAAACAAGCCTACCCCTGTCCGTGATGAAGAGGTTGAGGCAATCCAGAAATTCACCGAACTTAAGACTCCGCTCTTCAAGTCTTCCTTTTCCTTGGGCGAAGCTGTTAAAATCACAGACGGCCCATTTTCGGATTTCTTGGGAAGCATTGAATCAATTGATGAGGAGAAAGGAAAAGTAAAAGTACTAGTTTCGATATTCGGTCGCGAAACACCAGTTGAGCTCGACTTCCTGCAGGTTAGTAAGATATAAGAGGGGTTTGTCATTCTGAACCGAAGGTGAAGAATCTTTGCCTGAAGGGCTTTAGGAAAGATCCTTCGCTATGCTCAGGATGACATTACAATAATTATGGCTAAAAAAATAAAGACATTAATAAAATTAAACGTTAAAGGTGGAGAGGCCACTCCGGCTCCTCCTGTTGGAACAGCTCTGGGTCCTCACGGACTTCCTATTATGGATTTTGTGAAGGCTTTTAATGACAAGACTGCCGATCAAAAGGGAACAGTTTTGCCGGTTGTAATTACGGTTTACGAAGATCGAACGTTTTCGTTTATAGTAAAGAAACCGCCGATTGCCGAGCTCATCAAGAAAACTCTGAGCCTTGAGAAGGGTTCGGACAAACCGGGGCGGGAAGTCGCAGGCAAGCTATCCGACGTTCAAGCCAAACAAATCGCAGAGGTTAAGATGGATGATTTAAATACGAAAGATGTTGATCAGGCGGCAAAGATCGTAAAAGGCGTTGCGAGGTCAATGGGTATCCAAGTAGAGTAAAGGAAGGAGAGCAGGCGCGGTCCCGATGAAATCGGGATGAGGCTTTGCCTCAAGCGCCGTCGAGAGGAAACGTAGTTGCCTCTCGAGAATAAGATTATGGGAAAAGTTAAAATTCGCGTCGTTGGAGACGAACAATTAGAGCAGGAGCAAAAAGAAGAACAAAAGAAAAAGCGAGAACAAAAGTTTGCTAAAAAGCAGGCTGTCAAAGGTGTTGGTCTTGGCGGCGGCCAACGTATTAGCGCTGTTGGAACATCTGAAGAAGAAATATTAAAGGAGCTTGAGGCTAGGCCGGAGGCTTCGGAAGCAGGACAAACCGAACAGCCCCAAAAGCCCCAAGCTACCAAACAGCCCAAAAAAATTAAGGCCGAACCCAAACCTGTCTCAAAACGCTACGCCGAAAACAAAGCGTTAGTGGGGAAAAAAACTGCTTACCCTATTCCTGCTGGTATAGATTTGCTGCGAAAATTTAAGAAGATTAATTTTGATGAAACTGTTGAACTTCATATTAATACCCGTGAAAAGGGGATCTCAGGCCAGATTACTCTACCCCATGGAACAGGAAAAAAAGTTCGTGTTGTTATTGCAGATGATGCATTAATCGCAGAAATTGAAAAAGGTAAAATTGATTTTGATATTCTAGTTGCGACACCTGAAATGATGCCAAAATTGGCAAAAGTTGCAAGAATCTTAGGCCCCCGTGGCTTAATGCCGAGCCCCAAAAGCGGAACTATATCCGATAAACCCGAATCTTTGGTTGAAAAATTCTCCGCCGGCCAAGTTTCATATAAAACAGAGGCTCAAGCACCGATTATTCATATGTCTATTGGAAAACTATCTTTTGCGGACGAACAACTTTCTGAAAATATTCAAACTCTACTCTCCTCGATTGGTCCAGCTAAAATCAGCTCGGTAACCCTCAAATCCACAATGTCTCCCGCTATCAGACTAAAGGCCTAACTCACCAATCGCCCTTGATACTTTTATACTATACTCCTCTTCTATATTCTGCTCGCGCAAGTTTGATCTTCTCACGTTCCGATTCCGCGAAATGGGCCTTGATAAAATTCATGGTATCGCGGGGATCTTGGGTATTTACAAAAATTCCGGTTGCGATTTCAAAGCCGCCGGGGATCTTGGCGCGCGGCATTATACGAAGATACCAATCGCGATGGGGATAGATATAAAAGTTGTATGGGAAATCTTCCCCGTGTCTTGCCTCAAAAATATAGACTAGGCGTCGTAGAATATATGCCAGGTTTTCCATCTCATCATATGCTATTTCGCCAAAGAGTTTCCCACGGTCGGTTGGTACTATCCAGACCTCATCCGGCCATTGAGAATAAGGTGGGCACACGAGCTCAAAATCCTTAACTTTGAGAAACTCTCTCTCGTACTCCAAAAACTCTTCAAGCGATGGCACAACAACAGGTACCTCTTGCGGAACAACTGCAAGCTGTGAGTGGGAATGATTAATGCTTTCTCCCGCATCATGCCCTGAGTTCGAGAAGATACAAACAGTTCCTTTTTTCAGGTGGGCGTTAAAGCGGTTTACGAATGCTTCGATCACAAGCTTCACTTGCTCAACTGAAAGCTCTGAGATGCTATGTAAATGCTGGGGCGTATGAACAATTACCTCGTGAATCGGCGCAAAAGGATATTTGTTTTTAACCGCGCGAACCGACCAATTGGAATCATCGTTTTCCCCTCCTATTCGATAGACGGATGGTTCACGTTTCTCATTCCCTGGGCAAAAAGGACATGGGTGGGTACCTCGCCTTCCATGAATATCGGGTCTTTTTGCACGCCTTGGGGCAAGTATAATCCAATTCTCAAGTGAAGGAATATTGACGAATTTGAAATCCTTTTTACCGGGCATACTCGTAATGTCATTCTGAGTGATAACGAAGGATCTTTCTTAAACAGGCTTGAACAAAAGATTCTTCACTTCGTTCAGAATGACAGCCGCTTTTTGGGCATTAATTATATTAAACCGAAATATACATAAAGTATCAAGGGTACCTTTTTTGGTTATTCTTCTACTTCAACTTTCAAATCTAAATAGATTTTTTGGCCGGTTGCAAGTTCTAATTCTTTGCGCGCCATGCTTCCGATTTGCTTGATCCGTGCACCGCCCGCGCCGATTATCATTTTTTTGTAACCATCAGTCGTTGTAACAATCCGAGCCTTTATATAAAACATTCCATTCTTGCGCTGTGTCACCTCATCAACGACAACTCGAATAGTGTACGGCACTTCATCACGCAAAACCAAAAACGCTTTCTCGCGGATATTTTCGGCAATATATAATTTGGAGTCAAGATTTATTGCAGGCGTTGGCATATCCTCCCGAACAACCATTTTCTGCCCTTCTTTGAGATATTTTGAAATAGTTTGAAGTAGTATCGGCAGATTTTTATTTTTAAGCGCCGAAACTTCAACAATCTCATCAAACTCCTCCTCCAAAAATCGGTAGTCGGACCTAAATGAAGGTTCTTCTTTGTCAATTTTATTAATAACTAGAATCTTAGGCTTCTGAATTTTTCTCAAGATTCCAAGGACGCGATTTTCCTCGATTCCCCTCTTTCTTGTATGATCAATAATATATAATACTATATCTATCTGTTCCTTAAGTGCTCTTTCTGCCTCAAGATTGATGTCTTTTCGAGGGGCCTTTGCGAATATTCCGGGCGTATCTACAAAGATAATTTGAATATCATCTTTTTCGTACACTGCGTAAATCCGAAACTGTGTGGTTTGCGGTCTTGGTGAGGTTATGGCTACTTTATGTCCCACTAAATTATTGACAAGTGTCGATTTCCCCACATTCGGCCTCCCAACAAGCGCAACAGTACCGATTCTCACGTTATAACAACTTTCATAAAATGATTTTAGCATAAGTGTGTTAAAATTGACTCATGAAAATCCTTATTACGGCAGCAGAGGTTGCACCTTATGTTTCTGTTGGCGGTTTATCGCAGGTTATGTATTTTTTACCCAGGTCTCTTGCGAAAAAAGGGCATTCGGTGCGTATTTTTACTGCAAAGTATGGCGAGATGGACAAAACGAGCCCCGATAAAAAACCGTGGAGGTTAAGAGAGGAGTTCACAAAACTTCAAATCCCAGATATAAAAGTAAGATGCAGCATATCCTCATTTATAAAACGCGGATCCCCAAAGGCTTTTTTTCTTGAGAATAAAGAATATTTTGAGCTCCGGGCGAATGTTTTCGGATATAAAGATGATCACATGCGGTTTGCACTTTTGTCAAAAGGCTGTCTTGAATGGCTTTCGCATCTTAAAAAATCTCATGACCCCTGGTGGCCTGACATCATCCATGCTAATGATTGGCACACAGGCTATTTTATAGATATGGCCCGCCGCAACGACCGTTACAAATCTCTGCTTTTAAAAACCCCTATTGTTTTTACGGTCCACAACTTCTCCTTTCAAGGAAATATTAATTTTAGATATCTTCCGGAAAAAAAGCGTGATGATGGAACGAAACCTCTTGAAGGACTAACATCTTCAAAGCTCATCATGCAGAACGCTCTGCTTCGCGGAATAATTAATGCCGACGCCGTAAATACAGTAAGCCAAACCCATGCAATTGAAGTTTTGGATCCCGAGTATGGGGAAGGGTTGGATACCGTCTTAAATCGCGTCCGCGGAAAACTTACCGGAATTCTCAACGGACTTGACACAAAGGAATTTAATCCGGCAACGGACCCAATCATAAAAAACAATTATAGTGCTCGAAATTTTGTACCGGCAAGAAAAAAAAATAAGCTTGCATTACAAAAAGAGTTTGGTCTCGTGCAAGATGCTTCAAGGCCGTTAATTGCCGTTTCAGGACGAATTTCAACGCAAAAAGGGTGGGATTTAATCCTTGAAGTCTTACCAAGACTCCTTTCTGAGAAAAAAGAGACTCAGTTTCTTGTTATGGGACAAGGAGACGAACATTATCAAAATGAGCTCTTAAATCTTGCTAAACAGTTTCCCGAACAGCTTGCGCTTCATCTTCAGACCGATTTTAAAATCCCCAGGAGAATTTATTCGGGGGCTGACATGATTTTGCTCCCGAGCATCTTTGAACCGGGAGGCATTGTAGCGCTTGAAGCGTTAAGGTATGGTACCGTACCCATTGTAAGACGCACGGGCGGCCTAAATGATATCATTCGTGACTTTAATCCTAATAGGCTTTCGGGTAATGGGTTTTCTTTTACAAATAAAAGCCCCTGGTCGCTTTTTGCCACTATTATTACGGCGCTCTCAATTTACAACCAGCCTTCTGTTTTTAAAAGGCTTGTCAAAAACTGTCTTAAATCTGATTTCTCATGGGATCACGCGGCAAATGAATACCTGAATTGGTATGAAAAGGTGATCGAGGTAAGAAGGCGGGCAACAAGCACAACACCCCATCCGGCCTACAAGCCCGAGCTTGATGAACGGGTTGATTTTGCTTGACCCTTTTACTCTATAATAAGAGCATGGATAAAAAAAATCCCATTGCATATTTCTGCGCCGAATACGCTCTGACCTCAGAACTTCCGATTTACGCAGGCGGCCTTGGGGTTTTGGCTGGAGATTATTTGAAGGAGGCGGATGATCAAAGACTTCCTGTTGTGGGTGTTGGCTTGTACTACAATGACGGGTATGAAACACTGCATGAAGTTGGTCTGAAAGGAAATATTCAAGCGCCGCACGTACATACTCCTCCTCAAGATTACGGCCTCTCCCCTCTCCTTGATGAAAACCAGAGTCCAATATTAATAGACGTCCCTATTAAAGACAAGAACATTAAAGTGAAAGCCTGGAAATGGAATGTAGGTACAATCCCTGTATATTTGATGGACACGAATGTTCCGCAAAACTCTGAGGAAGATAAGAAAATTACCGACCATCTTTATGTTGTTGATAATGAAACAAGATTTTGTCAGGCAATAGTTCTTGGTGTCGGGGGGGTAAGACTTCTTGAAAGACTTGGCATAAACCCATCTATTTATCACATGAACGAAGGTTTCTCTTCTCTTCTCTGCTTTGAATTGATCAAAAATGAAATGAAAAATCAAAAAATAGGATTTGAGGATGCTGCAAGAAGAATTTCTCGGAAGGTTGTTTACACAAATCATACATTGGTCACGAGAGGACATGATGTTTTTTCAAGCGAGCTTGCAAGTGTGTGCCTGTCAAAATATGCACAAGAACTTGGGATCGGAATGGATGAAATTATAAAACTGGGAGTACCTGCGGGTTCAAGCTCTTTTTCAAAAAGTCTCTTTGCGCTTCGAATGGCAGGAAAAACAAATGCCGTATCAGGGCTTCATGCGCAAAAAAGCGCTGAAGTCTTCCCGCATTATCCTATGCAGGCAATCACAAACGGAATTCATGTCCCTTCATGGAACAAGATACAGAATGACAATGACTTTTGGGCCGCACATTGTGCAAACAAAAATGAATTATTAAAAGAAGTAAATCAATTAACCGATTTTTCTTTTGACGATCGTGCTCTTCTTGTTGGGTGGGCAAGAAGACTGGTCCCTTACAAAAGGCCCAATGCGCTCCTTGAGGATATTGATCGGCTTAAAAAAATTCTTGAAAATAGCGATCACCCTGTAAGAATTGTCATTTCAGGAACCCAGCATCCAAGCGATATCGAAGCAAAGCAATTCCTAGAAGACATTAGGAACACGATTGATAGCAAGCTTAAGGGCCTGGCCGCCTTCTTGCCGGGATATAATCTTTCCTTTGCGAAACTCTTGGTTTCAGGGTGCGATATTTGGCTCAATACCCCAATGGTTGGAATGGAGGCTTGCGGAACAAGCGGGATGAAAGCCGCTCTCAATGGCGATCTGCCCGTATCGACAAGGGATGGGTGGATGCAGGAAGTAGATTTTTACGGTATTGGGTGGCCGCTTGATTCCGACAAAATTAACGAAAGTATTCTAGCCTCTCTTGAGAACGAAATAATTCCGCTCTACTTTGATCGGGATGAAAAGGATGTTCCAAAACTGTGGATCGAAAATATGATACGCGCAAGACATCTTATCAAAGACCGTTTCTCGACAGCCCGAATGATAAAAGACTACATCGAACAACTCTATCTCCCCCTCCTCAGTTTGTAAAAAAACCAGAGAAAACCCTTGGCATCCGTATATAATCATTTATCATTGTTATATTATTAATATTATGAGAAGATGGTATGATCGATCATACCGCTAAATTTATGGCCAGAGTTTCGAAGCATCGCCTTGATAAAAAAACTTATATACAGGTTTTGGATACCCTGGACTTAGTTCTTGGGAAAATGAAAAAAGACGAGGTTCGTGCTTTTCTCTTTTCTTTGTTGGGCAAAAATGAGCGGATAATGGTTTCAAAACGATTTGCTGCTATAGTGCTTTTAGAGCGGGGTTTGGGTTTGACAGAGGTTTCGAAAATATTAAAATTAACTAAACAAACATTAGTAAGACTGAAAAGGACGCAAAAGATAAAAAATCAGGGGTTCAATCTTGCAATCGCTAAGGTAAAAAAGGATAGGATGGCAAAGGAAATAAGCTCAATTCTACTGGGCCTTGCAAAGGAGACGGCCGACATATTTCTTAACTGGCGAATTAAACCTCCGAACGATTACCCTAGAAAATAGCCAAGGAAATGAGTGAATGATCAATCATCAAGCCTGTTTTTATTGAAAGTTGAGCTTGGTTCGAATATAATTAGAAGACCTAGGGCCATGATGTAATGGCAGCATAACGGTCTCCAAAACCGTTCGTAGAGGTCCGAATCCTCTTGGCCCTGCTGATATAGTTTGATACAATTGACAGTCCCGAATTAACTAATGCTATACTGTTTGCCATGACAAATAAATCTATAAATAATCCTGCAACAATAGCTGATGTAAACAAAGCTGTTAAGGGTTCAGAAAAAGTTTTGGGAACTGAAATTTTGAGGGTTGAAGAAAGAGTTGAGAATCTAGAAGAAGGCCAGAAAAGACTCGAAGGAAAAGTTGATAAGATGGGATCAACAATTGAAAAGATTTCTAATCAACTCGATGGTTTTGTCGGAAGAGTTGATGATTTAACAAATGATAATGAAATTGGCACAGACCAGATCCATGAATTGCGTGAAACTGCCAAAGATCATGAGAAAAGGATAGCAAAACTCGAATCCCCAAATTAACAACCGCTTTACTCTCCTCGGGATTCGAACATTTGGTATAATTAACTCAGATATGACAAGAGAGGAATTTGCCAAAAAAATATATTGGAAAAAAATCATTTGGGGAGTGAGTATTGTTAATCCATTAATGATACTCCCTCAACTCTTACAACTTTGGCAAACACATCAGACGGCAGGATTATCGGTAGGTTTTTTAATAATACTAGTCCTTATCCAATACGGCTTTTCCTTGCACGGATTTTTTACTAGAGACCGTTTTATTATGGGAAGTAATAGTTTAGCTGGAACTATGTCGCTTCTTACACTTCTCTCCACTTTATATTTCCGAGGAACGGGGAGCTAAAATAGGTTCCAACATAGTTGCTGAGGACCTGCACTTTGTTATGGCAAAATCTTTTGTTATAATCTTTTCTTGTGAGCCCCGTTAGAAAATCTCGGCGAAAAAATTATAGATTAGTTTCTAACGGGGTGAGAATTCTGATTATTGGGTATGGCAAGCTTACAAGGACAATAACCGCGTATACTAAAACCCATCTTGCTCAAATTAAAAAGGTTGTGCCGCAGGCCAAAATCAGCCTGACCGCGGACCCAATTGAGGTCAAGAAGCTGCTTCCAGATGCTGAAATTATTATCACCTCTCCGTTCTTACAACACTTAATCGATCTTAAAACCGCCAAAAACCTAAAATGGATTCACTCCTCTTCAGCCGGGGTTACCGATCTTGCTAAAATCCTTTTGCCAACAAAAATTATTTTGACAAATTCATCAGGCGTTCACCCTATTCCAATTTCAGAACACGTTTTAGCCTTCATGCTTATGTTTGCAAGACAAATCCACAAAGCTCACCGAGCGCAAGTTAAGGAAAAACGCTGGATTAAAGATGTTGAGGCGCTCGCGCCTTTTGAACTTGCGAGTTCAACTGTCGGAATTGTTGGATACGGACGAATCGGTGCTCGCGTTGCCAAGGTTGCAAAAGCTCTTGGCGCAAAAGTCGCGGCGCTTGAACATAAACACAAAGTTTATAAAGTTCATAATGTTCATAAAGTTTATAAAGATGTTGGCCAACTATTGAAGACTTCTGATTTTGTTATTAACTGCCTTCCGCTGACGAGTGAGACCGCAGGATATTTCGATCTAAAGAAATTTCGAATAATGTCCCGCGGAGCAGGATCCGCCTCGGGCGGAAAGCGCTCTGCCTATTTCATAAACATTGGCCGAGGGAAAACCGTTGTTGAACGTGACTTGATTCGGGCATTAAAAGAAAATGTTATTGCCGGGGCGGGTCTTGATGTTTTTGAGACCGAACCGCTACCTGAAAATTCCCCGTTATGGAAATTCGAAAATGTAATCATTACTCCCCACTATTCCGGCTGGACACCCCATTACACAGATCGCGTCATGGATATTTTTTGTTCGAATTTGAAAGCGTATCTTGAGAAAAAAGCCATGCCAAACCTCGTTGACAAAAAGAAGGGATACTAATAAGCTGTGAATCCGTGAAAATCATGTCATCGTCTGATATAATCTTCTGATTGGTATCCTTTGAGGTACGGATTCGAACGCGAGCATGTTCGAAACATCCGCCCTCAGTTGGACACTTTGGCACCTTCAAAATCCGGGAAAACAAGTTCGGTAGTCCAGTTTCGCAATAAGCGGACTGAAGAGAAAGGAGAAAACTCATGCGTTCGACCAAAACTGCACGGAAAAGAATGCAGACGCGCACGAAAGCACTTGTCGCAGGAATCGTGGTATTCGCGTTCTTCTACTGGTCGCCTAGCAGCTCGGCAAGGCGCTCGAACCGCAACTTACTACCTTTGACAACTATTATTAGCGAGAGGAGAGCCGTGACCTTTTCAAGAGACAGCCCGTCCGAACAAAGTTCGCACATTCGGCCGTCAGAATAGCAATGGAGGCAAAAGTGGCACGAATCGTCGAAACACGGAATGACAACACCAAGTCATTCGTGATCAGAGGTCTCAGTCCGGAAGATCACGAGGCAGCACAGCGTCTTGAAGTGCCCCTTGAGCACAGGACCTTTCCTGAGGCCATGTCGGCTCTTGAGAAGATCAAAAGCGCCTGCCCAAAGCAAGGCAGCTGAGGTCTTCTCATTCCAAGACGGAAGCAAAAACTCTTACAAACTACTGGTTAAGCTCAAGGAGGAATCTCGTGGCACGTGTAATCGGACACACGCCCGCTGGTGAATACCCGGTTATCCTACAAGGAGAACCAGACCACCGTGCGGCAAGGGAAATGGGATTTCCGCCCAACGCCCAGATCTCAAGTAGTGACCAGTCCGAGGCCCTCGCTATCTGCCAGAAGATCAACGAACGAGCTGCCGAACTGCAAGGCAAATAGGTTCGGAATGCGAATCAATTTCCCGGAAGGGCCTCTGGCTCAGAGGGCTATAGCGCCCGGAGGGTGACAATCGCGGAGGCGGACTTTGTCTCGCCGAAGCGAGAATTCGCGGAGGCGGAAAGGGTCGTTTATCGACCATTCCAAGCTTAGCTTGGTCTAAAACTTTCCCCTCCGCCCCACACCATACGGTGCGGGGCTCCGCATCATTACTTATATACATTCGGAAAATTTGCTATAATTTCCAAAATATGAAATCGCCTGAAGCTCGCGCTCGTCAGCCGGATTTTAGATACTCACCTGATCAGAGAAAATATTCCAAACTTAATCCCTTCTCCCCTCTCGAATTAAAAATTTTACAGGCGACTCATGACGGTTTGACCGGCCGGCAAATAGCTATTTCGTTTGGGGTATCGGCAAAATCTTTAACTTTATCAAGGCGACGCATAAAAGAAAAAATGCTTGAGAGGTTTGGTGTCTCTGAAAGTCAACTTTCTATCGAAGAGACAATAAGAGTAGCCGTGGAGCTTGGCATTCGGAATGGCCTTATTGAACCAAAAAACAACAAATCATCTTAAAACTTGCCTAGCGAGGTCCGGCATTTGTTCGTTAATTATTTGGTTTGCCGCAGCTACCTTTAAAGTATAAAGCTCGGTTTCGTCTTCAAGATCTGAGATTTCATTTTTTACCCTCTCATCGTTAAGTAAAATGAAAAAGTTAAACCCCTTATCGCTTTCACGCGCCGCTTCGATCTTCTTCCGATAATAATTTTTAAGCTCCAAAAATCCGCCGGAAGGCAAACTATCGGCATCAAATTCTGCCTCGAAGTAAATCTTTAGCGCTCGATAAACATTACCCTGTCCTCCATGATAGGCCCAAACCGCCAAACCCCAATCGCCAAACAATTTATACATGTCAGAGAGGTTTTCAACTCCAATTTCTCTTAAAAGATCTCCTTTCTCCCGGTCTGAAAGTGCGTCGAATTCCTCTCTAGTCATCCCCCTTTGATCAAGTTTTGTTGAGAGAAGATCGGGCATGACCTGCATTTCCCACATGGCTCCCGCAGGAGAAACCATTTTCTCTGCCCCTCCGTTTTCAATTAGACAAACTGAAAGAACAATTTCAGGATTAATCCCGAATTTTTGCGAGAGCTCGATTAAGCTTTGGGCATGATTACTTAAAACATTCTTCATTCCTTCAAAACTTGGGTTCTCCTCAATCACTTTTTTCATTTCGCCTATCTTCTGCTCAACTCTTGCGCGATCCGCATTCGAAAGTTTAGTTAAGTTCAGCCATTCCATCATTCTCTCGCGGCCGTACTTAGCGTAAACCGAGAGCTCTGCTTTATCCCTCTCATCGACAAGAGGAAGGCTCTCAGATGGCATGGAATCCATATGTCGATGAACAGCGGGTATAACGTCAGGAAGGTCTATGTTGCTACTCACATTATAAGCGAGTTTCCCTCCGGCAAACACCGCCATAGGGGTAGTCATTGCAAGTGTCATTCGGGCCGCGACTTCTGCCATGCTTGGTGGAGGTTTTTGTATCATGTGAGACGGAGACAAATTTCGTTTAATAGGAGTTGTTGTTCCTCTTTCGGGAAGCGAACTTTGCCCTGCCTCAAAAGTTTGTCCATCAAACATATTAACTTAGTGTAACAATAAATTATTATGCTTTTCAAATCGGTCAAAATGATTTATGATTAGCAGAATGCCTCGTAGTTTGCCGGACCTCAAATATGAAATCGAACTCTGGAAAAAGAGTTATGTTGTAATTGGAATAGATGAAGTTGGACGCGGTGCGTTTGCTGGACCTCTGGTTGTCGGCGGCGTTATCTTTCATCCAGGATCTAATATCCAATATCTAGAATCTCTAGGTATTGACGACTCCAAGAAGTTGAAACCGATGCAGCGCCGTTTGCTTTCAAAAATTATACAAGATGAATGTTTAGCTTATCATGTCAGTAAAGTAAGTGTCACTAAAATCAATCGAATTGGTATCACAAAGGCAACCTTTGTGGCCATGCGGGATGTCGTGAAAAATCTCCGTGAAAAATGTCCGAAGGGCATCCTGAGCTATAGCGAAGGATCTCATGTCAAGTTTTTCGTCTTGATTGACAAATTTTATGTAAAGCGTCTTAATGGTATAGGTCTTAAAAACCAAAAAGGAATAGTTCATGGAGATCAGATCTCCCTTTCGATAGCAGCCGCATCAATTATTGCCAAGGTCGCAAGAGACAATCAGATGAGAAAACTATCTGCTAAATTTCCACTGTATGGTTGGGGCCGCAACAAAGGCTATGGAACGAGCGAACACATCAACGCCCTTAAAATCCACGGCCCAACACGCCTCCACCGCGTCATACGCGGTTATAGTCGCGTTTGACGCGACACCGCACCGCATTCATCAGAAATTTTATTCCACCTTCTTTGTAATCTAGATTACTTGCAATCGGCATTTTACCATGTTAATATAGCCACAAAATGAACCCAAGAGAAAGAAAACCCCAAGGTAGTGAATTAGATCAGGCTTTGCGCTTTGGAAAAGAGGTTGTGACGCGCGCAAGACAATTCAGCGGAGAATTCTTGCTCTCATCAAAAGAAAGACTTACAAAACCTTCAGAAGTTGAAATAATAGATAAGATTGTAAACAGTGGCATTAGGAATTTTGTTTGGTTTCACTGTTCAATTACGGACACTATGCAACAGGCGGTTGTTGAAAAGGCGCGCAAGGGAGAATTAAGATATTTTAACGCAGTAAGCGAACATAGTCTTCCGAGCATAGCGGTAGGAATATGGCTTGCGACCGGTGAACCTTCTCTTGTTCACTTTCAAAACTCGGGAATCGGCAATGCACAGGACGGAATAACTACAGCATATGTTCATGAAGTGCCAATGCTTGTCATGCCTACTTGGAGAGGCAATGACAAAAGTGACAATAGTGAACCGCATCAGGAAATAGGCGATATGACACAGGATCTCATGAAAACAATTTTTAAAGGCAAAAACTATGGAGAGCGTGACGGACGAGGATTTTTAAGAAAGCTTGAAGAAGGAATCGATATAGTAAAAGCGGGAGGGATAGCAGGGGTTGCGATATCGCCTCGCGCATTCAATAAAACAGTTAAACTTGAGATTCCTCCTCGTCTTCGTGAAAGAACGGCCGAAAGTTATTGGGAAGAAAGGCAACAGCTTCTCAAACTCTATGAAGAAAATGCGAGTATCAAAGGGCAGGAATCAAATCCAATAAGATTTGGTGACCTTGTTGCTAGAAGTGAAGCAATCGGAGCTATTATTGAACAACATCCCAATTCGGCAATCATTATTTGTAATGGTTTCAATGCCCGCACGGCCTATTGGCAACACGACAGACTTGGCAACCTTCCAAATGTCGCTGGAATGGGAGGGTCAGCCGCCATTGGATATGGTGCAGCATGGGCAAATCCTGATATTGACTGGGTAGTTATAGATGGTGATCAAAACTTTGAAATGAGCACAATGCACGCGGTTCTTGCCGATTCAAAAAATTATCCCCCAAACCTTTATTGGTATATTCTTGATAATGGAATTGGGGCATCTGTTGGAACTGCTGAGAGCGTACCACTACCTCCATGGGCTGAAAACCTTGCGCGATTAATCCCAACAAGAACTGATAATCCAGGGGAATTTAGTGATTCAAGAGTCCCCGATCCTGCCGAAATTGCAAAACGATTTCAAAGGTGGGTGATGCGTGAATCAAGAGAAAATAGAGCCAGGCGGGAATTTAATCAGCGTTTCGAAGAATCTTCCTTCCATGATGGAATGTAACCTTTTTCTCTCTAAATTTTGAGTTTTGACTTTTGAGTTTGCTATTATATATTAATGCTCCTCAGGCTTTTTGCGGACTTTAAAAAGAACGCTCCCTATTTTGTTCTTGGTGGGCTTTTGCTCACTATCTTCTACGCCTTTTCTTTTTTGGTTAAGGAGGATGTTTTTACCAGGTTTGATTTTGATATGACTGTTAGGGTTCAGAATAATGTGCCTGTTAGATTCGACCCTTATCTTTCTTGGTTCTCGCTTCTTGGAAGCTTTGAAGTAACACTTTTGATATTAATTGTATTTTCAATAATTAATTTCTTGAAAAAAAAGTTTTTATCGATTTTATTAGTTCCGGCCTTTGGTTTTATGCACGTTGTCGAGATAATTGGGAAGGCATTTTTAGATCATCCGCAAACTCCGTTCATGTTCCATCGTTACGCTTTAGACTTCTTTTTTCCAACAAGCTATGTTCAGCCAGGCGGCTCCTATCCGTCAGGACATGCCATGCGAACAGCCTATCTAGCGGTACTTTTTCTCTTTTTGGTTAAAAATTCGAAATTATCACGCCCTTATAAACTATTTAGCTATTCAGCTATTTTAGCTATTTATCTTATAATGGTTTTCTCCCGCGTCTCACTTGGTGAACACTGGACAACAGACGTAATTGGCGGATCACTGCTTGGTGCGGCTTTCGCGTTTTTCTCCTTTGCCCTTCTGTGAAAACTGCCTATTGACAAACATTTTTCACAATGTTATAGGTTAATTATGAGTAGCATTCCGGAAACTCTTGCCACGCACGGCTTTGAACGACTACTCGGTCCCTGGCATCATGAAACGCCAAAAACCCCAGATCAACGATTATATGCTGAAGTAAGACACATACTGAGACACTTCGATCCTAAAATAGAATATCTACTTCTCACGGCAGAGGAAGATGATTTCTTTTTTACCGCGCATTTATATAGAAACGGTTCAAAGGGAACTGACCCAGTTTTAATTCGAGAAGATGATGCATATGCTGTTCTAAATGCGGCCGGAAGAAAACCAACCGAATTTTCCTGGGACCCATCACAGGAAATAAAAATTGGCGGTGAAACTTTTAAAACAGCTGTTCATGCAATTGAAGGCAATAACAGATCTGTTATTCTTGAAAGTTCGAGATTTAGACCAGACGGAAAAAGAAATGGAATCAGAATTTCAATTGCCGAAAGAACTGCGTATTATGATACCCTTCTTAGAGATCCCATAACTTTACCTGAAGATGAGGTTCTTGCGCAACCCTTCACGCCGCTTCTGCGCCCACTAACTAACGCGGGATAAAATTATCTGCCGCCGCGGATATCCCGATTAGTATACGAAAGCAATGCGTCCGCAAAAACGTCCGGCATAGTAGCGGGAAGATTAGTATCAACTACCACGAGTTCAGCGTGATTTGAATAAGGGAACTTGGATAAATGCAATTCTCCAGACGTTCTGATGACCAAATCCGGAACCGGAATACTACGAGCTTGTTCCCTCAAACGAACAGCAAGTTCGGGTGTAATAGCCCATTCGTTCAAATTACTTCTCGCTACCTCTTGAGCAAAAAGAGAATCCTCGTAATCTTCCCCATAATCAATCGCAAGAATTATATTCGTGCCCGAGTTTTCTCCTGTTGCCAGTTCTGCCCTTCCCAATTCCCTTGCGAGAGGCAAAGTTAATCTGTCGATTCTTCCAACTCTTGTAACTCTAGCGTTCCTCTCAACAAGTTCATCTCTATAATCCGCAAGACATTTGGCCATTGTCTTAAAAACTGCCTCTTTTTGCTCTCTGGGTCTCTTTATTTCATTATCCGTGGACCATGCCCATAAAATAATGTTTTTAACTTCCGAAAATTCGTCAAACTGCATTAGTCCCTCGTACAAAAGTCTCGCCCCAAGGTTATAAGCTCGTTCATCTGATATCCCATGCTCTTTTGCGAATCTTCTTCCGCCATCCGGAATAATTAAAACAGTGCGAGGTAGCCTATTTTTTACTCTTCGTAGCTCCGGGAGTTTTTCTTTAAGACGAGCAAGCGACTCCTGCCACTCTTTCTCTATAGCATATTCTCGAACAAAATTCGGAGCTCCTCTTGCTAGGACCTCTCTGACCCTACCCTGAATACCTATTGATCTTCCATCCTCTGCTTTTGTCATTTTATTTGAGTTTTTCGACTTCCTTGTGTTCTTGAACCTTTCTGCAGATTCGGCAGTATTTTTCAAGTTTCAGTTTCTCAGGGGTGTTGAGTTTGTTGCGAGATGTGACATAATTGCGTGTCCCGCAAACCGTACAATCTAAGCCTACAATAATTCGGGCCCCAGTCTTTTTTGCCATAAAGGGTATTTTAGCAAATCCGAAGTAGAATTGGAATACTATGTATTAGCTTCTTTTTTTAAAAATTTGATTTAATATTAACGTAAGTTCAAATAGAATTATAAGAGGTAATGCAAGCAGGAAATCCGCAAAAATTGAATCCAGTGGAAGAAGGATAGGAAATAAAATAGAAAATAAATAAACCCACAGGCGCTGTTTTCGCAGATAGCCGGTTTTAACAATTCCGAGGCTTATCAGAAGAATCATGATTATCGGAAATTGGAAAGCAATACCCATAAAAACTGAGACTAGAAGTACCGTGCTTATAAGACGGCTGATATCCAGGACGTTGCCGATACCAAGCTCTATTGACTTTTCCAAAAATAATTGAATTTGCCATTTCATAATAAGAATTCCAAAAGAAAATCCCATAAAAAAAAGGGTTATCGAGAAAGGCAAAGTCTTAATTATCATTTTATATTCTTTGTGTCTCAATGCCGGTCTTAAAAAGGATAATGTTTGATAGATTAAAAGAGGAAGAATAGCTACAACTCCTGTTGCCATACCAGAACTAATTGCGAGGTTTATAAATTGAAAAGGCGAGGTAAAAACGATGTTAACTCCGCGAAGCGATAGGATTTCAATTATGAATTTGATTATTCTTTCATAAAAAATAAAACCTGCTGCTGCCGCGACTGCAAAAACTATTAGGATAAAGAGGATTCTTTTTCTAACTTCAGCAAGGTATGGAGAATATTTGCTTATTAATGCAACGCTTTCTTCGGAAGTTTCGGAGGATTTGATATTATCCACAGCAGTAATAAAAGTGTATCAAATTCGATTATTCCTCTTACTTAGAATCGTCTTTGGAGGCCTTCTTAAATTCTTTCATAGCTTCGGCTAAGCCCTTAAAAAGTTCCGGGATTTTCTTCCCCCCGAAAAGCAAAACCACTATTAAGGCGATGATCAGCCATTCAGTCACCCCAATTGATTGAAGCATGTTCAATTTTCACACCTCCTTCCGGGCCAGAGGCCTCTCCGGGCCAGCGGCCTTCCATTATTTTTTACTTGGTTCGTCATCGTCTTCTATGGTTTTGGTAAATGCGTTTTTTATTCTTTTGATCTCCTTGACGCTTTCACCGCTGGTTCGAGCCAAGCTCATAATTGCTTTGCCTCCGAAAAGAACTATTAAAATTATAACAATAATAGCAAGCTCTATTGGACTGATATTTTTTATGAAATCAAACATTCCGGCTTATAATCAATATAAAACTTAAATTTGAAAAAAACAAGAGGCAAAACATGGGCCTAATCAGCTCATAGACGCTGAGTACCAGGAAGTCCCATCAAAATATTCCAAATTTTTTGTTTGAGAGTTAAATCCAAGTGTTCCCTTTTTGGCTTTTTTTGGTCTTGTGGTTGTTTTCCAAGCACTAATCTTAGGTAGTCCTAGCATCATAGATAAGCCTTGTCCAATATCAATAAGGAAGGGGGAGTTTTTTGGCATAGCGTCTTACATATTATATATCATATCCATTTATTTTTTGCACTACTCTGCCTTCTAAATAATTTTCCTAACGGACTAGATTTTCTTCATTGGCAGTTTCAGCCAGGAAGATCCGTTAAAGAATTCCAAATTTTTTGTTTGAGAGTTGAAGCCGATTGTTCCTGTCTTTACCTTTTTTGGTCTTCCTGCGTTGTTCCAAGATGGGATCATGTACTGGAAGACTGTGGCAAATAGGGTTTGATTTGTTAAAGCCTCATGATTAAATATCAGGGAATTTTTATTTAATACAGGAGGCTCCTCCACTTCTGCGATTTGTACTTCCGAAGGGCTTGCTGACGCGGATGGTGAAGGACTGGGGCTTGCTGAGGAAGGTGCTGAAGGACTGGGGCTTGCTGAGGCACCGGCAGCAGACGGCGAGGGAGAAACAGAAGGTGAAACACTTCCTGCTATGGATGGACTGACACTTGGAGAAACAGAAGGTGAAACACTTCCTGCTATGGATGGGCTTACACTAGGTGACACTGAAGCTGATGGAGATTGACTTGGTGAAACAGAAGGAGATACAGATGCCGAGGGACTTTGGGATGGACTTACTGAGGGTGATACAGATGCAGATGGGGATACTGAAGCTGAAGGAGATTGCGAAGGAGAAGCGCTTGGACTTACAGATGGGCTGGCAGATGGACTAACACTTGGAGATATGGATGCTGATGGACTCTGGGAAGGTGATATAGATGGAGATATGGATGCTGATGGACTCTGGGAAGGAGAGACAGATGGAGATACCGATGGACTGACTGATGGACTAATGCTAGGTGATACAGATGCACTAGGAGATTGGGAAGGACTCACAGATGGTGACACTGATGGAGATACCGATGGACTAACAGATGGTGAAACCGAAGCTGAAGGAGATTGACTTGGTGACACTGAAGGAGATACCGATGGACTAACAGATGGTGAAATACTGGGTGATATAGATGCGCTAGGAGATTGGGAAGGGCTAACTGAAGGACTTACTGAAGGACTAATCGAGGGACTTACTGATGGAGAAACACTACTTACTGCGGATGGACTAATAGATGGGCTTATGCTTGGACTTACAGATGGACTAACTGAAGGACTGACGCTAGGAGATATAGATGCACTGGGACTTTGACTGGGTGATACAGATGGTGAAACAGAAGCGGAAGGACTTTGGGAAGGAGAGACGGATGGGGATACACTAGGAGAAACAGATGGCGATACTGAAGCGGATGGGGATTGGCTAGGTGATACAGATGGACTGACTGATGGACTAACTGAAGGAGAGACGCTTGGCGAAACTGACGGACTAACACTGGGAGAGACGCTAGGGCTTACACTAGGAGAAACAGATGCCGATGGGCTTTGGCTTGGAGAGACACTTGGGCTTACTGATGGTGATACAGAGGGTGAAACAGATGCTGAAGGAGATTGGGAAGGACTAACTGATGGAGATACAGATGGACTGACAGAAGGAGATACAGAAGCACTGGGACTTTGGGAAGGAGAAACAGATGGAGATACAGATGGGCTTACAGATGGTGAAACAGATGCTGATGGACTCTGGGAAGGTGAAACGCTAGGACTGACTGATGGGCTAACACTAGGTGATACAGATGCACTAGGACTTTGAGATGGAGATACACTGGGTGATACGGAAGGTGACACTGAAGGAGAAACCGAAGGAGAAACTGAGGGAGATACGGATGCACTTGGACTTTGACTAGGTGAAACAGATGGGCTAACAGATGGAGAAACGCTAGGTGAAACAGACGCACTTGGACTTTGACTAGGAGAAACAGAAGGTGAAACGCTTGGTGATACTGATGGTGAAACCGAGGCTGAGGGTGACTGGCTTGGACTTACCGAAGGACTTACTGAAGGACTTACTGAAGGAGATACAGATGCTGATGGACTTTGGGAAGGTGATACTGACGGAGATATGCTTGGCGATACTGAAGGTGATACAGAAGCGGAAG
>Ga0155259_17_pt1 | contig 237919 bp, 235 predicted proteins | sample RifCSPhighO2_02_FD_106227 | JGI IMG/M metagenome (GOLD analysis project Ga0155259, IMG submission 106227) | Candidatus Levybacteria bacterium RIFCSPHIGHO2_02_FULL_40_18 | reverse complement strand
TTTTTGAGATCCGCCAGCCGGCGGACAAAAAAAACGGAGACTTCCGCACACAATTTCTTGTGTGAAGAAGCCTCCGTTCGCGGTCAGCCCTTTAACTTAAGCTATTTTAACTTTGCCTAGAGCTAATTGTCAAGACCCAAACTTATTATACTTAATTATTCGCGCAAGCGCCCCATGCGGGCCTGAATCGTAAAAAGTTTGGGTTTTCGAACTTCCGGAATTTCTTGCTTCTCTGCAATATTAAGAGATGTTTTTTTTATGTTTCTGATTGAGATTTGTGTCACTTTGCCGTCTTGAACAATAATGTCAACGCTTCCATAACCGTCCACCGCGTCTAAGGCGTTTTCTATTTCACGAAGCAGATTTTGTTTTGTCAGAGAATTGTGAGACATTAGAAATTAAGCTTTATATTCTCTTTTGGTCCATTAATCTCTCCAATGCGAAGCTCTATATTTTTATCGGTTTCATTTATCGCAATGCCTACGCGAGTGTTTTTTGTTGATATGGCCTGAACCTCAACCGGGTCATTATGAATGTCAGGCGCAAATAACTCTTTTGTTTTTCCGTTAACTGTAATCCTTACGTAGTCGCGGCTGTTCACTTCAAGTCCCTGATTTAAATCGTTAACGATCTTAAGATTTATGATAAGAAAAATTCTGCCATCAACCGCAGTTGCTCGCTTCCCTTTTACAATAATTTGTTTTCGAAGCTCGGCATCCTTTATAGTATATAATAGCTTCCCGACTTCTTTGCCTTTCTCGTTTCGAAGAGGAAATTGGAACTCCCGATTCAGAGTTGTTGTTGCAAGCGGTTTTGTATCAGATACCCCTATCACTGTATTTCCAACCTGTGGGTTCGGGACTAAGGCTTGTCTTACAATAAAAACTGCAACCAAAATAAGGACGGCCGGGAGTAAATATCTGAAAATATTCCTTTTATTGAACTTGGGAAATCTTATATTGCGGAGGCGTTCGCTTCCCCTAGCGAGCGGATTGTCACTTACCTCGGATAAAACATCGAACAGGGTTAATACTAGAGCATTTTTTTTAATTGACATAAATAAAAAAGCCCCGTTATGCGGGGCAGCAATTAAAGTGATCGAACTATATCAAAAGAATATCTGCTTGTCAAGGGTCGCTTTAGCGACCCGCAGACCCCGTACCAGCGCCCTCCGATTAAATCGGAGTAAGCTTGGTGGCGGGGTCAAGACCCACTGTTCTAAAAGTTAAATAACTTTTCAAAAAAATTTGTAATACTGTCAAGTATTTTTTCCACTACATTTTTCTGCTCTTCTTTTACTTCTTTTATCAACTCCCCTGTTTCATTCATTACGGCATCGTCATCTAGGAAGGCTTCCGGCCCCTCATCCGCATCATCGTTTTGATCCCCGCTCGTGGAAGTATCCTCGTCATTCGAACTATCAGAACTGCTGTTTATTCTGACTGTTGCCGAACTCTTGCCGCCTTCATTTTCAATTGATAGCGTGTGTGTTCCGGGCTCACTCGTATCAAGAACCTTTTTCTCACCGTTAACTTCTATTTCTATGTGGGTTTTTGTTTCGGATGTATCATTCGAATTATTAGATGAACTATTAACATTCGTAGTAACCGAGGTGTTCACAGTGGATTTTCCTTCTATTATCTCTGCCGATACTTTGGGAGTTAGTAAAAATAGGAGGGCAGAAAAAAGTAAAACTTCTTTCATCCCATTGGACTATATACTATTTTATTTTATAAATCAAGGATTCTCTTTTTACGAGGAGATATAAGTGCTCCAAGAGACATTAGAGCAATTCCTGCCGTTTGTCCTGTAATTGCTGCAAGCGTTGCAAAATCTCCTGTAACAGCAAGTTCTGATACTCCAAGCACTTCGCCGCCTGGGCCGCCTACTCCGCCATCTCCGTCGCCCCCATCTCCTCCGTCACCGTCAGGGTCACCCACTCCGGGAGGGGTTGTTGGTATTGGATCTCCCGGTTTTTGCGTAGGAGTGGGCGCTTTTGTTGGGGACGGACAATTTTTGCACTTAACATCGGCAATGTTTGTGTTAAGCTGGTTGTTTATGTTCACGTTGTTGGTTATGTTTCCAGTCGTAATACTGCCATCTCCAACGCCGCCATTAATGGAATTTCCACCCGTATTGGAATTTATGTTCACACTGTTTGAGACATCTGCTGAATTAGATTGGTTAATGTTGATAGAATTATTTTGATTTAATTGTATAGAATTATTGGAGCCTGATCCGTTACCCGAGATCTCAATTGTTTCGGCATTAGCCGCCGTAACAAAGATTGCCAATATAATAAGAAGAACTGAGGTTGTAAATACCTTTATTAAATTTTTAGCTTTCATTTTAAAAAAATAACTGCCATTTTGGCCTCCGGCTCAGAGAGCCTCTGGCTCGGAGAGGGCAGTTATCATTGGTAAAGTGGGATTCTATCCTATAACTTTTATTTTGTCAAGAGGTAGGCTTTTTTAATAATTAAAGAAACCCTAATTAAAATAAGTTGAAAATTCAATCTAAATTTTAAAAGCAAAATTCTTCTTCTTCCATAGTGGCACTTTCGGGGACAGAATATTATGAGATTATAACAAAAAAAATTATTTTTGCAACTAGCCCCGTTAGATATGAAATTATCTAACTGGGGTAGGCTTTTTTAAAAGGTCGGCTTAAATATCCTTTGAACTAGAAGATAATAATCTATGTTTTTTAGAGTTAAGCCGATTTTTTTGAAAATAATCCTATAACTATGCAGGCCGAAGCTACTCTTTTACAATCTCTGAAATGACTAGAAGTCTTTTTAGAGTAGTCCCAGGGGCCTGCCCCGTACACACGCTCTTGCGAGGCAAGGGACGTAGTCCTTGCGAGCAAGTAAGTGTTGTACAGGTGATAAATCGGAAGAGCTAGTTCTTAGAAAGCGTTGCGATCACCAGCAACCTTTTGTATGTTGTCCCAGGGGGCCAGCAGGTCATCAAAGTTAGTTGCTCGATATTCGATTTTAGATTAATGTAGGAAACCGCGTCAGCCGCAACTATCTTCTTCTCGCTAACTTTATATTTATATTTTTCGCCCTTATAAAAAATATAAATTTCATCATTGTTTTCGAGCTTCTCAAGCAAATAAAAAATTGAGTTATAGCGGGCGGCATTATAGAAATCGACTGACGAATGGGAAAACAAAAAAATGTTTTTACCTTGACCTGGATATCCTGTGCTTTTAGCATGGGCCACTCCGCGCGTCAAAGCCAATTGATATTCGCGCTCTTTATAGGGATTAACTTCTGCGACTATTTTTGAATTAGCCCGAATTTTAGGGATAACTATACCGAAGCTCTCATCAAGAGGCTTGATCACTTTCTTGCCTTTAATCTCATCCAAAGAAACAACCGAACCTTTACTAGGCCCTAGAATCCAATATTGAAGCTCCAATTTTAAGACAGGATAAAAAATTAAAAACAAAGAAATTAAAGAAAGCGCGATCAATGTTCTGCCTAGAAAAATGAGAATCGAGGATAATTCTCTCACAAGAATATTATACAGACTGCTTTGATTTTTTGTACCAGAGGAAAATAAGAGCAAGAATGGCAAGGATAGCTGCTCCTGACAAAATATTTCTTGCGCTAAATAGTACGGCTTTTTCTTCCGGCTTTTCTGCTTCTTTTTTCTCTTCTTGTGACTCGCCGCTTGGAGTTGCTTCTTCTCCTAAAACTTCTCCCTCTTTGGTTGCTGTTTTTTCACCTAAAACTTGGCCTTGGCCTTGGCCGACCGGAATTGCGCCGCCTGTTGTTTGAGTTGGGGCAACTCCGCCGGTTGTTGCCGTTGAGGTAGTTGTAACGCTCATGCTGTCACCAACAAGACCTGAACTATTACTCGCCGCGTCAAATGCTCTTACCGCATAAAAATACTCCTTATTACAGTCGGGAATCGTATTCTCAAACTGTCCCTCGGTGTTTGACCCGATTGAGATTGAGTCAACCTCACCTGCCTCACTTGATGAGCTGTCTGTTCGATAAAGTACAACCTTTATGGTTTTCCCGCTGTCGTCTGCCGTCTTGAACTTAATCTTATATACGCATGCAGATTTGTCCTTACTAAAGTTTGTAGGAGTACCAGGCCCTGTAGTCTTATAGTCAACCGAAATTGTCGGGCTTGTCGCGGTATCTGAACCTCCTGTTGCTTCCGCATAAAACTGGTATGTGCCTTCCGCGCTTACAAAAGACGAAACAGATCCACAGCTTCCCGCATTTCCGCCTGCTGCGATCGCAACATCCCCTCCAAACTGGCTAAATCCGCCGTCAGAAGGCCCTTTTTTGAAGCATTTTACAATAACAGGATCGCTTTCTGTGTCAAGCGTGACAAAGGTCATCTTAAAATTATTTTGATTAGTGGGTGATTTTGGCTGATCCAACCTTATAGACACGGCAGCATCTGCTTTCGCAATAAAAAGCAGAACAAAAACAGCCGACAGTAATAATTTAGATAAAATCTTAAACATAGCGTTTGCGAATTGTAAAACCAATTACCATAAGGTTCAAACCGGCTAAAAGTAAAGCTATTGCCGAAAGCGTCCAAAGTGTTTTTGCGCCAGTTGCCGGCAATTCTGTTGAAGCACCAAGAACTTCTCCTCCTCGGTTAACGCTCAATCCAACGCTTTCAGTACTGCCTTTTACGACATTCACTTCTGATCCTGCAAAGTTTGTGTCAACAAATCCTGGGTCAATAGCTGAAGCTAATACTTGCTCGCTGATTATGTTTTCTCCCTTTGCAAAGGCAACATCCTTATAGTTTCCTGCCTTCTGATCACCGCTTATATTCGCAACGTATGAGAGGGTCACAATGTCTCCCGGGATAAGATCTCCAAGATCCCAAACTCCGGGGGAAGTATAGACAGGCTCGGGAATCGCGTATGCAAGGCCGTTTAAGAGTGCTGTCCAAGAACCTGACTGGTACGTAAATCCTTCGGGCAAAAGATCTGTCAGGAAAACATTGTTTGCAAAACCCTCGGAAACACTAAGCGTTATGGTGTAAAGCACGCTTCCTCCCGGCCCCTTATCTCCTACTGCATCGTTAACTTTTGAAATCTCAATTATAGGCTCAATTACCTGGTTGCCAAAATCAAGCTCGGAAACATCCTGTCCGCTTAATGCATCAACACTATACGAACCTCCGGTTGGTGCCGTTTGAGCCCATCCCGCCTGTTGTTCTTCGGCAATTGCATAGCTTCCCGGTCCTAGATTTGTAAATTCGTAGTTGCCGTCATTATTTGTTGTTGCGGAGTCATTCCCGTCTCCTCCAAGATTTATTGTCCAACCGGCAAGTCCCGGCTCGCCCTGGTCTTTAACGCCATCTCCATTAAGATCGTTAAACTTCTGTCCCGATAGGGATATATTCAAGAAGTTTATAAATGTAAAAGATTCATTTTCTCCACTTGAAGGCGCGCCAAAATCAACAGAAGTGTCAGTTAATGGTGTCCAACCGGGAGGCGTATCTTCTGAAACGCCATATGTGTGGTCCGGACCAAGATCTGTCCATGTGTAGCATCCATCCTCATTTGTTTCTTGAGTATCCTGAATCTGACCATCTACTAAAAGGTTTACCGTCCAGCCCTCAACCTCAACCTGATCCCCATCTGTCTCAGGATTCCCATCCGCATCGTTTAGTTTACAAACGGTAATGTTAATATTCTCGAAATTAACAAAATCATTACCCGTGCTCTCTGTCCCCGGATTAATTGTTATGTTGTAAAAAAGTGAACTTAAAACAGTCCACCCCGCCTGAAGAACTTCTCTTACTTGGTAAAAGCCAAGAGACAGATTTGTAAAGTTATAAAGTCCGCTTACGTTTGTGAACGTAGTTGCGACTAAATTGTCGCAATCTACACCATCGGAAACACAGCTATAGAGCTCGATTGTCCAATTTTCTATGGGAGATTGATCTTCTATACCAAGTATATTCCCATCCGCATCTTCAAGCTTTGATCCCGAAATTGATCCTTTGTCAACCTGGTTACAGAGCGTAATTTCAGTTGTCTGACCCGGTTCAACATTAATATTTGCAGGAAGAGAATTATTCTCTTCCGGAAGATTTGAACATGAAAATTGAGTGCTGTCTGTGCCTCCCGGGAACCATCCTATAAAATGGTAGTCGTCGACAGTGTTTTCATCAACGCTGTGCTGCCCTGCAAGTACGCCTGGAACTGTTGTCCCCATTGCGTTTGTGTCTGATCCGTCAAGGCTCCATGTAAAGTTCCCCGGATTTATGGTTTCATACGTATCGTCTCCGTTTTCATCAAGTAGTTTATTAACTTTAACCGAACCCGTTTGTGTATTAATGAAAGTACATGACACAACGCTTGTATTATTAATCTCAATCCCGGAAATGGTATCTCCGTCAGGACTCCCGTTATTAACCGCGCCGGTGCAAAAGGCTGACAAAAGACTATACCCGGGCTGGACTGTTTCTTCTACATCGTAAGTCCCCGGTTGAGGAAATTGGACAGCGTCTGTCTGTCCGTTTGTATCAGTAGTTTTAGTTGTACCGCCAATATTAAATTCCCATCCTGAAGCAGGAGTTTGATCTCCCGTTGTCTGAAGGTTGCCATCTTGGTCAACGAGTTTTATAACTGAAATTGTTCCCCCACAAGTCTGTTCTGCAAAATCTCCAAGTTGAGTTGCAAGCCCGGCAAAATCCGTGGTGATAACATCTGAAGTAAGAACATTACCGGTGTTTACATTCGGTCCAGATATCGCTTGCAGATTTGGCGTATCAAGATCGCTTCCTATGCCAATAGTCAGCACGCGTGTTCCGCCTGACTTTATTGTATTGGCTATTGTTACCGAATCTGAGACCGCCTGTGATTCGCTTACCGATAAGGCCGGATTCCCGATTCTATTTGGATTCCCGTCAGAAGCAAGAATTACAAGGTTTGGTTTGGCAGGCCTTGGGTCAAAAGTGCTTTGTCCTTTGGTTAATCCGTCTTGCCAGTTTGTAAACCCGCCGCTTGTAGTACCATCAATAGCATTTTTAACCGTTGTCGCGTTGCCTGAAAAAGCTTGCACAACAGACGCTGTGGTATCAAAATCAGTAACAGAAAATTGCGTTGGAGTAGAAGGTAAAAGCGCATCTATGAAAGCCTTGAAAGCATTTTTCATCTGCGTTAGCTCTCCGGAATCAACGCTTGCCGAGCTATCTATAACCAGCGCAATATCAAGACCGCAAGCTTGGGGAAGCGTCGGATTATCAACAATGTCGTAACCGACAGTTACGGAATCTGAGCAATCATTGTTGTTTTCGTTAGATTCGGATTCATCGGTATCAGGATCAACCCGACATATGTTTCCAGAACCGCTTCTTGGATTAGTTAATGTTCCAATTTCTGTAGGCGTGACAGTAATTGAAACGCTGAAGGATCCACCTGCAGGAATAACAACGCTTGATCCTCCTGAATTATCATCGCAGTCAAGAGTATTGCTTGAAATATCGCAATCAATCGAACCTGTAACCCCGCCCGAGGTTATAACTGGAAGATTTGAGGTTGGAGAGTACGTTGCACCGGAGCTCGGAAGATCGTCCTCAAGAATATCCTCATCGCTGAACGTAGCTGAAGCGTTTCCATTATTCGTTACTGTCAATGTCCATGTGAAAGGTTGATTTATTACTGCATTCCCCGCTACATTATTAGTCTTGGTAACCACAAGGTCAGGTTGAGCAGCTTCTGTATAAGTGACAGTAATCGTAATATGGTCTACTCTTGCCTGCTCATCTCCTCCAGAAGTACGGCCAACTGATAGTACAACGCCGAAATTAGCATTGTTGATATCAGCGGCGGTCCATGTGGTTCCCCACAAGTCACTTGTAGTACCATATGTTGCTGCTGCGTCGCTGGTGGGCCAATTTGTACTAGTCGCGGCTTTATTATCTCCTACAATGACATTGTTCTTTACCAACCTTAAGCTGCTGTCTCTAATGGTAGCAGTCTGGGTGTTGGCTTCACTTCTTTCTATTGAAACTACAACTCCATTGATTGTTGCAGTACCAGGAATAGCGAAACCAAATCCAGTAGCTCGAAGGTAATTAGATACGTCTCCAGAGCTTGCAATTGTCACTGTTGCCCGTGAATTATCAGAAGCAGATACATTACTAGCATTGGACCAGCTCACGTCACCTGAAGGAGCGGCAATATTTCCCGCAAATGTAGAACCGCTATTAGCACCAGCGACACTGTCTGTAAATGTAACGACTGCGATTATGTTGCCTTCGGAATCTTTTGCTTCTACTTTATAGTTTGGCCTATAGTTGCCGTCGAGCTGGTAGGCGTAAACGAAGGATCCGTTTTCGTCTGCTGTAACGGATGCCTCAAAATGAACAGGAGGCTCGTCTTCTGAAGTTATTACTAATGTATATGTTTCATTGGGATTAAATTCGTTCCCTGTGATAAGAACTGTGTCTGTAGGCGCATAATCCGGTTTGTCAGTCACAAGCGATGCTGAGCCTTGAGCCTCATAAGATTCAAGGTCAATTGAAGGCGCGGCTGTATTATCAAGAATTACTATTGAAAGATCTCCGTCCTCTGTTTGTGCCGGAGTTTCTGTCGGTGTGGGCTGCGAAGTTACTGTTGGTGTCGAACTTTGATTCGAACTATCATCTGCGGGAGGGCTGTTGTTGTTTTCCTGATTTTCCTCCGGCGCAACTGTTGGTTCATTAGTTGGTTCAACAACCGGAGTTACTTCTGTTGTTGGCTCAGGTGTTACACTGGGCTCTTTGGCTTGCCCCGTATCTTGCGGGGATGGTACCGGTGTTATTTCTTGCGTTGGTTCGGCAGAAGGAGTTACTTCCGGGGTTGGAGTGACTTGTGTTTGATCTGCATCCTGAGGCACTTCCTGCGCATATGCAACCCTTGGCAGTACATATAAATAGGGACTCATAGATTGAGCCACCATGGAAAGAAGAGTCACGAACGTGAGGAGCTTTCTGCCTACCTGCCTAAGCTTGTACATAAAATAAAACCATGCCTATGAAAGGCACTTAGCGCGATAATATCATGTTATTTGAGCAATTGCAATAGGCAAAAAGGCCTATAATATTTTAGGGTTTAATACTATAAAACTTAATAAACATTTTATCTTTTCCTTATATTCTAAATCTTTCCGGAGATTTCCTGACCTATTAACATAATCCTATAACTATGCTATAATCCCACGAACATGAACAGGCTGTTAGATTTTATCGCGAAAAGAAAATTAGTCGCGGGCATTGCTATTCTGGTAATTATTCTTATTTCTGGTTTCTACATTTTTCAACGAATAAGAGCGCCACAAGCCGAAAGCAAAAAAGTTGAAAGAGGCGACGTAAAACAGGAGCTTTCTTTATCCGGTGAGATTGACGCTTTTGAAAAAGCAAATCTCTCATTCCAAACGGGAGGATTGGTCTCTTGGATTGGGGTAAAAGAGGGAGATTACGTTTATAGGTTTCAGGGAATAGCAAGCCTTGATCAGCGTTCCGCAAGAAAAAGTCTTGAAAAACAGTTGCTTTCTTATCTTTTGCAAAGAAGCGCATTTGATGAGGTTCGGGAAGAAAATCTTAACAGGACTCCCGAGCAAGCGATTAATAATGAGATGAAAAGGATCTTGGAGAGAAACCAATGGAATTTGGAACTTGCTGTAAATTCGGTTGAGATGCAAGATTTGGTTGTTCAACTTTCAAGCATTTATTCACCTATTGAAGGGATTGTAACAGAAGTTAATACGCCCAATCCCGGCGTAAATGTAGCGCCTTTCACGACTCAGTTTGTGGTTGTTAATCCCCGCACGATATATTTTAATGTGACAGCAGATCAAACGGAGGTTGTCGATCTAAAAAGGGAGACGCGCGGAAAAATTGTTTTTGACGCATATCCTGAGGAAGAGGTTTCAGGAGAAGTCATAGATGTTTCATTTACCCCAAGAGTCGATGAGATTGGCACCGTTTATGATGTTAGAGTTTCTTTGAATAAAGATAACTTGCAATTTAAGTATCTTTTGGGGATGACAGGTGATATAACAGTTGTGACCCAAGAAAAAAAGAATGTGCTTCTTCTTCCGTTGGAATTTGTAAAGACTGATGAAAAAGGAAGGTATGTTTATATAGATTCCCAAAAAAGAGAGAAAAAATATGTTGAGGTAGGAATTGAGGGCGAAGAGGTAATTGAACTGAAAGGAATCGAAGAGGGAACTATGGTTTATGATTGAACTCAAGAACGTAACAAAGCAATATGAAGTTGGAGATCAAATCATTCAAGTTCTTAAAGGAATAAGCCTGAAAATCAGAGATGGGGAATTTGTCGGAATTCTTGGAGCCTCGGGTTCGGGTAAATCCACGCTTATGCATATCATAGGGTTGCTCGACTCGCCGAGTGAAGGACAAGTTTTAATTGACGGGAAGGATGCGTCAAAGCTTTCGGATAATGAGCTCTCAAAGCTTCGGAATCATTACGTTGGTTTTGTTTTTCAGCAATTTAATTTAATCAACAAATATAGTGTCCTTGAAAATGTGCTTTTGCCGGCACTCTACTCTAAAGAAAAGCTCCCATTTGATCCGACTAATCGTGTTCTTGAACTTCTCTCAAAATTTGGAATTTATGATAGACGCAATTACCGTCCAAATAAGATCTCAGGCGGCCAGCAACAGAGGACGGCAATTGCCCGAGCGTTGATTATGAACCCAAAAATAATTTTGGCGGATGAGCCCACGGGAAATTTAGACACTAAAACCGGAGAAGATATAATGGATCTTTTGAAAAGTCTGAATAAGGAATTTGGGTTGACTGTCGTAATAGTTACGCATGAGAAAAACATTGCTGCAAAAACTAAAAAGCAGATATTTATTCGCGACGGCCAGATTGTCAAAAAATACCTATGAAATTCTTATCATTTTTGATAGGTGCATCTTTTGATGATTTCAGGAGAAATAAAGTCAGAACGTTTTTAACATCTCTTGGAATTATGATAGGAGTTTTGTCCGTAGTGCTCTTGATAGCTTTTGGCTTGGGATTACGAAATTATATTGAACAGCAATTTGAAGAGCTTGGAACAAACCTTTTATATGTCATTCCGGCAAGGTTGATAGGTGAAGGAGGAGGGCTTCAGGCGGCAGGCGCTGCCGCGATCCCGCGGTTTGAAGAAAAAGATGTCGCAAAACTTGAAAAAATCGAAAATGTTGATTTTGCAGCGCCCTATTTTGAAACTTTCTCAAATGTTGAAGCAGGCGGAGAGACTAAATATACCCAGGTCAGTCTTGGCGATGAGAATATGAACTCCGCCATAAATCTTGAGGCGGATATTGGACGATTATTTACTAAGGGAGACGTTGATAAGCGAGCAAAAGTTGTGGTACTGGGACCAAGCCTTGCGGAGGATCTTTTTGGGGCAAAAGAGGCGGCGGTCGGAAAAACCGTCCGAATATCCGAGCAAAATTTTAAAGTCATAGGAGTAATAAAATCAAAAGGCAGCGGAGTTTTGGGGGGGCCCGGTTTTGACACGATTGTTTACTTACCTTATAAATCATCCCTCAGAATAAATCCTAATAAAAAATTCTCCGCGCTATATATCCGAGTGAAAAGCGAGGGAACAATCGCTCAAGTGAAGCGTGATGCCGAGCGAGAGCTGTCAAAGACCTACGATATAGATGATGAATTCCAGGTTGTAGAACAAACTGAATTCTTAAGTACCATTGCAAGCATTTTCTCGATTCTTAATGGAATTCTAGTTGCAATAGGATCAATCTCCTTACTTGTTGGGGGAATCGGGATTATGAATATCATGTATGCAACAGTTACCGAAAGGATAAAAGAAATAGGAATAAGAAGGGCTCTTGGCGCGACAAAAACGGATATTCTTTCCCAGTTTTTGGCAGAATCGGTGATTCTTTCTGTTTTTGGCGGCGCGGCCGGGCTTATACTCGCTTTTATGATAGTCGCTGTAATTCAGAGGTTTTTTCCTGCAGAAGTTAATCTTCTTTCGGTTCTTGCGGCTCTAGGCGTTTCATCCGCAATCGGCATATTTTTTGGCGTCTTTCCGGCCCGGCGCGCCGCCAATCTCGTCCCCATTGAGGCTATTCGGTACGAATAGCCCTTACCGTTCCGCGCGGTGTGGATAATACACTTGGGAAACATCCTCGCAAACCTTTACCGTAACAGGTTTTTCCATAATATTTGATAATGTCCTAAAACCCCCTTCTGGTCCCCACGCAGAGTTATTTGCCAGTTTTAAAATATCTTCCCTAGAAGGTCTAAAAGCTGAAATTATCTTTCCTACGTTAAGATGCATTATTGACGGATGATGGTAGGTTTCAATAACAACGTTATCCCATGGTCCTAGAGACCGATGAGATAATTCCGAAAAAATAATAACTTGGTGCGCTATCTCTATATACTCTCTATGAGCTTCTTGTATTGCATTCTGTCTCTTTACCCACTTCCTTCTCCTCCTGGATATTTTACGACCTTCTGCTATAAACTCTACCGCCAACTCGTATGGTTCGGCCAGGTAACTTCTCCACTTAGAATTTTTACCTACGATGCTCTCCCAGGAAGGATATTTTACCCTGGGATTCCCGTCTTCGGGAACAAATAAAAGAGAGTTATTGCCTTCTTTTGTCTGCTGCACTACCCGTTCTCTTGTCTCGGGATCAAATCCCAAAACTTCCGCAAGCAATCTTTCCGATTCAATGTTTGACATAGCGCAATTTTACTAAATAAATCAACCCGATTCAAGAATACACCCCAGGGTTTGACAAGAAATGCGTGGTTCTGGTTTAATAAAATTCTAAGGGTATGGAAACAAAACCCGGTCAAGCATACGGCATTGTTGTTTTTACGGCTGCTATAATTTTGGCATTTCTCTTCTTGGTTAATTTTTTCAACATCTCCTACCCAATCTCCGTTTCTTCACGAACCGTCTCAGGCGAACTATCGGTTGTGGGGGAAGGAAAAGTTGATGTTGTCCCTGATACGGCAACCATTCAGGCTGGAATTACCGCTGAGGGCAGAACCGTGCAAGAGGTCGAAAGTAAAATTAACGAAGTCAACAATAGGCTCATTGACTCTGTTTCAAAACTTGGGATAGATAAAAAAGATATTAAAACCACCAACTATTCAATAAATCCAAGTTATGATTTTACTCCGAATGGCAGAAATAATATTTCAGGATACGCCGGAAACGCAGCACTAACAATCACTGTTCGTAAACTTGAACTTGTTCCAAAGATTATAACAGCGGCAACAGAGGCGGGATCAAATCAAGTTTACAATTCAGGTTTTACAGTTGATGACCCGTCAAAATATCGGGAGGAGGCAAGAAATAAGGCAATTCAGAATGCGAAAGAACAAGCACAAAAACTGGCAAAGGATTTGGGTATTAAACTTGGAAGAATTGTAAATATTGTCGAATCGCCTTCCGGCGGCCCTGTTCCGCTTTTTAGACAAGAGGCAGGGTTAGGTGGTGCGCCAGCACCGGATATTCAACCGGGCACTCAGACTATAACATCCCAAGTTACATTATATTTTGAAAGAAGGTGAATTTATGGCGCAAAAGCATGTAAATCACTTAAACATTTTTAAAACCTTAAGGCTTCACTGGTATGAAGCTCTCATTTTAAAAATCTCGCTTTTATCTGTTGGTATTTTAATCGGAGCAAACTGGCCGGGAATTGTTTTAGACTGGACAACTCCCCTCCTTATTGTAGCGGTAGTTTCATCTTTGTACGCTATTTTGGTCTGGTGGAAGGAATAGGAAGCGGATTGTCATCCTGAACGAAGTGAGGGATCTTTTTTAAGAGCTAAGATTCTTCGTTGCACTCAGAATGACATGGGGGCCTTGGTGGAAGGAATAGTCACATTAATAAGTTTTGCCCTCACTAATAATCTTTCACGATCAAACCACCCATCACATGTAAAAAGTGTTAAGATATCTTTTTCGCTTGAATAAAGCTTATCAACGTCGCGAGGATTGATATCTTCAATAGAATAAACCTTATACGTAAAAGTTCTGTCTTTGTTAGATAAAATCAGTATGAGATCATCCTTCTTAACTTTCTTAAGATTTTTGAAAAGATTCTCTCTATTGTGCGCATAAATAATTGTATTGTAGCCTTCGCCTATTTTGCCGCTGCTTGGAAGGTATAAGGCATCTTTGTCCGACAAAATCCATTCCCTATTAACAATCCCTCCCTGTTTTACATTTGCTTTTATACCAGACGAGGGTATTACAATTAGGCGGGGGTCTTCTCCTGTTGGGATTTCTTGTGGAGCTTCTTTTTGACTTAATCTTACCGAATTTATATAGATTTGAATATGGGAAGCTGTACCAAGGAAAAACAAAGTAATTCCAAAAACTAATAAAATAATGGGGAGTTGCCGTCTGAGGTTATTTGTTTTTCTTGACCTTTTTCTTGCCATAAAGTGCTCCAAGCGAGGCAAGAACCAAACCCAGAGCTTGTTCTATTGTAGCAAGAACTGACCTGGAATCTCCTGTTGCGGCAACAGTTGATACTCCCAAAACTTCACCCTGTTTTTGTTCTACTGCGCCGCCTGTTCCACCAGTATCGCTGGTTGAAGAGCTGGTAGGAGCCTGGGTTGGGATAGACGTAGGAGTCTCCGTTGTTACTGGTTGTTCTGTTGGAGTTGGAGTTGGAGTAATATCCTGATTCCCATCTCCAATTACAACCTCACATGTTCCTTCTCCATCACAATCAATGCAAATTTGAAGACCCGGATCAAAAACCTGTCCCTCGCCACACTCATTATTCTCTTCCTCTTGGGGTGTAGGTGTAGGCTCTTCCTGTTCTACAACATCCTCCACGCAATTTCCTTCCTCTTCAAAATGGTAGCCATCAGGCAAAGACGCTTGTGTACCTTCAATATTGAGACATAGATCAATTACATTTTGGGCGCACACACCATTTTCCTCGCTGTATCCCTCTGGAACAGAACTTTGACTACCGTCAAGGTTAGTACAGACATCAATAGGAGTGCAGATACCGTTATTTGCTGTGTATCCTGAAGGGACAGTTGCTTGAAGCCCCTCAATATTTGTACAGGCGTCTGGACAAACTTTTTTAACTTTCACCTTAGCCTTTTCTATGTCTCTGCCTGGATTTGGATTAAAGTTATTAACGGGACCTGTTGCATACAACCAATATCCACTATGATTGTCATTCTCTACGTCAAGCCAAACCTCTGTAATTTCATACCCTGGGTCAGCTGAAACATCAATTTGCTCATCAGAGTTTTCAAAATTGATATTTACCCTTGAATCATTAAAATCAGATGATTTCTCGTAAGTAAATACTTGATTACACTGATCTTGCGAAGTTGCTAAGACGCTTAAAGGAAGAGTGTAAGTCTTTGAAAAAAGACCTATAAGCAATATAAATATTGCTGTAAAATTAAGAAATTTTCTAAATAAATTCTTCATAAAAGAAGGAAAATACTACCTTCCGAAACTGTAAGCGGGCAGTATAACATAAAACCCTATAGTTGTCAAGACTATAGGTTATAAGGCGCCAGAACTGTGCGCTACCCCTTGACATCTCTATAGGAAATGTCTAATACTAAATATAGTTTTGGGCTACCAGTTTAGTTTTAAGGTTTAAGTTTTAAGATGTAAGAAATTATCTTAAATCTTACATCTTACCAACTTACTGACTAATATGGCGAAGGCAAGACTCTCTCGCGACAATAGAAAATTAATAATAATAATAGTACTTCTGATTGCTTTTGCAGCAGGATTTTTGATTGCCAGGACTCGCTACAAGCCGCAGATCAGAGAAACATTCAACATGGTTCAGGAACGCGAGCAGACAATTAATGAGCTCCGAGAAGTAATCAAAAGCTACGAAAACCAAATAATACAAGGTACAAAAAAGAAATAAGCCTTACCCCAAACCAATTCATTAATCGTTTTCGTTTTAGGTGTCGCTGCCCGTATCGGTATGGTTGTTGTCATCGGAAGATTTTCTTCGTCTATTCTTAAAACTATCCCAGGCTTCTGCTAGCCGATATAGCTGCCTCGCACTTTTATCATACAGGTCGATTAATTCGTTACATAGTTCGATTTCTATTCCGTAAATATCCTTTACTTGTTCTAGTCCGACTTGAGATTCATTGCATTCTGCCATTGCATCATCTATATATTTCTGAAAGCCTAGTCTCTGGTGCTTTTTAGCATAGCCTTCGGCTATAAGGCGAGGGGGAGCTTTGGTCGATCTACTAAGCTGATCTCTAAGATCGAACTTTTCGCTTTCTGGAAGTTTAGGCAAAATCCTTTTGGCTACTAAGATAGATGCTTTATAAGTATTTTGGTAAACTTCTAGATCTTTAAAACTTCGAATTGGTTTACTCATGCTTTAAGTTTACCGCAAACGAAACCCTTTGACCATACGCGCCGCGCCAACCATACCGCAAACCACGCCCTTGATACTCGTGGTACCCTTCTTTATAATAGAGCCAATCTTTTATGGACAACATAATTAAGTGTACGCACTGTGGCCGCGACATTAAGATAAGCGATGCTCTTGCCCATGAACTAAAAGAAGAAGCTGAACGAATCAAAAAAGCGGCAGGAGAAGAAGCTCGGAAGAAAGTCCAAGAAGAATTCGAAGAAAAAGATAAAGCGCAAAAATTAGAACTCGAAGAAGAAAAGAAGAAAAATAGAGAGTTAATCGAAACATTTGGAAAAAAGAAAAAAGAGGATGAAGAAAAAATTCGCGAACAAGTCTCAAAAGAAGCATCGGAAAAACACAGGCTTGAAAAATTAGAATACGAAAAAAAGATAAGCGATATGCAAAAGGCGCTTGAGGAGGCGCAGCGGAAGGGAAAACAAGGCTCCCAGCAACTTCAGGGAGAGGTTTTGGAGCTTGATCTTGAGGGCCAGCTTAAAACCCAATTCCCACTTGACGAATTTCTCCCAATACCAAAAGGCGTTGAAGGCGCGGATATCTGGCAAAATGTTCGCGGCGAACGTGGAAATGTAGCAGGATCTATTCTTTGGGAAACAAAAAGAACCAAGAGTTTTGATAAAAAGTGGCTTCCAAAACTTCGGGAAGACACAAGACGCATCAACGCAAGCGAATGCATTTTAGTAACGGAAATATTACCCGCTGATATAAAAGGATTTCACAGAATTGACGGTGTCTGGATTACAAACTATGAGTATGCTCTACATATTGCGAGGACTGTTCGTTTTATTTTATTGAAAGTTTCGGCCGCTCGCGCTTCTGCCTCGCATGAAGATAACGAACTAAAGAGAATTTACGAATATATCACGAGCGAAGCCTTCAGGCACAAATTTGAAGCGCATTTTGAGGCAGTTAAGTCTTTGCGCGATGATTTGACAACTGAAAAAAGATTAACAGAGATTCGGTGGAAAAAACGAGAAGCTCATATTGACCGTATAGACAGAAGTGCTTCTCAAATGTACGGAGAGCTCCAGGGAGTTGCCCCTGAACTTTCCGACATTAAATCTCTCCCCGAGGAAATAGAAAATGAGGAGACGGTGATATAATGGAGTCGCCTTTCTCCGGGAAATATACGAACAATAAGGCGGCCGGGATGTACGTTTGCGTGGTTTGCGATTCCAATTTATTTTCTTCCGATACTAAATACGATTCTAAAACAGGCTGGCCTAGTTTCTGGAACACAGTGGCGAAGGAGAATGTTCGACTCAAAGAGGATATGTCCCTTGGAATGAGACGAACCGAAGTTTTGTGTAAAAAATGCGGCTCACACTTGGGTCACGTCTTCAACGACGGCCCCGAGCCAACAGGCCTACGCTACTGCATAAACTCACTAGTACTTGACTTCATCCCCGATAAAAGAAAATAGTTGTGAGAAATTGGAAAATGGTTATGGAAACTTGAAATTGGAAATTGGTTTTTGTTTTTGCTATTTTCTATTTTCCACTTTCCATTACTAATTTCTATTTTCCAAAAACTAATTTCTAATTATGAGGGTTTTTATCGGCATTAAAACATCGGAAGAAATTCAAAAACGAATTCTTGCGTGGCAGGAAAAACATAAAAATCTGCCTGTTAGATTCATAAAGCCTGAAAATCTCCATATCACTTTAGTCCCTCCATGGTATGAAACAAAAATTAACGATTTGGTTAAATATTTATCCTCTTTTAAATCTCTCATTCGGAATTTCGAGATAAGATTCGATAGTATCTCTTTGGGTCCAAGCATTGCTCCAAGACTTTTTTGGGCAGAAGCACAAACACCAAGAGATCTTTTAGAACTCAGGAAAAATATCAATGTTCATCTTAAAAAAAAACCTGAAAAAAGACCATTCAAAACCCATATAACCTTAGCGCGGTTCAAACATCTAAATTTCGAGAAATTAAAGGATGAACAAATCGAACGGAACATCAGTTGGGAAATGACTGTTGGCAAAATAACTTTATTCGAATCAAAACTCTCTCCGCTCGGAGCAAACTACCGAGAAATCTCCAGTTTCCAGTTTCCATTTGCCAGTTAATCATTGGAAACTGGCAATTGGTAATTGGAAATTTCTTAAAAAGTATGATACTTTTTAAGTATGGCATCTCTTAAGAGATCAGAAACACGGCGGCAATTCTTTAAATCTTTTGAGGCTAAATCCCTGCGCGGACGTTCCTTTCTTACCCAAATTGCGGATGATCTAACCGCAATTTGCGGCTCCACCCCATTTTTATTATTTCACGTTCTATTTTTTACTGGGTGGGTTACTATAAACCTTGATTATGTTCCGTGGATTGTTCCTTTTGACCCTTTCCCTTTTGGTCTTCTTACAATGGTCGTATCTCTTGAGGCAATATTCCTTGCAATATTTGTACTTGTGTCTCAAAACAGAAGCGCATATATTTCAACTATTCGCGATGAAGTCCACATGGGAATAAATTTGATAGCCGAAGAAGAGATAACAAAAATTCTCGAGGTTTTGGCAGAAATAAGGCGCGAGCTTGGAATTAAAAAACCCGATCCTCAGCTTGAAAAAATGCTTGAGAGAATTGACGCAGCCTACATAGAGCGCGCTATCTTAGGACAAATGGAAAGGGCAAATAAATCCTTAGTTAAGAAAATGTTGGGAGAATTACCTGAGCCAATTGCCCACCCAAAAACAATCATCACAAGCACACCTGGTAATGGCCAAGATTTAAATAACTCTAAGTCCACAAAGGAACCAAAAAATGGTTCTAAAAAAGAGGGAGAATCTGATTTTATATAGGAAAATTTATGAATCAGGAGACGAGAAAGAAAATTCTTGCCGCATATGATTTACTTCAAGAGGATTCAACAACAATTCAAAAATTAGAATCGATTCGAACCTTACTTCGCGGCATAAATCCAAAGGCAGACGAAATCTTAAACCGATTATTTAAACTGCATTCGCAAATTTTACGATTTAAGGAGGGTGATGTTGTTGGGCTAAGCGTTGAGCACTTGCCAGAGGAAACCCGCGAGGACAAAAATAGGAAAAAGGCGCTTTTGCTTTTCATAAGAAACTGGAATCAGCTTAAATCAGAAGTTAAACGAGTAAAAAGTGAATTTGAGAAAACGCAGGGCGATTCGCAAGAAGCTTTTACCAGCACAAAAAATATTCTTGCAGGATTCAAAGGCCCTTTGGGAATTATAACAATTGCGGCAGCAATAATAGTTGCTGTCGGAATTGTCATAAATTTCCGGAGTCCGCAAACGGAAAAAGCTTCAGCCCCATTTCCCACATCTCCTGCGCAAAAGATAAACCCCGTTAGATCAAAATTATCTAACGGGGTAAAAGTTATAGATTTTAACGGAAAAAAGATTCCAATAAGTGCGCTCACAACAGGAATTGGTCCCGAATGCCAAACAAATCAGAAACCCGTGGAGCATTATCATGCCCTTAATCACCAAAGTGCAAAAGCAATAGGTGGTTCAGAAGTGGTTGATCCGGGCGGGTGTGGTTTTGGAAAAGTCAGTGATACAAAAATTGAAGATATCTGATATAATCACGGAATGGCAAAAAGCTCTCAAGCTAAAAAATCCAATAGGTTCACTGGTATCAAGATAAAAAGTCTTCTTTTGCCGATTGCAATTGTAATCGTTGTATTAGCTCTCGGTTTATTGAAGGATCAGTTTGTTGTTGCAAGTGTAAATCGCGAACAGATTAACCGCATAGAGCTCATCCGGGCACTTGAGAAAAAAGAAGGCAAAAATGCTCTTGAGGGAATTATAAATGAAAGATTAATAATTCAGGAAGCGAAGAAAAAGAAGATTATTGTTTCTGATAATGAAATTAATGATGAAATTTCAAAGATTGAAAAAAGCATAAAAGATCAGGGGCAAAATTTAGATGATCTACTGGCTCTTCAAGGATTAACAAAACAACAATTAAAAGAAGAGGTAAAAACCCAGCTTCTGTTAAGAAAGCTTGTGGGAAAAGTCGAAGTCTCAGACAAAGAAATTGATGATTTTATTGAACAAAATAAGGCTTCTCTGCCACAAGATGCAAAACCGGAAGATTTAAGATCGCAAGCAAAAGCACAGCTTGAGCAGGATAAAATTAATCAAAAAATTCAATCTCTTGTTGAAAATCTTCGTAAAAAGGCCAAAATCGAATACTTCCTCGGATTTTAATATCTAAAATACGCCCCTCGACTTTAATATGATTTATCTCTATAATATTTTGTCACATGGCAAATACTATTTGGCTGTCGCATACCGGAATTGAAGCACTTGAGCGCTGCCCGAGATGTTTTTGGCTTCAATATGTTAAAGGCATTTATCAACCTGAAGGAATAGTTTCGCGTCTTGCGAATAGGTTTGATAAAGTACTCAAAAATTACTTCAACATCTATAGAAATACCGGTGAGTTGCCCCCAATGATTCAAGGCAAAATTGAAGGAAAACTTCAAAATCCATATCAGGAGACTTATTGGATTCGAATTGATAATAGATACGGATTCAAGGGGAAGCTTGATGAGTGCATTGTTGAGAAAAATGGGGAGCATATTCCTCTGGATTTTAAAACTGCAAGCACTGATCCTCGAGATCGAGAAACGCTAGCTGCTTATCAATCCCAAATAGACGCCTACCTTTTCTTACTCGCGCAAAACAATAAAAAAGTTGGAGATTTTGGATATCTTATGTATGTTTATCCAGATCAAGGAACCGAGCTTCATGATAAATTTCCAATGGTCATTCATATTAAGAAGCTTCGCGGAAATCCTGCCAATACTGCAAAAAAAATAGCCTCTGCAATAAGAATTCTTGAAGGAAAAATGCCTGCTCCCGCACCTTCCTGCCCCTTCTGTAATTATAGGAACATAAGAATTGAGGAGTAAAACTTGAAATTATTTTAAAAATACCCTAATATAATTTTACGTGGGAAAATTCTTGGTTCTAATAATCTTTATTGCCGTAATATTTAATCCTAAAACTATAGGTGCTCAAACCGCGACCTCATCACCCCAAACAACTCGCGATCGATTGATAAATTTAAAAGAGGATCGCCGAGAGTTTGTTCAGGACACACGCGAACAAATGAAAGAAAAAATGGAGGCTTTTAAATCCCAAATCAGAGCTATTAAAGATACTAGAAAACAGCTGCTTACCGAGAGAATTGCTGATAAAGTAGCAAGCGCAAACGCAAGATTAACTAACAAAATGGATAAAGCATTGGATCATTTGACAGATATTCTTAATAGAGTAACGGAAAAGGCGGCAGCTTTCAAAGCACAAGGGAAAGACACAACGGCGCTCGACGCGGCAATTACGACAGCGGCAAACGCAATTACGACAGCGAAAAATGCAGTTGATGCTCAAAAATCAAAAGAATATACGGCAAATATTACGGATGAATCAACATTGCGAAATACTATTGGTCAAATGGTTTCACAGTTCCGATTGGACATTCAGGCAGTGCACAAGCTGATTGTTGATGCAAAACAAGCCGTTATGAAAGCAATAATGGAAGCGGCAAAGCTTCGCGGCGAAGATAATACGGCAACAGGCTCAGCTAACATATAATATGGACCCAAATCAACCACAAAATCAAACTCTTGACAATCCCACTGTGCCTGTGGGAAACGTTCCGCCCGCACCACCCCTTCCGGGGCAGAGCCCCTCCGGGGCGGCGCCAACACCTCCTCAACCGACTGCTCCCCTCACACCACCCGCAAGTCAAGGAGGGCCTGCCATGCCGCCGAACAGTAAAATGGTTTTATTTATTGCAGTTGGAATTCTTTTGCTTATAGTTCTTGGGGTAACTTATTTCTTGGCAACTCAGCTTAATAATCAGAACAACGCACAGGTAACTCCGGCCCCTACACAGGTTCCAACGCCCACGCTAACACCAACGCCCACGCCGCTTTCTGAAGAAGATATAGAAACAATCGATCTTGGAAGCCCTGAGACCGATCTTAAAGGCATCGAGGACGACGTAAAACAGCTATAGTCTTTCCCCAACTCCCTCACCTTATAGTTTTGGTTTGCCCTGAGCGAAGTCGAAGAGTATAATACAGCCCTTGAGAAAGCTTCTCGTAAACACACAATAGCTGTGTGGCCCGCCTATGGCGAGGTATCGAGACTCTTGGCTCTTTGACATCGACACGGATCAAAGTATCAGTCGCATCGCGACAAAAGAAAGGAAGAATCATGATCAACGCTATCAGCTTCCTGATTTTCTTTGTTTGGGGAGTTACCGATCTCGTTAGGGATGGCTTGCAGAAAATGCTGAAGTCCTATCCGCTTCTTACCATAGCGACTGTAGTGATATGGGTGATTATAGCACTGATCGGAATACCGTCTTTCATCTTGACAGGAGAGCCTGTGCTAGTGGTGATGGCCGCATTACTTGGCTTGATCCTCTTGGCAATTTTGGTTCTCTTCGGTATTGCCGGAATGGAGGCCGAAGACTAGCGGTACAAGGCATGGTGAGGCAAGATCGAACCATGAATCCACCTTGCAAGGAGGGAACTCATGCTCCCAATCTGGAACAGCCCTGTCGAGGCCGGACTTTTTATGCTCGCGATCCAATGGGGCGCAATCCTCTACATCAGGGTTATCTGGGAAGGGCATTTCTACTGGACACGCTGGTGGTCATTCAAGGTAGGCGACATTCTACTCGCTCTTTACGGTGTGGGTGCAGCAATACTAATCCAGGACAAAGATGTTACTGGGCTTCAAGGCAACTTCTACTGGCACGTCACACTACTCATAGTAGGACTCGTCATCTCGATTGCGATCGAGACAAGATCGGCGCCTGGACGCGAAGCGGCAATTTCTTGGCTTCCGAGCCAAATCTGGCACACTGCCATGTTTGCCGTGCTATTCTACCTTGTGCTCTGGAGCGGGATTCTCATCATCACCAAGTTCCACTCCGACCCATGGGTAGTCACGTTCTGCGTACTGTGCATCGCAGGATACGTCGCAACTGTCGCGTTCGACAACAGCCCTTGGCAAGACCCGTCGCCCGAAATGCTCATCAACGGCATCAGAAGGTAACATCCGTGTCGATCCGGAAGCGCTCTTTCGCCTTTTGGCGAATTCCGATTTTATTCGGAAACAAATTCACAAACAGAGCGCTTCCATCTTCACCTCAAGTCTAATGATCTGAATTATTAGACTAGGCACAAAAACTTCCCCGTGATACTCGTGATACCCTTCTGTTAGAAGGCCAAATTCTTAGGTTGGCCCGCGAGGAAGCCGTTGATGTTCTCCTCGGTGATCCGCAATATTCGCATCAGGGCCTCACGGCTGTTGAAGGCATTATGGGGAGTAATCACAACTTTTGGATTATTTAAGAGCATGTGGTTTTCAAGAACTGTTTTTAAATCTTCAATCGGAAACTCTTTGTGCAAAAGCTCATGTTCCTCGCGAATAATTGATTCTTCTTCAAGAACATCGAGTCCTGCGGCCGCAACTTTTCCGCTTTGAAGCGCTGAAACTAATGCCGTTGTATCAATAATTGCCCCTCGTGCAGTGTTTATAATCACAACGCCATCCTTCATTTTAGAAAATGCATCGCTATTTAGCATGTGATGTGTTTCTTTATTGTATGGAACATGAACTGAAATTATATCTGATTGAGAAAGCAACTCGTCCATAGATACAAAACGGAACCCAAGATCAGCTGCAAGTTTTGGATCCGGCGTTCGTTTATAAGCTAAAACATCCATGCCAATCCCTTTGGCGATTCGGATAACATGCGAGCCAATATTTCCAACCCCAATCACCCCTAAAGTTTTTCCAAAAAGATCGAACCCCGTAAGCCCTGTTGGTGAGAAATTTCCTTCGGAAACTCTATTATGGGACTCAATCAATCTTCGTGATATGGCAAAAATTAGAGCAAAAGCGTGTTCTGCGACGGTATTCTCTCCGTATGTCGGAACAGTTGATACGATAATGTTTCGTCTTTTACACTCCTCAATATCAATATGGTCAAATCCCGTTGACATAGTTGCGATAAATTTCAGATTAGGCATCAGGTCAAGAACTTGTTTATCGATAGTCGAATAGATGAACACCACAATTCCATCCGCATCTTTTACGGCCGGAACATTCTCAATATTTAATTCCTCCGAATGGAACGAGATGTCAACGGTGTTTCCGAATTTTTCTTTAAGATAATCCTCTTCCCAGTCTTGTAGTTCAAAACACGCAAACTTCATAATTTTGATATTAGATATTAGATATTAGATTTTGGATATTGGACATTTCTACTAGATTTTAAGTATCGAAGTAGGCCATTAATTAGTTTCCCAACCAAATCTACCTGTGCCATTAACTTATTATATAAGCTTTCATCTAAATAACCTAGGTCTTTTGCCAGTAGAAGGTGATACTTAAGTTCTTCTAAGGATGCTCTTGCTTGGAAAACGAAATGAATATACTCTTTTCTTGAACCTCGCGAATTACCCTCAACCAAAATTGCCGCGATCGAACTTGCTGATCGACATAGCTGATCTGTTAATCTATACATTTCATGTTTCGGAAAACTAGTTGTTACCTTATAGATCATAACTACTAATTTATGAGCCTCTTGCCACGCTTTTAACTTATCGAAACTATTTATTAACCTTTTCACTTTTAATTATTATCTAATATCTATCATCCAAGATCTAGCATCTAAATTCGACCTATTGTATGATAAATGTAGGCGTTTAATTAGGCGTCTGTCTTTTGCTGCCCATGCTGATTTCTGAGGAAGAGTTAAAAGCATTAGTTTTAAAAACAGGAGTTATTACGCAAGAAAAGCTTGAGGAACTTAATGAATTCGCTAAGAATTCTAAAGTAACTCTTAATGATGCTTTAATTGAAAAGGACATAATTTCTGATGAAAATTTAGGAATTCTTATTGCCAATTTTCTCCATATCCCTTTCATAGTCTTATCAAAATTATCAATCCCTGAGAACATCTTTCATATAATCCCTGAAAAAACTGCGAGGAGAAATAAAGTCATTCCGTTTGCATTGGACCAAGATGGATTAAGACTTGCCATGGTTGATCCAACAAATGTTGAGTTACAAAATGTAATCGGCAAGAAAGCCGGTTTTAGGGTTATACCATATCTTGCTACGGAAAGAGATATCGAAAGCGTTCTAAAAATTTATAAAAAAGCCCTTCAGGTTACCTTTGAAGAGCTATTGCACAAAGAACTGGGAGAGACAGATCCCTCAAAATTATCAGATGAAGCCCCAATTGAGAAAATCGTAACGCTTCTTATAGAATTTGCCTATCAGGATAAAGCGTCAGATATTCATATAGAGCCGCAGGAAAAAGAATCTTTAATCAGGTTCAGAATTGACGGAATACTCCATGACGTGCTTCTCTTGCCAAAAAATTTTCATGACAGAATAATCTCAAGAATAAAAATTCTTTCAAGGCTACGAACCGATGAGCATTTAAGTGCGCAGGATGGAAAAATGAGAGTTAAGCTTGAAGAGGAGGATCTAGATATTAGAGTATCAATTTTGCCAATTACGGATGGGGAGAAGGCTGTGTTAAGACTTCTTGCCGCAAGATACAGACAATTTTCTCTTATTGATCTAGGAATGAATGAGGAGGAACTCAAGAAAGTAACATCCGCATACAATAAATCATACGGAATGGTCCTATCAACCGGTCCTACCGGATCGGGAAAAACTACCACTATTTACGCTATCTTAAAGATCTTAAATACTAGGGAAAAAAACATCACCACTATAGAAGACCCTATTGAATATAGAATCATGGGAGTAAATCAAATACAGGCAAACCCTAAAACCAATCTAACTTTTGCCAATGGTCTGCGCTCTATTTTAAGACAAGACCCAAATGTTGTTTTTGTTGGGGAAATTCGCGACAATGAAACTGCAGGAATTGCTGTAAATGCTGCTCTAACCGGTCATTTAGTTTTGTCTACATTACACACAAATGATGCGGCCACTTCCCTTCCCCGCTTAATTGATATGGGCGTTGAACCGTTCCTGGTCGCATCAACTGTTAATGTAATTATTGCCCAAAGGTTGGTTCGAAAAATTTGTGAAATGTGTAAAGCGCCATATAAAATTTCCACTTCAGAATTAATCAAGAATCTTCCAAAAGAAATGGTAACTAAACATTTTGGAGAAAAAATCGAGGTTGAATTTTTTAAGGGACAAGGCTGTAAAATTTGTCATTCAACAGGTTATTCCGGAAGAATTGGAATATTTGAAGTATTAGAGGTTACAAAAGACATAAGGAAATTAATTACCGAGAAAAGCGACTCTGATGTAATTGAGCAAAAAGCAATCAGCGAGGGGATGGTTACAATGCTTGAAGATGGCTTAGACAAGACAACACGAGGCGTTACAACTATAGAAGAGGTCCTAAGAGTTACCAAAGTAGAATTAGTATGAGGGGCTCTCCCCGCCGTGGCGGGGTGAAAAAATGAACATAAAATCTATTTCAATATCCAATTCTGAAAAATTAGGCTTGATTAGCAACTTCGCAACAATGCTTGAGGCAGGTCTATCAATCCTTGAGATCGTAGACTCCCTTCTTGAGGACTCAAAAGGAAATCAAAAGAAACTACTTGAGGTATTGCGGGAAGATCTCATGCAAGGCGTCCATATTTCGGCCTCTTTTGAAAAATTCCCTAAAATTTTTGACAAAGTCACTGTAAATCTTATAAAAGCGGCCGAGGAGGGAGGAACTCTGGATGTAACTCTTTTGGATCTAAAAGAAAATATTAGAATGGAAACAGAATTTAGGGATAAAATAAGGGCTGCATTAACTTACCCTGCCTTTATTCTTCTTGTATTTATTGGCGTTTTGCTCATGATCCTAACCGTGGTTATCCCTAAAATTTCGACAGTTTTTTTGCGTCTAAACGTTCCTCTCCCCTTGCCTACTCAAATCTTGATTTTATTGTCCGATCTAATTCTTAAACAAACCATTTTTCTTGTCTTGGGAGGAATAATTTTACTTATAGTATTTATTTTTATGTATATAAATCAAAAACATGTGTTCCTAAACATTCTTTTTTCCTTTCCACTTGTAGGAAGTCTTGCGAGGCAGATAGATCTTACACGTTTTTCACGAAATCTTTATATTCTTCTTAATGCCGGGATACCTATTACCACGGCGCTAGAATTAACACAGGAGATTGTTTTAAAGAAAGAAGTAGCACAGGCAATTATAAGGTCTCGCGATATGGTTCTATCAGGTAATAAATTATCTGAAGGACTTAAGGCAGCAAAAAATATTTTCCCGAGTATAATGATAAAAATTACCGAGGCGGGAGAAAAAAGCGGTTCCTTAGACAAATCCATGCAGGATGTATCGGAATATCTTGATTATCAGGTGTCAACAACTCTTAGGACTCTAATCTCTCTTCTTGAACCAATTATGCTGATTGTTGTGGGCATAATTGTAGGAGGAATGATGTTGGCAATTATTTCGCCAATTTATGGCCTGATTGGTCAGGTTGGACCACGATGAAGCGCGGAATCACTCTTATTGAAGTAATCATAGTTATCGGAATACTCATGACGCTTGCTGGCATGGCAAGCATCAGCTTCGTGCCTTTTAGAAGTGGGTCCATTTTAGGTACAGCTATAACAACCCTTATTTCAGACCTCTCCTCTCAACAGATTAAAGTTATGGCAGGCGACACGGAAGGACGTTCTACAAACGATAATTATGGAATCTATTTTGGAACTAATTCTTACACTCTCTTCCATGGTGACAATTTTGATCCAAACGATCCTTCAAACTTTACTATAAACTTGAACGAGGATTTACAAATCCAATCGACTTTTCCGTCCTCTCAGATTATTTTTTTAATTAAAAGTGGGGAAGTAACCTCATTTTCGGAAACACAAAATTCTATAACTTTAGAAGATACTGTTGCTCAGGACTCAAAAACCATAAATATAAATAGATATGGCGTAGTCACCTCTTTAAATTAAAAATTCATAATGCAAAATTCAAAATTACAATTCAAAAGTCAAAATTATAGCTTCTCTTTAAAAACTTTTAACTTTAAACTTTTAACTTTAAAATTGTGGCGAAGCCACAATGGACAGGCATTGGTGGAACTTCTGGTGGCTCTGGCCTTTGCCTCGCTTGTTTTGCCAGGACTCATAACAGGGCTTGTGGCATCACGAGAGGGAAAAGCGCAAAATGCGCAGAGACTTGAGGCAACGGGGCTTTTGCGTGAGGGTCAGGAAGCTTTACGTGTAATCCGCGAAACAAGCTGGTCGCAAGTTGAAACAAATGGAACTTATCATCCTCAAGGATCCGGGCCTTCATGGCAGCTTATCTCAGGAAGCGAAACAATTAACGGCTACGCGCGTCAAATCACGATAAGTGATGCTTACCGAGATTCTAATGGATATCTTGTCGAAAGCGGAACGCTTGATCCATCAACTAAAAAGAGCGTTATCACTGTTTCCTGGAATACTCCATACCCATCAGGGGTCACCTCGACCATGTATTTAACTCGTTATCTTAACAACACTATTTTTACGCAAACTTCAGAGTCCGATTTTAATTCGGGAACTCTATCGGGTACCATAGTTACAAACACCAATGGAGGCGAGGTCACTCTAGGCGCGGGAGGAGGCGGTGACTGGTGTAATCCTAATCAGTACATTGTCGAAGATCTTGATCTTCCCAAAAGTGGAGTAGCAAATGCCGTCTCGGCATATGAAGGCCGCATCTTGGCAGGAACAGGAGAAAACTCTTCCGGAGTATCCCTTGCCGATATTGCCGTCACAAATACCGATCCACCTGTCGCTACAATTTCGGGAACATTTAACGGTTATAAAACAAATGATGTTTATATAGAAGGTAATTATGGATATATAGGAACAGACACGAATTCTAAGGAGATAGTTATTATTAACATGGCTACCCTTCCATATTCCGAATCGGGATACTTTGATGCGTTCGGAAATACCGACACAAATAGTGTTTTTATAGTGGGCAACACCGGCTATATGACACAAGGGAATAGACTTAGAAATTTCAATCTTGCCACCTGTAGCGGAGGAAATCGAACTGGCTCTTGTCCCGCAATTGACCCGGATGGCGCGGCAATCTCTGCGACCGGAACGTCTGTTGTGGTTTCGGGAAATTATGCATTTGTCTCGATTGCGGGACACGTAAGAGAACTTGAGATTTTCAATATCTCAAACCCGGCCAGCATAACTCGAGTTGGATGGGCAGATGTAAATGGAGAGGCAGCAAGAGATGTTTACATGAACTCCGATGCGACAAGAGCCTATCTTGTTACAGATGCTTCATCCACACTGCCCGAATTTTTCATAATTAACACTACAAACAAAAATTGCAGTGATTGTCCGGATTTAGGCACTTATAATGCCGGGACTTCTGTTAATCTTAAAGCCGTTGAAATTGTACCCGGGAATCGGGCAGTTGTTATTGGACAGGGAGGCGAAGAATATCAGGTTATTGATATCTCAACAGAAGCAAGTCCTGTCAGATGCGGAGGAATGCAGATGAACTTTGGCATTAATGACAGCGCATCAGTTCTTGAAGCAGATGGAGACGCCTATTCATATATTGTCACCGGGGATGCTCCTTTGGAGCTCAAGGTTATTGAAGGCGGACCCGGAGGAGAATATACAACTTCAGGCACTTTTGTCTCAGGCCCTTTTGACGCAGGATCAAGTGTTGCCTACAACAGAATTATTCCTAATTTCATTGAGCCTTTGGGAACAAATTTGGAGCTTCAAGTAGCTGTGGCTTCCGATGTTGGTGGAAGCTGCACTAATTCCTCTTATTATTTTGTGGGGCCGGACGGAACTTCAAACACGTTCTTTGCAACCTCGTCTGCTATTCCTCTTCTTACAAACGCGCAAGGGTATGTTAATCCAGGACGCTGCTTTAAGTATAAAGCATATTTTTCTACCACCGATGTATATGCGGCACCAGTATTAAATGACGTTACTGTCAACTATTCACCATGATTTATCCAGCACCATTTTTATCTAAGCTTGAACTATGTTCTCCAAAACCAAAAAATGGTGCTGGATTTACACTTGTCGAACTCCTCCTATATATGGGTATTCTCTCGCTTTTTCTCCTGGTCCAAACTCAAATTTTTACATCAGTTCTCGGGGTACGGCTTGAATCGGAAGCAAACTCTCAAGTTTCGCAAGATTCCCGATTTATTATGGCCCGGCTTATCTATGATATAAATCGTGCGGAAAATATCGCAGTGCCCGCAACTCCCTCGGCTGTTACCGATTCCCTTGAGCTCATCATTGATGGAACATCAAACATATACTCTCTTTCTGCCGGAAATCTTTTAATCACGAATAGCCAAGGGTCCGATAACTTAAACAGTTTCGGGACAAGGATCTCAAACCTTTCCTTTAAGAAACTTGGGAATGTCGGCGGGAAAAATACTGTAACTATCTCTTTAACGCTAACAAGCGTTACCCAAAGAGAAGCGGGGCCTGAAACAAGAACAGTTCAAACAACTTCAGGATTAAGATGAAAAAAAATAGTGGGCAAACTCTTGTGTCTCTTATGATTTTTATGGTAACAGCCATAATAATTATAACAGCCGCTGTAGCCGTAATTATAATAAACAGCAAGACCACGAGTAAGCTATATCAGGGCATGGTTTCTTATGATGCCGCAGAAATAGGTATTGAAAATGCAATCATAAGACTCTTAAGAGACCCGAATTATACGGGGGAAACATTGAGTTTGGAAGATTACACTTTGGAAATTCAGGTATCGGGAGGGGGTGGGGCTCCATATATTATTACATCACAAGCCACGAATGGAAATTTTAAAAGAACAATTCAAGCGCAAGCATCATATAATGATAATATATTAACCATTTCCTCTTGGAAGGAACAGTAACGAGTAAAACAACATGAGATCGCAAGGAGTAATATTTCTTAGAAGAGACGGCTTTGATTTTTATGAAGATCGCGATGGCCGAATTTTAAATTTCCCCTTTTCGCAAGGCGTAGTATTTTCTTTAGAGATTATCAACCTCAAAGAGCTAAAGAATCAAATTAAGACTTTTGTTGAAACAAACAAACTTTCTCGGGCAGATTTAATGATTATTCTATTGGCAGACGTCTTATTCGAAAAAGATATTCAAGTTCAGGATCCAAATACTCAAGCCCAGGAGGTCCAGAAGTTTCTGGATATAATTCCCTTTGAGTCCATAAGCACTAAGATTCTCCCAATCCAACAAGGAGTAAGAGCTATAGCTGTAAATAAAAATCTTTTGGATGCGCTTAAGATCTCTTTTGAAGAGTTTGGCTTTTCAATTGAGGGAATGGTGCCGTATGAGTTTCTTGGCGAACTTTCTTCGGGAATAAATTCCGTAACTACAGAGACTTCAAAGACCATTATCAAGCAATTTGATTCTTTAAAGGAGGCAAGTTTTGAGTTTGAGAGAAATGAAAAGAAAACAGCCTCTCAAGTTGAATCACAAGTAGGCAAAAATAAACCCAAAAGCTTAAGGCTCTATATCATATTGGGTATTTTTGGCCTGCTTTTATTAATATTAATTTTCCTTATATTCACCGGGAGATAGTATAGGCTCTTGACAAGTACTTGGGAATATGCTTATGATTAGTATGTAATGAAATCTGCCCGCCGCATTCAAGGATTCACCCAGCACCATTTTCGTCGTTGGGTGGAATATTGTAAAAATAGTGCTGGGTTCACCCTAATCGAACTCTTAGTCGTCATAGGTATTCTTGCTGTGCTTCTAGCAATCACGCTTATAGCAATTAACCCTGCACGGCAATTCTCTCAAGCAAATAACACAAAAAGAAGTAGCGATGTTAACGCAGTTCTTAACGCTGTCGGCCAATATGCGGCAGACAACCAGGGGAATCTCACTGCTCTGGGAATAACGGCAACAGCATCGGCAATTGCAGATACCGGAGTGAACATTTGTGATGATTTGGTTCCCCAATATATCGCAGCGCTTCCTGTTGATCCACTGACCAATAACGGTGACCCTATTGATCAGAGCGAATGTGCGGCAGCTTATGACACAGGATATACAATTTCTCAGAGCGCAACCGACAATAGAATTACAGTTAATGCCCCGGATGCAGAACTTGGAGCTACAATCTCAGTGACTCGCTAAACTTTAGAACCAACCACTTTTTTTCTCTTCTTTTTCAAACTCTTCTAAAAGCTGTTTTTGTTTTCCTCGAAGCTTAGTAGGAATATTAACCTTTACCCGCACATAATGATCTCCGCGGCCTTTGCCGACAAGATTTGGGACTCCATGTTCTCTCAAACGAATAAGCGCTCCCGGCTGGGTACCTTCCGGGATTTTAAGCTTAATTTGCCCATCGATAGTTTCAATATTGACTACGCCACCAAGCGCTGCTTGAGCCATAGGGATTCCTTTTTCTGTTATTATATCTTGCCCCTCTCTCACAAATTTTGCGTGGGGTCTTATATCAACAATTAAATCAAAGTCATCAAATCTAATCCTTGATCCATCACCAATTCCTCCCGGTATTTTAATCTTTTTTACCGCACCGTTTATGTTTACTTCTTTTTGAATGCCTTTTATTCCCTCCATAAAATCAATTGAAATTGAATAAGTGGGTTTACGCCGACCAAAAGGCGAGGCCCCTCCAAAAAACTGCTCGAATATCTCAAAAGGATCAGTAAACCCGCCGAAATCGAAACCCTGAGCTCCACCTCCGGTTGAATAAGTGTATGTGAATGGACCCTGTTGACGAAATCCACCGAATCCGCCGCCAAACGGTCCCTGCCGCGCCTTCGCGGAGCCGAAGGGGCCACCCGCAAAAGCAGACGGTCCAAATTGATCATACTGCTGCCTTTTCGAAAGGTCCGAAAGAATTTCATAGGCGTGATTTATTTCTTTGAATTTCTCTTCAGCTTCCTTTGTTTTATTACGATCCGGATGATATTGAAGAGCCAGTTTTCGATATGCCTTCTTAATTTCATCGGGTTTAGCCGATTTTGAAACGCCCAAAATCTGGTAATAATCCTTTTCTGTCATAGGGTATTTTAGCAAAAGTTGAGGCCGTTTGCTAGTGGAACGCAATGGATCCTTCGGTCGCAACACGCGGGTTCAGAGATCCCTCGCCTCTTAGACCGAGACTCGGGATAATCCGCCACTGGCGGATTAGTTTGGCTCGCATACTAAACTCCCTATTTTGATACTTCCCGGGAGAGGTTTTTTGGCAGGTGTTGATTCGCGGCAGGTGTAGGTTTGAATAGGTGTCGGTGAGGGACTAGTTTGCCGTGTGATAGATAGCGTTGGGGTTGTCTGGATTACGGTCGGTGTTATTTGAATAGGAGTTGGGGATGGAGCTTGTTCTCCTATTGTTGTTGGAGTGAGTATGGATGGAGGTAGAAAGAAAAACACCCGAATTTGTCGCGTGTTATTAGTGATTGTGAAAGCCCCGGCTGTAGCACGAATTTGTCCGCCGATTATCAGATTCACTGAATAACTACCCACCGCAACATTGGGAAAACTAAATATTCCGGATGTATCTGTTAACGTAGAAAGTGCTTGCATGCCCGAAGTTGTGATTTGGGCGCCTGAATACCCGCTTTCTCCCGCGTCCCATGCCTTATTTCCGTTTGCATCAATAAACACTCCCCCATATATTTCATGCACAACTTGGGAAGGGGTGGGAGAAAGCGTAATGGTAGGCATTCCAGTAGGAGAAGCGCCCGTAGGCACTGGACTGATATTTAGGCACGTTGTCAATGCTTTGTAAGCATTAAGCCTTGGCCCGATAGGTTTATCCGTATTAATGGGATCTGCTCCCCTCACAAGACAACTCTCAACCTGGGCGCTAGATAGCGAAGAGTTGGCAGCAAGAAGCAGCGCCGCTACTCCCGCGACATGAGGCGCTGCCATTGATGTTCCGTTTCTTGATTTGTAAGAGTTACCGGGTGAGAGCGAGTAGATTCCTACCCCCGGTGCTGCTATATCTACAACGCTTCCCCAATTAGAAAAACTTGCTCTGCCATCCGATGAGGTCGTAGCTCCAACGGCTATAACGCCGCTACAAGATGCGGGGCTATAATTTTGGGCATTAACATTATTGTTTCCTGCAGCCACAACAATTATAGAGCCCCGTGACATGGCATAGTTGATAACATTTTGATAACTTCCAGAACAAGAGCTGCTTTGGCCAAAACTTAAATTTATTATATTTGCACGATTGTCCGAAGCGTAAACCACTCCATCAACTATATCCTGAGTCGTTCCTCTACCATCTTTTCCTATTGTCTTTACGGCCATTAGAGTTATGTTCCAATTTACTCCCGCAATTCCAATATTATTATCGGTAGCAGCTCCTATTGTCCCTGCAACATGCGTACCATGCCCGTGATCATCCATAGGATCCGAATCCCTTTCTTTTGGGCTTGAACAGCTGTCGTTTGATGAATAAAGATCACATGTTGAAAAATCTTTTCCTTTTATGATGTTTCTCCCAACAAAATCTTGATGGTTATAATCAATTCCCGTATCAACAACTGCAACAATTACTGAATTTGACCCCTGAGAAATATCCCAAGCCTTCTGCATTTGAATTTTTTCAAGACCCCAAAGCTGCCCGAGAAAGGGATCATTCGGACTAGCTTGGACTTCCACAAGATAATTCGGTTCAACCCCTACTAGCTCTCTCAAGTCCGTAAGCTCTTGTCCTGCTTTTTTAATGTCTGTCCCCTTTTTAAACGTAAGTAAATAATAGTTTCTAAGCAAGGGGTCCTCACTTTCAAAGGCTTTCTTCTGAGAGACAACTCCAAGTTCTTTGAACTTTTTTTCGATTCTCGCAAGCTCTTCCTCTGTGTAAGATGCTTTAAGCTTTACAATCAATTCGTCTGGAACATAGGGTGCCGTGAGGGAAAAAGTTTTTTGACCCTTTGTTTTCTCAAGATCTTTGATTGATTCCTTAAGTCCCAGAGCGGAAATAGCAAAAAAAACCAAGGGGATAAAAAGGATAATTACGATAATAATCGTTACTGTGATTACAAGTAGTCTCTTCCTTTTAAAATCGGGGTCATCTGTCGAGATAACTTTGCCAAACAGATTCTCGAAATATTTCTTTACCGAATCCATAATTATCTTACACGTTCTTCTGCATCTGCGTGCCGTCTGCGGGAGGTTCATGCGGGACTGGCGGGGAAGAAGAAGGCGGTTCTTGCGGTTTAACAGGCGGCATCATGCCGTCATTGTCAAAGCCATAAACAGGCTCTTTCCCATTGGTTTGACTTTCTTGTTCAGTTTTTGATTCGCTAGTAACTTTTTGAACCTGAGTTTTTGAGAAGATAAATTCGTTTTTTTGTTCATCAAAGTCTATGAGGATTGTGTCTCCGGCAACATAATTCTTCCCAATGATCTCAAGAGAGATTGGGTTTTCAATTACGGTTTGAATCAAGCGCCTCAAAGGTCTTGCTCCATAAATTGGGTCATACCCTTCCTTAGCAAGTTGATTCAACGCCTTCTCAGTAATTTCAAGATCAAATTTTTGATCTCGAAGGAGCTTTCTTGTTTTCTCAATCCCAAGTTTTGCGATCAAGATCATATCGCGTGGGTTCAAAGGTTTAAATACTACCAATTCATCAAATCGATTAAGAAGTTCGGGTCTGAAGAATTTATGCAGTTCGTCGAGGAGAATTTTGGTTACTTCCGCAAATTTTTTCTCAAATTCTTGAGCTTGTTTACCCTGAGCATCGTCGAAGGACTTATCCTCTCCGCTTGGATTTTTGGCATTTGTCGAGTCTCCATTCGGTAGAGAGGCGTCTCTAGTTTGACTTAATTGTTCCTGAATGATCTTGCTTCCTATATTTGATGTTGCAATAATAACTGTGTTTTTAAACGATATAGTGTTCCCCTTGTTATCTGTCAGCCTTCCGTCCTCAAGAAGCTGAAGAAGAATATTGAAAACGTCAGGATGCGCCTTCTCAACCTCATCAAGCAAAACTATAGAATAAGGTTTTGTCCGGACAGCTTCCGTGAGCTGCCCTCCTTCTTCATATCCAACATATCCAGGTGGCGCGCCTATTAATTTTGCCACTTCATGTTTTTCCATATATTCACTCATATCAAGCCTGATCATTGCCTCTTCTTTACCAAACAAAATCTCTGCCATGGCTTTTGCAAGTTCGGTTTTTCCGACTCCCGTTGGCCCAAGAAAGATGAATGAGGCTATCGGCCTTCCGGCGGCAGACAGCCCTATTCTCCCTCTCCTTATTGCCTCGGCAATTGCCACCACTGCTTCTTCTTGATTAATAAATCTTTTGTGAATCAACTCTTCAAGGTGAATCAACTTCTGACTTTCATCTTCTGTTAGTTTTGTTATGGGTATGCCTGTCCATGCGGAAACTACTTTTTCTATATCCTCTTTTTTAACTTCATTATCCGCTCTTTTGCCCTCGGAGCGCGTAAGCTTCACTTCAGCTCCCGCCTCATCCAATAGATCTACTGCCTTGTCAGGAAGAAATCTTTCTCCAACGTATTTTTTTGAGAGGTGAACTGCCGACTCAAGAGCTTCTTTTGAGAAAGTGACATTGTGGAATTTTTCATATTTTGGTTGAAGTACTTTGAGCATCTCGATTGCCGCTTCCTCAGACGGTTCCTCTGCCAGAATTGGTTGAAATCTTCTTTCAAATGCTTTATCTTTTTCAAAATACTTTCTGTATTCTGCCGTTGTAGTGGTTCCGATTAATTGAATCTGGCCGCGAGCAAGATATGGCTTTATTATATTCGAAGCGTCCATTGAGCCCTCTGTGTCGCCTGCTCCAATTAAAGAATGAATTTCGTCAATAAAAAGTATCAGTTGTCCGCTTGACGCTTGCGCTTCTTTAATTACCGCTCGGAATCTTTCTTCAAATTCACCGCGATGAGCCGCACCGGCGATTAAAGAGGCCATATCAAGCTGCATAATCTTGCGTCCTGAAAGGTCTTTGGGAACCTTCTCATCAACTATCTTTTGAGCAAGTCCTTCAACAATCGCCGTCTTCCCAACTCCCGCCTCTCCAATGATGATGGGGTTGTTCTTTGTTCTTCTCAAAAGTATATGTATAAGTCTTTCAATCTCGCGATCCCGGCCGGCCACGGGATCAAGTCTTCCTTCGTGCGCCTCGACGGTCAAATCAATGCTGTATTTTTCAATCATTGATTTGTGGGCGAGTACATAGCCTGTACTCTTTGATAATTTCTCTTCAACGCCTGCTTTATCTATCCCTTTTGATTTCAGAAGGTCCGCTGTTTGTGTGGCTTGAAAGACAGCAAGTAATATATCCTCAGGGCTAATAAAGCTTGCGCCTCTCTGTTTTGCTGTCCCATATGCTTCTTCAAGAATTTCTTTTGAACCGTCACTTAATGTCGGCTGGCCGAAAAAATTTCCTTTTTCTTGTCTACCTTCAATTTCTTGCGAAACTTTGGCCCCATCAACTCCGAATTGCTCAAGAACCTTAAATATTTCTCCATCATAAATGAGGCCATAAAGAAGATGCATGGGTTCGATAAGCTGTTGTCCGTTTTTCTTGGCTAATTGCTGTGCTTGATTTAAAACTTGGGTGGCGCGGGGATCAAGACGCGATAAGGCTGTAATATTTTCCCTACTTTGGGGATTTGCTACGATGCTTTTATTGCTTTGTTCCGAAGGTTCTGAAGGCACATTTGGAGCCGCGACTTTTATAGATTCTGAAACTTTTGTAGCATCACCGAACAAATCTCCGCCACTGTTTTGCTCTATTTTAACCTCGGCGCCCGTAACTTGAGTCTCGCCAGTTGCCTCATCCTCTGATCTTACTGTTTTTCTTGAATTAAATAAATTTCCAAACATAATTTTAGTTTATAAAGTTCAACTTTAAGAACTTTACAAACTTTACGAACCTTACAAACTATTTAATTATATTCATATCTGTCCTTTCTTATCAACAGCGCCTTTGTCTGCCTCTCCCTTATCAAACGCTTCACCTGCTTCTTTTGTGTTATCAGGATTTTCTTTTGGTTCTTCAACATTTGCTTCTTCTGCCATTTCTTTTTTTTCTTCTTTTTTCCTTGCAACAGCACTGATTTTTGTCTCCTCCTCCTCGCGTTTGCGCAACAACTCTTCAAGTACTGATTTACCTGCTTGCATCTTTGCCTTAAGGTATGCAGTCACTTCTGATTTTGAGAATCCTCCTATTAAAAGGAATGGCAAAATATTTGCGACCATTTCCATTCCCTCATTAACTTTAGCTTGATCGGAGGATGTAAGAAGTACTATTGCCTGATTTACGCGATCTATATCGTTTTTTATCCAGGTTTCCCTGTCTGCTTCTTGTCCTGAAAGATCTTTTGGCGGCGAAAGTTGATGGTAATTTTCTGTCCAAAGCTTTCTTACCTCTTCGTAATCCTCAACGCTTACTTGCTGAACTTTGTTAACAATAGGCAGAACTTCATGAGGTCTCACGACACCATGCGGGCCAGCTAAAGGCGTGCCCGCTCCTGCTGCTTTCTCTCTCTTTTCCCGGGTTAATAGCTCTTCAATAAGTGCCGCCTCTCGAGTTGCTCTCTGATCTCCTACAATCTCTGCTTTACTGATTTTCTCGCTTGTTTCAAGTATAGATGAGGCAAGAGTATTTCCTTTTTCTTTTTCATGTATTAGTTGCTCTCTTAGGCTAACGAACTTCTCTTTCTCGGCGGGTAAAGTAGCTTTTTCAGGATTTGCAACCATCGAAAGAGCGTGACTCATATTATTAATTTGTTCTTGCCTTGATTGAATACCTGTCGTTGAAATCTGTGAAGTGTTAAGGATATTCGTTGCAAGATTCTGAACACTTGAACTTGTTACCTGTGTTGCATTAATAATAGATGTTGCAATTGGATTTCCTTTCTGTTTTTGCTCAAGAAGTTTCTGTCTGACAGTTGTAAATTTCTCGCGTTCAGTTACTGTTGAAACGCTCGCCGGATTGGCAATTTTTTGAAGCGTAGTATGGAAGGTTGAAACCTCACTTCTCTTTGAGATGTCACTTGAAATACTTGAAACCTCATATCTTGCAATATCGCGCATCCTGGGTATCGAAAGATCTGTAAGTCTTAAAATGTCAGCACTTTCTTGGACGCTGGCTTGAATTGTTGCATGAAACTTTACCGGTTCAACTGCCACGCCAGCGCCTTTTCGGAGGAAAGGAAGAGCTCTTGCTACTCCGGTTGGCGCGAGCGATCCGGGAGGTGCCGGAGGTGGAGCGGAAGGACCTCCTTTTGATGGCGATAAGAAATTAAGGTTTCTATTCATAAACTGTTTTACAAAAATGCTGTTATCAAAAGAGAGCGACGCAAGATAATCAAGGAATATCTTAAGCAACAAAAATGGAAGTAATATTGCTACCCAAAGCATAAGAAGCGCAACAACATATAAAGCAAAAGTGTCACGAAGATTTACGGAATTGTTAATACCTATTGTTTGCCCCGGCCCTCCCAAGAGAATATTAATTGCCGTTGGATAAACAATTGTGCCTACTTGTGAAAAATCAAATGGCAGGGGAATTCCTGTTCTCCACATCACAACCAAACCTTTTAAAAAGACTGCGAAAAGCGGAGCATAAAAAAGCCATCTGAAAAATTCTCCAACCCAAATTTTGGCCGTGTTGCGAATAGGTCTGTAGAAGATAAGAAGGGGAAAGACAGGAGAAAGTATAATAAAAAACCACAAAATTATTTTTCTTACCAAAAGAAGACCTGTCATGACATAATAAGTAATTGCCGTTAGTCGAACAAGCAGCAAAGAAATAAACGCCGATTCTTCAAATTGAAGACCTACGCGTCTGAATCCAGTGAATGTTTCATAATCAAATCCAATATACAAAAGGTCTTGGGTGGAAATAAATCTATCTTCTACTCTTAGGAAAAAGTTCTGAATAATATCATTAATTTGATAGATAAATTGGACAATTGAAAAGGAGAGAGTTATAAGAATCACTATAAAAACAAATCTTGGGATGAAGCGCATAACAGTAATACTTTGCCCGCGAGTTATGATTAAAATAAAAGCGGTTGCAAGAATAAATAAGGCGAGCACGGCATATACTATGTTTCTAATCGTTATCCAAAACGGAATCAGGGGATTTTGGCCATTCACCAAAGTCAGCCATTGATAGTTTTGTAGTGCCCAGTCGAGAAATTGTCCTGAACGCGCACCGGTTTTACCTACAAAAGTTACTTCCTGGTCACTTACCCATCTCCCTTCAATCGATGAAGGGGTTGGGGTTTGAGCAGATGCGAAAGGGGCATAAAACAAACTTAAGAACAAAAGTGCAATTCCGAAAAGTATAGGGGCAAATAGTTTGGGCAGGAATAACTTCATATTTATCTAAAGCCCGGAATTCTTAATATTTCGCCTGTTACTATTTGAATAAATACAAATCCAAGCACGGCAAGTAGTAACCCTGCAAGCGAATAGAAAATAAAAGACTTGCCTGTTGCGAGACGCTCGGGATTACCCGCTGATGTCATTATGTGATATCCCCCTATTATCATAAAAAGCAGTGCTACCATCCCTATAAATCCGAGTCCTATTCCATAGAATCTTTCTACAAATCCGATTGGGTCAGTAGGAATACAACCTAAATCTGTCGGGATTTCACCGGTAGGACAGTCTGTCGGCATAGTAAAATCTCCTGTTAAAAAACAGGCTACTTTTTATCCTAGCAAATCAGGTGGAATCACACAAGAGGATCTAGTTGACGACTTCGCCTTCTTCTGCCTCGCCTTTTTTAGCTTTCGAATCTTCCTTTTTTTCTTCTGCCGAACCCTCTTCCTTCTGATCTTCTGAATTATCCGAACCTTCCGACTTAGCTGAGTTTTCGCCAGTTTCCGAACCTTTGTACATTGCTTCTCCTATCTTTGATAACGCATCTGAAAGCTCGCGGGTCTTTGATTCAATATCTTCTTTGTCGTCTTTTGATGTTGCCTCTCGAAGAACTTTTATCTTTTCTTCGATATCCTTTTTAGCATCTTCCGAAACTTTGTCGCCTGCGTCTTTTAATGATTTTTCTGCAGTAAATATAAGAGCATCGGCCGAATTTTTGGCATCCACAAGCTCCTTCTTTTTAGTATCCTCCTCACTATGCGCTTCTGCCTGTTTTGTCATTTCCTCAACCTCGTCTTTTGATAAACCTGTCGAACCTGTAATCTTAATACTTTGCTCCTTTCCTGTTGCTTTGTCTTGTGCTGTGACCGAAAGAATTCCGGAGGCGTCGATATCAAAGGTTACCTCAATTTGAGGGACACCGCGAGGAGCAGGCGGAATTCCGTCAAGAATAAAACGACCAAGAGACTTATTGTCGGCAGCCATTGGTCGCTCTCCCTGAACAACATGGATTTCAACCTGTGTTTGATTACCGGCTGCAGTTGAGAAAATCTGAGATTTCTTGGATGGAATTGTTGTGTTTCGCTCAATTAAGGGCGTCGCCACTCCTCCAAGAGTCTCTATACCCAAAGTTAGCGGAGTAACATCAAGAAGTAATACATCCTTTACCTCTCCGCCTAAAACTCCTGCCTGTACCGCTGCGCCAACTGCAACAACTTCATCAGGATTAACGCTTTTGTTAGGTTCTTTTCCAAAAAACTTCGTTACTTCATCAACAATCTTTGGCACTCTGGTCATACCGCCAACCAGAATGACTTCATCTATCTTATTCTTATCTATTCCCGCATCTTTTAATGCGGCTTCAACGGGTTTAAGCGTCTTTTGAATAAGAGGATCTACCAAGCTCTCAAGTTTTGCGCGAGTTAATTTCATGGTTAAATGCAATGGTCCTGCTGGGCCCTGTGTAATAAACGGTTGATTGATCTCAGCCTCGCTCGATGTTGAAAGCTCGATTTTTGCCTTTTCTGCCGCTTCTTTAAGTCGCTGAAGAGCCTGAGGATCGGACCGCAGGTCTATATTATTTTCTTTTTTGAATTCATCCGCAATATAATTGATTACCACCTGATCAAAATTGTCTCCCCCAAGATGAGTATCTCCATTAGTGGCTTTTACTTCATACACGCCTTCTCCTAGCTCTAAAATCGAAATGTCAAATGTTCCTCCCCCAAGATCATAAACTGCAATAGTATGGGCGTGTTTTTTATCTAAGCCGTAGGCCAGGGCTGCTGCTGTTGGTTCGTTAATGATTCGTAAAACCTCAAGTCCGGCAATTTCCCCTGCTTGCTTTGTTGCTTGACGCTGCGCATCATCAAAATAAGCAGGAACTGTAATTACTGCTTGAGTTACTTTATCTCCCAAATAATTTTCTGCGTCTTTCTTCATTTTCTGAAGTATCATTGATGAAATCTCCTGAGGTGTGTAAGTCTTTCCGTCAACCTCTACAACCGCCATTCCATCGCGGCCAGACTTTATCTCGTAAGGCAGGAATTTCTTATCTTCGTCAACGGACTTATCTTTAAAGCGACGCCCCATAAGCCTTTTAATCGAGTAAATTATCTTTTTGGGCTTCAAAACCATCTGACGCTTTGCCACATCCCCAACCACTCTGTCCACAGGATCTACCACCGAAGGGGTAACGTTGCGACCTTCAGCTGAAAAGATTACTTTGGGCGATCCTCCCTCCATAACCGCAACACATGAATTGGTTGTCCCCAGGTCTATGCCTATTATCTTCGACATTTTATCTCCTTTTTATTATATTAATGTTTTTTCTTGTTTATCACCAAGATTCTCGCTGATTTATAACTGATTTCCGCTGATTATTATATCCGCGGAAATCTCGCTATTAATCCGTGACAATCGTTTTTTTGCCTACTGTCACTTGGGCCGGTCTTAAAAGTTTACCATTTAGCATGTACCCAGGTCTTAATTCTTCCAAAACTTTGTTCTCTTCTCCATGTATTGTCGTAACTACTTCCATTTTTTCCGGATTAAACATTTCTCCTTCTGCATTAATTCTCTCTACTCCCACATCCTTGAAAGCGTCCTGAAGATGTTTAATGGTAATCCTTATTCCTTCGTCTGCTACATGTTTTTCTGCCAAAAATAGCGTATCAAAAGAAGGGATAAGTTTTATCAATAATTCCCGATTAGCAAACTTGACAAACTCGTGTTTCTCGTCTTCAAATCTCTTTTCTTGGTTCCTGTAATCTGCGACCGTCCTTTTCAACTGTTCTTCTAAATCTGCTATCCGCTGCAAAAGTTGCTCAACCTCTTTATTCTTTGTTTTTTTTACCTTTTTTGTCTCATCCATCTTACCATGTGGCAACTTCGCGGACCAAATTACCAAAATATCTGACAACCGGAATTACCAATTCATATTGCATTCTTGTAGGACCAACTACGCCTATCGTTCCTATGTGATGTCCTTTTGTTTCAAATCTTGTAAAAACAAAACCATAGGGCTTAAGAAGAGCCTCTTCAAAATCATCCTCAAGAAAAACTGAACATTCATCTTCTAGTCTTTGAAGAATTCTTTCAAAGTATGAGGCATTATCAAGAATACTTAAGAGATTTTTAGTTATATCAATGTCATAAAATTCAGGCATTTCTAAAATATTCGAATAGCCGGAATAATAAATATCTCCCTCATCAGTTGCTGCAACTGCTAAGGAATGGGTCTTTTGAGCAAGCTCATGTGTAGCCTCGCGCAAAAATCTTTCTCTTCCTTCCCGCAGGTCCCAAATCTTTTCCTTTGCTTCGACCTCTTCAGCCACAGACATCTCCTTTTCTTTCATTAATTCATTGATGTAGAATTTAATTGCCTTGCTTGTGGGGATTCGGCCCGCAGAAGAATGCGGTTTTGAAAGATAGCCAATTTTTGTCATCTCGGCCATTTCATTACGGATTGTGGCAGGAGATACCCCAAGATCATATTTTTTCTCAAGGGTCTCAGAACCCACAGGTTCTGCAGAATCAATATATTCTCGAATTATATTCTTAAGAATGTCTATTTGTCTTGGCGTCAAATCGTACATATTATGCTAATATTATGCAAACAATTATTCGTAGGATTCGCAATTAGCAAGATGATACCACGAGTGCTAACGGATGTCAAGAGATGGGGCTTAGGGTTTCGTTGGGGTTGGGGCAGCTCGTATGGTTATGGTTTGGGTCTTAGGCTTAAATTTACTAAAAACCACACCCTATTACCATACTGGCAGCACAAACTTAACCCTTTAACCATACCCTTTTAATCTGATACTCTTAATGTATGCGGTCGCAAAGGAAGTTTTTGCCGTTTTTGTATCTTTTTTTAGTGTCGCTTTTGCCGCTTGGCTTCTTTATCCTTTTAGTATCTCCCAAACAAGAATTCGAAGTTTTCAATTCTGTCATTCACCCAGTAATATTTTTATTGGCTTTAGTATTTATCTCTTCTTTTTTTCTCTTTTCATTTCTGTTTGTAAACACAAGGCGTGGAATTCTTGCCTCAATATTTATAATAGGGCTTTTGATCTTGAGGTTTTTTGAAATTCGAGGCGCCTTCCACATGCTTGTTCTTCTCACCATAATTTTACTAATAGAATTCCTCTACTCCAAACGCAAATAAAAACGAATTATGTCTAATCTAATTATCTAGATCATTAGACTACATTCGAAAAGTAAGAGCCCTTGATACTTTTGGTACTCTTGATACCCGTGGTACTCTTCCCATGAGGCTTGTTTAGCCTCATAGGCTCGGGTATAATTCATATATGAACAAGTTCTATATCACAAATGCGATCCCTTACGTGAATGCTGCCGCTCACGTGGGCCATGCTTTGGAATTTGTCCAATCTGATGCTATCGCGCGCTACCATAGATTAAAAGGTGAGGATGTTTTACTTTTGTGCGGCGGGGACGAGAATGCCTTAAAAAATGTACAAGCCGCAGAGGAAGCCGGAGTCCCTATTCAGGAATTTGTCGATCGTAATACTCAAGCCTTTTATGATCTCTCAAAGAAGCTAAATGTTCAATTTGATGTCTGGCAAAAGGGAAGTGATAAGAAAACCCACTACCCCTCAAGCCAAAAACTCTGGGAATTGTGCGATAAGGCCGGCGATATCTATAAAAAACCATATAAAGGTCTCTATTGTGTAGGATGTGAGGTATTTTATACAAAAGACGAATTAAACAAAAAAGGCGAATGCTACGAGCATCCTGGCAAAAAGCTTGAGGAGGTTTCTGAGGAGAATTATTTTTTTAAACTCTCTTCCTATCAGGATAAGTTATTAAAACTAATCGAGTCGGACGAATATAAAATAATTCCTGAATTTAGAAAGAACGAAATGCTCTCTTTAATAAAATCCGGTCTTTCGGACTTTAGCATTTCTCGAACAAATGAGAGGGCCAAAAATTGGGGAGTACCCGTTCCGGGCGATGATTCACAGCGTATATATGTTTGGTTTGATGCTTTAAACATTTATCAAAGCGGTATAGGATTCGGCCGGGACGATGAAAAATACAAAAAGTGGTGGCCGGCGGATGTTCACGTAATCGGTAAGGGCATTATCCGATTTCACGCTATTTACTGGCCGGCAATCTTACTTTCCGCTGGGCTCCCTTTGCCTAAAACTCTTTTTGTTCATGAGTACTTTACTGTCAACGGACAAAAGATGTCAAAAACGCTCGGGAATATTATTGATCCAACGCCGCTTGTTGAGAAATATGGGGCTGATCCGCTTCGCTACTATTTTCTTGCCAAATTTTCGCCTTTCCAAGATGGTGATTTTTCGGAAGATAAATTCCGCGAAGTTTATAACGCAGATCTTGCCAATGGGTTAGGGAATTTGGTGGCAAGAGTTGCAAAGCTTTGCGAGAAGGAAAATTTTGAAGCGCCTGATACTTATAAAGTTTGGTGCGCGGATGTCGATAAATCTTTTGAAGAATTCAAATTCAATGAAGGTTTACGGGGAATTTGGCAATTAATTGCTGAGGCAGATCAATTAATAAACGCTCGCGAACCTTGGAAGCTGGCGGGCGAAGAACTTTCGAAGGTATTAAAAGATCTAGTCAAAAGAGTCCAAGAGATTGGATACAACCTTAGGCCGTTTCTTCCCGAAACCGCCGAAAAGATTCTTCCGCAATTCTCGGGAAAAATTAAGTCCGCCCCCCCTCTCTTCCCCCGCCTCCAATAAAGTCTTTCAAAAAATTTGTCATTTCGAAGCGAAGTGCATGAGCAATGAGCGAACGCATCAGGGGGAGACCCGCCGAACTGGCGGAGGGGGAGGTTTTCCCCCGATAAGCGAGCGATATTGCGAAAGCTCGGAGCAAGACATGATCAAAATTTTTTTGAAAGACTGATTATATTCTGTTATTATTAACGTTAATGAAAAGAAGAATTCTTCTTGTTGTTGCGATTATTTTAATTCTTGCCGGAATGTTTCTTTTGGTTAGGATTGCGGCAAATACGCTTGTGCCTGCCGGAAAAGGAGCCCTTCAAGTCACATCGAATATAAAGGCGCAGGTTTTTCTTGATAATAAACCATTAGGACAAACTCCTTTATGTCGTTGTGAGCAACACGATACGCTAAATGCAGGAGTATACGAATTAAAAATAGTGCCAGATGATAAAAATGTTGAACCGTTTATGTCGCGCGTTAGAATAAATTCCGGAGTATTAACGGCAGTTGAGCGAACTTTTTTGCCAGGGGCATATGCCTCCTCATATATTTTGGCGCTTGAAAAAACCAATTCGAGCGACCCGCAACTTTTTGTTGCGTCTATCCCTGATGGCGCGCTTGTTTCAATTGATGGAAGGGAAGAAGGAATTACGCCTCTTTCGCAAAACTCTATTTCTCCTTCAGAACACGAAATAGAAATTCAAAAGCAGGGCTTTTCAAAAAAGACAGTAAGAGTAAGAGCGGTTCCCTCTTATAAGCTGGTTCTTAATGTGATATTGGGAACGCAAGGTACAGCCGATGAAACCTTAGAACCTACGTCCACACCCTCCGGGGCAGAGTCCCTCCGGGGCGGCGCCCCGATACCCTCCCCAACAGAAGCAAATCAACCGCAAGTAACAATCAAAAATACGCCCGTAGGATTTTTAAGAGTGAGAGAAAACCCTTCAACTGCATCACAGGAGATTAGTCGCGTAAATCCCGGAGAATCTTATCTTTTTGTTGATGAAAATGCAAGCTGGTTTCAAATAGAACTTGAGGACGGAACGCTCGGCTGGGTGAGCAAACAATATGCGAGCCTCGAACAGGCTACGGAATAAAATAAATAATGACTATTACGAGAAGTCCCCAAATTATAACTGAGGCAAGTAAAGACCTATCCGACAAAAGGACGCGATCAGGGCTTTCCCCTTCCTGTTTTTCATAAATATCCTGAAGATATCGCATCAGACCATAAACTACGGGAATAATAGTCACCATTAGCCATTTTCTTTGAAGATAATATGGTAGAACATCTGGGAAAAAATCAATACTTAATCTTGGACCTTGAGGATTTTCAAGGAACGTAAAGAACGAATAGAAAATAAAAGTTGATGTAGCAAATATGATAATAAAGGCAGCGAGCAAAGGCTCAGAGTAATGAGAAAGGCTTTGCCTAATTTCTGCTGCCCGTACGCCTGCATAGTTTGCCAGAAGCGTAAGTTCAGACCGTCGTTTTCCAATTGCCAAAAACATGGAAAGCGAAATTGTGGTCAAGAGTAGCCAAACCGAAAGATGATATCCGGTTATCATCTCCCCGGCATAAACTCGCAAAATGTAACCAGCCGCAATGAAAAAAATGTCAAATATCTCAATTGACTTAAAGACAAAAGAATATAACATTTGAAGAGCAAGATAAAGAAGCGAAATTAAGAAAAACCCATCGCCCACCCCTCTTGCAATAAAAAGAGCTAAAGCAAGTATTGCTATAAATATTATCGTTGCCTCGCGAACGCTTACTTTATCGCTTGCAATAGGTCTTGCTTTTTTAAAAGGATGAAGCCTGTCTTTTTTTAAATCCAAGATATCGTTTATAATGTACGTTGATGATACAAGTAAACAAAAGGAGATAAACCCTAAAAAAACTTGTATCAATGGGCCTATTTCAAACAGTTGACCTCCAAAAACAAGCGCTGTGAAAAGGGCGAAATTTTTGATCCACTGCCTAGGCCTAAGCAATTTTAAGATATAATAGTAATGTTTGATCATTGTTCTTCTTTCATCTTTCCAAAAAGTTTAAGAGATGAAATAAAAGCACCAACAAAAACAACTACCAGAATTATAGCAAAAAGCTTTCCGCGGCTTGAGAGAGTTAATGCAAAAAGTCCTAAGAGAAGCGACATCAGCCAATAAAATAACGCAATTAGCTGTTGACTCGCGCCTTGTGCAAGAAGCAAATGATGAAGATGTCCTTTGTCATGCCAGAACGGAGATTTGCGGGATAAGATTCTTCTTGTTATCGTAAAAAGCGCGTCGGCAGTAGGAACCCCCATGACAAGAATCGCAGTGGCAAGTTTTACGCTTGACATAATAGAAACTACGCCCAGCATAAAACCAAGAATCGTTGCGCTGTATCCCGGAAAAATTTTTGCAGGGTAGAAATTGTAAAAAAGAAAACCTAGGGCCGCTCCTCCTATAATAAAAGACAATTGCGATGTATAAATATTATTTTGGGTGATTATTGGAAACCTCAAGGATGCTATGCCTATAATAATTGCCGAGATTACGGCGATTCCGGGCATCTGTCCATCTACTCCTTTACTCCAGTTAAGCATATTCATAACCCAAACAATCCAGATTATTGCAAGAAGACTTCCGGCGGTAATAGTAATACCTAGGAACTGATAAGAGAAATTTGTAAAATCTAAAATTCCTCCCAAAGGGTTTGTTATAAAAGGAACCTCAACGCCTGCCAAAACGATAATGCTTGCGCAAAATATGTTTCCTGCAAAGCGGATATATGGCGAAAGATCAAATTTATCGTCGAGAATTCCGATCGCAACAACAAGCGCTCCCGCCGCAATTATTGATAAAAAGATTCTATCGTCGGGTAAAAACAAGATCATGGCAGCGATTATTGAGAGGAAAATGGGGATTCCACCTGCGCGAGGAAGAGGCTTTTTATGAATAATTGCCGGGTGCTGGTGAGTTTTTGGATCATCTATTAATTTAAATTTTCTCGCGAAACTAATTGTTATGGGAGTTAAGATCATTGAAAAGGCAAAGGCTATCGAAAATGGGAAAAGAAGTAACTCAAGCATATTAAAAAACTAAAAGCACTATTTGGATATACGCTAAAAATCCTAAAAGGATAAATAGAAATGCATTGAAAGAAAGAATTCTTGAGGCCAGAGTATTTGCTCTATAGTAAACTAAGCTAAGAAAATTATTAATAACAAAAACTATCGCAAGAACCAGCGGGATAATAAAAACTACCCAAGATTCGTAAAGACGCCCGACCCCCCAGGGCTGACTATTAAGAAACGGTATTAAAGGAGGAAGTCTATTAAAAGTTACTGAAAGTAAAATACATTGAAGAATTATTATGGCAAGAGAGGAATAAAATGAAATTCTTATTATATTGTCTGAAAGAATGAGGCTAAAATTTCCTCTCATAGATGTTTGTTCCCGCAATTCTATATTTCAATTCATAATTATCAAGGAATTGAAAAATCTCGGGACTTTCTTTTGTTTGAATTATATACTTTACTTTTTGTTTTTCAATCGCCCTTTTTGTTTCATCTATTGCATCGGGGTAGAATGTAATATGATAAGAAACGGTATATCTTCCCGGTGGAAGTTTTTCTGACAGTTTATAAACTTGAGGGTTATCACCCCATATAAATATTCCTTCGGAAGTATTTGTTTTTGTCTTTACAAAATTTGAAATTTCATAATCGCGCGGCGTTTTTTTATCAAAAAAAGCTTGATAGTCTTCAACTGATTTATTATTAAAAATAAATGATAGAAAATTTTCATAGTAAGGAATTGCCTTCCTAAAATTTAACCTAAAAACGCTTAATATTAATAATAGCATGACGATTAAAAGCGGCAGTGTTACCATTGAAAGTTTTTTATTCTCTATCATATAGCCAATAAATAGCGAGAAGGGCGCGATCGCGACAAGAAGATAGTGCGTGTAAGGCCGTTGAGAGAAAAATGCGTTAAAGATTGAAAATGCAAGCCAAATAAAAATTAATATTCCATTCTTCCCAAGATGTTCTCTGTATCTTACGACAAGAAGAAGCAAGAAAAGTAGTAGAAAAAGCTTAAGGTATAAAAATCCCATGGGGAATAGGAAAAAGTTTCCATACCCAACATAGCCCACATTTTGAGAAAATGTAGCGCGAAGAAAATCGACTAATACCTCAACGAATAAAAAATATAAAATAGTTACAATTATGGGAGCTATAAATCCTATAACTAAAACCGTTTCTTGTTCTAAACCGTTAATAATAGCTCTTATGTGGCGATGAATATTTTTTGCTGTTAAATGCATCTCCTCAAAGAATCTTAGGACAAAAAGGGCTATAAAAAGCGCTGCCATATCAAAAATCGCAACTGTTTTTGTTAGGAATGCAAAAGACATAAGAACTCCCGCCATGAACGTAAAAAGGAACCTATTTTTTGACCCCGATTTAATCGGGGTTGATGAAGATGCTACTACATAATAAAATGCTCCAATTACCGGAAGCAGCATAAAATTCTCAGCATTGGCAATATTTCCTTCAAGAACCGGTAAAGAGAACATCAAGGCAAAAAAAGCGGTTGAAAAGTAAATCGAGTACAGATTCTTAAAAATTTTTATTGCTAAATAATAGAAGACGACAATAGTGCCGATTCCAACTATTAGAGACGCGAGCCTAACATAAAATTGTTCGCCATTAAAAAGGGCGTAGATTAAATAAAGAATCGGAGGTTTATTGTCCCAAATCTCACTGTATAGAATTCTTCCTTGGCGAATAGCAGTACCAACCACTTGATATACCCCCTCATCTCCATACCAATAAGGTTCAAAGAGAGAGGGAAAGCGAAGTGCAGCAAAAAAAGTAACTATCCCCCCTAAAAATAACTCCGCCTGTTTCTTCATGACTTCTCAGTCACGCGATATTCAAGTCGCTTGCCTATTATTAATTGTATATGTGAAATTAGCGCAGGTAAAGAGGAAAGAAAAAATCCTGAGATTGGCATGAGAACAAATTCCAAAGGGAACAGGAATTGTCTAAATCGTGATGCACTGGCATATTTCTTTGATCTCATATCAAAATCAACATAGATTAAAACAAACAAAGCGAATAGACATAAAGTCAGGATAAATCCCGACATTCTTGGCAAACTATAACCAAGACTTGTTCTTGTGAATACAGGATTTAAGAAAACTATTAAGTTGGCTGAGATTGTGATGATATACCAGTTGACAGGCCATAAGATATGATCAAGTAAAACATTCCAAACTAAATATGTTTTTTTAAGGAATGGCGCTTCATGAACCAAGAGCCACCACTTTAAATACATGGCATCGTCTGAGATTCCCCATGACCACCGTCTTTCTTGATGATATTTATTAAGTAGCGATTTTATGTATGTCCCGGCTTTGGGAGAGTCCATAGAAGTTTTTAAAAATATTGGCTCAACATTAACTTTTCCACCTGTCTCAAAGAATGCTTTGAAAAAGATTCTATAATCTTCAGGAATCACATCTGTATCCCAATAGTCAATTTGTTTGAGTAACTTAAATGAGAGTGAATAAACAGAATTCGGAATAAGCCGCATCCCCTGTACGAGAAGCGAGATTCTCCATAAACTCCCAAAAAAAGAAAGGATCCTTATAAATGAAGGAATTTGCCAAAAATTATTGTAATAAACGTTTGCCGATTGCCAGAACGAATAATGAGGATCAGCGGATGTTAAAAATTGATAGGATAAATAGGAGAAAAATTGCTTGTCGAATATAGAATCTGCATCAACCGATGAAACCGTTAAGAAATTCATGCTGATATTTTTCTTTTCAAGAATCTCATTTGCAAATCGCGCAGCATATGCTTGGTTCGAAGATTTTCCTTTTACTTCTTCCGGGTTATCCGGGTGGAAGGTACAATAAACTCCCCCAAATTTATTTTTATATTCTGAAAGCAGAGCACTTGCTTTTTCAGCTGATTCTTTTTCTCTCTCTTCAAATGCAACAAAAACAAAAATATTTTTAACTGGAAAAGTCTGGTCCCCTATGCTTTCTATGGTTTCTTTTATTTTGGGATGCGATTCCTGATATGTAGGGATTATCACAGCATGTGCCATTTTTTTAAAATTTGGGAGAGCTTTTGCTCGCGCAAGCCAATCTACTTTTTCTGCCTCTTTTATTTTTCTTGAGGAAACTAATGCGCAGATTGCAAGATTGGCTGATTTATAAAGCCAGTACATATTGAAGAAGATAATGAAATAAGCAAGATACAATGGGAAAAATACTGCGCCCCAAAAAGGCATACTTATCATAAAGACTGCTGCCAAAGGCGGAATAACCTCAAGAAGTCTTATAGACTTTCTGGGATATCTTGCAAAAAATTTTGTGGCTAGTCTATGCATTTATCTTTTTGAAGACTCTCCTGACATTATTATCGACTATAGTCGCAAACTCAGAAAAACTCACGCTTTTTAAATTGGCTAAATACTGCCCTACGATTATAACATTTTTAGGCTCATTTCGCCGGCCGCGAAAAGGCATTGGCGTTAAGAACGGCGCGTCTGTCTCAACCAAAAGACGATCGAGAGGTGTTGATTTTGCAAGTTCGGAAAGTTCTACGGTCTCACCTTTTGCAATTCCTTTATAGGTTATATTCCCATCGAACCCAATGTAAAATCCCATTTCCAAAGCATCCTGCAGCACGTCAAACGTGCCCGCAAAACAATGAAACATCCCCGGCGGATCCTGAAATTTTGTTCGATATTCGGAAAGTATCGAAACAACATCTTCACCTGCTTGCCTGTTATGAATCTGGAGGGGAAGTTTTAATTCGATCGAGAGCTCAATCTGCTTCCGAAACGCATCTTTCTGAAGTTTTTTGTCAACGATTCCATTAGATTCATAATAATGGTAATCAAGCCCTGTCTCGCCGATTCCAATCACTTTTTCATCATGGGCAAGTTTGGTAATCTCCTCGAACCAATTCGACTGAATCTCACCCTCAAATTCGCGATCCGCTTTGTCAGCATTATGGGGGTGCACTCCTACAATCGCATACATTTCGCCAGCTGGCGAATCAAACTTGTGCGCAAGCTCAACAGCTTTTCTGCTTGATGGGATACTAGTCCCGGTATTAACAACTATTCGAACCCCGGCATCAAACGCCCTTTTGGCCACCTCATCGACATCCTTATCAAACACATGAAAATTCAAATGACAATGGGTATCTACCATAATCTAGGAACTAGTAACTAGATACTAGAAACTAGTTAAAAGAATTATATCTCAAGTAGTATAATAAGGCTATGATTTTGATATTTGTGACTTTTGAAAACCGTGAAGATGCAGAGAAGGTTTCTGATTATTTGATCAAAAACAAACTCGCGGCGTGCATTGAAACCTTTCCGGTTCAATCACATTATTATTGGAAAGGTGAAAAAATAAACACACAGGAGTTTTCGGGCATTATAAAAACAGATGATGGATATTTTAATAAGGTCCGAACGGCTCTCGAAAAAATTTTTCCCTACGAAATCCCCCAAATAATTGAGGTAAAAGCCGGGAATGTCAATAAGTCTTATCTTAGATGGCTCGAAGAATCGCTAAAATAATTGGAGATTGGAAAGTTTGAATTCAAGCCAAAAGCTAACAGCCAAGAGCTAAGAGCAAGATTAGTAGTCCATACCGCCCATTCCGCCTGGCATGCCGCCTCCTGGCGCTGGCTTCTCGGGTTCTGGGATATCTGTTATAAGCGCCTCTGTCGTTAAAACCATCATAGCAATAGATGCCGCGTTTTGAACGGCTGTACGTGTTACTTTTGCCGGGTCGATGATTCCGGCCGAAAGCATTGATCCATATTCCATTGTCATGACATTAAATCCGTAGTCATCAGTTTTTGCTGATTCGATTTTTGACAATACTATTCCGGGCTCTTCTCCGGCGTTTTTAACAATCCACCGTGCCGGCTCTGCTAATGCGTGATATAAGATATCAACCCCTCTTTTTTGATCGTCTTCCTTCAGGCTATCGGAAAGCTTTACGAGCGCAGGTCTTGCGCGAACTAATGTTACTCCTCCGCCGGGAACAACTCCCTCTTCAATTGCCGCTTTAGTTGCCGCGACTGCATCAATCACGCGTTCTTTCTTCTCCTTCATTTCAAGTTCGGTTGCAGCTCCTACATTAATTACTGCTGCTCCGCCTGAAAGTTTTGCGAGTCTCTCTTCGAGTTTTTCCCGATCAAATTCGGATGTTGATCTTTCAATTTCTTTTTTAATTTGAGCAATGCGATCATTTACGGCAGCCCTTGCGCCTTTACCGCCAATAATTTGAGTGGCTTCGTTTGTTGCTCGAATTTTTTCTGCTCTCCCACAATCCTCGATCTGAACACTTTCAAGTTTTCTCCCTGTGTCCTCCGAAATTACAGTCGCGCCGGTTAAAACTGCAATATCTTCAAGCATCTCTTTTCTCCTGTCTCCAAATCCAGGAGCTTTTACAGCTAAAACATTTACCATGCCGCGAAGCTTATTAACAACAAGCGTTGCCAAAGCCTCCCCCTCTATATCGTCGGCAATGATAACGAGGTTTTTTGAGACTTTTACAAAATTCTCAAGGAATGGGACTAAATCTTGAATTGAAGAAATCTTTTTGTCAGTTATTAATATATAGGCATCATCAATCTCCGCTTCCATCCTGTCAGGATTTGTCACAAAGTATGGGGAGGCGTAACCTTTATCAAACTCCATACCTTCTTTGTAGTCAATTGAGAACTCAAGACCTCGACCCTCCTCAACTGTTACAATTCCGTCTTTACCAACCTTATTGAGGGCCTCTGCAATGAGGGCGCCTATATTTTCATCTTGTGCAGAAATTGTTGCAACCTTTGCAACATCACCCTCTGCTACTTTCTTTGAGAGTTTTTTAATTTCCGAGAGGACCTCAGAAACTGCCTTTTCAAGACCGAGGCGCAAGATCATTGGATTTGCGCCTGCCGAAACTGCCTTAAAACCAGATGAGACTATATGTTGAGCAAGAAGGGTTGCCGTGGTTGTTCCGTCTCCTGCAACATCATTAGTTTTAGAGGCTGCCTCTTTAACAAGCTGTGCTCCCATGTTTTCAAATGGATCCGGAAGTTCTATTTCTTTTGCAACAGTTACACCATCATGCACTACATTTGGCGCGCCCCATTTTTTATCAAGCGCAACGTTGCGGCCTTTTGGACCAAGAGTGGTCACAACCGCGTTTGCGAGTTTATCTATTCCCTCTTTTAATTTTGTACGGGCTTCTTCCCCGTACTTTATCTGTTTAGCCATACTATAAATATAAAATCTTAAATATTAAAAATTAAATATACAAATCAAATATCAAATATTTAGCTATTTTGCTTCGATTCTCTTCTTTGTTTTGCCTCTCTTGCTTCTTTTGCCCAACTTCCTTCAATAGATAAACCTGTAATTACTGTAGGTCTTGTTCTCTTTGTCTGCATGTCTGCTGCTTCCGAAAAACTACCAACTGTCTGCAGTTTAACCCTTGGTGCTCTCGAAGCTGATTCTTTGCCTTTCATTTTTTATATTTGATATGTATTTTTGCTATTTTATATTTTATTTTTTATATTGCAATTGTTAGCTAACTATTGCAAGAATATCTTTCTCTTCAACAATCGTCCATTCTTCATTGCCTACTTTGATTTCATTTCCGCCCCATTTTTTGTACATTACTTTTTGTCCAACCTTGACAGTCATCTTACGAACTTCCCCTTTGGGAGTAACTTCGCCCTCACCAACTGCCATGACGAGTCCCATTTGGGGTTTTTCTTTTGCGGTTTCAGGCAAATAAATACCGCCAGAAGTTTTTTCTTCTGCCTCAAGCGGCCTTATCAAAACATTATTAAATAAAGGCTTTATATTAACTGTAGAGGTCTTTGCCATAATAGAAATCAATTAAGTATTTTAAAAAAAACTCCTAATTTTGTCAAGTGGCGTTGTTGACTGCTAATTATTGACTTATCCTATGAAATCTTCTACGCTATAATGGCATCATTGAATGAAAATTTTAACCAACAGGTATTTTATACTTGGGAATTTATTGTTGCTTTTGATAAGCATTCCCCTCACTCTCTTTTTTATTAAAAGACAACAAGAACTGCGAAGTCGTGCCGCTCCTTCTTCAAAACTCACCTTTAGTCCTGAAAATGTAAATACTTCAACTCAATGTCAAAATTTCAATGTTGATATCATGCTCGATCCCAGCTCTAATATTGTTTCTATAGTTGATTTTTACCTTAAATATGATCCTACCAAACTTGATGTCCTACAAATTAAAGAAAGTGATAGTTTTTCAACAGTAGTGAGACCGGTCAGCGTCTCAAGCGGAGAAGCAAATATGTCCGTCTCTGTTGGAGCAGATGTCACACGGGCCGTACAAGTAGTCTCAAAGGTTGCCACGGTTACCTTCCGTCCAAAAGCAGCAGGAAGCGCACAGATATCATTTGACTCGGAGAAATCTCGTGTTTTCTCTCTGGCGCCGGCTGATGAACCAACCGAAAATGTATTGTTTCAAGTCTCTACGGCAAATGTAACTATAGGGTCTGACGCCTGTACAACTGGCGGAACCGTCACACCTACTGTGACACCTACAGGAACCCAGCCAACTGGCACAATCTCACCAACAAGCGCACCCACTACTGTTCCAACAGGCACTGCAAATCAAGCACCTCTCTGTACAGAATTATCTGTAAGTCCTTCTGTCACAGGCAGCGCCCCTTTCTCAGTTTCCCTAACCGCCAAAGGCAATGATCCAGACGCAGCCGGAACCTTAACAAAAGCATCTTTTAACTTTGGCGATGGAAGTATTCAGGATATAACGGAGGGTCTTGGACAAAAATCCGCTACTATTCAAACTAATCATACATATCAGTCTGCGGGAACATTTGGCGCAACAGCGGTATTTACGGATAATGGAGGTAAGATTTCAACTGCATGTACTCAAACAATAACGGCAACAGCGGCAGGATCTGCTACGACCGCGCCCCCTCCGGGGCAGAGCCCCACCGGGGCGGCGCCAACGCCAACAGGCACATCATCCGGCCAGCTCACCCCAACAAGTACGCTAACATCCTCCCCTACAGCTGTTCCAACAACTGCTCCAACTGTTCCGCCGCCCGGGGAGGTAGCAAAAACTATTGGCATAATCGGGGCAATAATCCTGACAATAGTCGCCGGACTCGCCCTCCTAGCCCTTTAGGCGCAAAGTGTACATTTTTCGAAGACAACTGAAAATCGCTCAAGAAAAATATTACATATAGACTAAAGTGAATATGCGATTTTCATTTAGCGAAGGGAGGATAACATTAATAAACTAATAACTTACCGAGCGGGTCTGAGAAAAATGTACACGAGCGTCTAAGCTTTTAATACTGCTAGAAAGGCTTCTTTGGGGACATTGACTTGTCCTATTTTTTTCATTTTTTTCTTGCCCTTCTTTTGTGCCTCTAAAAGCTTGTCTTTGCGGGTTCTATCTCCGCCGTATAATTTAGCAGTTACATCTTTTTTAAATGGCATTATCCTTTCTGACGCAACAACACGTGAACCAATTTGGGCTCTGACAAAAACTTCAAACTGGTGTCTTGGAATTTCCAAGGATAAAGCTTTAACCATTCTTCGCGAGAAACTTTCTGTCTCGTTTTTATGAACTACGAATGACAACTCTGGAATTGTCTTATTGTTTACGGAAATATCGATTCGGGATAAATTCGATTCCCGAAAGTCTGCTACATCATAATCAAAAGAAGCAAAACCTGATGATAAGGTTTTTAATTTGTCATAAAAATCATAAATAACATTAGCCAAAGGCATTGTAAATTCTATTTTAGTCTGTGTGCCAAAATATGTTACGTTCGAACTTTCTCCCCGCCTCTTATGTATTAACTCAAGAATCGAACCAAGATATTCCTGCGGGGTATAAATCTCACCCAAAACATATGGCTCTTTTACTTCGTGATTTGCGAGATCAAAATCTTTTGGATTTGTAATGCTTTTGCCATCAACAATATATTCGATTGATGGCGGCGCAGCAAACACTTCAACCCCCTCCTCGCGCTCAATCCGCTCAATTAAAATTTGTGCATGTAAAAGCCCTAAAAATCCGCAGCGAAAACCGGGACCAAAAATATTTGATTGTTCGGGAGCAATCGAAAGTGCCGCATCATTGAGTTTTAGCCTATACAAAGCTTTTCTCAAATTTTGGAAATCGGAGATCGATGTAGGATAAATCGATAAATAAACGAAAGGTTTCTGCTCAATATATTTACCAAGAGAAGTCCCTTCGCCCTTTTCATTTAGAATCGTGTCCCCAACTTTTGCTTGAGTTATGTCTTTAATATTTGTAATAATAAAACCAACCTCACCGTTTACAAGTTCGACCGAATAAGAAAATAATGGCCTCATGTATCCAACCTCGTTTACGAGAGTTTTCGAACCGTCCGATGCAAAAGCAATTTTGTCGCCTTTTTTGATTCTTCCATTTTTTAAACGAACATAAATAACAATCCCTCGATGCTCATCGTAGATTGAGTCGAAAATAAGTGCTTGCGTTGGAGAATCCGAACTACCACCTGGGGCAGGAACTCTTTCGACAACTGTTCGAATTAATTCTTGGACCCCTTCACCGGTCTTGGCCGAAATTTTTAATATCGAATCTTTATCAAATCCAAAACTCGAAACAATTTCGTTCTCGACCTTTTCTATATTCGCAGTAGGTAAATCGATTTTATTTATTACAGGAATAATTGTAAGTCCAAGTTTTTTTGCAAAATTATAATTTGCAACTGTTTGGGCCTGTACTCCTTTTGTAGCATCGACCAAAAGTATCGCCCCTTCACACGCATAAAGTGTTCGAACAACTTCATAGGAAAAATCCACATGCCCCGGAGTGTCAATCAGGTTCAAAACGAAGGTTTGGTTTTGGGTTTGGTTGTGGCTACTAGTATGGTTTATGGGTGTGGTTGTAGGGCTTTTTTTACCCAATGACCCAACCCCCTCACTATACTGGCTGCCCAAACTTTTAACCTCTCCCCCAACCTTGTATTCCATCCTGACTGGTGCTAATTTAATTGTTATTCCGTGTTCCCTTGAAATTTCACTTGAATCGAGAAACTGTTCTTTTAGTTCTTCTTTTCGAACAGTCCCCGTTATCTCAAGCAGCCTATCCGCCAACGTAGACTTCCCATGATCCACATGCGCAATAATACAAAAATTCCGAATGTTAGATTGATTCACTTGTGGTGAGTCTTGTCGAACCATGTGGAAATTATATCAGAAACTTATTTCTTCGCGAGGGAGGCGTTCTGGAATAGGGTACTATACATCAATGCGTCTTCTGCCTGTTTCTTTTGATCGTGATCAAACATTATCTTCTCAAAATTTGAGAGAAGATTCCTAATATAGGGCTTAACTTTCCTGCTGTCAATTTCTTTCTTTCTCCTCAAAGCTTCTTCAAAAAAACGCTCAGCCATGCTATTTGATCCACGGAAGTATCCAAGCGCTACTCGCTTTAAATCAAGTGCCAGTGATGAAAGGGCAATTTTATTTTTGTCCATAAATTTCTTTAAAAAAGTATTTTGTCAGATCCTCAAATACCTTTCTTGTTTCAGGATTTTGAATTTCATTGCTAGTATTATTATCTCCCGGCCTTATGTTAATAAACGAATTACAATCAACTTCACCTGTTTCAAGATCAACTCCTCCTCCCCACAAATCTGACTCTCTTGATCCTTCATTTAAAAGAACTCTCTCCGACTCAAAATGACGATCACATCCTGCCGAACAAATCTTTTTGCTTACATCAATAACTGTTTTTATATAAACATCAAATTGTTCACTTAGCTTTTTTATTTCTTCTTTTGTATAGGGCTCACCTTTTGTAATAATCACCAACGATTATTATATCACCCCAAAAATTCCGTTTTGTTATATAAAAAACCAAAATCAAGTACGTCTCCAGCCGTTGGGGTAGTCTTTTCTTGCTTTTTGGCGGGCGGATTCCAAAATTTCTTCTTCACCAGGTCTCATATAGACTGTGTCTTGAATTTCTTGAACCTCACCTTTTACAAACCCTTTCCAAAACTCAAGTTGAAGTTGCCTTTCTCTCTCTTTACCTCTTTCCTGTAAAGTTTCGGCCGTATCTTCTTCAAAAATTGGAACATGAGAAATAGCAACTGTTGGCCCCTCATCGATTTGATTAGTTACGCGATGAATAATTACATTTGTCCCTTCGTTTCTCCCAGTCAATTTTGTAAACTCAAGCATTATCGCATACGGGCCTATTCCTCAGGTTTTCTCAGTTTCTTTTTTTGGACCCGGATGTTGATTGAAAATTCTATCCTCAAACTCATTTAAAACATTCTCAGGAATTATATTAAGAGTTCCGTTAAGTGAAATTACTGAGATTCGATATCTTTCAAATAGTCGTAAAAGTGCTTCACCATATGAATTTCGATTTTTAAATTTGGCTTTTTCAATTACTTCGACAGGAATTCTTAGAATTTCTGCTCGAGAAGTAGATGGGGTGTTTGAATGATCGGCAATAACCAATTCGAGACCGATACCTTCAAGCTTACCATCCATTATCTCTCGCCCCAGGAATTCCATTGTCGTCCCGCTCTCGCCGACCATACTCGCCATTCTTTCTCTCATCTTAAGTTTAGAGTCTTAGAACTATAAACAATATTTTTGGGTTTTACGATAACTTGTCTCTTGCCTTGTTCAACGTAACCTGCATCGATTGCTTTGAATTTATTTTTTTGAACAAGTCTTAAGGTTTTTTCGACGTCTTTTTTTGAGACAAAAATTGCGTAGTCCTGTCCCATATTATATGTTTCATACATTTCATAATCTGAAAGTCCCGCATGTTTTTGTATAAAAACAAATACTTCCTGAGGCTTAAATATTTTCTCAATAGTATAGGTAAATGCAGGTCTTGCTCGCATTATTTTACGAACTCCGTGACCGGTAATATTTGAAATATAGTGGATATCTACGTTTGTATCTTGCAAATCTTGAACTAATTTCGAGTAAATATTAGATTTTGTAAGTAGCGCCTCGCCATAAATCTTCCCATTTGAAAGTTTTGTTCCGTATCCGCCGTTTATTTTTTTTGCAACTGCTCGTGCAAGCGAAATACCATTCGCATTAATTCCGTTACTTTGTATGAGAACTATACGATCTCCAGGTCTTAATTTATTATCAGTTATTAAGTGTTTCTTTGAACGAATTATTCCGACAGCCGATCCACCAAATTCAGAAGCACCTTTAATCACAACTTGTTTAAGAGTTGCGGTTTCTCCTCCTCCCCACGAAACACCTGCAATGTCACAAGCTTTCTTCCATCCAGAAATTAAGTTTTTCATTAGTTCTTCATCGTAGAGCCACTCATTATTCTCAATCGCCCAATATGCGTGGAGCACAAGCGGTGTGGCTCCAACTGTTACTAAATCATTGATAATTGTGGCAACGGTATCGTATGCAATAATGTCGTAGTAGGTTTTTCCTGTTATTTTTCGCGTTCCGTCAGCAACTAAATTTTTAGTGCCTAAACCTTCAATAACAGATGCCATATAGACATCCCCTTGCTTCCAAACGTAAGCTGACTCTCCTCTTGAATCCGGCATTTCTTCAAAATTATGCTTGCGAAGATTGTTTGCGGTTAAGCGAGCAGCATTCTGAGCGAGTTTTTTTATTGGATCTTTTGTATCGTAATTATCTCCAACTTTGGAATATGTTATTTTTCTGTCTGCCATCCTAATTACTATTCCCTAGTCACTATTATCTAGTTTCTAGTATCTCCTTCAGCCGTTGAATTTGGGACCGCCGATGATTTCGTTTAGGCCCTTTAATATCTTATCCTTCTGTCCGAATTTCTTAAGAACGCGAATAACGTAATATGCTTCTTTTATATCCAAAAGCCACGTGAAGAAAATATAGGAAGCAAATCCTGCCGCCGAGGCAATTCCTGTCAAAGCCAATAAGCCGACTGTTCTTGTGGTATCAAATACCAATTGATCGAGGAGCTTGATAGGAATATAAAGTGCGGCGCCCATAACAATAGTTGAAATAATAATTTTGGCAGAGGAAACCATAATTTCTATTTTTGGCAGTTCAATTCTTTTATTTAACAAAAAGGCCATTAGAACCACTCCAACAATAGATGATGTTGAAAAAGAAAATGCCAAGAAATAAATCGGCAATTGATAGGTAAGTATAAAGAGGTAAGACAAGAAAATATTAATGGCAACAGTAATACTTGTAATTATGAACGGTGTTTTTGAATCTTTGAAAGCATAAAAAGCTCGCGAAAGAAGAGCAATTAATGCATTTGCAGTAATTGCGATTGCAAAATAAGCAAGTGTTAATCCTGTTTCTACCGTTGCCTCCCAGTCAAATCTTGACGCGCCATAAAAAAGCCTTACTAATGGAATCCTCAAGACTATTAAAAGTGCGCTGATGGGTAAAGTTAAATATAGAATTTGATTAAAAGAAGATGTTAAAATGGAAAGAAATTCACGTCTGTCTCCCGACTTTAAAGAGAGCGCCGGGAAAGAGGCTTGGGCAATTGATTGACCTAGTAGCAAAACTGGGGCCATAGCAAGTGTATGTGCCAGGTCAAAGATTACAAGCGACCTTGCTGATAAAAATGAAGCAAAAAAAACATTGGCTGTTGCTGCGATTTGAGAAATGATAACAGTTAGAGAACGGGGCACCATAAGTCGAAATAACTTGTCGATTCCCGGAGTAAGAGCGAAAGAAGGTGAAAACCTAAAACCGGTAACAGCAAGTAGTGGAAGTTGAATAAGAGAAAAAAATATAGCTCCAATTAAAACTCCTATAGTAGCTCCGTATATTCCAACCCCTAAGAAATGGGAGAAAATTATTAAGCCCAAAATTATCCCAAAATTATAGAATGCGCTGGCAAGACCCGGGATGACAAAATGCTGAAAAGATTGCAACATGGCAGTAAATATGGTTCCTAAAATAAAAAAAACTTGCGCGAGCTGAATAATTATCATTAGATTTGCCATAAGCCGCAATTCACTTTGAGAGAACCCAGGCGCAACAATACTTGCCAGTTGATAAGAAAAAACAATAATTACTGCCGAAACAAAGATGTAAAATACCAATCCCATTGTTATTAATGTTGAAGAGAATTCAAAACCTTCTTGCTTTTTATCGCGGGAAATAAAATCGGCAAAAATTGGTATAAAAGATGAGGAAAGAGCGCCTGCTATCACTACCTGGAAAACAAAATCGGGAATTCTGAACGCGGCAAAAAAGACTCCGAGCTCTTGTGAAGCTCCAAAAAGAGACACTAGCAATCTGTATTTTAAGATTCCCAGTATTTGAGAAAAAATTGTTGTTAAAATTATAAACGATGCCGCAGTAAAAATATTTGTTTGTTTTGATACGAAAGCGGTTAATCCTTTTTTTACAAGACTTGCTACCATTGTATTTACAAGTATATCATGCTAAAATTGCCCTGCCCAGATAGAAAAATAGATGATAATATCTGTCTAGGCGGGCCATGCGCTAGACTTGAAAAATGCCAGTAATAAAATCAGCAATTAAAAAATTAAGAAAGGATAGAAAGAGAGAAAAAGAGAATGATACTCTTCGTGCAAAGCTTGAAAGAGCGATTCGCACGGCAAGAAAATCCCCCGCAAAGACCAACGAGGCATATTCTGTTATTGATCGTGCCGTAAAGAGACACATAATCCACCAAAATAAGGCTGCGCGGCTTAAATCTTCCCTCTCAAAACTTGTTCATCCCGAGCGTAGTCGAGGGGCTAAACCAGCAAAGACTATTCGAAAGCCCACCGCGAAACTTAGAGCCGCAAAAAGTCCTAAAAGAAAAGTTAGCTCATCCAAAAAATAGGCTTTACAAACTAGCCGAAATTCCCTAAACTGGATTCATGGCGAATTCACCTCAAAGTGGTATTGTCATTCTGAGCCATAGGCGAAGAATCTTAGCCTTATATGAAACACTATTTTGTTTATATAATGACTAATTGGAATGATAAAGTTCTTTACGCGGGTGTTACAAATAATATATTAATTCGGACAGGACAGCATAAAGTTAAACTTATGAAAGGATTTACAGCTAAATATAATGTAAATAAACTAGTCTTTTTCGAAGAGTTCTCATATGTAAGAGACGCTATCGAAGCAGAAAAGAAAATAAAAGGCTGGACTAGGGCAAAGAAAATAAAACTAATCGAATCTAAAAATCCTAATTGGGAGGATCTCTCAAAGAAGCTGGAGTTTTATTCCGGTACGCTTTAGAAAAGATCCTTCACCCCGATAAAGCGGGGTTCAGGATAACATACAGAAAGGGAAATTATGGCGAATTCACCTCATGTGAAGATTAATCTTATTGGTAAAGCTCGCATTTCAGTGGCCGATAATTTTTTAAAGTGGACTGTAAATATTGGAAGAATCGTAATTGTCGTAACGGAATTAGTAGCTCTTACCGCTCTTATATACAGATTTACCATTGACAGGAAAATTATAGACCTGCATGATCAGATAAAAAAGTCTGAATTGTTTGTAAAAGCGCAAAGCGCAAAAGAAAAAGACTTCAGAAGCATTCAGGAGAGACTTTTGAATATAAAAGATACCGAAGAGGACACCCAAGCAAAAATTGAGATTATGAATCAAATTCTTGATTCTGTAGCAAAAGGTAATTTCTCATCAACTAACCTTACCGTAAGCCAACGCTCAATTAGTATTAATGGGGTTGCTTTTTCAATATTCCCGATAAATAACTTATTAGAAGCGCTTAAAGAAAATCCAAATGTTGTCTCATTGGCTTTAGACGATGTATCTTCTGCAACTTCCGGAGTCTCATTTAAACTAACCATAGAATTAAAACAGCGGTTAAAAGAAATTTAATATGAGAAGAATATCTATAATACAAGATCTTCTGAAAATATACTCAAGATATATTGAAGCTTTGTCTCTGGACCAAATGAAAAAGATTGTGGCATATCTTTATATAATCTTGACACTCTTTGCCTTTTCATTTTTTGGATTTTTTGCTATTGCTCCTACACTTTCGACAGTCGCAAATCTCAACAAACAATATGAAGACAACAAGCTTATACTTGATTCTTTGAATAAAAAACTCTCGAGCCTAACGCTTTTGGATTTTCAGTACAAAGAAATACAGCAGGATTTGGAAAATATTTATTCGGCAATTCCGCAAACTCCTCGTATTCCCTTTTTAACTCGTCAGCTTGAGAATATTGCAAAAGACTCGGGTGTTACTATTAAAAAATTAAATTTTGGGACTGTTGAATTGTATCCTAATATTAAAAATGAACCAATATACTCTTTTAATTTTACTGTTGATATTATTGGAGATCAACGAAGCGTTAATGCTTTTATCTCAAATATTATTGGCTTTGACAGAATTGTTGGGATAGATAAAATCTCGACGGGTAAAAATGCAGAAAATAACTATGAGGCATCAATAATAGGAAGAGTCTATTTTTCAGACAAGTAATATTTTTATGTTTAAAGGTCTTTTATATCTTGCACTATTAACAGCGGCGGTAGCTGCATCATGGATTGGTTTTTCCGTCTTTCATAATTATAGTACGTCGACAATTTCGTCTGACACGGGAATAATTATAACTCCGATACCGTCGGGCTTTGATCGAGAAACGATAGAAAAAATAAAGGCAAAAAAAGTAATTAGGGCAGACCTAACCGAAAATCTTGTGGAAATAAGTGAAATAAATGAGGCAACAGAAGCCGCACAAGAAGCAACAGGCGCAGAACAACAACCGGGAACGGGCTCTGCACAACAGCAACTTTAAATATGAAAAGAGGCTTATGGAATAAGAGGATGCCCACCTTACTTGCTTTTCTTCTACTTTTTATAAGCATTTGGGTAACGTCTTATTTGATTCAAACAGGGGTGATATTTACCGGACAAGCCACACCCGATAAAACCCCCCAGAATGTTAGAATAGCGAATATAACAGGCTCTTCTTTTACTGTAGCTTTTACTACAAATGGAAAAGCATCAAGCGGATTATCTGTTGAGGAGGTAGGGAAAAATCCATATCTGGTCCTCGATGATAGAGACAAAGAAACCGGAGGGCAAACTGAATTTTATTCTCACTATATTACTGTCTCAGATCTTTCTCCTCAAACTTCCTATAACTTCACTATAATTGCCGATGGGGAAACATATCAAAACGGTGACCAAAAGTATTTTGTTAGGACAGGACCAAAGTTAAATGAAGCCCCGTCTTCCCAAAAACCGATAGTGGGCAGAGGACTACTCCCTGATGGACAAGCGGCTCTTGATACAATTGTTGAACTTCAAATTCAAGGGGCTCAAAAGATTGTCGCCTTAACATCTGACGATGGGAAATTTACCATCCAAACCAATTCTATTAGAAAAGCGGACTTAAGTGGATACAGCAAGTTAGAACCTGAGACCCTTATAACTTTAACACTCAGAAGACAAGATCTCTCCTCTACTATTCAGACTCTTTTAAAGAATATAGAAACTCTTGCAGTTGCAAGTCTATCTCAAGATTATGATTTTACGGATGTAACCGAAGTTGAAATTTCCACAGAGTCATCGATTCTTCGTGCACCAACCCCTAAAATTATTCCCGGGACAATCAGAATTTCAACTCCAAGAGAAAATGAATCTTTTGTAGATTCCAAACCTCTTTTCCGCGGCACTGCATTGCCAAATCAGAAAGTGAGGATAAAAATTGAATCAGAGATAATAATTGACGAGGTAACGTCAGACAGTAATGGCGTTTGGACTTATAGGCCTCCATTGTCTATCCCCCCGGGCCAACATAAAATAACTATCGAAACAATTGATTCCTTTGGTGTTTCAAAAATTCTGACCCAAAACTTTGCCGTATTTGCCCAAGGGTCTCAGGTTGCAGAGTCTGCAACCCCATCTGCTACTCCTACTAAAACACCCACTCCCACAACGCCTAAACCAACGGCGACGCCGACAGTTGCTCCTGTTCTGTCGCCCATCGCAACGCCTACACTAACAAGTCTTCCCTCTATTACAGTCTCCCCGACGAAGATACCCGTCATCACTCCTGCCCCACCAGGAAATACATCATCGCTAATCTTAACAGTGATATCGGTCCTTTTAATTTTTGCCGGCTCCGCCCTCCTTTTTGTACTTTAGAAGGACTATAACCTTGAGCACAGCCGAAGGGCTTGTTTGTCCTCTAGAGAACATCTAAAATACCTTTATATGAAAATTGGAATTATTGGAGCGGGGTTTACGGGACTTTCAGCGGCATATTATTTGGCACAAAAAGGGTACGATGTTACAGTTTTCGAGAAGGATGAAAAACCAGGGGGTTTGGCAGTCGGATATCGCGAGAAGGAATGGGACTGGTCTTTGGAAAAACATTATCATCATTGGTTCACAAATGACAAAAGCGTTTTAAAACTGGCAAATGATATTAACCATAAAGTCATAATCCGACGTCCCAAAACGTCCTCCTTTGTTGATGGCGGAATTTTTCAACTCGACTCTCCTACGTCTCTTTTAAAATTCCCAAAAATTGGCTTTTTAGATAGAGTTCGAATGGGGGCGTCCCTTGCCGCTCTTCGTTACAATCCCGTATGGCGCCCTCTTGAGCGATTTCGCGCGCAAAGCTATCTTGAACTATCAATGGGGAAAGATGCATACCTAAAAATCTGGAAACCTTTGATGCAGAATAAGTTAGGAAAATATGCTGGCGATGTTTCGCTTGCTTGGTTCTGGGCCCGAGTTTATAAACGAACCGAAAGTCTTGCCTACCCTGAAGGTGGATTCTTGAGCTTTGCCGAACATTTACAAAAAGAGGTCGAAAAAAAGGGCGGAAAATTTTACTACAATACCGAAGTCACAGAACTCAAAAGTCAAAAGTCAAAAGTCAAAATTATAAGTCAAAAGTCAAAAGTTAAAGATCATGAGTTCGATTCGGTAACTGTAACTTTACCGTCTTTTTTCTTTATAAAAATTGCCCCGCAACTTCCTGCTGATTATAAAAAAAATCTTTTGAAGCTTAAATCTTTGGGCGCTTTAAATCTAATGCTTCGCTTAAAAAAACAGTTTTTAACAGACGGCACTTATTGGCTGAGCGTTTGTGATGCTAAATCTCCAATTCTTGCAATTGTTGAACACACAAATTTTATTGACAATGAACATTACAATAATGAACACATTATATATTTAGGGAATTATGTCGAACAAGATGATCCTCGCTTCAAAATGACTGAAGACGAACTTCTCAAGCTCTACGATCCCTGGCTCCGAAAGATTAACCCAAATTATAAATTATCAATTATAAATTATAAATTGTTTAAGGCCCCCTTTGCTCAACCAATCATTCCCACGAATTATTCAAAAATTATTCCGCCGCCTGAAACTCCGCTCCCAAATGTTTATCTTGCCAACATTCAACAGGTCTACCCCTGGGATAGGGGTACGAATTATGCGGTCGAACTTGGACAAAAAATATCCGAGTTCATTTTTAATGTTTAAAATTAAAAATTTAAAATTAAAAATTCTAATAGTTCTCTTGATAGTTGGAGGGTTCCTTCGTTTTTATAACCTAAATTGGGGGGCTCCATTTTATTTTCACCCGGATGAAAGAAATATTGCCTCCTTAATCACTTCACTTGACGGGAGTAACTTAGGTTTCCTTTTAAAAGGGACTTTTGCCTATGGTACCCTTGTCTCAAATATTGTATTCGTGATCAAAAATTTAACAGACCCAATACTTCGTATTTTGGGACTTAATGACCCATTTGGCCAAAGCATTATATTATTGAGAATTGTATCTAGCGTTTCGTCAATATTTACGATTTTAATAGTCTTTCTTATTGGTCACAAAACATTGAAATGGCAACAAACGCTTGCCGCAACTCTTTTTACAACGTTTTCTGTCGGACTTATTCAAGCGGCACATTTTGGAGTCTATGAGAGCATTCTTACTTTAATGTATTCTCTGCTTCTCTTATCAGGGATCATGTATCTGAAAACTAAAAAATTAATTTACATATTTATGTCGATATTAATCGTAAGTTTAGCAACGGCGATAAAAATTAACTCTTTTATATTTCTAATAATTCCGGTGTTGCTATTCGTAATGCATCTCCGCGAGAAAAAAATAAATAAAATCCAAGGATCAATATATCTTTTTCTTTTAATAAGCTCCCCTTTGCTTCTTACCTTTTTTGCATCTCCTTATTATTTAACGAGAAACTTCAGGGATATGTTCGCATATGAGGCTTCTCTTTTGACAGGCTCTTTGCCGGTTTTTTATACTGGCGAATTCTTTGGAACTATTCCGGTAATTTACCAATTTACCGATATTTTGCCTTTTCTTATTAACCCTATCCTCACGCTGTTGTTTATTATCGCACTACCTTATGTAATGTATCGCGGAATAAAAAAGAGGAATGTTGCCTATCTTATGCCTTGCATCTTTTTTGTTATTTTATTTCTTCCAAATGCTCTTTTATTTGCAAAGTGGACTAGATATCTTGTGCCCACACTCCCCTTCATATATTTAATTATCTCAATAGGTGTTGTTGATTTTTTGGATACGATCTTGCGAAACTTTAGGACGCAAGCGACAGTTATTGTAGCGGCTTTAGTACTAACAAATGCGGTCTCTGCATTTTCCTATTTATCGGAAGTCTTTATAAAAGAGGACACAAGAATTGCCGCAAGCAAATGGGCATCTTGGAATATTCCAAAAGATACCAAAATTTTAAGTGAAGTTTATGACCTTGGAATTACGCCATTCAACCCTTATCTCCCAAATATCACTCTTTTTAATTTTTATGACCTAGACGGCAGTGCCCGTAAAAAAATCGAGCTTGAAAAACAATTAAAAAATGCAGACTATCTTATTACTCCTAGCCAAAGGGTATTAAAATCTCGAATCGCTAATAAAGAAAAATTTCCTAATGGTTTTAATTTCTATTCAAATCTACTTTCTGAAAAATTAGGATTTAAAAAAATTTATGAAACGCCATGCGACATATTTTGCAAAATTACTTATTTAGGAAACCCTGTATTCAATTTCGAAGAAACTACAAGCGTATTCGACAGACCAACAGTCTATATTTTTAAACGAGTAAGGGGTGACGCGGAGCGGCAGGACCCCGACCATAAATTATGAAAATTAGAGAAAAATTATTATTGGTATTGATTGTTGTAATTGGATTTTTCTTTCGAACCTACAATCTCAATTGGGATGCAAACTTTCACCTTCATCCAGATGAAAGATTTCTAACAATGGTAGGCAATGCAATGACTCTACCAGATAATTTTATGCAATACCTTGACTCCAAGAATTCAACTTTTAATCCGGCAAATATTGGCTTCGAATTTTTTGTATATGGCCTTTTTCCAATCATTCTAAATAAAATATTAGCTTTAATGTTAAATAATGATAATTATAATGCATTTACACTACAGGGGAGATTTTTTTCTGCTTTAGCTGATACAATTGTTATTCTTTTAATTTATAAATCCGTAAAGTTGCTTGAGGATAAATATAAATTGAACTCTAATGTCAAGTATTTGGCTTCTTTTTCTTATGCAACTTTTGTATTGCCAATCCAGCTTTCTCATTTCTTTATAACTGATACTTTTCTTAATTTATTCTTATTCTCATCTTTCTTTTTTGCATTATCTTATTTTATAAAACGATCCTCCGCGAATTTAATTATTAGCGCTATTTTTTTTGGTCTTTCCATATCCACAAAAATATCGGCCATCTATCTTTTACCTTTAATACTTTCTCTTCTTATAACGCCGGCCGGATCGCTTAAAAAGTCTCTATTAAGGTTCGTGGGAAATGTTTTTTTGTTCGGGATTATTTCATTTTTTATCTCAAAGCTTGCCTACCCTTATATGTATTATTCCTCAAATATTTTTGACCCCAGACTAAATCCCGACTTTTTGAAAAACATCAACACGTTAAAAATACTCTCTCAAAAAACCTCCATTTACCCTCCGAACATTCAATGGATAAATAAAATCCCGATAATTTTCCCTTTAAAAAATCTAATCTTATTTGGTATAGGCATCCCCGCATTTATATTGTTTGTTGCGGGCCTTGTTAATACGGCAAAAATAAGAGCAGGAATTATCTTCTCACTATTTGCTTTTTGGATCGTCATCTTTTTTATTTATCAAGGTACTCAAACAGTGATGACACTAAGATATTTCTTAATCATTTATCCGTTCATCGCTATTTTCGTTGGGATCGGTCTTGACCAACTCACAAGAAAAATCAACAAGATAGCATTCTACTTGCTTTTAATCGCTATGTTTATCTCACCGCTTATGTTTTTATCGATTTATACCAAACCCCACACGAGAACCTCCGCAACAAATTGGATTCTTGAGAATATCCCATATGGGGCAACTCTACTCACCGAACATTGGGATGATTCTCTTCCTTTGACGGGATACCAGAATTATAAGGTTATTCAACTGCCTGTTTTTGACCAAGATACAGATGGAAAATGGAAGAAAATGACGGACTCGCTTTCGCAAGGAGATTATTATATACTTTCCTCAAATCGCGCCTGGGGCAGTATATCTCGTGCTCCGGAAAAATACCCAAGGATAGCAAAATTTTATAAAGACTTATTCTATGGGAAGCTTGAATACAAAAAAATAAAAGAATTTACTTCTTATCCGTCATTATCATATCTTGGAATTCCAATCACTTTCCCCGATGATTTTGCAGAAGAAAATTTCACAGTCTTTGACCATCCAAAAGTCATGATTTTTAAAAAAACGATAATTAATTCTTTTTTGCAAGAACAATAATGTCCACAGAAGAATCGCCTATGCTAAGTTTGGTTGGATAAGAAAATAATTTTGCCAAAAAAATCTTAATATTATTTTTTTTAAGTTCAAACCTGTTTAGGCTTTTCACATTTAATCTCTCTACAATATTTTTACCTAAACCGTATAAAAGAAAATGGGAGAAAGGCCAAGAGAAAGAAATTACCCCGCTCATCTCAAGAATTGAAAATCCTGCTTCTTCAATAATTCTTGAAAGATTCTTCATGTTATAAAGCCTTTCATGTCCTGCCCATATTCCTGCCAAAAACCATACATCTTTGTTTATATGGGTGTTAAAAAAACGCATCAAAACCCAGTTCACCGGATCCCAAAACAGTGGAAAGTCCTCGCTTGGCACCGTTACAATAAGTGTTCCTCCTTTTTTTAAAACCCGAAAAATCTCTGATAGGGCTTTCTTATCATACGAGAGATGTTCAAGAAGCTCTGAGCAAATCACTAAATCAAAATAGTTATTGGTGTAATTAATGGAATAAACAGATTTCCTAATAAATTTTGCTCGCATATCACTCGCATATCTTCTTGCTTCCTCAAGGTACTCTTTATTTATATCTAGTCCTATGATTTCTTTGGGAAAATCGTAAAGCGATAGTGCGTTTACGTAAAATCCTCTTCCGCATCCAACATCAAGAATCCTTTTTGGTTTTTCGCGCTCGACGGTTTGAAAAATAAACTCTGCTCTTTTTGCGTATGCCGGATCTATCTCGTTATCCAATAATATCTTCAATTTTTTTAACATTTTGATTATTATTTAATATCTCCTTAACTTTAATCCACTTCTTTTTAAACATATCTTTATTTTTTATCGCACTTAATATCGCTTTCCCAAGATCGCTTGAGTCTTCTAGCTTAAATTTTAATCCAAAGGAAGTTTCATCAACTAAAAATCTCGCTCCGGGTATATTAGAAACTATTGATGGAATGCCTCTTACCATTGCCTCTGCTTGAACTAAATTAAAACAATCCGAGCGAGAAGGCACAATAAGAAAATCTAGCGAATTATAAAATTTCACAATATCGTATTCGCCTAAAAGTCCCAAAATTATCACGTGCTCGTTGATCCTTGAAAGTTTATCTTGATTTTTTTGGTAAAAATTTTCATAGGTTATATTAGCCTCCCCAGCAAATACAAATTTAACATCTTTTCTTTCTTTTATAACGGCCGGAATTGCATCAAGTAAGATATCAAACCCTTTCTCTTCAACAAATCTTCCGGCAAACCCAAATATATATAACTTTTCTTTTTTAAGATCCTGAATTAATCTGATTTTATCTGTTGTTTTAGTTAAATAAATCGGTACAAGCATCGGTTCAAATTTTGATAAAAAATTCCTAATAACCCTTGAGTTCTTCCCGTAGTCTGCGGTATATGTTGAAACTTTGTCAGAGATTAAAAAAGAAAAATAGCAAGATATGTCAAAAATCTTCTCTATTATTCTATTTATAAATCCTTTCGGCAATATCAAGTCCCCTTGATGAAAAATAATTAATTTCTTGCCAAAAATCTTAGTTATTATTGCTATTGGGAGTATATTGGATGAAGGAGAATTGATAACAACGACATCAAAATTTTTTACAATCCCAAGAAACCTAAATATGATCCTAACAGAATATTTGCTTCTGCTTAGTGCAAAGGCAAAATCCTCTCTCAACACTCGGACTCTCCCAAGATTCTCTTTCTTTTTTAAAGACTTATCAAATCTTACTGTCAGGACAGTAATTTTGTAATGATTACCTATTCCTTTGGTTAAATAGTCAATAGATTTTGACACTCCTGTCCAATGAGGAGTAAAAAAATCCGTAAAAATTAATAATCTTTTTTGTCTCATTTGATGTATTATACGAAAATAGGTAGAATGAAAAAATGACAAAAATAGGCTTTGATCTTGATGGCGTCTTTATTAGTGGTCCTCCTTTCATACCAAAATTTTTAATTGAGTGGCTCTATAAACAAAGAAGAAACAGCCTTTTGTACAGATTCCCCGGTAAATTAGAGCAGAAAATAAGAGTTTTGTCCCATATTCCTATTTTTCGTCCGGCAATAAAAAACAATCTGCTATTTTTTAAAAAGACTCGCCTCTCTAATATGTATCTAATCTCGAGTAGATTTTCATTTTTAAAACAACGAACAGCCGATTGGGATAAAAAGAATAATCTTTTTGGATATTTTAAAAAATGCTATTTTAATGAGAAGGACGAACAGCCTCATAAATTTAAGGATAGCATCATCAAAAAAGAAAAGATTAAAAAATATATAGATGACGATTTAGATCTTCTCCTCTTTCTCTCAAAGGAAAATCCGAATATTGAATTTTACTGGGTTGGACCGAGCACCGGCTCCGGCGAAGTGCGAGGGAAACCGGCTGCGAGTGGAACGAGACAGCGGTGGACAAGAAATTTACCTAATAATATAAAGCAAATAAAGGATTTAGCCGAGTTCTTTACAAAATATGTTTAGCTTTCAAGAAGTTGTTTGGATTCTAGAGTGGTGGGGCTCATTCTTTTTGGTGGGAATAGTATTTGCGCCATTAACTTTTTTAATATTCAAGAATTTTTGGGATCGAGGATTTCTTTTCTCAAAGGTTCTTGGAATTGGAATTATTTCCTACATAATTCTTGTGGTCAACAGTCTACATCTTTTGCCTTTTGGCGTTTTCTCTCTTGCAATAATTTTATGGATTTGTCTTATCGGAAATATTTTTATTCTTAAAAAGCATAGGATTGATAAACTCAAGCCCTTCGCAAAAATTTTTCTATTCGAAGAATTTCTTTTCTTTGCCGGAATTGTCTTCTGGAGCTATATTCGTGCGCATGAACCAAGTATTAATGGTCTTGAGAAGTTCATGGATTTTGGATTTGTGAACTCGATTCTTCGAACAACGTGGCAACCAGCGGTTGATATGTGGTTCCCGCCGTTACCGATAAATTATTATTACTTTGGACACCTTGTGACCGCGGTTATGACAGAAATCTCTTTTGTGCCTTCCTCTGTTTCATATAACTTAATGATCGCAACCTTATTTTCTTTTACATTGACCTTATCATTTTCTTTGGGGACGAATATCTTGTCTAAAGTCGTATCTCTGAGAAAAGCTTTTATAGGAGGACTTCTAACAGGCCTTATTGTGGCTTTAGCTGGAAATCTTCATACAATATATGCGTTTTTTGCCTCATATAATACTGACGCGCCGGTTCCATTTTGGAATTTACAATTTTTATTTTCTACTTTTCCCAATAGTTACTGGTACCCAAATGCGACAAGATTTATACCTTTCACAATCCACGAATTCCCCATTTATTCTTTTGTCGTATCGGATTTACACGGCCATGTAATCGACATTCCTTTCGTACTCTTAACAATCGCCCTACTCTATGCCTTATTAATACAAAGGCATGGAACCCCACGAAGGGAAAATAGTTCTAAGAAAATTGAAATTAGTAATGGAAGCTGGAAAATAGAAAATAGCAAAAAATACCAATTTCTAATATCTAATTTCTATTACCATTTTCTAATTTCTATAAACCAATTTCTTTTTAATAGAACTTCGAATTTCGAATTTCGAATTTTATTGCTAGCACTCTTGCTAGCAATTATGTATATGACTAATGCGTGGGACGGACTAATTTATATGGCTCTTGCCGGTTTTGTCTTTGTTTATATTCGCAAACCAAAGTTAATAATACCGCTCTTCTTTTTATTTGTATTATTCACGCTCCCTTTTAGTTTAAATTTTAAGCCGTTTGCTCAGGGAATCGGCATGGTTTGCCCCCCAAAATTTTTAGAAAATATAGGGCAAATTGGACCACTTCTTTTTGAAAAAGACCACTGCCAAAGAAGCACCTGGTGGCAACTATTAACGCTCTATGGATTTTTTTACTTTTTCGTTTTATCTTTTATCATTTTTATCAGGAGGCAAAAAAAGAAATTCAAAGTTGAAGTTTCGGATGTTTTTATCTTTCTTTTGATCCTTCTTTCTTCGATACTAATTATAACTCCGGAACTTATCTATTTGAAAGACATTTATCCTGCCCACTATCGCGCGAACACTATGTTTAAACTTGTCTATCAAAGCTTCATCATGCTTTCAATCTCATCAGGCTATATTATTGTGAGATTGGCCGTAAGTTTCAAACCGAAAGGTTTTAAAGTTTTTAATATTTACCCCGTTAGACGGTATTGGTCTAACGGGGTTTACTACGTATATTTGCTACTTGCTATTTTATTTTTAATATTGGTCTTCGTCTATCCTTACTTTGCAATCAAATCTTATTATGGAGACTTAAGAAAATTTATCGGACTTGACGGAATCGCTTACATGAAAGACAGACTCCCGGATGATTATAAAGCCATCATGTGGTTAAACCAAAATATAGAGGGAAGGCCGGTTATTGTTGAGGCACAGGGAGACTCCTATACGGATTACGCCCGAATATCGGCAAACACAGGACTCCCGACGGTCCTTGGTTGGACAGTTCACGAATGGCTCTGGCGCGGAACGTATGATATTCCGGCACCTCGAATTGAGGAAGTGAGACTAATTTACGAATCAAACGATCTAGACGAAACGAAAAAGATTCTAAAAAAACATAATATCAAATATGTTTATCTCGGGAATCTTGAACGCGAAAAATACAATAATATCAACGAGGCAAAGTTTGAAAAGCTCGGAGATGTAGTTTTTGAAGTCGGGCAGACAAAGATATATAAACTCAACTAAAAGGTATCAGGAGTTAGAAATTAGTTATTAGAAAATAGAAATTGGTAATGGAAATTAGATGTTAGAAATTGGTTTTTAAACTATTTTCTATTTTCCTATCTCCATTACTATTTTCTAATTTCCAACAACCATTTTCTTTAGTCTTTTATATTTCTGGTACTTTTGGTACTCTTGATACTCGTGGTATTCTTACTAATGCCGTCTTCTTCAATTTTACATTCGAATCCTTCTTCGATGCATTTTATAAACTCATGAATTTCTGAAAAATTTCCGTCTCCTACTCTTGGTATTAATACCCACTGAAGTTTTTGCGCTTCTGACACGGGAGGATGTATAAGTAATCCTGGCCTTTGTCCTTCCCCGGATCCAATGTCTATTACGGTACTTATTATTTTTGCGCCCTGAATTTTTCTTGCCAAATTTATGAAATCATCTAACTCACGGATCTCTGCATTCGTATCAATATTGTTTTGAATGATATTGAAAGCACCTAAAACCTTAATGGGATTAAGGAGTGTTCCCAAAGATAAAGTCTTATCCCTTACCGCATTAATAACATCTTGCTGTCGCATGCTTCTTGCAAAATCCGACCCTTGACCATTCGTGCCGTGGCGCGACCGGACAAACTCTAGGGCTCGTTCTCCGTCCATATGAACTAATCCGGCATCAAAATGTATGTGTTTATATCTACATGGGAATACATCTTCTGGTAAGGCGCTCCCGGTGGCGATCTGGGCTGAAAGGTCTATAATCTCTTCATCCGTATGATCACAAGGATCATCCTCGCGGCCTTCAATTGGGTATTTATAATCATCAAGAATTGTTTTAACACCTACGTCAATTCCTCCGATATGATCAATCAAATCTACGAATGCCTGGAAATCAACAACTAAAACATAGTCTATTTGTTTTTCCGTAACCTGACTTACGGCCGTTTTTGCTAAAAGCTTTCCCTGGCGATCTTTCTCTTGCCCATATGCATATGCTGTATTGATTTTCGCTTGAAGGTCCGGTATCCAGAGATCTCTTGGGATTGAGATAAGATTAACTACGTTTTTTTGAGGATTTATAGTTGCTAAAATTATGGTGTCTGTTAAATCCGGGCCTTCATGCTGACCGCCCGCTTTGCCAAGAAGCAAAACATTAATATTGCCTGTTTTTTTCTCGGTTTTAAGTTGAATATCGGGCTTGAAATAGAATTTATATAAAATAAATACTCCGAGAGAAAAAATAAACAGAACAAGTAGGACCAAAAAGAGTTTCTTCTTATTTGAAAAATTATTTAGCATTGTTTTACAATTGCGGAAAATTCTTTTGGATCAAGACTTGCTCCTCCAACTAAAACTCCGTCAATGTTTTGCATTTGTGTGAATCTTCGAACGTTTTCAGATGTAACGCTTCCTCCATATAGAACATGCATTATTCCTTGGTATTTTGATTTTATAGCCGATGCTACTCTATCGGCGTTTTCCGGCGTATCGGGATTTCCCGTCCCAATTGCCTCGATTGGTTCGTACGCTACTATTTTTGTGCCAGAAGGGATAGGGACATTTTCGTTCACAACACAAACGATAGGTTCAATGTTATATTTGATTGCCATTTCGACTTTCATCTTAACATCACTATCTGTTTCTCCAAGCGCCCTTCTCTCGGAATGCCCAATTATTGCAAACCGAGCGAATTCCGCCGCCTCGCGTGCCGAAACCTCACCGGTGTGCGCGCCCTCGTCAAATTTTGATAAATTTTGAACTCCAACATCAATCGAAAGATTATTCGTTCGAACATAATTTGAAACTTCCGGCACCAAGAGATAGGGAGGACAAATCGCTACTTTTACATTGGGTTTGGGCTCGTAAATTTTCGAGAACTCCGAAAGAAAATCAAGCGCTTCTTCCCAAGTTTTGTTTTCTTTCCAGTTTGCAACAATGAGTAAATCTTTCATGGTAAAATATAAGTTATTCCAATTATAGCAACACATGAATGATATTCTCAATAAATTAAAGGCGAATTTGCATATTGAAAGTGACTCCAGGCCGGGAAGTGTGCTTTTTCGAAGACAACTGAAAATCGCCCAAGAAAAATATTATTTTATAGATAAATGTGAATATGCGATTTTCATTTAGCGAAGGGGGAATAAAGGTGTGATACTCAACCGAACCACCCAAGCGGGTCTGAGAAAAACGTACACGAGCGGCCTTGTGAAGTGGCAGGACCCGCATGATAAATTAAATGATCAACAAATAGCGGCAGTGGTCCATACAGATGGCCCGATGATCGTTTTGGCCGGAGCAGGGTCTGGAAAAACCCGAGTCCTTGTGCATCGCGTACTTTATTTAGTTCTCGAAAAGAAGGTCAGACCATCAAATATCCTATTGACCACTTTCACGAATAAAGCCGCCGGAGAAATGCTTGAACGGATTACAAAAGTATTTGCCCAAAATAAAATTCACGAGCAGCCAATTGTTGGAACCTTCCACTCCCTTTGCGCCAAGATTCTGCGACGAGACGGAAGAGCTATTGGAATTCCCATTGGTTTTCAAATATTTGATGATCAAGATCAGCTTGAGGCGATGAAAGAAACATTCTCGTTTCTTGATTTAAATCCAAAGGAAGTAAGACCCCAGGCAGTTCTCTCCATGATTTCGCAAGCCAAAAACCAGATGATTGATGAAGAAACGTATCAATCTATTGCGCGAGGATATTTTCAGGAAATAGTTGCAAAAGTCTATCCCGTCTATCAAGGCTTGCTCCGCGATCAAGATGCTCTTGACTTCGATGACCTACTTTTAAAAACTATCGAACTTTTCAAAAAAGTTCCTGAACTCTTGGCTTCCTACCAAAACAAATTTCAATACGTTATGGTTGACGAATATCAAGATACGAATGAAGCTCAATATCAATTGACAAAACTCTTGGGTGGAAAATTTAAAAATATTTGCATTGTCGGCGATTTTTCGCAGAGCATATATTCCTTCAGAGGCGCGGATTTTCGTAATCTTGAGAAATTCAAACGAGATTTCCCGGAAGCAAAAACTTTTCCTCTTTCTCAAAACTATCGCTCAACCCAAAAGATTTTGGATGCCGCTACAAGCGTTATTTCGAACAACACATTGCACCCTGTACTTTCTCTATGGACGCAAAACCAGAGCGGTGAAGATATAATAATTTTTCCGGCAGAAAGCGAGCACAACGAAGCAGAATTTATAATTCAAGAAATCACAAAGATCCAAGATCTAAGATCTAAGATCCAATTTTCCGATATTGCGATCCTGTATAGAACTAATGCTCAATCACGCGCGCTTGAAGAAACTTTTTTACATAATTCAATCCCATACATCTTAATTGGCGGAACAAGATTCTACGAGCGAAAGGAAATAAAAGACGTTCTGGCATATCTTTCGTATCTTGCGAATCCCAAGAATAAAGTAGCTCTAAAAAGAATAACAAAAATTGGCAAAAAGAGACTTTCGAATTTTATGAATTATTTCGAAGAAGCAAAAGCAGGAGGATATTTAGATAAAAACCCTACAATCGAAATTCTCGATGAAGTTTTGAAAAAAACGGACTATCCATCACTCTATGACGAAAAAGATTCCGAAGATAAGTCGCGTATAGAAAACATTAAGGAACTTAGATCTGTTGCCATTGAATTTCCTAGTCTTACGCAGTTTCTTGAGAATGTTGCATTGGTTGAGCAAGAATACTCCTCTTCAACGCTTCGGGCAAGCATGCCAGATAAAATTATTAAGGATGAAAAGGATGCAATAACACTTATGACTGTGCATGCAGCAAAAGGACTTGAATTTAAAATTGTCTTTATTGTGGGGATGGAGGAGGGGCTTTTTCCTCACAGTCAATCATTGATGGATGCACATGAACTTGAGGAGGAAAGAAGACTTTGTTATGTAGGGATTACGCGCGCAAAAGAAAAACTGTATCTGGTTTTTGCAAAAAGAAGATTATATTTTGGACAAATTGTTTCAAACCAAATTTCCCGCTTTATTTACGAGCTCCCGGAGGACGTTTTGAAAAAGAATTATATCGAACGATATACGGACGAACCAACATATTTATGAATAGTTACATAGTTGAATGGTCACATGGTCAAAAACCATGCAGCCATTTTAACCATTCTAACCATGACAGACTTTATAGACATAGACGCTGATAAGAAAGATGATTACAATAAGGTAGTAAGCCATCCGTTACAGGCTTGTGAGTGGGGTGAATTCCGCAAAAAAACCGGAGTCAAAGTTATTCGCCGCGGACTTGTTCGAAATAAAAAGCTTGCCGAAGGGTTCACTCTTACTCTTCACAAAATTCCTCGAACAAAACTCTACATCGGCTATCTCCCGAAAGGTAATTTGCCAACAGAAGAAATTGTCGAAGAACTAACTCGAATTGGCCGCCAAGAGAATTGTATATTTATCCAACTCGAACCCAACGTCAAATCAGATCTAAGATCTAAGATCTATGATCTAAAATCTAACCTAAAACCTGCGGCACATCCCTTGTTCACCAAATACACCTTTGTTCTCGATTTAACAAAGACCGAACAAGAATTGCTCGCGGCCATGCACTCAAAGACTCGCTACAATATTCACGTTGCGCAAAAGCACAAAGTTCGCATTCGCGAAGACAATTCAAAAGAATCTTTCGAACATTACCTTAAACTTATGATGGAAACAACCTCCCGCCAAGGATTTTACGCTCACACACCGGCTTATCATCGTAAGCTGTGGGAATTGTTAGCTAATCAAACCGACAACAGAAAACCGACAACAGAGAACAGTCTCTCTTATCATCTTTTAAATGCGACATATGATTCGAAAATCCTAACAAGTTGGGTGCTGTTTGTATTTAAAGATACAATTTATTATCCATACGGCGCATCAAGCAGGGAAAACCGCGAAGTTATGGCGAATAATTTAATTTGCTGGGAGGCAATAAAATTCGGAAAAAAATTAGGACTAAAATATTTTGACATGTGGGGCGCACTGGGCCCCGATCCTGACAAAAACGATCCTTGGTACGGATTCCATAGATTTAAAGAAGGATACGGCGCAGAATTGGTCGAATTTGTAGGAAGCTATGATTTGGTTATAAAACCAGGGCTTTACGAAATTTACAAAGTTGCCGACAAACTCCGTTGGACACTTCTTAAATTAAAAAATTTGATATAAGTAGAGTTGGTTTTTAGCATCCGAGCGAATTAATTTTAATTTTTTGTCTGGTTCGAATTTATATTTATAACTTATAATCCTAGCTCCTTTTTTTAGTTCGGCAAATAGTTTTGGTTTGAGTTTTTCAAGGACTCTTGGGACAAGATAAACAAAAACCACTGTTGCTTTCAAAATATTGTAGTCGAAAAAATTTCCCCGCTTTAAAGTAACTTTATCTCCTAAATTATAAATTCGAACTTTTAACCGGGCGGTTAAATGTCGAATAAAGTCAATTTCTATACCCACACCACAAGCTCCGAATTCTTTTGCAACCGTCAGTAAAAACGTTGCGTCTCCTGATCCGAGTTCGTAAACCAAATCTTCCGAACTGATACCAGCGAGCTCTGCCGCGGCGCGCGCTTTTTTTCGTGACGTCCTCCACCACGGAGTCCAGGGACTATCTGGCGGCCACACAAACCACAAAATGATTAACGAAACAACAATGATAACTCCAAGGAAAACATTTATTAAGATGAGCCCCATACTCAACTTTTACATGTTGCTAATGAAATATGTTTAGAAATGGTATGATCAATCATACCTCATGATACAGCAAGTTTTAAAATTACTTTACCAAGTATATCATTTCGTTCGATTGCGTTTATTTTTAGACTATCTTTCCTATTATCTCCTCCGACACAAAATTCTCCGTTCGAAATTCTCACGATTCGCTTAATAAGCGTTTTATTATTATAACGAAATATAACAACATCTCCAATTTGAGGATTTTTAAGTAAATATGAAATGCTCGAAATAATAATTCGATCATTGGGTTTTAAATGAGGCATCATACTGTGACCTGAGATTCTAAAGATTCCGAAGATCATTATTTGTGGGAAACGATTTCGCCTCCTGTTGGATATCCTGAGGGGATGCGGACGGGTTCGAAGTCTTTAGTTTTATAAAATATTTCTGCGATTTTTTGAGTTTCTTCCAAAAGCTTTTGCGCACTATCCATATCGATATTTTGCCTACAAGTTATCGAAAGCTTTACTGCAGATTTTAAAAGTTTCTCAAGTTCCGGAAATTTTTCATAATGCTCCGGCTTAAAATAATCATTTTCCAAAGTTCCAAGCTCCTCCTCGACCAACTCTCCATGTTTTTCCTTAACATGAACGATTCGCGAAACATCATGTTCCTCTTTTTTCTCGCCCAAAAGCTGCGTCATTCTAAGAACGGTGTGCGCGGCAATTTGAGCAGGGGTTGGATCATAGACTCCGCAAGGAATATCACAATGCGCATAAACAGTTGGCAAGGGGATAAGATTTAAGACGTAAGACAATGCGCCCATAATCCAGTATAATCATAGCTCGAATTTTCAAGGATTGCAAATAAGCTCGGCGCTTTCGCGGATTATGGGGATTCTTTTTTCATCAATTAAATATTTTGAGGCAAACTCCTCATCCGAGACTTTCAATAGGTCCGATGCTAAAACAATTCCATTGTCAATAAGTCTTCTTTCCTCTTCAATTGTTAAATCAGTCAACGTTGTCACGGGATACATTTTGGGCCGCTCGACAAATTCGTGCAGATTTTCTTCTGCCGGATAATTCCAGGAAAGAGCCTTCATTCCTTTACATTCAGCGTATGTGATAGCATCGCTTGTAAGTTTTGTATTTGTCGCCACCCATACATTATCGATTCGATTCTTTTCGCGAACATCTAAGAATCTTGCATACGTATAAAGCAAAACTTGAACGTCGGTCCTTCCGCCGTTTTGGTTATGGAATTTTGCCTCAACTATTTCTCGTTTGCCGTCTTTTTCAATTAATAAATCGACTTCATGACTCACGCACTCCCCTTCCATAATTAAATCGACTTCAACTTTATACCTCTGGCTTTCAAATATCTCGCCTAAATATTTTTCGAAAGGAAATCCTGTTGGCCCCAGTTCAAAAATTGCCTGGCGAAGATTAAGTCTTAGCGCGCTTTTTTTATCCTTATCAATTAAAAATTCGCGGATGTGATAAAAAATTTCATCGGTTGAGATGGTATTATCCGCCTGTACTTTTTCCTTAATGTGGGCTAACACACGATCATAAAGTTCGCGTGGGACTCCCACCCGTTCCATTGTATGAATAATCCTGTTGTCATCAAAAACAGCTTCACTCCCATCCCGATTTATAACAGTAATCTGGGCCTCCGGCCCTTGAGGGCCTCTGGCCCGGTGGGCAGCCATATATTAAGTTTATAGCAGACTGCAAGGAACTAGCAACTAGTGACTAGAAACTAGATAGGAGCACTTGGATGTCGTTGTGGAGAATATTATATGCGTTGTCGCTTACCCCGTGTCCTTTTGCGCGAAAGATTTGTTTATCCATTGATTTAAGAATATTAACAGCCCCTCGTTTTGTAAACTTCCCAACCGAAAAAAGCTTTGCACTTCTTGTCTGCCAAAGCAAAGACCAATAATTTTTAAAGTTTATTTCATTCAACGAATGCAACGATTTTATATCATTTATCAAACCCTCAAAAGTAACAACCTCAATGAAAGCTGAGGGTTCATCCTGAGAATAATCAAGATCAAATTCAGCACTTGCTCCCGGCCCAATAAACCCCGAAACATGTTCTATTTGAACATTACCTTCAACATCGTAAAAATAAGCATCTAAATCATAATTTGTATTTGAGGAAGAAGATAATTGTACTTTATAATTTGTGCTTTCAGGCTGTTTAAGATAAAAAATGTTGAGGGGGAAAACTTCAGGCTCTGATGTGCCAAGATCATTTTCAATAGGACCTTCAATAAATACTTCCCCGACTAATTCTCCTGAACTACTACTTACAGAAACATTAATATCTTTATCAACTACTAATATGATGTAAGATAAATCTGTGTTTGTCGGGATATAACGCCTCATGCTTTTAGTTTTGTCCCCATAAAATGACAAGAGGCTTTCATCTTCGAACGGGTCATTTATTAGAATATCCTCTCCTGAAGTTCCTCTCGCTACAAAAAAATGGTCCCTATCAGAAGTCATTTTTGCCTGAAGAATATCTGGAATACCATTCATCAAATCTTGTAATAATAAGTTTTTGCTATAAGTACTAACAGTTATATCAAGAGCGTCGTGAGTAAAATTTGGATTAACCGATTTAGTTATCTTTGAGAGCCTTGATAATGCTGCCCAATTTGTGCTACCGTTCCTAAAGAATTTATCCTGTTGATCACTTAACCAATCGTTTAATGTTTTTGGATTCAGTGGCTCTCCGTCTGGCATCGTATTGAGGCCATAATAATTAAACACCATGGCGGCAGATGTTATTGCACATCCATAGGCAGAAATTGTTGGCGATAATGGATCCCATAGGTTCGCTGAGTCATAAATTTCTTCTCCCCAATCTGGATCGGTTTGTTTCAAAAGAGGAACATTGAGAATTGTGTTTACTGGCGCATAATAGACGGTATCAAGGTAACCACTAGTACCAAAACCCCCAGTAAGGTAGAGAAAACCGTTTGAATAAGCTATTGCACCGCAACAAACTGGTTGGGGAATATGATTTCCGCTTAATTGCCACGGCTCGATTGTTCCATCGCTATTTATCGTAGCGTAATAAATTTTATCAAGGGTATTAATTCCAGTGTATCCTCCAATAGATACTAAAGTCGAACCAATTCTAATTACCCCAGATCGGTAAACAGGCTCTGGTAAAACTGCTGTCTCCGTAAAGGTAGAAAGAGATCCATCGGAGTTAACCGATGCTTTATAGGTTTTATTGCGATAAACACTCCCATTGGAACCTCCAACAATAATTAAATTATTGTTATATTCCACCATCCCAAACCCAGAAAGAGGTTCCGGAAGCGAAACGGCGCTCGTTGTCCATGATCCCAAAGTGCCATCAGGATTTATATCCGCGTAATAAATTTCATTATGCTCTCCGCTATTATTAAATCCCCCCGCATAATAAATCCTATTTCCAACAATCACACCCGCCCCCAAGGCTCGGGTGTTAGGCAAAGGAAGCATTGTTTGCCAAGAAGGCAGAGATCCGTCCATCTGAATCATTGCTGAATAAACATTATTTTTATAATTAGCTACGCCAGTCCACATTGTTCCACCTAAAATATAAACTCTGTTATCTTTCTTAGCTAATACACTCCAATACCTTGTCTCTGGCAAATTAGAAATTGACCCCCATGTAGTAATTGAGCCGTCAGGGTTTTGGGATGCAGAATATACTTCGGAAAAGTCATCGAAGTTAGCCCCACCAAATACGAAAATATTATTACCTACTGACGTTGAAGTATGGCTAGCTATATTTACAGGGAAATTAGTAGCGTTCATCCACGTTCCAATTGGATCAGCAAATATGGGTTGTGTGTATAAAAGAAAAAACAGAACTGATAAAATAAAGCCTAATACTAGGTTCTTCAATTTTCTCATATACATTGACTATGAACGCTAATTTAGCATAAAGGTAATTATGAAAAAAAGTCAAGAAGAGAAAATAAAAATTAAAAATTCATTTGAAGTTGAAGATTTACGAACAGAGCTAGCATTTAGAAAGAGATATAAAGACTTTAAAAAAACTTATTCCAACAAATATCCGGAAATAAACGCTAATAATTCAGGGGGTTATTGGGATACAAAATTTAACATTCCCGTAAAGTTTAGCGATTTAGATGGGATGACAAGAGACAAAATAAATACTATCATAAAATTTCTTCCTGAAGAAAATTCTCATATTTTAGATTTGGGGATAGGACAAGGTTATCTTGAACAACGATTACAAGAACTTGGGAAAAATTATGAACTTTATGGAATAGACGTATCGAAGAGATCGATCGCCCGATTAAAGAAAAGGATCAGGGGCAAATTTAATATAGGTAACGTTTTACAAATTAGAAATTATTATAAAAAAAATTATTTCGATGCAGTTGTTGCAATAGAATTAATTGAACACATATCTCCTCGAAAGATTTTTAAACTTTATAAAGATATTCGAAGCCTCTTAAAACCAACTGGTATATTCATTTTATCTACTCCTTTAAATGAGGGGCTAAAATTTATGAAAGAAAATCCGAGTTCACATGTACGAGAATATACTGAGTCGATAGTCTTTACAGAACTTAAACTTTCAGGATTCAGAGTGCTTGAAAAGAGATGTTTTTTTGCATTTAAAAATTTCTATCGAATAAAAAGGGTGATATCTTTGTTGTGGGGAGGAAGGTGGAAGCCAAACAACATCGTGATTAAGGCTGTGAAAGCCTAGGTCTATTTTGTAAATTTAAAGCTTGATACCATTTTTTCATAAATCTTCTGATGTTTCTCGCGATCAGGATCATTTGGATTCTCTCCATCAAAAATCAATTTATAAATGTAGCCATTTTTTAGAGCCACTAGTTCAGTAATCTCCCTATCGAATCCAAAAATAGACAGCCTTTTCGCTTCCGAGTTGTCTAAAACCGTATCAACTGTACCTCTTAATAAATTGGCCCCACCAGCCGCCTTTGGTTTATTATTTTCGATCCAGGTTTCAACTGTGTCATTATTGGAATTTTCCATAACTCTAATTTGAAATTCTCCTGGCCAATCTTTTTTCTCCTCCTCTGTAAATGTTACTTTTTGCAACTCTCCCTCTAGAAGAATATCCCCTGCCCATTCTACTTTATTTCCTATTCTCGGTTTAGCCTCAGTAACCTCCCAGTTTGTGGGATATTCCAATTCATATTGAAATTGTTCATTTTTGTACAATGTCGACTTAGGTAAATTATCCGCTGGGGTTGGTGTTGGCGTAGCTAAGTTAACTACTGTTGTGGTCGGATTCTCTCGTTCTGCATTTCCCAAAAGATAATCCTTGAAAATATAACCTATAATTCCGGCGATTATGACAAGCGCGATAACTGCTATAGAGACAACAACTATTCGCTTATTAAAAGCTGGCTTTTCGGGCTGAGGTGGCATTTGAGACTGAATCTCAGAAGAAGGTGTGCTTGTTATATTTTCTCGAGTTGTTGGTTCTATATTTCCAGTATAGCAAAAGCTTAGGTGGAAGAGGGAGTAATATTGTGATTGTGGCGAGGAAGTAGTATACTCGCGGTGTATGAAACAGGAAGCGGTTGGGGTGCCTGATTGGGAGGAACTTGACTGGAAGGAAACTCCATACCCGGGAGTTTTTCTTTTTAAGCTGGCTGAGGAAATTAATCCAGAAAACCCTGATATGCCCTTTTTCTCCGTCTTTGCGTTAAAAGTAAATCCGAATTCTCAAATTCCAAGACACCTCCACAAGAGAGAACCCGAATGGCGGGAACAAATAAATTTTCAAGAACCAGGAGATTTTGAAATTTTACGAGCGAATAATTCGCAGAGGATTTTAAACGAACTTTTAACTATTACAATCGAGCCTTATGAAGTTTTTGGTATCAAAAATCATGGCTTGAGACCTTTGTTTTTAACATCAAGAATGATTCCCGGCTTTACAGGATACGACGAAATCGAAGAGGTCAACGAACAAGTCTCTGGTTCTCAGGCCTAAGATAGCGGACGGTTTCTCCGGCCTTCCACATTTCAGAATCCATAATATAATCCAGAAGACTTTGAGATACAACGCGCTCTTGATATGCATCAACAAATCCTCTCTCAAGAACACTTCTAAAGCGGCCGTTCCAGTCAAGCGCGCCTCGTTGCGCTGTAGTTGAGCAGTTCGCATACATCCAGTCAATTCCGTTTCTGTCAACCAAAGGGTACAAACTTTGCGTTGCCTCTTCAACCGTCTCATTAAATGCTTCGCTTGGTTTATGACCTTTTTCCCTAAAAAGGTCATACTGCGCGTGCATTATTCCAATAAGTGCTCCTGCCATAACCGCGTCGAATCTGTTTTCAATTTTCTCCGCAACAGTAGGGCCATCCTTTCTTCTTTCTCTTATGTTTGTTGCAGCGCGTCCGAATTCTGAGCCGGCTATTTCGGCAAGCTCTCTATTTAATGTCTCACGGTAATCAGGCTTGCTGTTTGCTTCAAGCACTCTTGTTACCTCAACTCCTGTCGCGACTTTTCCATATAGATCTTCAAAGACCGACCTGCTTCTTTCAAACGCACTTCTAAGCCCGCCTAAAAAGTAAGGAACTAAATTGGGCGGCAAATCTTTTAATAAACCGTCTCCGCCTTTTTCTCCGATAATTTTCGATATTGTTTGAGTAGAAATCTCGACCGTATGAAGCACTGCATCGTGAGGTGATAAATTGTTTTGGCGCAAAACATTGTAGGCGCCCTGCCAAAGCCCATAGACAGCTCCGAGTAATACCCCCCGTTCTCCTGTTAAGTCAGAAAATACTTCATCTTCAAAAGTCGTCTCGAATAAAAATCCAGAGCCGATTGCCATTCCCGTTGCAAGAGTTCTCTCAAGTGCCCTGCCTGTTGCGTCTTGCCCAACGGCATAGCTTGAATTTATTCCGCGCCCTGCTTGGAAATGTTCGCGGACACTTCTCCCTGCTCCTTTTGGAGCAACTAGTATAACGTCAATTTCTTCCGGAGGGTTAATCCCTGTTTGTTCTCGAAAAGTGAATCCAAATCCGTGAGAAAAATAAAGGCTAGCACCAGATGAAAGTAGGTCTCTTATATTTGGCCATTGGTCTTTTTGTCCAGCATCTGAAAGTAAATACTGTATCTGTCCGGGTTTTAACGGCCTTTCCGGTTGCGTAGACCGTTTTATTGCTTCTTCAATCGAAAAAAGACTAACTCCAGGGATCCATCCGTCTTCTAGCGCCTTGTCATATGTCCTACCTTCCCTTTGTCCAATTATAACATTGAAACCATTATCGCGGAGATTTAAGCTTTGGGCCGGCCCCTGTACTCCATAGCCAACAACTGCTATCGTTTCCTTCCCTAAAACCTGTCTTGCCTGTTCGAGGGGAAAATCATCACGTGTAACAACGCTCTCTTTTACGCCTCCGAAATCAAACTCAGTGCCAATCTGGGGGCGTTGGGGTTCCTGTGCTCCTCTTTGTCGCGGATCTCCTTCAATGCCTCGGAACGACATATGATTATTGTTCGGGCAGAAGCAAGGTAATACTAGCAGGCGACTTGATGTTTGTCAATAACTTATCCGAATTTGTACCAGTTTGCCTCTTGTTTTAATTTCGTGACATTTTTAATCAAAAATCTTCCGCTTTCTTTCTTAAGAACCCTGAGTTTCTCAAGCTTCTTAATTTCAATGCTTGTAGTCTCCCGCGTTAGTCCTATCAGATTTGCTATGTCTTTATGAGTTAGAGGGACTCTAATAATAATTCCTCTAATGCTTGTTATGCCAAATCTTTCTGCGCATATTACAAGAATTGAGGCAACTTTCTGATGCGCATCCCCAAAAATAAGATACTCCATTCGCTCAAGAAGACCTCCAAGTCTTATTAAAATATTACTTAACACTTTATATAGCACCTCAGGATCTTGCTGAAGGAACTCTAAAAATTGTTCTCTTGGAGCTCTCATCACCTCAATGGGCGTCAAAGTATCAAAATAGTATGGAGAGGCGTCTGTTATCGCCCATCTTATTGGGAACACATCATTAGGTTTAAATATGATGAGGGTTAATTCTTGGCCAGCTTCTGATATAGAGTATAATCTTACATATCCTTTTTTAAGATAGTAAACTCCTTGTGGGATTTCGTCTGCGCGAATAATAACCTCATGTTTTTTATAATCGAGCTTCCGAAATTTTGAAAAAAACTTTAAAAGCTTTTGTTCCCCTTCTTCCATAAAGCAATTATATCACATGCCTAAAATGTAAGTAAGATTACAATTTATGGGTAATGTTGTTTACTGAATGAATATTTTTCATAGAGTATAAACAAGGTGCTTTTTCAAACTTATGGACGGAGGATAACAACTAGAATAGGCATTTCGAAAGAAAGGAGGAAAGATATGCCTGAAAAAGAAATTCGCGCTGCCAGAGCGATTAAATCAAAATTCCTTACCCTCCCAGGAGAAGAACTCATTCTTGTCCAGAGAAAGCATTGGTCAATATTTGTATTCCCCTCCCTATTCGCAGTTGCTATTGTACTTCTTTCCTTCATTATATTCCTTGTTCTATATCCCTTTTTCCCAAGTCTTCTGCCGCTTATTATCATCGCGTTCTCATTGATATTCATATTTACATTCACCATGGTGCTCAAATCCATAGTAGATTGGTACTTCAATTTGTATATTGTAACAAACAGAAAAATCACCGAGGTAGCCTACAGGCCTCTTTCGGCTCGCCATGTTAATGAGGTCCTTCTTGACCAAGTCAGATGCACGGAAATTGATACGAGGATTGAGGGGATTATTAATGAGTTATTGGACGTTGGAGACGTAATAATAACTTTCGATAGACCCACCCACCAAGTGGAATTCGTCTTTACCTCTATTCCCAATCCCAAAAAAATAGAATCCCATCTACATAGAACTTTGAGCCCCACTAACCCTTATGTAAATAGCCAGGTAAAAGATGCTAATGCTTGGTATTTAAAAGATAAGGATCAAGAGGGGAAATGGAAATACGTAGAAGAAATTAAGAATCAGGGTTTTAACGGACAGAAAAGCCACCCGCCCTTGAGGACCTCTGGCCCGGAGGGAGGTGAAACAATTTGGAATTTGTGAAACTTATCGTGTATTCTCTGTTTTTTGCGACTGCCGTATTCTTGGTAATGTTTAATGTTCTCTATTCTTTTAGGATATACAGCGCAAATTACAGGCTGGGATTTAGCATGCCTCGATTTTTAAAAAGAGCGCTTGAAATAAATGTATTAATTGCATTTACCGTAGCGGTCATAATAGCGCTAGTGCTCGCAAATACGCTTGCATCTATAAGAATTCCGGCCATCCTGTAATCGTCTTCGTTTGGTTAATTTGTCGAAAGACAAATTGACTATACTTCCTTTTTGTTATACTTAAGAATAAAATGAGCTTTTGGCAATCCTGGAAATATAAAAACCTTACTTTTCTTTTTGTTTCTCTAACCTTTGCCTTTTTCTTAGGAAGATTTGAACCGTTCCATCAACTTCTCCTAAATCTAGGCAATTACGGATATGCAGGAGCCTTCTTTGCCGGAATGCTCTTTGTGTCAACTTTTGGTTTTTCTACGGGTGTCGTAACTCTTTTGATTTTAGCAGAAAAATTGAGTCTTCCACTGATAGGAATAATTGCAGGCGCCGGTGGAGTTTTTGGAGATTTTATGCTATTTCGATTTGTTAAGGATAGGCTCGTCACTGAAATAAAACCTATTTATGACAGCATGGATCACAACCACCACTTAATAAAACTTCTTCATACAAAACATTTCCGCTGGATGTTTCCGGTTTTTGGGGCAATAGTGATTGCATCGCCACTTCCCGATGAGGTGGGCGTGACGCTCATGGGAATCTCAAAAATGAAGACCAGAACCTTTTTACTTCTTTCATTTATTCTAAATGTCTCAGGTGTAATTCTTGTACTCCTGGCCTCTCGATTCATAAAACTCTAACCGTAATATTTTTAATACAACTTGAGGTGATGACCAGCGAAGAAGGCAAAAATCACAATTGCCCCGGCGAAGGCTGACCAGGTAGCAAAATATACTGCATTTCTTACTTTTTTTGAACTTACATCTTGGGAAATCGTATATACGAGAAGCAATATTATTGTGTAAAGCGCCATCGCGAGTATGCTTTTTGAGACCCAGTGATGGCCCGATATCTCTTGTAGCCAACTCTTAAATGCCACGCTAAGCTCTGCAGATATGGTAATTGCCGTCACAAAAACAGCATTTATAAAAGCAGCAATTGATGAAGCATAAATAACACGAGATTTTTTCATTTTTATTGCAGCGCTCCCCAGCGTGCGGCCGATGAGATAATAAAGCCCATAAGACCGACTGTAAGTCCCAAAACGGCAACAAAACCTACCAATAAGAATGTTGAACGACGAATATTTAACTTTTGAAATTCATCCTGATTAAGAAAAGCAATTGTAATAGCAGTTATAGCAAGGGGTACGATGAAGAGGAAGATATGCTCTTTTGTTTCCATAATGATGTTGTGTGCCCAAGGCGCAAGACCGCTTTTAATCACAGGCTTAACCAAAGAGCCGTAATATGCCACATAGTAGTATCCTCCAAAGATCCAACTTAAAACAAATCCCACAACGCCGATAACTGCGGTTATGCGAATGTGTCTTGTGTTCCAAGTTCTGTTTTTCAGCTCACCAAAAAGCCATAAAAATGCATCAATTCCAACAATCGCAAACCCAAGATGAAGACCTATTAAAACAGGCTTACTTAAAAGAAAACCGAATACGTCCATAAAGTCATCGTATCAATATATTAATTCTTGGTCAAGCCCCGCGAGCTTGTTCGGTAGAGCGTAATCGGATATAATATTGAGGTCAAATGGAGGGTTCGCATAGAGGCCAATTGCGCGAGTCTTGAAAACTCGAGGGAGCAATCCCTTCACAGGTTCGAATCCTGTACCCTCCGCACACTCCGTTCTAGTTTTGGAGGGTGACTCAGACGGTCACGAGAGTGGTTTGCTAAACCACGCCCCGCAAGGGGCTAGTGGGTTCGACTCCCACACCCTCCGCCCTCATTTTTGTTGCCTTTTTGTTACCTTTTTATGAGGCTGGTTTGGTTGCCGCCGAACGGCTCTTGTGCTATCATGTATCCATGCCAGACAGCACAAAAGAAATTGTAAAACCAAGCGCTGAAGCGGTTACGCCTTTTGTTCCTCCTGAAGTTTCGCCTCATGTCGAAACAGTAAGCGATATGGAACATTTAGCAAGAATTCATTCAGAGCTTTCATCGCACGGTGTGGAGACAAGGGGAGAACTTACGCAAGTTTCAACAGAGCCTCAAGCTCTTGATTCCTCACAGTTCGAAATAAAATCAGAGGCTACAGTTAAACCCCCTAGAGCACAGGGACCTGGGAAATTTGATGATCCTTCTTTTTGGGGCTCAATATTTATGAGAAAACAACAGGAAAGGAGAGAACGTGCAGCTTGATGCTTTTTCGCAAGCCATTATTAATCTAGTCTTTGTTTTTCTCCTAGCCTTTTTAATGGCATCCGTAGTTATTGCGTGCCTGTTAGGGATTTTTTTGGCATTAGGGTTTTGGCGAAAATCCCAAGAAAGACACGAGAAGGCTCTTGACTCATCTCTTCTTGAGGTATCACTCCCACGCGAAAACGAGATAAAAATAGACGCTGCAGATCAATTATTCTCAGGTCTTACTTCAATCGCAGGAACTAAGGGAATTTTTGGATTTCTTAAAGTTCCCGACATTATATCTTTTGAAATAGTCGCAAAACCTCAAGATATAAGATTTTATGTTGGCGTGCCAAATAGGCTTCGCGACATGGTTGAAAAGCAGATTCATGGAAGCTATCCAGACGCGCAGATTCTTCAGGTTGAAGAATATAATCTTTTTGAAAATCCAGGTAAAATCGCCTACGCACAACTAAAGCTCTCAAAAGCTCATTATCTTCCAATAAAAACCTATAAGGATCTTCCGGTTGATCCTCTTTCATCAATTACAAGCACATTAGGAAAAATGCAGGAAGGAGAAGCTGCGGCTTTACAAATTTTGATAACCCTTACCGGCGACGCTTGGAAAAAAAGCGGCCGATCATACATTACAACCACTAAAAAGAGAGAGGCGAATCCTGAAACTGCAAAATACTCGGTTGATCAAAAAGAACTTGAGGCAATTGAGCAAAAGATTACAAAGCCCGGATTTGAAACGCATGTTAGAATCCTTACTGCTTCTTCAACAAAGGAATCCGCAGAAGCACATCTTACAAATATTGTGGGCTCATTCTCACAGTTCTCTTCTTTTAACTCCTTTGAAAAAGTGAAGCATAGATTGTTTAAGGGAATGGCAATGATTGATTTTATCTATCGTCAACTTCCGCTTGTGCCAAACAACCCCGGAGTTTTAACAACAGATGAACTTGCAACAATTTTTCATTTTCCAAATAAAACGGTTGAGACACCTGCTATCCATTGGCTAGGTGCCCGAGTCGCGCCTGCACCCGCAAATATTCCTTCCGCCGGATTATACACTGGGAAAAGCATTTATCGCGGGATCTCGCGGCCTGTTTATATCGGGGAGGATGACAGACGCCGTCATATGTATATTATAGGTAAGACAGGCGTAGGAAAATCAGAATTTTTAAAAGACATGATCTTACAAGACATTCGCGCTGGATATGGAGTTTGTTTTATTGATCCTCATGACACAATCGATATGCTCTTGCCTCTCATTCCTCCGGAGCGCGCAGAAGACGTAATTCTTTTTGATCCGGGAGACACGGAACGCCCAATGGGACTAAACATGTTGGACGTTCAAACCGAAGAGCAAAAAGACCTAATAATTACGTCAATAATAGGACTTATGTACAAATTATATGATCCTAATAAAACTGGCATTATTGGACCGCGTTTTGAGCATGCTATAAGAAATGCCATGTACACTGTTATGTCAGAGCCGGGGAATACTTTTGTTGAGGTTGTCCGAGTCCTAACCGATTCTTCCTTTGTGCAGGAGCTCTTGCCGAAAGTTCAAGATCCAATTGTTCGCCGCTACTGGACTGATCAGATTGCGCAAACCTCAGATTTTCATAAGTCTGAGGTGTTGGATTATATAGTTTCAAAATTCGGCCGCTTTGTCACAAACCGCATGATGAGAAATATCATAGGGCAATCAAAAAGCGCATTTTCACTGCGAGAAGTTATGGACCAGGGAAAGATTTTACTTATCTCTCTTGCCAAAGGAAAAATTGGAGAAGATAATTCCTCCTTCTTGGGTTTAATTTTGGTTCCAAAAATTCTTGCCGCAGCAATGTCAAGGCAAGATGTGCCGCAAGACCAACGTAGGGATTTCTATCTTTACGTTGATGAGTTTCAGAATTTTGCGACTCCCGATTTTGGACAAATTTTGTCAGAGGCCCGAAAATATAGATTAAACCTAACGGTTGCGAACCAGTTTATCGGTCAAATTGAGGAGGATGTTAAAAACGCAATCTTTGGAAATGTCGGAACATTAATTTCATTTCGGGTAGGAGTTTCTGATGCAAATTACCTGCAACATGAATTTCAACCGGTGTTTAACGAAGCGGATTTAATTAATGTTGAAAGATTCCATGCATACGTAAAAACTCTGATTAATTCTGAGCCTACCACGCCATTTTCATTGGACTTAACTCGAGATTTGGTTGCCGAGAAAAAGCTTGAAAATCCAAGAGTCGCAGAATTAATTAGAGAATTATCAAGACTCAAATACGGAAAACAAAAAGAATTGGTTGAGGCAGAAATTGCTAAGAGATCGCGATTATACGAAGTGCTTGGCGATATTCAATCAAGCGTTGACAAAGGCCCAGAAGGAAGGCTCGGACCTGGCGGCTCCATTTAGTAAGTATTCAGTATCAAGTATAAAGTATTAAGGTATAACCACTTGTCGGCTTCAAGTTTAACCCCAGTATTGGTATAATAAGCAAGCGTTTTAGAAATTTTTAGGCCCGTCGTTCAACGGTAGGACACGACTCTTATAAAGTCGACACGAAGGTCCGACTCCTTCCGGGCCTACAGATGTCTTTGGCTTGCCCCGTAGAAACGCTCTTGTGACGCGAGGCTGTAAGCCTCGGGAACAAGTAAGTTTTGTACGGGGTTCGAATCCAAGCGCACCCATAATTCTCTCGCACCTATAACATCTGCTATAATAGAATTTCCGATGGGAAGATTTTTCTTGCTCCTCCTTGTGGGTATTTTGTTCGCGTTCAAACTTTTTGTTGTTCCTCAAGTTTTCTCTGATGAGCTTGACGATATCAATAAAAAACTGACCGAACTTCAGGCAGCGCTTTCTGCCTCTCAAAAAGCAACGGCACCCCTTGAATCACAACTTAATAGCTTGCAAAAACAACTTACAGGTATAGAAAATCAGGTTGCCGCAATTGAGCGCGATTTGGCAGAAAAGAAGAAATTCATTGAACAAGGCTATCAAGAGCTTGAAGAGAGTAAAATTATTTTTAATAAAACCGTCCGCGACTACTACATAAAAAGCTATTTTCTCTCCCCTCTTCTCGTCTTTATTTCCCAGGCAGATGCTGCTGAAATGACTCGAATCATTATTTATCAAAAAAGAGATGCTGACCGCGATAAAGAAACGATAACCTCCATTGCATTAAAGATTGTTGATCTTGAAACGCGAAAAGCAAAACTTGAAGAGGAAGAAATAAAATTTGCGAGCATTAAAGAAAGGCTTGCACAGGAAAAGGGAGAAATCGAAAAAGTTGTAAAGGGCGCAAAAGCATATCAAGCAACATTGTCAAGTGAAATTGCAAAGTTATCTGCCCGCCAAAAAGAAATTTTAGGTCAAAGGCTTGCCGCATTAAACATTCCAAGATCTGCCGCGACCGCGGCTCCTGCCTGTGTTGATGATAGAACCCGCGATCCGGGATTTTCTCCCAGAATCGCCTTCTTCACCTACGGCGTCCCAAACAGAACCGGTCTTAATCAATATGGAGCGGACGGAAGAGCCCGCGCCGGACAGTCTGCAGAACAAATCCTTGAAGCATATTATGTAAATTACGAACTGAAAAAAGATTACTCCCAAGATATAAATATTAATGTTGAGGGATACGGCTCTTATAATATCGAGGAGTACGTAAAAAGAATTTATGAAATGCCTTCATCATTTGCAATGGAAGCCTTAAAAGCTCAGGCTGTGGCCGCTCGCTCCTATGCTCTTTCTTATACAAACAATGGAGCGGGATCTATTTGCACCACTCAATCCTGTCAGGTCTTTAAACCCGAACCTAAAGGCGGCGCATGGGAAGAGGCAGTGAACAGCACGCGCGGCTGGGTCATGGTTCAGGGCGGATCGCCAATTAAGGCTTGGTACTCTTCAACTCACGGCGGATATATTTTATCGACGTCAGAACTTCCAGGCTGGAGCGCGACCTCTTGGACAAAACATGCAATAGATACAACAACAGGCGCGGCCTCGGGATTCTCTGATCTTTTTTCAAATGCCTATGATCGCGAATCTCCGTGGTTTTATTGCGATTGGGGGTCTCGATCAGAGTATAATAAAACCGCCTGGCTTAAATCTTCTGAAGTAGCAGACATTATGAATGTGATCTTGCTTGCAAAAGCTGACTCATCCGCTGGAGAGCATCTTTATCAAACTGATAAGCCAAATCCTGCGGGTACCGATACATGGGATGAAGCTCGCGTTCGGCAAGAGCTCTCAAATCGAGGAGTAACTCCTTTTTCAAATATCTCAGACGTTTCTATTGGAGCAGATTTTTCGGCTGGCCGAACAACTTCTGTAGGTATCTTGGGGGACGGCGGATCACAAAGTTTTTCAGGTGATGAATTTAAAAACTGGTTTAATCTCAGAGCCCCGGCAAATATTCAAATCGTCGGTCCACTATTCAATGTAGAACGCCAATAAAAAGATCAAATAGTTGAATAGTTAGAATAAGCTAGAATAGTTTTTCGAGCCAGAACTATTTTAACCATTATAGCCATTTAGCTATTCTATTTCTGATATAATAATCTCATTATGCCAGGGGAAAATGGTCTTAGTGGTGAATTCGTTATTTCAGAACGGATACCGCAAGGTACACCAGAACCTTCCCACAAAAAATCCGTCCACTTTTATTCCTCGCTTGGAATCAATCCCGATAATGTAGTGTTTGAAAATCAGGAGGGAGATGAAGAAATAATGCTTCTCGTAAGACGAGATCTCATAACCAATGTCCCTTGGATTCTTACCGCTCTGATATTAATCTTTATTCCTCCGCTCCTTTTTCTTTTCAACGATTTGTTTTCTCCCTTTTTCCAGATTGCCATACAAACTCAAGTAGTTTCGGTCCTTTTTTATTATCTTGTTGTGGCCGGATTCATTTTGGTTGAGTTTACTATTTGGTATTTTAATGTAGGTCTTGTAACTAACAAAAGAATCATTGATCTTGATGTTTCAGGTATTCTTTTTAAGCACGCCAGTGAAACAAAAATTAATCTTATCGAGGACGTTTCTTACTCACAAGTCGGAGCTGTAAGATCAGTATTTAATTATGGGGACGTGTTAGTACAAACCGCGGCGACTCAAGCAAACTTTGAGTTTGACCGCGCGCCGGAACCGGCCAGAATTGTTCAAATTATTGCCGAGATGATAGGAAGAAAGCCACTAAAGTAACCGGGCGAAATGAGATCACCCCGATGAAAATCGGGATCTCTAATTTATGGAAATATTTAATTTTTTTCTTAAGATCTTTTCCAATCAGGATGCTCTTTTCAGAATCATTCTGATTATATTGATCTCTATATACGGCCTTTTTGCACTAATTCTTTTTTTACAGATTAGGAATTTAAACAGAATTATAAATCAAATAACATTCTCACCCATCTTTATTGTTTTTACGCTCGTACATCTTCTGGCAACAGTTGCGTTATTATTCTTTGCGGTGCTATTCTTATAGAGCATGGATCAAAATATTCTCTTATCAAAAGTCGTTGCAAATCCTACTGATACAACATGGGCTCAGGCTTATTCCACCTTAAATCTCTACATAGTTCTTTCCATAAGGTCCGAAGATGCCGAGGCTGGCATAGTAACGTCAGGTAAAGAATTGCTTGAAAAAATTCAGCGAGAATATTTCTCGCTTGATGACAAAAACATCACAAATATAAAAGGGGCATTAGACAAATCACTTGAAGGTATTAACAAAAATTCTATCTCTATTGTCCTTGCAACAGTGAAGGATAATGTTCTTTATCTTGTTATTGCAAACGAGGGAGAGATAATTCTTAAAAGAGACGGGAAAATTGGCGTGATCGCAAGGGGTGATGCGGACAATATTGTAGCCTACTCTGGGAATATAAAATCTGATGATATTGTTGTGCTTGAGACAGGAGGATTTTCAAAAAAGGTCCCTCTTAACAAATTATCAGGTATTTTGGATGACCGGGAAGTCTCGGAAATCTCAGAACACCTGGCCCCCCTAATTCATGAAAAATCGGAAGGGTCAGAAGCGGCAATTGTTCTTACGTACAAAGGCATTGAGGAACCTGCCTCTCGCGAAACGCAGGGTCCTGCGCCGCAAGAAGACGAATCCATTGAAGAACTTGGACATGAACGCGAAGGCGGGAAAATCAGGCTTCCCCAAATCAAAATTCCAACAATAAGCTTGGATCTTTTCAATGTGGGTAAAAAAAGATTAATAATACTGGGAATAATTCTCCTAAGCTTGTTGTTGATAGTAAGCGTTTTGTTTGAAAGACAAAGGCAAGAAAGTGCAAGCCGGCGAGAGCTTCTAGCCGAGATTTTGACACCCGCGCAAGAAAAATTTGACGAAGCAGAGGCTCTAATCAGTTTAAATAAAGGGCTTGCGCTTGAAGAATTTGACACATTAAAAACCACTCTAGAAGAATCGCGGGACAAATTTGCGTCCAACACTTCTGAGAGAAAGAAACTTGATGAGTTTATAGGAAAGGTAGAAAGTAAAATAGGCGAACTAGGAGCGGGCGCAACAATTGCTAATCAGAAAGTAGTTTTTGAAAATGTTGATTTGGTAATAGTTCGCGATGGCGCTCTTGTTGCAACTCGCGAAGATGGCAAAATTGCTCTTCTTTCAAAAGATGGGGAATCGGAGAAAGAAATCGACTCTGAGAATAAAGATGTTAAGGCAATTGCCGCCAATAAAGATTCTGTATTTTTGCTTGGGACAGAAGGCATTACAAGAACAACAAAAAGCTCGGGACAAACTCAAACAATTGTAGAAGATCCTGATACAACAGTTGCCCTTGATACATTTGGATCAAGCCTGTATGGGCTTAGCACATCTAACAAAACTGTAGATAAATATTCCGGGTCCTCTTTTGCAAGATCGGATTATTTTACCGAAGACATAACGCTTAGCAATCCCGCAAGCATGAGTATTGATGCTTCTATTTGGATTATCGATGGCGGCAAGGTAAGAAAGTTCACAAGAGGAAAGGAAGACACGTTTACAATTTCGGGCCTGGCAAAAAATCTATCGTCCGATTCGCTGATCTTTACAGACGTTGATTATGACAATATTTATATTCTGGATCGCACAAACGCAAGAATTATTTCTATTTCAAAGACTGGCGAACTCAAAAATCAGTATTCATGGAAAGATCTGTCGAAAGCCTCCTCTCTTGCAATTGATGAGGAGAGCGAAACAGCCTACGTCGTGACCGGAAACAAGCTTTACTCCTTCGATTTATAAACTCCATTGGGTGACGCGAAGTGATTTTTCACTTGAAAGTGATTCGAATGCAAGTTTAAATATATTTTCGAACTACATAAAACTTACATATACTTGCGTTCACATAGCGAAGAACGAGATAACGATATGGAATATTTCAACTAAAGGAAGCTGAGCGTCACTTTCAACGTGCGAAAATCACGAAGCGGCAGGACCCGATGATATAATGGATTGATGAGAATTGTTAATCGTTTTATAAAATCATATAAACCTCTTGAAAAGATTGAGGCTGGGATTGTTTTGCTCGGGAGCGAAGTAAAAGCACTTCGCGCTAGCCATGCCGACATCACTGGGGCTTATGTTCGAATTTCAGGAAGCGAAGCAAACTTAATCAATGCAAAAATTTTCCCTTATGAATTTTCTCGGATTGAAGGTTATCAAGAAGACCGAACACGAAAACTTTTGCTTCACAAAAAGGAAATTCTGGCCTTAAAATCAAAGCTCGACCAGGGAAAATTCACGATTGTTCCTTTGTCAATATATCTTAAGGACGGCAATTTTAAGCTTGAACTGGCCTTAGTTGAGAGCAAAAACAAGCGCGAGAAGCGCCGCGACAAGCGTCGAGAGGCCATCGAGCGCGAACAGGAGCGCGAGTTGAAAACCATCCTCTAGTGTGCTATAATAGCCTCATTGGGGATGCATTGCATCGACAGAATTGCTCTTTAAAAACTGCAAGCCGATAATGATACTAATCGTAAAAATGTATCAAAAATAAATGCTAACAGAAATGTTAGTCCGGCCTACAGCTACGCAGTAGCTTAAACTGGTGTTCATATCTAGATTTTTCCAAACGATCAGATATGGGCATAAACAAAGTTTGGATATAGACAAAGTTCCGATTTAGATTTTGTTCGAACAATTTAAATCTTAGTCATGTTCAATCCTTTCAATTGGAGTTTGCATGATGACAATAAATAATTGAATAAGCTTGTAGATGTTTTTATAGATGCTTTTTTGGACGGGGGCTCAAAGCCCCCCATCTCCACCGCGTCAAACGCGGCTTCGCACGAAGCAGCGTTTGTAAGGTGATCGCGTTGGACGCGACACTCAAAAGATATATTTTTATGTCAGAAACGTTTGACGTTTCAAAAAGATACTACGTATATATCCTCCATAGCCTTAAAGATAAAGGTTTATATATTGGCTTTACGACAAGTCTAAAGAATAGATTAACAAAACATGCAAGAGGAGAAATTAAAGCTACAAAATTCAGGCTACCTGTAAAGCTCATTTATTACGAATATTTTATAAATGAAGAGGATGCTAAAGCCCGCGAAGAATTTCTCAAAAGCGGCTTTGGAAGAAGACAATTTAAAGAAGCTTTAAAAAGGACATTATCGATGCTTTAAACCTCTCTCGCGAAGGTGACACCGAGGACTTTTTTTGCCCCTGCGCTTTTTAATACTTTTGCGGCTTCTTTGAGAGTCGCAAGACTTGTTGCAAGATCGTCTATGATTACTACGGCTTTAGGGATGTTTGCCGCCGGACCGGTGGGCCTCTGGCCCAGAAGGGGGGTTTTAGGATCTTTGCGAACCGAGAACGCATCTTCGACGTTTTTCTTCCGTTCCTCTTTATTTAATCTAAACTGAGGTTTTGTTTCTTTAATGCGAACTAAAATCTTAGGCTCTATTTTTAAATCGAAATACTTTGCGACAAAAGATGCTAGGATTTCCGCATGATTATACCCGCGCTCGCGCAGGCGCCTTGGGCTTAATGGAATCGGGATAATAACCGACTCGAATTGTTCGATGAAATTATAAAAAGCTTCATTTTGTGCTAGTCCCTCATTCATAATCTCGGAAATTATTTCTGCAAGCTTTGAGACGTACGGTTTATACTTGAATTGGCGGATTAACTTTCGAATTATCGAATTATAAATAACTGCCGATATCACACCATCTAATTCGCCTGAAACTGGCTCAAATGATTCATTGTATTTAATCTTGGCAAAACAGTCCGCACACAAAAAATCCCCAAATTTTTTACAATTTATACATTTCTTAGGAAAAAGAATATCAAGAAGATTCATCGCTCTCACAGCTAACTGCGCTGCTCCCACAATGCTGGCACTTTTCAAGAAGCTGATCCATAGGACGAACATTTATCTGGTGACAATTAGGACATTCAAACTCGCGATCTCCATATTTATCAGGCATTAATATACCGTTTATACTCGATTCTCCTGAAAAGAGCATGTTACTTGCGGTTGAACCGCAGCTACCCCGGGCTACTGGTGGCTCGAAACTGCGTGTTAAAATAATATAATCTAATCCCCCGCGAAGAAGAGTTCCATGACCACTGTTGCAAAGCTCTATTGCAGAATTTTCAAGAGCATAAAAAGTTCTTTGTTTTTCTTCGCGGGTTCCATTTTGTATTGCAAAAATAGTACGATCAATAAGAGGCCCAAGTATTCTTATGGCCCCCTCAAAATCCTTCTGTTTTTCAGGATTTGGAGAATAAGAGAACCCTTGCTTTAGAACGTGCTCTATATATGAATCAGAGACTTCTCTATTTACAACGCGCGGGGATCTTAAAAAATCATCGGCATGTTGAAGATCAAATCTTGCTCCGGTCAAAGTGGTCATTGCCCGATTATATTGTTCTATTGTTGGATTATCGACTCTCAATGCCGCCATCAGAATTTTCCCACTCTGTATTCTTCCTTTATAAATAAATCCATAGTTTCCATATCCCTCATCTTCTGGCCCAGGCGGACTCCCCCAGAAAATAGTATCGCCTTCTTTTGCCTGTTTTAATTGACTCTCAAGGTTTACTAATCCTAATGTTTCGTTTTCTTCCCGATGCGTTGGGTCTTGCCGTAATTTTTTCTTTGCTATTGCCCTGCGAGATTTTTCAAGCATCGTCTCGCCATCAGAGGTGAAGATTGAAGTCCCACTATGATTCCTTGAGAAAAACAAGCTATATTCGTATTTAGGAATTTCAAAACGATATTCACCTAAGTATGAAATTATATCTTCTTTAATCGAGGACTCTGAATGTAAACCTTCTTGGTACTCTAAATTAAAAGCATTAGATCCAACTATTTCGTACCTTTCTCTTTCGGCAACTGCTGGCATATTATCTTTCCCAAATCCTTTCTTTTTTCCCTTCAATATGATTTGCGTAACGCGCCATAGTGAAAAACAAATCGGAGAGCCTGTTTATATATTTAAGTAGTCTCACATCTATCTTCTCTTTTTTAGAAAGTTTCACAATTTGCCTTTCTGCCCGTCTGGCAATTGCCCGGGCATTCTGGAGAAAACTCCCGGCCAATCCGCCATCAAGAAAAATAAAGTTCGCAAGCTTTGGCATCTTGTTCGTCATTAGATCGATTTCTTTTTCGAACCGATTAGTTTTACCTATCAAATCTATCTCTTCGAGAGTGTCAGGAAGGTCGGCAAAATAAGAACCAATGTAAAAAAGGGATTTTTGGACCTCTAAAATTAAGTCACGAAGATATGCTATTTGTTTATTTTTCTTGTGAGGAAGCGCTGCAAGCGCTAGCCCCAAAATAGTATTTAGCTCGTCAACGGTTCCGTATGCTTCGACACGGAGATCATGCTTCCAGACTCTTTTTCCTGAAAAGAGCGATGTTTTTCCGCGATCCCCTGTCTTTGTATATATAGGCATAGTTCAACTATTGCTCACAAAAAAACCTCTCGATAACCCGAGAGGAATTCTTCTTCGCTTAACCCTGCTCGGGGATGAAAGTATATATTGTTTTCTGGATATTACAGTACCGGCAGTTCCGCCGACTTTCACGGCGATTACCAAATATATACTCTTATTTGAAACTAATTGCTAATTGCTAACTTAACATTCACTATAGCCGCAGCTATAGCATTTTTTGCATCCCTCTTCATGCGCGAGCGTTGCTGCTCCGCATGAGGGACAAAAATCAAATGCGCTATGCGTCGAGGTCTCACTCCCAATACTTAATTGTTCCATAACAACTGTCTGCTCTGCCGCCTCGCTTTGCGATTCATTTAGCGCAGTCGCAGGACTTGCTATACCATTGGCACTTGTGACGATGCCATTTGTTTTTGCCACAATTCCGTTTCCGTTTGCGCCATTCGATACCGAAACTACCTGGCCGTTTGTTACGGTATTTTCCGAAGTCTTTAGATCACGAACTATCCCGTTGACTGAAAATCCAAATTCCTCTGCTAAAACTTTTGCTACAGCATCAGGCACAGACCGAACCCTGTTTTCTCCAAATCCGATTGTTCTCATGCCGCCGATTCCCGAAAGCTGTGCGACAATCTGTCTGACGCGTTCTCGTGCCGGTATAGGACTCTGAAGGCGAAGAGTCAGGGAAATCATTCGGCCCAAAGCATCAGTCATGGCAGCAACATCAGAACCTGATTTGCCAATGGTTATAAAGGCTTCAAAGGGATTTCCTCCTTCATCTTTATTGATAGTAATGAATGCGTCTCCAAGTGGCGTTTGGGTTTTGTAAGTCAAGCCATACATAACAGGCGGCCTCTTTGTAACCGGTGGGGCTTTTACTTCAACCTTTGGAGCTTCTTCCTTCTTCTTATCATCTATGCGTTCCAAGACCCCTGCGCGGGATCCTTCTCTCATATATGTAACGCCTTTGCAACCAAGTTTGTATGCCATGTTGTAAAGCTTTTTTACTTCTTCAACTGTGTGGGCATTAGGCGCATTAACTGTTTTTGAAATAGATGCATCAACATATTTTTGAATTATTGCCTGAGCCCTGACATGATCTTCTGGCGTCAGATCATTCGCCGACACAAAGAAATCGGGCCGCTCAATTTTGCCTGCCTCAATATCCTTGCCGTGTTTTTTATACCATTGTTCATATAAGTAGTGGCGGACAACATGCTCGCCTATTCTATCGCGCCTCACAAATTCGAATTCAAAAACCGGCTCAATTCCAGAGGTTGTATTAACAAGAAGAGATGTTGACCCGGTTGGCGCTTGCATAAGAAGTATGGAATTTCTAATGCCTTTTTTCTTAATTCCATTCTGAATATCAGCAGGCAACAGTTGTATGAACTTGCCCTGAGGATAAAGTTTTTTGTCAAACTTTCCAAAAGATCCTTTCTCAGCGCCAATTTCAACTGAGGTCCTATACGCCTCGTCTCTTATAATTCTATAAACGCGATCGATAAACTGAAGGGATTCAGGTGACCCATATCTTAAATGAAGCTTAATCAAAGCATCTCCAAGACCCATTGTCCCAAGACCTATTCTTCTTTCTCCTTCATATTGGGTCTTTTTGATCCCATCAAAAATATAAGGATCCATTTCAATAACATTGTCTTGAAATCGGACAGCGGCCCGAGTGACTTTCTTAAGTAGAGAAAAATCAAACTTTCCCTTCTTGTCAATATTATCGCCGTGAACAAGAGCTGAAAGATTAATTGATCCAAGATTGCAAACTCCCCACGGCGGCAAGCCCTCCTCTCCGCATGGATTTACGCAGTTAATTCGGTTCCAATACCAATTATTGTGCAGTTTATTGTATCGTTCCATGAAGACAACTCCCGGCTCTGCAGATCTCCAGGCGGCCTCGGCAATTAGATCCCACATGTAGCGCGCTTTGATAGTCTTATGTTTTACAACCTTTTTGCCCATTGCACGCCATGTGTATATATCTCCGTCCCATTTTGTATCATACTCGGGATCTCTTCTGTCCGGAAAGACAAGGTCCCAATCTCCATCGCGCTCAACCTGCTCCATGAAAGAATCTGAAACACAGACAGAAAGGTTTGCGCCATTTATACGGGAAAGATCTTGTTTAACAGTAATAAATTCTTCAATATCAGGATGCCAATCCCAGAGCATAAGCATTAATGCCCCTCGGCGACTACCTCCCTGTTGAATAATGTCTTTTGTTGCAACGGAGAAAAGTTCTGCCCAATTGCAGGGACCTGAAGAGAAGCCGTTTACTTTTTCAACGCGAAACCCGCGCGGTCGCAAGGAAGAAAGATTTATTCCGACTCCCCCACCGCGAGCCATAATCTCTACCATTTGCTTGAGGGTTTCAAGAATCCCTTCACGTGAGTCTTTGGGGGATGGAATTACAAAGCAATTATAGTAGGTAACTTCAAAACCGGTCCCAGCGCCTGCCAAAATTCTTCCTCCGGGAACATATTTAAAATCCTGCATCGCAGAATAAAATTCCTTTTCCCAGCGCTTCTTATTTTGGGAAGTTGTCTCAACACCGGCAACAGCCGCGGCCACTCTCCTCCACATGCGGTCAGGGGTTTTTTCGAGAGCCTTCCCCTTCTTATCTTTTAAAGAATAGCGATCCAAAAATACTTTTTGCGAAAGTCCTTGTAATTTCATAATAGAATTTGGTTATTTGATAAGTTTTTTTAATTCTTTCTCAAAGTCCTCAAGATCTACGAATCTCTTGAAGACGCTTGAAAACCTTATGTATGCTACTTTGTCAAGCTTCTTAAGTTTTTGAGCAACCATCTGACCAATTTTCTTTGCTTCTATTTCAACCGACTCGCCAGATATTAACTCTCTTTCAACCTCGTCTACTATATTATTAATCGCATCAAGTGACACCGTTGTCTTCTCGCAGGCTTTCATGAGTCCTTGCCGAAGTTTCTCTCGATCAAATTGCTCGCGCCTTCCGTCCTTTTTCTTGACAATAAGAGTGATGTTTTCTATCCGCTCGTAAGTTGTATAACGCTTGCCGCATGAAAGGCAATTTCTTCTGCGCCTTATATTTGTTCCATCATCCGAGACCCTTGTTTCAACAACTTCAGAATCTTCACTTTTACAATAAGGACACTGCATAATTAAATTCTAAATTACAGAAATTAGTTGTTAGAAATTAGATATTAGTTATGGAAATTAGATATTAGAAATTGGTATTTAATCTATTTTCTATTTTCCAACTTCCATTACTATTTTCTATTATCTATTAACTATTTTCTGCTTAATTGGGCTGGTTGTTCAAGGTGCAAACTACTAGATATAGTGTCAACTAAAATAGTAGAACACTATATCAGCCGTGTCAACTATCAAGTTGTATATCAAACTATGGCAATCGATGTTTTAGCCTCGTTTTGCGGTAATAGTCCGCCGGTTGGCGGATGGGACGAAAAAATTAGTTGGGCACTTTGTTTTTGTGTGTAAAAAAAATGATCTAACTAGGGAATTAGATTGTTACTGCAGGATAAGGCTATCTACGGATCTTTCAAATTCTACCATTCTCGCACCCTCTGCCCGAAGCTGGCTTGCAAAGTCTTTTGAGAGCACATTCTCCATCATAGGCAGCACCAGTTGGTGTTTAACAATAGACTTTTTCATATTATGTAAAACTGTATCAATATCTTTCCCCATCTTTTTGGCTTCCCCGGCGCTTGATACTGCATTATGGAAATAGTTATTGCTTTTTGAAAGAGTTGAAATTGAAAGTTGTCCTTTTCCCTTGTCTGCTAAAAGTTGTGCCGCATAAATTCTTTTGTCCGATGTTAAAAGATTAAACTCCGCTTCTTTTACAGGATCTGACATTAGCATTAAAATTATCCTGTCTCGGAGAGCCTTTAGAAAATGCAACGGATTGTCAGGTAAGATTCCAGGATAGGGCAACGGGTACTCATCTATCTCAGGCTGCGAACTTTGCGTGGCTTCTTTTTCTTTCTCCATTTGTTTATCTTCTGACATGAGGGCTTCCGTGGGCGAAGGAGAAAGTATAGGCTTAGTTTGGGCAAGTGTTTTTGAAGGAGTACTTAAATAAAAGAGGGCCAGGAGCAGTAATCCCAAGACAACTTTTTTCATTTAATGAAGATTTTGATAATAATAACCCCAACCACACCAATTGTCAAGAAGCGTAGCGACAGAAGACACCTCTAAAATCGCTCCGTGAGCCGTGTACGAATAGTACTGTCCCGACGAATTACATTCGTGCGGGATCCCGACCGAAAAATATCGGCGGGAAAAAGGCGAACGGTAAGATTAGCGGGGTCAAGCCAACTATTTGACATTTACGATATTTTTAGCCCATACTAAAAATAGACTTATTAGAAAATAGTTGTAAGAAATTGGAAAATGGTTATGGAAATTTGAACTTGGAGAATAGTATTTGTTTCTATTTTCTATTCTCTATTTTCTATTACTAATTTCTATTGTCCAAAAACCAATTTCTAAATACTAAAATCAATTATGATATTTAAACTGCTCTCTTTATTCGTTATTCTTTATTCATTGTTCCTTATTTTTGTACCAAACGCGAATGCTCAATTCCCAAACCCTAATGCAAATTACCTCAACACAAATCCGGACGTCCCGCAGAATTTCCATACATACACCCAAAGCGTCTTTATTGAAATTATCGCCGCAACTTCTTGTCAACTCTCAGGAATTGATCCCGCCAATCCTGGTAATAAGTGTCTTGGAATAGATCCAAATACTGGAAAAATAGGATTTGTTGAGGGAGGAGGCGGAGCGCTTGGAATGTTGGGAAATCTTATGTCGGCAACTTTTTACATTCCTGTCTCAACTCATGATTACGGAAGCTATGTTGCTTCAAATTTTGGCATAGTTAAAAAAACATATGCGCAAGGACCTGAGGGAAGCCTAGGTTTTAATTCCCTTACGCCCACTCTTAAGCTCTGGCAGGCTTTTAGAAATTTGACTTATCTTCTCTTTGTAATTGTTTTTATAATTGTGGGTCTTGGAATAATGTTTAGAATAAAAATTGACCCCAGAACCGTTATGACAATGCAAAATCAAATTCCAAAAATTGTGATTGCTCTAGTTTTGATTACCTTCTCTTATGCAATCGCAGGGTTTTTAGTGGACCTTATGTATGTCTCAATCTACTTAATTATGACAATATTCGCCGAGCAAGGAATTGACCCAACAAGTATGTTGGCAAGTAACCCCTTTGCGGCAGCCGGAGGATTTGGCAGCGCCCCGCTCACCGGAAAGGACATGGGGATATCTGGAATTGCAGAAGGCGTTGCTAAAAGTATCTCAGGGATTGTGCGATCTATATTTGATGGTACTCTTGGGAATGTTTTAGCAGGAATTGTCGGCGGAATCTTTGGAACCGTGTTGGGCGGCGCAGGAGGTGGACTACCTTCAGTGCTAGGTAAAGTAGCTAAGGCTGCTGGCAGTTTCGGAGGGATCCCTGGGGCGGTAGCAGGTTTTGCAATAGGTTTTGGGGTGAATGAACTGTCTGGAAATAGAATTCTGGGATTTTTTGCAGGTGCAGTTACGTACCTTATTATAATAATCGCAATTTTTGCAGCGCTCCTGCGTCTTTGGTTTCAACTTATTAAATCCTATATCTACGTCCTCATAAATGTAGTCCTTGCCCCCTTTTATATTGCCTCGGGGCTAATCCCGGGAAGATCTGGTTTTGGAACGTGGATAAGATCAATATTATCAAACCTCTCGGTATTTCCGGTAACAATTGCCATGTTTCTTTTTGGAAAGGCTTTTATGAGTGGCTTTACTAAACAAGATCCAAGCACAACGCCTTTTGTTCCACCACTTACCGGAGACTTTTTGGATCCAGCAAACTTTGCGTCAATAATTGGTCTTGGAATAATTCTCTTGACCCCTGAAGTTGTCAATATTGTCAGGGACGCTCTAAAAGCGCCCGAATTTAAGTACACCGCAGCAATAGGAAGATCGGTTGCAGGAGGACTGGGTGTCATAACAGGAACTGTTAGGGGAACTGCTGGAGGTGGTTTTGCAGCTCTAAAAGGCGCTATGCCACTGGCGGGTGAGAAAGGGCTTACTGCTGTTCTCAGACGGGTCTTTAGATAAAAGAACAGCAAGAAAAGCTTCATGCCGCTTTCTTCATCGTATCTTTACCCATCTCCCAAGCTGCGATTGCCGGAGCCATTATAATAATATCACGGAAAAGCGCCCACAAGATAAAAAGAATGCCCAGATGCTTTTTTTTCTTCATCTCATTGTAAAGGTCATGGCTTATAATTCCAGCTTTCGTAGCATTTCCTAAAACAGCCAGCATTTGATTTTCATCGAGAGATTCCGCATCCATTCCTGCAAACTCCTGAGCAATGGAAGTGGGTTTTCTTAGTATCTCTGTAACTGCCTTTATTATCATCTGTCTATGCCCGGGACGCGCCAGGACAAATTCTCCCCAGGCAGAAAGCATTGGATAGACCCTTTCCTGCGCATCCGGTGTCCCTTGTGGACTCTCAATTCCTTTTACAATCTCATCAAATGCCTTAAGTGCATTCTCTGCTCCTATCCCACCCGGATTATTAACAATGGTTGTAAACGCGCGCTCTGCAGCGCTAAAGCTCGGAAGGTCAGAGCCTAATCTCCTCTTGTAGAATGTTTCTCCCGGGCCTGCATAATCGATAAGTTCAAATGGCACGTCATTCATAAAAGGAACGTAAGGAAAAACAATATCTGCAAGTTGCGGTGCAAGTGCTCTCCCCTCTTGCTTAATTTTATCTATCAAATCTTGGTGATCACGAATATAATCACGGACAGGCGACTCCTCTGACACATTTGCTCCCGCCGCGCGTTTAACTTCCCAGGCATGATGCAGTAAAACATTTTCTTTAAACTCATTCCACTTCCTATCTCCCTCCTTTCGTTCCTCGCTCCCTTCTTCGCCGCACGTCCAGTCATCTGGCCTTATGCGATTTTGAGCTTTTGGTGCGCCTTTTAAAGGTTCTCCTATACCAACCTCTATTGGATCATCCATTTCACTAATGCTTGAAAGATAATTTATCATCAGAGGCAGATTTGTTTCAGCAACTCTTTGCCAAATTCTCTCTCTCACCTTATATCCTACCTCTCCTGAGGTAAGACCTTGCTTAAGTAATACACCAAGTGCAATGTCTGTATTTTCTATGACAGGAGATAAAAACTTGAGCAACTGGTCTTGGCTTTTAATATCTCCTTGAATCTGGTCTAACCAGTCAGCCCGCTTCTGCAAGGAGATACCTTTATCAACCCAGTGACTCTGCCTGTCTTTCCCTCTTGCCATAATTGTCTTGCCGTCCGGCGATATATATCCGACTTCCTCATCAAGCCAGTCTCTAAGTGTCTGGCCATTGGCAAGTTTGATCTTTGGAAATAGCATTGCCTCAAGTCTCCAGGAGCTATAAACTCCGCTTACGCCAAACATTGCCCCAAGTTCAAGCTCATCAACCCTCATTCCTCCAAGCTGGGCTATTCTATTTATCCCCAGTTTTCGCTTGCGCTCAACAAGAAATTCAAAGTAGTTTCTACTTGTTCTGTCAAGAAACGCACGCCCTCCACGAGGGATAGCAACCTCAAATCTCTCAACGAGCCATTTTGGCCAGTTCATAAGTCTTACAGCGTCTTCCTGAGGAAATCCTGTCCATTTTCTACCTCCAGACTCAAGTTGTCCATTTGCTATATGTTCTGCTGCGCGAATGGTAATATTAAAAAATGCTCTTCCCGCATTAATAGCCCTAGTTCTTTCCCAGTCTTCCATTATCCATGGCCTGTCACCAGTCCTTTCCGTTTCATATTCGCTTCTGACAATCCCTTTTTCATTCATCTCATTGAAGGCTCTCTCTACTTCTTTTTTTAATGTTTTGTAACCCTCTGTTGCTATTCTACCTTCTCTTGCTAAAATCTCCTGGTATTTCTCTTCATAAAGCCTCATGACATCTGGGAGACCTGGAAGCTCTTGCATTAAGGAAAAATGTTCAAAATTTATTCGCCGAGCATAGTCAAGTAAATGCTCTATGTCTCCTGAGACAGTTGATACATTCATTGCATGAAATAACTCTACCGCGGTCTGAAGTTTTTTAAAATAATCATATTTCCCATCAGTTATTTCGGCTAATTTCCCAAGAATATCGTCGCGATTCCCCTCAGCGTAAAAGTTAAGCCTATACATATTTGCCTCAGTTGTATCTTCATAGGGTTTAAAAAGAATTCTATTGAGAAGCATCTCACGAAGTTCCTTATCGCTCAATGCTATTACTAAAAGTTGTTCAGGGAAGCGAGAGGCATCGATGGCTGGCGCTTCTCTGATTGCCTGCTTAATTTGATCCCTCCAATTCTGACGTTCCTCAGGAGTCATAGCTCTTAATTGTTCCTCTGTTCGTTCAAGATGCTCATAGCCTCCCCTTCTCTCTGTAGGAGACCTTGCCTCCGCGGCACGCCTTCTCTCTTCTAATTCTGCAGTTTCTTGCCTACGAGCCTCTGTCAAAAGATCTTGTATTTGATCCCGAAATGTTCTTGCTTCTCTGAGGTCCCCAGTTCCCCTATCGATTCTAGAGTTGAGTTCAAAGAGTTGATTCTGTAAGAATTCCGAATCAGCGTTTCCTTCTGTCCCCATAGTTTTTACAAACCCCGTTTTATTTTTAATCTCAGGATCTGTATATGTGTCAGGATTAATAGCGGCGAATCTTTCCAGAGGAAGGCCGGCAATGCCGCTTTCAAGCAAAGCACGCCTTTCTTCAAGATTAAACCCTGCTTTTTTCAATGAATTGGCTTTTCTTTTAATTTGAGCCTGTGTGTATTCTCCTATTTTGACAGGTTTATCATCTTTTCCCATCTCGCCTTCGCTAATTTTATGTGTTCCAATGACTGCGTCTTTTTGTTCTTGAGAAAGCTCCCGATTTAAAATTTTAGCTGCTTGACTAAGACGTTCCTCATCAGAAAGCCCGGCATTTTTATCAACCTGTTCTTTGCTCCATTTGCTTTTAGCAGAATAAGATTTGGATTTGACCTCATCAACAATTCTTTGAGCCTGTATTTCATCTACGGTTCTGGAAGAATCATATCCCGGAACTGAACGACTTGAGGCAGAGCCGCCTCGTAGGCCATCTATTATGGGTTCTGGCATTCTATTTATAGAATAGTTGATAGCGTCTCTTGGTGTCAAATTTTCGTGTGTCATATGGCGCAAGTTTACAAGAATATAGCTTAGGATACTTGATATTAACCTAACAGCAGCGTAACAGAAGTCTGATAATTGTAAATGGTTGTAGGAAAGTGGAAAATGGTAATAGATATTTGAAAATGGAAAATAGAAAGAAAAAGCCAATCAGAACTTTTCAAGATCTTGAGGTGTACCAAAATTTATATAAGGCAATGGTCACAGTATTGAAGGAAATAATTACTAATCTACCGAAGGAAGAGAAGTTTGATCTTGTTGATCAAATGAGACGTAGTTGCAAAGCAGGACCAGCCATACTTGCTGAGGGGTTTGCCAAAAGATATCAGAAAAAAGCATGGAGTAAATATATAGATGATACGATAGGTGAATGTTACGAAATGATAAATCATTTATCAGTATGCATAGATGTTTATAGTAAATACGTCGATCCTAAACTTTGCAACGAAGTCATAAATTTATATATAATCTCCTGTAAGCAACTAACGAATCTTAAGAAATCTTGGAAGAATTACCATGATCGTTAACCAATTTCTATTTTCTAATTTCCGAACCATTGTCTATTTTCTAATAACTATTTTCTATTTTCTATGATTATCGAGCCTTCTCATTTTGAGAGCCTATACCCAAAAGAAACAAGAAAGGCTGAGATCGCCAAAATTATCGAATTCGTATCATCGGGCAAATCCTGTCAGGTAATTGGGCTACCGGGCACAGGGAAAAGCAACGCGCTTCGTTTACTTCCTTATAATAGAACGGTCCGGGAGCTCCACTTAGGTAAAAGGGAATCTTCTTATCATTTTGTTTATATGGACTTCTCAGAAGTAGCCAAAAGGTCCCTTTCCGACATATTAAAATTTATCTTAATCTCTATTGCTTCCTCTTTTGGCGAAAGAAGATTAAAAGAAGAAGAGTCGGTTGTTAATAAATTTCTCTCAGACGCTCTTAAATTCTCCGATGAGATGGTCTTTTCTCAAAACTTAAAAAAAGCTATAGACTATCTTGCAAATGAATGCGAATTAAATATTGTTTTTCTGCTGGACCGTTTTGAGGAATATGTACAAAATATTGACTCTTCCTTTTTTCTTAACTTAAAGATTCTTCGAAACCGCGCAAAGTATAGATTTACTGCTGTTTTTGGCATAACGCGTCCAATCGAGGAGGTTTTAGAATCTTCTATTTATGCCGAATTCTCTGAGTTTTTAATCGGTAACATAGTATATCTTTCGCTTTATGATAAGGTGGGACTAGAATTTCGATTCAAGCATCTTGAAGAAATTTCGGGAAAGTCGGCTGATGAAAGAATTAAAAGTGAAATTATAAAACTGACCGGCGGCCACGGAAAACTCGCACGAATTTGTTATGAAGCTACCCTGGCCAATAGCCAACAGCCAACAGCCAACAGCCGATTATCCGAAGTCTTACTGTTAAAACCACAGGTTAGGAGCGCGCTTTCAGAGATATGGAATTTCCTGACACCGGAAGAAAAGAAGGATATAAAAGCAAATAATAAAAATGAATTTTTAGAAAAGGCAGGACTAACCCGTGATGGCAAACTCGTTATTCCATTGTTCGACACATACCTAAAAACTTTAACCCCCACCTCCCCAAGATTGTCTTATGATCAGGAGCGCAATGAGATCCTCAAGGGAGATCAAAACTTAACCGAAATTCTTTCTCCGCAGGAGTTTAGACTACTTAGATTTTTGCTTCAAAACCAAGGGCGGGTATGTGAAAAAGACGAAATAATCTCAAATGTCTGGAAAGACACTAAAACTCAAGAAGGTGTAACAGACCAAGCCCTTGATCAAATAATTTATCGCTTACGAAAGAAAATAGAAGATGATCCCAATAATCCTAATTCTATCCAAACCATAAAAGGCCGCGGCTACAAACTCACAGAGTAGCAGAAAGTAGTTATGGGAAATTAGAGAATGGTTCGGAAATTAGAAACTAGAAATTGGTTCTTGATTTTTAACTATTTTCTATTCTCTATTTTCCATTACTAATTTCCATTTTCCAACAACTATTTTCTAATTATTAATAACTAATTTCTAGCGGATGTTGACTTCCCCTACTCCTTCTGCCTATCATAAATATATGAAGAAGCTTCTTATATTAACCGCGTCCTTCCTCTTCGCCGCGATATTTTTACTTTTCAAAACTCCTGCTTTTGCCCAGCTTGATCCATGTCAGACAAGTCCTTCTCCCACTGAGACAATTCTTGAGGGAACAGACGTTGAATTTTCAACAAGCGAGCGACCTGAATGTCTTGATGAAGCAGATAAAATAATTGATATTACTTTTTATGGACTTGAGAGTGATAAGTCTGGTTATATAATTTGTACGGGAGACAGCGCATGTCTTAGAGAAGAAGGATTTGTACCTGGGATAAACGGCCCAGATATATTGGACAATTTTATCTTAGGGCTAAAATCAGATAGCAAAGGCAATGTAACTGTTAAGGGGGTATGCGGAGCAGGAAGTAGCAAGGTCAAAACTGACTGTGGTGGCACTGTCTATTTTCATGGTGGGAATGTCTATGCGCTGAGTATCGGAACCCTAATAAAAGATGCCTATTACAAACCAATTAAAATAGGAGGTTTTTATGTTCATAGAACTTATCCTTCTCTATCAATCTATCCTGGTACAGACTTGAGACCTGGCGCAACAATCACCGTAAATCTAGGCAATGCCATTAATAATTCGTTCAGGCCTGGAGGGTGGAGAAGGAATAACTACCAAATTTTGATGATTGGAAACAATGGTTACCGACAGGGAGGATGTCTTGCCTTTACGAGCGAGAATGAGAGTGGAAAAAGAATTGAGTTTCAAAAACTTTCCGCTGGAAAATACACAATAACTGTAAGAGAACAGGTTGATGATGATAACCCAACCGCATGGGCTTGGGTAAGCGTCAGCGTATTTCCTTCAGTTCCAAACCCACCTGGTTGTAAAGGTGGATTTACATATTATGAAGCAACATGCATAATCACATCAGCTAATAATAAGGAAGGTGGAACATGTGATGATCCCCTGCATTATAGACAAGATCCCAAAGGCGAGGAGTATCGTACCTTTCTTAAAGACCTTGCGGCGTTAAATAAGGTTGCTCCCGGTGCAATACTGCCTTGTGGAAGTGGGGAAGGTGATATTAATCTTCGCCCTGGTGACTGTAAAACCATAAATTCGGCAATCGGACCAATTAATGTCACTCCAAAAGGATTCATTGAGACAATTTTTAGATTTATATTAACAATTGCGGGATTTGGGGCAATCATAATAATAATCTACTCAGGCTATATATTAATAACGTCAGGAGGGGATAAAGAGAAAATCGCAGGAGCAAGGGAAACGATAACTTCTGCAGTCGTAGGATTGTTGTTCATCATTTTCTCAATTGTTATACTTGAGATAATAGGAGTTGATATTTTGAAAATACCAGGAATCACCCGCTAAATATATTAGAAAATAGTTATAGGAGAATGGAAAATGGTAATGGAAAATAGAGAATAGAAAATAGTTAAAAATCAAGAACCAATTTCTAATTTCTAATTTCTGAACTATTTTCTAATTATTAATAACCAATTTCTAATATGAGATATTTATCATTAAAAGTACCGGGTTCAGGCGGAGGCCAAGTTGATATTGAGGCGCCTCCCGGTATTCCTACCGGACCTCAATTTACAATAGGCAATATTGCATCTTTTTTCATTCAACTAGCGCTAATTATTGGAATTTTTCTTTCTCTATTCTATATTGTTTATGGGGGTTTTTATTGGCTACAAGCGTCCGGGGACAAGCAAAAATGGGATAAAGCAAGAAGAATAGTTATCTATGCGATATTTGGATTAATAGTTATGTCATTGGCGCTTGTCTTTGTAAATCTCGTAGCAGGCGCGTTTGGTGTTAAAACAGTTGTTAATCCATAGACTATTGACAAAGGGTTTGAAACATGCTCTAATTAATTTATGAGAAAGATATTATCAGGTGCCTTCGCTCTAATTTCTTATTCCTCACTTGCCGCACCTGCTTTTGCCGCGATAGATGCCGGAGTCAAAACTCCCGCGGGCGCAACTGTTATTCCTCCTGAAACAACCATTGGCCAAGTGGTAGGGTTTTTGGTTGCCTTTATAATAGTTATAGCCTTTTTGGCGGCACTTCTTTTTATAGTCATTGGGGCATTTCAGTGGATCACATCAGGCGGAGACAAACAAAAAGTTGCAGATGCAAGAAATCATATAATTGCCGCAGTAATAGGTCTTATTATAATAGCTCTTTCTTTTGTCATTATAAATGTTGTGCTTCAGGCTCTTGGACTTGGAGACCTAAGAAATCTCAAGATCCTCACCCTCCCTGAATTCAAATAACAAAACCTTCTTTATTGATTTTAAGATTAGGTTATCTATAAAATATATATATGTTTGATATTATTTCTGATTGGGGAAGTTGTGTTAGCCCTGAGGGCGTCGCAACTCTTTCGTGTATCCCTGTGGTTCTTCAAAATATCATCAATGCCCTTATTGTAATTGCGGGTATTGTATCGGTTTTTATGATAATTTATGCAGGATATAAATATGTTATGTCAGAAGGGGATCCTGAAAAGATATCAAGCGCTAGGAAAACTTTAGTCTATGCGCTTGCTGGTCTGATATTTATCTTTCTCTCATTTTTCTTCCTTAACGCCATATCCCAAATCACGGGCGTAGGGCAGCTCGCCCCAAGATAGTCATTTATCAGGGCTTACAATTTCTGCGAGTTTATCTCTTGCTTCTTCTAAATCGGCTGTTTTTATATCTTCAGCGCTTACATGTTCTATCTCCCGATCCGTCAATTCTTTCACTCTCCAATAAAAATTCTCATCTAGCTTTTCTCTGTTTTTTTTTGCTTCCGCAAGAGCAATTGAAAGGTTCTCATTTAATTTAAAGTCATAAAGAGCAAAATATGTTCCCCAAAGCAGCTTTTCAATACTATTTCTTTTGTCAGTGTCTAAGCTATCGAAGGAATCACCAAGCTCTTTCTTAAAAGCCTCGTCAAAGGGTAATATTTTTATTAAATCTTTAGTCTGTAGACTCATATAATACTTTAACTTAGGGCAAGAGCCTCAAGTCTATTTCTTTCTATTACATTGAATAAAACCCTTACCATATCTCTGTCGTTTATTTGTCCTGAGGCAAGTCTTGCATCAAGTCTTGCTAAGACAGTATTGAGATTTATTCCGGAACCTCCCAATCCCAAAGCTTCATTTAGTAATTGCCCTAATCTTGCTGGTGGTAAAACTTGAGAAATTCTTCTAAAATATTCGTCGCGGTCCACTCCCTCAACTACGCCTCTTTCTCTATAATTAAAGAGGAGATTCATAAATTCATAATAGCCCCTGACAGAACCTACGTCTCTTTCAGATTGTGAATATGTTGTATCTCCTGCCATAACAGTCCTGTCGGTAAATGTAGCACGATTCTCACGAGTCGGGCGTCCTGCAATAATATCCGGCTGTCGATTAAGCAAAGTTAATGCTGTTTCAAGTTGTCTGATCTCATCATCAAAGTTAACGCCTTCTATTTGGAACCTTCTGTTTTCTATCGCTTCGTCAGTAATTCTTGTTTGCTCTGTGATAGCTCCTAATCTAACTTGAATTCTATTTTGTGCTTCACGAATAGCGTTTTCAATTTGAGCTGGATTTGGAATTGGTATTCCCCCTAATGCCGGGGCCCTTGCTGTTAGTGCGGCTGTTAAATCGGCAGGAGTCATGTGTCTTAACTCATTCTGACTAATATTCCATACTGCAGGGTTAGTTATAATGACATAATCAGGAAGTCTTGCTGCTCTTGTTGTGTCAGCTGCTTCTGCTACTTGAGCTCTTGACTCAAGAACTGCTTGAAAAACTCGAGTTCTATAAGCCGGATCATTATTTCTTGCCTCCGGCCAACCGTTTGCGGGAGTAGCAGCATTAGCAGTGTTAATTCTTGCCATAATCGCATCTATATCGCCGCTAGCTAAAAACGCATTATCCAAAACATTAGCAGGCGTGCCCCAACCAGTAATTTGAGCGCGATCCCTCTCCCAACCCTCGAGTTGTTGAATGAGAATCCTTGATGGCTGTCCCTCTTCGTTGTTCTCAAGCCGCCTTTCAGCTACTGTAACTCTAGTTCTAAACCCCTCAAGATTTTCAATCTGCTGGTTGATTATATTTACATCTGCTTGAATATCAGCTTTCTGGTTCTGATAATCGCTAAGTATTCTTTCTCTCTCTGATTGAACCCATACTGGATACTCATCGTCTGTCGGGTCTAAATGTGCTGGTCTGTGATTTTTTATATCGGCTATCTCTGTTGACCTCCAGGCATCAAGATCTGTAAATCTCTGACGAGTAGAAGCAATTACATTTCCATTAATAGTTATGGTAGTTCCAGGCGTCGATAAAATACTTCTGGCCGAGGTTAAAGCAGCATCAACATCTCCTCCAAATGCTCCTGCAAAAGTCCTTGAAAGTTCGGTCGCAAGATTTGTTCTCTCTTCATTAAGCTCCGTTATTGTTTGGTTATATATAGTGAATGCACCTGTCTGCCCATCTAAAATATTTCTATAGGCTTCGAGTCTTGTTCTTTCTTGACCCAGTCTTTCTGTTCTTCTTTGTCTATAACCTTCAGATCTTCTCTCTGTTATCATTTGGGTAATTGCTTGCTTTGATTGATCTAAAGAAGCCGCCGCACTTCTTTCTTCTTGAATCATATCCCGTACCATTCCTACCATTATCTGTCTTCTTGCATCCATGTATCTTGAGATGTTTCCGGCAAAATCCAAATTGTTGGCGTCAAAAGCCGGATTGGGAACTCCGGGAGCAGTTTCAATGTTATTACCATTTATGTCTCTGATGCCTCCGGCATTCGGAAGGAAGACTTCTTGAATTCTTCTCTGCCATTCGGTTCCGGTTTGCTCCTGTTGGTTAGTATATAAATATAGAAATTGCTCGGGTAAGGCATCAAGCTTCTCAAGCGGAACACCAATTTTGGTGTAGAATTCCATGCGCGTAATTATATTTCCTACGGCATTATTTCTCAGATTGTTTACGTCTGTATAGGTTTCAAGATTGCCTCCCACCGCTCTATGTGGTGCTAGGCCGATTTGATTATAGCCAAGATCGACAAAATCTCGCATATCTACTCCAAAAACTTCTTTTACATATTCAACCTCTGTGGGATTCGTTCTTATTGCCTGAAAAGCTGCGCTACACTGCCTCATGTCAACCTGAACACCAGTGCCAATTGAGGCTTGGAGCCATTGAAATGCCCATGGGGCAATACCTGCTCCAATCATTGCCTCCGGTCCAAGCATTGCGGTGCCTGCTATTCCCAAAGCGGATGCACCGCCCGTTATTCCTGCTACATGCCATCGCCTTAAATTATCTGCCCAGGGAGCCCTAATTAAGCCCAAAATTCTTGCCTCCCCTCTTCTTCCTCCAAAGGTAGCAGCAAACTCATTAAGTCTTAAACCTTCTACCACTTCCCTCCCAAGCCTGTTTAAAATACCCTGATCTATTCCAAGTGGAATAGTTACCTTACCACCCAAAGCATTTCTTTCTCCCTGAGGATTAGCAGCTGCGTGCAACCCTAACGCAAACAATTGCATTGCGGTTTGATGCTCAAGTAATTGCGTTGTTACCATCCATCCTTCCGGTTTTTTTAAGAAGCCCTCAATTTTTTGTTCATCTATTATTTTCTTAATGGTACCGTCTGCGTTTCTTCTCTCAGATGTAAACATGTTGAATAATTCCTCATCGTGTCTGTGAGGTTCGCTTTGGAGGATTTCTTGGTGGTTGTTGTAAAGCCTTAATAAACCTTCAGCATGGTCTTTTAGAAAAATTCGATACTCTTCTTTTATATGTTCATCTAAAGAAACCCACTCTGACTGGATTCCGCGTTCTCGTCCTCTAATGCTTCTTACACGAGTACCTGATGTTTCTTCTCTTAAGAATGCGCTTTTCCGAACTTTTAAAACAGTTTCCGATCCTGGGGGTGCTTGCTCTTCTTTCCGCCCTTGTCGCGGTTGTCTTGTGGCAGGACCTGCTACTGCCAATTCATGTGAATTGAATTGAACCATATATCACTATTATTACTTGAAGCAGCTTGTTTTTTCAAGTATGATAAGTTTATGGGACCAGACGCAATAGAAGGTGCGACCCCTGAAGCAACAGCTGTAGTGCCGCCACCAGTGCAGCGAGATACTCCTTCTCGCCAGGACTCATCTCTTGAACAAGAGGAATCAAGAACTTCAGAAAGAGAAGTCTCCAGGCAAACTCAAATAAGAGAGATAGGGACTGTGGGAAGCCGCTCGGTCTACAGGGAAATGAGGCAAGCAGCTCAAGAAGTCGAGGGCTTGACAGAGCAGGAAAGAATCAATTTGCTCGAAACTGATAAGGGTAAAAATCTACTCTTTGGAATGTGGCAAATAGAAACCTTGAGCGATGGCACTCATACAGGTGAGGCACTAACATTTAAATCCAGTGACCCTTTGAAATATACAAAAGACGGTAAGGTAATGACTGTAAAAAGCCTTGAGGTAACTGCAGATGGAAAATTTTCCTGTTTCTTGCAGGATCCTGAAAATGAAAATGTACAAGTCCCAGAAACTTTAACGCGAGAGCAAATCCAACAATCAATTTTAACTTCTAACCCGGATGCTGCTTCTGTAATAATGGCACGCATGCCCCCCGGGCAAAGGGAGCTACTCCAGTTGCATATAGATGTGCTCCAAGGAGGAGAACAAGCGCTTGAAGGAAAAGACTCAAATAATATAAATGCTCTCAGCAAAAAAGCTGCGGATGAAACAGAAATTATAACCACAGAAGACATGCGGGGGTTTGCTGAACGCACTATTGAAGATCCAGCTCAAAAACAAGAGTTTTTAGATTCGCTCGCAGGTAGAAATTTGCTTGACCCAGAAACCGCTGCAAAAATTATGCAGAACTTGGATCTTGATACGCTCTCTACAAGAGCTTCAAGTAGAGTACAAGAAATTCAGAAGAGCTTAAATAGTGGAAATCTTGATGGAGAAACGAGAAAACAGTTAGAACGAGAGCTTGCATTGGAAAGAGAATATGTATCTTTTTATGAAAAAGCTTCAGACTACCTAAGGCAGGACCAGGGCATGCAAATTTATCTTGAAAAGGTCCGCACTGCACAAGTAGACACTAAAACCGCAAGAGAAGTAAAAAATGCATTAAAAAGCGGTAATCTTGAAACAGCTGTAAATGCTATTTTTCATGAATTGCAGGATGATCCTAAAGATTCTCCGGAACAAAAAGCTGAAAAAAAATTAAAGAGAGAAGCCGCCATCAAAAAGGCAAAAACAATTGGCGGGATAGGACTGCTAGGTCTTCTGTTTCTTCTTATGGCTGTGGCGGATATGGGTATGGACATGGCCTCTCAGAAATAGTTTTCACGAGAAAGCTTTAATTTTCCTCTAGTCTGACCGCGTCTGACGCGGTTCTGACATATTTTGATAATCTTGCATTCAGAATTTTCACATAGTAACCTGTTTATACGGAAGAGTCTTAATAACTAATAGATAGACCTATTGGTCATTTTGATCTATCAGCTATAGGATTCTCGCGGATTAATGGCGGATTGCCGCAGATCGGCGTAAATCAGCTAAAAAATCAGCGAAAATCGTTATTATGGAAAATCACCCTATTCCGCAAGATGTTACGGGTTTCAAGTTTAAACTCATTGGAAGCATTACTGTAAAGCAATTTTTATATCTTCTCGGATTTGGAATTTTAACAACTGTTGCTTTTGTACTTCCAATCAATATTTTAATTAAAGCTCCAACTATGGCGGCTTTTGCGCTTGTAGGAGTTGCTCTTGCATTTGTTCCAATTGAAGGAAGACCAATGGATGTAATGCTCGTCAACTTTGCAAAAGCAATTCCTTCTGAAAATCGCTATCTATATAGAAAAAGGGGTGCAAATCTGGCAACGTTTCAAGTGTTTGGCGAGCTTCCCAAAAAGCAAGGTGCCCCCCGCCAAGGCGGGATAGCAAAGGTTGCGAATCCACAAGATGAAAAAAGAGCAGTTTTATTAAGCAGACTCAGAAATTCTCCTTTCCGTCCGGATCAATCAGAAACTCGCATATTGGACACCATCAATAGCTATTTTACAAACGGATCAAGTGCGGTCTCTACTCCGCCGGTTTTAGGAAGTCCTATGGTGGTAAATCAAGAAAACACGGCTTCGGAGCTGAACAAAAAAAGACTTGATGAAATCGCAAAGGAAGCTCAACGCCCCCCGCCTGTCCCCAAAAAAGAGGCTGGGGACGCTGAATTTTCAATGAAGGAAACTCGGCATGAAATTCCAAAAGAAACAACTCTGCCACAGCCAACCCCTGTGCGTGCAAATCCAAGCCTTACCGGAGGCTTTCCAACTCTACCCGATGTCCCCAATGTAGTGCTTGGAATTATCCGTGATGCACGAGGTAAAACCTTGCCTAATATTTTAGTTGAGGTAATTGACTCAAACGGCATTCCGGTTAGGGCCTTTAAAACAAATGCTCTTGGACAATTTGCCTCTGCTACTCAGCTTCAAAACGGCACCTATAAAATCTATTTTGAGGACCCACAGAAAAATCATGAATTTGAAGCAACGGAAATTACTTTGAACGGCGAGATTTTTAATCCACTAGAAACTACGTCAATCGACGCACGTGAGAAACTAAGACGCGAACTATTCGGCGGAGTCCAAGCAACAGCATAGACTAGAAAATAGTTATTGGAAAATGGAAATTAGTAATGGAAATCCTACAACCAATTTCTATATCGATTATGGCTAAGTCAAAGATTCACTCAAGCACGCAAGATTTTACTGAGATTGTTGACATCCAGGACGATATTGTCTTCTTAAAAGGCGGCAATGCTTGTATGATTATGGAAGTTTCGTCCGTTAATTTTTTCCTTCTCTCACAAGATGAACAAAACGCAAGAATCTATGGCTACATGTCTCTTCTTAATTCTCTCTCTTCATCTATTCAAATATTGATTGTCTCACGGCGCGTAGATCTTGTCAGTTACATAAAACTAATCGAGGATAAAATAGCAGGAATCCAAAACCCTAAGGTCAAGGAACAATTAACATTATATAGAGATTTTATAAAAGATCTGATAAAGGGTGAGGGACTTTTAGACAAAAAGATTTATATTGTAATCCCGTTTTCTCAACTGGAGCTTGGGGTAGCCTCTGCTGCACAAGCGAAAACAACGGACAAAAAAAACCTGGCATTAAATGAGAGGGTAAAATCAGCGCTTATTTCAAAAAGAAACAATGTTACTACGCAAGTTGAGAGAATGGGACTCTCTGCTCGACCACTTTCAACTAATGAGCTTATAAAGCTTTACTATGAACTATTCAATCAGGAGTTTATTACTTTGGATTTTGATTCGAATGATATTAAGAATGTAATATTGTAAAGTTAAAAGTCAAAATGCAAAATTCAAAATTGCAATTCAAAAGTAAAAAGTATTAAAAACACTTTTAAATTTTAACTTTAATTTTTAACTTTTGACTTTTGAGTTTTGAATTAAATAAATTATGTTTGATGAAGATAAAAAACAACAGACACAGGCTATATCGGATCCAACCGCCGCTAACGCTCAGATCCAGAAAGTCCCTGCCCCGCACCGGGACGGTGCGGGGCCTGCTCAAAAACGCGCCTCCTCGCAAGGATATAATGCTCTCAAGTCAGGCTCGGTTTCTGTTGTTGACCTTATATCCCCCTCCTCAGTTGAGGTAGATTTTAAAAATATAAGAGTTGGCGATAAGTTTTTCAGAACGTTTTTTGTTGTAGATTACCCTCGTCAGGTTTCTCCAAACTGGCTCTCAATTCTTATTGACTATAAAGAAACAATGAACATATCAATGTTTGTATATCCGGTTGAAAGCAAGGATGTTTTGGGAAACCTGCGAAGGAAAATCTCCGAGATGGAGGCAACACTTCAGTCAGATGCGGAACAGGGGCTTGAGCCGGATCCTAAAATTCAGGCGGGGCTTGAAGATGCTATAGCGCTCCGAGAAGAGCTAGCGCGAGGTCTTGAACGGTTTTTCCAATTTGGTCTATATATAACCCTGGCAGCAGATTCAGTTGAGAATTTAGATATAAAAACCAAAGAACTTCAGTCTTTGCTTTCCTCAAACCTTTTGGTTGTAAAACCCGCAACGCTTCAGATGGAAGACGGATTCAAAACCTGTCTTCCAGCAGGAATCGACAAGCTATTTATAACCCGCAATATGGACACAACGTCTTTGGCTTCAACTTTTCCATTTACGTCTTATGAAATTTCCCATCCAAACGGAATTCTATATGGCGTGAATACCATAAATAATTCGCTTGCGATTGTTGACCGCTTTTCTTTTGAGAATGCAAATGAAGTGGTCTTTGGAAAATCGGGCGCCGGAAAATCTTTTTTGGTAAAGCTTGAAATTTTGCGGCAAATGATGTTTGACGCCGAGATTTTAATAATAGATCCCGAAGATGAATACAAAACCTTATGTCATGCTTTGGATGGCGAATATATAAACTTCTCAAAAAGTTCTGAGGTAAAAATTAACCCGTTTGCCCTTCTCCAAGAAGACATGACAGATGCCCAGCTTGGAATAAAAATATTATCTCTTCACGGACTCCTAAAAACAATGCTTGGGGAGATGTCTCCAACACAAGAGGCAATTTTAGATAGAGCGATTGTTCTTTGTTACAAGCAAAAGGGAATAACGCCGGATCCTGCAACCTACAAAAACGAGCCGCCGATCTTGGAGGACCTTTATAAAACCTTACTTAATATGGAGGAGCCGGAGGCAAGGGATCTCTCTTTCCGTCTTGAAAAATATGTAAAAGGTGGATTCTCTGGGCTATTTAATCAGCAGACGAATTACAACATAAAAAATCAATTAACCGTCTTTTCTCTTAAACAGCTCGAGGATGTTTTGCGTCCAATTGCAATGCACGTGGTTTTAGATTTTATTTGGAATCGCGTCAGAACAAAACTTAAGAAAAGAATTTTGGTGGTTGATGAGGCATGGTATCTTATGAAGCATCCTGATTCTGCCTCCTTTTTGCAAGGGATAGCAAAGCGCGCAAGAAAATATTTTCTTGGCGTGACAACCCTTACTCAGGATATTGAAGATTTCCTGTCAAGCGACTATGGAAAGTCTATTCTTTCAAACTCCTCAGTCCAAATTCTCTTGAAACAGAACTCGTCAGAAGTTGAAGTTTTGGCAAAAACGTTATTTTTATCAGAAGGAGAGAAACAATTTTTAGTAACCGCCCAGGTTGGGGAAGGACTTCTTTTTGCAGGACAAAACCATGTAACCGCGCAGTTCATAGCGTCACAATATGAATATGATCTGATCACCTCAAAACCTCAAGATATTCTTGCCCATGAAGAAGAGGCAGCCACCGCTACGTCGCCCACGCCTGTCAGCGAGGATGCCTCCATCGCTGACGCTCAATCCGCTCCCGGAGAGCAACCAGAGACACAGGCGCAAGATATGACAGCCCCCCCTGCTAACACGTCTCCCGTTCAAGAGCAAGAAAAAATTTCGCAAGCCAACCTAGATGAAAGCTCTCAAGGAATAAAAATAGTTTCTTCATAGATAGCTTGTCTTGCCAATGGACAATATTTCAAAATTTATAAAGAATAACCGTGAGCGCGCTCAAAGCTATGCAATAGAAACAAATGAGTATCTAAAAGAAAACCGCGTACCTCCTTTTAAAACTCGCGCAGAACTGGCGGCATATCTTCGCGCAAATGACCTGAGCGTTGATCCAAACAAACTAGAACGTATTTGGATAGGAAGTCAAATCCTTGAGGCTATTTCAACAATACCCACGCAAGAACCTGAAGCTCCACAAGAAACCGCTCGAGGGCAGGGGGGTTTTGCAAATTTTGCAGGACTTCTAGCGTCTCCTCTTTTCTTTATCCGGCGGCGGCCAGATCTATTGGAGGATGACCCTAAGTTTAAAAAAATAGAGGAGAATTTAGCAAAAGAGTGGCAGAAAAATAATCCCGGGAAGACCTCTGAGAGCCACGAATGGTTAGATTATCGCTATGGCAATTTGGACAACCCAGATGCTCCAACGCTTCGTAGCGATGCCGAGAGACAATTTCGCGAAAAAAACAAAAGCCGGGCAGCATATTATGACGAGCGCGCAAAAAAGATTTATAAAACCCTTGATGAAGATCCCGCTGTTAATCGAGCGAAGAGCAATATAGACGAGCACATTAAGGCAAGAAAAGCTCTTTTTGAAGCGGGAAAGCTCGAAGAGAATTGGGACGAGATTGAAAAGAAGATCAAGAGTCGGGAGTGGGATAGGTTTGCAAAGCAATACCCTACTAAATCTAGCGCTTACCAAGCAAGCAATAATGATATACGGAGAACCGTCGAAAGAGAGAGTATTCAAAGAAGTCTTCGGTCTTTCCAAGAGAGCACGGGGAAAGAAATAAAGTACGTAGAAAAGGCTAAGCGCGAGGCTCCAAAAATATCGGTTTCGGAAGCAACAAAAAGACTTGAAGCCATAAAACCTGCTGTCCCTCCCCATAAATTATATATTCCGCTTGAGAAACCTATAGGCACTACGCCTATAAGAAGCGCTCCGGGATCAAGGCTTGGAAGGGGCTTAGTGGATCGGATTAACAAACTCCCATCTTTGTTAAGCAATGTCCAAACAGCGGGACGAATAGTTGAACAAACAGCAACACAGCCGCTTGGCTTTTTCGCAAAACTCACGCCTATCGGATGGGCAGGAATTGGTCTTCTTGTAATTTTTGCTCTTGCATTATTCATTATTATATTTAACCCAGGCAATTTTGCTCCCAGCCTTGGTCTTGGAGGCGGGGGAGGAGGGGGTCAGGGGACCGGCCCTGGAGATGGAGGACAACAGGCGGCAGGACTTAACTACTCTATACCCTTTCGTGACCCAAACGTAATCCCGCAAGATATTCGCGGACAAATCACTGCTAACTGGCCCGATGCAAAGATTGGCAATTGGGATACCATTGTGTCGCAGGCAGTTGCAAACGGATGGAATCCTGCGTTTCTTCTTGCTCTATGGATTGAGGAGTCGGGGGCGCAAGGGGTGCCTGCCGCAGACCCACTTGGGTGCGCACCGGGTCAGCAAAATGATGATATTAATAAAAGCCTCGCTTGTGTTTTTATTAGTTTCGGTTTTTTATCAAATGATAGATTTGCTGATTTTATGTGTAGGTACAGTGACGGGCATGATGCGCCTTGTACATTCGCACAAAATCCAAACTTCCCTCCGAATATAAGATTTTGGTATGAAAAACTTGTTCCGGCAGGGTCTTATGGCGCGCTGATCGAAGTTGCACCACCCTCAGGGCCATTGTTTTCAGCTACATGCCCGATTCCGGGAGCAACTGCATCTACTGTTTCCTGCGGAAGCGAGTTCACACCAAGAAGCGAATGCGGGCATTGCGGCCTCAACTATCCTGCGCCCGAACTATGCATATATGAAGATATACACTACGCAGAAGACATACCCGGCCCTCCTGGGCAAAATGTGTATTTTCCAAAAATTGATGGGGAGATTCTTGACTGGATACTACTTTCCGAAGATAGGACTAATAGCGGCGTCGGTTATATAATAGAGTATAGAGGAACAAGCCCTTCCAGTAAGCTCTACTGGCTTAGATTCCATCATGTAGACCAGGGAAGCGGCACTTCAGAGGGAAAATCAGGGGATGTTGGGGCCAAAATTTGTACAAACAATCCCAATTGTAATCATGTTCATTTTGAGTTTGCCTCTCTCGGAACAGGAGGAAGAAAACCTATTGATACTGCGGCAAATTTTTGTTTATAAATTTATAAAATGAAAAAAATAAAAACCATATACTTATTCATTGTTTTATTTATTATCGTAATACCCGTTTTTTTCCTGCTTTTGTCTTTAATTTTGAGACCCTATGTGCCCCGGACCGAAACCACACCCGAACCAACCAGAGAAATAACCTCTTCCCCAACACTTGGGCCGCAGGTAAAAACTTTTCAAGTTATTAGATCTTCACCTCGTCAATCCTCTGATCTTTTCTACTTAACTTTTCAACCAGTAGAATTTTTGTTTAGTGGTGTTGTAATCCCAGAAAACTTAAAGTACACTGTTGAACCTTTTGTTAAAACATCTGTCCGGCAAGGCACTGTTCCAAACTCATTGATAATCACCCCTGCTATCTCTTGGGCGGAAGGAAGGACAAAAATCACAGTTACGCAAGAAACAAAATCAACAGAAGGATCAGCCCTATATCCTCCATTTATTTATGAGCTTAATACATCTTCCCCCCCTATTCCTGACGCTGAAGAGGGGGAAACTTATTAAATTTATTCTTGGACACGCACGGGCATTATAATGTGCAAAAAGTCGGGGTCCTCGGGGATCTTGAATGTCGCCGGCTCAACAGGGCTTGAAAGTTCCATCACCAATGTCTTTTCCTGAGTGTTTTTCAAAAGATCTATTAAAAACTTTATATTAAAGGCTATTTCATTATCTTCTCCTTCCTGTTCTCCCTCAATAATTGCCTCGCCCTCACCTATACCACTTGCCCGGGCTGTTATTTTCACTTTACCCTCTGATATTATTAACCTGATAATATTTGCCGCGTCTCTTGCAAAAACGGATGCGAGTCTTAACTTTTGCAAAAGCTCTTGGACATCTAAAGTTATACTTGTTTTAAAAGACGTTGGAATTACCCTTTCATAGTTTGGGAACTCGCCATTTATTAGTCTCCCGATAAGAAGGGTTTCATCGTTTTCCAAAACTACCTGGTTGCCTTTTTTGTAAATATATAAAGATGTTTCTCCAGGAAGGCCCATAGCCTCCAGAATTAATCTTGCGGGGAGAATTATTGACTCCTGACCTAAAAGCATTTTCTCTTTCTTCATCTTCTTTAACGAGAGACGAAATCCGTCAGTTGCAACAAAATCTGTTTTTCCATCTCTTTGAGAAAACAATATTCCCGTAAGCTCTGGCCTTGAGTCATCTTGCGAGACTGCTATTATTAACTTTTCAAATATACTCCTCATCTCTTCTTCTGAAAAGGTACGTTTTTTTTCTCCCTTCTCATCAAGAACATTTGGGAACTCGTCTCTTGTAATTGTTTGAAAAGTAATATTATTGCCTCTGCATTTTATTTTTAAAGCATCTTTTTCTAGAAACAATAATGCTTTGTCTTTCGGTAATGATGAGAGTGTTTCAACGAACTGTCTTCCTGGAACTGTTGTTGCTCCCATCTCTTCAATTTTTGCCGGTATTTTAATTCTTGCTCCTATTTCTAGGTTTGTAACGCTTATATAAAATCCTTGCTTTGTTGCCTCAAGAAGAATATTTGAAAGAATAGGAATTTGTGAATGAATAGGAATAATTTTAGAAACTAGGGGTAAAAATTTTTCAATATTTTCTATTAAAAATTCGACTTTCATAAAATTATATTATTATACGGCTTTATTAATATATGTATAACAATAAAAACAATTGAACAATGCAGCAATATAATTATATTAGTATTAGTAGTAGGGGGTGTTGATATCTGGAAAAAACCACAAGGCAATGCGTATTTTTTTGTGCATATTTTGTAGATAAACATGTGCATGTTTTGTTAATAAAATTAAAATTCTTTTATTTTTCCTTTTATAAACATAATTTCCTCACGGGTCTTATCAGACGAAGAGGCAAGTTTCCCAATCTTTTCCACAGCATGTATTACGGTTGAATGGTCGCGACCCCCAAGAAGATTTCCAATCTCAACATAAGTGAGGCCCGCCTCCTCTTTAAGAAGATACATGCAAATATGTCTTGGCCTTACCAAAAAAGAATCTCTTTTTGCCCCTTTTAACTGTGTTGGTTTTATATTATAAAAAGAACAGACGGTAGAAACAATCGTGTCTGGATGAAAGACAACTGGGGATGTTTTATTCTTCTTAAGAATAGAGAGAACATGGTCAAAATCGATATCGTCAGTTTCTTGAGAAACAGAGGAAAGTCTTAGCAAAAACCCCTCGAGTGCGCGCGTGTCCTCAATTTTCTCAGCAATAATTTTTGCAGCTTCAAGACTTAGGTTTAAGCCGTATTTTCTGCTTTTTATTAATAAAATAGCGCATCTTAGCTCAAAGTCAGGAGGTTCTATGTCAACCAAGAGCCCTCCTTCAAACCGGGAGGCTAATCTTTTTTCTATTTTTTTAAGCTCTTGGGGGGGGCTATCGGAAGATAAAACTACTTGATTTCCCTTATCAATAAGAGTGTTAAATGTATGAAAAAGTTCTTCCTGTACTTTTTCTTTTCCGGCAAGAAACTGGATATCATCCAAAAGAAGTATATCAACATTTCTAAATTTTCTTCTCAAATTTGCCGTAGTTTTATCTCTTATTGCCTCTACAACCTCGTTCGTGAATTCCTCCGTCGTTAAATAGAGGGGTTTAAAGCTCTTTTTATCGTCAAAAATTTTATTCGCTATAGCATTCATAAGATGAGTTTTACCCACTCCGACAGTTCCATAAAGAAAAAGAGGATTGTATTTTGTTCCAGGAGACGAGGCAACAGTCATAGCCGCCGTATAGGCGAGCTGGTTGCTGTCTGATACTGCCAGAGATTCAAAAGTATAATCCGGCCTAATTCTTGCAGGCCGCATTTTTTTAGAATCTTTTTCTATGTCGCTAACAAAAAGAGGGCCTACTCCCTTATTGCTTTTAAAATTTATCTGAGAGGATCCGCCTGCAGCAAAGATAATACTTATATTTTGTCCTGTTTTTTTATCTAGAGCTTTTTTTATTAAAGAATAATATCTTTTTTCAATGTACTCCGCTGTTATATGTGTTGGAGAATTAATGGTTGCTACGGAGTTTTCAAGCGAAACAAGAACGGTAGGTTTGAAAAAAGTGAGAAATATTGGTTTTGATACTTCGAGTTCTATTTCTTCTAAAACTTGCTTCCAGAGCTTTTCCATAAAAAATAGGGTTGCCCCAAAGATGCGAAATAATTCTCGCGGGGTTTGAGTATAAAGATGTGGATAACTTTTTGTCAAGACATCAAACTAGTCACTAGTGGCTAGTAACTAGTCACTAGGTTGTCTATAATACAATCATATGAGGATTGGCTTCTTTACTGACGGATTTTTGCCACAGCCTAATGGTGTTGCGACGAGCGTTTTTGAGTCAGCAAAAGAACTTGAGCGGCGCGGGCACGAAGTTATTATTGTTGCGCCAAAATACCCGGGGTATGTAGATTCTGATCTCAATGTTGTTAGACTCACTTCGCTCAAAGTTCTTTCACGGCCGGAAATTCGGATGGCGCTTCATCTTCCTGACAAATCTTTAAGGAGAGTTCTTGGAATGGACTTTGATATTATCCATGGTCATGGAGGAGGAACGATAACGCTCATTGGATGGGAAACAGCAAGACTCAAAGGCATTCCCTTTGTTGTTACTTATCATACTCTTTGGAATAGATATACTCACTACTTTTTGAAAGGGAAAGTCACGCCCAAAATGATTGAACGCGCTACAAAAATATTTGGGAATAGGATTGATCATTTAATTGCTCCGGCAGAGCGAGTTCTTGCAGAACTTAAATCATATGGGGTTAAAAAACCAATAACCGTTATTCCAAGTGGTATTGATGTAGAAAAATTCTACAATGCCAAAAGCGGTTTATTAAGAAAGATCACAGGAATTAAAAAAGATCCTATTCTTCTTTTTGTCGGAAGGCTTGGGAAAGAAAAATCGGTTGATTTTATAATCAGAAGCTTCGCGCTTGTGCTCAAAGATAACCGCGCATCCCAGCTTGTCATAATAGGAGACGGGCCGGAGAAAAGGAAATTGGAGTCTCTCTCAAGAAGACTTGGGGTATCTAAAAAAACACATTTTTTAGGAGAAGTAAAAAATGACGAGATGCCAAATGTTTATAAAGACGCTGATGTTTTTGTATTCTCTTCAACTACCGAGACCCAAGGTATGGTGGTCCCTGAGGCTTTGGCATCCGGAGTCCCCGTAGTAGCAATTGATGATCCTGCTTTTGAGTGTATTAAAAACGGCGAAAATGGATTTTTAGTCCCCAAAGATAAACGGGAATTTGCTCTTAAAATTTTATCAATTCTTGAAAACAAAGAACTTAGAAAGAGCCTTTCAGAGAAAGCTGTAGAATTATCCGAAAGCTTTTCTGTAGGCAAAACCGTTGACGCACTTGAGTCTATTTACTACGGTCTTTTAGATAAATATAACAAGGAGAGCATTTTTAGAATAATGAGCCGTAATGAACGAGGAGAACAACTTTATGTTGGTTTTCTGTCGTTTTTGATAACCATTCTCTTAACAAGACTTTTAATTTTTTTGTTCCCTTCATCCCTTTATCCCAAGTTTATGATAGGAGGCATTGAGTTTTATCATTCGCAAGTTGCTCTTGCTTTCCTCCTCCTCGTCCTTTCAGGGTTTATTAAAAGTAAAAGAATCGGACTTGCCTCTGTAGTATTGGTAGGAGCAGGGATTGGGTGGATAGTAGATGAGGCATGGGCTCTTATTAACACTTCGCACCTTAATATAAAAGACTATTGGTCACTGCCAAATCTCATATTGCTCCTCGCCCTTTTTGGCTTTATGTCTTATTTATTTACAAGATTTCAAAAGAAAATTCCTCCCCAATTTTATATAGGTCTTAGGGAACAGAAACATATAAATCCTTCAAATCCTCGCGTTACTGTTGTTATTCCGGCATACAATGAAGAGCAATTTATTCCCGCAACTCTTAAGAGTCTTGTTAATCAAACATACAAGAATTTTGAACTGATAGTTGTTGATAATAATTCGCAAGATAAAACCTCTGAGATTGCACAAAAATATGGAGCTCGTGTGATACTTGAAAAACAAAAGGGAGTAGCACAGGCAAGACAAGCAGGCTTTTTTGAGGCAAAAGGAGAAATTATTGCATCAACGGATTCAGACACAATAGTTCCCGAGAATTGGCTTGCAAGAATAGTCTCCGAATTTGATCGCGATAAATCTCTTACTGCGTTTGGTGGATTATCTAATCTCTATTCAGGACCGGTTACGGCACGAGCAGCAGGAAGATACTTCTTTAAAGCATTTTGGGTTTTGGATAAAATTCTTTCGGGCGGATGGAATCTTAATGGTTTTAATATGGCGGTTCGTAGATCTGCGTTTTTAAAAATAGGAGGTTTTAATACTGCCCTAACCCTAGGTGAAGATATAGACTTGGCAAAAAGATTAAGAGAGATCGGGAAGGTTTTGGTAGATATAAATTTTCTGGTATTTGTTTCAGGGAGGAGATACAGAAATGGATTGCTACTGGGAATTTTGACCTACGCCCCGTCCTATTTTGCAAGAGTTTTTCTTCATAAAGATAAATTTTTAAATTTTCCAACAATTAGAACGGAAAAAATGTCCGGGAGTCTTGCTTTCTTGCCCCTGGCTTTTGTTTTTGGAGCAATCTTCTTACTATTTATAATTTCAAACTCCCCTCGTTAGATTTTTCTATAAACAACGACAAGAAGCGATATAAAGGGAATCGCAAGAAGAGCACCCGCTATACCAAGAAGTTTTCCTCCAATTATAATTCCTATGATTATAACAATTGGATTAAGTCCGACTGCTCTTTGCATTATTCTTGGGACCAAAATATTATTCTCTAAAAGCTGTATTAAAAAGTAAGCAACGCCAACGACAATAGCCATTGGAAAAGAGATGTTTAAGGCAACTATTATTGCAGGAATAGCTGCAATTATTGGTCCAATTGTAGGAACAATCTCAAGTAGTCCCGCAATTACAGCAAGAGGTAATGCAAATTCAATTCCAAGAATTGTCAAAACAACCCAAGTTATAACACCAATAAAACCTGACAAAACTAGTTGCCCCCGGAGCCACCCCCCTAGCCTCTCTTCAATTAGCAAAGTAATTTTTCGCACCTTATTCTGGGAAGACTTTGAGAAAAGTGAAACAAAATTCTCTCTCACTGTATTTCTATAAAGGAGAAGATAAAAAGATACAGCAAATATGCTGATAGCAGATATAATTCCACCTAGAATCTGGCTTGTGAAGGCTATGGCGTTTTGTCCAATATTGCTAAATTCTTTTGTAGCAATCTCATCTAATTTTATTGCTCCAAGTGGAACGCCGAGCACTCTTACGTCAGAGTTAAGATAAGATGGAAAGCGCGATAGCAAAACCTGAACTTGCGAAACAAGGAACGGAACAAGAGAAACCAAAATTAGGATAAGAAAGATAACGGCTACAAAATATGGAATAATTACCGCAAGCGCGCTAGGGGCTTTCGCACGCTTTAAAGCCTCAGAATAAGGGGCGATTGCTGCCATAAGAATATATGAAACAAAGAGAGCTATTAAAACTCCTCGAATTTCAATAATTATCCATCCTATGCCTATAATAAGAAGCGCGGTTAATATTTGATTCTGCGTAAAAAAGGAAAGTACAGAACTTTTCATCTTATAGTGTTTATTATAAATAATTTGCCGTCTTAAAGCAATCTTCTCCCCTTATAGTATAATGAATTCGGATGCATAATTTAACCCCGTTACAAATATGCTTATTGTTTGTAATATATTTTAATAGTATATAGCCATGGATAGCTCCTACGCTTCTAGGAACGAACTTGTAACGGGGTTAATTTTGTTTGACATAGATGGCGTCATTTTTGATCCTGAAAAATTCGGCAAGCTAATTCGCACAAAATTTGTAAAAATCTTGGGGATTTCTGAAGAAGAATTAATTAGTGCAAATGCGGATTATTATTCGAAACTTTCAGAAAGAACCGACTTTGATCCGCGTGGGATAACAGCCTACCTTTCAGATAGATTCGGAAAAGATGTGGCGCCTCTTGATCGGGTTTTTTGGGAGGATACCGATATATATAAAAATTCACTCTACCCTGAGGCTCGGGAAGTTCTGGAAAAACTAAAAGGAGAAAAAATTCTTGGAATTTTTTCTCAGGGAAATCGCGATTTGCAAAATAGAAAGCTTGACGCGGCAGAATTACGAGACTACTTTTCTCCCGAATATATTTTTATACACAAAAGAAAACTTTCGGATGAGGCAATAGAACTGTTGCCTCGCGAGGCAACGTTCATAGATAACAAACACGATGTTGTAGAGGTTCTTCAAAAATTCGTAGACGTTATTTGGATCAATAGGAAATCAGACGAATCAGATCCTAAGATAAAAACAATCCACTCCCTCGCCGAACTAACAGATTAGATTCTTTTCTCCCAGTCATGAGGTCGGCATAAAACTAAAGCATTATCTTTATCATGAACAAAGATCTCAATTTTAAAACCAGCTTTGGCAAAAAGTTCAAAAATATTATCTTTAGTAAATCTTCTTGAGATGGCGAGTCTTATCTTTTGTCCTTTACCAAACCGAATCAGATTTCCCCCGAAAATCTTGCTCCAACCGCGTACAAATTCAAGCTGGCACTCTACCTGCCTTAAATGCTCATTATAAATCCACGATATTTTTGCATCTCCCCGTTCTATGCCTATTTTTTCAGGAATAGTCCAAAACATATCGATGACAACCTTCCTGTTATATGTCGAAAGCGGAATATTTCGAGGGTTATAGAATGCTAACCCAACCAATAAAAGATCCTGATCGCTCATTCCGTCTCTAAGATTAATGAGAATACGATGCGCATCGGAGACATTTCCAATAGTATTACCTAAGAATAGAATTAAATTATTATTCTGATATCTCCGATTGAGATAATAGGTAGCATTAGAAATACTACCATGTTCAAAATCCTCAATGAATCTCTCATACATTAAGTCGGGGTGTGAAATCTGCATCGTTTGCCCTGCAAGATCAAGCATCCGCTTTGAAATATCAAGCCCTGAATATGAGGAAACGGTTTTAGCAACATGAGAAATAACAAACGCTGCTTTTTTCCCGTCTCCTGAACCAATGTCCACTAAGTTAAATTTTTTACTCTTTAAAAAATCTGAAAAACGGCCTTTGTAGTTTGAAATTATTTCTGTTTCAGAACCTCCCCCAATTTCTGGTGCTGATATGGCAACATATTTATCTGCCCCTTCTCCTAGATATTCGAACTTTAATGGAATTTCGCGTCTTCCTACTAAGGCTGTAATAAGCTCAGCCTCTTGATTTTCTGTCAGGAACTGATCTCGCGATTTTTTACTTTCTACAAACTTGATAACGTCAGAGCGAAGTACTCGCCACTCTTTTCCGATCTTTGACGCCGGAAATTTACCCGCTCTGGCCCAGCGATAAATAGTATTCGGATCAACTTGCAATAATTTTGCTGCCTGAGCTATCGTAAGTATCGGTCTTTCCATTTATACAGTATTATACAATAGCATACTTTAGTGTCAATTTATCTCTTATTCTTTTGTGCCGACAAAAGAACCAAAAGCTCTCGCCAGTGGTACTCGTGCTTTCGAAATTTCACTCACTAGCGGGGGATACCATTCCCCCTCCTCATCAAGTTCGTGAGGGGTCCCCCTCTACGCTCGTTCATTTCTCATGCACTCCGCTCCAATTGGCGAAGGTTTTAGGCCGTAAGAAATTCTAGTAGCTAGTGTCTAGTCACTAGTTGCGATAATAGTCTGCATGATAATTTTTGGGGTTGACTTTTGTTTTACGATTATGTAAAATGTAATACGATTATGAATCAAACACTTGTTAGTACAAAATATCAAATAGTAATTCCAAAAGAGATACGGAAGAAAGCCAATATTAAACCCGGCCAGAAGATGAATGTTCACGTGGCAGGAGAGCAGATTATATTAACCCGCCCTACCCTTGAAGAAAAACTCAACTGGCCCCAGGATTACTATAAGAAGCTAAAAAACCCCTGGAAAGGGGTAGATCCTCTAAAATATCTTGAAGAAGAAAGAAGTTCATGGGATGAGTAATCGAATTTTGCCCTCGCAAATTTTAGCACTTGATAGTAATATATTTATTTCCGCATTCAACGCATACACCAAACCTAATCCACTGGGGGAAAAAGCGCAAAGAATTTTAGAAGAAATTAAGCAGGCAAGCCCCCAGGTTTTTATCTCAGCGCTGGTTTTTGAGGAATTTTTGGTCTACTTTTATAAAGATGATTTTTCAAAAGATATTGGTTATTATGAAGAATTTATTACTGGGGGAGGATTATTCACGGTTAAAGATATTGACAGAAACGTTGCTCGCCGAGCCGCCTGGATAAGAGCAAATTTTCCAAGTGTTCGAACTCCTGATGCTATTCATCTTGCTTCAGCGCTTGAATCCGGTGCGGGCATTTTTATCACTCTAGATCGGCGGCTTCCTAAAAAAATCGGAAAAATTACAATCAACACACTTTAAATAATCTACAATCGTATATAATCTTATAACCAATATGATAATTTTGGGGGTGGATCCGGGGATTGCCCGTACCGGATGGGGCATCGTCGAAAAAGATAACAGCCAAAAGCTAACAGCCAAAAGCTTTGGTTGTATTGAGACAAGAGCCGATTTACCTATTGAGCGTCGTTTGCAAATAATTCGCGAGGAGCTTGTTCGAATTATCAAAGAACACAAACCTCAAGCGCTTTCGGTTGAGGAATTGTTTTTTAATACGAACGCAAAGACAGCATTAATCGTTGGGCAAGCAAGAGGAGTTGTAATAGTAACGGCAGCCGATTTGGGACTGGAAGTTTTTTCCTATACCCCGCTCCAGGTAAAAACAGCAATAACAGGATATGGTAGGGCGCAAAAAGATCAGATGGGGAAAATGGTAAAAATGCTTTTGAATTTGCCTTCGATACCAAAACCAGACGATACAGTCGATGCTCTCGCCTGCGCCATTACCTGCGCATTTTCGCTTCGACTTCGCTCAGCATAAACATACAAAAATCCTGTGGTATAATCGAGTTGCTTCATGATAGGTTACCTTTCTGGTTCTGCAATAATTCGGGATGATCCATATTTAATAATTGATGTTAATGGAGTTGGATATAAAACTCATGCGGCCTCGGATGTTCTCTCCTCTATTTCGATTGGTTCGAATTTGAAATTATTCATATATACTCATGTTCGAGAGGATGTCTTGGAGCTTTACGGGTTTTCAAAATATTCAGATCTTAAATTGTTCGAATTAATTATCACTGTTCCGGGAGTTGGCCCAAGGACCGCGATTGCAATTTTTTCAAATGGTACAGGCGATGAAATTACTAAGGCAATAATAGATGCTGACGTTACTTTCTTCTCAGGAATTCCAAGACTCGGGACAAAAAATGCACAAAAAATAATAATCGAACTTAAAAATAAAGTGGGCGGTAGAGAACTTGATTTGGCAGGAGTTTCAAATGGAGAAAGAAACGAACTCGTATCTGCCCTTAAAGCATTTGGATTTACTACAAAAGAAATAAATGAAGCAATAAGGAATACTGATCGCGCTACAAGCGTTGAAGAGCAAATAAAGGCAGCACTTAAATATTTAGGAAAATAGCCACTAGAGAATAGAAAATAGTAATAGAAAGTGGGAAATGGAAAATAGTTGAACCAAAACCAATTTCCAACATCTAATTTCCATAACCATTTTCTAATTTCTAACAACTAATATCTTATTAAATATGGCCAAATCTAAACAAAAGGGCTCGATTGTTGAGAAAGAAACAACACCTGAAGAAGAAATAATTTTTACATCTCTTAGGGTCTCTGAATGGCGAGATTTTGTGGGGCAGGAGTCTGTTAAAAAGTCAATTCAAATTGCCATAAATGCTGCTCAAAAAAGAAATGAGGCGCTCGAACATATTTTACTATATGGGCCGCCCGGTTTAGGGAAAACTACTCTCTCTCACCTAATTGCAAAAGAAATGGGATCAAATATTCGCGTGACATCAGGCCCCGCAATTGAGCGCGCTGGGGACCTTGCTTCTATATTAACGAACCTTGAGTCCGGAGACGTCCTGTTTATAGACGAAATTCACAGGTTAAATAAAGTTGTTGAAGAAACGCTCTATCCAGCGATGGAAGAATATGCGCTCGATATTGTTCTTGGCAAGGGACCATCAGCTCGGACTGTTCGTCTTGATCTGCCACGCTTCACGATTGTTGGCGCAACAACCCGCGCCGGTATGCTCTCAGGTCCACTTCGCGATCGCTTTGGTGTTGTACATCGGATGGTTTTTTATAATCCTTCCGATCTTGAGGAAATTATTGTGAAAGCTGCAAAAAAACTTAAAGTTAAAATCGATAAAAAATCAATTTCTGAAATCGCAAAGAGAGCTCGTGGAACTCCTCGAATCGCTCTTCGACTTTTAAAACGCGCCCGCGACTATGCGCAGGTTCACGGAAAAGGCGAGATCACTTTGGACCTTGTCGAAAAAGCACTTGGGCTAATTGAGGTAGATTCGCGAGGATTAGATGCGCTTGATAAGCGCTATCTTAAAAGCATTATTGAAAAGCACGGCGGAGGACCGGTTGGAGTTGAAACAATCGCAGCATCTTTAGCAGAAGACGTCGGCACAATTGAAGAGATTGTCGAACCATATCTACTTCAGATCGGGTTTCTCAAAAGGACAAAAAGCGGCCGCGTCGCAACAGGAGAAGCGTATAAACATCTTGGTTCGAGGTTGTCGAAAAAACAAAATCAGCAAAACCTTCTGTAATTTAATGAAACTTACTTTTTAAGTTTTTGCGAGCTGTAAGCTAGGTATCCGGCAATAGCTGCGCCTACAATGCTTACCCAGACCGGAAGTTCGTAATCATTAATTTCTACATCAAACCCTGTAAAAATTCTTAAAACATGAAGAACCGCGATTACAAGAAATATTATTCCGGTTACTCTTATGTAATCATTTTGTTTCAAGTTTTTCTCACCCCCTTATAAATAAGTATTAAGCCTGCTCCTATCCGAAGTCAAGTATTGCTTGACTGAGTCGAACGGTTATTTTTTATCATTCGCCCGCCCAAAAAGAAACCGCTGAGAAAATTCGAAACAAAATGGAAGATGAGCATATCTATCAAAATAAAATTGTTACTGAAATAGTTCCCTTCGAAAACTTTTAAAATGAAGTAAAATAAATAGTGACAAGAAAAAAGTACTGGTCGGGGGAGGTTACAAAGCACAGTATTGCGCTTGACCTTGAGGAAGGAGTATTCACATGGCGCGACCCCAAAAGGATCGCCGAAAGTCTTAAGCGGTCGGCCGAAGAAAGTACGAGAAGAAAAGCAGCCCCATTCCAGTCGGCAATGTCCATGCTTAACTTTTATATTAACCGCGCTGGGAAAAACTTGAAACGGGAGAGAAAACAAACTCTCGAACAAGCAAAAGCGGAGCTTAGAAAACTATTTGGAAGATAATCTTGTTGCCGGGCCCGGCATCTCGTATCTTACTCTAGGCAAGATAACCTGCAACTTCAGAAAGATTCTGTTGGAATCCTTCAAGATCTTCCGGAAAAAGAACCAAAGAATTGTAGGTTCGATCTTTTCCTTCTCCGTTGAATCTTGATTCAGTGATCTTTAAATATTTCCTGTCGTTTTTCTCATTAACGTCAAAGAAATAAGTACGTCTTCCGAATCTTACGTGCGAGGAACTTATCTTATTCGTAATACTCTTACCGCGTGTCATAACTCTTCACCCCCTTTCCCTTTTATGTCTTCCCAAATCTAAATTTCAAGTTTTTGAAGAAAACAAAATAGAATAGTAAAAATGGATTCAAAAGTCAACTAGGACAAAACGGAGTAAACTAGTACAAACTGAGCCAACGTGGAATAGCAGCCGATTTTGACTCGACTGCTATTCTATATATTTTCCACCCTATCCTAATTTTTCCTCAATTCTTACCAACCTATCTTCTATCCGTCTTAAAACTTCCAAAATCTCTTCGTGTGGAGGATTATCATGCCCATGAGGCGGATGATGTGGCGGGTGGTGAGGTGGATGTGGATGATCGTGATCGTGATTACCTGGTCCAACAGGAATGTCTGGCATGTTTTTCACCTCCCTCCCCTTGTTTTCTACTTTTTTTAAAAGTTCTTCTTCTGTTTCGTTTTCAGTATTTGCAGTAATGATGCTTTTATCCGGGAATCCGTAAACAGTTATGGCTTTATTTTTGTTTTCATCAAAACTTATCCTTAGAAAGGGGGCGAGCCTTGAGAACCTTAGCCTTATCCTTGCGGATAATCGATTCAGGGTTGCCATTATTAGCTCATCTTTTGAAAAATAAAACTTGCCATCAACTTGATAAGGGGATATTTTTCCGTCCTCTGCCATTCTGTAAATACGCTGTCTGTAGAAGTACATTTTCCCCAAAAGCTCTTCAAGCTCCTGTGCGGTAAAAAGGCTTTTTGCATCCATATTGTTACAATCTATGCGTAAATTGTAACAGAAATAGAGGTTTTGTCAAGCGGCAATTATAGCAGAGGCCTAGTTAAACTTTTTCCATTCGCCTTCGGATATTACTGTAACCTTATTGTCCACGACTTTTATAGCGGTGTTGTCATCAATGGCATAAAAACTGTATGGGATCTTTTCTGCAAGTTTTTTAAGATATGGCAGCCTTACTTTTGGGAACCATTCCGAGTTTAAGTGAGGTCGTACTTCAAAATCAACCAAAGAAAGACCCTTTCTATCTTTAAATTTTCCATATTTTTCATAATATAAAATACCAGCTGTCGCAAGAGATATGTTTTTGGCGGTAACCATGCTTCCTGCGCTTATTCCGACATAAACTTTTGTCTTTAATAATTCAGGAAGAATTTTTGCCAATCCGGAGTTCTTTATCCAATTCAAAAGATAATAAGTATCTCCTCCTCCAAAAACCAAAACATCTGCTTTTTTAAAACTTGGAAGCCAAATTCCTTTTGGTACAGCAGAAATATCGATGCTGTCGAAAAGTGCAAAGTTCAATTTCCTAAAGTTATTCATGTCGTCGACTAACCAAGCTTTATTTCCCTCATCTACGTTTGCGGCAGTCGGAATAAAAGTTAAGTTCGCCTTCTCAAAAGGTTTCCCAAGAAGCTCCAACAGCGCATTCTCTATAGACTTGTTCGTCTTCCCTGATGAGGTCAAAAGCAACTTCATGAGGCAATTATAGTCCTTCGATATGACTCAGGACAAGCGGGGGAGTTTACAAGTAGAGGCTCATTTTATATAATTCACATACATTCCTCTGTAGCTCAGTGGTAGAGCACTCGCCTGTTAAGCGATTGGTCGGAGGTTCGAATCCTCCCGGAGGAGCAGCGTGACTAAAAATCCGTTTTTGAATGCTATTGGCGCAATATTGTATATTGCGGTTGTTGCGTCGGTCATGTTTTACGGGACAAAAATTTCCGGTCCTGTCGATTCCATTATTGGCCCAATTGCCGCTATATCTCTTTTTACTCTTTCCGCTGCCGTGATGGCATATGTCTTTGGTTATGAACCTTTCCAGCTTTATTTTGATGGAAAGAAAAAGCAAGCCCTAGATCTTGCTCTTAAGACAATAGCTGCTTTCGCTATAATTACAGCAATTATTCTTGTTTTGCTTTTTTCAGGAGCCGTCAGATAGTTGGCGCTTATATGAATAAAAAACTCTTTATAGATTTACTAGGATGGGGTTTCTTACTCTGGTTGATCGGCTACGGCCTTGGGATAATGCTTTTTACTCTTGTCCCGCCTTCGCAAATAGGCTGGTTTGTCACGCCAATCGGCGTAGCAATTACTCTTTTTGTTTTGATCAAAAAAATTAAAAGCACGTCCCCAAAATATTATTTATTGATAGGAATTACATGGACCTTAGTTGCTATAATCGGCGACTATCTTTTTATTGTTAAAGCATTTAATCCCGAAAACGGATATTACAAATTCGATATATATCTCTATTACAGTCTGACTTTTATACTCCCTCTCGCCGTAGGCTTGTTAAAATCCCGACGCATCAATGAAGATAAATGAAGAGTGGCATCGCAAGAATGTGATGCCCAAAAATGTGCTTGTCGGCCTATCCCCCCAAAACTTCAAGAAATAATCGACAATCAAGTTACAAAAGGGCAATAACAACGGCCATCACTAATAACGAAACCAGTTGATACCCTGTATCAATTCCCAATAACCCCCATTTTTTATCGCCAAAGATGGTTGCTGTTGTCTGGACCGGCATCACAAATCCAAGCCACATCCCAAAAGCAGTAGTTAAGCCGGTTTGTAATTCGGCGTATCCGTAAAAGTTTTGAGATAATGTCATTACATGGGAAAATCACTCGACATTCCGGGAATTGGGGCCTTTTAAAACTGTCCGTGAAAAATATCCTAAAGAGTTTGATACAATACAATTAATACGAGATATATTCCGTTTATTATTAATATCCTGATTCTCACCGCCTTAGGTCTAAGCCTCCTAGCAAAACCTAAATTTTGGCAAGGGTATATGGTCGAGGTCTCAAAAGTGCAAGTAAAATATTTTGGGAACTTTCCTATCATTGGAGTGATTACGAAATGGGTTTTAGCAATATATAGATCAAGAATCTACGTATGGTTATTAAGAATAATGGGCGTATTTTTTTTGGGTCTTGCACTAATGTTTATATTAGTGCTTTTGCAATTATAATTGCCAAATGGCGACAATTGATGATTTTCACAAACTTGATATCAGGGTAGGCAAGATTCTTAAAGTTGAGGATTATCCTGAAGCACGCAAACCTTCCTACAAAATGAAAATAGATTTCGGGCCTGAAATTGGCGCTAAACAATCAATTGGTCAGTTTACACATTATAAAAAGGAAGAACTTGAAGGAAGGTTAGTGGCGGGAGTTGTTAATTTGCCTCTATTCCGGATGGGCTCGGAAGTTTCGGAAACACTAACTCTTGGCTTTCCTGATGAGGACGGGAAAGCAATCCTCGTAGTCCCCCAAAAAGACGTTCCCATTGGCGGAAAACTCTTCTGACTTGAAAATCAATTACTGCGGGTGTATCATGCTCCCAAATGGCGAATCCCGAACAATTTAGAATAAGAATTACAAAAACTCCTGAAGGACCAGCCCCCGAAGATGTAAGGAATGCATGGGTAGGATTAGAGTTCTCAGCTTATAAAATGCCACCTAGGATAAATGAAGTTGATTTTGTTTCTGGTCGGCCAATTCAAAATAGAGGAGGATATCTTGTCCCTACAAAAGAAGCGCTTGACGCCCTAGAGCAAAGTTCTCCTGTCGCTGCTGGATGGTTTAGGCTTGCGCTGCCCGAGGGTATGCCTTCTTTGACATTTGGTCTTGATGAAGCAGAAATAGTTCCTCAAGAAGAAGCAGAAAAACAATAACCTTGCAAATCAGCCTCAATTGTTATATCATGCTCCCAACCTAAATTGTATTGACAAAGTATGTACAAGTAGTATAATATGTCAGTGAAGTATAAATTTGATTTCTCTGTCGAAAAGAATCAAATTTTAAGACAAATAAGAGGTGTTGATTTTGAAGATATCATACAAGCAATTAAGTCTGGGAATTTAATTGAAGATAAGAAGAATCCAAATCAAAAGAAATATCGCGGGCAAAAATTGCTTGTTGTAAAGATAAAAACATATTTATACGTAGTGCCATATATTATCGATCGCAAAAGACAGGTGTTATTTTTAAAAACGCTCTATCCGAGCAGAAAACTTACAAAGAAATATTTAAAAACTTATGAAAAAGAAAAAATTTGATCCATTCGAAAATTTAGTACTTGATGAGTACGAGCAAGATATAGAAGACGCTTTGGAAAGGGGCGAATTTGTAAGTGATCCGAATTTTGCGGAAAATAAAAAGATGTTTGAAGAGGCAGCCAGACGCCACATTGATCTCGAAAATAGTAAAAGTATAACTTTGAGAATTAAGAAAAAGGACTTGATAAGACTTAAAGCAAAAGCAGCGAGAAACAAAATTCCATATCAAACCCTCATAAATTTACTTATTAACAATTACACCGAAGGCAAAATGAAAATTAGCTTATAGCTTATAAATAAATTGCTTTTGATATAATTACCCCATGAAGTATATTGATCTTACACACACATTCACATCTGATATGCCGGTTTATCCGGGAGACCCCAAAGCAACTCTTGAACAAGTCGCACATATCGAGAAGGATACCTTTAACGACCATAAAATTACCTCCGTAATGCACGTAGGGACGCATATGGACGCACCTTTGCATATGATTGAAGGCGGTAAGAAAATGGACGAAATATCCCCAGAGCGTTTTTTTGGCAAAGGCGTGCTAATTGATGTTAGGGGGAAAATGAATATTGATGAGTCAGTATTAGAAGGTATTGAAATTGAGAAGGGATCAGTAGTTCTTTTATTCACAGGCTTTGGAAGCAAATACCGAACAAGCGATTACTTTAAGGATTACCCAGAACTCAAAGAAGATTTTGCAACGAGAATGGGTGAGTTAGAAGTAAAAATGGTTGGAATGGATATGCTCGGGCCGGATTATGATAAGCCCTGGCTTACTCATAAAATCCTGCTGGGACATAACATTACCATTCTTGAAAACTTAACAAATCTTGATCAGTTATTAAATGCCGGGGAGTTTGAAGTGATAGCTCTTCCTGCAAAATTCCAAGCTGACGCTGCTCCGGTAAGGGTAATTGCAAAGACAAATGACTAACCCAGAAAGCAAACTTCGCTTGTAAATCAGCCACATTTGTTATATCATGCTCCCAACCCGACTAGTGTCTAGAATTTTTATAATCTAAACGCTTTTTGAGTAATTTTTCATTGTATCCACCTTCACGTCTATGTTTTTCCTCAACCGCGTTCATCTGACGATCAAGCAAATAGCCGCTGCGCGTTAGGAGATCAATCATGTAGTTTACACTTGCCTCTAATCCCTCTTTTCCCTCTAGTCCACTTAATACTTCTGCGACGTTACGTACAGAGGGAGTAAGGGGAGGGTTCATTCTAAATAATCGCGGAGTTTGTTGCCTCGTGAGGGGTGGCGGAGTTTTCTTAATGCTTTGGCTTCGATTTGGCGGATTCTTTCGCGGGTTACCGCAAACATGCGGCCTACTTCTTCAAGTGTTTTTGGTTTCCCGTCGCGGAGACCAAACCTTTCTTCAAGCACCCTTTTCTCACGATCCGATAAAGTCGTCAAAACTTGATGTAGTTGGTCTTTAAGCATGGTTCTGCCGGCAGTATCAAACAAAGTTGGCGCCGTGATATCGTATATAAAATCGCCAAGATATGAGTCCTCCTCATCCCCAACCGGCGTATCCAAAGATGCCGGCTGTTGGGAAATTTTGATAATTTCACGAGCCTTATCGGGTTCGATTTCCAAAATTTCCGAGATCTCCTCAGGCGTTGGCTGGCGCCCCAATTCCTGCATGAGTTTTCTTTGAACTCTCATAAAGCGATTGATGTTTTCAACCATGTGAACAGGAATTCTAATTGTTCTGGCTTGATCGGCAATTGCCCGGGTTATAGCCTGGCGAATCCACCAAGTAGCATAGGTCGAGAACTTAAATCCTTTTTTCCAGTCATACTTTTCAACCGCGCGAATTAATCCTTGGTTGCCTTCTTGAATTAAATCAAGGAGCGTCATTCCACGCCCTACATATTTTTTGGCGATTGAAACTACCAATCGAAGATTAGATTCGACTAGTTTCTTGCGAGCTTTTTGATCTCCTTTCTCAATTCTTTTTGCAAGATCCACCTCTTCAGGAAAAGTTAATAGCGGAATGCGGCCTATTTCCTTGAGGTACATCCTTACAGGATCTGTTACTGCACCGCCTTGAATAATATTGAGGGCCTCAAGTTCTCTTTCTAAATCTTCAATTGATTTTTGCGATTCCTTCTCCTCCTCAACCGTCTCAAATATATCAACACCCTTTTTTAGTAGCTGATCGTAAAGAAGATCAAGCTCTAATATGTGATCCTCTGGTTTTGGAAATGCGGCCAAAATTTCATCCTGAGAAATATAGCCGCGTTTTTTGGCCATCGCAATCACTTCTTCAGTTTTTGAGCCGGCCACTTTTATTTTTTTAGATTTTACAACTTTTATCATGTGAGATTATTTTACTCTCAAGCCTGCCTGAACGCAAGCCACATGGGATCCTGCCGCTCCGCAGTTTCCGCACGTTGAAAGTTGCTTCGCGTCACCCCGTGATACCCTTCAAGATGCTAGGAGTTTTGAGAGTTCTGAGAATTTTTCCTGATAAGTTTTTAGATTTTCCTTATTCTGTTCCTGCTCTGCTTGGGAAATAAGCGTTGTTAATTTTGAAAGTGTTTTTTTAATTGCCAAAATTCTTACTTGTTTTGCCGCTTTTTCAAGTTCGCGATAAAAATGGTCTTTGTCCAAAAACTCTGGAATAGACGCAAGATAAGAAGTATCAAAAGGCAGATGCAATTCGTGCGGCAAATACTTTGAGAAATCTTGCGCATTAAAGTCACCTGTTTGAGCATAGGTGTCAAGAAAAGAAAGAAGCTTCTCTATTGATGGCGTTGAAAGTTTGACCCCTGACAATAGCGTTCTTGCAAAATTTAAAGATTGCTTAGGATTTTCCGATTGGAAAATCAAAGAAATAAGATAGATCTCTGCGAGTTCCTCGCGCGGCAGCTGCGTGCGAGGGGAAGCTTTGGGAGTCTCGGATCGAGGCCTCACAGCTTTATCAGCCTGTTTCATTATTGCTTCCAAAGTTGCGTCAATGGCATTTGCTAGTTTCTTAAGATAGTGTTCTTTTATCACATCATTTTCTATATTCGATAAATAAGGAAGGGTTCTATCAAGTATTCTCTTTTTGCCCTCAGCGGTTTTTGAGTCCGATTCGCCAAGCGCCGTATCAATTATAAAATCATAAATATTAATATCGTTTACAAGCGCCTTTTTAAATGCAATCGGATTTTCATTTAGTAGTTCGTCCGGGTCTTTTGGTTTGACAGACTCACCACGAGTCCCCTGGAGACTGATAACAGTTGCCGTAATGCCTTCTCGCTCAATCATTTTAATTGATCTTCTCTGTGCCTCGGTTCCCGCAGGGTCTGTATCAAAGCAAAGGGCGAATTTGGGAGCAAATCTTTTAAGAAGCTTAATCTGATTTTCTGTCAGTGCGGTCCCTTTTACCGCAACAATATTTGGAATGCCTTGCTTATGCGCAGTTATAACATCAAATTCCCCTTCAACAATAATTACTTTTCCTTCTTTTTTTATCCCGTCGCGCGCTAAATTCAATCCATAGACAGTGTCGCCTTTAATATAAACCGGGGTTTCACGGGTATTAACGTATTTCCCACCTGCCCGTTCGACAAGCTCAGGGCCGGTAGGTTCGAGCAACCTACCGGAGAAGGCTATTATATTCCCTCTCTGATCAATTATTGGGAAGATAATTCGATCGCGGAAGAAATCCGAAACCCCCCGGGCCGGAGGCCCTCCAGGGCCGGAGGCATTCCGGCCCGTGCGATACGCTAATCCAGACACGAGCAAATCGTCTTCTTTGTATTTCTTTTTACCGATCAGATACCTAACAAGCGCGTCTTTTTCGGGTGCATATCCTAAATTGAAAGTTTTGATCAAAGGAATGGACAATTTTCTTTCGTCTATTAAATATTTGAGAGCGCGTTTTCCAGCAGGATGCGAGAGGAGAAGATAGTTATAGAATTGGGCCGAAAGATGGTTTAATCCGTAGATTAGTTCTTGTTTTTTCTCGCGGTCTGTCCTTGCCGCAGAAATCGTGAGTTTTACACCGGCGCGCGCCGCCGTTTCTTTTAGAGCCTCCGCAAACGTTATATTTTCATACTCTTCTAAAAAAGTGAATATGTCGCCGCCTTTTCCGCAACCAAAACAGTGCCAGATTTGTCTTTCCGGTGAGACAACAAAAGAAGGGGTTTTTTCTCCGTGGAACGGACAAAGAGCCTTGAAGTTTCGCCCAGCCTTTTTGAGCTGAATATGCTCTCCAATTATTTCAACAATATCAAGTTTTGATTTTACTTTCTCAACGTCATCCATTGTGGTTGTATTTTAGCATACAACCAAACTCAAAACTTAAAACTCAAAACTTAAATCTACAACCTTAAATCTTAAAACTTTTTAGATTTGAGATGTAGTTTTGACATTTGACTTTTGAGATTTGACATCGCATCTCATATACTAAAAGAATGTTTGCTAAAGTATTAAGCGGGGCGGCTGTTGGATTAGATGGAGTTTTGGTTGAGGTTGAAACAGACATTTTAAGCGGTCTTCCAAGTTTTAATATTGTAGGTCTTCCGGACAAGGCTGTTGGAGAGTCGCGCGAGAGAGTTCGCTCGGCTTTAAAAAATATCAACAAAGACTACTTTCCGGACAAAAAACTGACGGTTAATCTTGCTCCGGGAGATTTACCAAAAGAAGGCCCTTCATTTGATCTACCAATAGCAATTTCTATTCTCCTTGCAAACGGAAGTCTTTCAGCAGATGTTAAAGAAGCCTTGTTTTTAGGAGAGCTTTCCCTGGACGGGACACTGCGCGCGACAAAGGGAATTTTGCCAGTAGTGCTTTTGTCGCGCGAGCGCGGAATAAAGCGCGTTTTTGTCCCGGAAAAAAACTCGCTTGAAGCAGCAATTGTTTCAGGAATAGAAGTATATCCTGCCAAAAACCTTCGCCAAATTATCCTGCATTTATCAGGAGTAAAGCTTATGAAGCGCGCAAAAACAGTTTCATATAAAAAATACCTGCGTGACGATGAACACGACTTTGATATGAGTGATATTCGCGGTCAGGAATTCGTTAAGCGCGCGATAGAAGTGGCAGTCTCAGGCGGACATAACATTTTATTAAAAGGGCCGCCCGGTGCAGGTAAAACTTTAATCGCAAGAACAATCCCTTCAATCCTGCCGCCTTTAACTTTTGATGAGGCAATTGAGGTTACGAAGATATATAGTATCTCAGGACTGTTAGATGGTAATTCATTGATGGTTAATCGTCCATTCCGAAATCCTCACCATACAACTTCACACATCGGTCTAATTGGCGGCTCTACAATCCCCCGCCCCGGAGAAGTTTCCCTGGCTCATCGTGGAATTCTTTTTCTGGACGAATTTCCCGAATTTCCAAGACACGTTCTTGAGGCTCTTCGCCAGCCGCTTGAAGATGGTCATGTTGTGGTATCGCGCGCAAAACAAAGAATTCAATTTCCGAGCCGTTTTATGCTGGTTGCTGCTCTTAATCCTTGTCCTTGTGGTTTTTACGGCGACCCAAATCACGAATGTCGCTGTACGACGCGTGAGATTTTGCGCTACCAAAAAAGGGTCTCAGGGCCAATGCTTGATAGAATTGATATTCATGTTGATGTGCCGGCAGTCAAGGTCGCAAAAATAGTGGCAGACGAAGAAAATAAAGCCGAGAGTTCAAAAATCATAAGAAAAAGAGTAATCAAAGCGCGCCTTGCTCAAGAGGCAAGATTTAAGAGTAAAAAAATTCTGACCAATAGCGAGATGACGAACCGTGACATAAGAGAATTTTGTAAAATAGATAATGAGGCGCGTGAAATATTAAAACAAGCTCTTGTAAAACTTTCTCTTTCGGCTCGAGCTTATCATAAGGTTTTAAAAATCGCCCAAACTATTGCAGATCTTGATTCATCAGATTTGATTCAAAGACAGCATGTTCTTGAGGCGTTGCAGTATAGGCCCAAATTAGAAAATAGTTAATAGATAATAGAAAATAGTAATGGAAAATAGATAATAGAAAATAGAAAAATAACTATTCTCCAATTTCAAATTTCCATAACCATTTTCAAATTTCCAAGAGCCATTTTCTAAAAAACATTATGGTTAAGAAATTAATTATTGCTCTTGTTATTTATTCGATTGTTCTTCTTTTTGTGGGAAGACAACTGTCTTTTTTGCCACAAATAAAATTTGGCCCTAAAACACAAGCAGAAGACATCAGAAAAAATGTTCTTGAAAAATTTTTGAAGGAAGAAAAAGGTTCTTACAGTATTTACTACAAGGATCTTTCGACAGGACAGGAATTTGGAATAAACGAGAACAAGGTTTTAACAGCAGGTTCTCTTAATAAACTTCTGATAATTTCCTATCTTTATAATTTAGCCAGCGATAATAAAATTAATCTTGAGGATAAAATTACTATCCAAAAAAAGGATATCCAAGACTATGGCACAGGGAGCCTTAGATATACAGGCGTAGGAAAACCTTATACATTAAAAACTCTTACGCAGCTGGCGCTTGAACAATCCGACAATACGGCTGCGTATGTTTTATCAATAAGGCTTGGTGAAGATAAAATTCAGGAGTATGGTAAAAAACTCGGATTAACGTCAACTAATATGTCCAATAACAAAACATCGGCCTACGATATGGGGAAAATTTTAGAATTAATATATTCCAAAAAGATAACTTCCGATTCATTAACAGCCGAGCTTCTTGATTTTATGAGAGATACTGATTTTGAGGACCGTCTTGTCCGGGATATTCCAAGTTCGGTTGCAATTTACCACAAGGCCGCTGACTCAACGAACATGGTCCATGACGTAGGAATCATAAACGATGAGAAAAGTCCTTTTATTCTTGCAGTTTTAACTTCCGATATTAAAGATGAAGAAGAAGCAAAAAAGACGATAGGTAAGATCGCTAAATTCATATATGATAGAGGAAATTAAAGGTTTAGCAAGTCAAGAAGCAGCCGCATTGCTTAACACTCACGGCAAAAATTCCGTTGAACAGCCTGATAAAAACGAAACCTTACTGCTTTTGGCCTCACAATATAAAAATATAATTTCATTGATTTTGGCGCTTGCAACAGTATTCTCGCTTCTTATCGGGGATTTTCTGGATGCTTTCTTTATTTTTCTTGTCCTAGTCATAAATGGATTTTTTGGCTTTGTCCAAGAGTATAGAGCTCAAAGAACACTTGAGAAACTAAAGGCGCTCACAGCTCCCTCTGCCCGAGTAATTCGCGACGGACAAGAAATTGAAATTGACGCAAAAGAAATTGTACCCGCCGACATAATAGTGCTTCGTGAAGGAGACAGGGTCCCTGCAGATGGAAAATTAATTACGGGCGTTTCTATTGAAATTGATGAGGCAATTTTAACCGGAGAGTCAATGCCGGTTGAAAAAAAAGATCACGACGAAATTTATTCGGGAACTTTTATTGTTCGTGGCCGCGGCTACATAGAGGTTGTTGCTACAGGTTTTGAAACGCGCTTGGGGCAAATCGCCGCACAGCTTTCGGAGACCGAGAAGCCACAGGTGCCATTGGCGCGGAATTTGTCTAATTTAGGCAAGCGTCTGGCGTTTATTGCCATTGCGCTTGCTTTTGCGCTTGTGCCGATCGGCGTTATCCAGGGCAGGGATTTCAATGAAATTGTTCTTATCGCAACAAGCACTGCTGTTGCAATGATCCCTGAGGGTCTTGCCCTTGTTGTAACGGTAGCTCTGGCGGTTGGGGCATATCGGATGGTAAAAAGAAAAGTAATTGTTCGCAAAATGGCTGCAATTGAAACTCTTGGTGCAACAAATGTGATTTTGTCAGACAAGACCGGAACGCTCACTCAAAACAAAATGGCAGTTAAGAAACATTGGGTTAGTAATAAAGAACACTTGAATCTATTGCTTCGCTCAGCGGTTCTTGGAAATACGGCAAATCTTGTTTTAGAAGAAGACGGTGGAAGATACGAAGTTGTTGGAGACGCAACAGATGGTGCGATTCTATCTTTTATAAAACAACACGTTAACGATTTAGATTCGTTTAGGACAGAAGGGAAAGTGATAGAGGAGAAGCCATTTAATCCCGACACTAAAATTATCGAAGTTATTTGGGAAAAGGAAGGGGAAAGGCACATTTTTATTAGGGGAGCTCCTGAAACTATCTTCAAGCTCGACGGAATTGCGCTGGAAGCACATCATGCGGTCGATGCTTTTACGAACGAGGGCCTTCGCGTTATCGCCTTTGCACATAAGAAAGCCGAAGATAAAAGGTTTGCCTTCTTGGGGATTGTTGGAATCTATGATCCACCGCGAGAGGAAGCTAAAAATGCGATATCTGAAGCGGCGCAGGCAGGGATCAGAATCGTGATGGTAACCGGTGACAATCCGACAACCGCCAAAAAAATAGCCGAGGAGATAGGGCTAATTTCAGAAGGAGAATTAGTTTTAACCCATAAAGAAATTGAAAATATTAGCGACGAAGAATTATTAAAGCTAATACCAAAAACTCGCGTTTTTTCAAGAATGGTTCCAAATGACAAACTTAGGTTGGTTCGCTTATATCAAAAGATGGGAGCAATCGTTGCTGTCACGGGCGATGGGGTTAACGATGCCCCTGCATTATCCGAAGCAAACATAGGTGTCGCAATGGGCGAGACCGGAACAGATGTTGCAAAAGAAGCATCAGATATGGTTATAACGGATGATAATCTTTTAACAATTGTCAAGGCAATTGAGGAAGGCCGCGCGATTTTTGATAACATTGTCAAAACTGTAGTTTTTCTTCTGTCAACAAATCTCTCAGAATTTTTTGTAATTTTCTTCTCTGTCATTCTTGGTTTTCCAATTCCTTTTACGCCAACTCAAATACTTTGGATAAACCTAGTTAGCGATGGTGCGCCAGCCATGGCCCTGGCAACTGATATTAAAAGAAGAGGGCTTCTTAAAAGAAAGCCCAGAGATATTTCAGAGCAAATTCTTAATTTCGCAAGACTAAGATTTATTCTTTTAATAACATTTGTGTTCTCGCTTATTTTAATTGCAGTCTATGCAGCTTATCTTAATGGTTCCCCTATTGTTCCGCGTCTTTTAGTCTTCAATTTACTAGTGATTGGAGAGATGATAATTATTTTTATTATTCGTGGGGGAATTTTTCCAATCAATCGCTTCATGATAGCATCAATTATTATTACTCTGCTATTACAGTATTTTGTTTCGACCCAACCATTCCTTCGCGCATTATTCAGGATATAGCTTCGATGAGTTTTTGATATTGTTCGGCTGGGTTTTGGGATTTCCAGATGTGGCTTGTTGCGACAAAGCGGCTGGCGCCCGCATCGCGAGCCCGTTTGATTGTTCGATCGTTTATTCCGCCGTCAACCTCGATTGGAATATTCGTTAATCTTTTCAAGTGGCGAACTTTGTCTAATCGATCATCCATTAACGGCGGTCCTGAAAATCCAACTTGACTTGAAGTGTAAACTAAAATGCTGTCGAGTCGTTCGAATGGAATTTTTATTGCATTAATATGTGTTGGTCCGTCAAGCGCAAGACCAACCTCTCCGTATTTTTTGGCCTGTTCGATAAAATCTTTTTGCGAAGACATATGCTCGATGTGACCTAAAAATCTCCTGAAACCTACCTTCGCCCATTGTTCGACAAGTTCAATTGGGTCAATAACCATCATATGCAGCTCCAAAAATAGATCACTTGAATACTTCGCAAATGGTTCGGGATCAAGAAATGTTTTGTTATTGACGAATCTGCCATCAATGATATCGATGTGAGCAGTATTTGTGAATGTCTTGATCTGTTCAAGCATGGATTCGATTGAATGCCAGTCTCTTTCCAGGATACCAGGAATTACTTGCATGGAAATTAGTTTTTAGAAAATAGATATTAGTAAGAGAAATTAGAAATTTGAAAATGGTGTTTTTTATCTAATATCCATTAACTACTTTCTTTCTCGATTTCCTCTATTTCGTTCAGGCGGCGGGTGTGTTTTTCGGATGGTTCGAATTCTGTTTCAAGAAAAGCTTTTACCATTTCGCGGGCTTCATTTTCCGAGGTTTCGTCTGCTGCGATTGCCAAGACATTAATATCATCGTCCTTTCGTGCTGACGTAACTTGCTCGGTATTAATTCCTAAACCACTTCGAATGTGTTCGAATTTATTTGCTACAATATCTACCCCTACTCCGCTTCCGCACAAAAGAATTCCCCGAGCTTCCCTCCGGGCCAGAGCCCTCTGGGCGGAGGCATTTGCATTCTTTATTTCCACTGAGACTTTTTGGGCTACTCTTTCAGCATAGATTGGGTAGTCATCTTTTGGATCAAGCTCGTAAGCTCCCAAATCCTCAGATTCAATACCATTTTCGTAGAAGTATTTTTTTATGTCTTCCTTGAGCTTAAATCCCCGATGGTCTGCTCCGATAAAAATTCGCATATTGTTTATTCTTGTTGTTCCCACCGCTGTCTCGCTACCGCTCGCAGCCGGTCTCCCTTCGCTAACGCTTCGGTCCGACCCCCGGTGGTCCGATCCTATATATATTTTCATAATCCTTGGCGTGCTTCGATAAAAACATGATAATAGTGCAAAAATCGCTCGCTTATAACTTCCGAGGCTTCATCTCCGCCTATTTTCCCTTGCTCAAAATCCATAATAGGATCCCAGAAGATGGTTCGGCCGATAGCAAAGCCAATAATACCCGGAACTTTTGCACCAACCTTGAGCCAATTCTCAACAACATCGCTCTCCGCCGCGCGCCCTAAAATCACAACGCCAACGTTATCGCGACCCCCTGCTCTTGCTTGCTGTACTGCCATTTGGTAATCTTCTGTTCTTTTCATTCCTTCAAGTTTCCAAACATCCGGGTCAACGCTTGCGTCCTGCATTTCTTTTATCATCCGAGAAGTTAAAAATGGCCTTAGCTCTTTATCATATTTGTCAGGATCGCTTGCGAATTTTGCCAATTGTTCAATAGTCCCCGGGATCAGGGGCTCGATTAAGAGTTTGTAACCATTATCGTGAGCAAATTTTGTGAGTAGCGCAAGTTTTTCCCTTTGTCTTGCGTTTAACTCCTTTTCTCCCTCGGGATTGTATTGGACGAGGGCTTTAACAAATGTTGGGTCATACTTTTTGATGTGGCGATTAAACTCCTCCCCATATTCAAAATCAAATTCTTTTTGTCCGCTCTTCTCTGTGGTTAGAATTATTGTATAGCCATTCTCATGAGCATCTCGTAGAAGTTCATCTCCAAATTGTTCGTCAACAAGAATCGCAGAGGAATCTTTTGGCAATCCTTGAGCAAGAGATTTTTTAAACCCCTGATAAATTATAACTTTTGCTTTTTTAACTTTTTCTATCTCTTCAGTGGTTGGTTCACGGTTTTCTATATCAAACATTTTTTTAAGAAAAGATGATCTATGGTCAAAAGGAAGTATGAATAAGTCTTTGGTGTAGCCGATGTTAGTCATAGTTAATTGCTATTGGAAATTAGTTTTAAGAAATTAGAGAATGGTAATAGAAATTAGATATTAGAAATTGGTTTTTTATGACTTATTTAACTATTTTCTATTTTCCATTCTCCATTACTATTTTCTATTATCTATTAACTATTATCTAGATTGATTGTGCTTCAAGATTATCAAAGGTTTTGAGTCGCTCGTCAAGACCCTTTCTCGTCAGAAGCCCAAATTGCGCTCCCGTATGTTCCATAACGCTTCCCGAGACCGCAAGCCCCCACTTCATAGAGGTAGGAATATTATTTCCATAAAGATAGGATGCAAAAAATCCTGCGGCATAAGCATCTCCTGCACCTGTTTTTTCATGACCTTTTGTTGGCGCCTCAACTATATAAAAGCAATTATTTTCTTGATCAATTGCATATGCGCCGCGTGGCCCATCGGTAATTGATACAACCTCAGGACCTAGTTTTTTAATCTCTAAAAGTAGATCTTTGATGTTAGATTTTGGATCTTGGATATTAGATATTTTCATTGCTTCTTCTTTGTTTGAGAAATATATTTTCGAACTCTTAATTACATCAATTACTAAATCATTTTTATCTTCTATTTGCCTTGTTCCGGGAGAGAATGCGATTGGGATTTTATTTTCTTTTGCAAAATCAAGGATTTTTCTATATGCCTCTTCCCAATACTCCGGAATAGAAGTTAGGTACATAAAATCAAATTGATGTGTTTTTGGCGAAAAACCGTGCGAATCCTTGCCGTAATTTGCCAAAATCACCCGATCTTGAGGAGGGAAATCCAAAACTATGTGGAGAGGGGAATTTGAGTTTTTGTTTGTTTCTGCCTCAATCTCTACACCTTCACTTGACAAGCCGGTTTGGATTTCTCGTGAGAAAAAATCATTCCCAAGATATGTGTAGAAGGTTACCGGTATTTCAAGGCGGGTTAGCCCAGCGGATACGTTTGCGCCGTTTCCTCCGAGAGCACTTTTTTTAATGCTTGACGGGACTTTATCCCCCAGCGTAAAAGTTACCTTTCGGTCCTCAATTTTGACATGGTCAGGATCAATGTCGAGGAAAAGATCAACCACAGACGTCCCAACAATAAGTACGTGCATAATGTTCAAAAATAGCTACATAGCTACTTGGCTACATGGTTCAAAAGCTATTCCCTACTTATTGTATTAAAAGCAATGACGTGTGACAACTGACAATTAACCCTTCGATATGACTCAGGGCAGGCAAATTAACCAATTAATCAATTGACAAGATATAGAGGTCTCGCTATAATGAGCTAAATTAATCTATGACTTTAAATTCGGAAGCAAGAGCAGGAAATCCACCTGGTCCAGAAGAAATGACGTCATCCTCATTAGATGTCCGAGTTGCTTTGTCGCGTGCCTCCATGATAGCAATGCAGAGGAAAGACCGAGAGATTGGGATAGGACATCTTCTTCTTGGTTTATGCTATGATCCTGATGTGTCTACATTTCTCCAGGCACATGCATTCACAGCCAATAAAGGAGAAGAACTATTAAAAAAGGTTAGAGGGAGAAATATCTTTCGTAGATATTCGAGCACCCCTCCTCCAAAAACAGCCGAATTAAGGAGCTTACTAGACAGGGTAGCTCTTAACAACCTTTACTTTAGCTCAGGAGAAGGAAAAGTTACTTCGTTTAATCTTCTTCATGCAATAGTATCGAGCAACCATGACGGGGTTCAGAGGGGTCGTCCCAGACAGGATTGGCAAGCCGTATTTGTAAACGAAGGTGTGAAAGTACTTCAGCTTGCCGGAGTAAACCTGAATGAACTAGAAACGGATGTGGCAGCGAGAGTAGTTAACCAATATAGGCCAAAAACTTCCGAAACCAAAACTTAGATTCCATTATCTTCCTCTTTTAAGTAGTGTTTTTCCTTGCTATAATTGGCACATTCGACTCACTTCGTTCGCTCAGTGTCAACCTTGAGCTTGTCGAACGGGTTGAATAATATACTTCTGCCTTCGGCCCGCCGGAGTTTTAACAAAGGCGGCCTCCTGCCTGGTTTTATTATGAACATCATCCTTGTCCTTATAAATTTAGTGGTTAAGATTTTGATTAATCTTGGGGATGCAATTATTTTTATAATTCTCTCCCCCGTCAAGATAATTTCGGGGGAGCCTCTGTTTGAAACTCCAATTAAACTTAAGCGAAAAGTAAGAAGCGGGACGTTTAAGTTACCAGCTAAAAAAAACCCAAGAAAAAGAATAGCATTTAATATACCCATAAAAAAAATAATTTTTGGATTGGGAGGTTTTTTCGGGAGCTTTTGGAAATGGTATTTAACACGGGCTACTGTTAAAAGAGGAAGAAGAACAACTTCGCAAAGAAAACTGGCAAGATTAAGAAATGGTATTCACAGGCCGTCTTTTCTTTATAAGTTGAAATATGTTTTCATAGGCTTTGTTTTTTCCTTTGTTTTCCTTTTTGCGCCTCTTGTCTCTTTGATCTTTGTACAGGACCTGCCAAATCCTGCCAATCTCTCTTTAAATCACATTCCTAAAACTACTAAAATTTATGATAGGAATGGCAATCTTCTATATGAAATATTTGCGAATCAAAATAGAACTGTGGTTTCTTTAGAAGATATTCCAAAGGCACTTCGTGATGCAACAGTTGCGATAGAAGACAGAGATTTCTACAATCATCCCGGTTTTGATTTACGAGGCATTGTCCGCGCCGCTGTCTCAAACCTTCAGGGCGCAGAGCTTCAGGGAGGCTCAACCATCACCCAGCAGCTTATAAAGTCCGCTTTTCTGACACCTGAACCAACAATAATAAGAAAAGTCCGCGAAGTTGCGCTTGCTTTTTGGGCCGAGAGAATTTACAGCAAACATGAAATTCTCGAGCTTTATTTAAACTATGTACCCTATGGGGGTACTGCTTGGGGAATACAATCGGCTGCTGAGATTTATTTTGGGAAAAATGTTTCCGACTTGACTCTTGGGGAATCTGCTTTCCTTGCAGGGCTTCCGCGGGCGCCATCTATCTACTCTCCTATTTTTGGGAATGGTGAACTTTGGAGAAAACGCCAAAAAGAAGTTCTTGACGCCATGGTGCGCGAAAGATTTATAACTCGCGCCGATGCCGAAAAAGCATATCGGGAGGAGTTGATTATTAAAAAGCCTCAAAGCCCCATAAAAGCTCCTCATTTCGTGATGTATGTTAGAAAACTTCTGGTTGAAAAATATGGATTAAGTGAAGTTGAACGCGGGGGCTTGAGCGTAATTACAAGTATTGACCTTCCACTTCAAGAGGAAGTAGAAAAGATTGTTGCTTCAGAAGTTGAGGCAAACGCCTATCTTAACATTGGAAACGGCGCGGCTTTAATCACGGCTCCGTTAAACGGAGACATTCTTGCTATGGTTGGAAGTAAAAACTATTTTGATGAGCAGAATGGGAACGTTAATCTTACAACCGCGCTTCGTCAGCCCGGCTCAGCAATAAAAGTTGTTACTTATTCATTGGCTTTATCAAATGGCTACACAGAGGCAACAATTCTTGATGACACCCCATTGACAATTCATACACCGGGAGGCCCGTCTTATACACCTGTTAATTATGACGGAGCGTTTCACGGAAAAGTACCCCTTCGCACTGCTTTTGCCAATTCTTTCAATGTCCCGGCGGTTCGCGTTGCTCAAAAAGTGGGCCCCTCGGCAATCAAAGAATTTGGAGAAAAAATGGGAATCGCATCTTGGCAAGGGGCCAAAAATTACGGTGTTTCTATCACGCTTGGCGGGCTTGAGGTAAGAATGACGGATATGGCAACTGCTTATGGAGTAATTGCGAATGGCGGCAATAGAGTTAATTTAAATCCAATACTTTCGGTGAAAGATTCGTTCGGTAAGACAATTTATGAGAAAGAGCCTGTTGCAACTTCTGTTCTTGATGATGGAGTTGCTTTTATAATTTCCGATATACTTTCGGACAGCAATGCAAGAAGAATTGAGTTTGGTATCGACACGCCGCTTGCTATCCCCGGAGCTCGCGTTTCCGTCAAAACCGGGACTACTGACAATAAGCGTGATAACTGGACAGTAGGGTTTACCCCAAATGTACTTGTTGCTACATGGGTTGGAAATAATGATAACAGCCCGCTAAATCCTGCTCTCGCATCAGGGATCACCGGTGCGGCCCCCATGTGGAATAAAATAATGACAATGATGATTGAGAAAGTCGGTACGCCGCAAGCAACAATAATTCCCGGAAATGTTGTAAAGAAATTTTGTCTTGGACAGGATAGGTATTTTATAAAAGGAACCGAAAATTCAGTAAATTGCCGCGCTTCAATACCTTCGGTTACTCCTACTCCACAAACAAATTAGCGAATAGCAACTAGATACCAGTAGATAGGAGATCCTATAAGATTTGATTAACTGTTTTCTCTAGTATATAATCGGAGGCGTATTTTGGGGCAAATTCCGAGCTAATCCAGCAAGCTTTGCTGTTGTTGAAGCGGCTTGAATTTTGCCTCGAATCATTTTCTTCCCGCCTCGCCGGCGGGTGCGCCGAAGAGGCGCAGCACTTTGACATATTCAGCTGCCTGCCCCGTAAAATCGCTCCGTGAGCCGTGTTCGAACAGAACTGAAAAGGCGAACGGTTAAGATTATTCGGGGTTTGTGGAAAACCATAATATGTGGCGCTCTGGATAGCAAGTAGTTGGTATTCGGAATGCCACATATTGATGGTAAGAAATTAATTCTCTCAAGGAGGAGAAATGGAACTGATTAAGATCGGAGGCTTCCTCATAGCCGCAGCGATCATCTTTGCTTGGCTCAATGTCTGGGGTGTGCCTAGAAGAAGGGCCGACGTTGCGACCGAGGTTTCGATCAAGATAGTTTTCCTAGGTTTTGCAGGGGCAATAGGGGTATTGCTTATCCTGATTGGCGCAGCAAGCCTCATCATCTAGCCCGGGGTCCTGAGTTCATCGAAGGATCGCCGTTCAGTCCGCCTTTGGCGAGACAAGGAGAAAAGACGTGGAACAAATGCATGAACCCACTCGGGCAGAAGATGAAGTCTACGACATGGTTGTTGAGCTTGGTTGGGATCGAGCAAAGGCCCGTGAAGAGGCGGATAAAGCGCGACAACGCGGCATTCCGTTCTCGGAATGGGTACGTGCAGCCCTCGCGATTCATCGCCGAGAGCAACGAGGTCCTGAATATGAGGTTGAGGTCGAATGGGAGAAAATCCCCTGCGCCTTGATTTACTCGAAAATCGAAGCGAGCCACCTCGCCTCAGGTACAACCCTTATGAGGAGGCTACGACAAGCCTTTCCAGACATGGACAAGGCGTGTGAATGGCTTCGAACCAGGAACCACCAACTCGAAGGGAGAACGCCCGCTGATCTCGTCTTGAATGAGCGATTCGACGATGTGCTGAGAGTACTCAGCTCGTCCTAGCCTGGGGTTTCCGAAAAATCGGGATTCGCCGTTCATGAAAGGAGCACGAAATGGACTCGATTCTCTACGCAGTGATGGTTGGCTACTTTGCTCTAGGAGTGACAAGCATTCCTTGCGGAATTCTCGCCCACTTCCTTGAGAAGAGATGGCCATCCCCACCCCCGTCGTGCTAAGTACGCGAACAATTGAATGACACTCAAAGAGTGCAGGAGAAGCCCCGACCGATTAGGAACGGTTGATGAATCAACAGCGTCTAGCATGCTGTTTATGCGTTCACACGCATTTCATCAACTTACTACTTTTCGGTCCGGGCTTTTTTCTTTGCCTGAAAAATAGTATAAAAAGGTAATGAGTAAACTTCGCGCAATAGATTCTCTCTCAGATCTTTCTGGAAAAACTGTTTTGCTTAGGATTGATACTGATGTCGATATCGAAAATGGTCGAATAATAGATGATACAAGACTTTCTTCTGCGATTCCGACAATCGAATTTCTATTAAAAAAAGGGGCGGATGTGAATATTGTAGGACATCTTGGGCGGCCGGAGCCAGTATTAAGTAGTAAGTATAAAGTATTAAGTATAAATAACGAATTTAGTTTAAAATCGATTGCGCATTGGTACGCGAAAAAATTCGATGGGAAAGTCGAAGAGACAAAAATTGGAGATTTTCCAGGGTGGAAAATTACTGATCGAATTAATCTCATCGAAAACGTTCGATTCTTCAAAGGAGAAGAAAAGAATCCAACGACCGCCTCAGGACTCGCGTTCGCTCGTGAATTGGCGCTTCTGGGAGATATTTATGTTAATGATGCTTTTGCGGTTTGTCATCGCGAACACGCAAGTATTGTGGGGGTGACAAAATTTCTTTCTTCTTATTCCGGATTGCATCTTGCAAAAGAAGTTAGTGAACTTTCAAAGATTTTAAATAATCCCCTTCCGGGCCAGAGGCCCTCTGGGCCGGCGGCAAGACGTCCCCTAGCGGTACTTATTGGAGGGGCAAAAATTGAAACAAAACTGCCCCTGGTTTCAAAGATGCACCATGTTGCCGACTATGTTCTGGTTGGCGGAGAAATTGCCGAACAAACCCGCGTTTTAATAAAGGTTCAGCACGAAGAAATAAAAGGGCCAAAGTCCGCGGTGTTAGTGGCGGATTTGAGAGAAGACGGTTTTGATATTACTCCAAAGTCAATAGAGAATTTTAAACAGATTTTGGGGTTGGCCGCGACTATTGTTTGGAACGGGCCAGTCGGAATGATCAATTTTTCTGACAAAATAGATAGCGAGCAAGGCACACGAGAACTTGCAGAATTTATTGTTTCGACAAAAGCGTATAAAGTGGTTGGAGGGGGAGACACATTGGCGTATCTTCGCCGAATAAATCTTCTTGATAATTTCGATTTTGTCTCAACCGGCGGCGGTGCAATGCTAGAATTCCTGTCCGGCCACAAACTCCCCGGCCTCACCCCTCTTGAAAAATGAAAATAGTCAATCCGATTGCAAAAATAGGGGAGGATTTGGCGTGCGAGTATTTGGTGAGCAAAGGCTATAAGATTATTGAGCGAAACTTTCGCAAGAAATATCAAGAAATAGATATTATTGCAATCAAAAATTCGACTTTGGTATTTGTTGAAGTCAAGACTCGAAGATCTGATTCGTTCGGCTCGCCTTTTGAATCAATTACCCCTTGGAAATTAAAACATCTTGTACGTCTCGCGCAATTTTACAAACAACTCCATCCTAATCTCCCAGATTTTATGCGAATAGACGCAATAGGTATTATTCTTTCGCCCGGTAACAAGGTAGAAAGTCTTGAGCATCTTGAGAATATATCGGGGTTTTGACTAGTTTAGAAGGCATGGTTGTGGCAGCTCGTATGGTAACTGGGTGTGGTTTTCGGTAAGTTTTGATCTAAAACTCAAACTATGACCATACTGGCAGCACAAACTAAACCCATCAACCAATACCTAAAGCTGTGAGGGCAGTCTGGAAGGTTTGTTCACTATTTTTGTCATATGTATTAATAACTAGATCATAATATTTTTTGTCCCAATAAACCCAATTGGGGTCAGAGTTTGCATAGAGTTTTCTCCATTTTTCAAGGTCACTTTGCTCTCGGTGTAAAACTTCTTCCTTTGCCTCATCAACGCTTATACCCTCACGATTTATTAAACGGTCAATTCTTATTTGCGGCTGGTCTTCCCCATTCTTCTCGCAAAGAACAAGAATCTTAAATATTCCTTCAATCTCCTGTGCATTAAAAGCCGCAAGTTTTGTTTCAAGAACAATGTGCTTTTCTTCTTTTAGAATCTGTTTAAGCTTTGCATCAAATAATTCGTCCTCCTGGTCAGGCCGAAGATTTGTATCTTTCTCTGCAAGTCCCATTTTCTTTCGAACCGTTTCCCAAAATATTTCTCCACCTTCAAGATGACGCCATCCTAATTTTTCTGCCAAATGATTTGCAAGCGTTGTAGAACCCGAGGCAATGCGGCCGGAAATAGTAACAATACGAATACCGGGAACATCAAACGGCGAAGCCATAATGTAGTATAGCAAAAAGACCGCAGAAGTTAAAAGTCTCTAAATCTTTTGGATTTTTACTTTAACTTTTGACCTTTGACCTTTGAATTTTGAATTATGTTGGAAGGACTTGCTTGCCTAGAATAATTGCTTCTTCTACCAATCTATTTGAGTAGCCGAATTCGTTATCATACCAGGCAATCACTTTTACCATGTTCCCGCCGACAACTTGCGTGAGGGAAAGATCTGCGATTGCCGAATGGTAATTTCCGATTATATCTGATGAGACTATTGGATCGTGGGTCACCTGCAGTATTCCTTCGAATTGCGGCTCTTTGGATGCTTGTTCAAGTGCTTGATTAACTTCTTCAACGGTTGTATTTCGCTTTACCAAAAAAGTAAAGTCCGATAAAGATCCTGTTGGCACCGGAACGCGAATCGCCAGCCCGTTAAATTTTCCTTCGAGCGTTGGGATAGCTTTTGCAGCAGCTTTTGTCGCGCCTGTTGATGTTGGGATAATGTTTTCTGCCGCAGCTCTTGCGCGTCTATAATCTTTGTGTCCTCCGTCCTGAATTCTTTGATCCGATGTATATCCATGAATTGTTGTCATCATGGCTTTTTCTATTCCAAAAGCTTGCTCTATTACATGTGCAATCGGAGTAATACAATTTGTAGTACAAGAGGCATTGCTCACAATATTCTCGGTTCGAATAGATCCATCTTGTGGAAGGTTTACCCCTAAAACATAAGTGCTACCTGAAGCTTCATCTTTATATGGCGCAGATAAAATTGCTGCCTTTGATCCTGCAGTAATATGTTTTTGCAAACCCTCGTTGGTTGTAAAGTGGCCAGTCGATTCAATTACAACATCAACATTTAAGTCCCGCCACGGAAGTTTTTCAGGCTCCTTTTCAGAGAAGACAGGAATTTCTTTCGAATTAATAATAAGCGCGCCTATTGGCAACGCTTGAGATTCGAATGGTAGTTTTACTTCCTCTGCTTTTTTGACCGAAAGATTAGTATTTTGCAGGGCGCCATAAACAGTATCGTATTTTAAAAGATACATCCAACCGGTTATATCAGTTGAGGATCCAGCATTTATGGCAACAACATCGATTTCATCCGTGTGCGAAAGAAGAATCACTCGATGCGCCACTCTACCAATTCTTCCATAACCATTGATTGCAACCCGTACCATGTAATTAGAATAAAGTATTAAGTATTAAGTATCAAGTATTAAGTAAGTTTCCACCGCTCCTCCCGCTAAACCCTCACAAAGACATTTTTGACTTAAGACCCATGATTTGTTATCATCTCTCCACCGTGAACTGGCAAGAAAGAATTAGAGATGAGCTTCTAAAACCTCAAAGAGAAGAAGAGGCAAGACAAAGAAAAGCTCGAGAAGACGCTACGAGAAGGGCCGAAGAGATCAAAAGAAAAACCCCCGAAGCAATTGCTATTCTCCAAACTCTTGGCATAAGGGAAATGCTGGAAGGAATAAGGCGCGATGTCTGGAAAGCAGGACAAATAACAGATCCAAGAATTATCGCTGATCCCCAAGATCCGGGATCGGTAATTTTAAATGCTGAATACGAACTTAGCTTTAAATATCCAACCTTAAAAAAAGAATTCTCACACACTGAAAGCTCACCCCCCTTTATAGGAGTAGACTTAAGATACACTTCTGGCAATGGCGTGAAAAAGTATAAATTAGTACGCACTGAAGGAAAGAAATTTATTACCTTGGGAATCTCCATAGTTCCAGACAATTCAGGCCGTGAATTCCCCTTCATTGTTTACTGTAATTCCGACGTTTTGATTGAATATGGGGATGGCCGCACCTCAAGTTTCAGCCGAACTATTTATCCGAACAATCCTAAACCCGTAAATTACGGCTCTCCCAAAACATATCCAGATGGGTTTGATTTTTTAGGAGCAACCAAAGAAGCAATTGAAAATCTCTTAGTTGGTATGTGCACTAAATCAACTCAAACTTCCACTCTCCCACAAGACCTTCAAAGAAAAGGCGAGGAATGGATTAGAAAAGACCTTGGCAAAATTGTCGGTGAGGACTATCGAAGTTCCTTGATCCCTAAACTTCTTTAATTTCCCAAATTTAGCTGAGATCTTGTTAGCCCAGCTAAGGTTAAAGCCTCAACAATTGTAGTTTCAAACAAATCCCCATTCTGCCATTCTTTAGGGGATAAGGTTTTTCTGAAAACCTCTTTGCCTGACGGTAGCAAGGGGTCTCGCCTATTTTCAAAAAATAAAACGGTGTCTTCTCTTGATGCAACTTCGATATTGTCCGAATTTAAGAAGGCAGTAATTTTTACAGACCGTCTTGAGGTTTGTTTCAAATCAGGTTCGCCGTCGATATGTTCAAAAGTCTTAAAGACTGCCCAAGAACATATAAGGGCTGTCGCAGCGGTGGCAGGAATATGCTGGGGAGGGAACTCCTGATAGTTTGGACTGACGCTAAATCGAGAATCTTCAACCGTTTCCAAGAGTTCTTCTAATACTTCGAACACCCCCGATGTTAACAGCCTTTTTCTAACTGGAGCCAAATGACTATTTCTATCCTGCTCAAATTCTAGCCTGGTTCTCCGGAGTAATATAGTAGATTCGTTTTTTGGAGCCCTTGCCTCAAGCCTCTCTTTTAAGCTCATTTTGGTCAGATTTTACTCCAAAAGGTTTTAAAAAGCAAAACGAACAATTCTAGTCTCGTAAGCTCGCCAAGGCCTAGCCTTTTGAGGCTATTCTATAAAAACTAGCCTCCAAGGCCATGTGCGTCATATGTTACATGAGGATATGTTTTTTTAGGCCCCTCTAGATAAGCTCTTTTTAGCATTTCTTTAAGTTCAGATTCTGAGGAGCCAGTAGTAATTCCGTCTAACCCCTCAAAGTGGAAAGTGCCTTGCGGACTCTCCATACCTAAATTAACATAGAAATACTCACTACAGCCAGTGGGTTCCTCGCCGTACTTGCCTTTATTAGTTATAGGACGCCAAACATGCCCACTACCGAAAAGGCTACCGATGCTACTAAAATATTCCTGTCTCCCAATAATCCAAGTCGCGATGTGATTTTTGTTTTCAACTTCTGGCCCAGAACCGGAACCCCCCACACGAACCCCTTTTCTAAAGATGAAACCGTATTTGCCCGCACCCCAAGTGGCGTTACCCAGATCTTTCAGCAATCTATCAACCGTGCTCTTAAACGGGGCCAAATATCTATCTACCTCTTGTTCTCTTAACTGCTCAAGTTGCCTTACTCTCTGCCTGTAAGTTCTATCTTGCTCATCAGCCTCTCTATTTTTTCTTGCTTCCTCTTGCAATCTGGCCCTTTCTGCCTCAACTTTCGCTCTTTTTAGCTCTCTCTCAAAATCACTCATTTCTGGCTCCCTTCAACTTTAAGTTTGGTTTTGTTAAACCTGCTAAAACTGAAGCTTCCACAATCACGTTTTCAAAAAGTTCTCTGTTTAAATATTGTTCTCTTGACAGAGTATATTTGAAGCGGATTGGGTCAGAAAGAAAAGCCAGATCATATGAACTGGCTCCTATAATAATTTGGTCAGAAGTTTCCGGTGCCGTTATAGCTAAAAAGCTTTTTGATCCTTCCCCCGAAACAGAAATATCTTCCTCTTCATCTCTTATTTTATTAATCCAACCAAACTCAATCTTAACCCACTTGTTATATGTAATTGTACTATCCCGTCCCCGATAAAGTCCCAAACCCAAAAATGGGGAACGATTACCTAAGACGGGCAAGCCGGAAGGTGGATTATCCTCACTAAAGTTAACCCATGAACCCTCAACAAGTTCTAAGAGTTCTTCAACAATATCAAAAGATCCCGAATCGATAAGGCGTCTTTTAGCGGTTGCCAATGCGGATGTTTTATCAGCGTCATAGTTAATTCTTGTCCTTCTAAGCAGGATAACGTCTTCATTATTGGGAACTCGTTCGTTAAGTCTTTCTGCCAGACTCATTTGTCCCTGATTTTACTTTAAAAGGTTTTAAAAAGCAAAACAGTTCTATTGTTTCGAAGGTTTGTTTTTGGTATTATTACTTCTTATGCCGGAAAAAGTTAGGAAAACTAAAAAGTTGAGACATGCGAGGAAGCATGGGTTTCGCCATCGAATAAAGAACCGGACAGGAAAACAGGTAATCAAGAGGAGAAGACTGAGGGGCAGAAAAAGAGTTTAATGGTTAAAATAGCTACATGGTTGCATGGTTTAGAACCATTTAGCTATTCAACTATTTCGAGCCATGTTACCTAAAGAACATAGGTTTTCTTTTAAGAAGGGATTACCCAACAAAGCAAAGTCTTTTCCATCATTTACCTTAAGATATGGGAAGAATCGCGAGGGCGGATTAAAAACAGCGGTAGTTGTTAGCAAAAAAGTTCACAAGAAGGCAGTAATTCGTAATAAAATAAAGAGAAAATTATTAAGAATGCTTTCCGATAAGATTGACAAAAGCCGTGCTGTCAACCTTGTATTTTACATTAAAAGAAGAGCTCTTGATATAGCAAACCTTGAGGATGAAGTTGAACAAGTGCTAGATTTGATAGAAGAAATTTAAATGGGAATTTTTGAGATCTTTAATACATTATTTACAAATCCAATTATCAATCTACTGGTCGCTTCCTATCAATCGATTAATTCTATTGGGATCCCATTTGCCTTAGGTTTTTCAATAATTCTTCTGACGGTTTTAATTAGATTGATTCTTTGGCCGCTGACTGCAGCACAGGTTAAGTCCGCTTACCAAATGCAAAAATTAGCTCCCTTAATGAGAGATGTCAAGGAGAAATATAAAGAAGATAAGAAAAAACAGCAGGAGGAGATGATGAGAGTTTATCGCGAACACAAAATAAATCCTGCCGCCGGGTGTTTGCCTTTACTAATACAGATGCCTATTATTTTCGGGCTTTATCAGGTATTAATCATGGCTGTTGCTATCAATTCTAACGATGGTCTCTCAAAGCTCAATAATGTCATATATTTTGACTTTTTAAAACTTTCTACGGTCTGGGATACAATGTTTCTTGGGGTTCCTCTTGGCGCTACGCCTTCAAAGCTTTGGGCAGCGGCCCCCTATCTAGTTTTGATTCCGGTTTTGACAGGGGTGCTACAATTTCTCTTATCCAAAATGATGACTTCAGATATTCCCCAAGTTCCGGGGACGAAAGAGGACGATTTTCAAGCAGCATTCCAAAAACAGTCGCTTTTTATTTTCCCAGTAATGATTGGATTTTTCTCTTTTACTTTACCAGTTGGACTCTCTTTGTATTGGAATACGTTCACTATTTTTGGTATACTCCAGCAGTATTTATTAGTGGGCCCGGGAGGGGCAGCTAAGTTATTTAGCAAAATCGGAATAAAGAAATAGTTAGAATGGCTAGAATAGTTAAATAGTTTTAAAAACCATGCAGCCATTTAGCTATTTAAGCTATTTATACACTTCATGGAAGAAAAATTTAAAATTATAAAAGAGGAAACAGAAAAACTTCTTGAAAAAGCTGGAATAGATGCCGATGTTGAGGTTAAAGAAGCAGATGAGGGATTTAGCGTCCATATTAATGCCGCCGAAAACGCCCTTTTGATTGGGAAACACGGCAATACACTCTCTTCACTCGAATTAGTTCTTTCACTCATTGTGGCAAAAAAAATTGGCGAGTTTCAAAGAATAATTTTAGAGGTCGGTGGATACCGGCAGGCACGAGAAGATTATCTTACAGATCTAGCGAATAGATTAAGAGAAGAGGTTTTGGCAACAGGAGCCGAGAAGCAAGTGCGGGGACTCAAGCCCTGGGAAAGAAGAATAATCCACATGCATTTAGGAGAAAGCGAAGATGTAATTACCGAGTCGGAGGGAGAAGAACGAGACAGGACACTGGTAATTAGGAAGAAATAAAGCTTCATTATTCTATTGCTTCATTGTTCTATTGTTGGTAGACCCCGTTAGATCCGTCTACTTAATTATATATTGAAAAGAGGTATCTAACGGGGTAAACTACCCCCATCGTGCTAGATAAAGTTCGCAAGATTTTATTTTTTCTGATTGTTTTCTTCAGTTCTTCTCAAGTGGGACTTCATTTCTGGCCTGCTTTCTCATTCATCAATGGGATTCGTATAGATTATCTTTCCCCGACGCTCTATCTTCTTGATATTTTAATTATTTTATTTATTTTGTTGAATTTTAAACTTTTGTTTAGGATTAAATTTGCGATTAACAAAATTTCAGCCGCTCTACTTGCGCTTTTTTTTCTCAGCATTCTTCTTAACATATTTATATCTAAATCTCCCGCTGTGCATCTGTTTGGAATGCTAAAATTAGTGGAATTCGGGCTTTTTGGGCTGTTGATCGCAAAAACTTTTGACAGAATTTATATTCGACCATTTGTCATAATGCTTGCGACTTCGGCAATTATTTCATCTGTCCTTGCGATCTGGCAGTTTATAAAACAGTCATCTATTGGCGGTCTTTGGTATTTTTTGGGAGAGCGAACTTTTAACATTTCAACAATTGGAATTTCAACAGTTAATTTAGACTATCTAGTCTTAAGACCGTATGCTGCCTTCCCCCATCCAAATGTTTTGGCTTTCTTCTTTCTTGCAACCACTGCGTTCACTGTTTTTAGATTACCTTACGAAAAAAATTCGGCAGTGAAAGGGGTTTTAATATCAAGCATCTTGCTATCCACTGTGGGTATAGTTTTGACTTTTTCTCGAATAACAATTCTTTTAGCAATTTGTTTTTTCTTCTATGCAATTTACACGAAAGGAAAACGCAATGTTATGCTCATAGTTTTAGGGCTGTTGGGGCTGTTAGGGTTGGTAAGTATTTTTTTTCCTGATGTATTAAGTGCTCAATTTTTATTGAGGGGTATAGATTTTAGACAAGACCTGTTAATTCAGTCCTTTCAAATTTTTTTGGGGAATCCTTATTTTGGAATAGGCCTTAACAATTTTTTTGTCCATCAGGTTGATTTAATAAAGAATATATCTCCAATTCTTTTTCAGCCGCCTCATAATATTTTTGTTTTAGCGTTTCTTTCACTTGGAATATTTGGTTGGTGGATTTTTCCGGCAATGTTTATCTTTGCAATTCGATCACTTATTAATAAGCCAACAGCCAACAGCCAACAGCCAACAGCCTTTTACAGGAGTACTCTGTTCGTATTAATATCGATAATAGTTGTCGGGATGTTCGATCACTTTTTCTTAACCCTTGAGCAGGGCCAAATAATGCTGGCCTTAGTTTTAGGATTGTCTTTCGCAAAACTTAAGTCTTAAGCCTTATGGACTCATGGTGCTGGTGTGGGGGTTGGCGCCGCCCCGGAGGGGCTCTGCCCCGGAGGGGGTGCCTCGGGATGGGGGCAGTCAACGCAGTAGCGGTCTCCATTTAAGTCTATAATAACTGTTTTTTCCTGCTCTTCAACATTGGTCGCGCCCGCTTTTGCAAGATCCCCCGTGTCTTTATTTATGAGTACTTTTTCGCGAACAATCTTTCCTTGGCTATTTTCCATTCCACGAATAAAGTATTCAAATCTGGTTGGACACCGGCCTTCTGTGCCTTGGGGCGGTGCGACCTGACCAGTATCCGCACAAACATGTTTCCCCACAACATTGTCAGGCCTTTTAAAGGACTGGGGCTCTGTGTTCTCAAGTACTTTTTCCATAAGGGCGTGCCAGATAGGAGCAGCGCCTGTTACACCTGAGACCAATCCGCTCATTGGCATGTTATTGTTGTTGCCAACCCACGTGGCAACAACATATGATGGTGTATACCCAATTGTCCAGTTGTCTCGAAGATCATTGGTTGTACCGGTCTTGACAGCAACAGGATATTTTCCAACTCTTAATGTGGAGCTTGCTCCGAACGCCTGAGAGCGCCCCCCATTATCTGATAATATGTCAGATATTATAAATGCCACCCCATCAGGTAAAACCTTTTTCCCAAAAATCGGGCTTTTTGGCGGTTGGTACTCTTCAAGCACGCGCCCTCTGTTGTCCACAACTTTAAGAATTGGTCGCAACGGGATTCTATATCCGTTGTTCGCAAACACGCCAAATGCCTCGGTCATCTCAAGCATTGTTACTTCACCTCCTCCTAAAGTAAGGGACAATCCATACCGTGCCGGATCCTGAAACGTTGTGATTCCCATTGCGGATGCGGTTGCGATCATTGCCTCAACCGTATTTGCTTTAAGCATTTTAACAGCCGGAATGTTATATGAATTAGCAAGCGCAAATCTCATTTGTTGTACTCCGTGAAATTTTCCGTCATAATTCACCGGACAATATGGAGGCTGGCCGCCGGGATTAGGAAAGCAAATTCTGTCATCAACAAAAGGGGTTGAGGCAGTGTACCCTTTTATTAACCCAACAGCATAATTGATCGGTTTTATTGAGGACCCCGGTTGTCTTTTTGCTAATGTTACATTTACATTCCCGTCAATTCTATCGTCAAAATAATTGCGGCTTCCTACCATCGCTAAAATTTCTCCGGTCCTAGGATCGGAAATCAGTGCAGCACCATTTGAAACGTTTAGTCTTTTCAGCTCGTCTATTTCCGCCGCAACTGTAGCCTCTGCATATGCTTGTAAGTCAAGATCAAGCGAAGTTGTTACATGGAGTCCTCCCTGTTCAACAGCCCTTGGACCATATTTTTGCTCAAGGAGATCTTTGATATAAAAAACAAAATGGGGCGCTAAGATTTTATTTTGAATTTTTGAGAACTTAAGTTCTTCGCTTGCCGCCACCTTCCCTTCTTCAGTCGTTATATATCCCTGCTCCCGCATTTTTCGCAAGGCTTCAAGTTGTCTTGTTTTTCCAAGTTCGGGCCTTGAACCAAAAGGTGAATATAGGCTTGGTGCTTCTGGGAGGGCTGCAAGGAAAGCGGACTCGGCAAGGGTTAGCTTTTCAACGGGTTTGTCAAAATATACATGGCTTGCAGCCTCAACTCCGTAAGCCGTACCGCCGTAAGGTACCTGATTAAGATACATTTCAAGAATTTTATCTTTTGAATAAACAGACTCAACAATAAACGCCAGAAAAATTTCCTTTATTTTTCTTGATATGGTTCTCTCGGGAGTTAAAAGAGATGTTTTAACTAGCTGTTGTGTTATTGTAGATCCGCCTTGTATTTCTCGCTTAAAAACTGTTGAGATAAATGCTCTTGTTATGCCCCGAATGTCTATTGCCCCATGTTTATAAAAATCTTTATCCTCTAAAGCAATTGTTGCGTTTTTGACATAATTTGGGATTTGTTTAAACGGTACATAAGTTTGGTTTCGGCTGGTAAAAATTGTGTAAAGAAGCTTTCCGTTTCTATCATAAATCTTAGTTGATTGTGGATAACTGGTTGAGCCAATTGTTGCTGTGGATGGGATGTCCTTGAGGATATAGAAGTAGGCTGCAATTAAACCCAAAATCACAAGAATCAATACAATGTATCTCTTTCCTTTTATCCCGCACCAAATTGGTGCGGGATTTATTTTCCAAAATTTAAGTAATGAGAGAATTTTCCGTAGGTACACAAAGGCTAGTATATTCGATTAAGCAAATGTTTTCAATGGAGCTACCGCTGTCTCCGCTTAGCTTCGCAGCGCTATCTCCTTCCCCCGATCAAATCGGGGTCAGTCCGACTCAGAAACATGCTATCATATAAACATGCTCAAGCTTTATGTCATCCTGAGTGTTAACGAAGGATCTTTCCTGGAGACTTTAAGTAAAGATTTTTCCCCCGTTAGAATCGGGTTCAGAATGACAATTGCGGACTTAATATAAACATGCTTAAAGCCTACATTGAATTTCTAAGAAATTTAATTCTAAGTATCCCGTTTAATATTTTCGATTACATTATCTTTGTCACTCTCATCTTATATATTTTCGAAGATGTTTCTTTTGGAATAATTCCAGCGGCCATTGGGCTTACGGCAACTCTTCTTTCTTTTTTTGTAGGTTTGGCTATTTATCCTCAAATCTCCTCTCTTGTGGTTGATAAATTCTTGCTGACTAAGGGCATTTCAGATGCTATTGGATTTTTACTTGCCACCGGAGTTAGTTTCGTTTTAATATCAAGCATATTATCAATTCTTCGCAGAAAATATCTTTCCATAAAATTCGGGAGAAAAATTGACATGGCAGGAGGTGCTGTCTTTGGCACACTTTCCTTTTTCTTCATTGCTTCTTTTGCCGTGGCCCTTCTTCTTTCATTTCCCGTGTCCGCCGTAATAAAAGATTCGATAAGAAGTTCAGTAACAGGCAGATTTTTATTCACAAGGACGCAAGGAATAGAAAGAGAAGTTCGGAAAGTCTTTGGCGGTGCAATTGAGGAGACAATTAATTTCTTAACAATAAAACCAGCGTCGCAAGAATCGGTTCGCCTTAATTTCACAACAAAAGAATATAAGACGGATCCAAAATCGGAAGACGCGATGTTAAGTTTGGTAAATTTAGAGAGATCAAAAAGGGGAATTCCTTTATTAATTTCGGATGGATCAATTAGGGAGGTGGCACGCGCCCACGCAAAAGATATGCTTGAGAGAGGATATTTTTCTCATTACACCCCGGAGGGATTGTCCCCGTTTGATCGTTTGGAAATGGCAAGAATAAGCTACGCTTTTGCTGGTGAGAATTTGGCTTTTGCACCGGATGTTGAGATTGCGATGGATGGATTTATGAAAAGCCCAGGGCACAGGGAAAATATTTTATCGCCGAATTTTAAAAAAGGCGGAATTGGAGTAATTGATGCTGGGATCTTTGGTAAAATGTTTGTCCAAGAATTCACAGACTAACCAAATTCAAAACTCAAAAGTCAAAGGTCAAAAGTTAAAGTTAAAATTTAAAAGTCTTCGAACACTTTTTACTTTTGAATTGTAATTTTGAATTTTGCATTTTGACTTTTAACTTTACTTGAAGAGGGTGCCGACGAAGTAGGCTATACTCGCCGCAATTCCACCAAGCAAGACTGTTTCAGAAACTGTTCGCCATAATTTTTCTGTTGTTACCTTCCAGCGGAGCGCGCCTAAGAGAGCGAGGGCAATAAATGTAAATATTACGGAAACTAAAAATTTATCACCTTCTGTTGCCAAAACATAAGGGATTAAGGGAATAAAACCAAAGAGGACAAAAGAGGAAAATGTTGTAAGACCCGTGACTAGTGAATTTTCAAGTTCAGGTGTTGGCATCTCAAGCTCAAATCTCATCATAAAGTCTGCCCAATAATTTTCATTTTCTGAATACAACTCTGCTATTTTTTTAGCCGCATCTTCTGAAAATCCGCGCTTTTTGAGAATATAGATTGTTTCCATCCTCTCAAACTCGGGATTATTTCTTATTTCATAAAGCTCCTTGTCACGTTCCGCTTTGTAAACGTCTTTATCTGCCATAATCGACAAAACGTTCCCAAGACCCATAGATACAGCATCGGCAAAAAGATTAGCAAACCCAAAAATAAGAACTATAAAGACAGGATATTGAGAAAGCAGACCGCTTTGTGCTCCGGTAAAGCCTGCAACAACGGCAAACGTGGTAACAATTCCATCGCTTCCGCCATAAACAATTTCCTTAAGATACCCCGAGATTGAAAACCTTTGGTGCTCACTTTCGAGATGTTTTTGAAACTCTTTTTCAGTGATTTTGTCCATAAGTTAATGTTTATTCTATCGCTTAATGAGTTCTACATCAATTAATTCGTCTTGTTTAATATCTCGTTTAAAAACGATTGAATCCTCCAAAAGTTCCGCATTCTTGACTTCTTTAGGTACAAAATTTTCGCCATAGGAAATCTTTAAACTGAAGGGATAGTTTTCTGTTCCGGGCTGTTTTATTAGAGCAAGAGAATATGTAACTATAGCTTCATTTGGCAAAATAAGACCATTGTCATAAGATATTTCAATTTTTTTAGCGCTCTTTGGGTCAACTATTACTATAAATCCAAATTCTTGTAAATTATGGTTAATAATTTGATCTACTTCAAGCCCCGCCGGCGGTTTAAAGTTATCCTTCTCATATATTTTAAAGTCCGTGGCAGCCGGGATGATCTTTTGTTGATCGCCATTTATTGTAATGGAGGAAAGTTTTGAGCCAACCGGAGCAAAGACTCTTATATATGTTTTATATCCTTTATCGCTATTGTTTTTAATCTCATGAGAAACTCTTGATGTTATCTTCTTGTTAAAACTTATTTCGTAATTTGTTGACCTTGACACACCTATATTTGCTTTGTTAACACCAATATTTGCTTCATTAATCGAAAGGAAATCATTCACTTTATTTTTTTCGACAGCTCTTTTATCTGAAAATGTCCCCCCATATCCAAGAGTATTAAAAATGCTTTGGATCGAAGAATTGCTAAAAGAAAAAAGCAAATGCTTCTCTTCCATTATTTGCGGCAAAAGATTTGCTGCCAAAATAGCGGAGTTTCGGTCCTCAAGCTTCAAGAGTAGTTGATTAAAAAGGGCAGTCAAGACATCCCTTTTTTGTGTGGAACCCGGGAAAAAGTTGTCATCAATTGTTGTTTGCAAGAAATCAAAAGTATTTTTCTCATCAAGCGTTTTTTTGTAAGAAGCAAGTTCTATTGGCCCGAGCTTTCCAATTAATCTTTTAACTGCTTCAAAGTCTATCGCGATTACACCGTCAATCCCTTTTCCCGTTTCGAGATTATAAAGCAGAGCTGATGTGCTTGCGCTTGCTTGAAAGTCAGGATCAAAATTTGAGTCTCGAAGATAAAGGTGCGGCGCAAGATAGCGCCGTATTATGTAGTGAGGTTCTACATGAGCTTTAAGCTTCCCGTCATACTCGTAAACGTCTTGAATGGTTAGGCTCTCTATCTTTCCACCCACTAGTTTCAGTTCCCCAATAGAACCGATAAATCCGCCGGTTGGTCTTAGCTCTCCGTTATTCTGAAATAAAATGAGATAATTTTTCTCCTGGTTGTAGCCTAGAATAGCAGGTAGCATTTGTGAGAGAGCAATAGTGTTTGACAGCCCCTCTCTCTCAAGTGTGTTTAAAGTTGCATTGTTAAGTTCATTTTTTAACTCCAGAAATCTAAAATAAAAATAGGTGCCGTCTGAGATTGTTTTGTCCAGCACTTCCCTATCAAGACCAAGTGATGCTTTTTCCAATGAGTTAAAATTATCAGATGCTATATTCAGTAGGGCAACCGATTCCTCAAGTTGGGGGAAATTATTTCCCGCTATTTTTGCGCCAACTTTTGCAACCGGTAAAGAAATGCTAAGAAGTGAAGATGCGGTCTTGATATATGAGGAGGCCTTTTTGTAGTCTCCATCGCGAAAATATCGGGCGGAAGCATTTAACTGTAATAATCCCAGCCCAATCATGGCAATGTTTAAGACTATAAAGAGGAGAGTGGCGATTGCCGCTGATAAAACCAGAGAATTAAAAGGTGGTTTGCTAATTTTATCCCTTATCTCCTCGTGTGCCTTACCCGGCATCGACTCTTTCGAAAAATTGGCCTGCCCCGCACCAAAATGCTGCGGGGCAAGGCTTTTTTCAAACCCAATAAAATATTTGTCAAGATAAATGGGCTCAATGACAATTTTTCCCTTTATCTCTTTTGCCAATTCGTTATGAGTTTTTGCTTTATCATTATCTTTTTCCTGCCTGCCGGCAGGCAGGGATTCTTGATAGTGAATTTCAAGATCAGGCTCAACCCGATGCAATATATACGCCAGAGAGTTAATGCTTTGGGGCTCCGAATAGAAAAGATAGTAAAATTTGTCTGTTTTTTTTGGCCCAAAAAGTGTTTGATTTATCCCCAATATCGCATCCCTATAATAGATTGCAAATATTGGTTCAAAATCTTGAGAGATTCTTATAGACTTTTCCGAAATTGCCTGCTGAATAATCTTAAACAATTTATGCCCGATATTAAAAGAAGGGTTTTCCGAATAAACATCCCCTAAAAACAGGAACTTTAGGGGAGATATATTTTTATATTCAAGAAGTACATCATAAAAATCTTCTAAATTTTCGACATTAATGATCACCGCTGTACGGGTTCCATCATTAGATATTTTTTCCATGAAAGAAGGGATTAGATTTTTATCTTCCTTTTTTGACAGGAAAATCACCGCGTAATCTATTTTTTCTTCAAGATTTTTAACAAATTGAACGTTTGCTCGCGGAATTCGGTAAAAATCCTTTCTTTTTTCAGTTTGCTCCAACTCTCCAACGTAAGCGATTTTAAATTCTTTTGAATATTCTTCTAACAAGAGCGGCACCAACGGGTTATTGCCGTAGATTAAAATTATTGGTTTTTGTTTTTCGCGGGTTTCAAGAGTTAATGACATGGAGATAGTTTACTTTAAGGGTACCAAGAGTATCAAGAGCATCAAGGACTAAATAGTTTATAAAGTTTCAAGTTTTTAAGGTTTGTAAAGTAATCCCTTATAAACTTTATGAACTTTACGAACCTTCAACTAGATTGGCGTCGAGTGCGGCATTGACGAGCCGGTCGGCTTCCTGGTTTTGTTCGCGAGGAACAGCGGAATAAATAAATTTTGCCCCGATCTTTTGCTCGAGCTCTTTGATTGTAAAGTAGAGATTTCTAAGGTTTTCATTTTTTATTTTCCAGTTCCCAGATAATTGTTCCGTTACTAATTTCGAATCCAAAATAAACTTAATACTCGATACTGGGTACTGAATACTGGATACTAAATATTTCAGTGCGGCGACAACTGCGGAGTACTCGGCGACGTTGTTCGTGGCATTACCCATTGCACTCCCCTCCTCATAAACTTTTGAACCTTGTTCGTCATAAATAACAAAGCCATATGCCGCAGGCCCGGGATTTCCCCTCGCTCCTCCATCCGCATAAATCATAAAGGTTTTTGAATTTTCCATACCTCAAATTTTAAATAGAGTTTAATCCATTATATCACCGCCTCGATTCACGCTGATCGATAGCTGATTTTCACGGGTAAATTATTTCCTAGCTTATGCTAAATCCTCGCGTTTTGAATGGAGGAAGGAGAACCATTGTTCAAAAAAGGCGATTATGCCTTTGAGCGGCGTTTCAATTATCATATCAAGAACAAAAATAAAAACGTTGATTTGGCGGATTCCGTCTGCTAAATATCTTCCAACGCGCGCAACAGGCATAAAGAAAAAGTCTACAAACGGCGTTAAGAGTCCCGCTTTCTCTCTTACAGTGTAAATATTTGCCGCTTGATTGATTCGATATGATAAAAATGTGATTATTGCAAAGAAGAAAATAAAGAAAGCTTGGCTAACAAAGCTGAACCGAAGAGCACTCAAGATATAAATGATGATACCAAAACTTAAAAGATATGTTCCTAACCAAATTATTGTGAATATTGAATCAAGAAGAGTTTGTGCCTTTGGCTTATGACTGAACGAGAGTGATCTTCCAAGATCCGGCGTTTCATCAAAAAGAAGCGAGTTAATTCTATCGATAATTCTTTGAGTGTTATCTTTCCCCGGAGCTCTTATAAAAAACGATATAATAATCATCATCCCAACAGGAATAGCAATATTTATTGCAAGAACTCCCCAGAGAATATGGCCATACGCGAGTCTGTCATAAGTCCCCTCAACAGTAAATGCTAAGAATGATTTTGAAAGAAGAATAAAAATGATCGAGCGGATTATTGCTCTTCTTACCTTTCCTGAAATATTGGCATAGCGGGCATTACAAGTTTCAGTAACCACATTTATAAATTCTTCAGGATTTGATATTAACCCCCGGAAACGACTATTATACTTTTCCAAAACGTCCTCAAGAATCAGGAATGGGGGCATCTGGCGTTTGGCAAATTCAAATATTTTGAATCTGCCCGGATAATTCAATTGCTCTTCAATTACTTTTTTTCCTTCCGAGAACTTTTTAGAAGTGTCCGCAAGACTTTTAGATGAGAGCCTCCCGAAATATTGGTTGAAAAGTGCGTAGCGAAGAAAGGGTAAATCCTCTTTTGCAAAGGATTTTCGAATAGCTATAAAAACTTGAACATCGCGGGTTTCTTCTGAATCGTCTTTGATTGTAATCATTCTTTTGAGAGTTCTGAAAATGTATGAAATCATGGCTTCTTTTTGGGGGGTTGGATTAAGCCTGTCCTCAATATCTGAAGCCATCAAGTGGTAAATCCATTCATTTAACTCCGACTCTTTGACCCTATTGTGTTTTGGAATTAACTGGCGAAGTTCTAGATATAGGTCAATAATTTCTTCAACTTCTCCGATTTGATCATCAGATATACTTTCTTCTGGGAAATACCTTGCCCAGATAAGCTCGCGTACTAAAATTGCCCCAACAGTCTTTCCGTTTCCACCAAGAAGAAGGCGCCGTCTTAAAATACGTTCAATCGCGGCTCGCAAAATTACTTCTTCATCTCGATTTTCAATTGCGGTCCGAAGTCTCTCATACCATGCGGCAAGCTCTGACGCAATTCCGGTTGCGAAAGCTTGATCATGTTTTTTGCGGCTTGCCTCCTCGTGGGCTTTTATTAAGTAATCGGAGTCTTTGCTGAGTTTAGGTAGGGTGGGATCCATAAATGTATTATACCTTGTTAAATATTGCTCCGCAATTTAACAGGGTAAATGCCGAAGTCCAGGGGGTAGCAAGCAAGTAGTTACATGAAGTTAGATTGAAGCAAGAATTGTGTTATGCTAGAATCCTAGCTTAGATGTTAGATCACGGATAATAGATGTTAGATGTTTTGTCTAAGATCAAAGATCTAATATCTAAGATCTGAATGATGGATAAGGTTTACGATCATAAAAAGGTTGAGGAAAGGATTTATGCGGAGTGGGAGAAGAACGGATATTTTAAGCCGGAAGTAAATCCGGATGGGAGGTCCTACTCCATAATTCTTCCTCCACCAAATGCTAATGCTCCCCTCCATTTTGGACACGCGATGTATGTGATTGAAGATATCCTAATACGGTATCAGCGGATGAAAGGGGCGGCCGCTCTTTGGCTGCCGGGTGCAGATCACGCAGGTTTTGAAACCCAATTTGTGTTTGAAAAACACTTGGCCAATGAGGGTAAGTCTCGATTCGACTATGATCGCGAAACTCTCTATCAAATGATTTGGGATTTTGTTCAAGAAAACCGCGGCGGAATGGAGAGTCAACTTCGAAAACTCGGCTTCTCCCTTGATTGGTCCCGCATGAAGTTTACTCTTGATCCGGATATAATTTCGATAGTTTATAGAACCTTCAGAAGACTTTATGATGACGGGCTAGTCTACCGCGCGAAAAGGCTGGTTAACTATTGTACCTATGATGGAACAAGCTTCTCAGATCTTGAAGTAGTTTATGAAGAGAGAAAAAATCCTCTTTACTACATTAAATACGGCCCTCTGACTCTTGCCACGACTCGCCCGGAAACAAAGTTCGGAGACACGGCTGTTGCCGTTCACCCCGATGATAAAAGGTATAAAAAGTACATAGGACAGGAGATTGAAATAAAAACGGTTTTAGGAAAGGCTAAGATTAAAGTGATTGCTGACGATTCGGTTGATCCGGAATTTGGAACAGGAGTTGTGAAAATAACTCCGGCACACGATTTTAATGATTTTGAAGTAGGTCAAAGACATAATCTCAAGATACGCCAGGTTATTGGTTTTGATGGAAAAATGAACGAACATGCAGGCAAATTCGCTGGTCTTTATGTGAAGCAAGCCCGTAAAGCAGTGGTTGAAGAAATGCAGAAAAAAGGATTGATCGAAAAGATAGACGACAATTACATTCATAGAATTGGTCTGTGTTACAAGTGTAAAAATGTAATTGAGCCATTGCCTCGAGAACAGTGGTTTGTGAAAATGGAGCCCTTGGCTAGACCGGCGATTGACGCTGTTCGAAAAGGAAAGATAGAGGTTCACCCCAAATCATTTGAGAAAATCTACTTTCAGTTTTTAGAAAATATCCGCGATTGGAACATTTCGCGCCAGATTGTTTGGGGAATTAGAATTCCGGCTTGGTTCTGTGAAAAATGTTTGAACTGGACTGTAACAGACGGTATCACTCCCGAAAAATGCTTGAAATGTGAGTCTAAAACAATCGCCCAGGATCCTGACACTTTTGATACTTGGTTTTCGTCGGCGCAATGGCCGTTCGCTACTTTGCTGACGCAAAGTAGCTCAAAATCAAAAATCAAAAATCAAAAATCAAAAATTGAGAACAGTCTGGATTATGAAAGGTTCTATCCGACGACGGTGATGGAGACGGGGTACGATATTTTACGCTGGTGGGTTGCCCGTATGGTTATTGTGGGAATATATGCAACGGGAAAAGTCCCATTTGAAAATGTTGTATTGCATGGGTTAGTTAAAGATCCTTATGGCAAAAAAATGAGTAAGTCAAAGGGAAACGTTGTAAATCCAATAGAAGTCGTTGAGCAGTATGGAGCAGACGCTGTCAGGTTTGCTCTTGTCTATGGAACGGCACTTGGAAATGACCAGGCATTGTCATATGCAAAGCTTCAGGGGATGAGGAATTTTACGAATAAGCTGTGGAACATCGGCCGCTTCATAGAGATGAACCGAGTATCGAGTATCCAGTATCGAGTATCCAGTATCGAGGAATTGAAAAAAATTGCGAAACGTAAGAACGATAAAGAGTGGGTAGCTAAAGTCGACGAACTAACTAACCAACTAACTAATAACCTCGATAATTATCAGTTTAATTTGGCAGCGGAAAGACTATATGAATTTATCTGGCATGAGTTTGCGGACAAGTATATTGAAGACGTTAAAATCAGAATTGATAAAGATTCATACTTAATACTTACTACTTTATACTTAATACTTTTAAGGTTGCTTCACCCCTTCATGCCGTTTATTACAGAAGAGCTGTGTAGGAAGTTGGGAGCGAAAGACTCGATTATGGTTTCGTCCTGGCCAGCCAAATAAGAAAATGGTTTTTAATTTCTATTACCAATATCCAATTTCCATGAGCCAATTTCCATAGATTATATGTTAACTATTAATTACCGCAGAATTACCGAATCTTTACCGCAAAGGATTTACTTCATAAACTATTTTTTTTTCTTCCTTTGCGTTTTGTTCATCTTCACTTTACTTCTCGTGGCTGTCTTGTTCATTAATTTGGCAGAGGCCAAACAAGCAAGGCAAGAGACGCTTGAGAATTTCTCCTATTGGGTAGAGGTTTCTCGCAAACACCCTAATTCTCCCGATGCTTTTTTTGAGGCGGGATATTATGCGGCAAAGCTTGGGGATGAAGAAACAGCCCTAAATTTTTTAGATGAAGCTTTGAGGCTTGATCCGTCTTTCGAAAGAGCAAGAGAGCTTGAAAAGCTAATGGCTAACGGCCAATAGCTAAAAGCTAGTTTATTCTTTGGGAGCTTCTGCTTCGGTCGGTTTTTCCCTCCGGGCAGAGCCCTCTGGGACGGCGCCTTCAGGTTTAGGTTTGCCCTCGGTCTGTGCGACTGGAGCCTCGGTGGGAGTTTCGCCCTCTGCTGGCGCTTCTCCTTCAGCAGGAACCTCACCTTCGGCAGGTGCGGTCTCTGCTTGTGCTTCCGCTGCAGCTGCCGCCTCAGCTTCCGCTGCCGCAATCTCTTCTTCCATTTCTTTTGTCACAAGCTCTCCAATCTTAAATACTAGTTGTGATGTTTCATTTAAGATAGCTATGCCATCCGGAACTTTTATGTCCGAGACCATTATTTGATCGTCCACCTTTGCTAGGTTCTCGACATTAACTTCAATTCTTTCAGGAAGATCTGTTGGAAGAGCTTCAACCTCAAGCTCTGAAACCGGCTGTTCAAGAAGTCCTACTTTATCAAGTACTGCCTTTGCCTCGCCAACTGCAACTACTGGAACGCGGGCAGTGATTTTTTCTTTAAGATTTACTTTAAAGAAATCTGCGTGAACCGGATTTTGGCTTCTGGGATCTATTTGAACATTATGGATAAGAACCGGGATTATCTGGCTATCGAATGCAATATCCACAAGACCTGTTTCGTGTACGATATTAAATACATTTAAGAAATCTTTGATTGGGAGCTGAACAGAGGTAGATTTAAACTCCTTGCCATAAATATTGGCAGGAAGAATCCCTTCCCGCCGGAGTTTCCTAACCTTTTTGCCGGCAATTGTTCGCTTATCTACTTTTAAACTCTCTCTTTTCATTAAGTTGTTATTGTACTAAAAAGGGGAATAAAAAGCAAAAAGAAGAGAGTTGAGGATTCTTAATTTTTGATTGTTGACGCAGAAATAAAAATATAATAGAATGCGTCATGGCTAATCCAGAGCTATCAGAGCGTAGTTCTGCCCCAGAGCTAACACCTCAAGTAGAACCTCGTGTCCAAAAACATATTGTAATTGTGACGTGGGCAATAAGAGGAAGAGAGCCCCACCTCTTTTACTGGAGGGACCATAATTCTTATAACGATGACCCTTATTTAACTGGCGACATTAATTCGGAAAGTGAAATTAATGAGGTTGCCAGAGCGGAAGTGGCAGATAGCTTGGTTTTTGAAGGGGTAAACGAAAAGACAGCAAAAGCCGCAATTAAAGGAGTTGAGAAAAGTGGGGTAATCGTATTCCCTTTTCTTGAAGATGGAGAGGAAAGACTAGAATGGAAAAAGAGAAGAGTTCCCATGGTCTTCGTTGAAATTATGCCATTATTATTACAGGAACTTTCAAAGGGGGATTCACATTCTCTTCATCCTGCATGGGTTTTACGACCGAATTCAAAATGGAATAATTCTATAGAAAGAAGAATTGAAAAGGCCTTCAAACAGTTTGCAGCCCACAAGCAATCAACCACTTAAGCTTACTTTAAAAGGCGCGAACCATTTCGACCCTGTTGTGATATTTGAAGCTAAAACCTAAGTCTCTTTCAAATATTCCCTTAGTATTTGGCGGAGTGTGACTTTGCCTTTTGTGGTTTTGAAATATTCTTCTCGCCTTTTGGCATCTTTTTCGTTTAGATATGCTTCGTAAAATATTAATTCAAATGGAGCGTACTGTTTGGTTGAAAGCTCTTCCTTGTTGTTGTGTTCGAAGAAGCGTTTCTCGAGACTTGCTGTGATACCTACATAAATAAAATCTTTATCAATGCTCTTGAGAACGTAGACGTAGAAGAATTTCATAGGATAAGAGGTTTTTTTCGTTGGAACGTACCAGTCGTAGGACTCCGGTACATTCCTGCCTCACACTCGCTTCTTAGGCTGCGCAGCGATGAACCTGAGCGATAGCGAATGGTTCGTTGTTGCGGGGGTTGGAAGAAATCCGCACCTACTTCCTCACCCAAACCACACCTGTATTTATACCACAATTAGCTTAATTTCACCACTATTATTTCATAATCTACCCTTTTTTCTTGTAAGGTATAATATTATCATTGAGTATGACGAGAGACGAGATAAGAACACACATGTTCACTTTCTTTAAAAAGTGCTCCTCTGACGATTTTCAATCGGTATGTAATTATAAAGGGCAGACGCTTATTCAATCCGTCAGGGATTTGTTTAGGAATATGATGCCCGAATATAATCACCTCGAAGAAGCAAAAACTAACCCAATAATTCTTGAAATAATCAACGAATGGGTTTCTAATGGACTTCTTGCTTTTGGAAATAAAAATGACTTGGATGCTCAAAGTTTTGGGTATATATCAGTTACGAGCTACGGCGAGGAGTGTTTCCAAAATGAGATAATTCTTCCTTACGATCCTGATGGATATTTAGCGGAGTATAAAGCTCAAGTAGCAAGCGTAGATGATATTACTTTAAAATATCTAGGCGAAGCAATTACAGCATATAATCGAGACCTGCTCCTTTCATCTGCTATTACTCTTGGTGTTGCATCTGAAAATGTAGTCCTCCTTCTAATCGAATCTTTTGCTCAAGCGCTTCCAAATACGACTAGACGATCTTCTTTCCAAAATCGAATAAGAGATAAATGGATTACCTCTCAATATACAATCTTCAAAGCAGAGCTATCTCACTTTCTAAACCAAATTCCTACAGACCTTAAACAAGATCTTGATACATATCTTGATGGAATTTTCAATTTCATCCGTGTTAACAGAAATCAAGCAGGACATCCTACCGGGAATATGCCTGTGAGAAAGGTCGCTTTACACAATATACAGATGTTTGTTGATTATTCAAAAAGAGTGTTTGATATACGAGAATTCTTTTTAAACAATAGTTTTACATAGGGCGCTTATTTTAATAGAGGCGTCATACATTGAGATTGTTTTACCTCAACTTTTAACCTAAATAGATTTAGGGTAGAGTTTCACAAGCAAGACCGTCATGGTCTGCATCAAGTCTGTGAGGGTCGCTTGCCGGCCCGCCCTGTGAAATAAAGAAGGTTTGAGCTTCCGCGTGTGTCGCAAAATCAGAACAATCCTTGTCTCCTCCGGTATAAGTTGGTCCTGACTGTGATGGTCGTTGATTTTGAACAGGTAGGTTTGTAGTTCTTACAGGTTTAAGTGTTGCTGACGGGTTCACGTTTATAGGACATGAACCCCACAAGCCCAAATTATGTTCTCGTGCGTATTTTTCAAAAGCATTGAACTTCTCGAGCATTTTTGTCGGGTATTGTCTGTAGGAGAAAGCATACCCTTGTTTAACCATCTCTCCATTTACAAAAGTCGCTTTGCTGTCAGGCAAATAAACATAACGGAGAAGTCTTGAATATTTATCTCTATTCCCCTGCGTTGGATCGTCAACCAACTTTACAAACTTGCCTAAAACAAATGCTTTCATTTTGTTTGTGGCCTCTTTCGCAAAACACTGAACCGGCTTTCTTGGATCAACGCTTTCAGGAGTATCAATTCCGAGCAACCTTAAACTCTCATTTTTTCTGCGAATACTTGCAGTAATTGTATCGCCATCAGTAATACTCACTATCTTGAAAAGCTTTTTCTTGTCCATTTCAGTTTCTTTATATGCCGCATGAGAAGTAGGAGTAAGGGATATAAGAAATGCAAGAAAAGCTAAAATGACGACTAACGCTTTAATCATACCTATAGGACGAGAATATACCACATAAGATTTTCCTACTTAATGTAGAGCTTGACTCATAAAAGCAACTGACCAAAAAACAAAAAAGGAATCAATTCCAATTAACATCAAGTTTATAGTTGTCAGTATCTATTTTATCCGGATAGCTGCTTACCTCAAATGGAGCTGTCGCTCCAACCGCAAGCGGCGTATCTGATGTGTCCCCTGCATAAGAGAAGCTCGTCCCTATGACTTTACCTTCCTCATCATAGTAGGTTGCTGTTATTTTGATAGATGACACAGGTCTATCTGTATTGTTTACTACTTCACCGACTATTTCCATATATCCAATTGATGATATCTTTTTCGATTGGCTTTTGACCTCAACTTTACCCGTATCTTTTGCTTCTTCTGATGGGGCAGGACTATTGGTGCTTGTAGATTGTTTTATCTCCTGACTATTTGTAGTAGAACTCCTACCGTTTCCTGAAATACCAACGAATACGCCGATAATAAATGCTACAAAAATAATTCCTGCTAATTTTAATTTACCCATATTTTTCACCTCCCTCGACAGTTTAGGTTTTGTTGGAGGCGAACAATAGCAAAGCTCGCCGCCAACGATGGGTTGCCCCACCTGCCGTCCTTTCGGGCGACAACCTTCGCAGATGCTCTGACGACGAGCTTAATTCTGCGAAGGTTTTTGTGCCATGCCCACATTACTGTGAGTTTAGGCAATCAAATTATAGCTTGATTATAGCATTCTTGGTCAATTGGAGTTTTTAGAGCCATTAAAAAGAGATTTGTAGAGTTTGTGGAGCCATTTAAAAGGTGAAGACCCGAGTTTTCTGAGCCACTTTGAAGCTGATTTTATAAATTACTCATCTATCTTTTGGATGTTGGAGCAATAATACTCTTTCATGGCGTTGCTATTTGCGGCAATCCATAGTATGAACTTTTTCTCATCTGTATTTAAAGGGCCCAAGCTAATCTTTTGAAACTCAACTATGTCTAATAATTCAGTATGTATTATGTTATTTATTAAGTCTGTAAAGTAATTTCGAGCAGTATCGATTCTTTCCGCAAATTGACTATTTTCATTGTATAAATCATAGACTGTAGATTTTGGAATCGAGGCTTTATAACAAGCTCTATTGATAGACAATCCCATCTTTAAGTGTGGCTCTAATTTGCGGAAAATGAGGTTTATGTCATCGTTACTCAATGCCGGCCTACCAATAGGGACGGCTACCACTGAATTTTCCATATTTATATTATAAACCCGTTTGCAAGTCGGGGTATTTCCTAAAACCTCATATAATCTCTTGCCACAGGGCATCCTCGCGGCCCACAGGTGGCAACCGAGTAGGGGTTTTGTGTAGAATGTCCTCAAATGGAGATTGATATTGAGATTGACGATTTAAAGACATTTGCAGGAGTTGCATTTATCCTCGATCAGGATAAACTTCTTAACAGCTTCATTGAAATCAGACAGTGTTGGAGGCTCAATAAGGGTCTGATTCCCTATGATAAGTATCATTCATGGCGCGAATCATACCATGACTTCCCATTAAGTTCGCATGCCGCTTCGATTCTCTATGAAGCAAAAGACAATTTAGGAGATGATCCATCCAAAGAACGCGAGATTGCATATTTGGATCCTGTTGAGTTCGAGGCTGAGCAATTATTAAAAAGGCTCGGCATTTCACCATCGCTATATGATCTTATTTTACGAGCATTGGTATGCGGAGAGGTAAGGAATGAAGATCTAAACGAGTCTGAAATCTCAAAGAAAAATTTTAAATACGGAGATTGGTTATATACAGTTTCAAATATTTATCTTCCATTAGAAAGTGCTTATAAGGGAGATACCAAGCAGGAAATAAAAAGGGATCGAGAATGGTATTGGTTAAGGAAAAGTGGGGCAAAACTCCTGCAGATCGCGACAGGAACGCCATACAGAGGAGCAATTGATCCGAGAGCATTTGTAGACAATGTAAAGAAACAGATTAAAAGATATAAAGCCTTCTTAAATTCAGGGGGACATTTAGCAAGTCCTTAACCGTCTCTTATATTCAATCCGCCTCATCCTTTATGATTAGCCCAAGCATAGCATTTAGTCTTTTTATATGGAAAATGGGGATGTAGGGGGAAAAGATATTTATAGAACAAAGGATTTATCAGAAGCGGCCGCCTTGACAGCCAAAGGGGCAAAACTACTCCGGCTAGAGCAAGAGCAAAACTTCTATTGGTTCGTATTTGCTGACAAGAACTCCTGCGAACACTCCTCTAATGCTTATTGGGCAGGCGAACTTCAAGTTGACGCCAAAGAATACGCAACCTCAATCAAAACACTAAAAGACCGCCTATTTGCAAGGCGATAAATATGCAATGGAGTGATGAATATGAATAAAGATGAAGCTAAACGGTATCATGGCTATCTAGCGCTACCAAGACATTCTAAAATGCTTAGACAGGATATTGGCTATCACCTGTTTAGTCTCTACATAGCGTTAGTGATTGACGCAAGGTGGGACAGGAAGTATCCAAATCAATTTGGCCATGTTGTTGGGACGCAGACGGAAATAGCTGCCCTTCTCAATATTAGCCAAAGCAAACTCTCAAGAGGACTTGATAAGCTAGAAGCCAAAGACAGAAAGTATGCAATTAAACACAAACGATACATACTTCTAGGCTATTTACCTCTTTTTCTGACCGACGTCGCTGACAAAATGTATGATAAAGATTATGCAAATCCGCACGACCTTTATGCAGATATGTATAGGATTAATGCAGAATTGCAAGAGAAATATGCAATTTCGCAAGAGAAACGAGATCGGAATACCCCCCAAAGGCTTTATCGTTCTTCTAGGGTTGATTTAGGTTCTTTTGATAGTAGTTTCCAAGAGGATACAGAAAGGGAGAGGGAATAACTGTGCAATTAGACCCTCAAGCTGTTGCCGAATTTAAAGAGTTATACCTGAAAGAGTATGGAGAAGAATTAAACGATCAAGAAGCTGTAGGGCTTGCAACAAAGCTTATAAAGTTTATAAAAGCTATTTACGGCGACAACTTGCCAAAAGTTAAACTTAGTGTATAAAATAAAAAAAGATGAAGATGAATGAACAATTGAGATTGAAATATATAGGCTACGCCCGTAAATCTTCCGAAGACAACCGCGAGAGACAAGCCGCCTCTTTACCTGACCAACTTTACATTATTGAGGGAGTCCGAACGAAACAAAATCTTTCAGTAGTTGATGTTTTACAAGAATCCCAATCAGCTTTTAAGACAGGTAGACCCCTTTTTAACCTTATGCTTCAAAGAATAGAGAAAGGTGAAGCAAATGCAATATTAACATGGCATCCTAACCGACTATGCCGCAACTCTCTTGACGCAGGACAACTATTATACCTAATGGACGAAGGAAAACTTATTGAAATCCGCACCCCTTCTCGTGCATATCGCAACACGCCGGAAGATAAATTTATGTTAGCCCTTGAATTTGGAATGTCTAAGAAAGACAGTGATGATAAAAGTATCGTCGTAAGTAGGGGTTTGGAAGGAAAAGCGCGCAACGGATGGAGACCGGGAGTAGCCCCACAAGGATATTTGAATGACAAAGCAACCGAAAGCGGATTAAGGAAAATACCCACAGACCCGGAGCGTATGCCATACGTAAAAAAGATTTTTGAGCTATTTCATTCCGGGACGCCTGCGATTGAAATTCACAGAATCGCGGATGAAGAATGGCATTTTAAAACTAGGCAACACAAGAGAATAGGCGGCAAGCCACTTTCTCTATCTATGATATATTTTATTTTGACTAACCCCTTCTACTGCGGAAAGTTTGAATATCCCTTGGGGAGTGGGAAATGGTATGAAGGCGGCCATGAAAAAGCCGTGAGTGAGGAAGTTTTTAATGAAATTCAAATGAAGTTGGGTGGTAGGAGTCAATACAAGCTCAAACATAATGATTATGCTTTCAATGCCCTTATGCGCTGCGGGTTCTGTAATTCAGGAATAGTAGCTGAACAAAAATGGCAATGTATCTGCTCAAGCTGTAAGACAAAGTTTTCCCTTACCCAAAAGAACAAGGATAAATGCACGGATTGTGGAACAATTATTGAGAACATGAATAATCCTAAAATACTTCACTATGTTTATTACAGGTGTGGAAGAAAGAAAAATTCTGCGTGCTTACAGCGCGCAGTCAGAGTAGATAACCTTGAGGAACAAATAGACAACAGGCTTTCACAGGTTGAAATTTCCCCTCTTTTTATGAATTGGGCAATAAAACAAATTCGCAAAATGAACGAAGCAAATAAGGATTTTGAGGAAGAAGCAGTTAAAGGTATTAAAAAGGCACACGATTCCTGCAGGATAAAACTGAACAACCTCTTACAGCTTAAAATATCGCCAACAAATGCTGATAGCAGTCTTTTATCAGACGAACAATACAAAGAGCAAAAAGAGGCACTAGAGAGCGAATTAAAGGCTATTGAGAAGCAACTCGGCAACTTTGATGAGCAGATGATTCAATCCAATAACGATACTGCCAGCGCTTTCAATTTTGTAGCAAGAGCTAGAGCGAGATTTGCCCTTCCGGATATTAAAGTGAAACGGGATATTTTTATGGGATTAGGGTTGCACCTAACACTTATGGATAAAAAGGTTATATTTGACAGTCCAAAATACATTGGAGCGATTGCAAGAATGAGAAAAGAATCTCCGGTGATTGCGGAAAGGGTCGCACCTGAGAAAGAGGCTGAATTACGGGCACAATTTGAAGAAAAGTATGCCTCAATTCCTACTGTGTTGCGGAGCAAGGAATCGCACCTTGTCTAGGAGATTATGAGCCTCCTGTGCAGCTTTACACTACCCCGCACGTTTTACGTTCAAAAATTATACCACTTTCGAGTTACAATTGAAAGAGATGTGGTTTGTATACATTCTTTTATGTTCTGATGACAGTCTTTATACTGGGTCGTCGAATAATCCGCAAGCACGGTTCAAAGATCATAAGAATGGCAAAGGTGGTAGATACACACGCTCGCATAAGCCAATTAAACTAGTCTATACCGAACGACTCGAATCAAAATCCGCTGCTTTAAAACGGGAAAGTCGAATCAAAGGCTGGAGTAGAGAAAAGAAAATAAAAATTTTAAAACTCAAAATTTAGCCTCAAATTTTCTTCAGGAAATTCTTTCTAATTTCCTCCAATCTCCGCCCTTCAAATTCTTCAGGGCAGGCAACACATTTGCTATAATCGGACTTGTGAGAAAAGGTGTGGATCATGTTGGGGTTGGAGTTGTATTCTTTTGCCATGATGGGGATGGTAATTTTCTTCTTGCAAAGCGAACAAATAAGGCTCGGGATGAGCATGGAAAATGGGATCCTGGGGGTGGGGGAGTGAATTTTGGAGAGCCAATTCTCAAAACACTTGCACGGGAGATTCGGGAAGAGTATTGTACTGATATTATCGAAGCTGAATTTTTAGGATTTCGTGATGTTCATCGAAAGGATGAAAAAGGAAGAAAAACACACTGGATAGCATTTGATTACAAGGTTCGAATTGATCCAAAAAAGGTAAAGAATGGAGACCCTAAGAGGCATGAAAGACTAGGATGGTTTACGTTTAAGATGTTGCCTTCGCCGATGCATTCTCAGTGGCCCGAATTCGTAAGGCTATATAGAGATAAATTAGAAAAATAGTTCGAACCATTTTTGCCAGTTGGGGCGGGTTTCAACTTCGATTTTTTCGCGGTTGAGCGGGGCAGAAGTAGGTGCAATCACCACATATTCTCCAGGCCTATTCATCAAAAGCTTCTCCCGAGCTTCTTCCTCAACAAATTGATTTGTTTTAACGTAAAACAGCCGTTCTTTCAAAAACAGGTTTTCCCTTTGTTCCTCGCTCAGTTTCTCTTTAAGATTTCCGGCAGTATTTTCATCTTCAAGCGTTTTAAAAATTCCGGATATGTTATTTTTAATAACAATCAGCAAAATAATAATAGCAATTACGGGCAGGATTTTTTTCATTGTGAAAGTGGAAGGGTCAATCCCCGGTTAATACTCGGGATTGACAAATATACTTCCTGTTGATATTATAGGCTTTATTGAATTTTATGAATCCCATAAAAATAAGAGAAGCAAAGGCAAAATTTGAGGGCTTTCTTAGGTCCAAAAATAAGGCCTCTGCCACTATCTTAGCATACGGTAAAGATATTGACCAACTTATATCATTTCTTGAGGAATTAAAACGTGAGCACATTCATGAGGTGACAAGCGATGATATTGCGGCCTTTCTTGCCTCAATGGAGTCCCGGGGATATACACCAAAGTCTGTTTCAAGAAAACTTAACTCTACAAGAACCTTCTATAGGTTCCTGAAGGTCAGTGAATACATTACAGACGATCCCTCGCTTCTGGTCAAACATCCAAAATATGAGTTAAATCCTCCCAGGATTTTGTCCCCCCTTGAATATAGGGCATTAAGAGATGCTGCCTCAGGAGATCCAAGAATTTACGCGATTGTCGAGGTTCTGCTTCAAACAGGCATTAGAATTGGAGAACTAGCAAATATTAGGGTGGAAGATGTCTCAGATAGCGTTCTTACGGTCCGGCCTTATGAAGGCCACCCCCAAAGAACAGTACCGTTAAATAAACGAGCAAAAGATGCGCTAAAAAGATATTTGTCCGCAAGGCCTCAAAGCGCAAATGACCACTTTTTTGTTACAAAAACCGGCAGGCCCTTCTTGGTAAGAAATATTAGAGACGCAATTGAGCGGTATTTTAAGAGAGCAGGAATTGAGAGTGCGAAGATAAATGATCTTAGGCATACTTTTGTCGCCCACCATCTGAAACATGGGATTTCTATGGTTTTCCTGTCAAAGGTATTGGGACACAAAAGACTTTCCTCAACCGAGCGATACCTGCAGTATATCAAAGACTCCAAAAAGGGCGAGAGTACTAACCTCCTCGAACTATAATCCAGAACACTCGGCGGGCCAGAGTTTTCGAACCACTTGATTCTGTGGTCGTTTTGGTGCATTATTAGAGTATGGAGGCCGCGCCTGATCAAGATCAACATCAACCGCAACATAAACCTTCAGAACATACGGAGCACGATTTTGATGTAAAGACTCTTCTCTCCTGGAGTGCGCCCGGCCGTCCATTTACAAAAAAGGGAAGGCAATTTTATCTGTCCGTTATTCTGCTTCTGGGTCTTTTTGAAGTAATTTTATTCTTATTCAGTCAATATGAACTCATGCTAGTTCTTGTTGCGCTGACTTTTCTTTCACTAGTACTATCGAGTGTGCCGCCGCACAATTTCCATTACAAAATTACAACCGAAGGAATTAAAGTAGAAGACTATTTTTATATATGGTCAGAGCTTTATGATTTCTACTTTAAATTTATAGACAGAACGGACGTCTTGATAGTGAGAACGCAAGCGTTTTTACCTGGGGAACTTAAGATTTCGTTAGGAGATATTCCCCGTGAACACGTTCGAAAGATTTTAGTTCGCTATCTTCCATATCGTGAATATGTCCACCCAACTTTTATGGAAAAATCTGCAGAGTGGCTTTCACACAACTTTCCCCTTGAAAAGACCTAATTGGCGGTGGGACCGGGATTCGAACCCGGGATAACCTTACGGCCATACACGCTCTCCAAGCGTGCTCCTTAAACCACTCGGACATCCCACCTGGTTTTCCCCATTTTTCAATAAGGCTCGTATGTGAATTATAAAATAAGAGTTAGGATTTTGCGAGCTTTTTGATGAGAGGAAGTGCCTCAAGAAAAGCATCCTTATCACTTTTGTAGCTTAGACGTTCCATAACTTTGTTTTCTGGGAGCCATTCAACAGCAGACATTTCATGGTCGTGTTCTGTTATATCTCCGCCAGTAAATTTCATAACAAAATAATAGACGGTTTTCTTGCGCTTTTCCCCTTCCCACGCATACCAATAAGTAACTGGTGTGATTTCACCCATAATTTCCGCTTCTGCTCCCGTTTCTTCTTTTACTTCCCGGACAGCAGTTTCTTCCTTTTTTTCTTCTTTAACATGGTCACCTATCAATCCTTTTGGGAAAACCCAGCCCAAATGCTGGGAATGCTGGGAAACCAAAATATAAATTTTGGAATCCTCTTTTTTGTAAACAACGCCTCCTGCTGAAAACTCAAATTTCATAAAATTAAGGTGCCCCTGGCGGGAATCGAACCCACATCAGAGGATCCGGAATCCCCTATTCTATCCGTTGAACTACAAGGGCCGTGCGGTGCCTAGTTGACTATGTTGGAACCTTTTACAAATCCCAAGCAACAAGACCCAATGTGTATTATATAATATAAACATGAGCGAAGATATTGACATTGACAAACTTTTTGACGAAGCTGATGCTGAACATAAAAAAAGATTAGAGTTTGAAGAAAAAGCCAAAGAACGAATAAAGAATCCACTAGTAAAGTCTTATCAGGAGTTTTTGGATGAAGAGGGTCATGTTAAAGACAAATCACCATTTTATGTAGTTGTTCATAAAAGCGAAATAGAAAACAATCAAGAAAGAGATGAGGAAACCCGTCAAAGATTACTCAAAGAATTAGACTTTATAGAACATAACTTCGATTACACTACTGCGGGCCCTTTTGAAAGAGCCAATGTCCCGGAAGGAAGACCAATAATAGTCTGTGGTGCATATGATGCCATTTGCGTTGGTCAACAACATGACCTGCTAATTAAAGGCGGATATGATGCGTACATTTCCAAAGAAGGAACGATGCCTTTTACTCCAAACAAACCCGCATTTGAGCAAGCTCCTAAACAAGGTTAGTCTCGGTTGGAACCTGTTTAAAATCACCAATTAGGCACAAAATTGTAAAACTTTAAAAAAATGTCCTTAGGAATAGCTAAACCCGTTGGAACTTCTGATTAAAAGAAAAGTTAGCTTGTTAAAGCTAATAGGATTAGCTATTTCTTAAATATCGTTCTGACCTGCGGAGGGTACAGGATTCGAACCTGTGAAGGGATTGCTCCCTCGAGTTTTCGAAACTCGCGCAATTGGCCTCTATGCGAACCCTCCTGGCGTGCCCGAGAGGAATCGAACCTCCAACCGCCTGGACCGCAACCAGGTGTTCTATCCGTTGAACTACGGGCACAAGACAGTATGTGTATTTTAGTTTATTTCAAGGCTTGAAGCAATCACTTCAACGCGTTTAACTCGCTCAGTGCATGCTTTTTAGAAGATTTTTTTGAAGAGGCGGATGGGATAAGCGGTATAACCCTGTTTTTCAAATGGTTTTGCTGCCGAATGAATAAGTTTTAAACTGTCTTTATACATTAATCCCTGAAGAATCCCCCCTATTAAAAAGCCTTGCAGGAGATCCGACTGAAAAATGCCTGCGCCTTTCGTTTGAGTGAAAAGGTAAACAGGAGCAAATAACATCCAGTGATGGATGTGAAGAACTCTATTTTTTACTTCTATTCTTAAATTCGGCAGGAATTGCACTCTTTTAATTCGAGCATATGGGACCTTTTTACTTACGCGTGATTTGGGGTGAGAAATAATATGGAAAAGCGTAAAGCTTGCAATGCCGGTAAGTAGAGTTTCCATGGAAGATAAATTCTTTGATAGTTTATATAAAAAGAATCGTGATTGTCAAGTCTGTAGCTGGGGTCGGGATCGAACCGACAACCTGTCGCTTATGAAACGACCGCTCCACCATTGAGCTACCCAGCCAATGGGCCTAATTTTACCATAAAATAAAGCTAGAAAGAAATAAAAAAGTATATAATATACCAATGCAGGGTGGAGAGTTTATCTTTGCGGGATACGATGCTCAAATAGAGCAGGGGTATGTCAATTTTTTCTATACAATAAAACGCGGCTGGGAGGAATTTAAATTCACCGAGAAAATAACCTTCGACCCCGTTTCGGGTTTCGATCCGGACGTTATCAAAAAAATCCTTGACAGTCTCCACTTGGCCTTGGGGGTAAGTTATTGGAAGCTATTTTGTCCGAAAGAAATTTTGACGCCAAAAATTTCTCTTTCACAAAATCAAGCCAATTTTTGGAACACCGTTTATGCAAAGGGTCTAGGCGAGTTTTTTTATAAAAATAAAATCAACTATAGAAGGCTTATAAATTTTCCGTATCAAGATAACCTTGACGCTCCGATCTCCTTGCCAAGGGAAAATAGGTCCTTACTTGGTGTGGGTGGAGGAAAAGATTCAGCTGTTGCGGGTGAACTTCTCAAGTCAAACGGCCGCGAATTCAGCGGCTTTGTTCTTAATCCCACACAGGTTCACAGACAAATAGCACAAATCATGGGAATTGAGAATATAAATATCAGGCGAGAACTTGATCCACAGATTTTTGCGCTGCATAAACGGGAAGATGTGTATAACGGGCATATACCGATTTCTTCTATATATGCTTTCACAGGGCTTCTCGCAGCAGCACTTTTTGACTATAAATATATTATTATGCCAAATGAGAAGAGCGCAAATTACGGTAATGTTGAATACTTGGGGGAAGAGATTAATCATCAGTGGAGTAAGTCTGAGGAGTTTGAAGCTTTTGTCCGGCATTACATCTCTGGATTTATTACCCCGGACATTATTTATTTTTCACTACTTCGTCCGTACCACGAGATTAAGATAGCTGAAGTGTTTGCAAGATTTAATAAATACTTCCACGTCTTCACAAGTTGTAATAAAAACTTCAGGTTCAAAGACCCTTCGAATATTCTTTGGTGCGGAGAGTGCCCAAAGTGTGCTTTTGTCTTTTGTCTACTTTCAGCCTTTATAGATAAGGATAAGCTAATAAGCATATTTGGTAAGAATCTTTATGAGTCCGAAAGCCTAATTCCAACTTACGAAGAACTTCTTGGAGTAAGAGATGTTAAGCCGTTTGACTGTGTAGGAACCCCTGAAGAGGTAAAACTTGCCTTACTCCTTGCCTATAAAAAGGGTTCTTACAATGAAACTCCGGTCTTTAAAATGTTTTATGAGAAGTTTAATCAAGAATTTCAAGTAATTGAAAAGAGTTCGGAGCAATTGCTCGGGCCGTCATCAGAAGATAAAATTCCGGATGAATTCAAATCAATTATTCCATAATGAAAAAAGAGGACTTTAAGAATAAAAACGTAGTTATTTTGGGGTTTGGCTTGGAAGGGGAGAGCACTACGAATTTTCTGCTTGAGAACGGTGCAAAGGCGTTTGTTGTAGATGTTCGTTCTCGTGACAAGTTTGAGGAGGAGAAAATTTCCGATTTTGAGAACAAGGGGGTCTCTTTTATGTTTGATTCATATCCTAGGACATTTGAAAATTTTGATTTGGTGGTTCGTTCTCCCGGAATTAGGCTCTCATCAAACGTGATAGAAAAGGCAAAATCTGAAGGAAAAGAGATAACAAGTTCCACGAAAATCTTTTTTGACTTGTGCCCATGCAAAATTATTGGTGTTACGGGCACAAAGGGGAAAAGTACGACTGCAACTCTTATTTACGAAATGCTTAAAAGTGGGGGGATAGATGCGTATTTAGGTGGCAATGTGGGAAAACCGCCCTTAGATTTTCTAAACGACCTTAAAATCGATTCTAAGGTAGTTTTAGAACTATCAAGCTTCCAATTACAGGATTTGAATAAAAGCCCTCAAATTGCCGTGTTTTTGATGGTTACAAGCGAACATTTGGATTACCACCGTGACATAAATGAGTATATAGAAGCAAAAAGAAACATCTTACGCTATCAAGGACCGGATGATTTTGCAATTCTCAATAAAGATTATCCTGCATCAAATGAGAGTGATGTCCATACACATGGGCAGCTTTACTGTGTTAGCCGAGAACAGCAAGTTGAGCAAGGATGCTTTGTAAGAGATGGCTATATTTGGCTTAAAATTGGCACACGGGAAGAGCAAATTATGCCTACATCAGAGGTACTTCTTGCCGGGAAGCATAATCTTGAGAACGTTTGCGCCGCAATTCTTGCCGCGACCATTGCTGGAGCGCACGCGCAGACTATAATTACTGTTCTTAAAAACTTCAAAGGTCTTGAGCATAGACTGGAGTTTGTGGGAGAGCATCATGGAATTAAATTCTATAATGACTCACTTGCAACAATCCCCGAGGCCGTAATAGAAGGGATTGAGGCGCTCGGGGAGGATGTTGAAACATTAATTGCCGGTGGATATGATCGTGACCTTGATTATAGAGAACTTGGAAAGTATCTGTCGGATTCGAAAATTCGTACACTAATTCTATTTCCTGCAACCGGAGAAAAGATTTGGGAGTCGTTATGTGTGGAGGTACCTAATGAAAGCTTGAGGCCAAAGAAGTTTGATGTAGCTTCAATGAAGGAAGCTGTTCTGACAGCTTATGAACATACAAACCCGGGGAAAATTTGCCTTATGTCTCCCGGCGCAGCTAGCTTTAATATGTTTAAAAATTACAAAGAGCGGGGAGAACAATTCAAAAAAGAGGTGGAAAATCTAAGCTCCTCTTGACAAATGGCGACACGAAAATTAGAATGTGCCTAAGGAAATTTACTAATCATGCAATCAGCAGAACTTCGTCCCGGTGTAGTTTCGATAAAGCTTGATGAACCCGAGCGATCCGCCTTACAAAACGAAGCCAACGACATAAGGGCAAGTATTCCACGATTCACAGAAGCAACGTTTTTAGACGAACTCCGACAAAGAGGATTAATTCTCAAAGCTAGAGTAGGTCAAGTAACAGATTTTCTAGAAGGAATGTCTACGCATGGCGGGGCAAAAGTCGCTATTTTTGACTTGGGGCCTGATTCAGTTAAGAATATTGGCCCTACACCAACAGAATATAAGATAAATGAAGGAAATCAAAATATTTATGACCCCGATATTTACAGAGGATTACTTGTTTCTTTAGTTGATTGGTACGGATACGGTTACACAACTCAACAAGAAGGTGTAATTCACAACAATATTATCCCTGTTGAGGAATACGCGGATGCAATCGGTCATAGCGGTAATGCAAGATATGAACTCGGACTACACGTAGAAGATGCTTCTTTCAATCTAGGAGAAGGTTTTGATATTAGTCCAGACTTTCTTACATTACATTTCTTCAGAAATGACAAACGTGTTCCAACAATCCTTGCGATACCGGATTGGGACCAAATTTCTCCATCCACACGCAACCTTTTATCAGAAAAATGGTTTTTTAATCAAACAAACACAATGCAAGGAGGAGCAAGAAATAATCTAGGTAAGCCTGTTTCGGTAATTTACGGTCCAAACAGCGACCCATGGGTTAGACTGAACACGAGTAGACTCAATCTAGAAGCGTACGAACCTGATCAAGTACATGCGCTGAATGAGTTTACGGACCATGTTAACGGGCAGAGAGTACTTGTGGGGGCAAAAGCCGGCGAAGTTGTCGTCTTTGATAATCGTCGAGTACTACATGGCCGCGCACCTTACAGTGAAGAAGATTATCCGAAATACGATGGTACTGACCGTTGGCAGAGACGCCTCACTGTCAGTTGTGATATGTCACGCATTAAAGAATTCGAGGCCAGTCCCAGAGTGGTTGACCCACACAAGTTACTTGCTAAAGTAACAAAACTTCAATAATGCTAATTCATTAGCTCAACCATTAGCTTAAGTTCGTCGCGCATGAGCCTTGGTAAAAGAAAGTTTTTCCTTATATATTCCCTGCCAAATTGGCCCATTTCTTGGGCTTTATTAGGGTTTTGTATTAATTCAACAATGCGTCTGTAGCATTCCTCAATGCTTCCAACAAGATAACCACACTTGCCATTAACAATTTGGTGTTTAATACCGCCTACATTACCCCCAATGACGGGTGTGCCCGACCATAAAGCTTCAGACACAGTTAGACCGAAGCCCTCTCTGAGGGATTTTTGTATCACAATATTGCTTGCTGTTTGAAACGCTTTAATATCTTTCCTCTCTACTTGATTTACAAGCAAATGCAAATCCTTCTCTCCCATAGCTTTCTTTTCAATTAGTTCGATAATTGCCTTAGCATGAATATTATTCAAACTTACTGCACCAATTAACACTAACTGAAGTTGAGGAATCTGTTTCTTTGCAAGTAGCCAGGCGTCAACAACTCCTGGAAAATCTTTCCAAGAATCTATCCTGGAAACCTGAGTTATAAAAGGTCGACCTAAATCTATTCCAAACCGTTTAACAACTTGTTTTGCCTCGTCTATACTAATAGTTTTATTTTTAGCACTTAGAGGATCTATTGCGATTGATGAAGTGGTTAGTCTACGAGAATTAAGCCCGGGAATTACGTATTCCGGAAAATAAAAAATTATGCCTTCATAAGGTTCCAAATATTTTTGGAGCTGTTTAATTAGACTTTTGGTTGGGTTGTGGGTCTCCGAATGTGATTGCCAAATCCATTTGATCCTGCTTTTTTTATTCATCTGCATTGAGGAGCCGAGCATTTGGTGATCCTGGACTAAAACGAAATCCCAGGGATCATCTTCTATTTCCTTGGCAATTCTTTTGTTAAAATCTTCATAAATCTTCCATTCTTTTAATGTAAAATTGTGCTCAATACCTTGTATGCCATTATAAAGCAATTTCGTAACTTCATAAAAATCAGCAGGCACTTCCGTAATTGCTTTCCAATCTATCTTGATGTGTAAATCCCTAAGTAGTGGAACCAGGCTCGTGAGGTGTTCATAAACACCACCTCTGTTTTGATTAGAGTTTATATATAACACGCGTTTATTACGAAGCTTTTTAGAAAGACGAATAATGTCGTCGAAGAGGCCGTTCTCTATCACACCTCGAAATTTCTGGAAGTCCCTTTTACCAACTACTACATCATGTAGAAGCATTTTGGGCATTATAATCCTAGAGAGCTTTAAAAACAATATAGGCATACTTGTTAGGCTGTTTGGTGGTGAACAGTCAAATAGAGGTAGAAAAATTAGTTTGACAAATAAGTCTCCCGAAGCTATAATTCTTTCAGAACATGAAATTCATGAAATCTTATTGGTACAAAGCTAACTAACCTTTCGGTTGGAGAGTGTTTGTGCATCGATTTCAAATTTCTAAAAACAGCTCGCCAACCGGCGAGTTTTTTTGTGTCTAAATTATGAAAAATATAAATTTAAAAACGTCAGTTGGGATTATAGGTGGAATGGGACCTCAAGCCTCAGCCCATTTGGTGAAGCTAATTGTGGATTTGTCCGCTAAAGAATTTGGTGCGAAAAATGGAGATGATTTTCCGGAAATCGTTCTCATATCCGAACCCATAGATGATTTGAGTTCAGACAAGAAGAAAACAAAAAAGGCTTTTAGGGTTCTAAAAGATAAAATAGCGATATTTGAAGCTGCAAAAATAAAAAAAATATCTATCGCTTGTAATGCAGCTCATCTTTTTCTCCTAAAATTGCAAGAGACTATTTCCATTCCTTTTGTTTCAATGATTGAAGAAGTTGGAGTGAACGTGAAAAATTCGAAATTAAAAAAGATAGGGATAATGGGAACCCCGGTTACTTTGCGCTCCGGCCTTTACAGTAAGCCGCTAAGCAAGTCTAATATTCGTCTTATTTCTCCTTCAGTCAGCGATTAAACTTAATAGAGGGTGTAATTAGGAAGGTTTTGGCGGGGAAAGTAGACGAAAAAGATAGTAAAACTTTGACAAAAATTGTCCTTGCCCTTAAGAAGCGAGGAGCGGAGGGGATTATTTTGGGGTGCACTGAATTACCTTTGGTTTTCTCTTCCGATTTTAATATGCCAGTTTTTAATTCTCTAGAGATTTTAGCAAGAGCATTGTTGCAGAAGGTCAATAAATGAAATAAAATTAGCGGGTATGAAAAAAAGAGTATTGTCAGGAATCAGGGCTACGGGGAGATTGCATCTTGGGAATTATCTTGGTGCGGTTAAGGGTATGCTTGAACTTCAGAAGAACCCCGAATACGAAACCTTCTATATGGTGGCGGATTTACACACTTTGACTACGCCGTATGATAAAAACACGCTTTCGCAATCCGTTCGAGATGTAATTATTGACTATTTGGCGGCAGGGCTCGATCCTAAAAAGAGCGTCCTTTTTGTTCAATCGCATGTCCCCGAACATCTTGAACTAGCATATCTATTTTCTACAGTCACAACAGTTGCAAAAATGCAGCATTTGCCTACATTCAAAGAAAAAGTTAAGCAGTATCCGGAAAACGTGACCATGGCGCTTTTGAACTACCCTGTTTTGATGGCTTCGGATATTCTTATTTATAAAGCTTCGCTTGTGCCGGTTGGAATAGATCAGGAGCCTCATCTCGAAGTTACGCGGGAGATTGCGCGGCGGATGAACCAAGAATACGGAACTGATTTCCCCGAACCAAAAAGGTTTGCAACAAAAGGCGAGTATATCCCTTCGCTTACAGGAGAAGGGAAGATGAGTAAAACGGTTGAGGGCTCGTATATTAATTTAACTGACGATCTTCCGATTATAAAATCAAAGATCGCCAAAATCCCAACAGACGCAGGAAAGGGTTCGGAGATTGTTGGTGGAGTTAAGACGCTTATGGAATTTGTTGAGTTGTTCGAGGGGTTAGAAGAAAGAGAAGGATTAGAAAGATTATATAAAACAACAGGTGTGCGGTATTCGGAAATTAAAGAAAAGCTGGCGGGAGCGATTTATCGTGAGCTTGAACCAATTCAGAAAAGAAGAGCAGAGCTTGAGAAAGATCCGGAGTATGTTGATCGAGTGATTCGTGAAGGCGCGGAAAAAGCAAGAAAAGTTGCGCAAGAAACAGTCGCAGAAGTGCGTGAGAAGATGGGTCTTAGATGAAGCAAGTTTACCTATTGGTCTCCGGGTTTGTTCAGGGGGTTGGATATCGCGCGTTTGTTCGGCGTGAAGCAGAAAAACTAGGACTTACTGGATGGGTTCGTAACCTTTCGGATAATAGGGTAGAAGTTGTGGTTCAATCGTCTGATAAGAAAACGCTTGAAAAGTTCGTCAAGATTTGTGAGAAAGGGCCGTTCTTGGCAGAGGTTCGAGATACCGCAATAGAATGGCAGGAGCCGTCTGAGACTTTTTCAGAATTCGAACAAAAACCCTCAGTTTAATAATTAACAATTTGACGAATTAACAAATTGACAAATTTGGCGATCAAACGAAATATTTCAAAGTCTAGTCGGTTTTATTAGCGGAATGAAAGATCAAAAGGGAGATTGAGTTTTAAATCCGATTTAGAGCTTCTTTTCGAGAAATTAATTATCGTAAGGCCTGTTATCTCGCCTGTTTTGGGATTTTTTCTAACTACAACTTCGTCCTCTGTTTCTGAAGATTCATCGGAAGCCGCGGGTTTGCCACGAGAAACATAGAGAACGTCTGCCTCCTTATCGTAGAAAAAATTTAATGTTTTTTTAGTTTTTTGTTTGCTCATATTTTTTACCAATTTTTACCTTGTCAGTAATGTAGGCTGTAATTATAAAGCTTCTCCGGTTCACTCTTACAACGACTGCGATATATTTTCCGCTTAGTATCTTATCAAAGAACTTATAAAATAACAACACTTTATTATCTCGCTTACTATATCTTATTTCATCAGGTTCCGTAAGCACGCTCTTAACTTTTGAGAAATGATATCTAAGCCCAGCGTGTCTTACAAGAAAGTAGTTTTTCCTTTCATTTGTTAATTCGATAGTTTTTCCGATGACCGATTTGTATTTCACGAATTTAATTATCGTATTTTTGTGCTAAAATTGCTAGAAAATGAAACAATTTGCTCTTAATGCTATTCGGTTTTATCAGAAGACGATTGGTTTTCGGAAAGGCATTTTAAAAACATTGTTTCTGGTTGATTCGGCCTGCCGATATTCCCCTACCTGCTCCGACTATACTTACCAGGCAATAGAAAAATATGGAGTGGCAAAGGGTTCGATTTTAGGTTTTAAACGCATTATCCGCTGCCACCCCTTCGCAAAAGGAGGCTGGGATCCCGTCCCTTAAATTTCCAATTTCCAATTACCAATTTCCAATTAATCATCTAATTCAACAATTGATAAATTAATTGGCGAGTGGAAAATGGAAACTGGAGACTTGTAGCTTTGATTTTGAATCAAAGCGTGGTATAATTTTCTATTCAGATGAACGGCAGGAAAAGAAACGGCAAAAGGACAAAATTTGGCTTGAGATTTACCTGGAAAGATCTTCTTCTCTACGGATTCTTATTCTTCTTTTTATTATTTTTAATGATGGGGATTGGAGAATTCACAAGCGGCGGCGGCGGCCAAAATATTCCTATTTCAAAGCTGATTCAAGATATTAAAGATAAAAAGGTAGAAGATGTAACAGTTTCAGATTCAAAGATTGAAATTTTATACAAAAACGGAGGCAAGGCCGTATCTTATAAAGAAACAGGTACATCTTTATATGAAGTTCTAAAAAACGCGGAAGTTGATCTCCAAACTATCAAAATTAATGTTCGAGATGAGGCTTCGGTAAATGCCTGGATTAATGTTCTATCATCCTTCCTGCCGGTACTTTTAATTATTGCCTTTTTCTACTTTATTTTTCGCCAGGCAAGAGGAGCACAGGAGAATATCTTTTCTTTTGGCTCAAGCCGCGGAAAATTATTTAATAAAGACTTTCCCAAAAGTACATTCGCTGACGTTGCGGGGGTTGAGGAGGCAAAGCAGGAATTGACGGAGATTGTTGATTTTTTGAAACACCCGGAGAAATACCGCGCTATGGGAGCAAGAACTCCAAAGGGCGTTCTCCTCGTAGGCCCAAGCGGAACTGGGAAAACATTATTGGCGCGCTGTGTGGCCGGTGAGGCCCAAGTTCCCTTTATATCAATTGCCGGATCTGAGTTTATGGAGATGTTGGTAGGTGTCGGCGCAAGCAGGGTCAGAGATCTCTTTGCGACGGCTAAGAAATCACAACCTGCGATTATTTTTATTGACGAGATTGATGCAATAGGCAGGCAGCGCGGCGTTGGAATAATGGGAGGTCATGATGAACGCGAACAAACTTTGAATCAAATCCTTGTTGAAATGGATGGATTTACTCCAAACGAACAACTAGTTGTTATCGCTGCAACCAATAGGCCCGATATTTTAGACCCGGCTCTTATTCGCCCCGGCCGCTTTGATAGAAGAATCGCACTTACATTGCCAGATATTGAGGGTCGAAAGGAAATTCTTGCAATTCATGCTAAAGGAAAACCATTTACAAGCTCTGTTTCTTGGGAAAAAGTCGCAAGACGCACTGTTGGCTATTCTGGCGCTGACCTTGAGAACATGCTTAATGAAGCGGCCATTTTGGCTGCGCGTTTTGAAAAAAAGCAGATAGACATGGAAGATATTGAGGAAGCGGCAACCAAAGTTAAGCTTGGGCCCGAGAAAAAGAGAATGCAGTCAGAGGAGGATAAAAAAATTACGGCGTATCACGAGTCCGGCCACGCGCTGGTTTCTTACTTTATGCCCCACACAGACCCGGTCCACAGAATTTCGATAGTCGGCCGCGGCCTGTCCCTTGGTCACACGTTGATTCCTCCTGCGCAGGATAGGGTTCATGAAACAAAGACAAGACTGCTTGAGCAGATTGCGACAATGTTAGGTGGGCGGGCCGCTGAAGAATTGATATTTTCCGAGATGACAACGGGCGCTGCGGATGATATTGAGAAGGCAACTCAAGTAGCAAGAACTATGGTATCAGAATTTGGAATGAGTAAGCTTGGACCAGTAAGCTATGAGATTGAACGCTCAAGAATGTTTGGGGAAGCTACCCAAATTTCTCCTGAGATGCAAGCAAAGATTGATGGGGAGGTTAGAAGAATAATCGATGAAGCCTATAAAAATGCGCAGAGAATATTAAAACAAAATAGATCAAAGCTTGATAAAGTTGCAGGGAAACTTCTTTTGAAAGAGACTCTTGAAGGAGATGAATTTGAAGCAATAATGAAAGGAACCAGAGGTATCAAATAAGAAAATGGTTATTGGAAAATGGAGAGTAGTAATGGAAACTGGAAAACAGAAATTAGATAGCTACCATTCTCCAATTTCAAATTTCTATTACCAATTTCTAACTTCTTATAACTAATTTCCAATTTCTGATACTTAATATATAATGAACCTATGAATGATTTCGCGCATTTATTAGTACGAAACCCAAAAGATGATGAAACGCCGATTGAGGCTGCGACCCAAATCTTTTCATCTCTTCTGCCCTATCCTTATATACCTTTGTGGAAAAGAGTTTATATTCACCCAAAATCTCACGCCTTTGAGGTGTACCTGATTGGACAAACCGTGTATTTCTATGTCACGACACTTTCTGAGAATGAGACCCTTGTGACAAGTTTGATTGCCTCATCCTTTCCAAAATCTAACATTATGCGGACAGATGATCCAATGGAGAAAGTTCTTGAATCAAAACACATTGCGGTTGGCGAAATGGTTTTAAATTCTTATTCTTATCTTCCTATAAAAACATACGTGGACCTTCAGGATGTAGATCCGCTCTCCTCCCTCCTTGGTTTTTTAGCCAAACAAGATTCAACTGTCAGGATGGCTGTCCAAATAGTTATAAAACCCGCAAGTTTTGCCTGGCAGGACAAGGCGGTTGAAATGGCAGGGCATTTACTTGAAGATACTCATCAGCAGACAGTCAAAGATGTAACAACAGGTGAAAGTTCCATGGGTGCAACAATTCGATACGCGCAAAACCCGCAGAAGCTTCGCATGATGCAAAAAGCCGGGTTTCAGGGGGGAAAGGCAGTGATTCGTTTGGTTGTTGGCTCGGACGATCCCAATGCACGTGCCTATATGCAGAATTTGGCTGGAACTTTTGGAAGCTTTTCTCTAGGTGAGGGGAATCAATTTGTTTTTAGAAAACCCCTCCTTTCGGTTAACAAAAAAAAACTGCTTGCTCGGATAAAGAATCGGTCCGTAAATTTTTTGGAGCGGAAAAACCAAGTTTTAAATGCTGCCGAACTTGCAACAATCTGGCATCCTCCCGGGTTTTTACTTGCGGGGATTAAGAATGTTGCATGGGGTAAGACGCTTTTGGGTGAGCCGCCCGAGAATCTTCCCGCAATAACAAATGTTTCAGAGGAAGAAAAAAAGGATATTAATTTTTTTGCCAAAACCGAATTTAAAAATCAGGATACCATTTTTGGGATAAAAACGCCTGACAGGCGAAAACACGTCTATATTATCGGAAAAACAGGAGCCGGGAAGTCAACTCTCATTGCCAACATGGCAATCGATGACATAAGAAAGGATCGCGGGATTGGGATAATTGATCCGCACGGAGATTTATCCGAGATCATTTTAGATTTTATCCCCAAAAGAAGACTTAATGATGTTGTCTATCTTGAGCCGTTTGACGTCACGCGGCCGTTTTCTTTAAATGTTTTAGAGATTCATAATTCACAGCACAAAGACTTAGTTTCGTCTGGGATTGTTTCGATTTTCCATAAGATATATGGAGAGTCATGGGGTCCGAGACTTGAGTATATCTTGCGAAACGTAATCCTTACTCTTCTTGATATAGAAGAGGGTACTTTAATTGATGCGCTTCGAATTCTTTCAGATCAAGCCTTTCGCCAAAAAGTGGTATCAAAACTTTCTGATCCTGTACTTCGCAACTTTTGGGAGGCAGAATTTGCCAAGATGCCAGATAAATTAAAAGCAGAGGCAGTTTCCCCGATTCAGAACAAAGTTGGACAGTTTGTATCATCAAGAATGATTCGAAACATTATTGGGCACCCCACATCCTCCATTAACTTGCAGCAAATAATGGATGAGGGGAAAATTTTGATTTTGAATTTAGCTCAAGGGAAATTAGGTGAAGACAATGCTGCGCTTTTAGGCGCCATGGTAATTACTCAGATTCAGTTGGCCGCTATGAATCGATCTTTTCAAAAAGAAGAGTCTCGGCGCGACTTTTTCCTTTACGTTGATGAGTTTCAAAATTTTGCCACCACCTCTTTTATAAAAATACTGTCTGAGGCCCGAAAATACCGCCTGTCTTTAACTTTAGCAAATCAATACTCTGACCAGCTTGAAGAGGATGTACAATATGCGATTTATGGAAACGTTGGGACACTGGTTTCTTTCGTCGTCGGAGCGCACGATGCGGAGCTTTTAACAAAAGAATTTGCCGAAATTTATACGGAGAATGATTTGGTTTCGCTTGGAAAGTATGAAACGGTTATGAAACTATCGATTGATGGTATGACTTCTGCGCCTTTTCCGGCAACTACTTTGCCATTACCTGCCGTAAAAAACGAAAACCGAGAAGCAATAATTCGCCACTCTAAAGAGAGATACGGCCGAAAACCCCAAAGTTAGCAAATAGTGACTAGATACTAGGGATTAGGAAGATACATCGAAATTCCACTTGAAACGCGTTTTATTCGGGTATATACTTCAAATATTAGCATTGTCCTAATAATAAGCGCTTTTTGCATGCGCGTTATTTATTTAGACAAATGCTTTGCTCTTTGAAAATTCAGTCTGCGAAGCCCGATTAGAAAATAAATTTTCTAACGGGGTAAACTTCTTTTGGAATTGGTAGCATGCACCTAAAAGCATGGTGCATATAGTTCGGCTGTGAATCCTGTGCAACAATTTGTCAATTGTCAATTGTCAGTTGTCAAATGTCAATTGTCGGTTACTACATAGGGTTCACAGTCGAATATCAATTCGAAAGAAGAAAATAAAAGCCTTTACACTCCTCGCGTGCTATCGTAGTCTTTCCGCCCGCTACATCACGCTAAGGAGTTTTCGCTCCGCCTTTTGGAGGCCCCACCTCCGGCTGCGAACTCAGTGGGCCTCCCCATGGGGACACTTCTGCCGAAGTTGCAAATCTCCTCGCCCGCGAAATGCGACAAAGCAGTATGCCCCCCCATGGCCAATAATTCTCTTGGAGCCTTGTTCGTAGCTGCGATTCTCGGCCGAGGACGGCAAGGCACAGGAGATTACCATATTTTATCGGTAAGCACGATAGTCTGGAAAGGAGAAGTTTATCGAATAAAAGCTGGTCTTGAGAGGTGGAGACGCACGAGCAGTTCGAGTACGTTGCTTCTGTCACGGGAATGCAGTGTCTGGGGCTGGGCGAAATCTGCGTCTCCATCAAAAGTTACGGCCGAATGATACGGACACCCCCGCGCGGGATCCCCGCCGTCCGCATCTTGGGCCTTCCAATAATCATCCTTTCAAGGTAAAGGAGGGGGTAACGGGACCGCCAGAGCACAAAAGGAGAGACCTCGCGTTAGGGAAACCATCGGGGACCTACGTGCCCTGGGGCAGAGACGAAGCCAAGAGAGAAACCCGGCAAGATCCTTCCAAAGAAGGACAACAGGAGGAACCGCCGTGAAAGACAGAAAGCTTGGGGTGATCGGCCTTATCGCCGCTCTCCTCGTAGCGTTCGGAGCTTTCGGTCTCTTCGGACTGAAGCTCGGACACGACCCACCGGCCACGACAACGATGTACGCGGCGACTGACTCGGTCCCGGACACGCTAGAAGCGGTCCCGATCGCAGTAGGCGACGTGTACGACCAGGCAGTGGTCAAAACAGGCGGCAACACCGTCGTCGCCCTGATGGACTCTGAAACGACCACCGCCGTCATCCTGGCAACAAGCCTGCTCGTACTGGCCGCCATCGGCGTACTCTACATCGTAGCTCACGACCCGACATCGTCATCGCGACGACTGCGACTGCTACGACTCAACACCATGAGAAGAGTACTCCATGGCATCGGCATGAGCGCCTTCATCGGAAGGTCGGTGATTACGTTCAGCAGGCCGGTTTTGGCGATTGTGGCGTTTATCAGCGTGATAGCAATCTCGGTGCTGTCGCTGAACACGTCCACGGCTTTCGCCGGTGACGCTGGCCTGGCCGACGCTGGCAACAGCTCGGTCCTGTTTGGCATCGCTGGTGCCATAGCCTTCGCCTTCGCCCTCGCCCTCGCCGGCGTCGCGACCCTAAAGTTCGCACGTCGCTAACGGACGAAGTGACCCTTAGGGGTTTCGTCTGGGACGAATTTCCTGAACACGTGACGGCGGCTCTTTGCGCCCTCGTTAACGCTTCAGGTTCGTCCTGAACAAGGCGAAAAGGCCTGATTGCGTAAGCTTGAAGGTCTTCGCAGACTGAGTCCCGATTCAATCGGGAAAGGTGCGGCGGTAGCTGTGTGGTTGCGCAAGCAACATTCTCGTCTTCATGACGAACACACATCTACCCCGCACCCTCAGTTCTCCCTCCTGGGAATTTCAAATATTACCAATACTACCAATTTCCAATAATCCAATATAATCTCAATAATCAATAATAAATAATCAATTATCAATGCGCTTTTCTTATTTTTCTTGCTATAATGTTCGCATGGAAAAAAAGCGCAATGTTTTTTTGCTTGTGGATGGGCCGGCAATTGTCCACCGCGCCTATCACGCAATGCCCCCATTTACAACATCTAAGGGTATTCCGACAGGCGCAATTCACGGATTTTTTGCAATGTTTCTAAAACTTATCCAGCAATTAAAACCCGCATATATTGTGGTTGCCTTTGACAGGGCAAAACCTACTTTTCGGAAACAACTTTATGTAGGCTATCAAGCCCAGCGCCCAAAAATGGAATCGGATTTATCCTCCCAATACGAGGCAATTATTGACATTTTACATAAGGCAAAAATTCAGGAAGTAGGAGTGGACGGATATGAGGCGGATGATGTAATCGGTACGCTGTCCGAAGCCGCTAATAAACAAGGGATTTTTACCTATATAGTAACTGGGGACCGAGATATGCTTCAATTGGTTGATCAAGATACTTTTGTGCTAATGCCTGTTAAAGGTATTTCAGAAGTAAAACTTTTGGATAATGCCGACGTAAAAGAAAAATATAGCGTTGATCCTTCACAATTCGTAGATTTAAAAGCGCTGACCGGTGATCCGTCCGATAATTATCCGGGAGTACCGGGAGTTGGTCCAAAAACTGCTTCGAATTTAATTGCCGACTACGGAACTGTCGACAATATTTATAAACACCTCGATGATATTGCCGTGAAAAATAAGGCTTTAGCTCAAAAATTAATTGATGGGGCAGAAGCGGCAACTTTAGGAAAAAAACTTGCCGCAATTGTGACAGATGTTCCATTCGTTTGTAATTTAAAAGACTGCAAGACGCAAAAAATTGATATCGGCGCCTTTAAAAATGCACTCGAAGAATTTGAATTTAAGACTTTACCAAAAAGAGTGGACGAGGTATTTGTAAAAAAAGAAGAGACCAAAAAGCAGAATCAGATGAAACTCCTATGAGAACTCAAAACTCAGAACTCAAAACTCAGAACTACAACTCAAAATCTTCTGATTTAAGAGTTAGAACTTATGATTTTTCAATCGAAATAATAAAATTCGTCAATAATCTACCCAACAAACGGGCCTTTTGGTCAATAGGTGATCAACTATTAAGATCATCAACTTCGATAGGAGCAAATTTGATAGAAGCCAAGTCAGCTAGTTCAAGAAAAGACTTTATTAACTACTACACAATATCTCTAAAATCAGGAAACGAATCCCGCTACTGGTTATCTTTACTTCGAGATTCTTATGTAGAATTGAAACCTCAATGTGAGGAACTTTTGTTGGAGTTGGATCAGATCTGTAAAATGCTTACCTCGAGCGTCTTAACATTAAAAGGTAAAAAAAAGTTTTAAGATCTAACATGTAGATCTGAGTTATAACATATGAGTTCTAGCATCAAAGTAGCTATAGTCCATGATTATATAAAGGAATACGGAGGGGCGGAGCGAGTGGTGGAGGAATTACACAAGCTTTTTCCCGATGCGCCTATTTACACGGCATTTTACAAAGAAGGATCGACCGCTTATGCGCGATTAAAAGGTGCAAAAATTATTCCTTCTTGGGTTCATTACATTCCTTTTTTTGCCGACAAGCTTCATAGCCCTTTGCGTTTCCTAACTCCACTAATTTGGGCAAGTTTCGATTTTTCAAAATACGACGTGGTCATAAGTTCGGCATCTTGGTACGTGACTAAGGGTTTCGGAAGTCGCAAATCCACCCCCGCTTTCTCCACCCCTGTCTCGCTCCGCTCGCAGGCGGGCTCCCTCGCTGACGCTTCGGTCCGCCCCTCGGGGGGGAAAGGGCCAATTGAGATATGTTACTGCCACACCCCGCCGCGCTGGTTATATGGTTATCGGACTTCAATTGAGTGGCAAAGATATTGGCCAATTAAACTTTACGGAATGATTGTTGGCCATTTCTTGCGGCTTTATGATTTTAAAATGGCACAAAAAGTGGACTACTTTATTGCTAATTCGGAGGAAACAAAAGCAAGAATTCAAAAGTTTTACAGACGAGATGCAACGGTAATTTATCCTCCAGTGACGTTGCCCACCCCCGCTTTCTCCACCCCTGTCTCGCTCCGCTCGCAGGCGGGCTCCCTCGCTAGCGCTTCAGTCCGCCCCTCGGGGGTGAAAAGAGATTACTATTTAGTAGTGGGGCGAATTGTCGGTTCGAAGGGTTTGGATTTGGCTGTTGAGGCAGCGGCAAAACTCGGAATCAAGCTAAAAATCGTTGGACTTCCTGCCGGGTATTACACAGGATATAAATCTCTTTCAAAAAAAGCCGAAAAAAACGTAGAGTTTTTGGGGCATGTAAGGGATGAGGAACTTGCAAAGTTATATTCTGGTGCAAAAGCATTTTTAGCGCTTGCCGAGGATGAGGATTTTGGCATGACGCCAGTTGAAGCAATGCTCTCTGGAACACCAGTCATTGCATATTATGGGGGGGGATACAAAGAGAGTGTTATTGATGAAAAAACCGGATTATTTTTTAGAGAATACACCTTAGATTCACTGGTCGATGCGATAAAAAAGTTCGAGTCATTAAAAATTTCCTCGGAGACGTGCCGCAAGCAGGCCCAAAAGTTTTCAAGTGATGTGTTTGACAAAAAGATATTGGATTTTATTAAGGGCTTAAAGTAAAATAGGCCGCAATGAGTGAGGTTATCGAAAGACATGAGAGCGAGCCGGCCCCATTAAAAATTGCAGATGTATTCCCAGGACAAGGGTTTGTACCAAGGGAGCTTGTTGGTACGGCAAGGGGCCTATTTAATTCCCCAAAGGCCGAACGAGTGCTTACTCATATAGATGCAATTCTTGGGCCAATTTTTCCCGGCATTAGGGTCTTTAGTGACTTGATTCTAAACGGTTCGGAAGAAGAAGTTGCACAGCTATCAGAGACGGAAAATGCACAGCCTGCAGTACTTGCTGTAAGTATGGCATCTGTTGCCGCACTTGAAGAATTTGGACAAGAAGTTGAAAGCCCTTTTGCAGTTTCAGGGCATAGTGCAGGAATAGTTGGTGCTTTATGGAGAGCAGGGGCGCTTGGTAGGATGGAGGCCCTCTGGTTAGCGCGTGAACGCGGTGAAGCGATAAGAGACGCAAAAAAAGGGCGTAAACCTGGAGCAATGGCCGCAGTTACAAACAGGGAACCAATCGACATTGGTGGTCTTGAAAAAATTTGTTCTGAATTTAATGTTGAGCTTGTTAACTTAAATTCGCCAATGCAAATTGTTGTAAGTGGAAGGTTAGAAGATGTAGTGAGTGCGGGAGCAGGGATTAAATTTGCGGGCCACAGGGTTACATCTCTTTCTACATCTGATGCTTTTCATCACTCGGAGTTGATGAAGCCTGCTGTCGAGCTTTTTGCAAAATCTGTTGACAGGGTAAAAATTAATGACCCTAAGGTTCCAGTCTACCTTAATTCTACAGGTCAGCCCCTTGCTATGGGGAGGGATATAACACGTTTTCTGCCAGGGGAAATTGCAAAACCCGTTGATTGGGTTTCTGTGGTTAACAATATGAAAGCAAGAGGTATTAGTGCATTCCGTGAATTCGGCCATGGAAGTGTTTTAACAGGTTTGGTTAAAAGGATTAATCCTGATGCAAAACTGGCAAACATCGGAAGTATCGAACAAGCAAAGTCGCAACCTTTTCAATAAATGCCGGAATTACCAGAAGTAGACCCCATACAGAGCTTGCCTTCTCCCGAGGTTTACATCCTCGCGTCGAAGGGGCGATTGTACGGGGCAAGAACATTAAAATTGGGAAGGAGATTTAAATAAAATGCCTGAATTGCCCGAAGTTGAAACGCTTCGACTTGGTTTAATTAAATATGTTTTGGGGCATAAGATTTTAGATGTCGAGATATTACACCCAAAGGTTTTTCAGGGAGAAAAAGAAAAAGTAATCGGTTCGACTGTTAAAGATGCTCGAAGAGTAGGGAAGGGATTAATTTTAGAATTATCGAACGGTTATTGTTTGGCTATACATATAAAATTAACGGGTCAGCTTATTTACAGAGACGAAAAGACCAAAAATGTTTCGCTCTCTGCAAAAGTTGGGGGTGATCTTCCGAATAAATTTACACACGTTATATTCAAACTATCCAAGCTAACTGCCAACAGCCAAAAGCCAACAGCCTACTTGTACTACAACGACCAACGGCGATTCGGCTGGATTAAGGTTATTAAATCGGATAAGGTTTCGAAGCTTCCCTTTTTTCGGGATATGGGGCCCGAGCCCTTCAAAGATTTAACTTTTGCACGATTTAAATTCGTAGTTGGGAAAAAGGTTACAAAGATTAAGCCGCTTTTAATGGACCAGACAAATATGGGAGGGATCGGGAATATTTACGCAAACGATGCGTTATTTCGCGCAGGAATTGATCCCCGAAAGACGGGGAAAAGCCTTTCGGAAGAAGAGCTTAAGAAACTTTATGATTCTATTTTGTTCGTACTCAAAAAAGGCCTCGCGAGTAGGGGCGCATCCGAACTTTCGTTCGTTAATATTTTGGGTCAGGAAGGAGAATACCAAAACCACACATTAGTTTATGGAAAACGCGGTCAAAAATGCCCCAACTGCGGTTCGACAATTAAATTTATACGAATCGGGGGCCGCGGAACCTACTTTTGCCCAAATTGTCAACAATAAAGAGTATCACGAGTATCACATGTATCAAAAGTATCACGGGGGAAATCGCTTGTGGTACCCGTGGTACACTTGGTACCCTTGATGCCCTACTATTTGAGTTCTTCGTCGATTAGGGTTTTGAAGGAGGCGTAGGGTTGGGCGCCAACTAATCTATTGCCGTTTATAAAGAAGGTTGGAGTTCCTGAGACTCCCGCAGTTCTTCCATCATTTAAGTCGGCATCTACATTTGATTTATACTTTTGCGTATCAAGACAGCTGTTGAATTGTTGGGTGTTCAGTCCTTGCTCCTCTGCCCAAGTTTTAAGCTGTGTAGTGATTACATCAGCGGTTTTGCCTGAAATTTTATCCTGCTCGGTGAAAATTTTATCATGATATTCCCAGAATTTTCCCTGCTCATTAGCACATTCTGATGCGAGGGCAGAAGGTAGCGCCGCAAGGTGAAAGTCAAGAGGGAAATGCCTATAGTAAAGCTTCACTTTTCCGGTGTCAACGTAGTCCTTTTTAATTTGAGAGAGTGTTTCGTCAAAATATCTTTTACAGAAAGGACATTCAAAGTCTGAAAATTCGATCATGGTTACGCGAGCGTTGGTTTGCCCAACGACAGGAAGTTTTCCTTCTTTTACCTCTACCTTGTCAGGAGGAGCAGTCCCGGCCGTTTGAGAACTTGGAGTAGTTGTGGCTTGATTTTTCTCAAGTAATTGAACCCGAGCTGTTAGATACCCAAGAAGAAACGCCGCATTTAGAAGAACAATATAAAGTAATTGATTTGCCTTTATTTGAGTGACCTTTTTCAGAAGATCCCCAAGCGTTAAGGCCTCCGGCCCTGAGGGCCTCCGGCCCGGCAGGGGGGATTTGGCTTTTGGCATGGACTATATATTAGTCGAATGCCCTTGCATTTGTCAACAGTTTTTGATATTTTATGGTGTAATCACTTTCCCCGCCGATGGTGGGGTAAAGTAGGCTCCAGGCGGGGCCTTTTTAATGAAGAAAGATAAGGTTGTTATTTCTCTTGGAGGGTCACTTATTGTTCCAAATGGGGGAATTGATGTTACATTTCTTAAGAAGTTTAACGACTTTATCAGAAAACAACTGGCGCACAATCATGGGCGCCAGTTTTTTATTGTGACAGGGGGAGGTGCCACCACAAGACATTATCAGGACGCCGCGCAAAATGTAACAGGTCACGAGTTAGTTCCCGAAGATCTTGATTGGCTAGGGATCCATGCAACACGACTCAACGCTCATCTTGTCAGAACTATTTTTCGTGATCTTGCTCATCCATACATTCTTAAGCATTATGAAATTATAAGAAAGGTTACCGAGTCTGTTGTTGTTGCATCAGGATGGAAACCCGGATGGTCAACAGATTTTTGTTCTGCAATGATATGTGAAGATTACAATGTAAAAACGGTTATTAATTTGAGTAATATCGATATGGTTTATGACAGCGATCCTAGACATAATCCTGATGCCCGCCCAATTAAAAAAATTACATGGGACAAGTTTCGGAAAATTGTAGGCGATAAATGGGTACCGGGCATGAATTTACCATTTGACCCCATTGCTTCAAAGAAAGCGCAGGAACTGGGACTGATGGTTGTAATTCTTAAGGGAGATAATTTTGAAAATCTTGAGCACTATTTTGCGGGCCGAGAATTTGTAGGAACAGTAATTGAAGGATAGACCACTAACAACTGACAACTAACCACTGACTTGATATAATCCCATTATGCAGGAGTTTGATTCGAGTTTGCTTAAAAATCTCTACAGGCCGGCTTCTGATTCGCATAAGGGGCAGAATGGAAAACTTCTGATTGTTGGCGGTTCACAGCTTTTTCATGCCGCATCACTTTGGGCACTGGCAGTTGCTTCAAGAATTGTCGACATGGTTTTTTACTCATCTGTTCCCACCAATAATGAAATCGTTAAACGCGCAAAAAAAGAATTTAGAAATGGAATAGTTGTACCCCGGTCAAAAGTCGAGAATTATATTAAAGAGGCGGATTGTGTTCTGATTGGACCGGGTTTACCCCGCCCCGAGGGACAAGAAGAAGGCGATGATGACACAAAAGAAATGACCGAGAGGCTATTTCGTTCGCATCCCGAGAAGAAGTGGGTGGTTGATGGGGGATCGCTTCAAACCATAGATCCGGAAGTTCTTCGAAGTTTGAAAACAGTGCCAATATTAACACCACATAGAAAAGAATTCGAGATTTTAAAACTCAAAACTCAAAACTCAAAACTCAAAACTACAACTCAAAAATCAAAAATTGAAGAACAAGTTGAACTGTTTTCGAAAGAATATAATTGCGTGATTTTACTTAAGGGTGAGTACGATGTTGTATGTGGACCCTTCGACTCTGGTTCGACTTCGCTCACCATCGCTCAGGGTGAAATTCGGTGCAACCGAATTTCAGGCGGAAATCCCGGAATGACCAAAGGCGGAACGGGGGATGTGCTGGCAGGTTTGGTTGCCGCGCTTTATTGCAAAAACGACTCCTTTTTATCGGCGTGTGCGGGTTCATATATCAACAAAAAAGCCGGCGAGTCTTTAGAGAAGAAAATGGGAATCTACTTCAATGCCTCAGACCTCGCCAATGAAATACCTCATGTAATGAAAGATCTTTTACTGTTTCCATAAAAGTGATTTGGGTAAATTTTGTAAGAACTCTGTATAGAGATCAAAAGGCGCACCGTTTGAAGCAAATCTTTTAAATTCTTCATCTCCTGCTTTCGCTAGCGCTAAAGAGACTTGGGGTGCAAACCTGTTTCTCAGAATTTCTCGAGTCGACGATGCACTGGGGATTGTTCTTGGCTCAAACCCTACCACTTTAGCATATAAATCGTTAAAGCTTATGCCTGATGAAGTTTTCATACCCCAGCATATACTCCGAATCATATAGTACGCCGTGTAGTGAGTTAAAGCCCGACACAACGCTACATTACTGTAATCCATATTGTTGGGGAATTTGGTTCGGGCACTCCCTACGTCTGTGAATTTGACACTGCCATCTTTATCTAACCCTTGGTTTGAAAAACCGGGGTCAGAAACAAATACACCTTCCCCAAACATTTTACGATCAGCCCCTGTAGCTGCAACAATTAATCTTTCAACCAATGCGGCATCACGACTCCTGGCTGCGGCTACAATCAGAGGGTGAACAATATCAACTTTCTTTTGTACTATAGCTTTCGAGAAATTAGCGGCTCTATGGTCTACACGTAAACTGAGATTTTCTACTACTTCAAAAGGTACTATTGAAGCCGGGACGACTCTTCCTGCAGAAATATAGTTCTCTAAAAATATAGGGTGCTTAGGAACCTTAACTACTACGTCTATACCCGTTCTCGTAAATACAGTAGCTTGCGACCCCTCTGTAACGTCACCTTTTCTCTCTGTTATAAAAGATGATGATTCTACCTGAAGTCTCCAGTCAGGGAGATGGTTTCTTAGCTCGAGCATGGGGGGATTATAAAATAAACTCAAGGCTAAATCAAATTAGAGCTCAATCGTCGAAACGTCCTGTTTGTTGAGGATTTTTTTGGGGAGGAATTCGCGGTGGGTGGTTGTGAGGATTGTTTGCTGATCTGGCAACAAATCGAACACCTTGTGGATGTTGGTATCATCTAATTCGGAAAATATATCATCAAGAAGTAAGACGGGCGTGTGGCTGGTGGCGCGTAGCAGGTAGTTCACTTCAAGAACTTTAAGCTGGAAAATTGTGAGTCTTTCTTCTCCGCGGGAACCGAATTCCTGGATGGGCTTTTCGGTTCGAGGAAAATAAAATTTGAAGTCGTCCCGCTGCGGGCCGACTAGAGTGACTCCGGCTTTTTGTTCTTCAAAATGATATTTCATAAGTCTTGCTTCTGACATCTCGCTCTTATCATAAAAAAGAGTAAAGTCAAAAATATTTTTGATCGATTCATTTACAAAATTGACGAGCTCTTCGCGTTTTGATGCGAGCATCGATCCTTGTTCGATCAATATTTTATTAAAGTACTCAAAATCAGAGCTTTTATACTGCTTTCTTCCTTCTTTAATGTCGTATAGCATGCGGTTTCGGCGCTTCAGTGCTTTTTCATATGTTGAAAGCGCGGTCCGATATCTTTTATCCGCTTGGTACAAAACCGAATCTATATAGCGGCGGCGGGAAGAAGGAGAGGAAGTTATTAATTCGATATCATGGGGAGTAAAGAGAACCGAAACAAAATTTGAGGTAAAGTCATATTGCCTTCTTGCTACGCCATTAACTAAGAATTTTTTCGAGAGGTATCCTTTTTGAAGAGAAAAAATAACCTTAAGCTTTATTCGATCCTCTGTTTGTCCACCCCCGAGGTGGAGGTTCTTTTCACCTCGGGGGTGAGAAAATATATCTGCCTCGATTTGTGCAAACTCTGTCCCCTCACGAATCGTGTCTTTGTCATGTTCTGCGCGGAAGGATTTTCCACGTGACAAAATATATATTGCCTCAAGAATGTTTGTTTTGCCAACCGTATTTGGTCCAATGATTATTGTGGTTTGCGAAAAATCGAATTGTCGTAAACGATGATTTCGGAAATTAATAAATTTAAGTTTTTTTAAAACCATATCAATACCTCCGAACCCTTCGACTCCGCTCAGAGCAAGTATAAAAATAGGATTGCCCAGATAATAACACAAATATAGTGCCTGTGGTAGAATATGACTTAATGTATACTCCTAACTTCTCAATAAATAATAGGATTTTAAAAAACATTGGGGATATTGAAGCGGCAAAGCAGATTATAGAAAACGCGCCTCTTGTTCCTTATTGGGAGAAAAAATTTCAGGATGAGGCGCTTGTCAGAACAACTCACTATGGAACACACATTGAAGGGAATGAACTAAGTCTTATTCAGGTACAAAAGATATTGGATGGAGAGCGCGTGGTTGCGCGTGAGCGTGATGTTCAAGAAGTAATAAATTATAGAAAAGTTTTGGAGTACATAGACAGAATATCAGATATAAAAGTAGACGAAGATACAATTCGCGAGCTTCATAGGATTGTTGTTAAAAATGTTTTAGATAATGACTCTGCCGGTGATTACAGGAATAAAGAGGTAGTAATTCGAAACTCAATCACCGGAGATGTTGCTTTTCGGCCGCCGCGGGCAGTTGAGGTGCCGTGGCAAATGAAGGAACTTGTCATTTTTATAAATGACGAGATGGAAATCCACCCAGTTCTAAAGGGAGGGATTGTCCACTACGAATTTGTTCGTATCCACCCGTTTTTAGACGGAAATGGTAGAGTAGGCCGAGCTCTCTCAATGCTGGTACTCTATAAACTTGGTTATGACATTCGCCAATTCTTTTCTCTTGAAGAGCATTTTGATAGGGATCCTGAGCGCTATTATGAGGCTTTGCAGTCGATTGAGAAAAATAACGGGGACCAGACAGAGTGGCTTTCCTATTTTACAGAGTGTCTCGCGGCAGAACTCTCAAAAATAAAAGATCGCATTGAAAATATTTCTATTGATTCAAAGCTTAAGAAAAAACTCGGCGGCCCCGTAATGCTTTCTGACAGGCAATTAAAAATAATCGAATATATTCAAGCTAACGGTTATATAGAGAACAAGGCATATGATACATTATTTCCTATGGTTTCAGAAGACACGGTTTTACGAGAAGTCCAAGATTTGGTGAAGAAAGGATTGCTCAAAAAGCAGGGGGTAACAAAGGGTGTAAAATACATCATGACCAAGGACTAGCTATGACCGTTGAATCAAGAGAAACGGAAATTCAATTCACAAATAATAAAGACCTTGCTCCCATAGAGTACACTTTGATAGGAGCGAGCGCTCAACTGCGTGGAAAACTCTTTGGCGAAAGCGATTTTCTCCGTATGCTTGTGACAGCCGGCTCCGTAGATGAAGATATATTAATCCCCCAAGCATTAGCGGGTTTGTCGGGACATAAACTCAAAAATGAAGCCTCAAGAGTAGACAAAAGAAGAAGAGATAAAGGGTACCTATCGGGAATAATGCCCGGTTTGGGTGAAGACGGGGGAGTACTTCTAGCTGTGAGATTTGGACTTGTACCAAGCATTGACCTTCCTGAGGTAGATGAATCAACGGGCAAGATAAACCCCTCATGGAGAGTTGTCTTAAGAAATGAAAAATCAGACGAAATTGTTGATGACGATGAAAAGCTGAAAACTTTACTCAAAAGCCACGGATTATTTAAGGATTATTTTGAGGCAAAATTCGATGATGGGACAGGGGTGTTTACTTTGACATTTCAGCCTAAGAAGAAATATAGTTTGCAACATGAAATTTAAGGATTTGTCAGTCTATCTTGAAAAGCTTGAACATACTACTTCGCGAAATGCGATGATTGAGATTTTGGCGCAAGTTTTTAAAAAAGCTTCGGTTGCCGAAATTGACAAGATGGTTTATCTTCTTCAGGGCCGAGTTGCGCCGCTTTATGAGCCTTTGGAATTTGGAATGGCCGAAAAACAGATGCTCAAGGCTATTGCGTTTGCATACCAGGTTCCTGGTAGGGAAGCTTTAAGTCTTTACAAGCGAAAAGGGGATTTGGGAGAAGTTGCCGAAGAACTTGCGAAAAAAAGTAGAGGCGGAGAGGATTCCGTTTCGGAAGTTTTTGACGAATTAAAGGAGGTCGCGCAGACCCAAGGTGAAGGATCGGTCGAGAAAAAAATGGCGATTATCGCAAAGCTTTTGAAATCGCTTGATCCCCTGTCCGCACGATTCGTGACCCGAATTCCCGTTGGAAAAATGAGGCTTGGATTTTCCGACATGACAGTCCTTGACGCGCTCTCCTTCATGATTGATGGGACAAAAGAGCATAGAAAAGATATTGAGCCGGTTTTCAATATTCGCCCCGATCTTGGCTACATTGCAAGAACAGTTCGCGGAAAAGGAGTAAAGGGCTTGGACGCGGCTACGCCTGTTCCATTTACACCGGTACTCATGGCCCGCGCAGAGCGGTTGTCATCAGGTGATGAGATTATAAAAAAAATCGGCAAATGCGCGGTTGAACCAAAATTCGACGGGTTCCGCTTGCAGGTACATGTTATCCGTTCGGATGTCAAATTATTTACAAGAAACCTTGAGGATGCAACTTTTATGTACCCCGATATTGTCGAGGGAGTGAAGCGCCAGATAAAAGCGCGCGAGGCAATTTTTGAGGGAGAAGCAATTGCATATAATCCTGAGACCGGCGAATATTTGCCGTTTCAAGAAACGGTTCAGAGAAAAAGAAAATACGGGATTGAGGAGATGGCAAAGAAAATTCCTCTTAAACTTATTTGTTTTGATCTGTTGTTTATCAATGGTAAAAACTTAATTGACCGCCCGTATACTGAACGCAGAAAAGAGCTTTCGTCTATAATTCATATAGATGATACGGTGCTTCTTGCGGATGAAAAGATTATAGACAATGCGCGCGATCTTGAAAACTTCTTTGATGATGCGGTTTCGCGGGGCCTCGAGGGGATTTTGGCCAAAAAACTTGACGGGACATATCAGGCGGGAGCGCGTGGTTGGAATTGGGTTAAGTTTAAAAGATCATACTCGGCTCACCTTGAGGATACAATCGATTGCCTTGTTATGGGGCACAATGCCGGACGTGGGAAAAGAGCGGCATTTGGACTCGGAGCATTTCTAATAGGGGTTTACGACAAAAAGGAAGATAAGTTTGTGACTGTCGCAAAAATTGGAACGGGATTAACAGATGAGGAATGGAGAGAACTCTACAAGCGGGCAGAGAAACTGAGGGCCCGTGAAAAACCGCCTCTATATGAGGTTGATAAAATGCTTGAACCGGATGTTTGGATTGAGTCTGAGATTGTTGTTGAAATCAGAGCAGATGAGATAACCCGCTCCCCAATTCACACCGCAGGACGAATCCTTAAGCCTTCAAAATCAGGAGGAGCATTTGTTATTGATGTTCCGGGATTTGCTCTCAGGTTCCCGCGCTTGGAGCGCTTTCGTGATGATAAAAAACCGGAGGATATAACGTCACTTAGTGAGATAAAGCAAATGTTTAAAGGGCAGAGGAAAGAAAAGAGCGTTTAAAATTTTTGGGTGTTGACAAGCCATTTTAAATAATGGTATAAAATTATAATCATGTTTGACGACAATCAAAACCAACCCACTCCGCCGGCCGGCGGACCAATGCCGGGGGGAATACCAACACCACAGACACCCCAAATGCCCAGTGAGCCATCGACACCAACCGCTCCTCCATATATGCCGCCAACTGAACCAACACCGCCTACACCAGAACCTTCTGCTCCCGAACCACCAACGGGTGGAACAGGATCAACAGAAGAACCAGGCGGCTCAACTCCTCCTCCAGCCCCGGGAATGTAATTCAAAAGGGTATCCACGAGTATCAAAAGTATCAAGCGTATCACGGGCTTTCAAAAGCGTATCTCTTGGCAATTCGGCCGTTTCGATCAACAACACGATGACACGGAGTTAACCCCGAATCGGGATTTATGTGTAAGGCATATCCGACAACGCGAGGAGACATATTAAGTTTTTTGGCAATTGAACCATATGTTGTAACTTTGCCTTTTGGAATCTCCTGAACCAGATCGTAAACTTTTTCAAATGTCTTATTGCTCGGTTGTTTCATTGTTCGATTGTTATCTTATATCTAGAAAGTTGATCCGACGTAGGCAACTATTAAGTCGCGAGCAAGTCTTCCAATAAAAACGAGCATTAAAAAACGTCTTAACGGGTAAAGTGCAAGCCCGGCAACTATTCCTATTGCGTCAAAAAAAGGGTTTGGAACAAATGCGAATAAGACAATTAAAAGCGATCCATGTTTATGATGAACTATTCTGTAAAGCGAGGCCATAAAGGTATGATCGCGAGGGTGTGTAATTTTTCTTGTGGAATGGCCAAAGAGAAAACCTACAGATTCCCCAAGTGTTGATCCAACTGATGAAGCAAGGGCCACTAAGACTGGATTATACAAAGCACCCCCAATTCCGGTTGCGACAATCCCAGGTGCCGGAAAGAAAAGAGTGGAAGAGGAGACAAAATTAAAGATAGCAACTCCTAAAATTCCTAAGGATTTCAAAGTCTCAAAGTCGAACTTAAAATATAATGGTGAGAAGAGAAGTAGCGCCGAGACAAGGAAAAGAATTGCATAGAAAAGCTTGTTTTCTAAAATTTTAGGTTTTCTTTTTGCCATAATTTTCTCTAGTCGCTCGTGTACATTTTTCTCAGACCCGCTCAGACTCTTTAAATTTATTGTAGAGGCTTACCCCTTCGCTAAATGAAAGTCGCATATTCATCTCTATCGAAAAAGCCTTTTCTTCTGTTAGCGACTTTCAGTTGTCTTCGAAAAAGTACACTTCACGCCTCTTGATTTCTATTAACTATTAACTATTTCCTATTTCCTGCCTCTTTCAGTTGTTTTAGTTTCCACATAAAGAGAGCACCTTTGTTGGAAGAATAGGTTTTTGCGTCCTTACAATATGATAACGCTTTTTCAAGAATTGAGCGATGGGTAGTTTTTGCAAGTTTTATATAAAGGGATTTATGCTTATAATCGTTTAATTCCTCGGATAGATATATTCCGTATGCCTGGAATTCCCGGCTTATGTACTTATCCTGAACCGGATTAAATTTTTTTAAAACACTCCCAACACTTTGCACCAGAATATTATAGCATTGACTTAAGTTTATTTGCGGGTGTATAAAAGAGGCATGGCGAGAATTGAAGAAGGACCGACGAAGTCAGTTAAAAGACCAAAAGGGCCGCCTCCAACAGCCGAAGAAATTTTTCGAATGATGGATGAAGCAGGACGAGAATTATGGTTAATTGCCGAATTAAAGCGTCTTGCCGATTGGCGCGAAGGATCAGCAAGAGTCGATCGCCTTTATGGTAAGGGAACTTCGCATGAAATTGCAAGTCAAATAGACAGGGGAATGATAACTTTTCGAGAAGAAGCAAAAAATTATGATCTATTACCCGATAAAGTAGTGATTCTTGGGAGACAAGCCCCACTAGGAAGAACGGCGCCCACCGCTGTCTCGCTACCGCTCGCAGCCGGGCTCCTTCGCTCACGGTAGTTTCCGTCTCGCTCAGTCCGCCCCCTTGCAAGTTGGATTCGATTCTTGTTTAATGTTTGCATCATGGAACTTGTACTTGATCTTCATCTTCATTCAAGGTTTTCTCGCGCGGTCTCACAACGAATGAATCTTGCGAATATGTATATTTGGGGGAGGAAAAAGGGGATAAACATTTTGTCAATTGCCGACTTTACTCATCCAATTTGGTTCAGGGAAGCGCGTTCGCAAGTCGAGGAAATAAATTCGGGCATATATCGATTAAAGGATCGGAAACATGCCGAACAAGAACTTGGACCTTTGATTCAAAAAGAATTCATTGGGCCATATTTTATGCTGTCAACGGAGGTTTCTTCGATCTATACCGAAAACGGAGTTCCTCATAGAATTCATAATCTAATTTTTGCGCCGAACTTTGAAACTGCAGGGAAAATTAACGGAACTTTAACTCGAATGGGCTTTAATTTATCATCCGACGGCCGGCCGATTTTAGGCATATCCTCAAAAAACTTAGCAAAAGTTTTGTTTGAAATTGATAAAAAAATCGCAATCATTCCATGTCATGCCTGGACCCCTTGGTTTTCACTCTATGGTTCGCGCTCAGGATATGATTCAATCGTCGATTGTTTCGGAGAGTTTTCGAAATATATCTTTGCTGTTGAGACAGGTTTAAGTAGTGATCCCTCCATGAACTGGAGGATTCAGGAGCTTGATACTCGTTCGATAGTTTCCTTTTCTGACGCGCACTCGCCTGAGAAAATGGGCAGAGAAGCAACAGTACTCAGGCCAAAAGCTAACAGCCAAAAGCCAAGAGCCAGTGACATTACTTATGATAATATTTTAAATTCTTTTGTTAGGGGGCACGAGAGGATATTTGAGATTGGATATACAATCGAATTTTATCCGGAGGAGGGGAAATATCATTATACAGGTCATCGTTTATGTAAGGTTTCATATTCCCCAGAAGAAGATCGCACAAAAGGCACAATTTGCCCCTCTTGTCATCGTCCATTAACGGTTGGCGTGATACATAGAGTGGAGGAACTTGCAAATAATGGTTCAAACAATTTTAAGCCGCGCAGTGATGAGTTCGGAGTAATTTGGATGGAGGACACGCGCCCCTCCGGGCCAGAGGCCCTCAAGGGCCGGAGGCCGCCTTATGTTTCGCTTGTTCCGCTTCTTGAGATTCTTTCAGAATGTTTGCAATCGGGGGTTTCTTCAGGAACAGTTCTAACAATGTTCGATCGCGTGGTTAATCATTTTGGCTCAGAGCACGAGGTTTTATTTAGAGTTCCAATTACCGAGATCCGAAATGTCGGAGGTGATCGTGTTGCGCAAGGCGTAGAAAAGGTTCGGGCACGAAATATAAAGATAGTTCCGGGGTTTGATGGGGAGTATGGGAAAGTTTCGATTTGGAATGAAGAAGGAGAGTCGGAACGCGGAAAACCACAAGAGAAAACACAACTAGGACTAGGATTCTAATATCAAATACTTATTTTAATATGTATTTTTTATTTTTACTATTTGATATTTGATATTGGAGTAGATATAGTTGAAGTATCCTTTTAAAAAAAGATCGGGGGTGAATTAGAAAATATGGCACAGAATAATTCGGTAGATCAATTAATCAAACAAATGGAGGATTGGTTTTCAAAACTTCCTGCTTTACCTAATAATTGGCGGGATGTTATTGTCACTATAACTCCATGGCTGGCATTAATCTTTGGAATTATAGGGGTATTAGGATCGCTTGCGGCGGTGGGTATTTTAACTTTCCTGGCACCATTCATGATTTTAGGAGGCGGAGTGGGAGTTGCATCCGGAGGGATAATAGGAGCGTTGCTTGCGCTTGTAGCAAGCGTACTTTTGGTTATGGCTTTTCCTGGAACACGTGATAGAAAAATGTCAGGATGGAGATTACTTTTCTTTAGCGAAGTAGTATCTATTATCTCTTCAGTTGTAGCTTTTTCAGCTGGAGGAGTAGTAGGGGCATTAGTCGGATTTTATATTCTGTTTCAGATTAAATCTCATTATAAATAAGGCAGGTGAGATATGTTTTTAAATCGCGAGGAAGCTGGTATCCGGCTTGCTCTGAAATTATCAAAGGAAAAGATTCCTAAAGATTCAATTATTGTTGCTATCCCCCGCGGGGGTGTTATAGTAGGAAAAGTAGCTTCAGAAATCCTCAAAATTCCACTCAGTATTCTAATTGTCAAAAAAATAGCCGCTCCTCACAATCCGGAACTTGCAATTGGAGCAACAGGATCTGACGGAGTAGTTTTTTGGGACGAAAATCTAATTGGTTATCTTGATATCTCTGGCAAAGAAAAAGACAAGGCGCTTTCCCTAACCATAAAAACAATAAAGGCACGAGAAAAACAATTAGGCATAAAAATCCCAGATGTAAAAAGAAAGACTACTATAGTTGTTGATGATGGCGTGGCAACGGGCGCAACAACAATTGTTACATCAATGATTTTAAAAAAATTAGGTTCAAAAAAAATAATTCTAGCAACGCCGGTTATTTCAAAGAGAACAAAAAAGGAATTAGGTGAACATTTCGATAAAATTGTATCTGTATTGACTCCCGATGACTTTTCTGCTGTCGGCGAATTCTACAGAGAGTTTCCGCAGGTAGAGGATGAGGAAGTCAAAGCGCTTCTGCGTAACAACTGACAATTGACAACTGACAATTGACAAAGATATACTGTTTACCTTATGGCAGAGGTTATTCTCACTGATGATTCTTTTGAAAAAGAAGTTTTAAAGAGTGAAGTGCCTTTTATGGTGGACTTTTGGGCAGAGTGGTGTCAGCCATGTAGGATAATAAGCCCTCTTATCGAAGAATTGGGACACGACTATGAAGGAAAGATTAAGGTAGGTAAGATGAACGTTGACGAACACCCAAACACTCCGGGAACTTATGGCATAATGTCAATCCCAACAATCATAATTTTTAAAGGTGGAAAGCCAGTTGAGACAATGATTGGAGTACAACCAAAAGAGAATTTTAAGAAAAGCATCGAATCCGCACTCGCTTCATAAGTCAAAATTCAAAATGCAAAATTCAAAATTGCAATTCAAAAGTAAAAAGTTTTCTAAACTTTTGGATTTTTACTTTAACTTTTGACTTTTAACCTTTGACTTCTAACTTTATGGATACTTTTGATGTCATTATCATTGGGAGTGGACCGGCAGGGTTGACTGCAGCACTCTATTCAACTCGGGCAAATCTCAAAACTTTAGTAATTGCAGGTCGCGCATGGGGCGGTCAACTTATGCTAACCACTATTGTCGAAAATTATCCCGGGTTTCCGGAAGGTATTCAAGGGCCGGACCTGATGCAAGCTATAAGAGCGCAAGCAGAACGCCATGGCGCAGAGATCATTGATGTAGATTTCAAATCAGCCGATTATGGTTCGACAGGCTCACCACAAGGTGGTTCGACAGGCTCACCACAAGGTGGTTCGACAGGCTCACCACAAGGTGGTTCGACAGGCTCACCACAAGGTGGTTCGACTAAGCTCACCACAAGCAATTCGACCCCAATAAAAATAAGGACAGATGATGATAAAGAATACTTAACAAAGACAGTTATCATTGCAACGGGTGCTGATACAAAGTGGCTTGAGGTCCCAGGTGAAAAAGAGAAGATTGGTCGAGGCGTTTCATCTTGTGCTCCATGTGATGCTCCGTTTTTTCGAAATAAAAATGCAATTGTTGTTGGCGGAGGAGATTCTGCGATGGAAGAGGCTCTTGTTTTAACAAAGTTTGCAAGTTCGGTCACTATTGTTCACAGACGTGATGAATTCCGGGCATCGGCAATTATGCAAAAGAGAGTGAAGGAGAATCCAAAAATTAAAATACTTTTTAACTCGGACATAGTCGAAATTTTAGGGGAGAATAAAGTTGAAAAAGTGAAGGTTAAAAATAATAAAACTAACGAAATTTCTGAAATACTAATAGACGGAGTTTTTGTTGCGATAGGGCATATTCCTAATTCGGCATTGTTTCCGGGCGTTGATCGCGACGAAAATGGGTTTATTAAGGTTTATGATCACACAAAAACAAATATAGAAGGCGTTTATGTCGCAGGAGACGTTCACGACGCTCACTACAAACAGGCCGTGACCGCCGCCGGGTTCGGGTGTATGGCCGCTTTGGAGGTTGAGAAATGGCTGATGAATCAATAATGGTTAGTTTCCCGGCTGCAACAATCTCGTCGCTCCCGAGGTCTACGTCCTCGCGTCGCGATGTCGATGTTGCGCGGCAGGCCGCCGCCGGGTTCGGGTGTATGGCTGCCCTCGAGGTAGAAAAATACCTCATGAACCAAAAAGCATGAAAACTTGACTTTTCACGAGAGAGCATTATAATATTAATTAAAGGTGCCATTTTATGGTTGCCGAACAAGCAAGAAGTTATTCAGATACCCCCGAACAATTACCTCCCCAGCTTCAAAGCCCTGAGGATGTCTTCAAACTGCTGCAAATTCAATATAGCCGTTACCCACTGTTTAAGGCCGGTCACCCCGGTTATTCAGCTATTTTTGTGCGGGATATAGTTAAATCAGGGCGCGCGGCCCGCAATCCCATGATGCTTGCCGGGATAATCGCGCTGGGAGGAGATTTACAGGCAAAAAATAAAGATCCCATAAGAGGCGCGTATCCGGGCGCAATATTTCATGAGTATAATCCTGAGCGTGGCGACGGTATAGATATCAATGGTCGAGGAAATACCATGTTTAACGCATGTGACACCACAGCAGAATGGACCATCGGGCACGAAGATTACACTCGATTAACAGGTGACTATAGTTTTGTAAGAAGATATAGATCGGAACTTGATGCTGCTAGTCGATATATTTCAGATCACGTTAATTCAAACGGGCTCTTTATTGAGGATCCAGAATTTAGCGGTGCAAAACACTTTGCCTTAAAAGTTACAACTTGGAGGGATTCAGTTCTTCCCGGAAGGGGAACTGGAGAGGCCACCTACCCGGTCGTTTATCCCTTGGCCCATGCTCAAAACATTGCGGCATTAAGAAGTTTCTCAAGGCTTACTGGTGCTGAATGGCCAAGAAAATTAGCTCAAAGAATGGTTGAGGCATTGCCCGACCTTTATAGCCCTCGGACGCGCTCATTTTTTATAGCAAAAGACGCGGACGGACCGATTGAGGGAGTCAATTCTGATAATTTACATATGCTAGCCTATCTTGAACCGGGTGATTTACCCCCCGATATTGTCGAAAGTTTGGTAAGTGCTTCAGAAATACTTGAAACTGATTGGGGATATAGACCGCTAGAACCTGAGCTTGCGAAAAAAACTAACGACCCCTATCACACTGATCCTGTTTGGCCGCATGAGCAATCTGCAACCCACACTGGAATTAAAGCTCATTTAGACTGGGCTATTAAAGAAAAGCTTAAGGGTTTAATTGGAGCATTAGAGCATGCATTTGAGGTTACGGGACGGCCTAATAATTATTATGATAAAAATCCAGGGTCTTATCCTGAAACTATTTTAAACGGCATGCCATGGGGAAATAAAATACAATTATGGAGCGCTGCTGCAAGGAAAGAATATTCATTGAGTGCTTAGGGGAGGTTCTTTTTGAGGTTTTCTAGGTCATCGCGGAGCGCTATTATTCCCCGGGATAAGTTAATGATTTCCTTTTCAATGTTTTGTAGGGATTTATTAGATTCAACATGTGCCACTTGCTCTTGGGACTGTTCGCGATCCTCTTCAAGATAGTAGCGGTCAATATCTTCTGAGATGTCCTCAACATCTGCCTCAAGTTCCTCAACATTACGTCTCATCTTTCTGACATTTCCTTCAAGTCCTGAAACGTCTTCCTGAATCTCTCCAAAGCCCCCTTCAAGTCCTGAAACGTCTTCCTGAATCTCTCCAAGATCCTCCTCAACGTCTTCAAGGCTTTCATTTGTTCTATTGACTGTCAGTTGAATAAACAAGGCAAGATAAATTGCCTCAAGAGAGACAATGGTCGTAACGACAAGAAGTATGGTTTCAAAGGGGACGCCAGCAAAATAGACAAAAAAAGCCACAATAAATAACATAGTATGGACAATCAGAGATTGAGGTGTGCCCACCCATTGAGTCATCTTGACAGCAAACTTCTCAAGTTCGGTGTCCTTTTTTACGCTCGTTTTCTGGGTCGTCATAATAGACTAATTATAATCCTGCCCCACCGTTGAGGGCAACCCTTAATTTCCTTTCCTACTTTGGTAGGAAACTCGTGAAGAGTTGGGAACAGTTTGATCCCGAACATTTAACACAGGAGTATTTATAGTCGCCAACAATTGATTGGTGATGAAGAGAAGAAGCTAACCACCATGCAACTGTTTCTTCTTCGCCTGATCCAACTTTTGCGTTTTCCCATATCCAGTAAGGTAGGTTACGATTATAAAGGCCTGAGTGGACCGTGCCGTTTGCAAGTTCTCCGGCAAGCTCCGTTGATCGTACTTGTGCCAGCTCGCAAACGCTATTTTCGAGCTCAAAGGGCGCAAGACCAAGAGATACACGATGCTGATTGATAAGATTAAAGATTTTGTCTGAGTCAAGATTCGCAATTTGCTGGCCCGGGTCGGTTACATGGGGCGTAGGTATTGGGGTGGATTGGGTTTCTGGTTGGATGGATATGATTTGCGGGCTTACGGTTTCTTTGGCAGAAGCAACTATCACGGATGATTGGATTTGCGGAGTATCCGGTTTTCTATTTGTTTTAATACATGATTGAGTGAATAATTCGTCGCAAAGCGGAGTAGATACCATTATAGACGAGCATGAGCTTGCCCTGAGCTCTGTCGAAGGGCTCGTAGATGTTTCGGCCGATACCTTGTGAGTCAGTCCTGTAATGACTAAAAAAGTCAATACAAGGATCAAAATTTTACCCCGAAAAAAGCGGGGCCTGCCTTTAACCATATCTTTAATAATGGTTGCCGAACGGCTCGTGGTGAGCTTGTCGAACCATAAAAAAATCCTGCTATAAAGCAGGATCAATACACGAAGTCGCAAGTATACCAAAAAGAGGGGATCAAGTCAACCCGTCGGGGCCCAATTTTGAAGCTAGATCAGGATATTCACGCACGATTTTTTCGACATCTTCAGGATCTAAAAATAGCTTCCCCTTTTTCTCATTTGCGACAAACGCAATTGCCCGAACTTCAGAAATCGGAACAACTTTAAATTGGGGTAAATTTCGCAGGTACTTAATTTTCTCTTCAAAGGTCATCATTTACGAGCGTAAGAAATATGCTTCGAGGTGATTTTCAAGCCTTTCTTTTGCGGTAGGAACATCTGATCTCTGACAGTAGCGAGCGAAACTTCTTGCTTGATTTGAAGTCCATTTGTCTTGACCGAGACTTATCTCGGGTTTACGCCATCGATTTTGCCTTACGGTTATAAGCCTATATGAACCTTTGTCACTAGATCGAGCAAAATAATGATTAAATCCTCGCCGCTCAAGCACGTAGTGATTATAACCTATTTGACTGATTCAGGACAAGCACTCTTCGACTGGCTATTGACAAGGCTCTCTGTGTTCGTGTAGAATAGATTCACTTTTCGAGGAAATAAGTATATTCATGATGATAAACTCAAACTGAATCCAATAAATCCCGCCACAGGCGTGGATCCCTATTGTCAACATAACTTCTAGGCCAATTTGCGGCCAAACTTGTTTTCTCGATAAGGTTTGACAATTGAAATCAGACCGCCAGCATAGCTGACAGGTCTTTGGGGTGATTTGCAATAAACTCTTTGGGCCTGAAGTTTACATGGCTGAACGCCTCGTTTGCAACGAGGAGGTAGGGGGTTCGACTCCCCCCAGGTCCACACTTCGCTTTTAGCTAATAGCTATTAGCCATTGGCTAATTGCTAAACTTGTGTTTTTGTGCCTCGTCGGTGGAAGGGAAATTATACTTCCCGGCGAGACATAAGAATACAATGAGGATCTTGATCCCCCTTCGCTCTGCAGTACAGAGCTTCGGGGGATTAAAGAGCTATCGCTCTTTAACAATTGGGGTTATATGAAATCCCGCACCAAAATTTGGTGACGGGATAAATTGTTATTCTCATCCGCCGAAGAGGCGAGATGAGTACAACTAGGCCAAAAATTCCACTAGAAGTGGGGTTCCGTGTCCCTTGCCGGGAACACGGTTTTGATTTTTTAGAATCTACGCTATTTCAATGCCATTAGTGGATGCCTTGGAAGTATTGACCGAAGAAGGACGCTTCATGGTTCGCGAAACTCGTCGGGGAGTGACCAATGACACTTTGATCCGGCGGTGTCCGAATGGGGAGACCCGTTCCGATGCAAAATCGGAATAACCTCGTCACGAAAATGTTCCGCCGTAAGGCGGGATGTATTAGTGGCAGGTGGGGTACCCGGTGAACTGAAACATCTAAGTAACCGGTGGAAAAGAAATCACAGAGATTCCCTTAGTAGCGGCGAGCGAAAAGGGAAAAGCTCAAACCGCTTATGCATAGCATAAGCTAGTTTATAAAGTAGAAAGTTTTTAAGGTTTGTAAGGTAATTCTTTATGAACTTTATAACTTTACGAACTTTAAACTGGCTCGTGCTGTGCACGAGCGGTGTTGTAGGACGGCTGGCTTAAATGCAAAAGGTTACAAGAGTTAGGTAGTAGAAGGCGCCGGAATTGCGCCGCCAAAGAGGGTGATAGCCCTGTAAACGAAACCTAATTCTACCTTCGCCTGTTCCTGAGTACCATGGGGCACGATTAAACCCTGTGGGAAGCTGGGGCGACCAAGCTCCAAAGCTAAATATCAATACTTACCGATAGTGAACTAGTACCGCGAGGGAAAGGTGAAAAGCACCCCGGGAGGGGGATGAAAGAGTACCTGAAACTAATGGCTAACAAGCAGTCAAAGGGCTTTGCCCTTTGAACAGTTGACAGTTGACCAATTGACCAATTAACGATCAAAAGTTGTTAATTTGTTAATTTTGTTAATTTGTTAAGTGTTCAGAAGGCAGAGCCTAATGACGTGCCTATTGAAGAATGAGCCAGTGAGTTTTTGTTGTCTTCTAGTCTAACCAAGCTCAGCTTGGGGAGGCGCAGTGAAAGCGAGCCCTAATCGGGCGAAATTAGAAGCCAACAGGAGACCCGAAACCGGGTGAGCTAACCATGAGCAGGGTGAATGCCGACGAGAGTCGGCAGGAGGCCCGAACTCGTGACAGTAGCAATTGTCTGAGATGACTTGTGGTTAGGGGTAATATACCAAACGAACTCGGAGATAGCTGGTTCTCCCTGAAATATATTTAGGTATAGCCTTAATAATTACGCAT